>Ga0209723_1000006_pt1 | contig 426788 bp, 380 predicted proteins | sample BiotimSIPDNA_2_FD_185750 | JGI IMG/M metagenome (GOLD analysis project Ga0209723, IMG submission 185750) | Anaerobic biogas reactor microbial communites from Washington, USA - Biogas_R2 time_0 SIP DNA (SPAdes) (version 2) | ecosystem: Engineered > Bioreactor > Anaerobic > Unclassified | place... | reverse complement strand
ACCGGTACTGTCAATTTTTTTGTGTAAAATATTCATAGGCCAATTCCTTAAAGAAAGGCAGGCTTTTACGCACTTTTCCGATAGGGGTTGACCTCCAATGCAATTCCATTTTCAGCGATATGTAGGCCAGGATGCGATAGCAGGCTGTCTCCCCTGCAACGATCTCCATGACCTTGGTCCGGCGTCTGAACTCTTTGTTCAGCCGCTCAATGATGTTGGTTGTCCGTAACGAAATCCATTCCTCCGGGGGAAAGTTGAAAAAGGTCAAACAGGCATCGATACTGCGCTCCAGGCATTCCACAGCGGAAGGAAGGTTCTTTTGCCATCGCTGCCGGAAGCCTTCAAAACATTCCCACGACTTCTCCCGGGACGGTGCATAAAAGATGGAACGCAGATCATTTGCCACGGCCTGCTTGAACTTCTTCGGCACCTTGGCCAAAACATTCCGGGCCACATGGACCTGGCAACGCTGCACTTTTGCTTGCGGAAACTCTTCCCGGAAAACGGTTTCCAGTCCGGGCAATCCATCCATCATCCCCAGGGTGACTTTTCCGCCATCCAATCCACGAGACTTCAAATCCTTGAAAAACTCCCGCCAGGAGGTTGCCGATTCCTTGTCCCCGGCCTGGAGACTCAACACCAGCTTCTGTCCCGTTTCCGTCACGCCGATGGCCACCAGGACCGGAATCATCTCAATACTTCTTCCCATGCGCATATGGAAATGGACACCGTCAATAAACAGATACTTCACCGTCTCCTGCGATAGATCCCGCCGCCGCCACGCCTCCACTGCGCTATTGAGTTCGCTGCTCGCGCTGCTGATCTCCGTGGGAGAGATCCTTCGCCCAATCAGTCTTTCGGAAATCATGGACAGGGTCCGGGTGCTGATGCCGGCCAAAAACATCATACTGAGATCCCGGGCAATCTCTGCTTCATACTGCTTGCTCCGAGGAATAACGGCGGTCTTGAATTCCCCGTTACGATCCCGTGGAATATCTACATGGACTTCGCCGACCCCTTTGAGGGCAAACCCACGACCGTAGGAGCCATTGCGATGATTGACATTGCCTTTCACCCGAACATACGGTTCTCTTCCCAAATAATGGGTCAGTTCCGCATTCATCATGGCCGTCAGGTACTTCCCGACCGTCTCTTTGATGTCCAAACGAATCATCTCAAACAATTGCCCCGGCCGCTCCTGAATCTCCTTGAAAATATCCGCAATCTCCGATACCGTTACTTCCAGTTTCATGGCGCTTTCTCCTTCCAGTGGTGGTTTGTGGGGACAAACCCTTCTAAAGGAAAAGCGCCTTTTTTTCTACCTCTTCTATACCCTTATGAATTTCACACAAAAGATCTTACACTACCATTTAAAACGTCAAGAAATTATTATAAAGGCATTGGTTCAAAAGAAATTAGTATTTCACATGATCGACATTGGAGAGGTTAATTTGTGGGGCGGTCCAATGAATTCTTTGAAGCGGCACCTATGGCCCAATTATTCGCTAAGCGTGTTTCATCAGGAAAGTAAGCACGACCTGGCATTGATCGATGGCCGATTTCGAGTATCCTGCACTCTGAACTCGATATTAAACACCCCCGATTATTGTAAAATAATCATTCATGACTTTTGGAATAGACCGCAATACCATGTCTTATTAAGATATCTACAAGTCGTCGAACGAATAGACACACTTGGCGTATTCGCGAAAAAAAAAGGTGTGAATCATGCTGAAATTCAAAAGATGATAGTTGAATATCAATACCTGCCGGGAGACGAGTTGGAAGCGGGATTATTAGATAGATTAACCAAAAAAATATTGAACTGGCGCTAATTGTCCTCGGTTGTGACGAAGTGAGCAAAAAATGATCGTTAGGAATTAAGGAACTGAGGGCGACCGGATCAATGCGATTCTTTGTGCCGCCGGAATGAATTTCCGGAAGCTGCAGCGCTTCGCTGCCGCTTTTTTGTGCCGATTCCTTCTGCTGTTTTCCGGCGAGTTTTATTGCTGGAATTACAGTTTTCGTTGTCAAAGAGCTTATATGTAGCACAGCAATGTTGCGAAAATGAGTTTTTCAGGATCGGCTACATTATGTTACGTCTGTCGCTTCTGCGCATTGACGAAAGTCCTGTCCTGGTCATCCAAACCGGTAAAACCGCCTTGCTCAAAACACTCGACTCAATATTGAATGGTGCGCAGACTGTGTCCCCAAAAGCCCGCTACTTCATAACAGGACTTGCCTGCGCACACCAGCAACACGACATGCGGACGGCTGTCGTAGCGCGCTCCTTCATATCCGCCGATCTCTTGTTGAAGAGCCCTTTTCGTCATAGTCTCGGCATCTTGTATCTTAAGCCTGCACATGGTATGCTTCCTTAAATTTTAAAGAGTAAAAAAAATTCTTGTTATGCGCAAATTCTATGTCGCTATTTGTAAATTGATGAGGCAAGTATGATTCGTCAAAAAAAGTCAGCTTTTACTGTGCTTCTGCGGATCGTGCGGCAGACTGCTGCGCCGTGTCTCTTCCCTTCCCTGTCCACAGGGCCCCCTCCAAAACCAGCAGGTCGGCAGGAAAAAAGAAGCTCATCCGGGTGGCGTCTGTCGTCACTGGACGCTTGAAAAAAACATCTTTCTTTGTTAAAGGTGCGGCCAGACATATCTGGAGGTGACACGCCATTAATCTGGGACTGCTTCTCGAAGAATCGGTTAAAAAGTTCGCCGACCGGCCCGTCCTGGTCGCGGATCATCGTCGCATCACATACCAACAACTGCACACCGCCGTCCTTGCCGTTTCGCAAATCCTGCAAAGCAAGGGAATGACGAAGGGCGATAAAGTCGGGTTGATGCTTCCCAACATTCCGGAGTTTTTCTACTGCTACTTCGCCATCGTGCAAAGCGGCGCCGTCGCCGTCCTGCTTAACACTTCCTCCACGCCGGCCGAGCTTTCCTTTCTGCTCAACAACAGCGACGCTAAAATTCTCATCACGCTTTCGTCCTACGAAAAAAGATACCGCGAAATTGAACATCAGCTTTCCACCTGCCGCGGGCTTTATACCGTCGAGGCGGGGGAGAATGCCTTTGAAGCCGTCCCGGCGACGGCCGCCGGCGCGCAAACGGTCAACATCGATCCGGACGATCCGGCGGAAATCATCTATACGGCGGGTCTCACCGGCAAACCGCTGGGCGCCGTTCTTACCCATCGCAACCTCTGCGCGCAGCTCAACATGATCCAGCCCATTTTCCGCCGCGAGCCGGACGACATCGGCCTGTGCCTGATCCCCCTGTTTCATTCGTTCGGCGCCACCGTCAACATGCTCAATGTGATTCAGGCCGGCTGCTCCACGGTCATGATGGACCGCCTGACGATGGACACGCTTTTCGCGGCCATCGAGCGGGAAAAGATCACTTATATCTGCGCCGTGCCCCGCCTGTACATCGGCATGATTTTCCACGAAAAGGCGTCGAAATTCGATGTCAGCTCGCTTAAACTCTGCGTGACCGGCGGCTCCGCGATGCCCGCCGATTTCATTCCCGTTTTCGAGCAGAAGTTCGGCGTGCGCATTCTGGAAGGCTACGGCCTCACCGAGGCGGCGCCCGCCTGTTCCTTCAACCGTCTCGAAAAGGTCGCCAAGCCAGGCTCCATCGGCACCGCCCTTACCGGCATCGACGCCAAAATCGTCGACGATGAAGGACGGGAACTGCCCCGCAGCACAATCGGCGAACTTATCGTCCGGGGTGAGAACGTCATGCAGGGGTACTACAAGGACGATGCGGCCACCGCCTCCGTCATCAAAGACGGCTGGCTGCACACCGGCGACCTGGGACGGATGGATGAGGAAGACTATATCTTCCTTACGGGAAGAAAAAAGAGAATGATCATTACCAGCGGTTTCAACGTCTATCCGCGGGAAGTGGAAACCGTCATCCGGCTGCATCCTGCGGTGCGCGACGTCTACGTCACCGGCAAGGAAGACCTGATGCGCGGCGAGCTGGTCAAAGCGCAGATTGTTCTTCACGGCGGAATCTCCGTCGACGACAAGGAAATCATCCGGCACTGCAAGGTCCATCTTTCGCCCTACAAGGTGCCGCGGGACGTCGAGTTCGTTTCCTCGCTCGCGGTCGATCTTCCGCACGACCTGGCCTGAAGCCGCCGGTTTCAGAGCCTGCGGCAAAGGGAAACGGTCCGTCCAAATTGCAGCGGACGACCGGAATTTCCGGATTGCAGAAGATATCTGTTTCAATACCGGCGGCTGTCACTGCAAATCGTTCGCAGTGCAGCATCCAGGACAGACAACCGGTGCCGGCGGGGAAGTCCAGTGCCCTTCCCCGCCGCATCCGCTTCATCTCACCGACGATCTTATCGTGAATGCCGTCGAGTGACGCCGCCTGAAAAACCCGTCCATCGATCAGCATGATGAACCACTCTGATCCGGCGGCGACCGGCGTCTCCGGCGCGCCTGTTTACGTCTTTTCGGCCGCGACGCTTTCGATCAGCGACGGATCGTACTCCTCTGGTTTTTCGTACCCCAGGAGATTGAGCAGCGTCGCGGCAATATTGGAGAGGCCTTTGGCCGGCAGTTCCGCCATCCGGTATTCTCCCGCGTACAGGGGATCGTAGATAATGAAGGGCACGGGATTCAGACTGTGCGCGGTCTTCACCGATTTGGCGCCTTTCTTGTCGATCGTGAACATTTCATCCGCGTTGCCGTGGTCCGCGGTAATCACGGCGATGCCGCCGATCTCCCGGATTACCGCCAGCAGACGGCCGACGCACGCATCCACCGCCTCCACCGCCGCGATGGCCGCCTCCGTTTTTCCCGTGTGGCCGACCATGTCGCCGTTGGGATAATTCAGCCGGCCGAACCGGAAGTCGCCGCGCTCAAGCAGGTCGATCGTCGCGTCGGTAATCTCTTTGGCCTTCATTCGCGGCGCCCGATCGAATTCAATCCGGTCCGAAGGAATCTCCACATATTTTTCCAGGGCCGCGTCAATGTAGCCGGAGCGGTTGCCGTTCCAGAAATATGTCACGTGGCCGAACTTCTGGGTTTCGGAGACGGCAAACATTTTCACGCCCTCCGCGCAGAGGTACTCGCTCATGACGCGGTCGATGGCCGGCGGCTGCACCAGAAAATTCGGGGGAATATGGGCGTCCCCGTCATACTCCATCATGCCCGCATAAAAAACATCCGGCAGGGGGCCCCGGTCGAATTCGGAAAAATCCTTTTCGGTGAACGCCCGCGAAATCTCAATGGCGCGGTCGCCCCGGAAATTGAACAAGATCACCGCGTCTCCGTCCTGGATCCTTCCGACAGGCGCGCCTGCGGCATCGGTAATTACAAAGGCGGGCAGGTACTGATCCGTGGCTTTCGGATCTTCCGCATAAAAGGTCTTCACCGCCTCGGAAGCAGAGGCAAACGGCCGGCCCTTTCCAAAAACGTGGGCTTCCCACCCCCGCTTCACGATGTTCCAGTCGGAATTGTAGCGGTCCATGGTGGTCGTCATCCGGCCGCCGCCCGACGCGATGGCATAGTCTAAGCCCTTTTCTTCGGATATTTTTTTCAGCTTTTCTTCCGTCGGAATCACATAGTCCAGCGCCGTCCGCTCTCCCACGTCTCTGCCGTCCAGCAGGGGATGAATCCTGACCTTCGGAAAGTTCAGCCGGGCGCACTGGTCGATCAGAATAAACAACTGCTCGATATGGGAATGAACGTTGCCGTCCGAAAGCAAGCCGATGAAATGGACCGTCCCCCCTTTTTGTGCGCGCGCGGCGATCGTGTCCCAAACCGCGGTTTGAAAGATCGCGCCGGTTTTGAGCGCTGTGTTGACCAGGCGGGCGCCCTGGTCGAAGACCCGCCCGGCGCCGATGGCATTGTGCCCCACTTCACTGTTGCCCATATCGTCGTCCGAGGGCAAACCCACGGCCGTGCCGTGGGCCCTGAGCTCCGTGTAGAGTTCGGATTTGAGCAGCTGATCCAGGGTGGGCGTTTTCGCCCGGTACACGGCGTTCGACTCGTCTTTCTTGCCGATGCCGATGCCGTCCATGATGATCAGCAGAAGCGGCCCTTTCCGGCCCTTGAACGATTGTAGTTTGTTAAGACTCAACGGCATTTAAAATTCTCCTTCACCTTGATCCTTTTTCCTTGCACCTTGCACCTGTTTCACTTCCCCACAAAATTCGGTTTTCTCTTTTCCAGAAACGCTTTCATGCCTTCCTTCTGATCCTGCGTGCTGAAGCATTCTGCGACAGCGCCGAGTTCGATTTTCACGCCGTTGTCAATCGACGTGTCGAAGCCGTAATTCATGGCGTTCTTCGCCATCTTGAGCGCAAATCCCGGGAGGGCGGCAAACTTTTTCGCCATCTTTTCCGCCTCCTCCAGGAGCTGCTCAGGGGGAACGACTTTGTTCACCAGGCCGATTTCAAAGGCCCGCCGGGCGTTGATCTGGCCGCCGGCCAGAATCATTTCCTTGGCGATGCCCATGCCGACGAGGCGCGGCAGCCGCTGTGTTCCGCCCCAGCCGGGAAGAATGCCGATCAGAATTTCCGGCTGGCCGAAAACGGCTTTTTCCGACGCGATGCGGATATCGCAGGCCATCGCGATTTCCGTTCCGCCGCCGAGCGCAAAGCCGTTGACGGCGGCGATGGACGGCTTGCCCATCGTTTCCAGAAACCGAAGCGTGTTCTGCCCCAGTTCCATCATTTTCGTAATTTCCACCGGCGTGGCGTTTTGCATCTGGGAAATGTCCGCGCCCGCCACAAAGGCCTTGTCGCCCGCGCCCGTCAGCACGAGGGCCTTGACGGCTTCATCCTGGTCGCAGGCATAAAGCGCGCATGCCAGTTCGCTCATCACGTCGTAGCTCATGGCGTTTAAAACCTTGGGGCGGTTGAAGGTGATCCGGGCGACGCCCTCCTGAATATCCAGCAGCAGGTATTGATAGTCCATGGTCAAACTCCTTCTCAAAGGAAAAGAGCCCGTTCTTTGCAGACCGGGCTCTTGGGTTGAAATAATCAGTTCATGCCGTTTACAGCTTTGCTACACGGCGCAGGCATCCACGGGCGGTTTGACTTCTTCCTCTCCCATGGCCTTCACGACCAGCTCGGCCAGATCCCAGGCCTGCATCGATTCTTCCTTGTGGTGATCCTTGATGCCGTCGGACATCATGGTCAGGCAGAAGGGACAGCCGACCGCGATCATGTCCGCGCCGACGTCAATCGCCTGCTTCGTGCGTGCGTTGTTGATGCGTTCTCCGATGTCTTCTTCCATCCACATCCGCGCGCCGCCGGCGCCGCAGCAGAAGCTCTTTTCGAGCTTTCTTTCCATCTCGACGACGTCGATGCCGGGAATGGCTTTGAGAATCTGGCGCGGCGCGTCGTAAATCTTGTTGTAGCGGCCGAGGAAGCAGGAATCATGGTAAACGAAACGGCCCTTGAGCGGCTCGCTGAGTTTGATTTTGCGCTCGGCAATCAGCTTCGCGATGATCTCCGTGTGGTGATACACTTCAAAATTGCCGCCGAAATTCGGGTAATCCTTCTTCAGCGCGTTGTAGCCGTGCGGGCAGATGGCGATGATCTTCTTCACGCCATAGCCGTTCATTACGTCGATATTGGCCTGGGCCAGCGTCTGGAAGAGGTATTCGTTGCCGCAGCGCATCGCGGAATCGCCGCAGCAGCCTTCTTCCGTTCCCAGAATACCGAAGCTGACGCCGGCTTTCTGGAGGATCTTCGCAAAGGCAACGGATATTTTCTTGCCGCGGTCGTCAAACGATCCGGAGCAGCCCACGTAGAACAGGTATTCGACGTTCGGATCTTCGGCGAGCGTCTTGACGCCCAGTTCCTTGGCCCAGTCGCCGCGCAGGTGAGCGCCCACGCCCCACGGGTTGGAGTTGTTTTCCATGTTGCGGCAGGAGAGTTGCAGCTCGGGGGAGAAATCCGCTTCCGTCAAGACTTTGTAACGGCGCATGTCGATGATCTTCGGCACATGCTCAATGGAGGACGAACAGTTTTCCATGCAGTACATACAGTTGGTGCAGGCCCACAGTTCGTGCAGATCGATCACTTCGCCGACCAGCGCCTTTGCGGGAGCTTCTTCTGCCGGCGCTTCTCCTTCCGGCGGCGCGCCCGCCAGTTTGGCGGCGACCATCGCCTTCAGGGGATCCGGACATTTTTCCAGCCAGTAGGTTTTGATATCCTGAACCAGCTTCTTGGGAGACAGGGGCTTGCCGGTCAGATACGCGGGACAGCCGTCCTGGCAGCGGCCGCAGCGGGTGCAGGCGTCGGAATCAAAAATCTGCTTCCAGGTGAATTCCTCCAGCTGACCGACGCCGAAGGCTTCCGCGTTTTCAAAGTCGCGGATCGGTTCAATATAACCGGTCGGTTTGAAGGTGGTAAGGAAGTGATTGGCCGGCGTCGTAATGATATGGAGCAGTCTGGAATAGGGAATATAGGCAATGAAGCCCAGCCCCAGTGCGGCATGCACCCACCAGATGACCTGGTGCAGCGTCCGGGCGGTATCGAGTTCCACGCCCGCAAAGGTACGCGACAGAAGCCAGCCCACAAACGACCAGACTTCCCAGGAGGGATTGGTGACGTAAATGCGCAGCGCTTCGGCGATGAATCCGGTTACAATGATGGCGCCGATCAGCAACAGCACGATCACATCGTCGGGCGTCGTGTCCAGAGTGCCGCGGTATCCCAGACGATCGGGCTTTTGAACGAAGCGGCGGTCGAGCGCGATGATCACGCCGATCAGCACGAACAGCCCGAAAAGATCCATCAGGAAGGAAAAGACTAAGTAAAAATTGCCTTTGAGGAAAGTCCAGCTAAAAAGCGGTTCCGTGACGTGATGCTGCCCTGCGTCAAACGCGGCGCCGAAAATCAAAACAAAGAAGCCGAAAAAGATCAGGGCGTGCATGACGCCGGGATAGGGATCCTTCAAGACCTTCTTCTGCAGAAACACTTCCGCGAGAACGATCTTGACTCTTTCCTTGATGTTGTCCAAACGCATTTCCGGTTTACCCATCGCCTTCCACATCTGCCAGCGGCGGTAAACACCATAGGCAAAGATGGCGAGCGCAACGGCCGTGAGAGCGAAGAGGATGATCTCAAACGCCGGCAGGGGGATGTTCCAGAAAACCTCGCGACCTTCACTACCTACAAAAAATTCATGTTCTTTCATTGATCCTCCAACAAAACTTGAGGGCTGATTCTTCACAATATCAAGCGCCGAAAATAAGGTCTTTGCCCCGGCGCGCCGGGACAAAGACCTTATGGTTTTTTAAGCAACCAGCTTTTTGCAGACGGCCGTCAGTTCGGGAACAACCTTAAACAGGTCATCCACCACGCCGTAGTCCGCTTTCGTAAAGATGGGAGCTTCCGGATCCTTGTTGATCGCGACGATGCACTTCGACGAGCTCATGCCGGCCAGGTGCTGAATCGCGCCGGAAATACCGCAGGCGATGTACAGGTTCGGGGAAACGACCTTGCCGGTCTGTCCGACCTGATCCTTCTGGGGACGCCAGCCGGCATCGACCGCCGCGCGGGACGCGCCGACCGTGCCTTTCAGCACTTCCGCCAGCTCTTCCAGAATGGCGTATCCTTCGGGACCTTTCATGCCGCGGCCGCCGGAAACGATCACGTTGGCTTCCGTCAGGTCGACTTTGCCGCTCGTGTCTTTCTGCACTTCCAGCACTTTGCTCTTGGGAGCGTCCACGGCGACATCGACCTTGGTCACGGCGCCGGCTTTGGCGTTTTCAGCCGCCGGAAACACATTGGGACGAAGCGATGCCATGGCCGGAGCGGAGTTGAACACCACTTCGCCGAAGCACTTGCCGGCGTACATCGGGCGAATGGCCACCAGGTTGCCGCCGTCAAGCTTCACGTCCGTGCAGTCCGTCGCCAGACCGCCGGCCAGTTTAGCCGCCACGCGGGCGGAGAGGTCCTTGCCCTGAACCGACGCGCCGAACAGAACGATCGCCGGATCGTTGTCTTTAATGATTTTCGCTGCCACGGCGGCATGCGCTTCCGTCACGTAGGGTTCCAGCGCGGCGTTGTCGCCGACGAAGACTTTATCCACACCGTATTTGCCGAGTTCTGCGGCCAATCCTTCTATTCCTGCTCCAAGCAGAATGGCGCTGACTTCGTCGCCGCTCTGGTCGGCCAGCTTGCGGGCCGTTGAGGCCAGCTCAAAGCTGATCTTTCTGAGGGCGCCGTCCCGCTGTTCTGCTACGATCATAACTCCTTTTGCCATTTTTCAATTCCTCCGCTTTCTGATTAAATAGCTTTTGCTTCTTCTCTGAGTAACTTGCCCAGCTCCGCCGCTTTCTGCGCGGGGTCATCTCCGCAGATGATCTTTCCGGGAGGTCTGGCCGGAGGTGGAACGGTTTTGGCTACTCTGGCTTTCGCGTCGGTGGCAACACCGATGGCGGCGGCGTCTTTCACGTCAACCGGTTTCTTTTTCGCTTTCATGATGCCGGGGAGAGATGCATACCGCGGCTCATTGAGGCCCTTCTGGCAGGTCACGACGGCCGGCAGGGCCGTTTCAATCGACAGCTGAGCGCCTTCGATCGGGCGGATCACTTTGACCGACGCGCCGGCAAATTCAAGCTTGGTCACCAGCGTCAACTGCGGAAGACCGAGGGCTTCCGCCAGCATGGCGCCGACCTGTCCGGAGTCGTCGTCAATGGCCCGCTGTCCGCAGAAGATAATGTCATGCGGCAGGGTCTTGATGGCGGCCGCCAGGGCGTTGGCCGTAACAAACGCGTCCGCGTTGTCAAAGGCCGGATCGCAGATGTGCACGCCTTTGTCCGCGCCCATGGCCAGGGCGGTGCGGATGGTTTCCATCGCACGGGCCGGACCGACGCAGACGATCGTGACATCGCCGCCGTTCTTCTCTTTCAGTTTCAGTGCTTCTTCCACGCCAAATTCATCATAGGGATTCATGACCCACTTGATCTGGCCTTCCTCGATGCCTGATCCGTCAGCTTTGACCTTGATCTGTGCTTCGGTGTCGGGCACTTGCTTCACGCATGCAATAATATTCACTGTCAAAAACCTCCTTCTCCTGCACGTCGCACAGCTTGGACGATCGTGCATTTAAAATTTTCTTACTTCCGAAATCTATAAAAACGCCCGATTCCCTTTCCGGAGAACCGGGCGTTCTTACTACTGCCTGTTCTTGACGATGTCGTCAACCACCGACGGATCGGCGAGCGTGCTGGTATCGCCCAGGTTGCCCAGTTCGTTGGCGGCGACCTTCTTTAAAATTCTTCGCATGATCTTGCCGCTGCGGGTCTTGGGCAGCGCGTCCGCCCACTGAATCTTGTCGGGCGTGGCGATCGGTCCGATCACCGTGCGGACATGCGCGACCAGTTCTTTCTTTAACGCGTCGGTCTTTTCAACGCCGGTTTTCAGCGTGACATAAGCGTAAATGCCCTGTCCCTTGATGTCGTGCGGCATGCCGACCACAGCGGCTTCCGCGACGGTCTTGTGGGCAACGAGCGCGCTTTCCACTTCAGCGGTGCCCATGCGGTGGCCGGACACGTTGATGACGTCGTCGATGCGGCCGGTAATCTGGTAATAGCCGTCCTTGTCGCGGCGGCAGCCGTCGCCGGTGACATAGTAGCCGGGGAACTGTTCGAAATAGGTTTCCTGGAAGCGCTTGGGATCGCCGTAAACGCCCCGCATGATACCGGGCCAGGGAACTTTGATGCACAGCGCGCCGCTGGCTTCCGTGTCTGTCATTTCCTTGCCTTCGTCGTCGACCAGCACGGGCTGAACGCCGAAGAAGGGCATGGTGGCCATGCCGGGTTTGATGTCAACGGCGCCGGGCAGCGGCGTGATCAGAATGCCGCCCGTTTCCGTCTGCCACCAGGTGTCCACGATCGGGCATTCGCCGCGGCCGATAACGTTGTAATACCAGTTCCAGGCTTCGGGGTTGATCGGCTCGCCGACGGTGCCCAGCGTCTGCAGACTTGAGATGTCGCACTGCTTAACGAATTCGTCGCCTTCCTTCGCGATGGCGCGGATGGCGGTCGGAGCGGTATAGAAAATATTGACCTTGTATTTTTCCACGACCTGCCAGAAACGGCTGTAGGTCGGGTAGTTGGGAACGCCTTCAAACATGATCGAGGTGGCGCCGTTGCACAACGGCCCGTACAGAATGTAGGTATGACCCGTGACCCAGCCCAGGTCGGCGGTGCACCAGTAAATGTCGCCGTCATGGTAATCGAAAACGATCTTGTGGGTATAGGACCCGTAAACCAGATAGCCGCCCGTGGTGTGCATCACGCCCTTGGGCTGTCCGGTGGAACCGGAGGTGTACAGAATGAACAGCGGATCTTCAGCGTCCATCCATTCGGGTTCGCAGTTGGCGTCGACTTTGGCTATTTCGTCATGCCACCATTTGTCGCGGCCGGGCGTCATGGCGCATTTGATCTTGTTGCCGACGCGGTTGACGACGATGACGGTTTCAATCGAGGGGCAGGAGGGCAGCGCTTCATCTGCGGTGGCCTTCTGGGGAACCGCCTTGTTGCCGCGGAACGTGCCGTCGCAAACCACCAGGACTTTGGCGCCGGAGTTGACGATCCGGTCGCGCAGCGCGTCCGCGCTGAATCCGCCGAACACGATGCCGTGAATGGCGCCGATGCGGGAGCAGGCCAGCGCTGCAATGCCCAACTCGGGAACCATCGGCATGTACAGGCAGACGCGGTCGCCCTTTTTGACGCCGTTGGCTTTCAGCACATTGGCAAACTTGCAGACTTCTTCATGCAGCATCTTGTAGGTAAACGCTTTTTCTTCGCCGGGTTCGTTGCCTTCCCACTGCAGCGCAACCTGATTGCCGCGTTTTTCAAGGTGCCTGTCCAGACAGTTGTAGGAAACATTCAGTTTTCCGCCTTCGAAAAACTTCACGGAGATGGGACCTTTCTTAATGTCAAAGTTGTAATCCATCACTTTGTCCCATTTCTTAAACCAGGTTACCTGCTCTTCCGCCACTTCCGCCCAGAATTTCTCCGGCTCTTCCACCGAGCGCTTCCACATTTTGTCGTATGCTTCTCGGCCGCTCACCCAGGCTTTTTTCTTCGCCGCTTCCGGGATCGGGTATATCTCCTTCAACTGAACTTTTGCATCCGCCATGTTAAAAATTCCTCCTCATCTAAAGTTTTGTAGTTACAACAACGTTTACCTAACGTTTCGCCATAAAACGTATTGGTTTGGACTTCGGGATGAAACTTGCCAGGCGAGCGCCTTCGGCACGCTTAAGGTGCGCAGCGAGTCGTTTCACTCGCTGGAGTAAGGATGTGCACCGCCACTTGTGGACACAAAAATTATATTTACCTTAAGCCGCGAAGCGCCTGGAAATGACCGCCTGCGTCACTTTATCCTTAAAGAATCAATAACTTACCCCTGATGCGCGGTTTTGCGGGGCGTTCTGTCAGCAAAGCGCTTAAAGTACCTGATCTAACTGAATTTATTAACATGAGGTCAGACTTTGACCGCAAGTCAATCATCATTGGCGTTTCCCTACCTTAATATGCAAGTCCTGTCAAGAAATATTTAGAAAGGAGAGGGCCGGTTGCCTCGCCTGCATTCCCATCGGCGGTAAACGTTGAATAACTTTATAATATTAATAAATTGCATCTTCGCAGTCGCGTATTTTTTGCCCGGCTTTATCCGCAGATATTCACGGTTCCGCTTCTGCGTTGTGATCCTGAACGTGACTTCGCCGACGCCGGCCATTCCCGGCCATGCAGGAAAAAATGTCGCTTGACTATCGCCTGCGATTGTGACCAAGTCATTTCAACAAAGCGTGTTATTTTTTAGAATATCGACTTTCTTGTTTTTAAACGATGAGACGCAACCACCTGAAGCACTGTTTGTTTGGGTGGTTTTTGTTTAACCGCCCGCACGACCGGTCTCCGGAAGCCGCAGGCAAAAGCGATCAGTCGGACCAGGCAGGTCCGGCCAGGTGAGGCACGCAGGCCCTCCCTTCAACCTTCCTTCTCAATCGGGAGCAAGGCGGGGATGATGACGATGCTTTGTTAATCCCTCCGGGGAAATGAAGGTTTAGCATGTGCCGGCAAGCCGGCACAAGAGAGAAAGGGAGAGAAGAAATGAATAAGAATTTATATGTCGGCAACCTGTCGTTCAAGATCACGGATGAAGACTTAAGAGCGAATTTCGCAGAAGCGGGAGAAGTCGCCTCCGCCTCCGTGATCAAAGACAAATTCACCGGCCAATCCAAGGGATTCGGCTTCGTGGAAATGAAAACGGAAGAAGGCGCCACTCAGGCCATTCAGAAATTCAACGGCGGCGTCCTCGACGGCAAAACCATCACCGTGAATGAAGCCCGTCCGAAAAAGGAATTCGGCCAGGGCGGCGGAGCCCGCGGCGGCGGATTCCGGCGCGACAATCGCGGCGGGTCGGGCAATCGCGGCCGCTACTAGCCGCAGGAAAATCCTTACCGGTTCGATAAGGGAACAGACAGGCGCTGCCTGTCTGTTCCCTTTTTTTTAAACTGTCCGGTTGAATATTCTTCCCGGCAATGAACTGTAGCCGTTTTTTCAGGCTCTCTTTTTCCGCTGTCGACAGAAGCAGAGGAATGCCGCCGACAAAAATGCCGCCGCCACGGCCGGCAGCCAGCCGTTAACCAGCACGAAGGAAAAACCGATGAGCGGATACAGGGCCGCGCAAACAGCCGCTCGGACGAGCGGTTTGTTCCGGATGAAATCCGCGGCGGCGGGACCGTTTGCGTAGTACCAGGCGACAAATTTCCGTCCGGCGGCGCCCGTGAGCAGGTACCGGTCCCGGAACTGCCGCAGCAGATCCACTTCGCCGGCCAACGGCGAACCGAAAGCCGCAGTGGCGATAAAACAGCTTTTACCTCCTTCGCTATCCACGTCGGTTGCGGCGGAATAGGTCGCAAAGTTGGCATAGACATGATCGTGGCCGCCGGCCGCCTGAAGCCAGACGGCAATGACATTATTGCCGGAAAAAGCCACCCGGCCGCCGTGTCCGTGGGTCCCCGCGTTATCTTCAATGCGAACGGGAGCGCTCCAGGTTTCGCCGCTGTCAAAGGAATGCCTTGCGTAAAGACGGTTTACGCCTTCATTTTGCGACCAGATCGCCACGACATTCTCCCCGGAAAAAGCCGCCTGGGGACTGTTGCCGCTGATCGTATCGCTCGCAACCAAAAGTTGGTCGTTTTCCCAGCCGGCACCCGCGTTCGTCGTCCGCGCCAGGTAAAGATGGCGGATGCCCGACAACGCCATGAAATGCTCCCACACCGCCACGGCGTTGTCGCCGGACATGGCGATCGCAAGCGCGCCGGCGTCGTAATTTCTGTCGTCGATGCGGGCCGCCAAAGCGGTCGTCCAGGCCAGCACTCCCGCGGTCACCGCCGCGGAATTGGCAAAGACGTGGGAGATCCCCAGTAGATCGTTTCGCGCGAGCCACGCCACGATCACCCGATTGCCGGAAACGGCCACACGGGGATCGTGTCCGATGAAGACTCCCTCATCCTCAACGACGGCCGGCGCCACCCAGGCAGCCCCGCCGCTGGTGGAATAGTTGGCCCAGATGCGCAAGCCGACGCCATTGTGCTGGCGCCAGACGGCAACAACGTTGCCGCCGGACATGGCGACCTGCGGCGTCGCGACATCGTCATTGCGGTTGTCGAGAAGGACTCTCGTCCCCCAGTTTGCTCCGCCGTCGGCGGACCGGTTGGCATAAACGCGGTCACGGAATCCGTCCCACTGCCGCCAGACAGCGACGACCGCGTCGCCGGACATGGCGACCTGCGGCTCGTATCCGTCAAAGCCGACGTTGTTCTCAATGAGCGCGGCGCCTTGCCAGGTGGCGCCCCCATCGGCGGAATGGTTCGCAAAAATCCGCCATGTTCCCAGAAGGAGCTGCCTGAAAACGACAACGACTTTTTCTCCCGACATGGCCACTTTCGGTTCGGCCGCATCGAATATGTTGTAGTCGACCGGTTCGGCCGTCATCTGCCAGTTGGCTCCCCGGTCGGTCGAATAGGCGGCAAAGATGCGCTGGCCGCCCGCCGTGGTCTGTCTCCAGACTGCGACGGAGCGATCCCCGGAGACGACCACCTGAACCTCGGCCGAATCAAGGGTCTGGCTTTCGATCAAACGGTCCACATGCCAGGCGAGGGAAGCGGCAGAAGCTGTAAAAGAACAAACTGCTGCGCAAAGAACCAATGCAAAATAAATGAATATCCGTTTCACAAATTCTCCGTTCTTTTTCTTGAGTGGATGGCGCAGCCAACCGGACACGAGTTTCGCCCGAACCGGAAAAAGCGTTTGGGCCTTCTTTACTTGCTCGACTGGATATACTCGGTAACTTTTGCGGCGAGCGTCTTGACTACGAATTCAAATTCATCGACATCCTTGTCCAGAAGCGTCATCCGGAATCCCAGAAGCGGCGTGAAGAAAGACGTCAGCGGAACGACGCAGATGCCGGTGGAGGCCAGCAGATAGTAAACAAACTGCTTGTCGTATTCGACCCCCTTGGTGAGCCCCTGGACGTAGCTGCGAACCTCCGGGTGCTCGATGTGCAGGTGCTGCCGCTCATTGAGCACCGATTCGTTGAAAAGGACCGTCATGTAAAAGGCGCCGTTGGTTTTGTTGGCGATGACGAAAGGAACATCCTTCAAAACGCCGTAGGCGATCGCGGAGAGTTTTTCATAATGCTGCGTGCGCTGGCGCAGATAATTTTTATATTCCGGATGCTGCATGATCCGGGGAATCGCCAACTGCGGAAGCGTTGTCGAACAGACTTCCGACATCTTCTGGTGCAGGATGGTGTTGATGAACCGGGTAAACATCGGATCCTTTTCCGCGTTGTAAACTTCCATCCATCCGCAGCGGGCGCCGGGCCAGGGCAGTTCCTTGGAAATGCCTTTCATGGCGATGCCCGGAACGTCGCCGATCACGTCGCCGATCGGCACAGTGGATTTTCCGTTGTAGACGATGTTGATGTAGGTTTCGTCGGAAATCACGAACAGGTCGTTTTCCCGGGCGATCCGGACGACGTTTTCCAGCGCTTCCACGGGATACACAAAACCGGTCGGATTGTCGGGATTGATAATCAGAATGCCGACAATCGCCCGGTGGCTGCGCACTTTCTGCTCCAGCTCGCGCAGATCCGGATGCCAGTTGTTGTAAGGATTCATCCGGTACGTGTTGGGCGGGAAGGACGCATGCAGCACTTCCGCCATCAGGTGCGTGGAATAGGTCGGCTCCGGCATGATCATGCGGGCGTCCACCTGGATGGAACTGTAGGCGCGGGCAATGGCATCGCCCAGACCATTGAAAAAGATCACGTCCTCGGGGGTGATTTGCACTTTGCCGCGCGCGTTGGTGCGCAAGGCGATGAACTGGCGCGTGGCGTCGATCCCCTTGGTGGGAGAGTATCCGTAGGAGGCGTCTTCCCGGAGAATATCGATGAGAACGTCCTTCATCCAGTCGGGAATTTTTTCCCCCTTCTGCACCGGATCGCCGATGTTTTCCCAGATGATTTTCAGCCCGTATTCCTGCATTTTCTTGGCGATCATCACGATATTGCGGATTTCGTACGTTAGACCGCTGCCGCCGCGCGATATTTCAAAACGCATAAGTTGTCAAACTCCTTGAGTATTTATAGACCAGTCCTTAATACATATTTTTCAATTTATCCAGATTTTTTTCTAAGATCCTCCGGATTCGGGCGCCCTAAAATTTGTATAGGACAAAAAAGCCTTTTCGTGCTAATGAGGCGGGCGAGACTGGATAATACCCGGAAGTTCAGGCAGGCCCCCGAACAGGAAAGCCAATCCTTAAATATTCTTCAGGCTGCAGAAAGTCTCATTCGTTTAAGAGATTATCATCAAAGGACCGTACATTATGGACGACACAAAAACTTTTGCCGAAATGTTTGAGGAATCCTACGCGACTCCCAAACATTTCTCCGTGGGAGAAAAGGTGGAGGCAACCATTGTCAAAATCTCCCCCGAATGGGTTTTCGTTGACCTGGGCGCCAAAAGCGAAGGCTACATCGACAAGAAGGAATTCCTGGACGAGGCGGGCGAACTGACCGTCAAAGAAGGCGACACAGTCACCGCTTATTTTCTGTCCTCGCGCCACAGCGAGAAACTTTTCACCACGAAACTCCTGGCCCGCAAAAGCGTGGACGAATTTCTGGTGAACGCTTACACCAATGCCATTCCCCTGGAGGCCACCGTCGAAAAGGAAGTCAAAGGCGGCTTTTCCGTAAGAATCAGTCCCGGCGCCAGCGGTTTTTGCCCCTTTTCGCAGATGGACCGCCGGAAGATCGACAACGCCGCGGATTACGTAGGCAAGAAATTCGAGTTTATCGTCATCGAGTACGGTGAAAACGGCCGCAAGATCATTCTCTCGCGCCGGCCGATTCTGGAAAAAATAGAACAGGAAAAGAAAGCCGTCCTTCGGGAATCGCTGCAAAAAGGCATGACGATTAAAGGCGTGGTGACTTCCGTGCGCGATTTCGGCGCGTTTGTCGATATCGGCGGCGTGCAGGCGCTCCTGCCCGTTTCGGAAATGACGTGGGGCCGGGTGGAAGATACCAGGGCGCTCTACAAACCGGGCGACGTGGTCGAAACCGTCATCATCGCCCTGGACTGGGAAAAGGACCGGATCACCCTGTCTTTCAAGGATACGCTCCCCGATCCCTGGAATGAAGCGATCCGTAACTATCCGGAAGGCAGCATCCATCGGGGGAAGGTCGCGAGGCTCACGGATTTCGGCGCGTTCATCACGCTTGAAGCGGGCGTGGACGGACTTTTGCACATCTCCAAACTGGGCAAGGGCAAAAAGATCAAGCACGCCCAGGACGTCTTGTCCAAGGACCGTGAAATCGACGTCAAAATCGAAAAAGTCGACCGCGACAGCAAGAAAATATCTCTTACCCTGGCAGAAACCGGCGAAGAGACAAAAAGCGGAAGGGAAGAAGGGGGCGACTACAAGAGCTACCTGCCCCGGGCGCCCAAAACCATGGGCACGCTGGGCGATATCCTTTCCAAGGCCAAAAAGCAGAAATAATTTCTCTTCAACAAACGGGGCGCGACAGTTCACCGGAAAGGTGATTGTCGCGCCCTTTTCACTTGCGCCACATTCCTGCAATCCGGCGCTCCTCCAGATCATTGTAAAAGCGGAATTTTGGGGATCAGAAACCGACGATAGAAAGACCGATCGTGCCGACCAGAGCGTGCGCGATCCAGACGCCCAGCAGGTTATGGGTGCGGGAATACAGCCAGCCGAAATACACGCCCGGAATAAATGTCAGCAGGGCGATTTCAAGGGACATGAACAGATGCATGGTGCTGAACAGCAGGTTCGAAACGAGAATCGCGAGAGCGACTTTGTGCCGCGAGGACAAAAATTCCTCCAGCGGCCCCTGCAACCCGCCCCGGGCCAGAAACTCCTGCAGCGGGGCCACGATCAGAATATAGATGAATAAAAACGTCCACCAGGTCTGCGGATCGGCGTCCATCGCCGCCAGACCTTCAATGAGCGGCCTTCCTTCGTAGCCCGGCGCAAAGGCAATCAGAAATCCTTTCACGCCGACGATGAGCAGCGCAAAGGGAAGCGTGAAGACCACGCCTTCCCAAAGGGCCCTTTCCCAGTTTTTCAGCGTCAGACCGAACGTCGCCAAAGGGAAGCTCGAAGTTTTCATAAACAGGACGAAGAAAATGAAAAACGCCAGCGTGAGCGGCAGCGTGATGTAGCTGCTGTTTTTGCCGACGTTCATCACGTACTTCAGGCCGTCAAGGCTGAAGGTGAAAAGCGACATCATGATGACGATGTAAACGAAAAAATTCCCGAGCGTCACGCGGGTCTTGAATTCGTCAAGCTGCCGCTCCATGGCCTTAAGGGCGACGTCGTTGGAATGGCGCAGCCGCCTTCCCACGTTTTTGGATAGATGGTAAAAAATGCTGTACAGCGAGTGGTCGCGCTCTGCCAGCGTCTGAAGTTCCCGGAACGAAATGCCGCGCAGACGGCAGAAGGACCGGGCGCAGACCGACGCGGAACGAAGCCCGCTGTCGAGCAGCGACACCTCTCCCACCGTGTCCCCCGCCTTCAGCGTGGCGATGATGTGATTTTGTCTGTGTTTGGCGTCGCAGCGGCTGATTTCCAGCTCGCCTTCGAGAATCAGGTAAATCTCTTCGGCCGGGTCGCCTTCGCGCATCAAAAAGCAGTCCTTCTCCAACGTTGTTTCCCGGCTGATGGAAAAAAGCGCCGCAATCTGCTCTTTATTCAACCCTTCGAAAAGAGAATTTTTCCGTGAGCGCTCGTACACATTGTCGGCGGTAATCGGCTGATCGGACTTCATGTCTCACCACGGCGCAACAAGAATGATTGGGCGCCAGTATAGGGAGGTGTCTTGCCCCTGTCAAGGACATATGCGAAGAAAGGCGGGCGACCAAGGCTTTGTTCATTTGAGTTTCGCGGAAATTTATGAAATACTTGCTTCCCGGGAAAGACGGCGAAACGCGGATTTCTCAAAAAAACGACCGAGGATGGATATGGGGTTAATAAAACTGCTCTTGGCCGATCCGGCCGCCTTTGTGCTTCTGGCCGTATTGCTGCTGTATTCCGTGATTCTGCACGAGCTGGCCCACGGTTGGGTGGCCTTTCGGATGGGCGACCCGACGGCCAAATGGCTGGGCCGGCTGACGCTCAATCCGCTGCGGCATCTGGATCCCATCGGCTCGCTGATGCTCCTGATTATCGGATTCGGCTGGGCCAAACCGGTGCCGGTGAATCTGGAAAACATCCCGGCGGCGCAAAGACGCAAGGGGCTGATCCTGGTATCGGCGGCGGGCGTGACGGCCAATATTCTTATCGCGTTTGCGGCGCTCCTGCTGTGGCGGCTGCTCGCGCCCCAGCCGGGCGGCCTGATCTACAACGTGCTCTATCTTCTGGCCTCCATCAACATCCTCCTGGCTGCTTTCAACCTGATTCCGATTCCGCCGCTGGACGGATCAAAGATTCTGATGGGCTTCACGCCGGAGTCGGTAAACCGCGTGCTCGTTCAGATCGAGCCGTTCGGTTTTTTCATTGTGCTGGGACTGCTCCTGTTGGGCGCGCTCAATCCGGTCATCGATGCGTTCCGGTACGGCATCATCACGTTCATATCGATTTTTTTGCCTTCCTGAAAAAAGTGCATAAAAAAGGAGGAAAGATTATGATGACATTTTCCGAGCTTTTACAAAAAAGACGGGCGATCCGGGATTTCGAGGACAAGGCGGTGCCCTGGAACGTCATTGAAGACATTCTGAAGGACGCGGCGCTTGCGCCCTCGGCCAGCAACAACCAGCCCTGCCGTTTTGTCGTGGTGCAGTGCCGCAAAACGATTCAGGCGCTCTCAGACGAAAGCAAGGCCAATCTCCTGCGGGACGCGGGAGAGGGCCGGATACAGCTCAACGCCGATTATATCGCCATGCTGAAAAACGAAGCCTTCAACGTTTTCTACAACGCGCCCTGCGTCATTTACGTCACCGGCGCGAAGGCGGTGCGCTCGCTGGACGTGGACGCGGCGCTCGCGGCAAGCTACATCATGTTTTCGGCGGCGGCGCGCGGCCTGGGCACCTGCTGGGTGGGGCTGGGCGCACACATCCGTGATTCGCAGCTGCTGGGCGAGCTCAACCTGTCCGCCGAGCAGCGGATCATCGCGCCGATTATCCTGGGCTATCCCCGGAGCGTCCCTGCGCCTTCCGAACGCCGCACGCCGCAAATCCTCCGTGTGATCGCCGAAGCGCGATGATGCCCTCGGGTGGGGATTTCTGAAAAAAATTAAGGCTGGAGACTGTCCGCAAGCGCGTTGAGACCGGCCGGCGGATCCTGTTTCCAATGGATGCGGAGCACCTTGCGCCCCTGGTCCAAGAGCGCCTGCCGGTCCGCTTCGGCCTGCGCCGCCTTGAGCTCGCCGAACGTCAGCGTGGAGGCTGCCTCTCCCAGTTCGTCGGGAATGGGCAGATCCGCGGCGCCATCGCCGGTCAACTGAAGAAACAAACCGCGGCCCGCGTCTCCCTTGTGCAGCTGGCCGGTCGAATGCAGATAGCGGGGGCCATAGCCCACCGTAACGGCCAGCTTGCAGCGGCGGGTAAGAGCCGCCCGCAGCCGCGCCAGCGCGGCGTCGATCTCGCTCGAGGGGCTGAGATAAACCTGCAGGCCGACATAGGCGCCGTCCTGCGCCTGCGCCAGAAAATTCGCAAGCGCATGGGCTATGTCGGATCCGGAAACATCGCCGTAAACCTCGCCGCCGGCGACGGCAAGGGCCGGCTCTGCAAGGGGCCAGACGCGGGTTTTCCTGTACCCGGCGATCATCCGGCTGGTGTGTTCCTTGGTCGCTTCGACATCCGGCTGATCGAATGGATTCACGCCCAGGAGGTGGCCCGCAACGGCCGTGGCCATTTCCCATAAAAACATCTGTCCGCCCAGATCGTAGGCATCGCCGACCGGCAGAATCAACAGGGGATGCCCGGCGGTTGCCAGCTCGGTCTTGCGTGAATCATCCCAGCGGCCTGGATCGTCCTCAAAAAAGACAAAGATCCGGTCTTTGCCGTACACCTGCGTCTCCAGCGGCGGCTCGTTCAACACCGGGACGATGCCCTTGCCTTCCTTTCCCAGGCTCTCCGCGATGAGCTGTTCGAGCCAGTCTCCGAAAGGCCGCCAGGCCGGAGGAAAAACCAGCGTGAGCTTGTCGCGGCCGTACTGCGCCAGGGTGCCCAGCGCGGCGCCCAGAAGCAGGCCGGTGGAGTCGCCCTTGCCGGAAAAGAAATCCGTCTTTTCCCGGCCGGCGACGGCCATGGCGTTTTGCAGCAGCGTCTCGATGGAAATGCCCATGAGCGCCGCCGGAATCATGCCGACCAGCGACAGAGCGGAATAACGGCCGCCGATGTTGGGATTGTTGGAAAACACATAGGGCAGCTGCAGCTGCCACGCCTGCGCCAGCATCGGCGAACCTTCGTCCGTGATGAACATGAAATGCTCGTTGGCCGCCACGCCCGGCGCCGCGTCGGCAAGATTGTAAAAATACAAAAAGAGCGAGAGGATTTCGAGCGTCTTTCCCGATTTGGAAGACACGATAAAAAGCGTTTTTTCCAAATTGAGCATTCGGGCCGTGCGGCCGATAACGGCGGGGTCGGTGGTATCGAGAATCTGCAGGCGGGGAAATCCCGGCGCGCTGCCGAGCATCGCGTTGAACACTTCCGCCGACAGGCTCGATCCGCCCATTCCCAAAAGGACAACATCGTCAATGGCGCCGCTGGTAAAGGTCTCCAGGGAGGCCCGGATGCGGCCGGCATTGGAAGCCGTCTCCACGGGCGCGTGCAGCCAGCCCAGACGGTTGGAAATCTCTGCGGGCGAGGACTTCCAGACGCGGTAATCGTTGGCCCAGATGCGCGCCGCGATGTTGGCGCGCCGCATTTTTTCGAGCGCGTTGGTGACGGCGCCCTGGTAGGCTCCCAGGAGGAAGGAAATACCGGTAGTCTGCATGATGCGCTTCTCCGTTAACGGCCGGCCAGCATCTCTTTGGCCGTCGCAACAATGTTGGCGGGCGTGAAGCCGAATTTTTCATAAAGCACGGTTCCGGGCGCGGAGGCGCCGAAGGTGTCCATGCCGATGATCTTTCCCGACAGTCCGACGTAATGCTCCCAGCCCAGGCGGATGCCGGCTTCCACGGCCAGGCGCGCCGAAATTTTCGGCGGCAGGACCTGGTTGCGGTATTCCACGGGCTGGCGGTCGAAGATTCCCCAGCTGGGCAGAGATACGACGCGAACCCGGATGCCTTCCTGCGCCAGCTTGCGGCCGGCCTCGAGCGTCATGGCGACTTCCGAACCGGTGGCCAGGAGAATCACATGGGGCTCCAGGACGGACGACTCCCACAGCGTATAACCGCCCCGGCGCACGCCGGCGGCGGAAGCGCAAACAGTGCGGTCCAGAACGGGCAGATTCTGGCGGCTGAAGATGAGTGTTGTGGGGCCAAGCGTGTTGGCCAGCGCCAGAAGCCAGGCTTCGCGGGTTTCGTTGGCGTCCGCCGGACGCAGGACCGTCATGTTGGGAATCTGCCGCAGATTCATGATCTGCTCGACGGGCTGGTGCGTCGGTCCGTCTTCGCCCACACCGATGCTGTCATGCGTAAAGACAAAAATCACGCGCAGACCCATCATGGCGGAAAGCCGCATGGGCGGCCGCATGTAATCGGCAAACGCCAGAAACGTCGCCGTGTAGGGGATCACGCCGCCGTGCAGGGCCATCCCCGTCGCAATCGCGCCCATCGCATGCTCGCGCACGCCGAAGTGGATGTTGCGCCCCGTATAGTCCCAGGCCCCGCCCACCATGCCGTGCAGCCCGGCGCGGGACGCAGCCGGATGCTGGAAATCGCCCATTCCTTTGAGCCAGGTGAAGGTCGAAGGGTTGAGATCGGCCGAACCGCCGGCCAGTTCCGGCACCCGGGCCGCAATCGCCTGCATGACGATTTCCGAAGCTTTGCGCGTGGCGATATCCTTTCCGTCGGCGGAAAACTCGGCCGGCGCCGTTTCCCACCCGGCGGGAAGCTCGCCCGAAAGCGTTCTTTCCAGCTCGGAGGCCAGCGCCGCGTCCTTTTCCCGATAATCGGCCAACACGGCATTCCACGCCTGTTCGCTTTTCCTGCCGCGTGCGGCCGCCTTCCGAAAAAAAGCCCCGACGGCGTCGGGAACATGGAACGGCTCCTCCACCGTCCAGGCGCAGCTGTCTTTCGCGCCTTGCAATTCTTTTTCGCCCAGCGGTGAACCGTGCGCGTCGCAGGTTCCCTGCTTGCCGGGCGCGCCGTAGCCGATTGTGCTCCGGATAGAGATCAGCGACGGTTTGTTCGCTTCTTTTCTGGCTTTCTTGATGGCCCGGTCGATGGCGTCAACATCGTTTCCATCCGCCACCTTCTGCACCTGCCAGCCGGCGGCCTTGAAGCGCCCTTCAATGTCTTCCGTAAAGGCCAGCTCCGTGGAGCCGGCCAGGGAGACGTGATTGTCGTCGTAGAGGACGATCAGCTTCCCCAGGCGCAGATGTCCGGCGAGCGCAGAGGCTTCCGCGGCCACCCCTTCCATCAGGTCGCCGTCGCCGGCCATGACGTACGTGCAGTGATCAACTACGGGCAGCCTGTCCCGGTTGAAGCGCGCCGCCAGATGCGCCTCTGCGACGGCCATGCCGACGGCGTTGGCCAGTCCCTGCCCCAGCGGGCCGGTCGTCGCTTCCACGCCGGGGACATGCTTGTACTCGGGATGCCCCGGCGTCCGGCTGCCCCACTGGCGGAAATTTTTGATGTCGTCGAGGGACAGGTCGTAACCGGTCAGATGCAAAAGCGCGTAGAGCAGCATCGACGCGTGCCCGGAAGACAGGATAAACCGGTCGCGGTTGGGCCATGCGGGATTTTTCGGATTATATTTGAGGTGGCGGGTCCACAGCGTATAGGCCGCCGCCGCCGCGCCCAGGGGCATGCCCGGATGCCCGGATTTGGCTTTTTCAATGGCGTCCGCCGCCAGAAACCTGATGGTATCAATGCATTGTCTTTCCAACTCGTTTTTGTCCGACATATGAACTCCTTCGGGAAATAAAAAAGATGTTTCACTTAGACCAAAGATTCAAATATTGCACGATAAATTTACCGCTGTCTCCGCCGCCGATTTTTCGGCGTTATTAAACAACGATTGCTTTTCATAAGTCAATGGCGATTTCACGCGGGCGAAGACAGGGCCTCGGCCAGCCATGCCAGATAGCCGGTCCCGCCCTGCGTGATGGGCACGGCAGTAATTTCGGGGGTTTCATAGGAATGGCGTTCCCGAATGGCGGATTCCACGCGGGGGAAAAGGTCCCGGCGGGTTTTGATCAGGCACAGATGTTCCGCGGAGGTCTCCACGGCCCCCCGCCAGCGATAGGTGCTTTCGATGGGGCCCACGATCTGAACGCAGCCCGCCAACGCCTTTCCCACGAGATCCCGCGCAATGGCCTGCGCTTCCTCCCTCGTTCCCGTCGTCGTCATCACCTGAATAAATTCCATACCATTTCCTTCCCTTCACCATCCACCATCCACTATCCGCTATTCACCATTCACCATTAACTATTCACCATTCACCATCCGCCCCCGGCTCATCTCGTACATCATGATCGCCGCCGCCTGGGGCAGGCTCAGAGACTCGGCCCCGGTCCCGCCGGGAATGCGCCAGCGGACGGCGGCGCATTCCAGCAGAGATGCGGGCAGGCCGTGGCTTTCACTGCCGACCAGCAGGGCCGCTTTTTTCGCGACCGGATGCGGCGCGACGCCTTTGCGCACATCCGAGCCGACAAGCAGGAATTTCCCGCGCAAATCCGCGAGCAGGGCAAGAAGGTCCACGCCGGTCAGAACAGTCATTTTAAAAACACCGCCCATCGAGGAACGGATGACCTTGGGATGCGTCCAGTCCACGGAATTCGCGCTCAAAATCACTCCCGCAAATCCGAACCAGCAGGCGCTACGGATGAGCGCGCCCAGGTTCTGGGGATTGGTGATTTCATGCGCGACGAGGAGCGGTCCGGCGGCCTCCGCCAGCCAGGACGAAACGTCCGGCGGCTCTTTCTTCCGGACCACGGCAATCACTCCGTCCGGCTCCTTGTCCTGGCTCAGTTTTTTAAATTCCGGCCGGGAAAGCGAATAAACGGGCGTTTGGTCCGCAACCGGCGCGACCACTCCTTCCCAGCGGAGGTTCTTTTCCGGCAGGACCAGAAGCGCCTCCGTCTGCCAGTCGCTTCCGAGAAGCTCTTCAACCACTTTCACGCCTTCAGCCAGAAACAGGCCGTCTTCGCGACGGAATTTGGCCTCCAGCAACCGCGTCCAGCGTTTGATTCGGTTTTGCGATGCCCGGGGATGATCACTGTCCATAGACATCCATTCACTCCTTCGCGCCGGCCGGAGGAACGTCCCCCTCTTTTTCCGGCCAGATGACCGACGAGACGATCGAGACGGCCAGCATCGAGGCGATCACCAAAAGCGACACCCCGACCGGCACGTGGTAAAAGTCTTCAATGAGCATTTTGACGCCGACAAACGTGAGGATGGCCGCCAGGCCATAGTGGAGCAGATGAAACAGCTTCATGAGCCCGGAAATGGCGAAAAAGAGCGAGCGCAGCCCCAGAATCGCGAAGACGTTGGACGTGTAGACGATGAAGGGGTCTTTGGAAATCGCCAGCACGGCCGGAATCGAGTCGATGGCAAAGAGGATGTCGGTGGTTTCCAGGGCCAGAAGCACGGCCAGCATCGGCGTGGCATAGCGAACGCCGCGCCGGACGACAAAAAATTTTGCGCCCGAAAATCTCCGCGTGACCGGAATGAAAAAGCGCAGCAGTTTGATCGCAACGTTTTTCTCGGGGTGCACCTCTGTTTGCTTGTTGAGCGCCATTTTAACGCCCGTAAACACCAGGAACGCTCCGAAAATGTACATGACCCAGTCAAACGTGGTGATGAGCGCGACGCCCGCGAAGATGAAGACCGCCCGCGTCACCAGCGCCATTAAAATCCCCCAGAAGAGCGCCTTGTGTTCATAAGCCTGCGGAACATTGAAAAAGCGGAAAATCAGCATGAACACGAACAGGTTGTCGATGCTCAGCGAATACTCAATGAGGTAGCCGGCAAAAAATTCCATGGCCTTGCCGTGGCCGTAAAAAAAGTACACCCCCGCGCCGAACGCCAGCGCCAGGCCGACCCAGAAAGCCGTCCAGAGCATGGCTTCCTTCATGGTAATGACATGCGTTTTCCGGTTGAAGACACCCAGATCGAGGGCCAGCATCGCCAGGATGAAGACCGTGAAAAATATCCACCACCAGATCATGAAATTGGCATCCTTCCGCTACAGCAAACGACCGAGCGCCTGCGCCGCGTTATGGATGATGTCCCACGACGGGCTGAAAGGCGGGGAATAGGCCAGATCGAGCCATCCTACCGCATCGAGATCGAGCCCCGACCACAGCGCGACGGAAAGCGCGTTGATCCTGCCCACCGCGCCGGCAACGCCCACCGCCTGCGCGCCCAAAAGCCGGCCGGTCGACCGGTCGGCCGTCAGTTTCAGGCCGATTTTCCTCAGGCCGAGCGCGGGCGCCATGGCGCTTCCCCAGGTGATGTTGTTTATCGGCGAAAAACCCGCGGCGGCCGCTTCGCGTTCCGAAAGGCCCGTGGCCGCGCATTCCAGACCGAACAAACGAAACGACTGGGCGCCGACGATGCCTTCAAAGAGCATCGGCTTTCCGCCGATGGTGCGTCCGGCGACGCGGCCCTGCTTGTTGGCGATGTCGCCCAGGGGAATGTTCACCCAGCGGCGGCTGACCCGGTGAAACGATTCGCAGCAGTCGCCCGCCGCGTAAATGTTTTCGATGGAGGTCCTCTGCGAAAAATCGACGGCGATCGCCCCCGACGCGCCGATTTTCAGGCCCGTCGCCCGGGCCAGCGTTGAGTCGGGCCGGACGCCGATGGCCAGAAGCACCAGATCGCCTTCAAAATCCCCCTGGTCCGTCGCGACGCAAAGCGGCGCGTTTTTTCCTTCCGCAACGGCCCGGGCGGAGGCGCCCCCGACAAATTCCACACCGTGCGCGTGCAGCTCGTCGAGCATCATTTGCGACAAAGCCGCATCCCAGCGGTTGGCCGGCAGCGGGTCCTTGTGGATAATCGTCGTTGCGATATTTGCCGCGGCGAGCGACTCGCACATTTCCAGACCGATGAAGCCGCCGCCCACGATCACCACGCGCCTGACCTTCTTATCGCGAAGCCTTGCCTTGATGGCGATGGCGTCCTCCAGATTGCGCAGCGAAACCACGCCCGGCAGGTCGAGTCCCGGCAGGTCCGGCACAAACGCGGACGTGCCCGTCGCCATCACCAGGATGTCGTAGGGCAGTTTGCGCCCGTCCGCCAGTTCGACTGCGCCTCCGGCCGTATCGATGCCGGACACCCTCGTCTCAAGCCGCGCGTCAATGCCGCCGGCGCGGAATTTTTCCGGCGTGCGGGCAATCAGCTTCTTTTCGTCCTGGATTACATCGCCGATGTAATAGGGCATCGGTCAGGCGGCAAAGGCGACGAACCTGCCCTGCTCCAGCATGATGACATTCAAAGACGGATCGGTCCGTTTCGCTTCCGCCGCTGTGGCTCCGCCGCCCGCTCCTCCGCCGACAATGACCAGATTCTTTGCCATAGAAACCTCCCGAATTATTTTGCCCGCGCCCCCGCGCGCCTACGCCAGAGGATGATCGCCATCCCCGCCAGCATCATTAAAACGCACAACACCTGTCCCATGGTGTTGAATCCCAGAACAAAGCCCAGGTGCGCGTCCGGTTCGCGAAAGAACTCTATAAAGAAACGCACCAGGCCGTAGCCGAAAATGTACAGGCCGACCGTAAAGCCGTCAAAGGGATTATGTTTCCGGATCGACCACAGCACAACGAATAAAAACAGCCCCTCGAACAGCGCTTCGTAAAGCTGCGAGGGATGGCGCAGGGCCCCGGTCGCATCCAGCGGGAAAACCATGCCCCAGGGCACGGTCGTGGCGCGCCCCCAGAGCTCGCCGTTGAGAAAATTGCCTATCCGGCCGAACAGGTAGCCCAGGGGCGCGGCGGCGCAGAGCCAGTCGCCGAACCGCCAGAAATGGATCTTATGCCGGCGGCAAAAAAACAGCGTGACGGCCACCACGCCGATCAGTCCGCCGTGATAGGACATGCCGCTTAAACCGACAAAGCGAAAACCGTCGGAAAAATCAAACGGCAGGATGATTTCCAGCGGATGCGCGAGGTAGTAGCTGAAATTGTAAAAGAGCGCGTAGCCCAGGCGGGCGCCGACAATCAGACCGACCATCGCCCAGAGGAGGTAATCCTGAAAATGCTCCGCCGTGATGGAAATTTCCCTGCGGCGGATCCGGTAGTAAAACAAGCCGTAGACAACGGCGAAGGCCACCAGGTACATGAGGCTGTAGTACCTGAGCTGAAAAGAACCGATGCTGAAAAGCACGGGACTGATGTGCGAAGGCAGGTGCTGCCAGGCGCTGACGAAAGAATCCACTTTTAGATGTCCTTTTACTGTAAGGTTTCGGATGAACTTCTGATGATCGGTCCCGACGGGGACGGCCGCCGTCCCGATCGTTAATACGTCCGTCCTTTCAGCTCGTCGAGATAAAGCTCCGCGCTGTTGGCCGCGTTGGCGCCGTCGCCCGTGGCGGTAACGACCTGGCGGAATTGCTTCGCACGGCAATCCCCTGCGGCGAAGATGCCGGATGCGTCGGTGCGCAGATTTTCATCGGTCACGATAAAACCGGTTTTGTCCATCGTCACCAGGCCTTGAAAAACTTCCGTGTAGGGCAGGCGCCCGACAAAAATAAACGCCCCGTCGGCAGCAATTTCGGAAACGGCGCCGGTCTTGACGTCTTTCACCCGGACGCCGGTGACGAACTCCGCGCCGGTGATTTCTTCGACGGTCGCATTCCAGACGAACTCAATTTTCTTTTCGGCAAACGCGCGGTTTTGCAGCATGCCCGCCGCCCGCAGCCGGTCGCGCCGGTGAATCACGATCACCCGGTCGGCAAAATGCGTCAGAAAAAGCGCTTCCTGAATGGCCGTGTCGCCGCCGCCCACCACGACCACGGTGCGGTTGCGGTAAAAAGGCCCGTCGCAGGTCGCGCAGTAAGAAACGCCGCGGCCTACAAACGCCGCCTCGCCCGGAACGCCCAGACTCCGCCACATCGCGCCGGTAGCGACAATCACAGCCAGCGCCCTGTATGTCCGGTCGCCGGCCGCCACTTCCCAGATGACGGGGTCGGCGGATGCCTGTCGAACGGCCGTCACGTCCTTGGCGGCAATTTCCAGACCGAACTTGAGCGCCTGTTTTTTGAAAAGCTGCATTAATTCAAACCCGCCGATTCCGTCGGGAATGCCGGGATAATTTTCAATCATGTCCGTAATGGTAATCTGGCTGACCGTGCCCGCGCCTTCGACCAGCAGCGTTTTGAGCGCGGCGCGCGCCGCGTAAATGCCGGCCGTGTAGCCGGCGGGACCGCCGCCGACAATAACGATATCATACTCATATTCGGGCAGATGTGTTTGGGTCATGGAAAGGCTCCTCTTTTATTAATGTCCGGATTTAATCAGGAAGATCGGGTTTTGTAAAGATGAAAAGTAACGGGAAAGCAGGCGCCGCCCGGAAAGGCAAGAAAAAGCGAAACACGGAGGGGGGGACTACGCCTCCGTGTTTCTTTTCAGGTATTTACCACTTTTTTACACAATTCATGGTTGGATACCTTGAGGTTTTTTAAAGGCCGAGGGGCCGCCCTGTTTATTGTGCGTTTTTTCGCCGCAGGCCTTCTTCGTTTGCCACGCGAATCGCCGCAATAACCGCGCCGGGCGTCACGGGGATGAGCTCGTTGTGGATGGTTTCCTTTTCCGCGCATGCAATCGAAGCGATTTTGGCGATGTCCGCGTCGGACAAGCCGGAGAGGCCGAGCTCGGCAAGTGTTGTCGGCAAACCGACCGCCGCGCAGAAATCATACACGTCATCAACAATCTCCGACGGCTTGTCCGTCAGAAACAGGGAAACGAGCGTGCCGAAGGCCACCTTTTCGCCATGGTAATACTGGTGTTCCTTATCCAGGGCGTTGAGTCCGTCCTGAATGGCGTGAGCGGCCGCAAGCCCCGCGCTTTCAAAGCCGACGCCGGAAAGCAGCGTGTTGGCTTCCACCACATGTTCGAGCGCCGGAATGACAACGTGCTGTCGGCAGGCCATCTTTGCGGCCGGGCCGTACTCGAGAAGCGTTTCGTAGCAGAGGCGCGCCATGGTCTGGGCCGTCATGGAGCTGTAAGCGCGGACCATGTTTTTCGCGTATTTGAGGCGGCAGGATTCCGCTTCGAACCAGGTTCCCAGGGCGTCGCCCATGCCGGCCACGAGAAACCGCTCGGGAGAGGCCGCGATAATTTTGGTATCGACCAGCACCACATCGGGATTGCGCCTGAGCATCAGCACGCGCTTGATGCGCCCCGTGTCCGGTCGGTAAATCACGGACAGCGAGCTGCACGGGGCGTCCGTGGAAGCGATGGTGGGCGCGATGATCACGGGGACGTTCATCTCATGGGCCACGGCTTTCGCCGTATCGAGCGTCTTGCCGCCGCCGACGCCGACGACCACGTCGCAGGCCTTTTCGACGGCGATGCTTTTCAGCCGCGCAATTTCTTCATCCGAACATTCCCGCGCGAAAGGTTCGGCGACAACCTCCACCGATTCCTGCACCGCCGCAAGAATCCGGGGAACGATGGCCGTAAACGTTGACGGACTGCCGATGACGAAGGCTTTCCGGCCGTAGCGGCGGGCCCACTCCTGAAGACCGGCAATGGCGTCGTAGCCCTGGATGTATTTTCCGGGGAACAGTGTTGCTGTGATCATTTTATTTTATCTCCTTTCTTGACAGTGTCTTTCAGCCCAGTTTGCCCAGGCGCGCAAGCTCATCCGCCACATAAGCCAGATCCAGGTCCTCAAGCGTTTTTCTGGTCGGAAAGCTGTTTTTCTTGTTCCATCCATGCAGCTCGTAATACTCGTCGAGCATGGCGTTGTACTTTTTCGCGTCGAGTTTCCAACCCGCCAGATTTCCGGAGGGGATGGCTTCGCACAAGTCCCGCGGCGTGGGCATGTCGTGGCGGCGGTCAAAGTCCGTGAACCGCAGGTTCAGGGCCTTTTCGAGATTCAGCTGCCGCATGGCGATGCGCTTCAAATCATCCACCGACGTTTTCCGGCCCGTGGCTTCCGAATACAGACGGGCCATCTGGGGCAGATCGATCTGCTCCAGGTCCCAGCAGGTGGTGCTGTACAGACAGACGCCCAGCGAATTGGCGATCCGCGAGAGGGCTTCCATGTACATCACGATGCCGGCCTTGCCGGTATACTCGAGCGGCTTGTCCACGTTGTCCGCGCCGTAAACCTGCAAGGCTTTTTCGCGGTCCAGCTCGCCTACGGTTTCAATCACGATGGCGCCGGTGGTGTGGCCGCCGCCCCGCGTCGAGGTGGCGGCGCCCAGAAGCCAGCCGTTGGAGCCGCGGCACTGCTCGTAGAGATCCTGACCCTTGATGTGCATGGCGAAGTAGGCGCTCTGCCGGCCGACGATATCGGCCGCGCGCGCGCAGCCTTCCGCAAGAATATTGCCGAAGCCCCGGCGGTAGGCGATCTTTTCAATCCAGGAAAGCGCGGCCGGTGCATCCCCCCAGAGGAGCGGCTCTCCGTCCGTATCTTTTTCGGTCAGAATGCCTCGCTGGTAGCACTCCATGGCCCAGCCGAGAGCGCCGCCCGCCGCGTCCACGTCCAGCCCCAGCTGATCGCACAGGGCATTGGCTTTGAAAAGAAACGTCGGCTCGGCAATGGCCAGACGCGTCTGCAGCGTTCCCATGGCCTCGTGCTGGCAGGCCTCCGTCCGCAGACCCGCATAGGGGCCCTCGGTAATGTGCAGATGGCGGCCGCAGCCCAAAACGCAGCCCGGAAAGCTCTGGCGGGAGACTTCGTATTTTTCGATGGTTTTGCGCGGATCGATCTTCGCCAGCAAATCTTCGGGAAGGGAGCAGTCCTGAAAATTGCGATAGGGCAGACCGCAGACTTCCTGTTTCCGGGGCAGGCAGGAGAGGGTTCCGTATTTGCGGAAATTGTCCCTGCTTTTGGCTTTTTCAAACATTTTCCGAACATCGCCGACCGCCTCCAGAAACGCGTCGGGCCTGGCTACCCGGATCGCCCCGGTTCCCCTGGCGACCAGCGCTTTGAGGTTTTTGGACCCCATGACCGCGCCCAGGCCGCAGCGTCCGAACGCCCTGCCCTTGTCCTGAATGATGCAGGCGCCACGCACCAGATTTTCTCCGGCCGGTCCGATGGAGACGCAGTGCAGCCGGTTGTCGCCAAGCTCCCGGCGGATGCCGTCTAAGGTTTCCCAGGTGGTCGCGCCCCAGAGTCCGGAGGCGTCGCGCAGTTCGACGCCGCCGTCCGTGATCCACAGATAAACGGGACGGCGCGCGCGGCCTTCAATCACTACGGAATCGTAGCCCGCGTACTTGAGCTGGCCGCCCACGTAACTGTCGCTGCAGCCGCTCGCCCAGCCGCCGGTGAGCGGCCCCAGGCTGCTGGCGTTCATTTTACAGGCGCCCGGCGCCGGCGTGCCCTGCAGGGCGCCCGCGCCGAAGATCAGCAGGTTTGCCGGATCGTAGGGCGTCACCCAGGAGCGCAGCTCGTCAAAGAGAATCTTGACGGCAATGCCTGAGGCGCCGATCCATTCCCGGGCGTAGCGCGCGGTGGGTTCGGTGCGCATTTCGCCGCTGGTCAGATTCACGCGGAGAATCTTTCCGCCATAGGAAAATTCGGTCACGAAACGGATCCTCCCCGCCGCTCTTCCAGTTTTTTGAGAATAGTCACCAGATCTTTTTCCTCCTTGCAGACCTTCACGCACAGCGGCCGGTCCAGCCCCCGGCAGAGATCGCAGGCGAATCCGGCGGGTCCGTTTTCCTCCAGAAGCGCGACGATATAACCGGCGCCTTCTTCCTTCTCCAGAATCTTAATGCTCGATACCGACGGATTGTAAGAGCCGGTATGATGAAAGGAACAGAGCATTTCGCAGGTCCGGCAACCGCCGCAGCTCGGCATGTCTTGTTTCATGGATCGTCCTTTGCCTGTTCTTTTAGCCGGGCGGCAGCCGGTCGGTAAGAAAGGCGATCTTGGCCGTTTCCTCAACCAGTTCCGCCAGGTTTTGCGCCTCGGTAAGATCCCGGCCCGCCGCCAGAATACCGTGGCCGGCCAGGAGCGCGGCCTTGATGCGGGGATCCGCGAAGGTCTCCTCCACCTGCCGTCCCAGGGTTTCGCTTCCTTCGGGGCCGGGCGGAATGACGGGAAGGCTTCCCAGAATCCGCTCGGCGTGAACCGTCAAAAGCGGAATCGTTCGGGCGCTAACCGCAAAAGCCGTCGCGTACGGCGGATGATAGTGGACAACGCCGCCGACATCCGCGCGTCGCCGGTAAATGCTCAAGTGCGTCCCGATTTCCTTCGTGGGCTTGCCGCTTCCCGCCACGGTTTTTCCCGCGGCGTCGGCCAGGAGCAGGTCTTCCGCCGTGAGATCGTAAAGCGCGATGCCGCTGGGCTTGACCAGATACAGACCGTCCGGCAGCTTCAGGCTCAGATTGCCCCCCGTCGAGACTTGCAGGCCCGCTTCAAAAGCCCTGCGGCACACCTTAAGGAATGCCTTTCTTTCATCCGGCCAGGAAACCATCGTTTTATCCTCTATGGGTAAACCTGTTTAAAGGACACGCCCATTCCGTGGCCGGTGAGAATATGGTCCGCGCGCGCGAGAATTTTCTCCATGCTGTCGAACATCTCAAAGACGTTGACGTAGCGGCCCATCGGAGTGAAAGGCAGGCCGCGGTGCGTGTCCGGCTTCAGGTTTTCATCGGCGAACACGGCGTCGCCGGCAATCACATACGTACCCTGAGCGGTTTTAACCTCCACCGACTGGTGGCCGGGGCAATGGCCCGGCGTGGGGAAGAGCGTAATGAAATCGTTGTACCGGAACTCTCCGTCCACGGTCCGAAACGGCACGCCTGCAAAAGGAGCAACCACGCCCAGCTTTTTGGATTCGTAGGATTTGAAGTACAAAAGATGCGGATCGCGCGCAAAGGCCAGCTCCTTCGCGTGTACGTAAAAACGGGCATTGGTGAACAGTTTCATGTTCGAGCAATGGTCCCAGTGCAGATGCGTGAAAAAAACCGCATCGATGTCTCCGGGCGTGACGCCAAGTTTTTCCAGGTGTTCGTCAATCCGGAATCCTTCCGGCTGATAGGATCCCCGGTGATGCCAGTCGGCCGTCTTGGTCTCGCTCATCCCGGTATCGACCAGCAGTTTCTCTTTTCCGTCCGTCACGAAAAACGCCCAGGTGGGAACCTCCACTTCCATACCATAGCCGTCGCCCGGCGTGATATAGGCGCCCTTGTCGAGCCGGATGAATCCTGTATTAAAAGGGTAGATACGTACATCCATCATTCATTTCCTCATCGTCAGCGATTGTATTTTTTGAGCATGTCCATCATCCGCCTGAACGCCTCGCCGATAAAAGCGTCGTCGTTGATATGGGCATTCATTTCATAAAGCTCGATATCTTTCCTCAACCCCGCTTTCAGAACCCGGATAAATTCCCGGTCCGCGGCGGGATCGTAAAAGGGCTTCCCCGGCGCGTTGGGTTCGGAAAATCCCCCAAGCGGTATCAGAATCTGAACGGGACCGATCGCCTTGTTGATCTTCCGGACGAGAAAGCGGGCGGCGGCCGCCATCTCGTCGGCCGTGGCCCGGACCAGCGTGATGTTGGCGTTGTGGATGATGTGCTTTCGTCTCTTCCAGCGCGGCGGCAGCTGTTCGTAGCCGCCTTGACAGATGTAGTCGATGGCGCCCGGCGCCAGGATCCACGGCACCGCAATCTTCGCCAGGCTGTCCAGCCGTTCCCGGCCCGGAGCGAAAACGCCTTTGCCCACTTCATCGACCACTTCATGGGTCGTCCAGTCCAGAACGCCGTCGAAGTACCCGCTGCGGGCCATCTCCTCCATGACGGTTCCGCCGGTTCCCGTCGCATGAAAGAGAATCATTTCCAGGCCCTGCTCTTCCAGGAGGCGCTTCATTTTCATGAGCCCCGGCGTAACGACGCCGAACGCAGTGGCGCCGATCACTTTTTTCTTTCCCTTCTGGATGGGGCGGTACGCCCTCACCATGCCCAGGAGGGCAGAAACCGCATTTTCCAGAAGGCGGGTAAAAACGTAGTTGAGGCCGAAGACGTCCGTGACGGACGGAAAAACGGCGATGTCCTTGGTGCGCAGAAAGGGGCGCAGATCTCCCGAAGCGATCGTACTCACCATGACTTTCGGAAATCCCAGCGGCAGCGGCTGCATGGCGGCCGTTCCCATTGCGGTGCCCTGGCCGCCGCCGAGCGCGATCACGCCCTGGATTTTGCCTTCCTGATACAGCTTTTCAACCCAGGCCGTAAGGCCGTCGGTCATGGTTTGGATGATTTTTCCCTTGTCGCGGGTTTCCACAAGGTCCGCCAGATTCCAGCCGGCTTTTTGAGCAACCTCCTCGCGGGAAATGTCTCCACGAACCAGCGGCCGGCCGAGCGGACCGGGATCGATCAGCATGGCGCGGCATCCGTTTTGCAAAACCAGATCCCTGATGTGAAGGCACTCCTCCCCTTTGGTGTCGAGGGTGCCGATCACCAGAATTGTCTTTAAACCTTCACACCCAGACACTGAACGACCTCATCCATCCTGCAGCTCAATTCGTCCAGTGTCCCGCACATGCGGATCTGGCCCTTTTCCATGATGTACGCCCGCTGATTGTCGCTGAGCCGCATGGCGATCTCCATGTGCTGCTCCACCAGCATGATGGTTCTGCCGTCCTTCTGGAGCTGTTTGATGATTTCCATGATCTCATGCACGATCTTGGGCGCCAGCCCTTCGCTCGGTTCGTCGATCAGCATCAGCTTCGGCCGGCCCATCAGCGCCCGGGCGATGGTCAGCATCTGCTGCTCGCCGCCGGAGAGGTTGCCGCCCATATGCTTGATGCGTTCCTTGAGGCGCGGAAAATAAGCAAAGCACATCTCCAACAGGCCTTCCCGCTCGTCGGGCTTGGTGTGCATGAGCGATCCCAGCCGGAGGTTTTCCAGAACCGTCAGGTTGGGAATTACCCGCCGGTCTTCCGGAATGAGAGAAATGCCCTTGCGGGAAATTTTGTGCGGCGCCTGACCCGCGATGTTGTCCTCGAGAAAAAACACCTTTCCGGACTTCGGAGGCTGAACCCCCATGATGGTTTTCATTGTGGTGGTTTTCCCGACGCCGTTTCGCCCCAGAAGAACCACGATCTCGCCTTCCTTGACTTCCAGGGAAACCCCCTGCAGAATATGGCTGTAGCCATAATACGTATTTATATCTTCCAATCTTAGCATGCTTCCACCTTTATCCGAGATAGACTCGCTGTACTTCTTCGTTATCGCTGACCTCGCGGGGGGTTCCCTCCGTCAGGGTTCTTCCCTCGTTCATCACCAGGATTTCCTCGGAAATGCTCATCACCACGCTCATGTCGTGCTCGACCAGAACAACGCTGAGGCCGAGCTCCGTGTTGAGCTTCTTGATCATCTCCGCGCACTGGTTCGTCTCGGCGCAGCTCATGCCCGCCGTCGGTTCGTCCAGAAGCAGAATCTCCGGCTTGGTGGCCAGGGCGATCCCGATTTCCAGATAGCGTCTTTCCCCGTGAGAGAGGGTCGACGCCGGCCAGTTTCTTTTTTCCTGCAAATCCACCTGCGTCATGATTTCTTCCGCCAGTTCGTTGAGCTCCCGGTAGGAGGCAGCCTGCCGCCAGAAATTGTAGGAGGTCTTCCGGACCTGGGCGGCAATGCGGATATTTTCAAAGACCGACAGATTCGGGAAAATGTGGTTGATCTGATAGGTCTTGACGACGCCCAGGCGGGACACCCGGTTCAGGGTGAGGCGGGAGATATCCTTGTCCTTCAAAAAGACTTTTCCTTTGGTCGGCAGATAGGCGCCCGCAATCAGGTTAAACAGGGTGGTTTTGCCGGCGCCGTTGGGTCCGATGATGGACTTGAGCTGACCTTTCTTCAAAACGAAATCCACTTCGTCCACGGCTTTGAGCCCGCCGAAGTACTTGCATATTTTTTCTGTCCGCAACAACATAAGACTCTCCTTCACCTATTTACTGGCCCGTTTCATCCGGTAGGCCATCAGTTTTTCCTCCAGGGTTCCCATGATGCCTCCGGGGAAGAGCAGAATGATGGCAACAAACATGGCGCCCACGAAAAGCTCCCAGCGGGGCGTAATCAAACTGATCGTGTTCTGGAGAAAAAGAAAGACGCCGACGCCGACCAGCGGACCGAGAAATGTTCCTTTGCCGCCGAGAATGGTCATCATCACCATTGTGCCCGACGTGAGCCAGAACAGCGTGGTCAGCGGCACGTAGCCGAGATAAACCGTATTGAGCGATCCGGCCAGTCCCGCGTAAAACGCCGAAATGACGAGCGACCAGAATTTCACCATGGTCGTGTTGTAGCCGCAGGCTTTGGCCCGTTCCTCGTTTTCGCGGAAGGCCTGCAACAGCTTGCCGAAGGGCGACTGCAGGATGCGCCACGTCGCGAACAGCATGATGGCCGTGACCACCAGAACGAAGTAGTACAGCGGCAGCGGCTTGCCCAGGGAAAAGGAAAAGATCGCCATCGTGGGGATATGCGTCAGGCCGTCCTCACCGCGGGTGATGTGCTTCAGCGGCGACAGCGCCATGAAGTAAAGCATCTGGGCGAACGCCAGGGAGATCATCGCGAAGTACACGCCTCTTTTCCGGATCGCCAGGGCGCCGATGAAACATGCCAGAAGCATCGGGGCCAGGACGCCGGCCGCAATGCCGACGGGAAGGCTGGCATCCAGATAGCGGAACGCCAATCCGGAGCTGTAGGCGCCCAGGCCGAAATACGCGGCGTGTCCGAAGGAGAGAACACCCGTGTATCCCAAAAGCAGATTGAACCCCATTCCGAAAATCGCCCAGATGAGAATTTCCGTCGCCAGCGGCGTGGAAAGCACCAGGGGAAGAAACAGCAGAACAAAAATTGTTCCGTAGACGACTATCGGTTTGGGAGGTGCATGCAGTTCCTGCACTTTAGTTGCGTTTGTGTTATCGTTAACCATGCTCAATGTTTCCTCTCTCTCAATGCAAATCGAGCTTTGCAAACAAATCTGAAATCAAACATGAAAGATCCTTTTTCTGTGACGCTGCGCCGGGTCGCCTCCCCGGGGAGCAGCGGTACGTTTCCTTCATTACATTCCTGCGCCGCAGGTCGCAGCGTTAAAAAACTGGGCCTGTTTATTCGCGGCCCTGTTCTCCAAAGAGCCCCCTCGGTCTGACCAGCAGGATCAGGGCCATGCAGAAATACATGGACACCGAAGAATACTCGCCGGCGACAAAAGCGGTGAACGCGACGACCAGGCCGATCAGAAGTCCGCCGACGATCGCCCCGCCCAGCGATCCGAGTCCGCCCACAACGGTGACGACGAAGGCTGTCATGGTCATGTCCACGCCCATGTCCGGGGTGGCCGACATCATGGGCGCCGCAATGGCGCCGGCCAACGCCGCCAGGCCCACGCCAAGGCCGAAGCCGAATGTCCAGATCCGGGAAACGTTAATCCCGAGGGTCTGCACCATCAGGCTGTCCCGGGTGGACGCGCGGATAATCATGCCCAGATCGCTTCTCTTGAGAAAGAGCCACAGAGAGATCAGCGCCACCAGCGTAAACAGAATGATGAACAGGCGGTAACCGGGAAGAATGATGGAGCCCAGCACCAGGGTGCCGCTCAGCGCTTCCGGATAGTTAACCGGTTTCCCGATCAGGCCGAAGATGATCTTGATGAGATCCGGAATGGCCACGGAAAGACCGAAGGTGAGAAGGAGCGGCAACAAGGGATCTTTCCCGTACAGGGGCTTCAGAAACAGGAACTCCACGATCATTCCGACGATTCCCACAATCACGACGGCGCTCACCAGCCCCACGACAAAACTGCCCGACAGCGATATCATGACGAAGACGGCGTACGCCCCCAGCATGGCAAACGTGCCGTGCGCGAAGTTCACGACGTCCAGAAGGCCGAAGATGATCGACATCCCGCTTGAGAGAAGCACGAAGATGCATCCCAGGGCAATTCCGAAAAAAAACTGCATTGCAATAACATTCCAAGGAATCTCGAACATAAAACCTCTTTTCTCACAACTCTAGTATTGATGCGGGGGAGGGAGACGCCTCCCCCGCGCTTTCTCCCGCGATCATTCGATCATTTGGGAAGTTTTATATTGATAAAGGGCAGCTTTTTGGCGTTGTCCGCGCAGGACATGATGATGGAATCACCGGGGATCTCCGCGACGATATCCGCGAGGTCCCAGCCCTTGGCCTTGGCGCCCTTGCCTTTGACCAGAACATAGCTCTGGACGCGCTGACGATCACAGCCTCGCACATATTCCGGACCTTTGGTCAACTGGTACTTGATATCCTGCATGGCTTCCATGATCTTCTTCTTGTCGGACACGGTCCCGGCCTTTTCAATGGCCATAAACAGAATGTTGGTGGCGACATAGCCGCATTCTCCATCCTGCTCGGGGGGCGCGCCGTACTTCTTCATGAACTTGTCGACGAACTTCTTGGCTCCGGGATATTTGTCCCGCAGTTTGTAGTAGAAGCTCATCCCGCCGATCACGTTTTCGTTATACGCGGATCCCAGCTCTTTGATGGTATGCTGGGCCGTCTTGGTGCAGAAAATTTTCATGTTCTTGGTAAGCCCCAGCTCGCTGGCCTGTTTGATGGCCGCGGTCTGATCGGCGCCCAGGTTGTTCATAACGATGAAATCGGGTTTTGCCGCCAGAACTTTGGCGTAGTAGGTGGAAAAGTCGGTCGTTCCCAGCGGAACGTAAACGTTGCCCAGGAACTGTCCGCCCATCTGCTGGCTCTGCCAGAGCCAGCCTTCGAGCAGGCTGTGCCCCCAACGGTAATCGGCCGTGATGGCGAACCATTTCTTGCCGACATTTTTGAAAGCATACTGAGCCACCGCCAGCGATGCCGCGTACGGAACCACCATGAAAGCGGCGCCGTATTCGCACTGGTCGGACCCCAGAACCATATCCGACATGCAGTAGGCCACATAGGGCGTCTTCGTCTTGCAGGCGAACTCATTCATGGCCAGAGAAATCGACCCCGAAAGCGTTCCGCCGAAGAAGTCGCACTTTTCTTCTTCGACAAGTTCCTTGGCTCTGCGGATGGCGACGTTGCCTTTGAGCTCGTCATCCCGGTGAACCCAGATAATCTTGTGCCCCAGAACGCCGCCCTTGGCATTCCACTCTTCCACGGCCATTTCGGTGGCCCGCATCTGGTCCCGACCCAGGACGGCATAGGCGCCCGTCAGGGGATGCATCGTTCCGTACTTGATGGTCTTCTGCTGCGCCGAAGCCGTCGCCGGCAGAGCGGTCAAAAGGCCGGCGCTGATCAACCCGACCAGAAGCATCGCCAGACCGATCTGGCCCAATCGTTTTACATGTTGCATGTTACTTCCTCCTTTACTGAACTTTTAAAAAGTCGTTTACTTTCTTTTCATTCCATTTGAACCGATCTTACTGAATTGTCCACCCACCGTCGACCGCGAGGACATGGCCCGTGATCATGTTGGCGAGGTCGGAGGCCAGAAACAAAGCGGCGCTCGCAATCTCCTCCGACGTAACCATTCGACCCAGGGGAATACTTGCGAGCACATACTTCTTAAATTCCTCATCCTGGAACATTTGCGCAGTAAAGCGTGTTTCCACAAACGTGGGCGCAACGGCGTTGACCACGATGCGGTGTTTCGCCCATTCCAGCGCAAGAGTACGCGTCAGCTGGTTCACCCCTCCCTTACTGGAGCAATACGCAGCGCGCAGGGGTAAAGCCACAGAGCCCGCTTGCGAGGAAAGGTTGATAATCTTTCCGCCACCTCCTCTCTCTATCATGTGTTTGCCTGCCGCCTGGGAGACGAAGAACATGGCTCGCAAATTGATGTTCATGATGTCGTCCCAGTTCTTCTCCGTCACTTCTTCCGATTTCTGAGGCCGGTTGATGCCGGCGGAGTTCACCACGATATCGATTCTTCCCATCCGGCTTACCGCGGCATTCACCAGCGTCTGGGGAGCGCCGGGGGCGGTAATGTCCAAAGCCTTGTAGCCGGCTTCGATCCCCTCGGCTTCCATGGCGCCGGAGATGTCCTTGAGCTTGTCCTCAAAGAGATCGTGCAAAAAAACCCTGGCGCCGGCGGCGCCGAACATCCGGGCAATGGCTCCGCCCAGACCTCCGGCCGCGCCCGTGATCAGGGCGACCTTGTCTTTCAATGATATTTCCACAGGTTTCATTTTTCGTACTTCCTTTCGTGTTTTCCGTCCAGCCCTGTCCCCGCGCGGTCCTATGTCCCTTGGCCGGACACGGGGCTTCCTGCGGGCGTGGGGCGGACTACTCTTCCAGGATCGCCACTGCGCGCAGCGGAGACCCTGTGCCCTGCCGGATCTTCAGGGGAAGCGCAATGAAGGTAAAGCGCTTGCCCGCCACCTGGTCCAGATTGCAGAGATTCTCGATATGGGTAATGCCGCGTTCGGCGCAGACCGTGTGGCAGGGATAGGTCTTGTCATACCACATGTCCGGACTCGAGGAATCGACGCCGAAATTCACGCAGCCCTGGTCGATGATGAACTCGGTCCCTTCCCGGTCCAGCCCGGGATAATCGGTCATGTATTCCGGCTTTCCGTAGTAGCGGTTGTACTGGGCCGTGTAGAAGAGCACCGTGTCACCCTTGCGGATATCCAAATTCCATTTTTTAAGTTCGTCTTCTATTTTTTTCCGCCCGAACTGGGTCTTCTGCGGAATGTCGCTTACATCGAGGCAAATGGCCGAAGTAATACATTTATCCAAAGACAACTGATCGATGGACTCGGCCTTGGGATCGCGCGAAAGATGGCTTACCGCATCGATATGGGTCGGACCGTGATCGCAAAACATGATGCCGCGGGTCTCATAGGAAAATCCGGTTCCAAGCTGCCGTTGACATTCTTCGTGGGACAGATGCGTCCATATAACCGTTTTGAGGTGTCCCGGATAAACAGGCATCCCCTGGTAAATCTCCTGTGTAAGATCAATTATTTTGCCTTTGAACATGATCAGCCTCCTTTAACTTTCGTAAAAAATCTCCACTGTTTCTTTTATTGCCGTTGATAAAATATCCCGAACAACCGATGACTTTAACGGTCAATTCCTGTTCCTCCTGCCCTTTTTCCCGCAACAGCGCCGTTGTCTCATCCGCCGGGCTTTTGTCTGATGGATTCATCATATCCTCATGCCCGCCGCTATTTCAGAAGCTCCCGGGAAATGATCAGCTTCATGATCTGATTGGTGCCTTCGTAGATTTGCGTGATCTTCGCGTCGCGCATCATGCGCTCAAAGGGATACTCCCGCATGTAGCCGTAGCCGGCCGCGACCTGGAGCGCGTCGGTCGTCACTTTCATGGCCGTGTTCGACGCCACCAGCTTGGACGCTGCAGAAAGATAACTTTTGTTGGGATTGTCTTCGTCGATGAGCTGCGCGGCCTGATACACAAGGCTGCGGGCCGCATCGACTTCCGCCGCCATATCCGCGAGCATCCAGCCGATGCCCTGGAACTGGCCGATCGGCTTGCCGAACTGGACCCTTTCCTTGGAATACTTGATGGCCAGTTCCAGCGCGCCGCGGGCCACGCCGCAGGCCTGAGCGCCGATGACCGGCCGCGAGGTGTCCAGGGTTTTCATCGCGTAGACGAATCCCTTGCCTTCCTGGCCGATCAGATTTTCCGCGGGGATCTCCACGTCTTCAAAGACGAGTTGTCCGGTGGGAGATCCCTTGATGCCCATTTTCTTTTCCCATTTCGCCACGGAAAATCCCGGCGAATCGGTCGGCACGATAAAGGCGCTGATGCCTTTCACGCCCTTGGAGGCGTCCGTCATGGCGAAAACGGTGATGTAGTTTGCCACCGGGCCGTTCGTAATGAAGCATTTGGTTCCGTTGATGATGTACTTGTCGCCTTTTTTGACCGCCCGCGTCGCCATCGCTCCGGAATCGGAGCCGGCGCCCGGTTCGGTGAGCCCGTAAGAAATGATGGCTTCGCCGGAGGCGATGATCGGTCCGTATTTCTTTTTCTGTTCTTCGGTGCCGCCGATCAGGATCGGCTCCCAGCCCAGCGCCTGCCCCTGAACGATCAGCGAGGAACTGACGCATGCCACCGCGATTTCCTCCACGGCCAGACAGGTAAAGAGGTGTCCCTGTTTGTTGCCGCCGTATTCCTCCGGAATGGCGAGTCCGAGAAGACCCATGTCCTGAAAGACCTGCTTCAGATCCCAGGGGAATTCTTCTTTCTCATCGATTTCGGCCGCCCGCGGCCGCACCTTATCGTCGACCATTCGGCGCAGCTGATCGACAAACATTTTTTGATCTTCATTATGCAGTAAATACATTCGCCTCTCCACTTATAATGTTGATGGGTTTCACATGGCCGGGAATTACCCGTCTCGTTGCCCGCGAGAACCCGTCGCCGGGCTCCATGCGTCGCACTTATTTCCGGTCCTGGATACGTTTCATCATGATGGACTTGTAGCCCGACTGCACTACGACATCATTCTGATTCAGGACCTCCAGATACAACGTAACCACCCCCCGATCCTGCTTGCTTTTGCTTTCCTTCTTTTCAGAGCATTTGAATTTCACCCGGATGGTGTCTCCAAAAAAGATCGGCGCCTGAAACTTCCAGTCGTTGACGCTTAAAAAGGCGATGGCGGTCTGGTCCAGAAAGCCCGTCCGGAAAAGCAGGCCGTGGGAAATTCCCAAAACCAGAAGGCCGTGGGCGATTCTCTGACCGAATTGATTTGCCTTGGTGGCTTCCGCGCTGGTGTGCAGCTCATTGTAGTCGCCGCTCGTGGCGGCAAACATGACCACGTCGGTTTCCGTGATGGTGCGGGTAGGCGTTACAAATTCTTCGTTGAGTGTCCAATCATCAAAATACTTGCCGTTCATCTTCTTGCACTTCCTTTTCGTAATAATCCAAACGATGGGGCGCAAAAACACACGCTTTTATAATCGTTTGTCCATGTTCTTCCGCTTTTGGCTTTTTGCAACATACGTGCCATGCATAAAACACCGCTGCGAGGGCAAAAAAGCGGAAAATTTGCGTCGCGGGTCCATTTTTCTTCGGACACAAAACCTTTCTCTGCCAGGACAGGAGCACGACGGGAAGAGTCGTTTTATCAGCAAGATGAAAACAATGACGGAGACGGCAAAACTCCAGTTAAGCGGAGGAACCGGCAAAAAAGGATTTTGAATCGGGCATTCCTGAAATTTGCGAGAATGCAGCAGGAATCCCGACGGAAAACGCTGAACATGCAGGAAAAATCCTCGATAAAGCGAGCCCGCGTCATATCTGTTGCGCATACGCAACAAAACGTCCGTGTTTGTTTTTCTAATAAAAACTTTATTTTCTGATAGTTAACGGATTTTACGTTTTAAAGCCCGCTTGCGTTGCAAAAGGTCACCAAAACTGCCTCTGCCGGAATTTACCCCTATTCGCGCATTAATACAGGTAATTCCCGAAAGCGCCTGTTGCATTATTGAACCACTTTGACCAACTCTCTGATCTTCCCGACCGTTGCGGGAAGCGTTGCGTTGCCGCCAACCTGAGGCGATGCACTATTATAGTTTAATCAGAAGAAAGCGCAAGAGAGAAAAAAATTTTCCGGCGCGGCACGCTTGCTGCCGAACACAAACGGCAACTGCTGAACGGCCGGATCACCTGTTTTCCGGCAGGCCCGGTTGCGCAGCGCCTGCAGAGAGCCGTTGTGTCCCTTCCCCTCCAAAGGTTCTGGCATCAATTATGCTAAGGCAGCTACAGCGAGGGGAGCAATTTTTTTAGACCCCTGCCAAACCGATGACGATTACTATTCAGAGGTGGAGGAACTGATGAATTGGGAAAAAATTTATAAATCGAAACTGGTCAGCGCCGAGGAAGCTGTGTCTCATATTAAATCGGGAGACCGCGTCGTGGTCGGTCACGCTGCCGGAACAACCGAACTTTTACTGAAAACGATGGTCGACCATAAGGAGCGTTATCGCAACGTCGAAATCGCGCACCAGGTCGCCATGGGCCATTCTTTGTATTGTCTGCCGGAAAACCAGCCCCACTTTATTCACAACTCCCTTTTCGCCGGGGCTGGTTCAAGGCAGGCGATCAACGAAGGGCGCGCCGTGTTCACCGCCGTCCACAACGGCGATTTGCCGCGATTATTTACCGACAGAATCCTTCCTGTGGATGTCACGCTCTGCATGCTGTCCGTGCCGGACAAACACGGTTACTGCTCTTTCGGCGTATCCGTGGACTACACGAAGCCGGCCGCGGAAAGCTCCAAAATGATCATTGCGGAAGTCACGCCGAACATGCCGCGCGTTTTGGGAAATTCCTTCATTCATGTTTCGAAGATCGACTACATTGTCGAATGCGATACGGCGCCGCTGATCCTGAAGCCGCCGAAAATCTCCGCGGTCGACGAAGCGATCGGCGGCTACTGCGCCGAACTGATCAAAGACGGGGATTGCCTGCAGCTCGGCATCGGCGCGGTTCCGGACGCCGTCCTGACCTTTCTCAAGCATAAAAAGGATCTCGGCATCCACACGGAAATGTTTTCCGACGGTGTGGTGGATCTTGTGAATTGCGGCGTCGTCAACTGCGCCCGAAAGAATTACCACCGCGGAAAGATGGTCGCCTCGTTCTTCATGGGAACGGAGAAGCTTTACAAATTCATCGACGACAACGCCTTTGTCGAAGCCTATACCTTCGACTACGTGAATTGTCCGGAAGTCATTTCGAGAAACGACAACATGGTTTCCATCAACTCCGCTCTCCAGGTGGACTTTACGGGCCAGGTTGCTTCCGACACCATCGGCTACAAGCAGTACAGCGGCACCGGCGGGCAGGCGGATTTCGTCCGCGGCGCCACGCATTCCAAAGGCGGCCGGTCCATTCTGGCCTTCCCGTCCACGGCGCAGGGCGGCAAGACCTCCCGGATCGTTCCCCATCTGGATGAGGGATCCGTCGTCACCACGACCCGCGCGGACGTGCACATCATCATCACGGAATACGGCATCGCCGATCTGCGGGGCAAATCCTTCCCCGAACGCGCCAAGGCGCTGATTTCCATCGCCCATCCGGATTTCCGGGAAGATTTATGGCGCGAGTATCACAAGTATCACCGCTGATCCCCGTCACGGGAGTCGGCTGTTAAAAAAACGTGCGGGGAGTTCTCCTGCGAAGCTCCCCGCACGGATACAAATCCTGATCTGCCGTCAGGAACAAAAATCCGGCGCGCGACTCTTGACCTCGGAGAAACGCGCAATAAATTACCTGAAAGTCTTGGTGCATTTCTTCTTCCGGACCCGCACATCCGCCAAGGTCACTGTCGGCAGAGTTTTTTCACAACTCATTCCAACTTGATTTTATTACAAAAAGGGGGGCTTCACCTATGAGGATTTACAAAAATGGCGGCCACAGGTTGTTTGAAAACGATCCGGAGACGGCAAAAGTCGTCTCAGAAATGCTTTCCGATCTGGAGAAAAACGGAATGGATGCCGTGAGAAAGTACAGCAATACCTTTGACGGGTGGAATCCGGAAAACTTTGAGCTCGATGAAAAGCAGATCCAGGAGGCGATCAGCCGTTTGGACCCGCAAACCATTGAGGACACGGATTTTTGCCAGGCCAATGTCCGCTCTTTTGCTCAGGCGCAACTGGCCACTTTGCTGCCCCTGGAAGTGAGCCCCAGGCCCGGGGTCATTCTGGGGCATCGGCACATTCCGGTTGGAACCGTAGGCAGCTACATTCCCGGAGGGCGTTACCCGATGTTCGGTTCAGCGCAGATGAGCATCATCCCCGCCAAGGTCGCGGGAGTAAAAAACGTCTATGCCTTTACGCCGCCGGTAAAGGGCCTGGGGTATTTCCCGGCGACCATCAATGCCATGAAAAAAGCAGGCGCAGATCGAATTTTTATCCTGGGCGGCGTTCCGGCATTTGCGGTCATGGCCTTCGGAATGGGGATTGTCGAGCCGGTCGATATTCTCTGCGGCGCGGGAAATAAATTCGTCGCGGAAGCCAAACGCCAGCTCTTCGGCCGCTGCGGCATCGACCTCCTGGCGGGACCTACGGAAATACTGGTTATTGCGGACGACACGGCCGATCCCGCTATTGTTGCCTGCGACCTTTTGGGCCAGGCCGAGCATGATCCGAACAGCGGCATAGCCCTGATCTGTCTCAGCGAAAAATTTGCCGAGGCGTGCCTTGAAGAACTGAACAGGCAGCTTGCCGTCCTGCCGACAAAAGACGTAGCTGAAATTTCCTGGGCCAATAACGGCATCCTTTATATCGCCTCCGACCGGGACGAAGCCATTGCGATCAGTGATGCGTATGCCCCGGAGCATGTGGAAATCCTCGCGGAAGATGAAGACTACTATTTGAACCGGTTGACGAATTACGGCTCCCTGTTCATCGGCGAAGAAACAACCGTCGCCTATGGCGACAAGTGCATCGGAACCAACCATATCCTGCCCACGAGCCGGGCGGCCCGGTATACCGGCGGCGTATGGGTGGGGAAATTTTTAAAGACGGTCACCTATCAGCGCGCGACGCGCGAGGCAAGCCGGCAGATCGGGGAAGTCACCGAGCGGCAATGCCGGATCGAAAGAATGCTGGCGCACGGCTTGACCGCCAAAATGCGCATTGAAAAATACAGCGACTGAAGGTCGTCCGGATTTTCCGGACACCAAGGCAGGAAAAGCGGATCACGCGGTGCGGATTTTTAGACGAGCCGATGTTTCTGGTATTTCTGAAGCTTGCGCGTGATGGTGGAATGGTTCATTTTTAAAACGGCGGCCGCCTTGCGCGCGCTGCCGTACTTGTTGATCGCGCTCCGAATGAGCGCGATTTCTTTTTCCTCCAGATACTTCCTCAGCGGCACATCCGGATCGATTTCCGAATTCAGGTCCCCGCGAATCTCGCGGGGAAGGTCATCCGGATCGATCTGCATCTTGTCTGTGACCACCGAGATCCGCTCAATCACATTGGCCACTTCCCGGACATTTCCGGGCCAGGCATAGGCCAGCAGGCAATCCATTGTTTCCTTTGTGACGTACTTTTTCTTCTTGTACTTCTGATTGAAATAATTGATGAAAAACGTCACCAGCATCGGAATGTCCTCTTTTCGCTCCCGCAGGGGCGGAACCACCACGGAAACCACGTTCAGGCGGTAGTACAAATCGGCCCTAAACTGGTTTTTGGCCACCATCTCCTTGAGATCCATATTCGTGGCGCACACCACCCGCACATTCACCTTTTTAGGCACAGTGCCGCCGACCCGGACGATTTTAAAATCCTGCAGCGCCCGCAGCAGTTTGGGCTGCAGCGAGAGGGGCAGGCACTCCACTTCATCCAGAAAAATCGTCCCTTCGTCCGCCAGTTCGAAAAGGCCGATCTTGCCCTCTTTTTTCGCCCCCGTGAACGCGCCCGCTTCGTAGCCGAACAACTCGCTCTCCAGCAGGGTCTCCGGAATGGCGCCGCAATTGATCTTGACCAGCACCCCCTTGGCGTACCGGGGCGACATTTTGTGCACCTCTTCCACCAGGCGATCCTTGCCGACGCCCGTTTCGCCGTAAAAAAGCACGGTGGCGTCCGTCTTGCTGACCCGCTCCACCAGGTTGCAGACATCGTACATCGCCCTGGACACCACCACAAAATCCTTGCCGAAGGAACTCGATTCCTGCATGGTCTGGAGTTTTTCCTTGTACGCCATCGCCATCTGCATCGAATGCTCCACCTGCTCGTGCAGCTTGATGAGCTCGGTCATGTCCCGGTCGTTGGTGACGACCATGATGATATTGCCCTGATCGTCGAAAATGGGATTGCCCGTCACCAGAATCTCTTTTCCCGACCGGAGCTTTTGGCGGATGGTGGCCCGTTCCCCCGTTTCAATCACCTTCAACGTGACGCTTTGATCGATAAATCCTTCGTTGACGAGATCGCGCATGTTGCGCCCGATCACCTCTTCCCTCCTGATGCCCGTCATGTTCTCGTAAGCTGAATTGACCATCAAAGTGTTGGCCTGCCCGTCGGTGATGTAAATGCCGTCAAAGGACGATTCGATAATCGCCTCGATCTGATGTTTACTGAGCAGGGGAGTCTTCGGCATAATTTAAAACGCCTCGTTGGAAACCGGCAAATATTCGGAATTGTCCCGGGGGGGAAACACCCGCTTGTGTTAAAAAGAATCCTATCTCTCTGGGAATGAATATAAGAAGCGGCCTCTGATCTGTCAAGAAAATCATGGCCGGAAAGCCGAAACGGACTGTCTGGTGAAAACCGCTTTTGTCCGGCTTCAAACTGGTGCCCCTGGCGCGAGTCGAACGCGCGGCACACGGATTAGGAATCCGTTGCTCTATCCTGCTGAGCTACAGGGGCGCCCATGATCCTTAGGCAAGATGCGCGGATTTAACATTCTTTGCGCGGGCTGTCAACCTCCCGCGCTTGAGCCTCATCCGAAAAGGCCTTTAAATGTGTTTCCAGCAGGCGTCCGGAATCAAAACGCGCCAGCTTGAGCTTTTCCGGCTTCGTGCCGGCAAAGGCGCATTTCGGGGCCAGCCCAATCAGTTCCGATTCCAGAATTTCAACGCCCCGCTCGGCCGCGAGCGCCGCCACCCGTTCAAAAATCACCCGAAGCGGCGTTTCCCGGCAATTGACCAGATTCATGGAAACCTGCGCCACATGCCTGCTTTTCAAAATGACGCCGATGGCCCGCACATGCGGAAGACCGCCGCTCTTTTCCCGGATGAGCGACGCGATTTTTTGCGCCAGCCGCAAATCATCGCTTTTCAAATTGATGTTGTAGGCAACGAGCGGTTCGCGCGCGCCCACAGCCGTCGCGCCGGACCGCGCGCTGAATTCAGGCCGGCCGACGTCGGGCAAATCCTCGGGCCGCTTCATTTTATCGGCGAGCGCTTCATAGCCGCCGCGCCGGACATGCGCCAGTTCACAGCGTTCGGGCCGAAGCGCCGCATGCCCGTAAAAATAGACAGGTACGCCGAAGCGCTCGTAAAACCTGCGGCCGAACGCATGCGCTCCCGCCACCGCTTCCTCCATTTTCGTCTTGCCCAGCGGAATGAACGGCACCACATCCACCGCTCCCAGACGCGGATGAACGCCGCTCTGGCGGCGCATGTCGATCAGCTCCAGAGCCCTGGCCGACGCCGCCAGGGCCGCGTCCAGCACATCGTCCGGTTTTCCCAGAAAAGTGAAGACACTCCGGTTGTGGTCGGCATCCCCGCTGTAATCGATGAGATGGATGCCGGGACTGCTTTTTAAAACCGCGGCGATGGCTTCGACGTTTTCCGGGTTAACGCCTTCGCTGAAATTCGGTACGCACTCGAGGATTCTCATGTTTCCACCTGATAAAATATTAGAGCCGGCAATTCCACGGCCGTCAGCCGCCCGCCGTAAACCGCCCCCGTATCAATACCAATCCGGCCGGCGGCAAGCAGCGGCTTGCGCGACGGCGTATGGCCGAAAACCACCTGCTTGCCGAAGTCATAGCCGGAATCGATAAAGTCGCGCCGGATCCACAGGAGATCTTCAACGGACTGTTCGCAAAGCGCAATCCCCGGCCGCAGACCCGCGTGCACGAAGAGATAGTCCTCTGTTTCATAATACGGCAAAAGCGACTCCAAAAACCGCCGATGGGACGCGGGAATTTTTTCTTTCCTTTCGCGCGGGGCATCCGCCAGCCCGATGCCGTAAACCGCCAGGGTCGCGGCGCCGCCGTTGGCCAGATAGAGGTCTTCTTCCACGCCGTCCAGGTAATGGAGCAGCATCGCTTCGTGGTTGCCGCGCAGGCAGATGACGTTTGGGTTTTTTTCCCGCAGCGCCAGAAGATAATCGATGACGGCCGGACCGCCACCCGTGCGGTCGATATAATCGCCGATGAAGACCAGTGTATCGTGCGCCGGATCGGCGGCGATTTTCCGCATCAGCCGCCGGAGCATCTCCAGGCAGCCGTGAATGTCGCCCACGGCAAAAATTTTGTTCATGGTCTTTCGCCCGCGGAAAGATCCGCTAATCCAGCAGGGCGGCCGTAAAATCCCTGCTGTCGAAAGTCCGCAAATCGTCCATTCCTTCGCCCACGCCGATAAACCGCACCGGCAGACCCAGCTCGCCCGCAATCCTAACCACCACGCCGCCCTTGGACGTTCCGTCCAGCTTGGTCAGGACGATGCCCGTCACGCCGATGTCCTCCTTGAACAATTTGGCCTGCATGACGGCGTTCTGGCCGGTGGTGGCGTCCAGCACCAGCAGGATCTCGTGCGGCGCGCCCGGCATCTCCTTGCCGATGACCCGTTTGACCTTCTTGAGTTCTTCCATCAGATTGGTCCGGGTATGCAGGCGGCCCGCCGTATCGACAATGACCACGCCGTTAAACCCCGCCTTGATCCTGCCGATCGCGTCAAAAACAACGGCGGCGGGATCGGCGTTCATTTTCTGCTTGATCACGGGAGCGCCGACGCGGTTTCCCCAGACCTCCAGCTGTTCGATGGCCGCCGCACGGAAGGTATCGCCCGCCACCAAAAGCACCTCATGGCCGCTCCGACGCAGCATGTTGGCCATTTTGCCGATGGTCGTCGTCTTGCCGCTGCCGTTGACCCCGACGGCCATCAGAACAAACGGTTGATCCATCGGAATGGTCAGAGGCTTTTCCATCCGCTTCAGAATGTCGATCATCCGCACCTGCAGCACTTTTTTGATCTGAGACGCATCGTCGAGCTCCTTGCGTTTCACCCGCTGTTTAACGTCTTCAATCAGATCGGAGGTAAACTGCGGCCCCATGTCCGCTGAAATCATCAGTTCTTCCAGCTCGTCGTAGAGCGACTGGTCGAGAACCCTTTTGCCGAAAAAAAGAGTGTCCAGATTTTTCGTCAGAGCGCTGCGGGTCTTGGTCAGGCCCGCTTTCAGTTTGTCAAATAAACCCACGTCGCTAAAAAGTCCTTTCTCGTCAGGATTCAGTTGGGAGGAATGGTCCGGAAATTTTTTCGGAAAACCACTCGAAATACGGCGGCGTCAACCGCCTGGGGATATTCATAGCGATTTTCGCAGCCAAAGTAAAGAAATGGATTGCCGGTCACCGCCCAAAAACGGACGGCGCGCGGTGTCAGTTGAGTGTGACGGAAACCAGAGACGAAATGCCCTGTTTTTGCATCGTGACGCCGAAAAGAATATCGGCGACTTCCATCGTACTTTTGTTGTGCGTGATCATAATGACCTGGGATTTGTCGGCCACATCGCGGATCAGTCGGTTGAACAGGTTGGTATTGGCGTCGTCGAGGGCCGCATCGACTTCATCCAGGATTAAAAACGGCGTCGGACGGTACATGAGGATGGCGAAAATAAGACCAATGGCCGCAAGCGACTTTTCACCGCCGGAAAGCAGGCTGACGCTTTGGGCTTTCTTGCCGGGAATCTGAATGTCAATATCCACGCCGGTTTCCAGAAGATCGCTCTCATCGGTCAGCAGCAGTTCGCCGCGGCCGCCGGGGAAAATGTGCGCAAAAACCTCTTTGAAGCACGCGTTGACGGCGGCAAATGTCTCAGAAAAACGGTCGCGGGAGATTTTGTTGATCCGGGTAATTGTCCGCTGCAGCGACGCCAGCGATTCGTTGAGATCGGCCAGCTGCGTCGTCAGAAACTGGTTGCGCTGGTCTAGCTCCGCATACTCGTTGATCGCCAGCAGATTCACTTCCCCGAAATTGTCGATGGTCTGCTTGTCTTTTTCCAGCAGGCTGCCCAGATCGGCGATCCGGTCATCGCCAAGCGTCTCGAAGTCGGCCATCAGCGCGGCGAGATCGACCTGATGCTTTTCCAAAACGGTGTTTTTCAGATTTTCGATGTTGAGGGCCGCTTCGCGGCACTGCATTTCCAGCTCATTGGTCTGGCGCGTGAGATCGTCGAGCTTCTTTTTCACTTCGCGGATGTCATTTTCCCGCTCCCGGAGTTGTTCGTCTTCTCCTGAGCGCTTGTCTTTCAGACCGGCCAGATCGGTTTCACACGATGCCAGTTCATCATAGAGCGACCCCAGTAAGGCGTTTTCCGCTTCGACAGACGCGGTGAGATCCGCGATTTGCGCTTCACAGGCGAGAATTTCATCCCGCTTCTGCGCCGCGTCGCCGTCCGTCAAGCCCAGATCACGCTGCAGGCGGGCGATCGTCCTCAGATCTCCGTCTCTCTTTTCCGCTCCGGACGCCAGGAGGACTTTCTTTTCGGTCAGGCGTTTTTCCTGCGCGTCGATGGCCGAGCGCGACTGCTGCCTGCGGCTGTTGAGAGCGGAAATGATTTCGTTGAGCTCCTTTTCCTCCGCTTCCTTCCGCTGGACTTCCGCCTGATACTCGCCGAGTTTCTGCCTGGCCTGGGCTTCTTCCGTTTTGATGTTCTGGCGGTTGTACTCGAGGACGGCGAGCCGCTGCTTCAGGCGCCCCGTTTCGTCTTCAAAGCGTTCCAGGTCCTTTTTCCGTCCGTTGATCTCGATGTCCAGACGATGAGCGCGGTTTTTCAAACCGGTCAGTTCTTCATCCCATCTCGTGATGGCCGAAGCCAGTTTCTTCTTTTCCGACAGGTGACTATCCAGTTCGGCGGTCAGTTTTTCGACGTCGTTTTCCAGTTCGGCGATTTCCCGCTTGGTCGCGAGCAGGCTCTTTTCCACGGCCGATCCGCTGCCGCCGGTGAGCACGCCTTGCGGACTGATGGTATCTCCTTCCGGCGTGACAAAGGTTCCGCGGAAACCGTTTTTCTTCCAGAGATTGAGGCCGGTTTCGATCGTCGGCGTCAGGAGAACGTCGCCCAGGAGGCAGTCGGCGATCTGTCGGAATTCTTCCTGGACCGCCACCTTGCGCAGCAGGGGCTCCGCTTCCTGAAGATGTTCGGCGCTGTAAGTTTCAGCGTTTGAGCCGCGCAGCTCGACCGGAACGAAGCTGCCCCGCCCCAGATGGTAGTTTTTCAAATAATCGATGGCGCGCAGGCCTTCTTCCTGATTCTTCACAACAGCATACTGGAGCTTGTCGCCCAGCACAGCTTCCACGGCCGATTCATATTCGCGCGGAACGTTGATATGGTCGGCCACGACGCCGTAAAACGCATTCGAACCGCTCTGCTTTTCAATGACTTGCTTCACGCCTTCGTTGGACCACTTGAAGGCGGCCTGAAATTCCTGCAGGGATTGCAGACGCGAGGATTTTCCACCCGTCTCTTCCCGGATCTGTAAAATCCGCTCCTCGACAAGATGCAGATCCGACCTGGCCTTGTCCAGTTCTTCTGCGGCCGCTTCCCGCTGCTCTGCCAAACGGTCGATCTCGTCTTCGTCCCGGGCCAACTCCTCCTTGAGCGTCGCCAGTCTTCCCGAAAGCTCGGCCAGCCGGCCTTTATCCTGTTCCATCTCGCGGATTTCCCGCTCCTCGCGTCTTTGGAAATCCCCCATGCTTTTGTTGAGGCCGGCGATGACGTTGTTGAATTTGGCCAGATCCTGCATCACGTCAATGTACCGGATTTTCTGTTCTTCCAGGCGGGCGTTGATTTCCCGGTCGTTTTCCAGGAGCCCCTGAACCTCGTTTTGCCCTTCCTGAAGCTCTTGCTCCAACTGCGCGAGACGGTCAAACGCATCCGCCGCCTTTTTTTGCAGATTTTCAATCTCGACTACGAGGCCGGACTTTTTTTGATCCAGAGCGTCAATCTCGGTTTGATTCTTTTCTTTGCGCAAAGCGGACTCGGCCATCCGGCGGCGCGAAAACTCGATATTCTTTTCCTTGATGTTGATGGTATTTTTGATTTCGTAAAGACGGGTCTGGCAGCGGTTGATCTGTTCGTCGTTTTCCAGCAGTCCGGCTTTCATTTCCGCAAGCGTGGACTCTTTCGCTTCGAGCTGGGCTCTGACGGCCGAAATCTGGGACAAAAACGCGTCGCGCGACGTCTGGAGCGCTTCGTTTTTCTCCGTCAGCTTGACGTATCCCTGCCGCGCCAGGGTCAGCTCCGTTTCCTTGATCCGCTGTTTGACGGTTTTGTACTGCTCGGCTTTTTTCGCCTGCCTCGTTACGGCGGAAAGCTGGGATTTGACTTCCTTATGAATGTCGTTGAGCCGCAGAATGTTCTGCTTGGTCGCCTCCATTTTGCGGACGGCGGCTTCCTTGCGGCTCTTGTATTTGGACACGCCGGCCGCGTCTTCGATAAACAGGCGGCGGTCCTCCGGTTTGGCTTCCACCAGCGTGGCCACCGACCCCTGCTCAACCAATGAATAGGTCCGGGCGCCCACGCCCGTGCCCATGAAGAATTCCTTGACGTCCAAAAGTCGGCAGGGCGTGCGGTTGATGCAGTATTCGCTTTCGCCGTCAAGAACGGCCCGGCGGGATATGGAGACTTCCGTCAATTCTCCGTAAACGCCTGGAAAGCTGGACCCGTCGCGCTCCAACGTCATAACCACTTCCGCCATGCTGACAGGCGCCGCATCTTCACTGCCGTTGAAGATCACGTCGTCCATCTTCTTGCCGCGCAGCGCCTTGACGCGCTGTTCGCCCATGACCCAGCGGATGGCGTCGACCACGTTCGACTTGCCGCAGCCGTTGGGGCCGACGACTGCGTTGATGCCTCTGGAAAAATCAATCACGACCTTGTCGCGGAACGATTTAAAACCTGATATTTCCAAGCGTTTAAGTTTCATAACGTCTCGTAAACCGGATTGTCTTAAATTCGGCCAAAGCCTAACAAAAGTAAAATCCTTTGTAAAGGGAAAATACAACAAAATGTAGTCTGTAAAAAATCATACCACAACATATAGTGCTTCACGGAACACGGAGCGGAAGCGGAAAGTTCCGGCGCGGCAACCGAAAATCCGGAATAAAGAGGCGTGGCGGGAAATCCTTCAAAACAGACCGGCAAGCTTCCGGCCACAGGAAGGACAGGCCGGCCCGGAAAGATTATTCTTAATAATTCTGAAGCCGTATCGTTCAATGAGCAGACTTGAACAGTGCGGGCAGTAGGTATTCTCCCCTTCGTCACCCGGCACATTGCCGCTGTAGACATGAGAAAGTCCTGCTTCCCGGCCGATCGCGCGGGCGCGCTGCAGCGTGTCCAGTGGCGTTGCGGGCCGGCCCAGCATTTTGTACTGTGGATGAAACCTGCTGATATGCCAGGGAATTTCTTTCCCCAACCCGGAGATAAAGCCGGCAATGTCCGCAAGCTCTTCATCAGAATCGTTCAAACCAGGAATGAGCAGCGTTGTAATTTCCATCCAGATGCCCATGTCCTTCATTTTTTGCAGACCGTCCAGAACCGGCTGCAATCTGGCCTTGCAATACCGCATGTAGAATTCATCGCGAAACGATTTCAAATCGACATTGGCGGCGGCAAGATAGGGATTAAGCACATCGAGCGTCTCCGTCGACATGTAGCCGTTCGTCACAAACACGTTTTTAAGTCCTTCCTTTGCAGCGATCCCGGCAATTGCAAGCGCCGTTTCCAGGTAGACCGTCGGCTCGGTGTAGGTGTAGGCCACCGTCCGGCAGCCGCTGTCTTGAGCGCGCCTTACAAGAGTTTCCGGATCAACCTCTTGCCCCTCGATCATGATCATGGTGCTGGGCATCTGGGAGATGTCGGCGTTCTGGCAAAATTCGCAGCGGAAATTGCATCCGACTGTGGCGACGGAGTAGGAGCGCGACGCCGGATAAACATGAAAGAATGGTTTTTTCTCAATTGGATCGATATTTTCGGCAATCAAGGTGCCAAAGACCAGGGTGTAAAGAACGCCCTCTTTGTTTTCCCGCACACCGCAAAGCCCCCGCCGGCCGGGATTTATTTTACACCGGTGCGCGCAGACAAAGCACCGCACGCGGTCTTCCGGCAGTTTCTCGTAAAGCATCGCTTCGCGGATCATTCGTCATGCCTCCTTAAAGCATTTCGCTGATGGCTTCGGGCGCCGCCGCCTGCGCCTTGGCCTTTAAATCAAACGAATTCAGGACAGGATCTGAGATCGTCCGGTAGGTGTAGCGCACAGGAATCACCATTCCCACATAGGCCCCCAAGGGATTTTTGTACATCGGAAATATTTCCTCCAATTCTGAAAAGAACATATAAAACGGCCCCGGAAGATAAATCACCGATCCCCACCGCAGAGACGACACCGCCATCTGTCTTTTCACCATCGATCGCACGTCGTAAAGCGTGTAAAAACGGATGGCCTCTGCGGAAGCAAAACCGAAGAGTCGGCCGATGGAGCGCTTTGTTCCCACGATATAGTTTTTATTGAAAAAACCGATGAAAAGCCGGCCGCGGCAGACCCGGATGGCCTCGGCAATCACTTTCTGCGGACGGTTCGCGAAATGAAGGCCGGCAATCAGCGTCACCACGTCAAAGGAATTGTCGGAAAAGGGAAGGTCCTCGGCCGAACCGTAAACCAGTTCACAGCGGTTGCCGAGTTTTTCCCGGGCTGCGGCCAACGCGCTTTGCGATTCCTCAAGGCCGGACAGTACGCACTTCCTCTTCTGGAAAAGACGAAGATAATTCCCGGAACCGCAGCCGACGTCCAGAAGCGTTTCACCCGTCACGGGAGAAACGAGATCCAGAATCAGCCTCTCCAGACGCGAAAAGACAAAGCGGCCCGTTTCCGTCTCCAGCCATTGATCTTCGGGTAACGTTCGATCCGGACGAGCTAACATGGATCACCCTTTTTCTCAGCTTTCACGTGTCATGCCCGCGGCGCGCCGCCGTTTCAGGCTGCTTCACAGCCTTTTTCCTATCCCGCAAACACTTTTGTCTTCAACCGCCGATGCCCGACATGTCGCGATGGCATTTCTTCAAAGACCGGTCCGTACAGTTGAGGTCGTGCCCGGCGGGCTTGCTCAGAATCGCCCGGCAGATGAGTCGCGCAAGCTCCTCATCGTCGCACCGGTTTTTCAAAGCATCCCGCAAATCAATTTCCGTTTCTTTAAGCAGGCAGGCCCGCAATTTTCCATCCGCGGTCAGACGCAGGCGGTTGCAGGTCGCGCAAAAGTGTTCACTCACCGGATTGATAAAGCCGATTTCGCCTTGGCCGCCCCGGATTTTGAAAATTCTGGCCGGCCCGTCCAACCGATGTTTGTGTTCGCTGCTCAATTCCAGCGAATATTTACTGCTGATGATGTCGAACATCTGCCGCATCGGCAAAAACTTTTCCGGGTGTCCGAAATTGACATCGCTGATCGGCATCACTTCAATAAAACGGATTTGAAGCGGCTTCTTCCAGGCCAGCTCCGCAAAATTGAGCACCTCGTCATCGTTGAAGCCGTTGATGGCTACGGTGTTGATTTTGATCGGTGAAAAGCCCGCCTTTTCCGCGGCGGCGATCCCCCGCAAGGCGTCATCCAAATTTCCGCCGCCGGTAATCGCAAAATACTTTTCTTTTTTCAGAGAATCAAGGCTGATGTTTATTCTGGTGATCCCGGCTTTGTAAATTGCCTGTGCGTAACGATCCAGATAAATGCCGTTGGTCGTCAGGCTGATATCCTGAAGACCTTCGATTTTTTTCAGCGCGGCGGCAAATTCAACAAAACCGCGGCGGACAAGCGGTTCGCCGCCCGTCAGCCGAATTTTAACCAAACCCATTTTTACGGCCTGAGAAACAATACGGAGAATCTCCTCGTAGCTGAGAATATCTTCATGGCCCTTGAGAGAAATGCCTTCCTTGGGACGACAGTAAGTGCAACGCAGGTTGCACCGGTCTGTAATCGAAACCCGTAAATAATTAATGTCCCTGTTGTACTTATCTAACATAATATCAAACTGCAATGCTCCTTCTTTACTGACCGCCGTCCAATACCACAAAGCCCCGCACAAAACAACCAGGGCCTGTCGCGCCTGCCCGTCGGCGGCCGATCATCATCCATGCATGAAATATGCTACGAAATGTCTCTTGACAGCAAGGTTTTTCTCGTTTACAAAAATTCAAATCCTGCCTGTTGATGAACTCGAAGATCACGCCGGCGCGAGGTAAAATCATAGGAGCCCTTATGAACAAAATACCTATTACGAAAGAAGGATTCGACAAACTGAAAAAGGATCTGGAAATGCTGAAAAATATTTCCATCCCGGAAAACATTCGCGACATCGAAGTGGCCAGATCACACGGAGACTTGTCGGAAAACGCGGAATACACCGCCGCCAAGGAGCGTCAATCCTATCTGCATGGGAAGCTTCAGGAGCTGGAAAACAATCTCGCCTCCTGCAACATCATCCCTTTGACCGGCGTGAAAACCGACAAAGTCGTCTTCGGCTGTTTTGTGGTGATCGCCGACACGGACGGCGGCGATGAAATTAAATATCAGCTGGTGGGTCCGCTGGAATCGGATATCAACCAGAATAAAATATCCGTAACATCGCCGATCGGACGGGCATTGATCGGTAAAAAGATCGATGCGGAAATAACCGTGAAGACCCCCGGCGGAACGCGCAATTTTCAAATCATCGACATCTCCGTCGAATAATCCCAAAGAAAAAGGCGGCTTGTTTTTGAAAAAAACAAGCCGCCTTTTTTTATACGGGAATGTCAACAATCAGCTCTGAGAGGATTTCTCAGCGACACTAATCCGGTTCACGGCGCGCAGCAGGGCCAGGCGCATTTTTTCATAATCGTCGTGTTCCTTTGCGAGTCCGGCCAGCTGGGCCGTGGCGTTTTCCTTGGCCCGGTTGGCTCTGTCCTTGTCGATGGCGTCGGCTCTCTCCGCCGTTTCGATCAAAACAGTGACCTTGCTGCCCGTCACTTCCGCATATCCGGTGTTGATGGCATAATAAACCTTCTTGCCGCCGACTATGTAATAAAGCTCGCCGATATCCACGGACGTCAGAAAGGGTTCATGGCCGCGTAACACGCCGAATTCACCTTCGGTGCCGGGGATCGTCACTTCGTCAACCTTTCCGGAAAAAACCATCTTCTCCGGCGTTACCACTTCTAGAATCAATTCATCCGACATGGAAATCCTCGTTCATTAGGAAAGCTTCTGGGCTTTCTCGATTGCTTCTTCAATACCGCCGACCATGTAGAAGGCCTGTTCCGGCAATTCATCGTGTTTGCCTTCCAGGATTTCCTTGAAGCCTCGAACGGTGTCGGCCACGGAGACGAACTTTCCTTCCGTGCCGGTGAACTGAGCGGCGACGAAGAAAGGCTGGGACAGGAATCTCTGAATCTTTCTGGCCCGGCTGACGGTCAATTTGTCCGCTTCGGAAAGTTCATCCATACCGAGAATGGCGATGATGTCCTGCAGGTCTTTATACTTCTGCAGGGTCACCTGCACCTGACGGGCGACATGATAATGCTCCTCACCCAGAACGTTCGGGTCAAGAATTCGCGAGGTGGAATCCAGCGGATCCACCGCGGGGTAAATACCGAGTTCGGCGATCGGACGGGACAAAACGACGGTTCCGTCAAGATGCGCAAACGTGGTGGCCGGCGCGGGGTCGGTCAAGTCGTCGGCGGGCACGTACACGCACTGCACGGCCGTAATCGACCCTTTGGTGGTCGAGGTGATGCGTTCCTGGAGTTCGCCCAGGTCCGTCGCCAGGGTCGGCTGGTAACCGACGGCGGAAGGCATGCGGCCCAGGAGAGCGGACACTTCGGAGCCGGCCTGGGTGAAACGGAAAATGTTGTCAACGAAGAAGAGCACGTCCTGGCCTTCCACATCGCGGAAGTACTCGGCGGCCGCCAGCCCCGTGAGAGCCACGCGGGCGCGGGCTCCGGGAGGTTCGGTCATCTGGCCGTAAATCAGAGCGGCCTGTTTGATAACGCCGGATTCCAGCATTTCGCGGTACAGGTCGTTTCCTTCGCGGGTTCTTTCCCCCACGCCGCAGAAGACGGAAATTCCGCCGTGGTGCATGGCGATGTTATGAATCATTTCCATCATGACGACGGTCTTGCCGACGCCGGCGCCGCCGAACATGCCCATCTTGCCGCCGCGGGGAAACGGAACGAGCAGGTCGATAACCTTGACGCCTGTTTCCAGAACGTGAACAGAGGTATCCTGCTCCAGAAAGGCGGGAGACTCACGATGAATCGGAGCGAAATTCTTGGCGTTGACCGGTCCCAAACCATCCACGGGACGACCGACGACGTTCAAAATTCTGCCGAGACCTTCTTTGCCGACCGGAACGGTAATCGGAGCGCCGGTATCCTTGGCGCCCATTCCGCGCACAAGACCGTCGGTGATGTCCATGGCGATGCAGCGGACAACGTTGTCCCCCAAGTGCTGCGCGACTTCAATAACCAAGTTATCTTCCTGATCGTTGATCGCGGGGTTGGTAACCAAAAGCGCATTCAAAATGCTGGGCAGTTTCCCTTCTTCGAAAGCCACGTCAACAACGGGACCAATAACCTGAACAATCTTTCCGGTATTCATAACTATCTCCTTGCAAATAGTCGTAATGTATATTTTTTACGCGCTTTTCCGCCGCCGCAAAATCATCCTTTTGCCAACGCTTCCGTGCCGCCGACAATATCCATCAGTTCCGCCGTAATCGCCGCCTGTCTGGCCTTGTTCATTTTCAGGGTCAGGGTGCGGATCAGTTCCTCGCAGTTGCTGGTCGCGTTGTCCATGGCCGCCATACGCGCGCCGTTTTCGCCGGCCGATGTTTCCAGAAGCGCGCGGTACACAAGAACATGCACATACATCGGCAGCAGTTTCTGCAGCAAAACCTCATCCGAGGGTTCGTAGGAGTAATCCAGCCTTTTGTCCGATTCCATATCGGCATCCGGCTGCCCGATCGAAGGCAGGGGGAACAACCGGACAATCGAAGATCGCTGAACGGACACATTAACAAACTGATTGTAAATCAGATAAAGCTCATCATATTCTTCTTTAATGAAGGGCGTAATCACTTCATCGGCAATGGAAACCGCCAGCGTCATATCGAATTTGCTCAGACAGTCAACCTTCTGAGCAAGGATAGTCGCTTTTTTCCGGAAATGGTCCCTGCCCTTGCGGCCGACGTTGATCAGGGATACTTCCTTGCCTTCATTCGTTTTTTCCCGCAGGAATCTTTCAGTCGCCTTGATCAGATTGGTATTGAATCCACCGCAGAGTCCGCGGTCGGACGTCATGCAAATCACGCGAATTTTTTTGGGATCGCGAACGGCCAAAAGCGGATGCGTCGAGGTGTCCACCCGAAGGGCCAGACTGTTGAGAACGTCCATGAATTTACCGGCATAGGGCCGGAAATTTTCCATTTTCAACTGCGCCGATTTAAATTTGGAAGCAGCCACCATGTTCATTGCCCGGGTGATCTGCTTCGTCTTTTGAACGGCGGTTACTTTTCTTTTGATATCTTTGAGCGAGGGCACTGAAAACTCCTCTCAACAATAATTGGTTTTCAATTCAACTGCGACCCCTTTCGGGGGCCGCGCGTTGATTAAAATCTATTCTGCCACGAAAACAGATTCGAAAGTCGTCAGCATATCTTTCATTTTCTTCTCCAGCTCGGGAGAAATGATCTGTTTTTCGTCTATTTCTTTTAAGATATCCGGATCTTTGCTTTTCACGTACGAAAGCAGCTGCTGTTCATAGATGAGCACCTTGTCCACATCGACTTTATCGATGAAGCCGCGGCTCCCGGCAAACAGAACCACAACTTCCTCGCCCAGGGACATCGGTTTGAACTGCGGCTGCTTCAGCAATTCGACCAGACGTACGCCGCGATCCAGCTGGGCCTGAGTGGACTTGTCCAGATCGGATCCGAACTGGGCAAAAGCCGCCAGCTCGCGGTACTGGGCCAGATCGAGTTTCAGGGTGCCGGCGACCTGCTTCATCGCCTTTACCTGGGCCGCGCCGCCGACGCGGGACACGGACAGACCGACATTGATGGCCGGACGGATGCCGGAGAAGAACAAGCTCGGCTCCAGATACACCTGGCCGTCGGTGATGGAAATAACGTTGGTTGGAATGTAGGCCGACACGTCGCCGGCCTGCGTTTCAATGATGGGGAGAGCCGTCAGCGATCCGCCGCCCAGTTCCTTGCTCACGCGGGCCGCGCGTTCGAGCAGGCGGGAGTGATTGTAGAAAATATCGCCGGGAAACGCTTCGCGTCCGGGAGGACGGCGCAGCAGAAGGGAAATCTGGCGATAGGCGACGGCCTGCTTGGACAGATCGTCATAAATAATCAACGCGTCCTGGCCGCGGTCACGGAAGTACTCGCCGATGCTGCAACCGGCGTACGCCGCAATGTACTGGAGGGTGGCGGGGTCGGAAGCGCAACCGGCAACCACGCAGGTGTACGACAACGCGTCATGCTGTTTGAGTCTTTCCACAACCTGGGCCACGGTGGATTTTTTCTGACCGATGGCGACATAAATACATTTGATGCCCGTATCCTTCTGGCGGATGATCGCATCCACGCAGATGGCCGTTTTACCGATCTGGCGGTCGCCGATGACCAGTTCGCGCTGTCCGCGTCCGATCGGCGTCATGGCGTCGATGGCTTTGAGGCCGGTGTACATGGGCTGGTTGACCGGCTGGCGCTGAATCACGCCGGGAGCGACCATTTCAATACGACGAAATTCGTTCGTCTCGATGGGTCCCTTGCCGTCCAGGGGAGCGCCCGTGGCATCGATAACGCGTCCCAAGAGGCCTTCGCCGACGGGCACCTGAGCAATCTTCCCGGTCCTCTTGACGATATCCCCTTCTTTAATGTGGGTCACTTCTCCCAGAACTGCGACACCGACGTTGTCCGCTTCGAGATTGAGAACCATGCCCAGAATACCGCCGGGGAACTCAAGAAGTTCCATGGCCATCGCGTTCTGAACGCCGTAAACGCGCGCAATCCCGTCGCCGACGGACAAGACAGTTCCCGTTTCGCTTATATCAAGCTTTTTCTCATAGCTTTTAATTTGCTCAGAAATAATTTGACTGATTTCTTCCGCCTTGATTGTTTCCATGCCTTATCTTGCCTCCCCTAAGAGATTCCTCATATTGTTCAACTGGTTCTTGATGCTGCCGTCGTAGAGCGTATCACCAACACCAATCACTATGCCACCCAAAAGGCTCTGATCGTCTTCCAAAGTAACTTCGACGTCGCGGCCCGTCATTTTTTTCAAACCGGCCAGCATGTGAGCCTGTATCTCGCCCGAAAGAGGAAATGCCGTCTTCACCGTGACCCGGACCTTCTTGAGCGTTTCATCCATCAACTGCCGGTAGCAGGTTTCGATATCCGGAAGCACGTCGATGCGTTTCTTGTCGACCAGCAACTTCAGGAAATTGATCGTCATGGGGGAAAGAGACAGCTTTCCGATGATCTGTTCCAGAATCTTCTTCTTGCTGTCCTGCTCAAAAATCGGGTTGGCCAAAAAATCTTTCAGATCCTTGTTGCCGTCAATAATGGAAGAAAACTGCCTCAGTTCGGCATAGTACCGTTCCAGTTTTTTTTCTTCCTCGGCAATTTCAAAAAATGCCCGCGCGTAGCGTTTGGAAATATTGCTGATCAATGTTTATTCACCACCTTATCCAGATATTCCCGGACCATGGTCTCATGGTCCGAAGCGGTAATATTTCTTTTTAAGATCTCTTCCGCCATCTGCACAGAGAGGGCCACGGCTTCGCTGCGCAACTGACCGGAGGCTTTGTTCAATTCCTGCTCAATGCGCGCCTGAGCGTCTTCTTTCATTTTTTCGGCGACCTTCTTGGCGTCGGCGATGATTTTTTCCTTTTCGGCAACGCCCTGCGCCTTGATCATTTCAAAGATGCCGTCAATCTCCTGGGAAGCCTTGTCGATTTTCTCGGCATACTCCCGGTACTGCTTTTCCGCCTCGGTCTTCTGCACGGCGGCCGTTTCCAGCGACTCCTTGATTTCCTGGCGCCGGCCGGAAAAAAATCCCTTGATTTTGGGAGCGAGCATCCAGAACAGAAACCCGATGATGATTGCCGCGTTGAGGGCTTTCCAGGCGAAGTCTTTCCACTGTGAGGCGGAAGCGCCGTGACCTTCCCCGCCGCCGGAAGCGTAAACCAGGCTGGCGAAGCAAAGAACCATCAGAAGGGAAAAAGGGAGGGAAAAATAAATCGACCGGCTGATGACTTTCATTGGATGCTCCTTCCCAGAACCTTTTCAGCAATCTCGAGCGAGAGCTTCCGGGATTGACCCTCCAGAATTTGCCGCGCGCCCTGCATTTCTTTGTCCATTTTCTTTTGAAAATCCTGGGTCATCAAAGGAATTTCGCCGCGGACGGCGTCCACGATGTCTTTGGCCTGCTTGGCGCCCTCGCCGATGATTTCCTTCTTCAGATCCGAGGCTTTCGTCTTGGCATTGCTGAGTTTTTCATCATATTCAGCGGCTTTTTTATCCACAGACTCCTTGAAGAGCTTGATTTCGTTTTCCAGCTCGTCGAGTTGTTTTTTCCGGCGTTCTATGATGGATAAGATTGGTTTGTAAAGAAGGTAATTGAGGATAAAAATTAAGGCTATGAAAGTAGCCATCTGAACTAAAAGCGTATAATCGGGAATTACGGTAACCACAACTAACCTCGTAGATTTTTTTTCAGACCCTTCGGCTGCTTAAAACCCCCCAGTCACGAAAGGCGATTTTAATTTTTACCTACATGTCAAACAGCGTGATCACTGGCAGTGATTTGTTACAGAAACGAAAAGTTCAATAACCGGGCTTGAGGCAGAACCAAGCCACACCGCGAGGACGCGGGTTACTAATCATACCCTTTTATGGATGTCAAGCTTTTTTGTGACCGGCGGTCTAGATTTCATCGGTCCGCGTTTAGGGCAATTGAAATAAGTGCTTGAAAGGACTTAATCCACCGCTGCAATAATATTTTTTTGTTCTTTCACATTGCGCATGCGCGATCGGCCTTCGAAAACGGCCCCCTCTTCCATGATGAACACCGGCGTCTGCACATCGCCCAGTAATACGCCGGTGGAATGAATGTTGATTTTTTCTTGAACTTCAACGTTGCCCTGCACTTCGCCGCCGATGTAAAGGCTGTGCACCGCAATATTCGCTTTGACCATCGCGCCCTGCCCCACATCCACAGAGCCCTGGCCGAAAATCTCCCCTTCAAAATCACCGTCGATGCGCACATTGCCTTTGAAAATCAATTTGCCGATGAACTCAGCGCCTTTGCCCAGAACCGCTTTCGTATCTTCAACATGTTTCTTTTTTTCCCACATCGTCGTCTCCTTCCGTTGTGACCGTTTCAACAGAGCCTCACCGCTGCAGAATAAATCTCCGCACGCTCACATTCATCAACAGTCCGATCGCCCCCAGCAGCGTGACGATCGCCGACCCCCCGTAACTCATAAACGGCAGCGGAATGCCGACCACCGGGAGCAGTCCCAACACCATTCCCATGTTGATCACCACCTGCCAGGCGATGAGGGCGGTGATGCCGAACGCGAGTATCGTGCCCAATAAATCTTTCGAATGCAAGGCAATTTTTAGCCCCCACACAATCAGCGAAATGAACATCACCAGCAGAATCAGACCGCCCACAAACCCCCATTCCTCGGCAAAGACGGAAAAAACGAAATCCGTTTGCTGTTCGGGCAAATACTTCAACTGCGTCTGCGATCCCTGCAGGAATCCCTTTCCCAGAAAGCCCCCGGAGCCGATGGCAATCATGGACTGGATGATGTGATAGCCGGTGCCGAGCGGATCGTTTTCCGGCGAAAGAAATGTCAGCAGCCGGTCTTTCTGGTAATCCTTGAGAAAATGCCAGGCCACGGGCATGGCGGCCAGAACGCTGGTGAGCGCAATCAGGATGGACTTGCCGTTCATCCCGATAAAAAGCACGATGGAAGCGGAAACAATAACCAGGACAAGCGACGTGCCCAGATCCGGCTGCTTGAGAATCAGGACGAAGGGGATGAGCACAATCAGACAGGGAATGAACAACTCCCGCAGCAGATAAGGCTCGTGGGATTTATGATCGTCGAAATAGCGGGCAAGCGCGATGATCACCGTCACCTTCATCAGTTCCGACGGCTGAAACAGGAAAACCCCGAAAGAGATCCAGCGCTGCGCGCCGTTGGCCGTGTGGCCGAACAATGCCACAAAAACAAGCGAGGCGATGGACAGGCCGTAAATCACATAGGCCGCCTGACTGATGGCGCGGTAATCGATCAGAAAAGCAAGTCCCATGAAAGCCAGGCCCAGGAAAATCCACTGCAGCTGTTTGATGTAAAGCGGCGACTGATTGTCGGCCAGACTGAAGCCTGTGGAATAAATATTCACAACGCCGATGGCGCAGACCGCCATCACCAGGGCCAACAGCGTCCAGTCGAAATTTTGAAATATGCGACGGTCGTATTTGAAAAATATCATCTGGTCTTTCGATCCCCCCTAATGTGTTGGAAGAACTCCTTGTCCGCCCGGCCCGGCGTTTTCCTCCGCGGCGGTCTGCGTCAGGCGGACCGCCGCGGGATTGATCTTTTCCTTCTTCTTTCCTTCGAAATACGCGTCGAGAATTTTGCGTGCGATCGGCGCGGCAACCGCTCCGCCGCCGCCGGCGTTTTCCGCGACGACGGCGACTGCGATCTCCGGATTTTTCAGCGGGGCGTAACAGACAAACAGGGCGTGGTCCTTGTGAAATGCCGCTATTTTCATCGCACGGCGCGCCTGTTCGTTTTGCGGCAGTCCGATGACCTGCGACGTGCCGGTCTTGCCGCAGACATCCGCTCCCGGCAGGCGTGCGGCGGCGCCGGTCCCCCCCGGCTCGTTGACAACCCCCCAGAGAGCGCGGTTGAGCGCCTCCATCGTTTTGGGATTGAATTTCAATTCTCCGGTTTTTTCCGGAAACCACTGTTTGACGACCGTCCCGTCAGGCCATTCGATGCGCAAAACAAGATGGGGCCGCCAGCGGTTGCCGCCGTTGGCCATCGCGCTGTACGCTTGGGCGAGCTGCAGCGGCGTCGTCAGATTGAACCCCTGGCCGATGGATATCGAGATCGTTTCGCCCGGCTGCCAGGGTTCCTTCATGCGCGCGAGTTTCCACTCCTTGGTGGGCACCAGGCCTTTGCGTTCATGCGCCAGTTCAATGCCGGTGACGTCGCCCAGACCGAACCGTTTGGCGTAGCGCGCGATCCTGTCCACGCCGAGCATCTTCCCGACCGTGTAAAAATACACGTCGCAGGACCCCACCAGCGCCTGGTGCAGATTCACTGAACCGTGGCCGTGTTTTTTCCAGCAGCGGTAGGACCGGTTTCCGAGCTCGAAAGAGCCGCTGCAGTGGATTCGGGTCTGCGGCGTGATCACGCCTTCTTCCAGGGCCGCCGCCGCCACAATGAGCTTGTAGGTGGATCCCGGCGGGTACTGGCCGGAAATGGCCCGATTGGAAAGCGGATTGAGCGGGTTTTTTTGCAGCTTGACCCATTCCTCCCGGCTGATGCCGGCATTGAACAGGTTGGGATCGAAGGAGGGCAGACTGACCATGGCCAGGATCGATCCGTCGCGCGGGTCCATGGCGACGGCCGCTCCGGCTTTGTCTGCAAAGGCCTCCCAGGCCGCCCGCTGCAGATCGGCATCGATCGTCAGAACGACATTCGCTCCGGAAACGGGGTCGATTCTCCCCAGGTTCTTGATCACCTTGCCGAAGGCGTTCACTTCCACCAGCTCGTTGCCGCGTCGCCCCCGGATGTAAGGATCCAGCATCTTCTCGATACCGTGCTTGCCCGTGATGTCCCCGGACGAATATCCCTCTTCCGTCTTTTCCAGCTCCTCTTTGCTGACTTCGCCCGTGTAACCGATAATAGGGGCAAAAACCTCACCATCCACATACAGGCGAACCGGCGTAACGTCGATATACACCCCCGGCAGATCCAGCGCGTTGGTTTCCACCAGGGCCACTTTCTCCATGCTGATATTCTTTTCCAGCCGGACAGGCAGATAGGATTTGACCGTCCGGGGCAGGGGCAGATCGGTGGAGTAGTCCAGCGCCCGGGTTTTGTAAATATCTCTGATCTTCTGCACCACCCCTTCGGGATTAAGGCCCTTGGTGGGCATGTACAGAACATCGTACGAAGGACGGTTATCCACCATGACCCGGCAGCGGCGGTCCATCACGAGCCCCCGCAGCGGCTGGATTTTGCGGAAACGGATAGCGTTGTTTTCCGAACGCTGCCGGAGCTCATCGCCCTTGATCACCTGAAGATACCACAGGCGGATCATCAGCAGAGACAGGACCACGCAGGCCAGGACAATGACGAACTTAAGCTTCCGGCGAAATTCGGAAGGCTCCGGCCCGTTGTGAAGACTGCATTGTTTCTCCATACATCAACCCTTCTACTCTGCGCATCGCATAAAAAAAGCCGACGGATAAAATACTGATCAGCAGCGCCTGCGGTATGAAAACAAACAGCAAATCATCCAACAGGTCAATTTCAAACGCAAAGCGATAGAGAAAAACCAGCGCCAGGGACTCGAGCAACGAGCACACCAGGGCAAAACCGGCGACGAGATAAAGCTTCTCCGAAACAATGCGAAACGAAACAAAAAAAGCAAGCAGGTCCGCCAACAGATAAAGAAAGGCGAACAGGCCCAGCGGCGCGCCGGCCACGCTGTCAAAGACCAGTCCCAGAACGAACGCGGCAATCATGCCTTTGACCAGATCCAGATGAAATCCCGCGTAGATGACGACCACCAGCGAGAGCTCCAGCGTCAGCCAGCCGTTGAACAGGACATCGGCGAGCGTAGTCTGAAAGACCACCAGCAGGACGGCCGCAAAAGGCAACAGGACGTAAAAAATCATTTTCCCTTTTTCTTTCCTTCAGGGGCGTCCGGCAAGGCGGCGGTAAGCACCAAAACCTCTTCCAGGGCGGAGAAATCGGCGAACGGAACCAGCCGGATCTGCCGAAACAATCCGCCTCCCATGGAATCCACCGCGCTGATCCTCCCGACGAGCAGACCCTTCGGAAAAAGATTGCTCAATCCGGAAGTCACCACCACGTCGCCGGCTTTGACGTCCTGAATTTTGGAAATATACTTGACCACGCAGCCCCGGGACCCCGCGCCCCGGGCAATTCCCTGTACCCGCGTGCGCTGGATCAGCACATCCACATTGGAATTTTCATCGATCAGCAGGAGCACCTTCGCGCTGTGCCACGAGACGTCCGTCAACCGGCCGATGAGACCGGGCGGCGCCAAAACCGGCATGCCGGGCTTCAAACCGTGGGCTTGGCCTTTGTCGATCCAGAGGGTTTTGGAGAGGGCCGCCTGCTCTTTGCCGATCACCCGGGCGGCCTGAAAGGTATGCGGATAGTTGTTCCGAACGGAGAGAAGCGCTTTCAACCGCTCGGCCTCCAGGTACCCCTCCCGGTAAAGAATCAGCTGGGCCTCCAGTTCGCCGATGCGCTGTTTCAGCTTGCGGTTGTTCTCCTCCAGCCCGACCAGATGAATGTAGCGCATCCAGGCGCCCTTGACACTGCCGATGGCCGCGTTAAAAAATTTCTGGACGGGCGCCGCCGCTTCGAGAACCAGCGTTTTGACGATACCCGTTCCGGAATCGTACTTCAGGTTGTACGAAAGCAGGATTATGGCGCCGACGATCACGACGCCGATAAAGATGACGGTTCGATAATTTTTGAAAAACATGCCCTACCTGACAGCTTCCGCCAACACAAATCCGCTGATCCGCCCACATCAGACCTGAATGGTAACTTCCTTGAGGACGTCGAGTTGATCGAGCGCCATACCGGCGCCACGGGCCACGGCAGAGAGGGGATCATCGGCGATCGTGATGGGCAGCCCGGTTTCTTCCCGCACCAGTATTTCAATATTCTTCAGCAGCGCCCCGCCGCCGGTGAGCACGATTCCGCGATCCACGATGTCGCCGGCCAGCTCCGGCGGAGCGTTTTCCAGAGCGTCCTTGATCGCATCCACGATCAGCGTTACCGGTTCGATAATGGCTTCGCGGATTTCCTCGGAGCTGATTTCCGTGGTTTTCGGAATGCCCGAGATGAGGTCGCGCCCCTTGACGTCCAGGGTTTTAATTTCGTTCATCGGATAGGCGCAGCCGATTTCCGTTTTGATGATTTCCGCCGTCCTTTCGCCGATCAGCAGACTATACTTGCGCTTCATGTACTGAACGATTTCTTCGTCGATCTTGTCTCCGGCCACCCGCACCGACTTGGAATACACGATGCCGGCCAGCGAAATCACGGCCACTTCCGTGGTGCCGCCGCCGATGTCGACCACCATGGAGCTGATGGGCTCGGCAATCGGCAGGCCCGCTCCGATCGCCGCCGCCATCGGCTCTTCAATGAGATAAATTTCCCGGGCGCCGGCCGATTCGACCGTTTCCCGAACCGCGCGCCGCTCCACCTGCGTGATGCCGGACGGCACGGAAACGATGATCCGGGGGCGCACCAGCGACTTGCGGTTGTGTACACACAGGATGAAATGCTTGAGCATCGCTTCCGTAATGTCAAAGTCGGCGATGACGCCGTCGCGCATGGGACGAATGGCGACGATGTTGCCCGGCGTCCTCCCCAGCATGCTCTTGGCTTCATTGCCGACCGCCAGCACTTTCTTCATGCCCCGATTATCCTTATGCACGGCGACCACGGACGGCTCGTTCAGAACGATGCCCTTTCCTTTCACGTAAACCAGCGTATTGGCGGTTCCAAGATCAATCGCCAGATCATTGGAAAATTTTCCTAAAATATAATCGAACAGCATGAGCCCTCCTGTAGATACTTCCATCTATCGTATTTATATATAGTTTTGGGTCTATATCGTATTTCGCCGGCCTAAGCAACGCATTTTTAAAATGTATTTGCAATTTGCCCATGACTGTAATACTAACGCCCCAGACATGGAAATAATACGAAATTTTATATTCTCATTGAGGTGATGATATGCTGAAGTTCTTCCGCAAGCATGCGCGAGGCTGGTTTATGCTGGTTTTCATGGGCGTCATTATTTTCGTTTTCGTCCTGTACTTCGGGACGGACCGGGGCGCCCAGACCACAAACGCTCTGGCCGTCGTGGACGGTATCGTCATCAGCGACGCCGAGTACTACAACGAATATTCGAAACTGACGGATGCGGTGAGGGCCCGTTACGGAGGCGCGCTCACGGCGGACATGCTTAAACAAATGGACCTGAAAAAAGTCGCCTACGACACCCTGATCAACCGGCAGATCGTCGTCGCCAAGGCCAAGGATTTAAAACTGCAGGTTTCGGACGATGAGCTTCGGGAAATGATCACCGCCATGCCCGCGTTGCAGACCGACGGCAAGTTTGACAACGGCAAGTACCGGCAGCTTTTGCGCTACAACCGGATGACCGCCGAGGAATTCGAAGCCGGCCAGAGAGTAACGCTGGCCGCCGGCAAAATCGAAACACTCATCCGCGAGGGCATTAAAGTCTCCGATCAGGAAGTGCTCGATCTATACGCGCTCCAAAACCAAAAGGTCAACCTCGCTTTCCTACGCATCGCCGGCGCCGACGTCGCCAGGCGGATCAATCCCACCGCGTCCGATCTGGAAAGTTACCTCAAAAGCAACAGCGGCGCGTTTCGCGTGCCCGAGCAGGTCAAAGTCAAATACCTGTACTTTGCCGCTTCCGCATCTGGTTCGGCGGAGATCAGCGCTGACGATATCCGCGATTATTACAACCGCATGAAGGACCAGTACAAGGGAAAAGACGGCAAGCCCCTGTCGCTCGAGCAGGCAACTCCGGTCATCGCCAGAGAGATCAAGCAGAACAGGGGCATGCAGGCCGCTTATGCTGAGGCCAAAAAAGCCCATGATACGATTTATCAGGAGGAAAATTTCGACGCATACGCCGCCGCCAACCGCCTTTCCGCCTTGTCGGCCGATTTCTTTTTGCTCAACAAGCCGCCGCAGGCGTTTGCTTCCGTCAAAGACCTGGCGGCCCAATTGGCCGGTCTGGAGAAAAACGACATCAGCAAGGTCCTCGCCGGCGACGACGGTTATTACGTGATCCGCATCGAAGACAAAAAGGCGGCTTACACGCCCAAGCTTAAGGAGATTGAAGCCGACGTGCGTCGCGCCTACCTGGCCGCCCGGCAAGTTGAGCTTGCCGCCGAGGAAGCGGCCGGTCTGCTGGAAAAGGTCCGCCAGGGGGAAAGTCTGGAAAAACTGGCTTCGGCCAAAGGCCTGAAGATTGAGGAAACAGGTTTATTTCAGCCGGGGGAGACCATTCCCAAGCTCGGCGCGAATTCGGAGGCGATGGAAGCGATCCTGTCTCTTTCATTAAGCCATCCGTATCCGGAAAAACCGCTGGCCATCAATTCCGCGTACGTGATTTTCAAACTCAAGGAAGTCGGCCCCCTGGACATGAAGGATTTCGAAGCCAAGAAAGACGTGTACCGCAAAGTGGCCATGAATCTCAAAAGAGAAGAGGCCATGAAGTCCTGGCTGCAGGGCAACAAGACGGCCATGATCAAGGAAAAACGCCTGAAGATCAACAAGGAAGCCCAGGATCTGTAAAAACTTCCGGCTGATACAACGCAAAAAAGGGGAAAACCGCAAGCGGTTTTCCCCTTTATGTTTGGTGGAGCTGAGGAGGATCGAACTCCTGACCTCTTGAATGCCATTCAAGCGCTCTCCCAGCTGAGCTACAACCCCGGTATTTCCCAACGAATGTTGATGCCCCCTTAGCATGCGTCTTTGAGGCTGTCAACAGTTTTTCAGCTTGACTTTTTACCCCCCGTCTATATAATCGCGCGCGTGCCGGAGTGGTGAAACTGGTAGACGCAGGGGACTCAAAATCCCCCGCTCGCAAGGGCATCTCGGTTCGATTCCGAGCTCCGGCACCATTCATTGTCAGGGGTGGCAACGGTAAACCGTTAAAGCCCTTTTTTCATGTCCGGCAGGACCGCTCGCCGATCCTTCCGAGCGGCCTGAAGACACAAGGCGCTTCAGGCGGCATGCGCACGATAATTTTTCAGAAAGTCGATGAACACAGAATGGTGCGGCCGCAGGTCAAACTGTTTGAGCCGGATCAAATAAAACCGCCGTTCAATCCGCGTGGCGACGACGGGAATTTCGCGAAGCAGTCCGGAGGCCAGCTCCCTTTGCACCGCGTGCACGGACAGGACGGACACGCCCAGACCGGCCAGCACCGCTTCCTTGATCGCCTCGGAACTGCCCCATTCGCCGGCGATATTGAACTGCGCCACGCCGATTTCCTTTTCTTCGCGAAGATAATTTTCGAAGACCTCCCGCGTCCCGGATCCCCTTTCCCGCAGCACGAACGGTTCCCGCATCAGCTCCGCCAGCTTGACCGGGCCCTTTTTGGCCCAGCGGTGATTTCCGGGCGCCACCAGAATGAGCCGGTCGCTCCAGAGGGGATCGGCAATCAGCTTCCGGGCCGGCGGCGCTTTTCCGATGCAGCCGATTTCCACCTCCCGGTCCAGGACTTTGTTGATCACCTCTTCGCTGTCTTCGGTTTTGATGAAAATCCGGATATCGCCGTGGTCTTTTCTAAACACGCTTACCGCCCGCGGCAAAAGGTACGTGGCGGGAATCGTGCTGGCGCCGACGTAAATATCCCCGCCCGTCTGGTCCTGTAGCTTCCGGATTTTTTCGCCCGCCTCCCGGCGCAGCCGGATCATGCGCAAAGCGGCGTCATAGAGGATTTTCCCCTCCGGCGTCAGGGAAACGCCGGCGTGGCTGCGGTTCACCACTTTCAGATCCAGGCACTCTTCGATATGGCGGATATTTTTGGTGAGCGCCGGCTGCGTGAGCAGCATCCGCTGGGCGGCCCGGCTGAAACTGCGCTCCTCCACGAGGCAAACGAGCGCCTCCAGTTGCTGCAGCGTCAGATTTTTTAACCGGTCGGGAGTCATAGCTAAGCCCATAACATAAATGTTCTTTATCTTCAAAGTCTATTGCGCGGCCGGATATCCGCATGACATTTTAATAACGCCTCTTCCGGCTTTGTGGTACTATAGCGTACTTATCGGTAAACTTCCGGAACCTATCCGGTCGAACATAACTAATTAAGGAGGAAACTATGAAACTGACAGACATGTTTTCCCTGCAGGGAAAAGTCGCGCTCGTCACGGGCGGAGGCCGGGGCATCGGCAAGTTCATCGCCACGGGTCTTGCGGAAGCAGGCGCAAATATTATTCTGACCTCGCGCAAGATCAAGAATCTCGAAGCCGCTGCCGCCGAGCTTGCCGCTACCTGCAAGGTGAAGACGGCGGCGATCCCCTGCGACATGGCCAAGGAAGACTCGGTGGACGCCATGCTCAAGGAAGCCGTTGCGAAGTTCGGCCGCATCGACATTCTGGTCAACAACGCCGGAGCAACCTGGGGCGCGCCCACGCTGGACTTCCCGCTGGAAAAGTGGGATCAACTCTTCAACGTCAACGTCCGCGGCGTCTGGGTGCTGACCCAGAAGGTCGCCCGCCTCATGAAGGAACAGGGCGGCGGCAACATCATTAATATTTCGTCCGTCATGGCGTTTCGCGGCTCCCTGGAAGAGGCCCATCCAGCCGTGCCCTATAATTCCACGAAAGCGGCGATCAACCTGCTGACCATGAACCTGGCCGTGAAGCTGGCGCCTTACAACATCCGCGTCAACGCCATTGCGCCGGGCTTTTTCCACACGGACATGATGGCCTACATCGACAAGCCGGAATTCGAAGCCATCCGCCAGGCCATCATCAACGAGATTCCGCTCAGGCGCGTCGGTGAAATCGACGACATGAAAGGCGCGGCCGTTTTCCTGGCCTCGCCCGCCTCGCAGTTCATCACCGGCCATGTGATGGTGGTGGACGGCGGACAAATTGCCAAGTAAGACCCTTGCTTTCACCCGCAAAAAAGCCCCGGGCGTGCAAAAAACCGTCCGGGGCTTTTTAATGTTTAACCGACGAGGGGCGGCTAGAACTTCACCTGGGGGGCCGCCTTAGCTTCCTTGGGCGCCTCGAAGAAAGCCGCTTCCCTGAAACCGAACATTCCGGCGATAAAATTGGCGGGGAAGGTCCGAATGGCCTGATTGTAAATTTTCACCGCGTCGTTGTACCTCATTCTTTCCACGGCAATCCGGTTTTCCGTTCCGGCCAGTTCATCCTGCAGCTTCATGAAATTCTGATTCGATTTCAGATCCGGATACCGCTCGACAACCACCATCAGGCGGCTTAAAGCGCCGGACAATTCATTGTTGGCCGCGATCTTGTCGGGAACCGTTCCGGCGCCGCCGACCTTGGAGCGGGCGTTGGTCACTTCCACGAGGACGTCTTTCTCCTGCTTGGCGTAGCCCTTCACCGTTTCCACCAGGTTAGGAATCAAATCGTAGCGCCGCTGCAGCTGGTTTTCCACCTGCGACCAGGCCGCCTTAATGGCGACATCCATTTTGACGAAGCGATTGTAGTTACCCGCGAAAAACGAGTACAACGCAATCACCAGAACGGCGATGACCGCCACTCCAATAATCACTTTCTTCCCTGCTGACATATGCTCTCCTCCATTTTTTTAGCGATCATAAGCGATCAATAATGTGACAGGCCTTTTCGACTTCCTGCAAATACTTTTTAAACTGGGCGATCACCTCTTTGTCGGAAAGGGAATCCTTTCCCTGCTTGATGTCGAAGCACAACATAAATACGGCCGCGTCCATTGTAAAGACCCGGGCCGCTTCCCGGACGGTTTCATATTTGTCGCGGGGGACGCCGACGCCCTTTAAATACAACATGGCGTTAAAGAGGGAAACGATCGCGGTCAGCGACCGGCCGATCAGCTCCCTCACCCGGCGCGCCGATCCCTCCGATTCCAGATAGCCTTCCCGAAGCAGGAGAATTTTCGCTTTCAGTTCGCGTTCGATCTGCAGGCGCAGATCTTCCGGCTTGAAGGTCAGCGGCCCCAGCACGTCTTCTCCGTAAATCAAAACCGAATTTTTTTGCATGTTGAGAAATTCAACCGGGTAGGCGTCGAGCGAGGAGGCGATAAACGCCTTGGTCATCACCAGCGGCACGGCCGCGTTGCGTTTCCGCCAGGCCTTCACCAGCGCAAACGCGTCTTCCAGGCGGCCGATACCGTCCGGCGTCAGCGCCACCAAAAGGTTGATGTCCGATTTTCCCTTCACGTAGGCGCCGCCCGCCGCGCTGCCGTAAAGCACGAGCGAAATCAGATCCTTTCCGAAAACCCGCAGGTAGTCCTGCGTGACGTCGACGAAAATGTCCTCTGGGTGATCCGGTATTGTAGCCATGTTTTTCCCCTTGTCCGTCGTTAAAAATCCCGGCCCGCACCGCCGCCGCCGCTCATCCCGCCGCCGAAACCGCCGAAGCCTCCGCCGAAGCCCCCCCCGCCGCCGCCCCGGCCGCTGCCGGAAACCAGCAGAAGCAAAATCCAGGGCAGCATCCGCCGGCCCTGGCGCGTACCCAGCAATACGGCCGCGGCAATCAGAAAAAGAATCAGCCCGGCCAGATTGAAGCCGGTATTCTTCGGTTGGGATTTCGGCCGGTAGGGAGGATAGCTTTCGCTCAACGTCACCCCCGCGGCGTCGGCCAGATAAACACCGCAGGCAAACACCGCGTTGGCGAGCCCCTTGCCTGTGTCGCCGACTTTCAAATGCGGGATGACAAAGCGATCGAGGATTTGACCCACGATGCCGTCCGTTAAAACGCCTTCCACCCCGTAGCCGGTTTCAATGCGGATCTTTCTTTCCTTGACGGCGAGAAATATCAGGACGCCTTTATCTTCGCCTTTCTTCCCGATGCCCCAGGCCTGATACAGGCCGGTGACGTAGAGGTTGATCTCTTCCCCCGGCCCCAGCTCCGGCACGGTGACCACAACGACCGCCGCTCCCGTCTTTTCCAGAATTTCCCGGGACAAGCCCTCCATTTTGGCGGCGTAGGCCGGATCGATCACACGGGCAAAATCATTGACGGCTGTCCCCTGTGGAGACGGATACTTGTCCGCCGCCCGGGCCGACCCGCCGGCCAGCGCAAGCGCGAGAACCACGCATCCCAGAAGGAGAAGCGGCCATCCATAACGAAAGAATTGAGCGCGTTTATTATCCACAATATCCCTTTGTGCGGGCGAAAGAGCGGCCGTCCCGGCCGACGTTCCTTTACCCCGTTTCACGAAGGCGTGACTATCGCGTAAAGTGTATGCTCTGTCAAGACGCAAAAATAATTCGGCAAGATTGAACTTGCGCTTGCCGTTCGCGAAGACTAAAGGTAAATCATTCTTACCATCGGGAGTGACCCTGTAAACGTATGACGGTTAAAATTATTCTCATTCATCCGCCCGTCGTCAAGCCTTCCGAACCGCCGGCGGGCATCGCGTCTCTGTCTGCCTGCCTCGAAGCACACGGCGTGGCTCACGAGGTGATCGATGCCAATCTGGAAGGCCTGCGCGACCTGCTTGGGCGGACCGCCCGCAGCGGCGCCGCCGCGGACCGCTGGACCGCCCGCGCCTGCAAAAATCTGGAAAGCAACCTGGCCGCTCTCTCCACTCCCTCCCTGTACGACCGGCACGACCGTTACAGCCGCGCCGTGCTGGACATTAACCGCGTGCTGTCGGAGGCCGGCCGGCGCCACGGCGTCCGCCTGTCTCTTTCCGACTACGCGGACGGCAGAAGATCTCCCGTGAAAACCGACGACCTCATCGCCGCCGCTTTACACCCCGAAGACAATCCTTTTTATCCGTATTTTGCCGCGCGCCTGGCGCAGGTTTTGAACGAATCGCCGGATTACCTCGGGTTTTCGCTCAATTACTTAAGCCAGGCGCTTTGCACGATGGCCATGATCGGATTTGTCAAAAAGAGCCAACCCCGCCAGAAAATTCTGCTCGGCGGATCGCTTGCCACCTCCTGGGCGCACATCACCGGACGGACGGATTTGTTTTCCGGATGGGTGGACGAAGTCGTGGCCGGCGCCGGCGAGGAAAGACTGCTTCGCATTTTGGGCGTCAAACCTGAACATCCTTATGGTTTTGCAGATTACCGCCGGCTTGCGGCCAACCGTTATCTTTCACCCCAATTCGTTTTGCCTTACAGCGCGGCGCGCGGCTGCTGGTGGCGCAAGTGCGCGTTCTGTCCGGAAACGGCCGAAGCCAATCCCTACGAGCCCCGGCCCGTTTACCGGGTAGCGGAGGAACTGCCGCAGCTTGCCGCGCTCACCAACGCCGGCCTGATCCATCTCCTCGACAGCTCCGTTTCGCCCGCGCTCTTTACAGCGCTTGCCGCAAAACCGCCGGGCGTTCCCTGGTACGGTTTTGCCCGCGTGACGCCGCATCTTGCCGATGACGATTTCTGCCGGGAGCTCAAGGCAGCGGGATGCGTCATGCTCAAACTGGGCATCGAATCCGGCGATCCGCAGGTTCTGGAAGCCCTCCACAAAGGCGTGGACCCGGCAATGGCTTCGGCCGTACTGCAAAGCCTGCGCCGGGCCGGCATCGCCACCTACTGCTATTTCCTGTTCGGCACACCGCCGGAAACACAGGCCGGCGCGGAAAAAACGCTCGATTTTGTCGCGCGCCACGCCGATTGCATCGACTTCCTGAATCTGGCGGTCTTCAACCTGCCCGCCGCCAGCCCCGAAGCCCGCAGTCTCGCCGTCCGGGATTTTTACGCAGGCGATTTGTCCCTGTACAAAGATTTCGTTCATCCCGCGGGCTGGGACAGGTCCCGTGTCCGTCTTTTTCTGGCCAAAACCTTTAAAAAAAATTCCGCCGTCGCGCCGATTGTGGCGCGCACGCCGGAATTTTTCACATCCAACCATGCGCCGTTTTTCGTCCTGCGGAAAAGCAGGAAAAATTCACCCTGAAACGGCGGGCGGCCGCTAGTCGATGTTGACGATCTTCTTCGCCCAGCGTTTCTTCTGTTCGAGATTGCCCAGCCGGCCGTACATCACCTTCTGCGATTGCGGCGATCCCGCCCCGTGCATGGACTCGGCCAGCGCCGTGCCGCCGCTCATGTTTTCCACGAGCCGCAGGATTTTCATCCGGTCCTCGGTTTTGACCCCCTTGACCCCCGCCAGAAATTTCCTGACGTAATCGCCGACGTCGCTGCTTTCAAGATCGCGGGCGAAGGGCATCGTGGCGATAATGCCGCCGGCAATATCGTGCGCGAGGCGGGAGATTTCATAAATGTGGCGCGAGACATTGTGCTTGGTCGTGTTCGCCAGCAGAGGATCCGGATAGTAGGCCCCGGAAGGCGTTTTGAATCCCATGGCCGAGCAGGCGACGGAGCCGCAGTAAATCGTTTCCGCCAGATGCATCATCTCCGCGAGCTTTTCCTTGATATGGCCAGCCGACGCGGTTCCCTGGTATTCCGCCGCCAGGGCGGCCGCGCCGATCAGAACATCGGAGACGCCGCCTTTGCAGCCGCCGTAATTCTGGCGATGCAGGGTGGCGAACCGCTCGACGAACAGGCCGGTCATGTCGTATTCGCCGCACAGGAAAACGCGCTCCCAGGGAACGAACACGTTGTCAAAGACAATCATGGCCTCGCCGCCCACCACGCCGAAACGGGGATTGCCGGCGTCCAGGCTTTCCTCCATTTTGCGCTCTTCGTTCGTCTGACGACCGAAAATCAGCGTCACACCCGGCGCGTTGAGGGGCAGCGCGCAGGCCACCGCATAGTCCCTGTCGGCCTCTTTCATTGCCTGCGTGGGCATGATCAGAATCTCGTGAGAATTGACGCCGCCGGTCATGTGCACTTTCGCGCCGCGGATCACGATGCCGTCGGAGCGCCGTTCGACGATGTGCGTAAAGAGATCCGGATCAGCCTGCCGGGACGGCGAAAGCGAGCGGTCTCCCTTCGGATCGGTCATTCCGCCCACCACCATCACGTTGGACTCCTGAACATGGAGCAGGTACTTTTTAAACCGCTCGAAGTAATCGGTGGAATGTTTCTGATCCGTGTCGTAAGCGGTCATATAGGCGGCGTTGAGCGCGTCAAAGCCGACGCAGCGCTGAAAGCACGATCCCGTTTCATGGGCAATGAGGCGCATCATCAGAATCTTCTTGATCAGATCATCGACGCTCTGATGAATGTGGGTGAACCGGTTGATCTTCTTTCCGCTGAGGTGCGAGACAGCCGTCATCAGGTCTTCGTTTTCCGGCCGCAGGGCCAGCTCATACGTGAGCGCCGCGGAATTGATGTGCGGCTGCATCGCCGGATGCCCGGTTACATCCTCCACACGCTTTCCGTTGTAATAAACGACGCTTCGCAGATCCTTGAGGCTCTGCACATAATCCTCCCGTGTAACGATGCGCTTCATACTCCCCTCCTCCAATTTTGATATTCCTGCCGACCCCCGCGTTGTTCCCGATTCCGGGGGCACGCGTTTGGTTTTCCATTCCGAAGGGCGCCAAAGCGCCGCTCAGGACCCGGAGCGGTATTTGTTGATGCGGTAAACAAGTGTGGGGCGGGAAATTCCCAGGAGCTTCGCCGCCTCGGTTTTGTTTCCGCCGGTCATTTCCAGGGCTTTGAAAACAAGGTTTTTATTGATTTCCACGAGATCGACGCCTCCGGAAGTCAGCCGTGGCGCCGCGTCGGTTGCGACCGTATCGGAAGAATTTGCATTGGTCAGAAACGACAAGTGATGCCGTTCGATGCGTTCTCCCTCTTCCAGAAGGACAATTCGCTCAACCATGTTCTTGATCTCGCGGACATTGCCCTCCCAGCGGTAAGCCAGCAAAAATTCCTCGGCGTCCGGAGAGACACCTTGAAAATTTTTCCCGAATTTTTCATTAAATTTTTTCAGGAAAAAATCCACGAAAGGAACGATGTCCGCCTGTCTTTCGCGCAGGGGGGGCAAAACGATTTTTGCGACATTGAGGCGATAGTACAGATCCTCGCGGAAGCCGCCGTCCTTCATGCAGCGCTCGAGGGGTTTGTTGGTCGCGGCAATGATGCGGACGTCGACTTTCTTTTTTTCCGTCGCGCCGACAGGGTAGAATTCGCGCTCTTCCAGAAACCGTAAAAGCTTGACCTGCGCGGGAAGCGCCAGTTCGCTGATCTCATCCAGAAACAGCGTGCCCTGATCCGCGATTTCGCATTTCCCCTTCTTCCCCTGCGGCAGGGATCCTGTAAACGCTCCTTTTTCGTATCCGAAAAGCTCGCTTTCCACCAGGTCCTTGCTGATGGCGCCGCAGTTGATGCTGATGAAGGGTTTCCGGGAGCGGGCGCTCCGGTAGTGGATGACCTTGGCAATCACCTCTTTCCCCGTGCCCGTTTCCCCTTCAATGAGCGCGGTGGTGTCGTAGCTGCCCGCGATCTTCTCGGCCAGCTGGAGCGCCTGTTTCATGCCCGCGCTGTTTCCGATGATGTTTTCCAGGTCAAATTCGGCAAGCTGCTTGCGGAGCTCCTTCACTTCCTGCCGGAGCTGTGTATTTTCCAGGGCCTTCTCGACAATCACTTCCAGTTCTTCGATATCCAGCGGTTTCACCAGGTAATCAAAGGCGCCCATCTTCATGGACGTGATCACGGTCTTGATATCCTCGAAGGCGGTCATCATGATCACGCTCACGTCCAGGCCGTGTTCGCGGATCTTTCTTAAGACTTCCACTCCGTCCATGCCGGGAAGTTTAATGTCCAGGAGCACGAGGTCCACGTTGTTTCTGGCCAGATACCGCAGGCACTCTTCACCGGTGCCGACCACGGTGGCCTCGTATTTTTCCGACAGGATGTTGAAAAGAGACTTCTGCAGCAGTTTGTCGTCGTCGACGATCAGAATTCTGTGTCGATACATGGTCTACTCTCCCGTCCCCGCCAGGGGAAAATGCAGATAAAAGATCGTCCCGTGTTTTTCAAGACTCTTGACGTCGATGGTCGCCCGGTGCTGCTCGAGAATTTTGTGAACGATCGACAATCCCAGCCCCGTCCCCTCCTCCTTGGTGGTGAAGAAGGGATCGAATATTCTCTTGATGTTGTCCTCGGCAATGCCGACGCCGCTGTCCTGAATCGCGACTAAAAAGCTGCGCCCGGCCTTGCCAGGTTCGGCGCCTTCCTCCTTTTTGCCCCGGATCGCGATCGTCCCGCCGTCCGGCATGGCCTCCGCGGCGTTAAGCAGCAGGTTGACGAACACCTGCTGGAGCTGATGCGTGTCCAAGAGCAGGGGCGGAACGTCGCCGGCAAACTTCACGTCCAGGGTAATGCGGCGGTCCTTCAGTTTCTGGAGCACCAGGGCGACGGCGTCCGAGAGGACGGAGTCGATCTGCCCGTGCCGCAGAGAGGTGTTGAGCTCTTTGGTGTAATCCAGGGTTCGCTGCATCACGGTTTTGATGCGATTGATGCCTTCCAGAGTGTCATCGAGGATCTGTCTCGTGTAAGGATCCCCGGTTATTTTTTTTGACAGCAGCTGCGCGTTGAAATTGATGCTGGCCAGCGGATTGCGGATCTCGTGGGCGATGCTCGCGGACATTTGCCCCAAAGAAGACAGTTTCTCGGTCCGCCACAACATCGCTTCCGTTTTCTTGATCTCCGTCAGATCCTGGAGGGTGATGATGGCGCCGGTCATGTTGCCCTGCGGCCCGTGCAGAACGGCCGAGGTCACGCCGTAGATCTGCACCGAACCGTCGCCGGCCGTTCGGGTGATTTCTTCATACGGGTAATCCTTGTCATGATCCATCGTGTCGTCGAGCATTTCCATGATCTTCCCCGGCAAAAAATCGGAAATGTTGTGGTCCAGGATATGGCGCCTTTTCACCTTCAGGATTTCCTCGGCTTTGCGGTTGATCATCCGCAGCATCTTGTTCTTGTCGATGGTAAGAATCCCGTTGGGCGCGCTTTCCAGAATATTTTGCGCGAGATTGCGCTGCTCCAGGATCTGCTCGTAGAGGAGGGCGTTTTCAACCAGCGCGGAGGTGTGGCTTGCAAAGATCGTCAGGATTTCCTGATCGTCGGAGGAAAAAACCTGTTTCCCGTCGCTGTCCACGCGGATCACGCCCAGCACACGCTTGTTGCTGACCAGCGGCGTATACAGCTGCGATCGGACGCCCGGAAGGATCGCCACGTAGCCCGCCTCCAGATTCGTGTCCTCCACCAGCATGGGATGCCCGGTCGCCGCCACAAATCCACAAATGCTCTGACCGGCCGGAATTTTAATCAGGTCCGCGTTGATTCTTTCATAGCCCCGGGAGGCGGCGATCCGGAAATGCTTTCCCTCGCCATCCGGTATCATCAGGGCGCAGGAGCTGCCGTGAACGAGCTTCCCGGCATTGTCTGCGACAATCTCCAGCAAATCTTCATAATCCAGCGTGGAGCTGGTTTTCTGGCTGAGATCCTGCAGGGAGATAAACTGCCCCATCTTTTTTTTGTTCTGTTCATGCAGCCGGGCGTTTTCCAGGATGATGTCGATCAGATTGGCAAAGTAGGTAAACAGGCGGATGTCGCTGCGGGAGAGGATCATTTCCTCGTGGGTTCTGTCGCCGCCGATGCTGCCGATGACTTCCCGGTTAATCCTCAGCGGCGCGGAAATATTGGAAACCCTTTTCCACCGGTCGGCCATTTTACTTTCGATGTCCGCCCCTCTGGCATAGGCGTGGATATCCCGGATGTAAATCGTTTTATTCGTCTTGACCGTCAGCGTCTCGAGACAGATATGCTTGTCCATGTCCAGCGGGTGCGACATGGAAAAGGCCTCTTCCTCCGGCGTAAATCCGATGCAGTACTTTGTTTCGAGCTTGTTTTCCGCTTTGTTCAAAAAAAGAATGATCGCCCGCGTAAAGCCGAAAATCTTCCGGGATTCCTCCAGAATCGTTTTGAGGAGCTGATCGGGATTGCCCGACCGGTTCAGTTTGTGGTTGATTTTATAGATGGATGACAGAATGCGGTTTTTCTTGTCCAGCTCATCTTGCAGACGGGAAATTTTATTGATCAGTTTTTTTTCAGAGGCCATTACCTTCCTTACACTCCGCCCCTTGCCGCTTCCGGTTCCCGGAGGCGCCGGACAGGCGTCTTTTTTGCGCAACGTTACCGGGGTACTCTGCGCCGGCACATCCGCTTTAAGAGTATGTTCGGGAAAGCTAATCATGGCGGAAGCTTTCTGTCAAATTTAACGTTTATGGCTCTGATCGTCGTTTGAAAGTTATGTTCGGCCGGTCGGAAACACCCGTCCCGGCCGGCTCGCCAAGCGCAGCCGCTATCATCCCATCTTGCGCAATTCCTTCTTGAGAATTTTACCCACGGGATTTTTCGGCAATTCTCTCATAAAAGAAACCGTTTTAGGTGATTTGAAACGCGGGAGCGTTTTCAGACAATGGCCGATCAGCTCTTCTGCGGTGGCTGAACACCCGTCGCGCAAAACGACGCAGGCCTTGACTTCTTCGCCGTAAAGGGGATCCGGAACGCCGATCACCGCCGCTTCCAGAACCGCCGGATGAGAGAAAAGCGCGTCTTCGACCGACCCGGGTGAAATATTTTCTCCGCCGCGGATGATCAGGTCTTTTTTGCGGCCCGTGATGAAGACATTGCCTTCGTGATCCAGATGGCCCATATCGCCCGTGTGCAGCCAGCCGTTGCGCTTGGCTTCCGCCGTCTCATGGGGTTTGTTGAGGTATCCCAGCATGACGCCCGGTCCCTGAACGCAGATTTCTCCGTCCTGACCTGCCGGAACTTCATGGTCCTGTTCATCAAAAATTTTAACCGTCACTCCGTCAATCGCCGGGCCGACGGACCCGGCTTTCCGCGCCTGACCGACGCGCTGCCGGGTGATCGACGGCGCCGTTTCCGTCATTCCCAAACCGTCATAGACGACGCCTCCCAGCGTCTTTTCCACAGCCTTGACGGTTTCAGCGCTGAGCTGCGCGCCGCCGCACTTCCAGGTCGCAAGCGAGCTTAGGTCATGTACGGCGGGATCGTAGGCTTCGAGCAGTTTGATCAGCATCGTGGGCACACCCGCAAACTGCGTCACCCGGTTATGCGAAATGCTCTCCAGAACCATTTTCGGGTCAAACCACTTGTGGATAATCATCCGCGCTCCGGTCACGTTGCACTCGTTGACCATCAGCATGCCGAAAATGTGATTCAGGGGGAGGGGAACCAGGCTCACGTCCGTGCGCGTGCTGGGCCAGGAGGACAATCCGTTTTCCAGGGTGATGCTGATATTGTAATGAGAAAGCATGACGCCTTTGGGCGACCCGGTCGTCCCCGACGTGTACATCAGGACGGCCAGATCGTCCTGCGCCATTGCCGCCATTTCAAAATCGGCGGCTTGGCGGTCAATGAGCGATGCGAAGGAAATCGTTCCCGGGCGCAGCGGCGCGTCTCCTTCGACAATGATGTGCCGGATGCCGGCCAGACCGTCGGATGCCGCCGCAATCTTCGCATGAAGTTCGGCGTTCGTCACCACGGCAACGGCGCCGGAATCCTCCAGGATGTATCGGATTTCCGACGCCGTCAGTCCGAAAATAACAGGAAGGAAAACGGCCCCCAGCCTGAAAATTCCGTTAAAGGCCACAGGCGCCGTCAGGCTGTTGGGCAAAACGACCGCAACGATATCGCCCCGCTTGATTCCCAGCTCGGCCAAAGACGCCGCAAGGGCATTGGACCGGTCGCTAAGCCCCCGGTTCGTAAGCGTCTGCGCGCCGTCCTGGTCCTCGTACGTGAGAAGATCATACTCGCCGAAATTTTCAATATTCTGCGCTCCGTAGCGTGCATAATTCCAGTTCATCTTTTCTTCCCCAAATAACATGGTTATCTAAATTCCTGTTCTGCCTACTGTGCTCCGTAAATCAGGTTGGGAAGCCACAGAGCGATCTGCGGGAAAATCATCACCAGCGCGAGGCAGACCAACTGCACCAGGATAAAGGGAATGATGGCGATGTAAATATCTTTCATCTGAGTCCCTTTGGGGGCAATCGCTTTCAGGTAAAACAAGTTGTAGCCGAACGGAGGAGAAATATAGGCGGCCTGCATGTTGATCACGAAAAGAATGGCAAACCAGACGGGATCGTACCCCAGGGCATCGACAATCGGCACCGTCAAAGGAGCGGTCACCATCACGATGGCGCCCGGATCGAGCAGCATGCCCAGGATGAAATACAAAACCTGGATCAGAATCAAAACCGTCCAGTAGCCGCCCGGCAATCCCTGGATGACCTCGAGGATGAATGAATCCGCGCCCAGCGCCATGTAAATGGTGGAAAAGCAGTAGGCGCCGATGATGATCCACATGACCATGCCGGTATACTTGAGCGTGTCCATGGAAACACTCTTGAAGGTCTTCCAGTTCAGGCTGCGGTTATAAACCATCAGGGCCAGACTTCCGGCCGCGCCGACCGCCGAGCCTTCGGTGGCCGTGGCCACGCCGGTAAAAATCGCGCCCAGAACGACAACGATCAGAACCAGCGGCGGAATAACCGGCGTTGAAGCGCGCAGTTTTTGCTTGAACGTCAACTCCGTCTCTTCTGCCGGAGCGGGCGGGCCGTCCTGCGGACTGATTTTACAGCGGATGAGAACATAGGCGCAGAAAAGGACGGCCAGAAGAAGACCGGGGCCGAGACCGCCGGCGAAGAGCCGTCCGACCGACACCTGGCAGATCATCCCGTAAATGATCATGATGATGCTGGGAGGAATCAAAATGCCCAGCGCTCCGCCCGCGCCCACCACGCCGAGAGACATTCTCGCGTTATATCCCCGCGACAGCATGGCCGGCACGGCAATCAGTCCCATCGTGACGGTTCCGGCGCCGCCGATGCCCGTCATGGCCGCAAAAATCGCGCAGACAACGATGGCGGCAACCGCCAGACCGCCGGCCACCTTTCCCGACCAGATGTGAACGGCGGCAAAAAGCCGGTCGGCCATGCCCGATTGCTGGAGTACGGAACCCATAAGAATAAACAGTGGAATCGCCAGGAGCCCGAAAGACGACATGGCCTTGCCGAAAATCAGGTTGGGGATGACCCCCATGGCATGGGGCCCCCAGAGGAAGAACGTAAAAACGCAGCCGATGGCGCCCAGGACAAATGAGATGGGCAGCCCCATCACCAGGCCGAAGATCATGGCGCCGAAAAGCAGTAAAGTGATAATACCGGTATCCATCAGTAGGTCTCTCCTTTCCCCGTCTTAATGATCAGAATATCATTGAGCAGATTGGCGATGCCTTGGAGCAGCAAAAGTAACGCCCCCAGGGGAATGGTAAGTTTGATCGGCCACAGGGGCGGCGCCCAATCGCTTTGGGAAATCTCAAAAATCTTGACGGAGCGCCAGGCGAACTCCCAACCCAGCCAGAGAATGGTTACGCCGAACACCAGAAAGAACGGAAACGTGATCAGGTCCATGATCGCCTTTGCCCTCGGTGTGCGGTTCATGTAAAGAAGGTCCATGTTGACATGGCCTTTGTAACGCAGCGTATAAGCGCCGCTCAGAATGCTGAGGGCGCCGAACACCATGCCGCCCAGCTCATGCGCCCAGACGGTGGGATGGTTGAAAAACGTCCGGGCGATAATTTCCCACATGATGATCAGCGTCAGAATCCACGCAAACCACATGAGGAGCGATCCGCTTACTTCGCTGATTTTATTGACGACTCTTATAAAAGATCGCATCTTTTCTCCTTTCTCGCTTAGGATGGCCCTCGAGAATCGTTGCCTGACGGCTTTGACGCGACGGAAGCGGACGCCTCCCTATCCGAACGCGGCGCAAGCGAACACGGGGAAAGCGACTGACGCCGCCTTCCCCGCCATTCAAAAAGACTATTTCATGTATCCCATTTCCTTCATGTACGATTTAACCATTTTGATCAGCTCGGCGGCTTCGGGACTTTTCTTGGCTTCCTGGTCCCAGATCTCGTAAGCGGCCTGCTGTGCCTTGGCCAGCTCCGCGCCCTTGAGTTCGCAGACTTTCAAACCCCGCTGAGCCATCTTGTTGATTGCCCAGTGTTCGCCGGTCCAGTTATAATGATTTGTGAAATCGAGCCCCGCTTTGATCATTCCCATTTCCAGCGCAGTTTGCAGGTCCTTGGGAAGCGCATTCCAGGATTTCATGTTGATGAGAACGGACACGTGGTTGACGGGCTGAAGACTGGGCTGGAGATAATATTTGGCGACTTCGTGAAACTTCAGACTGTACATGGCGATGGCGCCGCCCCAGGCCGAACCGTTGATGGTCCCCGTCTGAAGAGAGGTGTAGGCATCCTCGCCGGGAACGAAAACCGCCTGCGCGCCGAATTTCTGGAGCCAATCCATCATGAGACCCGCGGCGCGGACTTTCTTGCCTTTCAGATCGGCCAGAGTATTGATCGGTTTGTTGAAAATCAGCGATGCGGGCCAGCAGTCAACGCCGCCGGCCAGATAGTACACGCCGTGCTTCGCGTAAATTTTTCTCATGACGTCGATGGCGCGCCATCCGCCGAACATTTTCGGAAGGTTCTTGCCGTACATGAAATTGTACATTTCATTGGGCGTCCGGATACCGAAGGGCAGGCCGTAATCGATGGCCGCCTCGGGAATCACGCCTTTGAAGTAAATGGTCGGCATGACAACCATGTCCACAATACCCGTTTTTACCGCGTCCAGGGCTTCCGTGCTCTTCACAAGGTCGCCGGCCCAGAACATCTTGATTTTCAGACGGCCGTTGGTCATCTGCGGCAGGGTCTTGTCAAACATGTCCTTGTAATAGACCGTGGCCTGTTCGGCCGGAATCCTATGCTGCTGACACTTCCAGTTGAAAACCTTTTGCTGCGCCAGACACGTAAACGATACGGTAAACAGCATGACGGCAGACAATACAGCGACCAATACCACCTTCTTTTTCATAACATCCTCCTTCAGGGAATAAATAATTTTGCTGACGAACTGCATGACAGCGTAAACGTCCTTTTTTACCGCCGGCCGGAGAAAATCCGTCCGGCCGTCAACCTCTTACTTCTTCTTTTTATCGACAAACGCCTGCATCCCGTCCTTTTGTTCCCGGGTGGAAAAGCACAGGGCAAAGCAGTTGATTTCAAACAAAGACGCCGTTTCCATATCCGTCTCCGTCCCCTTGTTCATGGCGGTTTTCACCATCTTGGCGGAAAAGGCGCTGTTCTTGGCAATCCGATCGGCAAGAGCGTAGGTTTTTTCAACGAGGGCTTCGGAAGGAACAACGTGGTTTACCAGACCGTAGTCAAGCGCGAGCTTCGCATCGAATATCTCTCCCGTCAAGGCCAATTCCTTGGCCTTGGTAAGACCGATCAGGCGCGGAAGCCGCTGCGTTCCCGCCGATCCGGGAATGATGCCCAGCGTAATTTCAGGCAGGCCGAATTTGGATTTTTCCGACGCGATGCGGATGTCGCAGGCCATGGCATACTCGAGTCCGCCGCCCAGACAAAATCCGTCGATCATGGCTATCACGGGCTTTCCCAGATTCCAGAGCTTGTCCGCCACCCGTTTTGACCGCAGGCCGTGGTCTCTGGCTTCGGGCGACGACAGAGGCAGCATTTCCTTGATGTCCGCGCCGGCGATGAACGCCCGGTTTCCCGAACCGGTCAGGATGACCACCCGGACGTCGTCATCTGCGTCGGCTTTGTCCAGACAGTCCAGAAGCGCCAGGTTGACGTCTTTGTTGAGAGCGTTTAGCGCATCGGCGCGGTTGACCGTCAGGACGGCGATCTTATCTTTTTTTTCGTAGAGAACGATTTCTTCCATTTTATAACTTCTCCTCCATAACTTTTCCGCAGGAAGCAACCGCTTGCCCGCCGAATCTTCAGATATTTTTGTCCTTCCGTTTTTTAAGCGCCCTTTCCGGCGCGCCCAAACTTGTTTTGCCTTTCGTCAACGGGCAAGCAAACCGACGGCGATGGCCTCCTTCCTCAACGCTTCCCGGAAATCCGGATGGGCGATGGAAATCATGGCATTCACACGATCGGGAATGGATTTCAGATACAGGTCGGCAATTCCGTACTCCGTCACAACGTACATGACGTCGCAACGCTGAACCGTTACCACCGCCCCCGGAGGAAGTGCCACCGAGATCGTGGAGAGGATCTTGTTGTCTTTGGTCCTGATCGTGGACGGCATGCACAAAAAGCTTTTTCCGCCTTTCGACCGCAGCGCGCCGCGCACGAAATCCCCCTGCCCGCCGATCGAACTGTACTGCGTAAATCCAAGCGACTCGGAACAGACCTGGCCCGTAAGATCGGACATCAGGCAGCCGTTGATGGAAATCAGGTTGTCGTTTTGGCCGATGATGTTTTCATCGTTGGTGATCCGCAGGGGAGTGAGCTCGATTTGCCCGGCGGCCAAAAAATCGTAAAGCTCCGGACTGCCCATGGAGAAACCGGCGACGATCTTGCCGGTAATGACGCCCTTCTTGACCAGGTGCATCATGGAGTCCGTGAACATCTCGGTGTAGACCGACAAATTCTTCTTTTCTTCCAGGCGGTAGCCGATGGCGTTGGCCAGACCGCCGATGCCCAGTTGAATGCACGCGCCGTCGGGAATCTGATCGATGAGAATGGCGGCGATTTGCTTATCCGTTTCCGTGGGCTCGCGCTGCGGGAAAACGGGAAAGGAATGATCCGCTTCACAAATATAATCCACCTTGCTCACGTGGATTTTGCATTCGGGCCCCTTGATGCGGGGCTGGTATTTATTCACCTGAACGATGATTTTCTTCGCATACTCGGCAATCTCGCCATGCCAGTCCACGCCGCACGCGCCGTAGTACAGATAGCCTTCTTCGTCGGGAAGAGAAACGTCAACGGCCAGCGTGTCCACCCGGTAATAATCCCTGAGCGCGATGCAGACTTTGGAAAAGGGAACGGAGTTGTTATCGATATTGCCGATCTTGTGGTAGAGTCTTTCCTGGGGGCCGACAAATACGGAATGCCCCTTGATGTGACCGATGTACTTTGCGTCCTGAAGGACTTTAAAATCGTACAAGAACAGGCTGCTGATGATGTGGACGTCGGTAAGCTCGGCGTACCGGTCGACGACCGCATCCATCAATTGAATCGGCGTCGAGGTGCTGGACCCGAACCAGATCCGGTCGCCCGATTCAATCTTCGCCGCAGCGTCTTGCACTGAAACCAGTTTGCTTTGATAGATATTCTTCCAGTCGGACATGTTTTCTCCGAACGTATTTTTTCTAAATCAGTACTCTTCCGGCAGGAAAGCCGTCGCTGAGAACGGCTGCCTGCCGGAACTCTAGAACAGCGTGCATGTCTTGCCCAGAATGCCGCGGCCGGCGACCATACGGTTGATCTGGTTGGTCCCCTCGAAGATCTGCGTCAGCTTCGCGTCGCGCATCAGCTTTTCCACAACGGCGCCTTTCATGTATCCGGAACCGGCCATAATCTGAACGGCATCCGTGGTCACTTTCATTGCGGCGTCGGAGGCAAACAGCTTGGCCAGCGCCGCTTCCGTGGAACAGCGGATGTTGTTGTCGAGCATCCAGCCGACCTGCAGATACATCGCCCGGGAAGCCATCGTCAGGGCGTTCATATCGGCCAAGAGAAAGCTGACGCCCTGGAAATTGCCGATCGGCTGGCCGAACTGCACGCGCGTGTTCGCGTATTTGGCCGCTTCGTCCAGCGCCTTCTGCGCAATGCCGGTGCTGACGGCCGTGATGTTCGCCCGCCCCCGGTCCAGCGCCATCATCGCCAGCTTGAAGCCCTGGCCCTCGCCGCCGATCAGATTTTCTTTCGTCAATTCCACGTTGTCAAAAATCAGCTCCGCCACGTTCATCGCGCGGTGGCCCATCTTATCCTCGATCCGGCCGACGCTGATCCCCGGGGTGTCGCGGGGAACGGCAAAGCAGCAGATGCCCTTGGTGCCCTTGCTCTTGTCGATAGTAGCGAAAAGACACAGCAGATCGGCGTATACGCCGTTGGTGATGTAGCATTTGAGCCCGTTGACGATGTAGCGGTCGCCCTTTTTCTCGGCCGTTGTCTTCATGACGCCGGCATCCGAACCGGCTTCCGGCTCGGTGAGGCAGAAACAGGCGCTGCGATAGCTTTCCGTCATTTTGCCGATGAACTTCTTTTTCTGCTCTTCGGTGGCCCCGATCATGAGGGCGCCGGTGGCCAGATGCGAAATGCCGATCACCTGGGCAATGGCGCAGCATTCGTAGTTCATCGCTTCCGTGACGAGATAATGCTCGACAAAGCTCATTCCCGTGCCGCCGTAGGCTTTGGGAATATTCGTGTACATCAGCCCCAGTTGATGGGCTTTCTTGCAGATCTCCTCGGGGTATGTCCCGTCCCGGTCGTATTCGACAGCGACAGGCCGAATCTCCCTGGCCGCAAAATCGCGCGCCGTTTCCAACAACGCCTTTTGCTGGCTGCTTAAACTGAAATCAATCATCGGATGGTTCCTTTCTTTATCTTATGAATTTTTCGCCGCGGCGGGATGACCTGCCGCTTCCTCGCGCTTTTTTTCCTTTACCGTTCCAGGTTTTCCACCAGCGTCACCACGCCCTGGCCGCCGCCGCAGCAGGAGCCGAACATGCCGAAGCGCCCGCCCCGGCGAATGAGCTCGCGCATGCACAGCATGCCGATGCGTCCGCCGGACGCGCCGTTGGCATGCCCGAAGGCAATGGCGCCGCCGTTGGGATTCCACCGGTTCATATCGATTTTATGGTCCGTTTGTTTTTCCATCTCGCGGATGACCGCCAGGTTCTGCGCGGCGAAGGCTTCATTGCATTCAATGATGTCGATATCCGCCAGCGTAAGTCCCGCGCGCTTGAGCGCCACGAGAAAAGCGTACGCCGGCGCAATGCCCATGATGCCGGGATCGACGCCGAACTCGGCGCCGGCGACCCAGCGGGCCAGCGGTTTGTACCCCAGGGCTTTGGCTTTTTCTGCCGTCATCAAAAGCACGAACGAAGCGCCGTCGTTGAAGCCGGAGGAGTTGCCGGCGGTCACGGTGCCGCCCTTTTTGAAAGCCGGCGGAAGCGTCGCGAGCGTTTCCAGGGAAGACAGGCGGGGAAATTCATCAACCTTGAAATCCAGCGGCGGTTTCTTCTTGCCCTGAGAAACCGGAACCGGCACGATCTCATCGACATAAATTCCCGCTTCGATGGATTTCTTAGCAAGCGTCTGGCTCCGGAAAGCAAATTCGTCCTGCTCTTCGCGGGAAATCTTGTACATCTCCACAAGGTTCTCAGCGGTCAGGCCCATTTCGGCAAGCGGAATGTACTTGCGCCCTTCCATTTCCGGCGGCTGAAGTTCGAACTCCAGAAGTTTGACGGCATTTAATTTGTAAGGCTGGACGCTGGTCGAGTAGAGACGGGGCAGTTGGCTGAAGGACTCGCAGCCGCCGGCGATCACGACATCCGCCTGGTCGGCCAGAATCTTCCACGCCGCGTGGTTGATGCAGTCGATCGCCGAACCGCACTGCAATTCAATGGATGACGCGGAGGTTTCAAAGGGCATGCCCGCGTAAAGCATAGCCCAGCGCGCCAGGTTGATCGCATGGGCCGGGTGATAGGCCATTCCGGCATACACATTGTCCACCTTCGTGCGTTCGCAGATTTTTGTTTTATCGACGAGGCCCTTGAGGCATATTCCCGCGAGCTGCTCCGCGGTATGGTCCTTCAGGCTGCCTCCCAGTTTGCCGAAGGCGGTTCGCATGGCTTCTACAATAACAACTTCTCTCTTCATTATAAATTCATCCTCTCTTCACCAATATGTTGTAGTTAAGACGTGACGTCCGTAAGCAGGATTTCCGTCGTTCTTTGATCGCGAAATGCCGAAGGAATCCGGCTCGTACCGAAAATGTCAACACCGTCATGAATGGAAGGTAGCAACGAATATGCCACAGCAGCTTTATCACGATAAGCCGTCGATATGACTTAGGTTGCATGAATTCCGGCAAACGATTCCCCGTCGGCATATGCTTCATCCGGTGAGCGACGATCCAAAGGGAACCTCGGGCAAATCAGAAAAAACCTGCGCAATAATGATTCCTTAACACGCCATGACGCAAATGATTCACGGTGCATGATTTAATTGCCTTCCTCTTCTTTGTGGTCTTCCAGCCACTGGGGAAGTCTTTCCAGTTCGGGAGCGCGATAAAGAACGTTTCCCCGGTAGAGGTCCGAAATATCTTCCGTTTTATAATCCAGAATCTTCGAAAGAATTTCTTCGTTGTGTTCTCCCAGGAAAGGCGCATAGCCCCGGACGTCGCCCGGCGTCTTGGATAACTTCAGCGGGCTGCCGAACATTTTCATTGGCCCTAAAAAGGGCTGGACCTTTTCCAGCCTCATGCCGCGCGCTCCAATATTGGCATCCGTCGTGGCCAGCTCCGCAATGCTTTTCACCCGGCAGCAGGGAATGCCGGCCGCGAGCAGTCTTCGCTCCGCTTCTTCAACGGAGTCCTGCGCCATTACCCACGCTTCAACCGCTTCATGCACGAGCGGCGCGCTTTCCGGCGAGCAGCGTCTGCTGACTTCCTTGGTCCGCGGATCATCATGCAGCCAGGCGCATTCCGATCCCAGAAGGTCCACGAGCTCCGGCCAGCGCGTCTGGGAAAGAATGGCGATGGCGATGGCGCCGTTCTTTCCGCGATAAATGCCGTATGGCGCGGCGGTGCTGCTTTTTTGGCCGTTTACCGGCGTGATCACCGCTTTGCCGGCAGCCTCGCTGGTCCAGTAAGCGGGAACCGCCGTCTCGTGGATCGAGAAAAGACAATCGACCATGGAAATGTCGATCGCCTGACCTTCTCCCGTGAGCATCCGGTGGTACAGGGCGGCCAGGACCGCCGTGCAGGCGTGCATCGCCGCGACCGTATCGCCGATGGCGACGGGGGCGGGATGCTTCGCTTCTGTCAGACCCACCCAACCGCTGGCGGCCTGGGCGATGACATCGTACCCCGGTTTGTTGCTGTCCGGGCCGGTCTGTCCGAAACAGGAAATGGAACAATAGATGATGTCGGGTTTGATTTGTTTTGCCGATTCGTAGTCCAGTTTCAGCTTGGCCATGACTCCCGGGGCAAAGTTTTCGACCAGAATGTCGCTCTTTCGGATCAGCTCGCGGATGATGGCGATTCCCCGCGGCTCTTTGAGGTTGATGCAGAGGCTTTTCTTTCCTCTGTTGAGATGGATGTGATAAGAACTTTGCGTGACTTGTTCCTTCTGGACCTGGAGGGGCTGCCATCTTTCGTGGCAGCCGCGCGTGTAGTGCTCGACCTTGATGACCGTGGCGCCGAGATCGGTAAAGGTCATGGTCGTGTGCGGTCCGGCCAGAACCCACGTGAAATCCAAAACGGTCAATCCGGAAAGCGGGCCCGGTTTCGTTTTATACATAAGTTGTTTTCTCCTCTTTGATCACGTCCCCGAAAAGAACCGAATTGACTCCGGATCGGAGAGTGACCTGAAATCTCCGGCTTCTCCGCATGGACGCTGTTTCTCATTTTTCTGATCGACCGCCGGCAAGGCCGAGGCTTTCCGTTGGCCGGCCGCTCAGCCGGCGATACTCTTCGCCTGCTTCCTGCTCGGCACGCCGCCGGACGCGTCCGGATCGCGATTTGCCCCTACCGTGATCAGAGCCGATATTTTGCCGTCCGGAACCGCGCCATGATTCCCGACGAACCCGGCCTCGGCCGCAGGAACCGAAGCCGGGTTCGTCGGGCAGGAGGACGGAAGACAGCTGTCTTCCGGGTTTGTAGCCGCTACAGCATTTCCAGGGCGACGGCCATGGAGACGCCGCCGCCGCCGCAAAGCGTGGCGAGCCCCAGCGTGTTGCCGCGCTTCTGCATCGCGTGCAAAAGCGTCACGAGAAGCCGGCAGCCCGTGGCGCCGGTCGGATGGCCGAGCCCGCAGCCGGAGCCGTTGATATTGGTGATTTCCCGGTTGAGCCCGAGCTCTCTTTCGCAGGCGATGTACTGCGCAGCAAAAGCTTCATTCACTTCCATGAGCTCAAAATCCGCTATTTTCAAATTCGCGTTTTGCATCAGGTTCCGCACCGCCGGCGCGGGAGAAATTCCCATCACCGAAGGATGGCTGCCGCCGTAGCCCACGGCTTTGATCCGGGCCAGCGGCTTGAGCCCCAGCGCCCGGGCCTTTTCGGCCGACATGATCACCATGGCGGCGGCGCCGTCATTGAGGCCGGAGGAATTGCCGGCCGTCACTTTGCCGATCTTCGGAACGAAGGCGGGGGGCAGCGCCGCCAGACGGTCCATCGTCAGTCCCGCAATAAAATGTTCGTCCTTTTCGAAAACAAGCGGCGGCTTTCCTTTTTTCTGGGGAACGGACACGGGAATAATTTCCGCCCGGAAGGAACCGTCTTTCGTCGCGCGTTCGGCGTTGTTGTGGCTGCGCAGGGCCACCTCGTCCATCTCTTCCCGCGTAATGGAATACAGTTCGGCAAGAAACTCCGCCGTCTGCCCCATGATGTAAGGCTGGCCGCGGAACAGGTCGATGAGCGCCCCTTCCTTAAGCGGGCCTTTTTCCGGCCCGGGAAGCAGCCGCGATCCGCAGTAGAGCTGATGCCACACTTCGTCGGCGAAAACCTGATCCTGAAGCCTGCTGCCCCACCGGGCCGTGAGGACGCGGTAAACGCCCCCGGACATCTGCTCCACGCCGCCCGCCAGAATGACGTCGGTAAATCCGGCTTTAATCATCGCCGCGCCGGACACAACCGCTTCCATCGCGGAAACACAGACGCGGTTCATGGTCACGGCCGGAACCGTCACGGGAATGTCCGCCAGCAGCGCTGCGACGCGGGCGGTATTTTGTTCATCGATATGTTCGTTGCAGCAGCCGAAGCGAACGTCATTGATGATCGCCGGGTCGATTCCGGCGCGGCGGATGGCCTCCTTCATGACGACACTGGCCATCGTCGAAGCGTTACTGTCTTTGAGCGACCCGCCGAATTTACCGATGGCGGTCCGGCAGGCCGATACGATTACAACATCTTTTTCCATAACTTTTCCTCTTCAATTGATATTCCGTAAACGTCAGCAAAAGATCGCATCAGTAGGAAAAAGCCTCTTCCGTGATCTCCATGGCTGACGTGTCGCACAGTTTGATGCCTTCGCACCTGGCTTTGACGCTGGTGAGAACATTGGCTGCAAAAAATTTGGCGGAGGCAACCTTGCCGCTGTAAAAGGCCGCTTCCTTGTCCTCTTGGCACAAAGCGTATTGTTCCCCGGCCGTGCCGGCGCCTTTTGCCTGATAAATCGCATTCCGCTTGTCAACGCAGAGGCGGGCGGCGCCCAGCAAAAAGTTCCCGATCACGACGTCTCCGAACAGCTCCAGAAATGGCGCCGCGCAAAGATAAGCCGCGGCCGTATTCTCTTTCGAAAGCTTGATGAGAAAAACGGCCAGATCGAAACAGGCGCGGGCGGCGTCATCAAGAATGCCCGCCGATGGCGCAAGCTCCGCGACTTTTTTCGCCGCGGCCGCATTGCCGAAGATATCGTTAAAGAGATTCTCGATATTCCGGCCGTTGCGCTGTCTCAGTTTCCGGCCCAGGAGGTCCATGGCCTGAATGCCGTTGGTGCCTTCGTAAATCGTCGCAATCTTCTCGTCGCGCAGGTACTGCTCGATGGGATATTCGGAGCAGAAACCGTACCCGCCGAAGACATCCATCGCCATGGAGCAAATCTGGAATCCCTTGTCGGTCGTGTAGGCTTTCACCACCGGAATCAGCAGCTCGACATAACCGTTCCATTTCTCCTTTTCTTCCGGAGTCGGCGCGATCCTGGCGCTGTCCATACAGTAGGCGACGTAGTAACACATGGCCCGAAGACCCTCGATGTGGGACTTCATCCACATCAGTTTGCGGCGGACGTCGGGATGGTGGATAATGGTAACCGGTTTGGCGTTCGGGTCCTTTCCCGCAAGCATGTCGTTGCCCTGCACGCGCTCGCGGGCGTACACGACGGCGCGCTCAAACGAAGCGGACGCCATCTCGAGGCCCTGCAAGCCCGTATTCAGCCGGGCCTCGTTCATCATCTGGAACATGATCTTCATGCCTTCACGTTCCTTGCCCAGCAGTTCGCCCGTGCACTGTCCGTTCTCTCCGAAGTTAAGCGTCGCCGTGGCCGATCCCTTGATCCCCATCTTGTGCTCGATGCCGCCGGTCGCCACGTCGTTTGATTCTCCCAGAGAACCGTCTTCATTCACACGGACCTTCGGGACAATAAAAATGGAAATTCCTTTCGTTCCCGCCGGGTCGCCTTCGATCCGGGCCAGGACCGGGTGAACGATATTCGGGGTTAAATCGTGGTCTCCCGAAGAGATGAAGCATTTGGTGCCGGTGATGAGATACTTGCCGTCAGGCAGGCGTTTGGCCGATGTTTTGAGGGCGCCGACGTCCGAACCCGCGCCCGGCTCGGTCAGACACATCGTGCCGCCCCATTCGCCGGAGAAGAGTTTATACATGTACTTGTTTTTCTGTTCTTCCGTGCCGAAAACCTCGAGAAGGTTCGCGGCGCCCAGAGTCAGGCTCGAATACATGTAAAAGGCATAATTGGCGGAGGCGGTGGTTTCCACGATCGCAAACGCCATGGAGGAAGGCAACCCCTGGCCTCCGACTTCCGGAGAAGCCGCGGGACAGAGCCATCCCGCTTCCGTGTATTTTTTGTAGGGTTCGTGAAAGCATTGCGGCGCCGTGACCACTCCGTCTTTGAATGTGCAGCCGACCTTGTCTCCCTCGGCCATCGTCGGAGCAATGACGTTAACGGCGATCTTTTCCGCTTCCTTTAAAACCATCAACAGATCTTCTTTGGAAAAGCCGTTGAACGCGTCCGATTCCAGCAGACGATCGATACCCAATTGTTCAAAGAGAACAAATTGCTGATCTCTTGTGTTCACCAACAAATTACTCATGCTGTAACTCCTTTTTTAATTGATCTTCATGCCGGCGAGTGTTGTTCATCGGAGCCGTTTCTCCCCCGAATATTTCGAACATTCCAGAAACAAAACAAAAGGTCCCGCACCTCTTGTGCCGACCAGTCGAAATAAGTTCAGCAATGAGCATGCCATTGCCCGGCGCAGCACATAATGCATTGTTAATATTCAACTAATTTATAATACGCGCAGAAAAACGCTCTGTCGATAACCGAAATGCTTCAGAGAAAGCGCCTGCGGGACTGAAAAAAAGCCGCGGGAAAGGAAGAATAATCTGCAAAGACGCTTCATTACACCGGCATGAAGCAAAACATACACCCTGCATGATTTGCTTGCCGCATCTTTTGCCGTCCGCCGGCGATGGCGGAGGGCCGGTGGCAACGGCCGCGCCACGGCTTCTTTTGGGCGCCTGCACCATTTCCAACGGCGGTGAATCATATGCTGCATGACGGATAAGTAACTGAAATAATGGCAGAATGAACGGCTTGCCGGCGCGCGCCGGAAATACCTGCCCCCGCCGGATCAATCAAATGCTTTGCACCGCCAGCGGGCAAAATTCATATATTCAAATAATATTAAGTAGTTACAATGTTGTGGCACAGTCGTTGCTCTGATTGCGGACAGCGTTGCGGATCTCACTGGAGAAAGGAGTGTACAAACATGGAACGTATTCAAAAAATCGGAGTCATCGGCGCGGGGATGATGGGATCGGAAATCGCGCTTGCCTTTGCAATGGGCGGCTATTTCGTTTCCATCAAGGATGAAACGCTTGAAATCGCCGCCAGGGGAAAGGAAAAAATGACCAAATCCCTGGAGAAGCTCGTTAAAAAAGGAAAAGTAGCCGAAGACGCAAAGGCAAAGATTTTAGGCGGCGTAACGCCTGTCGCCACTTACGAAGAACTAGCAGACGCCGACTTTGTCATTGAAGCGGTTTTTGAAAACCTGAACGTCAAAGAAGCCGTGTGGGCCGCACTGGACAAGGCCTGCAAGAGCGACTGTATTTTTGCATCCAACACGTCGAGCATCTCCATCACGCGGCTCGCCACGTCCGTCAAAAAGGAGCGGCTGGGCCAGTTTTTGGGCGCGCATTTCTTTTCCCCCGCTTCCGTGATGAAGCTCGTGGAAGTGATTCCCGGCCTGGATACGACCGACGAAACCGTGAAAGCGGTCATGGACCTATTGCGCAGCATCGGCAAAGAACCCATTCGCGTAAAAGACGTCGTCGGCTTTGCCGTAAATCGGATATTTCACGCCATGCTCATTGAAGCCTGCCGCCTGCTGGAAGAGGAAGTCGCAACGCCCGAAGACATCGACAAGGCGTGCAAGCTGGGCCTGGGACATCCCATGGGTCCTTACGAACTGATGGACGTCCTCAACAACAAATTGAACCTGGAAGTTGAAGAGATCCTGTTTGAATCCTACGGCGAACGCTTCCGGCCGCGGCCGAACCTGAAACAGCGGGTTAACGCCAATCACCTGGGACGCGTGACGGGACGCGGCTGGTTTGATTACGGTAAGTAAGGAACGGCTGACCGCGAAACAATGGCTCCTTTCGCAAAAGGAAAAAGCGATGTTTGATTTAAAAGGAAAAACAGCCCTGGTGACCGGCGGAAACGGCGGCATCGGACTGGGCATGGCGCGCGGACTGGCAAAAGCCGGAGCCCGCATCATTGTTGCCGCGCGAAACGCGGAAAAATCCGCCGCGGCCGTCGGGGACTTACAGGCGCTGGGCGCCGAGGCGTTTGCCGTCCGTGTGGACGTGAACAGTGAATCATCGGTGGAAGACATGGTCCAGGCGGCGATCCGCCGCTGCGGCCGGATTGACATTCTGGTCAACAACGCCGGAATGAACATCCGCAAACCCGCCCAGGATCTGCTTCTTGCCGAATGGCGGCAGGTCCTGGACACGAACCTGACCAGCGCCTTTCTCTGCGCGCGCGGCGTTTATCCGCACATGAAACAGGCGGGTGCGGGGAAAATCATCAATATCGGCTCCATGCTCTCGATTTTCGGAGGATCGCACCTGCCGGCTTACGGGGCCAGCAAAGGCGGACTGGTCCAGTTGACCAAATCCCTGGCCGCGGCCTGGGCGATCGACCATATCCAGGTCAACGCCGTGCTGCCGGGCTGGATAGACACAGACCTGACGCGCCTGGCCCGCCGGAAAGATCCGACGCTGCACGAACGCATTCTGGCCAGAACGCCCGCCGGAAAATGGGGAGATATGGATGACCTGGCCGGCATAGCCGTTTTCCTGGCCGACTCCGCGTCCGACTTCATAACCGGCGCGGCCATACCCGTGGACGGCGGCTATTCGGCGCTTTGCTGAGCCGGCCGGGAAGGCCATAAACAGGGACAGGGATTCCGGGAGGCAAAATCCCTTTACCCCTTAATGATAGACTCCTTCTTTGCAGTCGGTAATACTTCGCCTCTTCAGTTTTTAAAACTGGTTACCGACAACCACTTTCCCTCCGCCGTGTTGCCCGCGGCGGAGGGACCCTCCTTTATTCATCTGATCGCGCCATTATGTTCCCCTGCCCGCTTTGCATAAATTATTTCTGCAAAAGCTTACCATCGTATTGACTTCTTCTAGATGTTGTGGTTAATAGTCTTCATCATAACTACATGTAGTGTTTGTTATTAAATTAACATTTCTCGTCATATTTCAAGGAGTTCATTTCAATGGAAAAAAAGACCACGCCCCCCCTTGTGCCGGAGCTCTCCCCCAACGCCATCACCGTCCTGGAGCGACGTTACCTGAAGCGCGATACGGAGGGCAAGGTGCTGGAAAAGCCGGTCGACATGTTTCGGCGCGTCGCCCAAACCATTGCCGCCGCCGATCAACTGTTTGCCGAAAAAGCGGACACCGAGCCGCTCGCGGAAGACTTCTACCGGATGATGGCCCATCTGGAATTCCTGCCCAATTCCCCCACGCTGATGAACGCGGGCCGCGAGCTGGGGCAGCTGTCCGCCTGTTTCGTTTTGCCGGTCGGCGATTCCATGGAGGATATTTTCGATGCGGTGAAATACACAGCGCTCATTCACAAGTCCGGCGGCGGCACGGGATTTTCCTTTTCCCGCCTGCGTCCGGCCAATGACGTCGTCATGACGACCACCGGCATTTCCAGCGGACCGATTTCTTTCATGCGCGTCTTCGACGTGGCGACGGAAACGATCAAGCAGGGCGGAACGCGGCGCGGCGCGAACATGGGCATTTTGCGCGTCGATCATCCGGACATCATGAATTTCATCATGTGCAAGGCCGATCACAAGCAGCTCAACAATTTCAACATTTCCGTGGGACTCACCGAGGCCTTCATGAAAGCGGTGGAAAAGGACGAAAATTACGACCTCGTCAACCCCCGCAACGGCCAGGTGACGGGCCAGCTCAACGCCCGCAAGGTCTTCAACCGGATCGTCACGCAAGCCTGGGAAAACGGCGAGCCGGGCATTGTCTTTCTCGACCGCCTCAACCGCGACAATCCGACGCCGCACGTCGGAGCCATCGAATCCACCAATCCCTGCGGCGAACAGCCCCTGCTGCCCTACGAATCGTGCAATCTGGGCTCAATCAATCTGGCCAAAATGGTTTCCGGCGGACAGATCGCCTGGGACAGGCTCAAAGAGATTGTCCACCTGGGCGTTCACTTTCTGGACAATGTGGTGGAAGTCAACAAATACCCCCTGCCGCAAATCGCCGAAATGACGCTTGCCAACCGTAAAATCGGTCTGGGCGTCATGGGCTGGGCGGACATGCTTATCCGCCTGGGCGTTGCCTACAATTCGGATGAGGCGGTGGAGCTGGGAAAAAAGGTCATGGCCTTCATCAACGATCAGGGGCACGAAGCCTCGCGGGCGCTGGCCGTCGCGCGCGGCGCCTTTCCGAATTTTCAAGGATCGGTGTACGAAAAAAAGAGCGAAGCGCCGCTGCGCAACGCGACCGTCACCACGATCGCGCCCACCGGCACCATCTCGATCATCGCCAATGCTTCGTCGGGCGTGGAGCCCCTGTTTGCCGTCTCCTACGTCCGGCAGGTCATGGACAACGATCGCCTGGTGGAAGTCCATCCCTATTTTGAAGCCGTTGCCAGGCAGAGGGGATTTTATTCGCCGGAGCTGATGCAGCGCATCGCCGAACAAGGCTCCCTGCACGATCTCGAAGAAATTCCCGAGGACATCCGCAGGATTTTTGTGACGGCGCACGACATCACCCCGGAAGTCCATATCCGGATGCAGGCCGCCTTTCAGCAATACACGGACAACGCGGTCAGCAAAACCGTCAACTTTCCCAAAACGGCGACCATCCAGGATGTAACGCGCGTCTACGAGTTGGCCTACCAGCTCGACTGCAAGGGCGTAACCATTTACCGCGACGGCTCGCGCGACCAACAGGTGTTAAGCGTCGGAAAGAAAGAGGAAGCGGCGCCGGGCGCTCCAAAGGACAAACCCGCCACCAAACGCGAACGCCCCAAAGTGCTCAAGGGCTGGACCTATCAGATGCAGACCGGCTGCGGCCCTCTGTACGTCACCGTCAACGAGGACAACACCGGTCTCTTCGAGCTCTTTACCACGATGGGCAAGGCCGGCGGCTGCGCCGCGTCCCAAAACGAAGCCATCGGGCGCATGGTGTCGCTTGCGTGGCGCAGCGGCCTGCAGGCGCGGCAGGTGATCAAGCAGTTGCAGGGTATTTCCTGCCATTCCCATTCCGGCTTCGGTGAAAACAAGATTCTGTCCTGCGCGGACGCCGTGGCCAAGGCCATTCAATCGCACCTGACCGCCAACGGCGACAAAGTGCAGCACGAGAAACGCGCCTTCTTCAAGGGCGCCTGCCCCGACTGCGGCGGCATCGTCGAACACGAGGGAGGCTGCGTCGTCTGCCGCATCTGCGGCTACAGCGAATGCGCCTGAGGAAGAAAAGTCGCTCATGAGGAAAATCGTTGCCGGATCCGTCATCCTTTTCCTGCTTTTCTGTCCGCTCACCCGGGCGCAGGCAGCCTCCTGCGAGGATGTCGTCGGAACTCTGAACGCGCGGCTTGCAGCGACCATAGACGAACAGGAACTCGTTGACATTCTCCGGCAGCTCAACGAGACGAACAACAAAAAATTGCCCGCCAAGTTTGTCAACAAACGAAAGGCCCGCGCGCTGGGCTGGACGCCGGGGCGCGACCTCTGGTCCCTTCCGGCGCTCCGGGGCGCGAGCTTGGGCGGCGATCGATTCGGCAACTACGAGAAACGGCTGCCCGCCAAAAAATGGCGCGAAGCGGATCTGGATTACCGGGGCGGGCGCCGCGGCGCCAAACGCCTCGTCTTTTCGACCGACGGAAAAAGAATGATCACCGTGGATCATTACCGGACTTTTACGGAGGTGCCCCCATGCCGCTGAAACGCTGCACGCTCGACGGCCGGACCATTCAATCGCTCGACGCCTTTTACGACCGTCTCGCCAAACGGTTGAATTTTCCCGCGCACTTCGGCCGCAGCCTCGACGCGCTGTGGGACGTCCTCGCCACCGATGTCCCCGGTCCTTTCGAGATCATCTGGACGTCCGCCGACGCATCAAAAAAATCCCTGGGCAGGGATTACTCGAAAGTCGTGAAACTGCTGGGCAAGCTGGAAAAGGAACGCGGCGACTTCCGGCTTGTCCTTTTGCCGTAAACGCTTTTTGTAAAAATTCAACAAAGGGGAGGGCAGATGTACGTCGTTTTCTTTTTGGGGCTCGCGGTTGTGTTTTCGGCCGCCAGCCTGATCCGCAGGCGAAAAGAACTCTCGGCGCTGCGGATCGTCGAGACGGTTCTCCTTTATCTTTTCATCTTCAACGTGGGCTGTTCCGGACTGTTCGCCTTCTGGGGCCACGCCTTTTTTGCCGACCGAGCGGCCGCCTCCATCGGCTGGGCGCCGGGAAGTCCTTTTCAGTTCGAGGTAGCCGTGGCCAATCTGGCTTTCGGCGTTCTGGGAATGCTCTGCATCTTTTTTAGGGATAATTTCTGGCTCGCGACCGGCGTCGGCTGCGCCGTTTTTCTTCTCGGCGCAGCGGCGGGTCACATTCGCGAAATGCTCACGGCGGGCAATTATGCCGTCAACAACGCGGGACCGGTTCTCTACCTTGGCGATATCACGATTCCGGTTTTGATTCTGGTGCTGCTGGCCGTCCGGCGCCGTCTCGCGCCGGCGCGGCGTCTTTCCTGACAAAATGGTAGTGAGGCCCGAAGCGCTCGAAAGCCGCCCGGTCCAGCGCTTCTCGGTGGTCGGGATGGGCGATGCCGATGAGCAGCCGCGCCCGCTCCTGGAGCGACCGGCCGTAAAGATTCACGGCGCCGTACTCCGTCACAATCCAGTGCGCGTGGGCGCGCGTCGTCACGACGCCCGCGCCGGGCGTGAGGACCGGCGTGATTTTGCTCACCCCCTTGTCCGTCGCCGACGGCATGGCCAGGATGGCCTTTCCGCCCGCCGAGCGCGACGCGCCGTAAAAGAAATCGATCTGCCCGCCCACGCCGGAGTAGCATTTCGTTCCCAGCGAGTCGGCCCCGATCTGGCCGGTGAGATCCACCTGCAGCGCGGAATTGATCGCCGTCACCTTCGGATTGCGCGAAAGGATGAAGGGATCGTTGGTGTAGCCCACATCCTTCATCAGCACCGAGCTGTTGCGGTGCACGTAATCGTATAATTTTTTCGATCCCAGAAGAAACGTCGCCACCATCTTCCCCGGGTCGATCGCCTTGTTTGCCCCGTTGATCACGCCTTTTTCCACGAGCGGAATCACGCCGTCGGCAAACATCTCCGTGTGAATCCCCAGATTTTTATGCCCCGAAAGCTGGGACAAAACCGCGTTGGGAATCGCGCCGATGCCCATCTGCAGCGTGGCGCCGTCTTCGATGAGCGCCGCGCAGTGCCGGCCGACGGCCGCCTCGACGGCATCCGGCTCTGTGTAATGAACCGTATGAAGCGGGGCGTCGTCTTCCACGAAAAAATGAATGCGCGAGGCGGGGAGAACGCCGTCGCCGAATGTAAACGGCACAGAGGGATTCAGCACAGCGATCACAACCCTGGCCTTTTCGACGGCGGCTACGGACGCGTCCACCGACGTTCCCAGCGACACGTTGCCTTCGTCGTCGGGCGGGCTCACCTGGATCAGGGCCACGTCGCACGGCAGGTGCCCTTCCCGGTAAAGACGCTGGGTTTCGCCGAGAAATACGGGGATATAGTCGGCGTATCCCTGCTGCGTCCAGGAGCGGACATTGGGGCCGACGAAAAAGGAGTCGAGCTGAAAGACGCCCTCAAACGACGGATCGGCATAAGGCGCGGGACCTTCCGTGTGGAGATGATGGATATGAACGTCTCGTAATTCTCCGGTCCGACCCCGCCGGCACAGGGCGGCCACCAGACAGTGGGGCGCGTTCGACGTGGCGCTCAAATGAACGTGATCCCCCGATTGTATCGCTTTTACCGCTTCGTCCGGCACAACGGTTGCAATGGAATTGGCTCTCATGGGCACCTGTTTTTGTAGGGTACTGCGATAAAGCAAAGACTGCACGCTGCCAGGCTGCGGACCGGTAGCCGCAGGGAACGGATACGACCACCCTGCGGGCGGCTGGCCGCTCCCTACGATTTCAAAAATTCCCGAATATCTTTTGAAAGCCGATCGGGCTTTTCCAGAAGAATGGCATGCCCGCAGTTTTCGTAAATAATCATTTTGGCCTTCGGCAGGGCCTGCCGGAAATCCCGGGCCAGATCAATCGGAAAAATCGGATCGTCCTGCCCCAGAATAATCAGCGTCGGCTGAGCGATCTGCGGCGTGCGGAGATTATTGTCAAACACGCTGCACGCGGCAAACTGGCGCAGGAAAGCGTAAAGCGGCTGCGGATTCTGCATCCTGAGCCGCACCGCTTTTTCGATCACGTCCGGACGGCTTCCGGCAAATCCCGGCGCGGTCATCAGCGCGAGATCGATTCGGTATACCTCCTCGGCCGGTTTGCCGCTGATGGCCGCGGCCGCCTTTTCCCAGAAGGGCTTTCCCAACTCCTGCGATCGGGGCCCGCCCATACCGGTCGCCACCAGCACCAGGCGATCGACGATGTCAGGATACGACAGGGCGATTTCCTGGGAAATGAATCCGCCCATCGAAAGTCCCGCCACATAGGATTTTTCAATACCCAGCGCTTTCAGCAGCCCCACCGCATCGGACGCCAGCAGGGGAATCGAATAGTCCTCGTCGGGCTGATCGCTGCGGCCGATGCCCCGGTTGTCGAGGGCAATCACGCGAAAATCTCTGGACAGCTCTTCGACTTGCGCAAACCATAAATCCATGGGGAACGCCAGTCCGTTGATGAGCAGAAGCGGCTCGCCCTGTCCCCGTTCTTCGTAGTAGATTTTGATTCCGTTGACAGATTGATAAGGCATAAATAGAAATCCTGTAAATTTAAAAAAATGCAGGGAACGGCTTGCCACCCGCAGGGTGGTTCAGTCCGTTCCCTGCATTTTTGATCTAAACCGCTTCGATGGCAATGGCCATGCCCTGGCCGCCGCCGATGCACAGGGAAGCCAGCCCCAGGCCTACGTTGCGTCGCTTCATTTCATTGGCGAGCGCCAGCACGATGCGCGCGCCGGAGCAGCCGACCGGATGGCCGATGGAAATGGCCGAACCGTTGACGTTGGTGATGTCCCAGGGAATGCCCAGCTCGCGCAGACAGGAGATGGCCTGGGAGGCAAACGCTTCGTTGAGTTCAAAAAGACCGTAATCCTTGACGGACGTGCCGGTAATGCGCAGCAGTTTGCGCACGGCCGGAACCGGCCCCAGTCCCATGTAGGCCGGATCGACGCCGCCCGAGGCGTAGCCCTTGATTCTCGCCAGGGGTTTTAACCCCATCTGTTTGGCTTTGTCCTCGCTCATGATCAGCAGCGCCGCCGCCGCGTCGTTGATGCCGGAAGCGTTGCCGGCCGTTACCGTTCCGTCTTTTTTGAAGGCCGTCCCCAGCTTGGCCAGTTTCTCCAGACTGGTTTCCATCGGGCGCTCATCCGTGTCGAAGACGATGGGGTTGCCCTTCTTCTGGGGAATCGTGACCGGAACGATTTCGTCTTTCAAGAGACCGCTTTTGATCGCATTGCGGGCGCGGGTATGGCTCTCGAGGCTGAGCTTGTCCTGCTCTTCACGGGAGATATTGTAGCGCGCGGCGATGTTTTCGGCGGTGATGCCCATGTGGTAGCCGTAAAAGATTTCATACAGGGCGTCAAACACCATCAGGTCGACGGTTTTGCCGAAAGGCATATCCATGCGGTGCCCCCAGCGGGCTTTGGGCAGGCCGATGGGCACGTCGCTCATGTTTTCCATGCCGCCTGCGACGACCACTTCGTTGTCGCCGGCCTTGATCGTGGCGGCGGCCAGCGCAATGGCTTTCATGCCGGAAGCGCACACCTTGTTGACCGTAATGGCGGTCGTTTCCTTGGGAAGGCCGGCGCGGATCATCGCCTGGCGTCCGACGTTCTGCCCCTGGCCCGCGCCGATGACGTTGCCCATGATCACTTCGTCCACGGCGATTTCCCGGAGATTCTCATCCCACTTGTAATACTGCTGTTCAATCGGGCAAAGGCCCTCGGTTTTAGCCGTATCCGGCGCGTCTTCCCCGGCGTGGGCGGGCAGGCCCGGTTTGAATCCGGCTTTCACCAGAGCTTCATGGATAACCAGCGCTCCCAGGTCTTTGGCGGGAACGTCCTTTAAAGAGCCGCCGAAGGCTCCTACCGCGGTGCGCACACCGCTGACAATGACTGCATTTGGCATAATACTGCTACCTCCTTGTTCTCATATAGATGACTGTATTTCGATGTCAGTTCGTGACATTGACCGTCATGGGTCTGCGGCGAGGGCCGCAACCGTCTGAAACAGGCGGGAGTATTCCATAATTGAGGCGGTAAGGCAAGAATGTTTTGCCCGGACTTGCCTGGAGGCGGACGGCCGGGGCCGTAAGCGAAAACCTTATTCTCCGGCCGCGCCGGCGGCCGGAGGCTCGGCCAGGGAAAAGCGCAGAACCAGTGCATCGGCCTCGCAGGACCGGCCGGTTTCCAGCCCGGCTTTTTCGAACACTTTCAGCATGGCTTCGTTGCGGGGCAGAACATAGGCGACAAACCGGGCGACGCCCCGGTCGCGCGCGATTTTCACCAGGTAGCTGAACAGGAAAGTGGCGATGCCTTTTCCCTGGAATTCCTCGTCCACGATGAAGGCGATTTCGTAGGCGTCCTCTTTCTTGTCGTACGCGTAGCGCGCCTCCGCGATGATTCTTTCGTTGCGGCCTTTTTCCACGATGGCGACGACGGACATCACCTCATCGTAGTCGATGCTGACGTATTTCTGCATTTCCTTGTGCGGCATCAGGGGCTTCGGCGCAAAATAGCGGAAGTACTTCGACTCGTCGGAAAAGTTGTAAAACAGCCGCCGCATCATGTCCTCATCGGAAGGTTTGATGGGGCGGATCTTCACTTCCAGGCCATCGCGCAGCGTCTTGCGCGTTTCGAGCAGAGCCGGATAGTTGGCCGCGTGCCGGGCGACGTAAATCTGATCCGGATACACGTAGTTGAACGCTTTGGCCTGCGCGAGCAGGCTCTCGCGGTGATCCGGATGGGCGATATCGATCATGGCGAGCGCCCGTTCACGGATCGATTTCCCGAAAAGATTGGCCACGCCGTACTCCGTGACAATATACTTGACCACGCCCAGCGTGCTGTGCGGATTGTCGGCGGCGCTGTCGTGCCGAATGACGATGTTGCTGCGGCCCTCCCGGTCGACGGAATTGAGCGCGACAATAGCCTTGCCTCTTTTTGAAATGGTCGCAGCCACGGCAAAGTTGAGCTTGCTTTCATAACCGGTGAGCAGATTGTCTCCGGAATGAAAGATAACGGAATCGCCGAAAATGTCGATCTTTTTAACATTCATAATACTGATCAAACTTTGAATCCGGCGCACGACAAAAGGATTGCTCAGGCGCGCAAGCGGATAAAATTCAAAAATGGGATTGCGGCTGACATAGTCATAAAGGGCACGGCTTCCATAGCAGTAGCTGGCGGTCACCAGCCCGCCGCTGATCCGGCTGCGGTCCAGCGAAATGGCGCCGGAGGCAATCAGATCGATGACCCAGTCGGAAACCACATGGGTAAGAATCCCCAGATTTTTCTTATTTTGCAGATGATGGGCCACGGCGGTGAACACTCTGCCCACATGGAGCGCCACGGTTGCGCCGTCTTCGATCAGGTTGGAAATATTCCAGCCGATTCTGTCCATGATGGAATCGTAGGACTTGCTTTCCCTTTCAATCAAAGGCAGGTCGCTTTCCACCACATAATCAAAACTGCTGATATGCAGAAACGTTTCGCCCAGGGTAACGGGCATGTTGGGATTGATTTCCGCTATGACCAGCGACGCTTGTTTTGCGACAATATTGGCCACGTCCACCGCCACGCCCAGAGAAACAAATCCGTTGTCGCCGGGCGGGGACGTCGCAATCACCGCCACATCGACGGCCACCGCTCCGCTTAAAAAAAGATACGGCAGCTCCATGAGATTGGCGGGAATAAAGTCGACTTTGCCTTCCGCAATTTCCTTGCTGATGCTTTCTCCGATATTGAACGTCTTCAATCGGTATTGCCGGTTGTCGCTGGAAGACTGGAGATATTTGCCCAGGGTAATCAGTTGGATGATTTCCAGATCGCGGATGTTGGGCGCGTCGGATCGGGCGATGGCCGTGAGCATTTTTCCGGGCGCCGCCACGCCGCTGGAAACGAAAATTTTCTGCCCCGGTTTGATTTTCTCCAGGATTTTTTCTTCGCTGGTCACCTTGGCTCTGTAATCGGAGCCGCGTCTCCCGGTTTTTTGTTCCATCATTATGGCCTTGCTTTATCCGAGCGAATTCACTATGATGCGTCCTCGTTCCGAGGTGTTTCCACTTGCCGCTGTTGGGTTGCACTATGACACGGAAAGGAGATACTTGCAAACGACAATTCATCCGCTCCCGAACAGATGCCGCTTCCGTTCACGACGGTCAACGCCGCGCAGGCGGATCGTCGCGATGCCTTCCGGCGTTACGGAGACAAGGCTCTCCGGCGGCGCAAGGTTACCGCGGAAAACAAACGTCTTTAAATCCGTTACCGAAAAATGGAGAGATCGGTCATGATTGAAAAGAGCAACCGGCAGTACATCGAAGAAATCAAGTTGATCCGGCGGCAAATGGCTTCTTTGGATCAGCAGAAAACCGAGCTTCAGGACACGATAGACCGGATGAAAGAAAACGAAAAATTCTACCGGGATCTGGCCGAAAACGATCCGGACTGGACCTTCTGGCTGGACGCCGACAATCGTCTGGTGTACGTATCCCCCTCCGCCAAGCGCATCACCGGCTATGAACCGGAAGACTTCCGGAAAGACGCCAAACTTCTGTTTAAAATGATTCATCCCGACGACCGTTCAGCCTTCGACGATCACCTCCACTTTGCGCGCAAGTCCAAAGCCAGCACGGAAGAGGAGTTCCGGATTATCCGGAAAGACAAAAAAACGCGCTGGATCAGTCACCTGCCCCAGCCGGTTTACGATGAAGAAGGCCGGTACGCCGGGCTTCTGTCCAGCAACCGCGACATCACCGGCAGCAAAACCAAAAACGACGGTTCCCTGGACAGCGAAATCCGCTACCGCCTGCTTTCTGAAAACATCCGGGATGTCGTCTGGTCGATGGACCCGACCCTGCGCCCGACGTATGTGAGTCCGTCGGTCTTGCTTCTGCTCGGCTATACGGTCGAAGAAGCCCTGGACCAGAACTTCCGCGTCGTTCTGACACCGGTCGCGCTGCAGAAGTTCAACGAGGCCTGGTCGCCGGAAATGGAAAAGCAAGGCGTCGCGGGGACGACCGCCAAATCCTCCCTCACACTGGAACTGGAATGCCGGCGCAAGGACGGCTCCACCGTCTGGACCGAATCGCAGTTCACGGCCCTGCGCAACGACAATAAAAAAATCGTCGAAATCATCTGCGTCAGCCGCGACATCACCGCTCTTGTCGAGGCCCGGGAAAAACTGGCCCTGGAGGAAACACGGCAGGCGCACAGCGAACAACGGATGAAGGCGCTGTGCGACGCGGCGGAAGAAAGCCTCTATTTCGCCGACGCGGACGGCCGCCTGGTGCTGGTTAACGCCGCAGCCGCCCGGTGCCTCGGCACGGACCCGGAAACCCTGCTCGCCAGCGGGAAACTGGGGGATTTTATTCCGCGGGACGCCGAAGCAAGGTGTAAAGAGCACATTGCCCGGGCGCTGCAAGGCGCGGAGACGGTTGCATTTCAGGAGGATCTCCTGGGCCGATCCATGCGCTGCCTGGCGAATCCGGTCGCGGGAGAAGACGGAACCCTCATCGGCGTTGCCGTTTGCGGACAGGATGTCACGGACCTCGCATCCGCCCGGACGGAAATCGAGGACCTCCGCCGCGCGCGGGACGCCGCTGAAAAGAAGCGGCGCGACGGGGAAAAAGAACTCTCGGAACGCGAACGGCAGCTGGACGAAGTCGCAGAAGCGTTGAAAGAGCGGCAAAGCCTGCTTGCAGGCTGCGAGCGCCGGCTTGCAGAAAATTCGGACCGGCAAGAGGCCCTGGAAAAGGAACTTGGCGACAGCCGCAGCCGCCTGGAGGAAAAGGAAAGCGCGCTTGCGCAACTGAAAGGCGAGTTGCGGGGGCTTCTCGATGCGGCAACGGAAGCTTTTTTCCTGATGGATCTTCAGGGCCGTCTGCTTTATGCCAACGAAGCGACCGCCCGGCTCGTTCACACGGAGCTTCCGGCGCAGACAGCGGGCCGCAGTCTCTATGATTTTCTGCCCGCTCCCGCAGCCGACCGCTACCGGAAATACGCGGCGGACGTTCAAAAAACAGGACGGCCGATACACTTTGATCTGGAAATTTTCGGCCGGCCCATGACGCATTCCGTCTGCCCCATTATGAATGAAAAAGGCAAGGTCACGCGGCTGGCCGTTTTCGCGGCGGATCTCTCCGACCGCAGGACCGGCGAAGCGCAGGCCGAGGAAAACCGGCGCCGGGCCAGGGAAGCCGAACACATGCTGCAGCTCATTGTCGACGCCATCCCCCTGCGTATTTTCTGGAAGGACCAAAACTCCGTTTATCGGGGCGCCAACGCCCTTTTCGCCCGTGACGCGGGCCGGGAAAATCCCGAAGCGCTGATCGGAAAAACGGACGATGACATGATCTGGAGCGACAAGGCAAAGCAATACCGCCGCGAGGACAGCGAGGTCCTAACCTCGGGAAAGCCCAGAGTCCGCAGCGAGGAGCGCTGTGCCGGGCCCAGCGGCGGGCAGCGCTGTTTTCAGACCACCAAGACGCCCCTGACGGACGACGGCCGGATCATCGGCATCCTGGGCCTGTACGATGACGTCACCGACCGGAAAACGGCCGAAGAAGCGCTTGCGGAAAGCGAAAAGCGCTATCGCAGCGTCTTTGAAAACAACCGCATGCCCATGCTGCTCATCGATCCGGAAGGCGGGATCATCCTGGACGCGAATCCCGCGGCCGCCGACTACTACGGCTGGAACAGAGCCGCGCTGACCCGCATGACCATCGCCGACATCAACACGCTGCCCGGAAGCGAAATCACCAAAATGATGAAACTGGCCATGACGCGTAAAAGCAGTCATGTCTTTTTCAAGCACAACCTCGCGGACGGCTCCGTTCGCGACGTCGAAGTCTTCAGCAGTCTGCTGCAGTTTCACGGCAAAGCCGCGATCTGCGCCATGATTTACGATGTAACGGAACGCGTCCGGATGGAAGGCGCCCTGCGGCAAGCCGAAAAGCTCGACTCGCTGGGCATTCTGGCCGGCGGCATCGCGCACGACTTCAACAACCTGATGACCATTGTACAGGGTCACATCGACGTGGCGCTTCTGGGACTGCCCGAGGACGACTCCGCGCGGCAAAGCCTTCGCGCGGCGCAGGACGCGGTCGATAAAACACGAGAGATCACCGGCCGCCTCATCACTTTCTCCCGCGGCGGCGCGCCGGTCGCGAAACCCCGCCGCGTCCAGAATCTGCTTTCCGCCGCGGCCCAGCGTCTGCTTGCCGCGTCTCCCGTCAAATGGTCTCTGGACCTCGCCGACGATTTATGGCCCGCGGAAGTGGATTCAAATCAAATCCAGCAGTGCTTCTGCCATTTGATCGACAACGCCCGGGAAGCCATGCCGGAGGGCGGACGGCTGACCATCCGCGTCGAAAATGCGGACATCGGAGAAGCGGACTTGCTGCCGCTGGCTTCGGGACCGTATCTGAAAATCATTTTCGACGACAGCGGCGCCGGTATTGCCCCCGAACATCTCGCCCGCATCTTCGATCCTTATTTCACGACGAAGCCCCTGGGAAAGGAAAAGGGGCTGGGACTGGGGCTGGCCGTCTGCCATTCCGTGCTGAAGAAGCATGACGGTTACATTGCCGTCCATTCCGACCAGGGGCAGGGAGCAACCTTTACGCTGTACCTTCCGGCGCAGCCCGGAGCGGTCGTGGAAGAGGAACCGGCGCAGGAAAAGAAGCCGACGCCCGGACGCATTCTCATCATGGACGACAATGCCGATATCCGGAAGATCCTCCAGATCTACATGGAAAAGCAGGGATTTGCCGTCACCGGCGTCACGGAAGGCCAGGAAGCCGTCCGTCAGTACCGGGAAGCGCAGGAGGCGGGAGAGCCCTACCACGCCGTCTTCATGGAAATCTCCGTGAAGCAGGGCCTTGGCGGAGAATCCACAATCACGCGGCTCAAAAGCATCGATCCGGACGTCAAAGCCGTGGCCATTGTTTCCGAAGACGGCGACAGCCGCACGCAGAATTTTCTCGATCTCGGCTTTAGCGAAGTCCTGGGCAAACCGTTTCGCCTGGAGGATATGAGAAAAATTCTCGGCAGCCTGATCAAGATCTGAAAGACGTCCCCGGCCGGATCAAGATTTCGACTATCCGCTTGACAACGGTCCGGCGTCATCATTACTATACAAAAGCGAAAAAAACAAAATCGGGCAAGGGGCGGTCAGGCGCCTGCAACCCAAAGGACAAAAATTGGCAAAAAAAATATCGAAAGTACTGGTGGCCAACCGGGGGGAAATCGCTCTGCGCATTATCCGCACGGTCAAGGAGATGGGCCTCGACACGGTGGCCGTTTATGAAAAACCCGACAGCGAGTCCTACTTTCTGCGGTTTGCCGATCAGGCGATCCTGATCGGCGACGGGCCGCGCAAGGATTACCTCGACATCGACAAAATCATCTGGGCCGCGCAAAAATCCGGCGCGGACGCCATTCATCCCGGCTACGGTTTCCTTTCGGAAAATCCGGACCTGGCCGCCGCCTGCGAGGACGAGGACATCGTGTTCATCGGCCCGCCGCCCCGTGTGATCCGCGATCTGGGCAACAAGGTCGTCGCCCGGGAAATCATGGAAAAAGCCGCGATTCCCTTCATTCCGGGAACCGGCACGCTTTCCGCAGGCGACATGGGCCTTCGGGAGGCGGTGGCCTTTGCCGAAAAGCACGGCTATCCGATCATGTTCAAGGCGCTGGCCGGCGGCGGCGGACGCGGCATCCGCAAAATCGAAAACGAGGAAGAGCTGCGCGCGCAGCTGCCGCAGGCGCGCTCCGAGGCGCGCTCCGCCTTCAACGACGACCGCATTTACATTGAAAAATGCGTCGAGTCTCCCCGGCACATCGAAGTGCAGATTCTGGCCGACGCTTACGGCCACGTGATGCATCTGGGCACCCGCGACTGTTCCATCCAGCGCCGCCACCAGAAACTTCTGGAAATCGCTCCGGCCGATCTGCCCAAAAACGTGCTGGACGCCATGCACGCGACCGCCATCCAGGCGGCCCGCCAGGCGGGTTATGTCAACGCCGGCACGGTGGAATTTCTGGTCGATCCACAAACCAACCAATTCTGGTTTATGGAGGTCAACACCCGGCTGCAGGTGGAGCATACCGTAACGGAAATCCTGACGGGCATCGATATCATCCGCCAGCAGGTGCTCCTGGCCGAAGGCAACCGGCTGGAGATTCCCGAGGAACGCATTCATCTGGTCAACAAAGCCATCCAGGTGCGTGTCAATGCGGAGGATCCGAAAAACAATTTCATGCCCGAAGGCGGCAAGCGCGTTGAAGTGTATCAATCTCCCGGCGGACCGGAAATCCGTCTCGACGGCATTGTCTACCAGGGCTATAAAATTCCCACCGACTACGATTCGCTTCTGGTCAAGCTCACCGTGCGGGGCTATTCCTGGCGGCAGACGATCCAGCGCCTCAAGCGCGCCCTCCAGGACTTCCTGATCGTCGGACCGAAAACGACGATTCCTTTCTACCTGGCCATTTGCGACGACAAGGATTTCCGGGACGGCCGCTTTACGACCGGTTATCTCGACTCTCATCCCGAACTGTTCGATTATCCTGAACCGGAGCGGGAAATCGCCAGACTGTCCAAACTCATCGCGGAAATCCACGCGCGGAAAATCAATCCCTACGCCTACTGATCGGGCAGAGCTGCAAGGAGACACGTTTTATGAAAATCCTCCCCGAAGGAAGAATATCCCCCCGGGAACTGAAAAAATCAGGGGTCAAAGCCGTCCTCGATAAAATGCGCCGCATGCCGGGCTACTATCTCACCAACACGGAGCGCGACCTCTCCCAGTCGGACTTTAAAAATCGGATGATGCCCCACACGCAAATCCTCGTCGCCCCGGAGCGCAACGCGGCCGGCTACTTTTCGCTCGAGATCACCGGCGGGGCGTCGATCCATGTCGACATGCTCCGCAAACAGATGAACCCGCTCGAAAAGCTCGACGTCCTCGCCGGCTACATGCCGGACACGCTATTCCAGACGCTTTGCCGCGGCATCAACCTGTTCGGCTATCGCCCCTATCCGGAAAACGTCATCCGCCTCACCGTGGAAACGTTCGCCCGCTACGTCCACGTCTGGCGCGTTTTCGATTTTTTAAACTACATACCGAACATGATTCCGGTGTACGAAGAGGTCAAAAAAGCCGGCCGGATTCTCGAAGCAGCCGTGTGTTTTTCGACAGGGCCGGAGCACACCAACAAGTTTTACATCAAAAAAGTGGGCGAAATCCTGGACGTCACCGGACCGGACATTCTGCTGGCGATTAAAAACCACGGCGGTCTGGGATCGCCCAGACGCATCGGCGAGCTGGTGCGCGCCATCTTGCAGAAGTACCCCGATCTGCTTCTTCACTACCACGGCCACAACACCGACGGCAATGAAGTCGGCCGCATCGTGGCGGCCGTAGAGAACGGCGCGAAAATCGTGGACGCAAGCGACCACGCGCTCACCGGCTTTTACGGCCCGCCGCCCCTGCTCACCGTTATTGATACGCTCGCGGATTACGGTCATCAGGCCGTCGGCCTGGACCGGCAGGCGGTGATCGACGCCTCCAACAAACTGCGCTATGAACGTCTCCATTACCGGGATTTCGAATCCCAGTTTTTCGGCTTCGATCCGACGGTGCAGACCCACAAGCTGCCGGGCGGCGCGACCGGCTCCAGCTTCGAACAGGCGCAGAAAGGCGGTTTTCTCGACCGCATGCCGGAAATCCTCCAAAACGAACTTCCCCGGGTGCAGGTGGAGCTCGGCAACTTCTGGAGCGTCACGCCGGGATCGCAGATCCTATGGACCACGGCAGCCAGCAATGTCCTTACGGGCGTCCGCTACAAGGACGCGAGCGACGATTTGAAAAACCTCCTGCTGGAGCGCTACGGCAAGTTTCCGTTTTACAAACCGGCGCCGGAAATTTACGAAGCGGTTTTCGGCCGGGACTGGAAGAAAATCGTCAGAAAAGAGGCGGGCTACCAGAAAATCGAAGACGTGGATTTGCATATTGAAAAAAGACTGCTCGAGCGCGCCATCGGCCGGAAGGCAACCGAGGACGAACTGGTCCTGTACCTGCAGCATCCCAACGACGCGGTGGGCTTTTTCAAGTTCGAAGAAAAATTCGGCAAAACCTGGGTGCTGCCGCCCCAGCTCTGGTTACGCCGCGGCGGATTCAACATCGGCGACAAATTCGAATTTCCCGACGCTTACGGCAAGTATCATTCCATTGAAATCGGCCCGCTGCGCCGCACCAAGGACGGCTCGTACATGACGGTTCTCGGCGTGGACTACCATCCGGAACCGATTCTTACCGTTGTGGAAGATGAGGCTCACGATAAAGTCAGGACCAAAACCTTCACGCCCAAGGAAATCGAAGCGCTGGCGCTGGCCGGCGATATCCGCGCGACCATGAAGGGCGTGGTCAATTCCATCCCCGTCGCCGTCGGCGAGACGGTCGGCGAAGGAGACGTTCTGGTGGTGCTGGAAGCCATGAAGATGCTTACCAACGTCGTGGCGGAAATCGGCGGCAAGGTCACGGAGATTTTCGTTTCTCCCGGAGCCTCCGTGGAGACGGGGGACAAACTGATGGCGATCGAAATCTGACGGACCGTTTCCGGATATAAAAAGGGCGGCGCGGCCGCCCTTTTTATCGGCATATTAGGCGGCCGGCGGCGGATTGCGCATCTCCCGCCACTTCCGCAGCGCCAGCACAATGACGCCCGCGGAAAGAATGATCAGCGCCACGTCCGTCACCGCGAGCGCGGTGTTGTGCCTGGGAAGATATTTAGTGACGAGCAGCGACACCAGCGAGTAAAGTGTGGTGACCATCATGAAAATCGCCGGCAGCACGGTGAACCAGGCCGTCTTCTTTCTTTTCACCAGCCAGGCGGAAACGGCGATCAGCGCCAGCGACGCCAGAAGCTGGTTCGCGGAGCCGAAAATCGGCCAGATGGCCGCAAACGCATTGGTGTAGGCCAGAATATACATGAAAACCACGCACAGCAGCGCGTTGAAAAGATAGGACTTCATGATTCTCGGTACTTTCCTGAAAATCACCTGCCAGAGCTCTTCAAACAGATACCGGTTCAAACGGACGGCCGTGTCGAGCGTCGTCACGACAAATCCTTCCACCATTAAGATTCCGAACACCGTCCCGTAGATGGGCGGCACTCCCAGAGCTTTATCGAGCAGGCCGCCGACGCCGAGCGAAAACGCCAGAATCGGATTGGCCTTGACGCCGACGGCGGAAGGAAAGGCAATATTGACAAAATCGGCAAAAGCGATTCCGCAGCCGACCGCGATCATGACGCCGATGGCGAGCAGGCCCTCGAGCAGCATGCCGCCGAAAGCAATCTTTTTGACGTGCGTTTCCCTGGCTATCTGCTTGCTCGACGTTCCTCCCGCCACAAGGGCATGAAATCCGGAAACCGCGCCGCAGGCCACCGTAATAAAAAGGAAAGGCCAGATCGGCCCCAGCTTGCTCGCCCCTTGCGCCAGATTGAAGGCGGGGGCCGTAAAGGTCACACCCTTGAAACCGGCGGCCATGCCGCCGGCAAACAGTGCGATGACGCCCATATACAGCAAAAAGGAATTGGTGAAATCGCGGGGCTGCAAAATGATCCAGACGGGAATCCCCGCGGCGAAGAGCGTATAGAAGCAAAGAATGATCATCCAGATCTCCGGGTCCAGCGAAACCGGATATTTCATGCCGAATAAGATGGAGCCGATACAAACGATGACGGCCAGGGGAACGGCCAGTTTAACGCTGATGCCTTTTTTATATACCAGCCAGCCGATGACCGGCGCAAAGGCGGTGATAATTATAAGAGAGGTTGAGGAGATGCCGCCGATTTGCGCGTTTAGCACGCCGCCGACCATGACGGTTTTAACGATGGTCTGATCGGGCGCGAGCCTCATCATCTCCAGCGGCACCAGCGACGTCAGTGAAACGGCCGTCAGTCCCAGAAAGGCGGAGGTCAGAAGCAAAAGCATCAGGATGGCGAAACTGATAAACAGGAAAAATCCCGTGTTGCCCAGAGCCTCCCTGGCGATTTCGGCAATCGACTTGCCCTTTTCCCGGACGCTCGCAAACAGCACCGTCATATCCTGGACGGCGCCGATAAAAATGGTGCCGACGACCGCCCACATCCAGACGGGCAGGTAGCCGAAAAGCAGGGCGACGGTGGGGCCGATAATCGGTCCGCCGCCGGCGATACTGGAAAAATGATGCCCGAACAAAATAAGGGGCTTGGTCGGCACATAGTCGCGATCATCCCGAAGAGCGCAGGCCGGCGTCGGATTGTCGTTGTTTTCGTTAAAAAGTGCCGCGATAAACCGCGCATAAAAACGGTAAGCCAGATAAAATAAAACCGCCGCCAGAATCAATAAAACCGCAACATTCATACTCTCCTCCTCGTCTATTTCCGATCAGCGCAAATCCCGGCTTGCCATACGATCAAGATTGCCGTTCCTCAACATACACGGTTGTCGGATGGGGGCTCCTGCCTGCCGGTGGTTTCCCGGCGGCACAAAGAACAGTTCCCGTAAACCGGGAGATGTCGTCGGATAAGTAAGGGTAAAAAATGGTGACGCTTTGCTATCCATGGCAATTGGGTGCACCGTAATAGTAATGCGGTATAATATACTTTGCGACGCGCGATTCAAGCTGTTTTTTTGAAACCCGAGGCAGAGCCTCCTGTTTTCATCTTGACAATCATTCAGAGGGTATGGCACAGGCAAGGTCCACAGGCTCCGGGTGGAGAGGCTTTCACAAGAAAGGAATCATCAAAATAAATATAAGGAGAATGGTTATGATTAAGTCAAGATTGTGCGATCTGGTCGGCATCAAGTATCCGATCATTCAGGCGGGCATGGGTCCTTTTTCCAACAACAATCTTTGCGTGGCGGCCGCCAACGCGGGCGTTCTGGGGCTTCTCTCAACGAGCGGCCTTTTCAGCAAAGACACGCAGCCCTGGATCTATGAAGACTTTATCAAGACGGCTGAATCCACCATGGACGACGAAATGGACGTCGTGCTCGAAAACCTGCTTAAGAGAACCTATCGTCTGACGAAGGATTCGGGAGGCATTTTCGGCATCAATACCATGGTTTCCGCGGAGCTCCGCGACAAAGCCATGGTCATGATCGACACGGCCATCAAAGTCTGCGAAGAAAATCCCGATATCCGGAAACATTTTAAAGTCATTTTCACCTCCGCCGGCGATCCCGTCGGCCTTAAGGACAAGATTAAAGACGCCGGATTTATCTGGATGCACGTCGTTCCCTCAGTGAAGGGTGCGCAGCGCTGCAAAAAGGCGGGCGTGGACGTCATCGTCGCTTCCGGTCATGAAGGAGGCTTTCACACCTCCTGGGAGCCGGTGCATTCCATGATTCTTCTGCCGGCGGTCGTCGAGGCCGTTTCCGACGAAAAGACCCTGGTTTGCGGGGCGGGCGGCTTTTGCGACGGCAAAACCCTGGCGGCGGCGCTTGTTCTGGGCGCGGACGGCGCGCAGATGGGCACGCGCTTTCTGGCCACCCAGGAAAGCGATTTCCATTCCATCTGGAAGCAGAGCGTTGTCGATGCAGGCGACCGCGGCACGCTGGTGGCGCGGGGATTTGTCGGTCCGGCCCGCTGGATAAAAAATCAGCGCAGCGAGACGCATGCCGCGAACACGCTCAAAAAATCGCCCGGTGTTTTTCTGGGGACGCCGGATGATTACTCGACGCTCGATATGAGTCTCATCGATTTTGAAATCGACTCCATCCGCGCCGTCTGCACGGGCGACAAGGAAAAAGCCATGATGGCCGCCGGCGAAGCGGCGCAGCGCATCAACGACATGCCCAAAGTCGCGGACATGGTTCAGGGTATTGTCCGGGAGGCCGAGAATATTCTTCGCAGCGTGCCTGCGAAATTTCTGGGCTGAGGAACAAAAGCTCCGATCCTTTTTCGGCGGGAAGCGGCTGCCATCGGCCGCTTCCCGCATTTTTTATCCGTCGTTTTCTCTGTTTGTTCTTGACACCCTTGGTGGTTCTTCTTATACTGCCTCACGCCGGAAGGAAAAAGGGTTTCTTAAAAACTAAATAAAAATCAAATACATCAGGAGGAAAAACTATGGCTTTTGAGTATGAAAAATTGAAAGTGGAACAAGACGGCATGGTATTGGTAGCGGCCATCAATCACCCCCCGGCAAACTCGATGGGACAGGGTGTTTTGAGAGACATTGATGACCTGCTCACCAAATGCGAAAAAGACGACAACGTGCGCGTCATTATCCTCACCGGAAGCGGCAACAAACTGTTTTCGGCGGGCGCGGACATTACCGAATTCGCCAGCATTCAGGCGGGCAACGTTCCCAAATACAACGGCAACGAAATTTATTTCCGCATCGAAAATTATCCCAAAGTCATTATCGCGGCCATGCAGGGCGGCGCCTACGGCGGCGGCCTGGAGCTGGCCTGCTGCTGCCATCTGCGCATCATGGCGGAAGAAGCCACCCTGGGGCTTCCCGAAGTGAAGCTGGGCCTCAATCCCGGCTGGGGCGGAACGCAGCGCCTGCCGCGTTTTATCGGCAAGACCAAAGCCCTGGAACTGATGCTGACCGGCGACTTCATGTCCTCCAAGGAAGCCTGTACGCTGGGCCTTCTGAACAAGGTCGTTCCGCAGGCGGAAGTTCTGGAAACCGCCAAAAAACTGGCCAAAAAACTGGCCGCCGGCGCTCCGGTCGCCCAGCGCGAAATCATGCGGGCGGTGCGGGAAGGCCTCGAGACCACAACGTTTGAGGGCGTCATGAAAGTGGAATTCAGCGCCAGCAAAGCGCTGCAGTTCACCGAGGACTTCAAGGAAGGCGCCAAGGCTTTCCTCGAAAAGAGACCTCCGGCTTTCAAGGGCCGCTAGCGTTCTTTTAGAACGTCAACATTTTGAAAAGGCGACGGAGTTTTCAATTCCGCCGCCTTTTTTTCTTTTTCCCGCCGCGCGCCGGACACAAAACCCCGATTGGACAAATCGTGATTGACAGAAGCCCTGTTTTCTGTCTAAGACCCCCTCTACTGCTGCGGAAGGAAAATTCGGGCCGCACTCGACCGGATTAAAATCGCGTAGCCGTATTTTCTTCTCTCCGAGAGCTTTGCACAACTCACTTGGTTATTTATTTGCCTGATCAATGTTACCCCGAATATCCTTTGAGTTAATCAGCCTGAAAAATACGATAATGTATTGATAATATTCATTATTTATATTGACAAACGCATTGTTTTCTGGCATGATTCGTTTAAATTAAATCGTTTGGAGGAATCATGGGCTTTAAAAATATGAAAACCAATCTCACCTTCGCCGACATCTCCATTTTTAACTCCCTGGAAAAGAACAGGGCCATCCAAAGAATGGAAGATATCAATCGGACCGTTGATTGGTCCAGAATCGAAACGCTCTTGCTCAGAAACTACCCCGTCGGTAAAAGCTTTGAGGGCAACAGCGCCTACCCGCCTCTCTTCCTGATGAAATGCCTGCTGCTTCAGCAATGGTTTAAAATCGACTCCGATCCCGAACTGGAAACCCAGATCAACGACAGGAATTCCTTCAAAAAGTTCCTGGGCCTTTCTTTTGATGATGTCGCTCCCGATCATTCGACTTTCTCCAGGTTCAGAGGAAGGTTTTCTAAAGATACGATGCGCATGGTCAATCATGAACTTCTCTCACAATTTACCGCCAAAGGACTGACTATCAATGAAGGCATTGCCATTGATGCCCGCCTGGTGCAATCCGCTTCCCATCCACTTAGCAATCAAAGACTTCAAGAAGAAAAACTGAAACAGCAGACACCGGAAGGCAAAGTGGATAAGAACGGTAAGGCGCTTAAGTTCTCCCGCGATCTGGAATCGGATTGGACGGTAAAAAACGATGTCGCTCATTTCGGGCTTAAGGAACATGCTTCTGTGGATACTCGCTATGGTTTTGTTCTCTCCACGGAGATGACACCTGCTTCTCGTCATGACAGTCCTTATCTTCCTCTTTGTGTTGCCGGCAGTTGTCATACCCAAGAACCCATTAAAAAGGTGTTTGCGGATAAAGGATATTTTGGAAAACCGAATCGGGAGTTTCTTGCCTTGAACAAGATCGAAGACGGCATCATGCGCAAGGCGACAACCGGGACAGAACTTACGGAATATGAAACAGAACGCAACAAAGCGATTTCCAAAGTCCGGTATATTGTTGAACAGTATTTTGGACTTTCCCATTTACACAACAACGCCTTCCGAGCCAGGTTTCCGAGAATGATCAAAAATGCCATAGATGTCCTGTTCAGGCAAATGGCGTTTAATCTCGCACGGGCTTCAAAGATACTCAAACCGGCATGACCCAGGGAGGCGTGAGTGTAATGCACGGAAAAACCGGTAATCCACGATAAATGAGGTTGTATATGGAGGAAAAATGAACTCTTCATAACCCTTTCAACTGATTCGAAGCCGATTTATCGGCCGGAATCGAAATGCGATACTCGAAAAAATTTGCTCAAAAAAATCCATCTCTCAAAAATAAGCCTTTGTTCAAACCTCTCTCTCCGCCGCCGGATACAGAGATATCAGTCCCTCCCTGCAACATGCGGCTGCATCCGGCGCAGCAGCGGTAAGAGCCTCCGGCGGCGCTCCTGAGGCAGACCGTCGCAAAGCTTTCCCCGATCCCCTTCCCGTTGTTTTGGCCTGCGGGGTCAGTGACTTCTATCGGAAAGACCTCGATGTCATGTTTGGAGTTACGCCGGACAACAGATGTCTTTAAGTCTTCAGCGCCGCAGGAATAGAATGACATCGGATATTTGAACGCTCGGATCACAGGCCCATGCCAGAACGAATGACAGCGATCAAACCGGATAAAAGGCGTCTTTCAAAAAACGGCTACTACCGGCGGCTGAACCTTATGATGGTTTACGCCTGCATGCCCGGCCTGCTGTTCTATGCCGGTTTTTACTTCTATCTCCGACATTATTTTCATGCGTTTCTGTTTATCTTCATGTTCATCAATGCGTTTGCCGCCGTGCTGGTCGGCGTTCGGTTGCCGTCTTTTCATCTGGCCCTGCGTCATCACCGCATCACCGCGGGCATCGGTTTCGGACTTTTCGCCGTTAATCTGCTTACCGGTCTCTGGGATCCGAGCATCTACTATATTGTTTTTCCCTGGATCGTTTTGTTTCCGCTGGCCGCCGTGATCATCCTCGGCCGGTACCTCGGATTGGTTACGGCGGCCGCGTTCAGCAGCATCGCGCTCATTTTTTTTCTTCTCAATGACCTGCCGCCCTTCGACGCATACAACACCAAGCTGTTCAAATTCAACGCCATTGCCGTGCTGGTCTTCGTGTTGACCATCGCCGCCGCGTACGAAAAGATTCGCATGAAAATTCACAGTGAACTGGTTTTTTCGGAAAACCAGTACCTGCAGGCCGTCGAACGACAACTTCAAACCAACCGGGAACTCGAGCAGGAAATAGAACGGCGCAGTTATTCCGAAAAAGCGCTCGCGGAAAGCGAACTGCACTACCGCGCCCTTTTCGCGGAGTCCGTCGTGCCGCTGTGGGAAGAAGACTGGTCACAGGTTAAAACGCTCCTGGACAACCTGCCTGCCTCGGAGCGCGAAAATCTGGCCTGCTGTCTGGAGGAAAATCCCGAACTCATCGAACAATGCGCCTCCTTCATTCAGATTACAGCCGTGAACCAGGCTACCCTCAAAATTTGCGAGGCGGATACGCAATCCGTTTTTATGGAAAACTGGGAGCGACTCATTGCCCCGGATCGCTCCGGTTTTCTCGCCCGGCGAATCGCGTCCGTCTGCCGCACCGGTCGCTACACTGCCCAAGTTGAGGCGGCAACGCTAAACGGAAATCGCATTACGCTGCTCGTGAGCAGCATGGTCCCGGCAGGATACGAAGCGTCATGGCAGAGGATTTTCAGTTCCGTTTACGACATCACCGAACGGATTGCCATGGAACGGGAAAAAAAGATCATGGAAATGAAAATGGAGAATATGAGACAAATTCAGGCCACTGCGAAGCTGGCAGGCGGCATCGCCCACCAGTTCAACAACGCTCTGGCGGTGATTAACGGCAGCCTGGAGATGCTGTCGATGAACGGGGACGACCATCCGGAATCGCGCAAATTTCTGGCGTCCCTGAAAACGTCGGCGGATCGGATGAGCCGGCTCACCGATCAGCTGCTCGCTTACGCCGAAGGGGGGAAATATCAGCCCCGCCATTTTTCCGTCAACGATGTGGTGAACGATGTCGTCCACGCCCAGTCCCTGCTGATGGACTCCGATACCGATATCATTCAGGAGCTGGATGACGACGCCGGCATCTCGACAGGCGACATCATACAGATCAAAATGGCCGTCGAGGCGGTCGTTGCCAACGCGCTGGAGGCCTTGCCGCAGGGAGGCTTGGTGAAAATCTCCACCGGCCGGATGGTGATCGGCCCCGCCTCAGTTCCGGCCGGCCAGACCGTCCGGCCGGGCGCATACGTGTTTATCCGGGTGAAAGACAGCGGCGTCGGCATGGACCGGGAAACGGTGCAGCGGATTTTTGAACCCTTCTTTACAACAAAGGTGTATGGCCGCGGCCTCGGCATGGCCGCCGCCTTCGGCATTCTCAAAAATCATGACGGCTGGATTACGGTCGATTCCGGACCGGGAAGGGGAACCAGCGTCGATCTCTTTTTCCCCGCCGCCGACCCACCGCGGTCCGTCAAGATCCGGTAAAAAGGGCGGCGTTTTTACGAACGCCGCCCTTTCTTTACAACCGAACAGTCGCCTGTATTATTTCCTCAGCTCCGCCGGTGTTCGATAGCGCTTGGGATCCACCCATTTGACCACCAGGGGCTCGTTTTCCTCGCAGGACTCATGCAGATAGGCAATTTTCCCGTCTTGCTGGAACTGGACGATCAGCTGCAGGAAGTAACCCGGATATGTTTTGTAGGGATTGGCCGCATCCACTCTCATGCGGGAATGATAGAAGGGTTTGATTTTCCGCGTTTCATACTTCATCTTGCCCAGCGAGTAGACGGTTTCCACATCTTCCATCGCCTTGATCAATTTCCTGATATCGGCCGTGCCGCCCGCTTTTTCAATGGCCGCCTTGAAATGGAAAATATCCGCGTAAGCGATGTGCACGTGAATCTGCATGGGGATTTTACGGGACTGCGCCTTCTTCACCAGAGGAATGGTTCGGGGCGTGAGCGGTATTTCATCCAGATCCGTGAAGGAGCTGATGACACCCAGTCCCTTGCCGCCCGTCATCCGCCAGAAATCCCGTGTCTGCGCCACGCCGCCGTAAAGGTTGACCTGAATGTCGCGCGCCGCCGAATCCGCCCACTGCTTCGCGAAAGATTCGGTATCGGTGAACCAGGAGCTGATGAAGAAAATCAGATCGGCGTTGGATTTCTTGATGTCCTGGAGAATCGGCAGGTACATCGTGCCGCGGGGCTTCACCGCCTTGCTGTAAACTACCTGCAGACCGCATTCCTCGGCCATTTTTTCCCAGGTGGGCAGATTGATGTAGCTGATGCCTCTGCGCCATTCCGTCGTCCAGGCGAGGTCTTCCCAGAGGAACGCGATCCGTTTCGTCTTCTGATACTGGGGCATGGTCTTGCAGAAGAAATACTTGGTCTGCGCGTAATGCGCCGGCTCCGGATCCCAGTCGCGGAAGCAGTGATCGTACTTCGGCGCCTGGTCGATGATGCGCGCCGTCAGTTCCGATCCCATCGGTCCGTTGAAAATCAGAATATGGGGATATTCCTTGGCCAACATGCCGGATGCCTCCTGAACCGCCAGGCAGATTTCCGACCTGCCTTCAACGGACACAAACTTGGCCTTGTCTTCAATGACCAGCTTCCGCAGGGCTTCCACGGAAAGCGATGTATCCCCCTTGTTGTCCATGACCACGTACTTGACCGGTCGCCCCATAATGCCGCCCATGGCGTTGATTTCCTCCACCGCCATTTTCTGGATGTCCATACATGGCCTGGTGCCGGGTGAAGCGACCATGCCGATGTAGCCGATTACGAACGGCTCTCCTTTCGGCTGGGCCGACGAGACGGACGGAACGCTGACTGCAACCGCAACCAGCAGTATCAGCGCCGCCACAGCAACCATCTTAACCCTGTTTGCCTGTTTCATCATGCTACCCCCTCCTCTTAAAAAAAGCTTATGGTAATGATCCGATCAAACATCTGCCGACAATTTGATCCCGCTAATCGCGTAAATATTTTTCCCGGACATAATCGTTGTCCCGGCCGATCTCCGAGGAGACCCATTTCACCCGGGGCGGCGATTCGGACATTTTCACGAAATTGGCGCTGATGATGAATTTGCCGAGCTTTTCATCCTCCACTTCCTGGAACGCCTTGCGCACCTCCCACTGCTTGTTGGACATCGCCTCTTCCGGCGTCATCAGCTTCATGACGATGGGCACGCCGCCGCCCCGCCACTTGGAGCGCGCGGATTTTCTGCTGTAATTGAGCGCCATTTTCACCAGTTCGTCCGCCGTGTACAGGACGGTCTTTTCTTCGATAATCTTGTGCAGATGAAGCGCCTGTTCCAGAATATCGGGAATGCGGTCGGACGAATAGCGCCAGTCGTCTTCCTGTTCCCACAGACCCAGGATTTTCAAGAGCGCCCGGAAATCATGATCGCGCGGCGCGGCGATCGCCACGAAACCGTCCTTGCACTTCCAGTGGCCGTAGGGATAAAGAATGAAATCCAGCACGCCGATGCGCGGACGCGCTTTTTCCCAGGTAAAGCCGATGGTCGCCGGCATGCCGACCATGGAAGAGTAGGCGTCCATTCCCGCAACGTCCACCATCTGGCCCTCGCCGGTGTTTTGCCGGTGAATCAGCGCAACGGTGGCGCCGAAGGCCGCGGACAGGCCCGAAATGTACCAGCCCGCCCACATGCCGCCCCGCAGCGGCCAGTTCAAAGGCTCGGGGTCTTCGGGCGGCGCCCCCATCTGGGCGGGAAGCCCCGATCCGGCCTGCGACGTGATGTCCGTGTCCGGCATCCGGGCCGAGTCTTTGGCTTTGTCCGTATACTGCCCGTAGGCGGAAAGAGCCACGTAAACCAGCCCCGGATTCGCGGCGGAAAGCTGCCGGTAACCGATGCCCCAGGCGTCCATCTCGCCGGGCAGAAAACTTTCGATCACCACGGCCGCTTTTGCCGCCAGCCTGGCGAATGTTTTTCTGTCTTCCTCGCTGTTTTTCACGTCGAGCGTCAGGTAGCGCTTGTTGCGGCCCTCGAACATGAACGGAACGCCCACGCCCTGAACCATCACGCCGAAAGGTGTGATCTGGCGCGCCGGATCGCCATCGGCCGGTTCGATCTTGATCACCTCCGCGCCGAATTCAGCCAGCAGGCTCGCACAGATGATGCCGGCAAAATTGGCCGAACTGACATCCAGCACCAGAACGTCGTCCAGCACTTCCGGCTTGCCTTCCGCGTTCATGATCTCGGCCAGCATTTTCCCCCGGTCGCCGGCTTTTCCACCGTGTCTTGTATAAATGGCTTCCTTGGCGCTCATTTCTTAACCTCTTTTCCGTAATTGTAAATGGGATCCTCGTTCAGGTTGTAATAGACAGGCGGCTTCAGTCCCGGTCGGTCGTCAAATGTGCCGATGACTTTTTTCCTTTCCAGCTCCTGAATGTCCGCTTCGCACAGATCGAGAAATTTCTTGAGCACGAGCCGGTTATGGTACCCCAGCGGTCGGGCCAGCCACTTGGTGCGCGACGGCGTTTTGCTCAGCTGCGCGGACGGGCCGGCTATCAGGAGCTTGCCGTAAACCGTGTCATTGAAGAGCACGACGCTGCCCCGTTTGCGCCGCCATTCCTCATTGGCGATCATGTAGTCGTCCGCCACTTCCGCGGCGGGGAAACCTTTCGCGTCGGCCAGTTTGAGGATATCGGCGCAGGATTTCGATTGAATCCAGTCCGTCGCGATCTTCGTCAGGGCTTTGGCGTTCTCCGGCTTCAGCCGCTCCGGCGTTTCGGCAAAGCGCGGATCGGACGCCAGCTCGGGCATGCCGATCGCATCCGCAAAATGACCGAACTGCTGTGCCGTCGCGCAGGCGAGCGCGAGGAATTTTTCATCGGCCGTTTTGAAAATCGACGCCGGCATCATCGTGGGATCGGTGTTGCCGGTGCGGCCGATCGCCTCCTTGGTGACGGAAAAATAGGTGTAGTGATACAGCATGCGCATCAGGCCTTCGGTTTGCGCCATATCGATGTACTGACCCTTGCCGGTTTTTTTCCGGTGGTACAGCGCCATCAGAACGGCCAGCGACGCGAAATTGCCGGGCACGAAGTCGCCCACGTAATCCGGCAGCTTGTAATAAATGTCGGTGTCCGGATACCCGTTGAGCGTCAGCACGCCGCTGGCGCCCTGGGCCAGCAGGTCCCAACCCGGAAAGTAACGCATGGGGCCGAACTGGCCGTACGTCGAGCAGCTGAGAAAGATAATGTTGGGATTGATCTTGGAAATCTTTTCATAGCCGATATTCCAGGCGTCCGCCGTGCCGGGCGCAAAATTTTCAATCACCACGTCGGCCTTTTCCGCCATTTTATAGATCAGCTCTTTGGACTCCTTCAGCTGCAGGTTCACCGAAAGGAAGTACTTGTTTTTCGTGATGTTGTGCCAGATGGGGTTGGAGTGCTTCCAATATTTGCCCCAGTAGGTCGCCGGACGCCAGAGATCGCCGTAGAAGGGCAGTTCCAGCTTGATCACCTCTGCGCCGTAATCGGCCAGGAGCCGCGCGGCAATCGGCCCGAAGATTACGTGGGAAAAGTCCAGCACCCGGAGGCCCTTGAGCGCTTCCGGCTTCGCGTTTGCCTCGTCGGGATTGAAAAGCTTCGCCGTATAAGCAAAATAATCTTCCATCGCTATCTCCCCAAATATGCCTTTTTCACCAGATTGTTCTTCATCAGTTCGGATGATTTTCCCTCGAGAACGATTCTTCCCTCCTGAATGATATAGCCGCGGTCGGCGAGCTGCAGGGCCCGCAGAGCGTTTTGTTCGGTAAGCAGAATCGTCAGACCCGTCTCCCGGAGCTTGCCCAGGGTTTCGTACACGTTGTCGACAATGAGCGGCGCCAAACCGATCGACGGTTCATCCACCATCAGCAGATACGGATTGGCCATGAGCCCCCGGCCGATTTTCAGCATCTGCTGTTCGCCGCCGGAAAGCAGCCGGGCCGACATGTTGGACCGTTCCTTCAGGATCGGAAAGAGGCTGTACACATACTCCAGGGTCTGTTTTCTTTTAGACCAGGACGACCTCCGGTAAGCCCCCAGCAGCAGATTTTCCTTGACGGTCATGTAGGGAAAGCTCTTCATGCCCTCGGGAACCTGCACGATGCCCCGGCCCACAATGCGGTGCGACGGCAGCCCCTGAATCGCTTCATCGCGGAAGATGATCCGTCCGCTGGTGCCGGTCATCATGCCCTGGATCACATTCAGAATCGTGCTTTTCCCCGTGCCGTTGGACCCCAGAATGGTCACGATCTCCGATTGACGGACGTTGAAACTGACGCCGTGCAGCGCCGGAATCACGCCGTAGGACGCGCTCAGATCACTGACTTCAAGCATATTCCCTCCAGCCTCTGCCCAGATACGCTTCGATGACTTCGTCGTTGTTGACCACTTCGTCCGGCGTGCCTTCCGCCAGTTTGGCGCCGTAGTTGATAGCCACAATCCGATCGGCCGCTTCCATCAGAACCGCCATGACATGCTCGATCCAGAAGACCGTGATGCCGAACTCCTCTTTGGCTCTGCGGATCATCTTGATGGCGTTTTTAGCCTCGCCGGGATTCAATCCCGCCATGACCTCGTCGATAAAAAGCAACTGTGGCGTCGTGGCCAGGGCCCTGGCGAGCTCCAGCATGCGCAGCTCGTAAAACGTCAAATCCCGCGCCAGAATATTGCGCTTGCTGAAAAGGCCGACAAACTCGAGATAATGCGTGGCGTCGTACATCGCGTCCTGAAAGCTCTGATTGATTCTCTTCTTCCCGGAGATGGAGCTTGCCAATACACTGGTGAGCGCGGTCAGTTCCGGAAACGGCCGGGGAATCTGATAGGTGCGCGAAAGCCCCATGTGCGCCCGCTGATAGGGCTTCATCCGCGTGATGTCCACGCCGTTCATCTCAACTTTTCCCGAAGTGGCAAGAAGCGCGCCGGTGAGGCAGTTCACGACCGTGGATTTGCCCGCGCCGTTGGGGCCGATGAACCCCAGGGTCTCGCCCTTGTAAACCTCAAACGAGACGTCATTGACCGCGACGATGCCTCCAAAACGCTTGACCAGATTGCTTACTTTCAGCAGGGGTTCCATGGCTTACCTCCGCACATGAATGGTTGGCAGATATTCGCGATAACGGCGCTTCCGGTAGAGGCCGAACAAGCCTTCCGGGAGAATAAACAGCAGGATCAGCAGAATGATCGGAAAAACCAGCGGCTGAATCGGCCCCATGAAACGGATCATCAGCATTTCCAGGAACGCGACGAAATATCCGCCGACCACGCAGCCGAAAATCTGCGCCCGTCCGCCGATCATCAGCACCAGCAGAATCTTCAGCATGAACGTCAGCGGCAGATAGGTAATGCCGGCAAAGGAGCTGAAATAATGCGCGTAGAACCAGCCGATGACGCCCACCATGGTGGACGCGCCGACAAACGCAATGATTTTGATCTTGTTGATGTTCACGCCGATGGAATGGGCGACGTCTTCATCGTCGTTGATCGCGGCCATCAGCAGTCCGTAACGGGATTTCAGCACCTTGTTGATAATCCACAGATACGCAAACATGATGACGGTGGAAAAATAGCCGATGAAGAGAAAGTTGTTTTTGGCGTTGCCGGTGTCGAGCAGGGGAACGATGCCGAACAGCCCTGTATCTCCCTTGAAAATGTCGGTGTAGATGAAGGTGACTTCCAGGAAAACCAGCGGCAAAAGCAACGTGAGCAGAACATAATACAGCCCGCGCGCCATGATGACGAGCGGACTGAACAGCAGCGCCGCGATCATCGACATCAGGATGGCGAAAGGCAGCGTCGTCAGAGGGCCCCATCCGTACGCGATGCTGAGCAGGGCCGCCGTGTAGCCGCCCACGCCGATGTAGAACTGCGGCCCGAAATTCATCCGCCCCGTGCCGATGGTCATCAGCGCCAGAGGCATCGCTATGGCCGCGTAGATATTGGCCGAGATCATGGTATTGATCAGACCGGGGCTGAGGAAGTAGGAGACCGTCGGAAATAAAAACAGGACCACGGCCCAGATCAGCGTGTTGCGCCAGTAGCGGGGTTCCAGCACCCATTCCCATTTTTTGGTGCCGAACCGGATGACAATGCGGTCTCTCTTTAATTCCAGATCTACCATAGCGATTCACTCCTTGCTAAACCCTGGGGTCGTATAACCAGTATGACCATGACAAGAATCAGCGCCGACAAATTCATGAAACGCGGCTCTCCAAGGACGAAACTCACAAAGGCATGGGCAAAGCCGATCAGAAAGCTGGCGATGATCGTGCCTTTGATATTGCCCAGTCCGCCCAGAACCGCGACAAGAATCGCGGTGACCATGTACATCCACCCCATCCCCGGCTCGACGGACCAGACCGGCGCGACGATGAGCATCCCGATGATCACCGGCAAAAGAACAATCATCATCGTGAACATGTAAAGGGTTTCAACGTTGATGCCGACAATTTTCGACGAGTAGATGTCCTGCGACAGGGCGCGAATGGCCATGCCGGTTTTGGTTTTGAGAAAAAACAGGACGAAGACGGCGGTCATCGCCAGAGCGATGAAGGAGCCGATCATGAGCTGTTTGGGCACCACGGTCTCGCCGAATTGATAGATGCCTCCCGCGAGCGTGGTCTCCAGGTAAACGCCCGCCTGGATCGGATAAAAGTAATTCGCCGCCTGCTCGACAATCAGCGCCACCAGCAAGAGCGCCGTGAGCAAAACGTCCTCGGTGGCGAGGTATTTTTTGATCATGCCTTTATAGATGAGGATGGCCACGATAAACTGGATGAGGATCATGCCCAGGATGGAGGGAATGAGCGGCCATTCCAGCGTCATCATGAGCATCCAGGTACCGTAAACCGTCAGCGGGAAAATGTAGGCATACCCGAGATGAAAAATTCTCAGCACGCCGCAGATCAGGGAAAACCCCAAGGCAATGAGAAGGTAAATGGACCCCATCACAAAAGTAAACACGACCACATTCTGAATATACGTCCACATGCTGATCCACCCTCATTGAAGAAAATTTATTTTCAAAACAACGATTATGCAATCTGCAAGGTTTCCGCCGGGAACGGGAAACCCCTTCTCGCGCTTTAATGAGCGCTGGATACCGGGTATCCAGCCTGCCTGGTCCGGGCACAAAAGAACAGGATGCCGGAAAACAGCCGGGCCGCCTGTCGTCGGGAAAAACGCAAAAACGAAGGGTCGTATTTATTGAAAAGTGGAATTTGTCTGCGATTCAGAAAAAAACTGTCGGTCAGTGCCAGGTCATTGTTGGAAATGGATAAAAGGATGTTTTCATCGGAGATCGGTTGAAGCGAAAATGTTGCAGCGAACACCATGCCTCCAAAGCTTCCAGATGGTCAATCTGTTCCATCCGCAGGAAAACCGTGTGTAACAATATCCAGCATCCGGCTCCCGACGATCGTGTGCTTTTGAGTTGCTTTGTGCTTCACCTGTAAATCCTCCATCGCGGTGAAACGATGCAAGGTTAGCATGTTTATTAGGTCAGGACGATTATTTTGTCAACGAAAAAAAATTATTATTTAAAGCAGAGCGATATCAAAGTAATCCAGCCGATCCGTCAGGACGCCTGCCGCCCGGTCGCGATCCGCGCCGTCGATGCGCAGGCAAACGCCGCAGTCCGAACTCAAATGCCGGGGCACCGGGATGAGCTTGCACTTTACACCGGCGGCTTTGAGGAGTTTTTCGGCGTGCAGCGCGTGGCTGACGGATTCAAAGAGAATGACGGCGGGGGTTTCGGAAGCGGCCATGGAAAACGGGTCAGCCTTTCAGGAGATCGCGCACCGCATCGGCGGCCATCGCGGCATCTCCGGGCGCGTTGAAAAAACCGAAACTGAAGCGGACGGTTCCCTGCGGAAAAGTACCGAGCGTCCGGTGAGCCGATGGAGCGCAATGCAGTCCCGGCCGGCACAAAATGCCGTATTTTTCCTCAAAGTGCAGCGCGGCATCCGAGGGCGTGACGCCCCGGACAGTAAACGACACGACGGCAGTCTGCCGGTCCGCGTCGGCCGGTCCATAAACCGTCGCCTCCGGACAACCATCGTAAAGCCGCTTCAGAAAGGCCGCCGTAATCTGTTTTTCCTTTTCACGAACGGCGGCGATGGAGTGCCCGGCAATGAACTTCAATCCCGCGCACAGCCCGGCAAAGCCCAGCGCGTTGGGCGTGCCGCTTTCATACTTGTCCGGCAGAAAATCCGGCTGGATTTCAAACTCCGACCGGCTGCCGGTTCCGCCCATCATGAGCGGCGCGATCTTTTTTTCCAGACCCTTGCGGATAAAAAGCGCCCCCGTTCCCTGCGGGCCATAAAGGGATTTGTGCCCCGTGACGGCCAGTAAATCAATGTTCATTTGTTCAACGTCAATCGGCAGCGCTCCTGCGGTTTGCGCCGCATCGACGCAAAACATGACGCCTTCTCTTTCGCGAACGATGCGGCCGACTTCCGCCACCGGCTGGATCGTTCCGGTGACGTTGGAGGCATGCGTCATCACAACTACTTTCGTGTTTTTCCGAAGCGCTTTTTGAAGATCGGCGGGATCGAGTTCTCCTTGCGGCGAGCAGCCAATGACGGACAGGCAAACGCCGCGTGATGCCAGATAGCGCAGCGGCCGCATAACGGAGTTGTGTTCCATGCTGGTGGTAACCACGTGATCGCCGGGGGCCAGCGCGCCCAGAAGAACAATGTTGAGCGCTTCGGTGGAATTTTTTGTGAGCACGACGGAGAGCGGGTCATCAATGTTGAAAAGGGCGGCCAACGCCTCACGGGCTTCGTACAGCACGCGTCCCGCGTCGATGGAGCGACCGTGTCCCGAGCGTCCGGGATTGGCGCCGATTTCCCGCTGAAAGGCGTTCATCTCCTCCATCATCGCGGGCGGTTTCGGAAAGGAGGTCGCCGCATTGTCCAGATAAATCATTTTCATACGTCAAAAACGCTTACCCCCGATACCGCCTTCACGTCAAGCGCAGATCGGGGGTAAATAAAATATTTTCAATCCGCCGTCAGGTTTTGGTGGTGGCGATGACGATATCGTTTCCGTCCCGGCGGACCTCCGCCTTCAGGCCGCGGCGCGCGGCCAGGCGCGCAACATTTTCTTTGGCCACTTCATTATCCACCAGCACTTCCAGATCCGTGCTTCCCGCGGCAATGGCCTTGTCAACCAGCACTACCGGTTGCGGACAGGATAATCCTCTTGCATCAATGCGTTTTGCTGCCATGTTTTTCCTCCTTATCTTCAAACAGACATCTTGTCTCGTTGTGTAAATCCGATGATCAGGCAGAAAAGCAAACCAATGATCACAGCAGCCGGGCCGAAGGCGGCCGGGCCTTTGGGCGAGCTGGCGACGGCAAAGTTATGCGCCACCGCGGCGCCGGCGATCATCCCCAGCGCGAATATCGCCGCGTCCATGTCGCCTTCGCCGGACAGGAAAAGCTGGCGCCCGGGGCAGCCGCCGGCCAGTACAAACGCCAGACCCGCCAGCGTCATACCCAGAAAATTCCAGACAAAACTGGTATGCGCCACCGGCTGGCCTTCAAAACCAGGGTGAAACTGGCCGAGAATCACATTGGTGGCAAACGCAAAAACAACGAGCGCCGCCACGCCGGAGGCCAGATGAAAATCCCGGATCAGGATCATATCGCGAAAAGCGCCCATGGTGCAGAAGCGGCTTCGCTGCGCCAGCGCGCCGATGACCAGACCGGCAATCAGGCTGAGCAGAAGCGGAGCATGCTGCGAGCCGGGTCCCTTGAGGCTGAAAAAGATTGGCCCGCCCGGCGAAAAAGATACCTGGAAAACCAGCAGGAGCAAAAGGCCGATCATCAAAGCCGGGAAAATCCAGCCGCTGGCTTTGCGTTGCGCGTAGGATCGGCCGAGACTGTAACCGTTTTTCAAAAATAAAACGCCGATAAAAATACCGAAAATCAGCCCCAGCAGGCCCAGAATGGCGTTACCGTCTCCGCCGGCCAGCCGCAAAAGCGCCCGCCACGGACATCCCAGAAAGACCAGCGCGCCCAGCATGGCAAAGACTCCAAGAAAAAATCGGACGAGCGGCGACGAGCCGCCGCGCGGCTTGTATTCGCCGGCCGCGAATGCAGCAACAAAAGCGCCCAGGACGAATCCCATGATTTCCGGCCGCAGATACTGGACGACGTCCGCCCGGTGCCACCCCAGGGCGCCGGCGATGTCCCGTTCAAAGCAGGCCACGCAGATGCCCATGTTGGGCGGATTGCCGAAATACTGCAAAAAGGCGGCGCCGATGCCGATAACCGCGCCGACAACGATAATGCCCGCCCGGCTGGAAAAAATATTTTTCATTGCGACCTCCTGGAGAAAATGAAGTTGGGTTCACTTAGCAGCAGCCGGCGTAAAAATGCAAATTCATAAGAGGAATAAAGGCAGGATGACTATAACTTAAAAGAATGGAGGTAGAAAAAGGGCAGGATCCGCCGGTGCCTCCGGCGGGTCCTGTTTTGTGTAAGAACCAGTGTATTAATAAAGAGGCGGCATCCATCCGGCGCAGGCGTTCGCCTGCGGCCTTAAGCGTTGTAAAGCGCTTGAATCTGTTTGCCGTATTTCCTGATAACGTTAAGCCGTTTGAGCTTCATGGTCTGTGTAATCAGGCCGTTATCCACCGTGAAGTCTTCTGCGATAAAAAGGTACTTCTGCGGAACTTCGTAGCCTCCGAAAACTTTGCGCAGGTGGGTCGTAATATCATTGGACAGATAATTCGTCACGGCCTTGTCTTTCAGGGATTCTTCCAGCGTGTCTTTCAAAAGCGGTTTGAGGTTCGGATCCGCCTTAAGCGCGTTGAAGTCGGGAACCACAACAGCCACATTGTAATCCTTGCCGTCGCCGTAGAGCATGATCTGGAGGACGTAGCGCAGCAGCTTGGCTTCGTTTTCAATGCCTTCCGGATGGACGTACTTGCCGTTGGCCAGTTTGTATTCATCCTTGAAGCGTCCGGTGATATGCAGGAAGCCGTCTTCGTCGAGCCAGCCGCGGTCGCCGGTGCGGATGCCGGGAAAACCGTTCCATGTATCCGGCATCAGAATTTCCGCCGTCTGCTGCGGCTTATTGTGATACCCCCGCATGACGCAGGGACCGTACGCAATGATTTCACCGTCGATGCTGTCTTCGCCCGTACGTGATTTGTCAATCACCACGTGCATGCCTGCGGCGGGCTTTCCGACCGTGCCGTATTTGTTGCCGTACTTGGGGGAGTTGACCGAAATCGTCGGAGCGGTTTCCGTCATTCCGTAGCAGTCATAGGTGGGCTGGCCGATGTCTTTGAAGAAGAGAGCGATTTCGGGCTTCAGAAGCGCGCTGCCGGTCACAAAGAATTTCAGATTGCCGCCGAACACGTTGCGGACCTGGGAGAAAACCAGCGCATCATAATCTTTAAACTCTTTTGTTTTTTCAGGCAGGTCGCGGTTTTTGACCGCTTCCGCCACCGCCGCGTCAAAGAACTGCTTTTTCACCGGGTCGGCGCTGACCCCCTGCAAAATGGTGTCGTAAATCTTGTTCACGATGCGGGGAACGACGGAAAGGCCCGTGGGTTTGACCTCCTGGAAGTTCTGCACCAGCTTTTCCAGCGATTCGGCAAAGGCAACACCGCCGCCGCAATAAATGTAGTTATGCAAATCGGCGTTCTGGCCGAAGATATGCGCCCAGGGCAAAATGGCGACGACATGCATGGTTTCATCCAGCGTGAAAGTATCAATACTGGATTTCGCGCTCATGGTCATGTTGCCGTGTGTGAGCTCGACGCCTTTGGGATCGCCGGTTGTTCCGGAGGTGTAAATGATGCTGGAAAGATCCGGCCAGGTCAGCTTGATGGAAGGCGCCGGGGTTTTTTTGCCCATTTCTTCGAGGGCTTTCAGGGAATTTTCTCCCTCTCCGAAAACGAGAAAAATCTCCTGCAGCCCGGGAATACTCTTTTTGAAATCCTTGATTTTTTCATAAGCACCGGCATGCGCGACAAAAAGAAATTTTACCGCGGCATCTTTAACGATGTACTCGATGACTTTCGGCATTTCCTGAAGATACATGGGAACGAAAACGCCGCCCAGACCGTGCACCGCCTGTTCGCAGATGAACCATTCCTGGCAATTGTGGAGAATAACGCCCACGGAATCTCCTTTGGCCAAGCCAATCTTCTTGAGCGCGCCGCGAAGGTTGTTGACCCGGTCGGCCACCTGCCGGTAGGTCGTCCATTCATACTTTCCGGACGCCTGGCTTTTTGTGCCGAACAGTCTGTTGTTGCCGTATTTGGCCACGCTCTGTTCAAACAAATCTACCAGGTTGTTGGGATTGCCGTACACTTCGTCGATGTTTGCTTCTTTAGCCATAATTCACCTCGTTTAAAGAATTATATCCTCCCAGAGGACCCCCCGGGGAAAATGGCCCTTTTGTTTCCGGAACGGAAACGCAGAATTTTTCCGCATGAACACACCCATCGTTACCGTCCTGCAAACGATGTGATCCGTCATGAGCGGGAAATACGCCCCGGAAACTGCCAAACTTTTAATTTTAATAAAAAAGTGCTGTAACCCCTTTTTCGGGGCGCAGTATAGGGAAAATCATTAAGTACGTCAATGGAATATTGCTCTTGGCACAAATATTTCCGGACGGCATGATCGTCATCGACCAGGCGCGTATGGATTACATCGCCCATGTTCTGAACAACATGAAACTGATGGAAGGGCTCATCGGCATCGCCAATATCGCCGACCTGCAGCTGCCCGCTTCCACCGGCTTTGCAAAACGAGAGAGCCGGAAAATTGCCGCTGGCTCCCCGTCCAGAAGGATGCCGATTGTTGCAACACCCTAAATAACCCCCATCCTCATTAAGCTGACAAGGATGGGGGTTATTCATTTGCGGGCGCCAACAGGAATAAATGCTTGCCTCGGAGAGCAAATACTGGTAAAAGCACGAAAATTTTGAAAAGAGACTTTTTTATAAGTTATCTGTCAGAAGCGCTTGGCCGCCGCAGCACCGGACGGACCGACACGCGCGCCTGACGCTTGTTTAAAAGTCAAAAAATAAATTTCAGAGAGGTCAGAACTATGAGAGAAGTTGTCATCGTCAGCGGCGCCAGAACCGCTATTGGAGATTACATGGGATCCCTTTCGGGTTTAAATCCGGTCCAACTCGGCATCACCGCTTTAAAAGGCGCCATCGCTAAAGCCGGTATTGATAAGAACCTGATTCAGGAAGTCGTCGGAGGCCAGTGCAACCAGGCCGGCGCCCCGGGCAACACCGCCCGTCATATTGCGCTGGGCGCGGAACTGCCGGTGGAGTCCTTCGCCTTTACCGTGCATCAGCAGTGCTGTTCTTCGATGCGCGCCTCCGAGCTGCTTTCCCAGGAAATCATGCTGGGCAAGGTCGACATCGGCGCGGTGGTCGGCGTGGAAAGCATGAGCAACGCTCCCTATCTGCTGTTCGGCGCCCGCAAGGGCTATCGTCTCAATGACGGCGAAAAAATCCAGGACAGTTTGATGATCGGCGGCCTGGTCGATGCGCTTTTGGGCTACCACATGGGCATTACGGCCGACAACATCGCCGACATGTACAAAATTTCCCGCCAGGAGCAGGACGAATGGGCGCTCATGAGCCACCAGAGAGCCTGCGCCGCCATTAAAAACGGCTGGTTTAAAGACGAAATCGTTCCGGTGGAAATCAAAACCAAAAAAGGTCCGGCCCTGTTCGATACCGACGAGCATCCCCGGGCCGATACCAGCATGGAATCGCTCGGCAAACTCAAGCCGGTTTTCAAAAAAGACGGCACAGTCACGGCCGGCAACGCCTCCGGTCTCAACGACGCGGGTTCCTGCCTGATTCTGATGGCCGCGGAAAAAGCCAAGGAGCTGGGCCTCGCCCCCATCGCAAGAGTGGTCGCTTCCGCTCCCGGCTCCGTCGAGCCCCGCATCATGGGCATGGGCGTGGTTCCGGCCGTCAAAAACGCCCTGAAATTTGCAAAGATGAAACTGGAAGACATTGATTATTTCGAGTTGAACGAAGCTTTTGCCGCCCAGGTCATCGGCTGCAACCGCGAGTTGAAGATTTCTCTGGAAAATGTCAACGCCGTCGGCTCCGGCATCAGCATGGGCCATCCGGTCGGCGCCACCGGCGCGCGGCTGATCGTCACTCTGATGGGCGAACTCAAACGCCGCGGCAAGAAATTCGGCTGCGCGGCGCTTTGCGCCAGCGGCGGCCCCGGCCAGGCATTCATCGTGGAAATGCTGTAAGGTTAAAGTACACGGGAAGCCGTCGCGCAACCCTCCGGCTGCCGCGACGGTTTCCCGTCTTTATGAGGGAAGTGTGCTTGGAAAGTAAAACCTCACCCGTTTATTGACATCAAGCCATTCGTTAACAAATTAAAAAATAACACATCACAACATAGCGGACCGTTTAAGCCGCAATGTCAGGAGGAAACAACATGGCCTTAAAAACGCCCGAACAGTACGAAGAAAGTTTGCGGAAGATGAATTTTAAGATTTACCTTATGGGAGAGCTCGTGAAGAATTGGGTCGACAACCCCATCATCCGTCCATCCCTGAATTCCGTCAAAATGACCTATGCGCTGGCCCAGAAGCCGGAGTATGAAGACCTGATGACGGCCACGTCCCATCTTACCGGAAAGAAAGTCAACCGCTTCACCCATCTGCATCAGAGCACGGAAGATCTGGTCAAGAAAGTCAAGATGCAGCGCCTGCTGGGTCAGCAGACCGCCTCCTGTTTTCAGCGCTGCGTGGGTATGGACGCGATGAACGCGGTGGACAGCACCACGTATGAAATGGATCAGAAGCTCGGCACCAAGTATCATGAACGCTTCATCAATTTCCTGAAAATGGTCCAGGAAGAAGACCTCACGGTAGACGGCGCCATGACGGACGTCAAAGGCGACCGGAGTCTCGCTCCGCACCAGCAGGCCGACCCGGATCTGTATGTCCATGTCGTCGAGAAAAACGACAAGGGCATCGTGGTCCGCGGCGCCAAGGCGCATCAGACCGGCGCGGTAAACTCCCACTGGATTCTGGTGATGCCGACCGTCGCCATGGGCAAAGACGACGCGGATTACGCCGTTTCCTTTGTCTGCCCGGCGGACGAAAAAGGAATTTTCTACATTTACGGCCGCCAGTCCTGCGATACGCGCAAACTGGAAGGCGGCACGATCGACGTAGGCAACGCCCAGTTCGGCGGCCATGAAGCCCTGATGGTTTTCGACAACGTCTTCATTCCCTGGGAAAACGTCCTGATGTGCGGCGAAACCGAATTTTCCGGCATGCTGGTCGAGCGGTTTGCCGGCTACCACCGGCAGAGCTACGGCGGCTGCAAGGTCGGCGTGGGCGACGTCCTCATCGGCGCGGCGGCGCTGGCGGCGGATTACAACGGCGCGGCCAAGGCCTCGCACGTCAAAGACAAGCTCATCGAGATGACGCATCTCAACGAAACGCTGTTTTCCTGCGGCATCGCCTGCTCGGCCCAGGGCCACAAAACGGCATCCGGCACCTACCTCATCGACCTGCTGCTGGCGAACGTCTGCAAGCAGAACGTCACCCGTTTCCCCTATGAAATCTGCCGTCTGGCGGAGGACATTGCGGGCGGCATGATGGTCACCATGGCTTCCGAAAAGGATTTCAAGAATCCGGAACTCGGCAAGGTGCTGGAAAAATACCTGAAGGGGACGGCCAATGTTTCCTGTGAAGACCGCGCCCGCGTCATGCGTCTGGTGGAAAACCTGACGCTCGGCACCGCGGCCGTCGGCTACCGCACGGAGTCGATGCACGGCGCCGGCTCGCCCCAGGCCCAGCGCATCATGATCGCCCGCCAGGGCAATCTGGAGCAGAAGAAGAATCTGGCCAAGAACATCGCCGGTATTAAAGAAGAAAAGAAAGCTTAACCGCCAAAATGCAAGCAGGCCTGCCGACTGAACAACCGGCAGGCCTGCTTTCTTCTCTCAATATTCCGGCGGAAACCGGCCGGACATCCTTTTTCATTGACTCAGCCCTGCTCTCTTCATTATACTTCGGTTAAATAAAACATCCGTTTGTTGATGACAAGGGGGCTTCCATGCAAATTCTGCGCGTATCACTAGCCGACCACAAAGTCTCTTTCGAACCGCTTCCATCGCCCTGGACCTCTCTGGGCGGCAGCGCTTTGATCGCTAAACTCCTCAACCGGGAAGTCCCGCCGCAGTGCGATCCGCTGGGTCCCGAAAACAAGTTCATCGTCGCGTGCGGTCCGCTGGCCGGCACGCGCGCGCCGCAGCTGGGACGCATGTCCGTCGGCGCGAAAAGTCCGCTCACCCAGGGCATCAAGGAAGCCAACTCGGGCGGCCCCGCCGGTCAGTATCTGGATCGTCTGGGATTGCGCGCCATCGTGTTCGAAGGGTTGCCGCAGGACGGAAAACTGCGCGTGCTCGTGGTGACGAAGGACGGGGCAAAGCTGGTCCCGGCGGAAGAATACCGCGGGCTCAAAAATTACGACCTCGTTTCCGCCATCCACAAACAGTATTCCGACAAAGTCGCCGTCATTTCCACGGGGCTTGCCGGAGAACGCCAGTACAAGGGAGCGTCCGTATCGCTGACCGACATTTTCGGCGATCCCTCGCGCAACGCCGCCCGCGGCGGCCTGGGCGCGGTGATGGGCTCCAAAGGCCTCAAAGCCATCATTCTGGACCCGACCGGAACCGGGCAGGTGGCGCTGGCCGATCCGGACGCCTTCCGCAAAATCGTCCGCGACTGGGCGGAAGTGATGAAGCACGACGTCACCATCAGTCTTTACACGCGTTTCGGCACGCCGTTTGCGATCAACAACTCCGCAGGGCACGGCACCCTTCCAGCCATGAACTACCGCTCCGGACGCCCCGACAATTTCACAGCCGTCAGCGGCAACAACATCCAGAAGATCCTGTTCGAGCGCGGCGGAAAAATGCACGGCTGCATGCCCGGCTGTCTGGTTCAGTGCTCGATCATCTATCCGGACAAGGACGGCAAAAAGATCTGCGCGGCGTATGAATACGAGACGATCGCTCTTCTGGGAACCAACCTGGGCATCACCGACAACGACGCCATCGCCCGGCTGAAGTTCCTGTGCGACGACATCGGCCTCGACGGCATCGAAGCGGGCAGCGCCCTGGGCGTCGCGGCCGAAGCGGGCAAAATGAACTGGGGCGACGCCCAGGGCGCGGAAAGCCTGCTTTTGGAAATCGAAAAGGAAACGCCGCTCGGCTTCGCGCTCGGCAACGGCGTCGTGACAACGGCCCGTTTCCTCAACGTGGAACGCATTCCCGCCTTCAAGGGCCAGGCCCTGCCCGCCCACGATCCCCGTGCGGTCAAGGGAACGGGTGTCACGTACTTTTCCTCGCCCATGGGCGCAGACCACACGGCCGGCCTCACCTACCGCCAGCCCAAGGAAAAGAAAGACCAGATCCAGACGTCGCTGGCGACGCAGATCAAGGCGGCGGCCTGCGATGCGTTCGGTTACTGCCTCAACGCCGTTCCCGGCGGCGAATCCGTTTATCCTTTCTTTGCCGGGCTCATGAACGCACGCTACGGCCTTAAGCTGACCGAAGAGGACATTCTTGCTACCGCCAAGGAAACCCTGCGCAACCAGCTGGCTTTCAACGAGCAGGCGCAGTTCAGCAGGATCGATACGACGATTCCCGCCTTTTTCCGCGAGGAGCTCGTCGCGCCGACCAGTTCCGTCTTCGACGTCGACGAAGCAGAAGTGCGGAATTTATGGAAGGGCCTCGACACGTTCCGGGAAAAGAAGAAAGTCTGGGAAATCCGCATCCCGCCGATGCCCGACATTCTGATGGGCGAAGGCGTCGCCCGATCCATGGGCCGGAAAATCCGCGACATGAAAGTGTCCAAGATTTTTCTGGTCACCGATCCGTTCATGTTCAAAAGCGGTCGGGCCAACGAAGTCGCCGGCATTTTGAAGAAAAGCGGCATTGAAGCGGAAATTTTCGCCGAAGTCGAACCGGACCCGCCCATCGAACTCATCGAACGCGCGGGCGCCCTGTACAAGGAAACGGGCTGTAACGGCATTTTGGGGCTGGGCGGCGGCTCTTCGCTGGACACGGCCAAGACGCTGGGCCTGCGCGTCACGCATCCGGGCGACATGCGCGAATACGAAGGCATCGTCGGCGGCGGCGGCAAAATCAAACCGATCTTTCCGCCGATCATCTGCCTGCCGACCACCTCCGGAACCGGCAGCGAAGTCAATCCCTGCGCCGTTTTGACGGACAAGGCCCGCGATTTGAAGTTCATTCTCATGAGCAATCACTTCATTCCGAAGCTCGCGGTGATCGATCCGCTCTTCACCAAAACCATGCCGCCGGGCCTGACCATCGAATCCGGCGTCGACGCTCTGTCGCACTGCATCGAAGGCTATGTTTCGCTTGCAACGCCTTACCATCCCTACTTCGAATCCAAGGCGCTTTACGGCATCAAACTCATCGGCCGGAGCCTCATTACCGCATACCGCGAGCCGGACAACATGCGCGCGCGGACCGACATGTGCATGGCGGCCCTCTGCGGCGGCCTGGCGTTTCTCAAAGGCCTGGGCCTGGGGCATGCCCTCACCCACGCCATCGGCGCGCATTATCATCTGCCGCACGGACGAGCGGCCATCTTCGGCCTGCTGGGCTTCGTGATGGCCAACAAGGAAACCTGCCGCGACGCGTTCATGGACATGGCCTACCTCATCAACCGGACGGATGACCTGGAAGGAGCGCTCCGCTGGCTTTACACAGAACTGCAAATCGACCTGCGGCTCAAATCCTACGGCATTTCCCGGGAAGCGCTCCCGGAAATCGCCTTTTACACATCGCGCGACGCGGTCAACATGGCCACGGACCCGACCGCGCCGAGCCAGTCCAGAATTCTGGAACTGCTTACGACCATGTACGAATAGAAAAGGAGCAAATGATGACCGGAGCGGAAAGTATTCTTCAAACGGCGGCGGATGCGGGAGTGAAAATTTGTTTTGCCAATCCCGGCACGACGGAACTGGACTTTGTTGCGGCGCTCGACAAGGTTCCCCAAATCCGGCCGGTGCTGGGGCTTTTCGAGGGCGTCTGCACGGGCGCGGCCGACGGTTACGGACGCATCACTGAAAAGCCGGCGCTGACCCTTCTGCATCTGGGACCGGGATTTGCCAACGGCATCGCCAATCTGCACAACGCAAAGCGCGGCCGGACGCCGATTCTCAACCTCATCGGCGAACACACGACCTGGCTCCGTCCCCACGATCCGCACCTCAACATGGACATCGCGTCGCTTGCAGGCACCGTCTCGAACTGGCACAAGGAAGTCGCTTCGGCGGACACGGCCTCATCCGACACGGCCGAGGCTCTGGCCGCGTCTCTTTACGGCCAGGTGGCAACGCTGATCGTCCCCGCCGATCACCAGTCGGCCGCTCCGCCGACGGAAACCATTTCCCAAGTCAATTTTTCTTTTCAACCGCCGGATGAGGAAGTGCTTGCCCATGCGGTCACGATGATCGGGGAGACCAAACGGCCCGCGCTGATTCTGGGGCACCGGGCTTTGCGCCGCGAGGGTCTCGCCGCGGCCGCGCAAATTCAGGCCAAAACCGACTGCGCGCTTTTGATGACCACCTTCCCCGCTTACTTTGACGCGGGCGCGGGGCTGCCGATTCTCCAGCGTATTCCTTATTTTCCGGGGCAGGCCCGCAAACTGCTCGCCAAGTACGATGCTTTCATTCTGGCGGGCGCGGCGGAGCCTTCGGCCTTTTTCGGTTACGCGGGAGGAATTACCTCCTACCTGCCGGACAAGGCGCCCTGTCTGTGCCTGGATACGCGCAGGCAAAATACGGCTGTTGTTCTCGAAGAGCTTTCTTCCCTTCTCGGGCCCGACGTCGGCCCGGCCGAACTGCGCCGCCTGCTGAGCCAGTGCGCCGTACCGGATTTGCCGGCCGGACCGCTCAACGCCCGCAACATGTGCCAGGCGATCGCCGCGCTGCAGCCGGAAGGCTGCATCGTTGTGGAAGAAGGCATTTCCTCGGGCGCATCCTCGTACGATTACGTCCCCTATCTCAAGCCTTACTGTCAACTGACGCTCACCGGAGGCGCGATCGGCATGGGCATGCCGCTTGCGCTGGGGGCCGCGCTGGCCGCGCCGGACCGCCGGGTCATCGACATCCAGGCGGACGGGAGCGCCATGTACACACTGCAGGCGCTCTGGTCGCAGGCGCGCGAAAAGACGAACGTCGTCACCGTGATTTGCTCCAACCGCAAATATTTCACCATTGAGCTCGAAAGCCTGCGCGCCGGCAATGCCGCGCCGGGCAAAGCGGCAAAATCGCTTTTGACCCTCGATCAGCCGGCGCTGGACTGGGTAAACCTGAGCCGCGGCATGGGCGTTCCCGCAACTTCCGTGAACACCACGGAAGACTTCATCCGCGCTTTCCGCGCGGCGCTTGCGGAACCGGGATCTTATTTAATTGAGGTGGTGCTGGAGTAAAGATGCTCACCGGTTTGCTGACGATGCTGCAGTCGCAGATGAGCGCGGAATGGTGCGGTGGTACAAAAACGTCGGCAGGATGTCAGGCATTCCGACGAATTTTGACCAGAGCGCCGTCACCCATCCGGGTCATGCCGGCGCTGGGGCTTTTGCGCTCAGCAGGCAGACCTGATACCAGTAGAAGAACGCCTCGGGATTGGTTTTCTTGAGCTTGTTGAGCCTGGTATCGTACGGCGCTTCGATGGTCCAGTCGCTGACCTGCTCGGCATCCGCAAAGCGCACAAGGCCCGTTTCTCCGGTTTCGATCAGCTTTGCCAGATAGGCTGCGCGGGCTGCATAGGCGATGGCCTTTTCAATATGGTAACTTTCGGAAAAGATGTAAGCCTTGATTTGCGACACACCATTTTGCAGGGCGGCAAAGTCGCCGGCACCGGCCTTCCCTCTCGTGGCTAAGCAAAGCGCGGTTTGCACAATGTCGTTCAAGACGATCTCAGTGCCGCCGGGCAGTTCGCGGTATTTCATTTCCGTGAGCGCGATCTTTTGGAATGTGCGGGCAACGGCCGTGACCTCCCGGATCTCCGCAAACAGATTCCCGATATCGTAGAGTTGTTTGATGATCTCCATGGCCGCGCTGAAGCCGCCCTTCCGGTAGGGGATCCCGGTGGTGTTCGGTGTAAAGGCAGTCAACTTGTCGGCCAGAATATCTTCCCTGCCCGGAAGGCTGGCCTGCACAGGCGTTCCGTCCTGTCTGGTAAAGGGCGTATCAATATCCGTTGGCACAATGGTTTGGTAGGGGGAGGCCTCCAACAGAATATCGAGCAGGATATTGTTTTCGGAGAGGTTCGTCTGGTGCGCGGGCTTGTAAAAGAACTTGTAATGACGCTTTTCGATGCTGGAAGCGGCGCTCCCCCGCTGCTCCGCAAACCGGGTGAAGCCTTTCGCTTCGATGAATCTGGCGAAGAGCGCGTCAAAGTCCGCCTCGTCCGGGACGATGATGTCCAGGTCAATGGAGAACCGCCTGGGCTGCCTCTGCAACAGCATGACGGCCGTGCCGCCTTTAAAGATAAAGGGCAACCCCCGATTCCGCAAGGCCCTCCAGAAGCAGCAGGGCGCGAATGACCTTTTCGACCAGCATCTTGTCGGCCTGCCGGTTTTCGGCGGAGACCTTCTGAATCCATTCGGGCTGTAGCGAGTCTTTTGCGATCATATCCAATTACCGGCACAATTCATTCATTTTTGCCGCTTATTTGATTCAATATCCTTTGCAAAACTTCTTTTTTGTTGCGTCTTTTTGCATAGCGGAGCAGCCGGTCCGTGTTTACGGTATATTTCCCCAGCGCGTTTGCAAAGATATTGATCATCTCATGGCCCTGCAGAAAAAAGAAGGTTTCCGCGTCGGACACAAGGTCCACAAGGATCTTTTCGAGGGTCGGAAGAGTCAGGGTGTCCGCCTCCTGAAGAGGCGCTTCGCTGACCAGGGGTTTGACGACAATCGCATCCCTGCTGCCCAGGACGAAATTCTCCATGATCTTCCGCGATGGTTGTTGAAAGCTATTTGGCTGGGTCTCTTTGACAAAATGGAACACTGCATCCACGGCCTCGCGTTCCGCCTCGACGAGCAGGAAATCATCGGCGGCCACATGCTGAAAAAACTCCTTCAAGGCGGACGTATGCCAGCAACAGAAGGTGATCAGGGGAAACTGCTTCTTTATCCGGCTGGAAATAGCCTGCTGCTTTTTCGTAAGGTGTGGTAAAAAGCAATCGGCCTGGCCTAGTGCAAACATCCCACGACCGATTCTCTTTAAGGTACCCTGCTGGACCAGCTCGTAGATCCGCCAATTGGCTGTCGTCCTTTTAATGTCGGGATCCGTTTGGGCAAAATAATCTAATACATCGCTAGTAGTAAACGACTGTTGATCTTTAAAATATTGTGATAGCGCGTCGTTATCTTTCTTGGCCCTCATGCTTCCATTATGCAAATTATCGGCAAAAAGTCAAGATAATTGCCGATAATTTGATCTCTCTCATGTGCTCAAGTCATCAGCTGAGCTGGCTTGGCAAAACTGGACAGGTGCATAAGTGAGGAAGATGCTCTATAGAGAATATTAGCGACGCACAAAAGAATCACAAGGTGGCAAGGACGGCGTTTACTCGCAGCCCCGTTGCCGCCTTGCTCCGAATGGGCCATGGCAGCGGGGGCTATGGATAACCGCCTTGTGCTTATGACGCCACGGCATTTTCGGTTTGATTTTTGTTGTCGCCCACAGCGAATCCCAGGAGGATCAGAATCATGAGCAAAAGACCCAGCAGAAATCATGCCCCACAGGGAGGCTTTATTGTTTGCCGATCGGCACTTAAACCGCCAATCGGATTCCGGGAGGGGGACTTAGACAAAAAGTTATAATGACCACAAATAAAAATTGGCGGAAGTGCATGGGAATCGAACCCACCTGGGACGGTTCTAGCGCCCCACACTGGATTTGAAGTCCAGGAGGCCCACCAGTGACCTTGGCACTTCCTCTGGTGAGATCCGGTTAAACTTTATCTTCAAAAGGGGCGGGATGTCAATCTGCAAATGATTTTTTCTGCAATCACGCCAGGATATCCAGGAGCGTCTGCTGCATTTCAGCGGCGGTCCTGACCGTTGTCGCATTGGCTGCAAAGGCATGCGTTGTGACTCTCTGATCGACAAATGATTCGGCCAGGTCCACGTTGGAGGATTCGCTTACTTCGCCCGTCTCTGCGTTCATCCCCGGAGGCACACCGGGAAGCTTGACCTGTGAAAGCGTTACCTGGACGCCGCCGTTGGCCGCTTCCCGCAAAGCAACCCGGCTTTTTTTAAAGCCCTCCGTGTTGACATTGGCAATATTGCTGGCGTTTACAGCCATCTTGATTTCACAGGCCCGAAGACCCGAAAGCGCAATGTTCCATGCCGATGACATGCATCGTCCTCCCGTATTCTTTGATATCATCGGAAAAGGGACGGAAAAACTTGAAGATCAGTTCAGTTGCAGTAAATCTTCCGGTGTGTCGAACAGATAGTCCGGTCGGGACGCGGCCAGGAGCGCTTTGCTGTGCCAGCCCCACGTGACGCCGACGGTTTTGACGCCGGCTTCTTTTCCTTCCTTGATGTCGCCGGTCGTATCGCCGATGTAGTAAATATCCTGCAGGGTCACACTGTACTTCCGGATCACGTAGAGGATTTTTTCCTTCTTGCTGTACATGAAATCGGAGCCCAGAATGTCGTCGAAGATCCCTTCGAAATCGTACAGGCGCAATGCTTCCCGGATCGTCGGCGTGTCGTTGGAGGAAATCACCACCAGCGGATGATTCTGTTTGAGCCGGCGCAGAACCGGCCGGATGGCGTCAAAGGGCTTCATGGCCGCGTAGTTGACCTGGGTCAGAATAGACACGGAAGCTTCTTCAAACTTTTTCATGTCCACGCCCTTATCGACGAGCGACTGATAGAAGTTCCCCTCAAAGAGTTCCAGAAACTCTTCCCGGCCGCGCGTGAGCGGCTGGCCGATGGCGTTTAGACAATCGGTGACCGTTTTTTCGTAAACGTCCAGCGAATCCACCAAAACGCCGTCAAAATCAAAAAGAAGCAGATTCATATTTTTGTATTCCTACTTGCAGTAAAACGTAAATCTCGTCATTCTGCACTGATCCCAAATCCGGGAAAGTTTGAAAAAAACCGGATTTCCGCCTGCAAAATGACGCAATATCATTATTTATAATGCAACAGAACGCTTCAGGCGGGCGATGGCCGCTCGACCGGGTTTTGTCAGAATGCCTTTTTCCGTGACGATGGCCGAAATCAGCCGTGCCGGCGTGACGTCAAACGCGGGATTGTAAACCGCCATGCCCTGCGGCGCGGCCGCCACGCCGCGAAAGGTCGTCACTTCATCGGCCTGTCGTTCCTCAATGGGAATTTCCGCGCCGGTCGTCAGAGAAAAATCAAACGTGGACAGCGGAGCGGCGATGTAAAAAGGAATCCGGTGCGCCCGCGCCAGAACGGCCAGCGCATAAGTGCCGATTTTATTGGCGGCGTCGCCGTTGGCGGCGATGCGGTCCGCGCCGACGATGACTTTATCGATTTTTCCCTGCCGCATCAGCATTCCGGCCATGTTGTCGCAAATCAGTGTGGCGGGTATTTTTTCTTTTTTCATTTCCCAGGCGGTGAGCCGCGCCCCCTGAAGAACCGGCCGCGTTTCATCGACGTAGACGTGCAGCTTTTTGCCTTCGGCCACGGCCGCGCGGATCACGCCCAGCGCCGTGCCGTAGCCGGCGGTGGCCAGCGCTCCGGCGTTGCAGTGCGTAAGCACATGATCGCCGTCGGACAAAAGTTCGCTGCCGCGGCGTCCCATCTCCCGATTGACGGCAATGTCTTCGGCGCACATGCGCCTGGCTTCCTGCACCAGCGCCGCGGCCGGGTTTTTCGTTTGTCCGCGCAGGACTTCATCCAGGCGTTTTTTCATCCGCTCCAGCGCCCAGAATAGATTGCGTGCGGTGGGCCGCGCCGCGGCGATTTCGTCGCAGATGGCCTGAAACTTATCCCGGAACGCCTCCGGGGGCTGAGGCGGAAGCGTCAGCGCGCCCAGCGCCGCGCCCATGGCCGCGGCCACGCCGATTGCCGGCGCGCCGCGTACGGTCAGATCCCGGATGGCCGCGATGACCTGCCGGTAGTCCGCGCAAACGACCGGCCGCTCGATCTGCGGCAGGGCGTTTTGATCGATCATCACAACGGAATTGTTCTTCCAGAAAAGAGTTCTGATCATCCGGCAAGCATCTTCTTCAATAAATCGTTGACCAGCTGCGGATTGGCCTTGCCCTGGGTCGCCTTCATCACCTGGCCGACAAAGAAGCCGAAAAGCTTTTCCTTGCCGCCGCGGTAATCGGCAAGCTGTTTGGGATTAGCCGCCATAATGGCCGCAATGGTGCCGGCCAGTTCGTTTTCATCGGTAATCTGCACCAGGCCTTTTTCGGCAATGATCTCCTGCGGCGCCTTGCCGGTCGCGTACATGTCGGCAATCACGTCCTTGGCCATTTTGCCGCTGATCGTCCCTTCCTCAATGAGTTTGATCATGTCCGCAAGCGACCGGGCCGTAATGGCGCATTCGCGGATCGCGCGCTTGTCCTCGTTGAGAAATTTCATGATGTCGCCCATGACCCAGTTGCTGGCGATCTTGGGCTTGCCGCAGAGCTTCACCACTTCTTCGTAGTATTCCGCGAGCGCTTTTTCCGCGGTGAGCACGCCCGCGTCGTAGGCGGGAATGGCATAGTCTTTCACGAATCGTTCGCGCCTGGCCTGCGGCAGCTCCGGCATCTGCGAGCGGATTTCGGCCACCCAGGCGTCGTCCACCACGACCGGCACCAGGTCGGGATCGGGGAAATAGCGGTAGTCGTGCGCTTCTTCCTTGCTGCGCATGGGATTGGTGACGCCCTGCGCGTCGTCCCACAGGCGCGTTTCCTGGACGATCTGCTCGCCGTTTTCCACCCGGTACTGCTGGCGCTTGACTTCGTACTCCAGCGCGCGCTGGACGTTGCGGAAGGAGTTCATGTTTTTAAGCTCCGTCCGCGTGCCGAATTCCTTCTGCCCGCGGGGACGGATGGACACGTTGGCGTCGCAGCGGAAAGAGCCCTCTTCCATGTTGCCGTCGCAGATTTCGAGATATACCAGGATTTCATGCAGGCGCCGGAGATATTCCGCCGCCTCTTCCGGCGAACGGATATCCGGTTCGCCGACAATTTCGATGAGCGGCACGCCGGTGCGGTTCAAATCCACGTAGCTTACCGGATTATTGTCGTCATGGATCAGCTTGCCCGCGTCTTCCTCCATGTGAATCCGGGTGATGCCGATCTTCCGGGACCCCTCGCCCGTCTCGATCATGATGTACCCGTGCTCCGCCAGCGGATAGGCGTACTGCGAAATCTGGTAGCCCTTGGGCAGGTCGGGATAAAAGTAATTTTTCCGTGCAAAGACGTTTTGCGCATTGATGGCGCAGTTCGTCGCGAGCGCCATCTTCATGGCGTATTCCACGACTTTCTTGTTGAGCACGGGCAGGACGCCCGGCATTCCCAGACAAACGGGGCAGGCGTGGCTGTTGGGGGCCGCGCCGAATTTGGTGGAACAGGTACAGAAAATTTTTGTTTCCGTGAGCAATTGGGCGTGGACTTCCAGCCCGATGATGGTTTCAAAATCCATTATAAAGCAGGCCTCCTTTTTTCAACGGCGGCGCTTTTTTCATACGCCGAGGCGATTTGCAGCAGCTTTCCCTCCTCGAAATGACCGGTCAGAAACTGGACGCCGATCGGCAGGCCCGACGCGCTGAAGCCGCACGGCACGGAAATGCCGGGAATGCCGGCCAGATTGGCGGAGATGGTAAACACGTCGGACAGGTACATCTGCAGCGGATCGTCCGTTTTTTCTCCCAGCTTAAACGCGGGCGTCGGCGACGTGGGCGTCAGAATCGCGTCGCATTGGGCGAAGGCCTCGTCGAAGTCCCGGCGGATCAGCGCCCGCACCTGCGACGCCTTGCCGTAATACGCGTCGTAGTAGCCGGCGGACAGGGCGTAGGTGCCGATCATGATCCGGCGTTTGACTTCCGGGCCGAATCCCTGCCGGCGGGTTTTCGAGTACATTTCCGCCAGATCGCGGGCGTCGGCCGCCCGGAAGCCGTACCGCACGCCGTCGTAGCGCGCCAGGTTGGAGGACGCCTCCGCGGGCGCGATGATGTAATACACGGCAACGCAGTATTTGGTATGCGGCAGAGAAATCTCCACGATCGAAGCGCCGCACTGCCGGACCGTTTCTATTGCCCTGGCGATGGCGGCGGAAACTTCCGGATCGATGCCTTCAATGAAATATTCTCGGGGAATGCCGATCTTCCAGCCTTGAATATCGCGTCCGAGAAACTGCCGATAGTCGGGGACTTCCGCCCGGACGGACGTGGATTCCCGCGGATCGTAGCCGGCCAGGACATTCATCATGATCGCGCAGTCTTCGACGTCCTTGGTGAAGGGTCCGATCTGATCGAGCGAGGAGGCAAAGGCGACAAGGCCGAAACGCGACACGCGACCGTAAGTGGGCTTGAGGCCGACCACGCCGCAGAGCGCCGCCGGCTGGCGGATCGAGCCGCCCGTGTCGGAGCCGATGGAGGCGATGCACTCGTCGGCGGCCACCGCCGCGGCCGAGCCGCCGCTGGACCCGCCCGGAATTCTTTCCAGGTCCCAGGGATTGCGGGTGGGGCCGAAGAAGGAGGTTTCCGTGGAGGACCCCATGGCAAATTCGTCCATGTTGGCCTTGCCCACGAACACGGCGCCGGCTTGAACCAGCTTTTCCACGACCGTCGCGTTGTAGGGCGGAACGAAGTTCTGCAGAATCCGCGATCCACACGTCGTCGGAATGCCGCGGGTGCAGACGATGTCTTTCAGGGCGATCGGAATGCCGGTAAGCGCCCGGATGTCGCCTTGCCGAATCTGCTCGTCGGCCCGGACGGCCTGTTCCATCGCTTCTTCCCGCATCAGGCGGATAAAGGAATGCACCTTGTCTTCCACCTTATCGATTTGCGAAAAAACGGACCGGGTCAGCTCCGCGGACGACACCGCGCCGCTTTTCATCTTTTCCTGCAACTCGTGAATGGTTAACGCATGTAGCTCCATAAAATCCTCTGTTGTCGAACAAAACCGTCGCGGCGCCTTGCGGCCGGCACGTTTTTGTTTGAATTATTCAATGACTTTGGGAACACGGAAAAAATCTCCGCGCGCGTCGGGCGCGTTGGCCAGGGCGTTCGCCGTGCCGAGGGATTCGGCGGCGCGGTCTTCGCGAAACGCGTTGGTGACGGCGATCGCGTGGCTCATCGGCGCGACGCCTTTTGTGTCGAGTTCATTGAGTTGATCGATGTAGTGCAGAATATCGTTGAGCTGGGCGGTAAATTTTTCCTTTTCCTGCTGCGTCACTTCCAGCCGGGCCAGCCGGGCGACATATTCCACATCCGCTGTGCTGAGTTTCAAAACCAAAACCTCCTCTACAAAACATTCCAGAACGGGCGCATGACGTCGGTCACGGATTTAATCACCGGCTTGTTGTATTCATCCGCATGTTGTTCCAGCTCATCGAGTTTCCGATCCGTCCAGTGCGTTTCGTCGAACATCTCCTGAACAACCGCCTTGACCGATCGGGTCAGGCCCGTCACATGGTACCCGCCTTCCAGCACGGCAACCAGCCGTCCCGCCGAGCAGGCATCGGCAATATTTAGCAATATGCGTGCCAGGGCGGCAAATCCTTCCGGCGTCACGCGCATACCGCCCAGGGGATCCTGGTAATACGTATCAAAACCCGCTGAAACGAGAACCAGCTCCGGTTGGTACGCGAGCGCAATCGGCGTCAGAATTTTGCGCAGCGCCGATACGAACGTTCCGTTCACTGCGCCCTGGCGCAAGGGAACATTCACGGTGTAGCCCCGGCCGTCTCCCTCGCCCGTTTCGCGCATGCCCCCCGTTCCCGGATAATGGGGATACTGGTGGGTGGAAAAATACAGCACACGCCGGTCGGAGTAAAAAATATTCTGGGTGCCGTTGCCGTGATGCAAATCCCAGTCGACGATGAGAACTTTCTGCAAACCATGTTTCCGGATCGCGTGCATCGCGCCGATCGCCACATTGTTGAAGATGCAGAATCCGGCTGAGGTGCCGGCGCTCGCGTGATGACCGGGCGGACGCACAAAGGCAAAGGCGTTATCCACCTCGCCGGTCATAACGGCGTCGACGGCGTTCAGCACGCCGCCCACAGCCAGTTTGGCGATCCCGTAAGTTTCCGGGCTCGCCACGGTGTCGGGATCGAGAATCACATGGCTTTTACCGGCCGTGCTGGCGATGTGTTCGATATAGGGCTGGGTGTGGATATACGCGAGTTCATCGTGGCTGGCTTCGCGGGCATCAATATCCGTGTACTTCCAGGAGATATCGGGATTGTCGAGCATTTCATAAACAGACACCAGACGTTCGGGGCTTTCCGGATGAGCCGCTCCGGCGGTGTGCTGCAAGTAGCGGCCATCTTTGACAATTCCTGTTTTTCGAGACATGAGCGCCTTCTTTCCCGACTAAGCGTTGGACTGGCCGTCGTGTATCATAAATGATTTTAAAGCGCAAATGCAGCCTTGCCGGGGCGGGAATCAGACGACGTACTGGGCGCAGGCGGCGGAGAGGCCGGAACCGGCGGCGATAAACAAAATGCGGTCATTTGATTTCATCCGGCCGCCGCCGGCAAGATGATGATAGCCCAACCCCAGAGAGGAGGTATGAACATCGCCGTATTCGTCGAAGAGGTCGATGATTTGCGATACCCCGTTAACGCCGGCGGCGCGGGCGACAACGCTGCCGAACCCTTTCGCCTGCTGCGAAGCCACGACATAATCGATCGCTGCGGGATCGATCCGGCCGGCCGCAACAACGTCGTCCATCAGAGACGAGGCAAACACCATCAGATCCCGGATATAGCAATCTTCGACAGAGAAGGTCATACATCCCCGGCTTTTCAAGCCGTTGGCAAGGAGATCGACGCTGGCGGAAAAACCGAAGCCGGCGGCGGCGGATGTTTTAAAATGAAAATCGGAAAAACCGCGGCGGTCATCGTCGGTCCGCGCCAGCAGTACGGCGCAGGCAACGCTTTTGAAAGGAAACTCCGGGTGATCGGTTTTGGAGGGATGAATGTCTCCGGAAACGACAAGCGCATACTGCGCCTGACCGCTTCGGAAAAACGAATCGGCGATGCCGGCCGCCGTGAGAAAGCCGCATTCCCCGTCGTTGATGTCAAAAGACAGCGTTGAACGATGCAGGTGGTGATGACGGACCGGATCGAGATTCATTCCCAACTGCTGCTGAATCAGGGGCGCCATGGCCGGTTCGATGATGTTGTCATCCCGGAAGACGCCGATGTTGATCAGCAAATCGACATCGCCTGGGGCAACCCCGGCGCCGGCCAGGCATTGTTGCGCAGCTGCGACGGACATGCCGATGGAACTTTGGGGGCCGTTCGGCAAGGCACAGGACGCCTTAATGATCGTAGCCATAGCAGGCCTCCAGACTTCCGATCCTGGCCGATACAAGGCCGATAGCAATGCCGGAAGCCAGCGACAGGAAAAAAATCCTGGAATTTTTTTTCAACCTCTTCCGCGCCAGGTGATCGTGCAAAACCACAAAATGAGACGTCGAAGCGGTGTTTCCGAATTTGTCGATGCCGATCAGGACCTCTGGCAGCACTTCCAAATGCCGGATGCACAGATCCAGCGCCGTCTGAATAGCGCGGGTCGATGTCTGGTGCGGAATGACATAGTCGTAATCCCGTCCGGTAAAGCGGTGCTTCTCCATCATAAATTTGATGATGCGCGGCAGGCGCAAAATGACTTCCTGGTGAATCTCCACGGCTTTGGCGTACATCGCCATGCCGGGATTTTCGATGCTCGGCATGGCCAGACACAGATCGGCGAAATCGGCCAGCGTCAGGAAATCGACGAAATCGATCCCCTCATCGTGGTCCGCGGCGCGGTCCATGATCAGGGCCACGCCCGAATCGCCGACGGTCAGCGACGCGAACTGAGGATCCACCGGGTCCTTGATTTCCTTCACCGCCGTATCGGAAATCGGCGTAATGCATTCACCGCTCACAATCATGCCGGTGCGAACGGCGCCGGTTTTAATCATGTTGTTAAGAATATGCACGGCCGTGAGCATGCCCGCGCAGGCATTCGTCATGCTGAAACTCATCGCGTCGGGCCGCAGTTTGAGACTTTTTTTCAGAAACTTGCTCATGTCCGGCTTCATCCACAGATGGAGCCCGCCTTTGAAATGGCTGATGGACGAACAGATGATTACATCCAGGTCTTCCGGCCGGTAGCGGGATTTTTGCAGGCAATCCATCGCGGCAGCCATGGCCATTGTATAGGAATCCTGCTCGGCGGAACGCCACCGCCTGTCTTTGACGCCGGTGAGAAACTCCAGATCGAAGAGCGGCTTGGCCGGCATGCGGTCGATCAGTTCCTGCGTGGAAACGACGCGTTCGGGAAGATAAACACCCAAACTTTCAAACTGCGCTCTGATCATGCGCCGCCCTGGAGCTGTCTCAACATCACCGGTCCTTTGAGAAAATTTTTTTGGACGGAAGTATCGGAGTTTCGCCGAAGTGTCAAGACAATCTTGTCTGAAACGGCGCTGTCCCCGCAAACCTTGCCTTGCCGATTTAGTGTTTGCGCGCACGCGTTTATTTCTTTACAATACGCTAAAACATAAGGAGGCCAACATGAAGGTTCATTTTTACTGCTGGAGCGGCTGAAGCACCTGCCGCAAAGCGAGAGAGTTTCTCTTGCAGAAAAAGTTGGATCTGAGCGAACGGGATTTTTTCAAAAATCCCTTCAGCCGGGAAGAAATCGAAAAACTGCTGGCGGGCCGGCCGGCTTCCGACATGTTCAATGTCCGCAGTCCCAGTTTCAAAAAGCTCGGCCTGGAGCGGGAAAAACTGGGCGATGCGGAAATGGTGGACCTGATGCTGCAGGAGCCGCGCCTTATCCGCCGTCCCGTCGTACAAATCGGCCGCAAGGTCCACTTCGGAGCGGACGCCAAAACCCTGGCGGAAATTCTGGCCGACTGACAGGGCAGCCTCCCGACTCGCCTGCGCGCCTTGGCCTTACTGCCAGGAAAAGACCAGCCGCGTAAAGTAGGTCGTGTCCAGATAATCTTTATTTTCGGCCGGCCGGCTGTTGTAATCGTTCATGACGCCGAGGCGGAGTTTCCAGATTTCCGAAGCGACAATCGGAATTTCAAATGCGCTTTCGTGGCAAATACGGTAGTCGCGGTAATCCTCCAGGCTGGGAGTGTAGGTGACGTCGTTGGTCAGACGCCAGGCGTTGTCAAAGCGGTACAGATGCGAAATGCCCAGATCGAGCCCCGCCGTGCCTTTCGAAGATTCACCTTTCAGCGACTCGTGGCGAAACATCAAACCGGTTCTGCCCCGCAGCGTGTGATTCGCTTTTTTCAGAAAGAAGTAGCCGTAGCCGGCGGCGGCTGTGACCCGCAAGTCGAGAGCGGCGATCTGATCGTTTTCCGCTTCCGCACGCGCATACCAGGAGTGTTTTTCCCGGAAATAAGATTCGAAATCGATGCCGCCGACCGCCTGATTATCGCTTTCAATGCCGTCATCTTTCGCATACGCATAGCGCAGGTAGAGGAGCAGTCGATCGCGGGGCCCCTGCAGCCTGGCCTGCGCCCTTGAGCCGACGCTGATCCGCTCGGCATTGCCCGTCTTGCCGGCCACATCGACGCCGACCTCAAAGCTCCAGTGCCGGGCGCGCGGATCGGGAGCGCCTTCGGGCCAGACGTGTTCGGGCGCGTCGGCGCTGACAAGGACTTGTCCCTCCGCCGCATCGATGCGCGTTTGTTTTTTTGTGTAGGTCAGTTTTCCCCGGACGGGTTCATGGCCGGGAAAAGCCACATATACAGGCTTGTCCGTCGTGTAGGAGAGCACGCGCGCCGCATCAACGCTCACGACGCCGGCAAAGTCCGTCTGGACAAGGATCGTCTTCTGATCAATCCGGGAAATGGTTCCGATAAGGGTTGATCCGTTTTCCAGCGAGATGACGTCCGCGTGGACGGACTGAAGCGGGAAAAATGTCCAAAGACAAAACAAGATCAGCGGAATGATTATTTTTTTCATGAGCAACCTCCTTGCGAATTACCGTGACAATGGCCGGCTGGACCTTCTTGAGGCCATCTTAGGAAGAGGGGCCTCCGGAGGTCAAGAAAAATTATACTTTGCCGGGCGTCCGTCAACCGCGCCGGCCGGGCACGGCCGATACCCGGGTCAGCATCTCAAAAAAATCCGCTGCAGATAACCGGTGACATACAAATCGTCTTCCTCCGCGGCGGGAAAGCCGTAAGGCGGATGGACAGGGTCATCGGTTGCTGCGGAGGCAAAGCCCGCAGCCAGATGCGCAAAGGCAACGCTCGGGCCCGGATCGGTCTTGACGGCCGGAAAAGACGCGGCTAAAGAGGGCGGATTCCATTTTTTCATGGGATTTGTATACCAGAAGGCGAAAGGAGCCGTCAAAGGCCAAACCGGCGGAAGAACACGGGCCGTGTAGCGCTTGACAGCCGGGGGCGGCCATGCTTAAATCTAAGCGGAGGCCGGGCGGTAAAAAAATTCCTGGCTCCGGAGGAAAGATTATGAAAAAGGCGATTGTCCTGGCGGTTTTGTTGGTTCTTTTCGTTGTCGTATCCTGCGCTCCCACGAACAGTTCGCGGCAACGCGAGGGTTCCAACGTGGGTCAGGAAACCCATTTGACCGTTCAGGACGAACAACGCCTTACCGAAGAAGCTCTTCCGAAAATGCGGCAGGATTATCCGCCCGCGAAAAATCCAGAGCTTCAGCGCTATATTTCCGATCTGGGCGCGAAAATCGTCCGGGCCAACAAGCTCGACGGAAATCCCTACCGGTATAATTTCACGGTTGTGGATGTGCCGGACGTCAATGCTTTCGCCATGCCGGCGGGGACCATCTTCGTCACCGCGCCGCTCATCGCCGCCGCGTCGAGTGAAGCGGAGCTGGCCGGCGTCGTCTCCCACGAAATCGGCCACGTCGTCGCGCGCCATTCGGCGGAGAGGATGTACGCCATGGAAAAAGCCCAGAACAAAACCTGGCTTTACGCGGCGGGCGGAGCCGTCGTCGGCGCGGCGGTCGGCTACGGCGCGGGGAGGCTGCTCTGCAGGGAAGGCGATACGGCGTGCCATGCCCAGGCCGCAGTCATCGGCGGCGTGCTTGGCGCGGGAGGAGGATTACTGGCGTCGAAGTACACCTTCCTTGTCAATTCCCGCGAGGATGAAATGGAGGCGGATCGCATCGGATTTAAATATTCGGTGGCCGCCGGCTACGACAAGGACGAAGTGGGAAAATTCTATGAAAGACTGCTGCAGATGGAAAAAAGCGGCGGCGGGGGCGACAGCAGCGTGATGAAAAGCCTCTCCGACGCTCTCTCCACACACCCGCCGAGCGAAGAAAGGGTGCAGCAGATGAAGGAGATGGCCGCGAAAAGCCCCGCTAAAAAAGGCATCACCAATACGGCGGCGTTTAGCCGGGCAAAACAGCTTGCGGCGGGACTGAGAAAAAAATAGTTTAGCCGCGCAAACCAAAATGGACGGGCCCTTTCCGCCTGGGAGCGGAAAGGGCTATCCATATTCGGCGTTGCCGGTCAGTTTTTCAAGTGGATCGTATAGAGCACCCCCAGATACCGCTGGCCGTCGAATACCGGCTGGAAGGTTAAAACGCCCGTCCGGCCCTCCAACAGCTGCAATTCGTAAGTGTCCGCCTTTTTTGCGTGCAGGATCCGGAGAAGCTCCCGGTCATCGGTTCTGCGCCCCGCAGCGTAATTGTAATCGCGCAGGCTGTTCTCGCGGGGGTAGCCGAAACGGTTGATCCCTCTTTCATCCATCCACTGGACGCTGTAGAGGCCGGGCGTCGAATCGTAGAGGTCCTGGAAAAGCTTCAGCGCCGCCTTTTCGTCTCCGCCGGACAAAGAGCGCACCAGCGCCGGAGCGGCGGAATGCAAGGCGAGCTTCTGTTCAAGCGAAACCGCCGGCAGCACAATGCCTGTTTTCGTCTTTTCATCCGGATGCTCGACCTGAACGACCACCAGACGCCAGTCCGTTCCGTAGAGAGAAACCGTTCGCCAGTACGTTTTTTTCCGGACTGTCCGGCGTTGCGACTGGCCGAGAAACTCATAAATCCCGGAGCCGGCGGACGTCCCGGCAATTTGCCGCCCCAGCTTGAGCAGGCTGTCATAAGACCGGTACAGCGGATCGGAAAAAAGATTAAGCCCGATCTGGGGCTTGTCCACATCGTAAAGAATCATACCATGTTTATCCATTACCCAGATGTTCACCGGTGTGCCGGCAAAGAGGCCGTCCAGAACGCCGCCCAGAAGCTTTTCCGGCTTGAACAAGAGGCTCACCGAACCAAGACGCTTCCCGTCGGGCGTTGCCACAGGGTATTCCGCGTCGATTGCGGGAAATCCTTCCACGGCCCGGAAGACGCCGCTCAAAACCGGTTTGCCGGTTTTCAGGATTCTTTGCACCTGCTCCTGTCCGGCAATATTCTTTCCCTCGAAACGCCGGAAAGGCGCCGGCTCCAGCGTGACCATCGTTCCCTGCATGTCGACGGCCGCGCAATCCACCGCATATGAAAATTTCGAACAAAGCGCCGACAGAGCTCCCCGCGCCTCTGGGCCGGTAAGACCGGACTTACCAAGCTTTTGTGCGGCGCGGCCCAGGCCGTCGTCAAGGCGGTTTAGCTCGACCGACAGATTTTGCGCCGCCTCCGCAAGGAGCGGCGGGGGATTCGCGGCGGCAAAAGCCGCGGATGCGTCCCCACAGAGGAAGAGAACCGTTCCCAACAGCAAAAAGAAGATTTTTTTCATGATGCACACTCGCTTTCTTATTCGGATGTCAGATATTTTCAAGAAGAGAGGCTGAGGCGCTGCCGGGGAAAAACGCCTCCGGCCGCCGGTTTTTACTGATCTTCATTCAACTCCGGAAAATCAAACACCACCGGCGTGCAGGTTCCCGCCACAATGACCTGTATGCTGCCGTCCAGAATCCGTCCGGCGGCAAGGCGGTGAACCGTGATGAAATGCCGGTCGGGAGTCGAAAAATGTTTTGCGTAGAGGGAAAATGTTTTGCCCTCCGTTCGGGCAAAGCTTTCTTCAATCTCGTCTTGCGCCTTAAATGTAAACAAAACAGCGAACCGTTTCGTCTGGTCCGCCGCGCTGTTTTCAACGGCGGTAACGGACAGGATGGTCGCCCGGCCCGGATAGCTTTTATAGCGGCACGGACCGCCGACCAGGGACTTTCCCGAAGAAAGAGGCGGCTGAGCCGTGCAGGACGCGAAAAGCACAAGCCCGGTAAAAATCACGTATAAAAATAATGCATGGCGACATTGCACGGCAGAGGCCTCCTGCGGATCTTTGCGGAACACCTTTATACAACGGTGTGCAACTTTAATACAAACCGGCCGCAAACGTCAATTTCAAAAACCATCGAGCCCGGAAAATGTCTGTACAGCGGGAGCGCATCTGCAATCCGGCGTCACCATATCGCTTGACAGACGAACAGCCGATTTCTATACTAATTTTACAGGCAAGGTTGGAAACGCGAACCGTTGCGAAAAGAAAGGGGTTGCGATGAAAAAGCATTACATCAGCACGATTCTGATTATGTTTTTTGCCCTGGCCGTGATGGCTGGCTGCAACGGAGGCCAAAAGGGCCCGGCGCAACTGGCGGTTAAAGCGGCGGAAGACGCGGTCAACGCGGCAAAGGCCGAAGCCGGCGCTTTCGATCCGGAGCAGATCGCCGCTTTGGAAAGCGCACTGGCGGAGACAAAAGACAAACTGGCGCGGGGGGAAATCAAAGACGCCCTGGAAGAGGCGCGGGGACTCGTTACCAAGGCCAAGGAAGTGATTGCCGAGGCCAAGGCAGAAAGAGACAAACTGACGCAGCAATGGATGGACCTGAGCGCTGAATTACCCAAAATGGTCGAGCGTATCCAGGCTCGCCTGGATGCGATTTCCGGATCCAGAAAGCTCCCGGCCGACATGACAAGGAAAAAACTGGCCCAAGCCAGGTCCGGACTCGAAGCCGCGAAGGAAGACTGGACCAGAGCGCAGGAAGATCAGCAATCCGGTAAACTCGCCGAGGCCGTTGCGGCGGCCGTTGCGGCGGAGGGACATTCAGTAAAAACTATGAAAATACTCGGGCTTGCCGTTTCAAATGACAAGCCGATGTAAATGAATACGCGGTTCGCTGTTTAAAAATTTAGTTTCGCCGGCAACGAAAGTACGTCAACGTCCGCCACTGTGCCGGGGAAGAATCCAGGCCGCCAGAAGGCCCATCAGGCTGAACTCTCCGACGCCGAAGACCGCCCATTTCCAGACCAGCGAAAAAGGCAGCGGATACAAAACGTACGCATTGATATCAACCACCACCGCAAGCAAAAGACCGGTGCAGAAGCCGAAGAGCAGGCCGGTGCGAAAACTCTTTTTTTCAACCAGGCAAAGATAGATGAACACAAACAACGCGCAAACCAGAAAAGTCGCTGCAATCGACAATCCCAGATAAGAGGAAAAGTCCGGGCGGCGCAGCGGCGCGATGGCGGCGTTGGCCTCGTCCAGAATGATCAGGTGCACGAGCGCGTTGTACAACAGGGAAAAAGCAAAACACGCCAGAACCGTTGCAACGAATCTGGCCGGTCGAAATCCGTTCAGCAGTCCCATGAATTCATCTCCGGAAAGCTTTTCTCCGCTTGGTGGATACGGTGTCGGTTCACTTATCCGCAACGGCGGCGCATTTACGGCGTGATGTTTCTTCTCTTCATTTCCATGCGAACTTCAACACGGCGCTTGCGCAGATCCTCCGCGGTATAGCCGGTGCCTCCCGTGCCTACGCCCACACCGCCGCCGACTCCCCGGCCGATGCCGCCCACGCCGATGCCGAACGACGGACCCGTCTGCTTTTCCTGTTTTTCGATTTCATCGTTGAGACGATAGAAATATTCCAAAAGCTGCTCGTTGTTCATTTTTTTGAAATCTTCGTCGAGCATTTCCTTTGAGCCGCCGGCACAGCCCAGCACCAGCAGAGCGGCAAAACAAACCAGTACCCCCAACATTACAAGCATTCCCGCCTTCTTCATTTCAACCTCCGATTGTTTCATGTGCCGATATGTCATCAAACTGATTTTCAGTTCATTTTTTTCAAAAGCAGCAGCCTGTCCCGGATCCGGCCGGCTTTTACGGCATCGCCATTTGACTCGTAATAGTTCTGCAACCGGTCGAGATAGGCCCAGAGCGGTCTTTTCCAGCCATTGGCCGAGGCGGTGGCAACGGCGATCTGTAAAATTTGCTCATCATAAGGCAGGTAGCGGACCCAGACACCGCAGGCAATCAGGCGCGACAGGGGATCTTCGATCGCGGTCATTGCCCGGACGGCCAAAGCAGGATCCTTTGTGGAAACGGCTTTCAGGACGTCCGCATAGCGCGCGGGCAGCAGGCCCGGATCGACGGCGCTGAAGTTGCCTTTTAAAAAATGGCAGTAGGCCATATTGGCGGGAAGCGGGTCTTGGCGGTAGAGTCTGGCGAATTCCGTCGTCTCGAAGCTTTCCAGCGCAGCGGCATGCAGCCCGAATTTGGTCAGATAGGCCAGGGAAAGCAAATTCATGTCGTTGCCGGCGGCAATTTCCCGCACGGCCTTTAAAAAATGCGGCTCGGAGGCGTCTTCCCTGCCGGACAGAAAATACGTCTTATAGTTTTCCAGATGGCGGTAGCCGTTTTCCTGCCAGTCGGGAAGAACCGCACTCTGACCGCAGGCGGACACAAGCAGGACCATCATCAGTAAAACAGGAACTTTTCTCATGGCGCTTTAAACTCCGGGTTTTTCCGGGTACCGATGAGACCCTCCATTTTTTTCACAATATCGGTCAGAGAATCAACAAGATCATCGATATCGGAGCGGAGAATCTCAAAGTCCCGGGTGCCGGCAGAGGCATCTGAGCTTATTGTGTTAATATTATCAATTGTTTTATCAAGTTTTTGCAGTTTCCCGATCATATCCTTTAATATAACATTTGCCTGAGGAAGGGCCCCTTCCGAACCGTAGAGCTGCTCATCCGTCCGGTCCGCCATTTTATCCACCTTAATCAGCAGCCGATCAACGTTGTTAGTGATATCTTTCAGTTTTTTCAGAGAATCGTTGAGGGATCGGAGACTTTCCTCATCGGAAATCGCCATTTCGGCCAGGGATTTCTTGGACGCCAGATTGGTTGTGATTTTTTCGGCGTTACCCAGCACCCGGTTCAAATCGCCCTTGGGATCGGAAAGATTGCGTGTCAGGCGTTCAGCATGCTCGGCAATTTGCGCCACTTTCTCCAGGACCGGTTCTATTCGGGCAATCGCATCGTTAATATCATTGACAATGGAGACTTGCGGAATTTGATTTTCAGCAAGCGGCGGACTTTTCAGATTGACCGTACTCACGACAATCTGCGCCGAACCGATCAGCGGACGGTAAAGGATGAAACTGCTGTCGGAACGGATCCATTTGACGTGGCGGTCGGGAATCTTAATTTTGATCAGCACCAGGCCTTCGTCATTGAGTTCCAGAGCCGCCACTTTACCGATGTCAAATCCGGAAAAAACCACCGGCATACCGGCGGCAAAGCCGTCACCGGAACGGGAAGAAAGCGTAAATGTATGAGTTTGTTCGAAAACACCTTTTCCCGTCGCCAGATACAGGAGAGCCGCTATGAGAATAACGACTGTGCAACCAATAAAAAGACCGACTTTCAAATCCCGGCTCATGAGCCCGCTCCGCCATACTTTTCTTTCATCCATGAATAATCATATATATGACAGCTAAAATACAAATCGTCAATTTTTTTCAAGGCGGCCATGACGGGCGCAAAATCTTTTAGCTGCGGAATCATTTTAAAGGGCTGGTCGATCAGGATCCTGGCATCGCGCACCATTGCCGCGCGCAGCAGCATTACGTAAAATCTCTCCTCCGGCGTCAGGGCAGGATTCCGCCGCAGCGCGATGTGCGCCAGGCCGAGACGGTCCAGAAGCTCCAAGGCCAACCGGCGGGCCTCCCGCATCGGCATATTTTCGTGATAGGCTTTAATGAGCGCAATGTTCAGATAAGCCTCCTGATTGGAAATGAGAGGCACATCGGAGGAAACGGGAGCCGCCTGTAAGCGATAATTCTGCGTCAAAAGGCTTTGCGCGGCCTGTAGCGCCTGTTCGCTATCAAAAAAATTTAAAACAATTTTGTCACTAATGACAGCACCTCGATAATCAGTATGGCCGAAAAGACATTTACCATCCCCCGGGAAACGGCGACGGGGATGCTGGTCAATTCATGCGATGCCCGCAAACCGAATCGAATGGGAATCAGAGTAATAAAAAAACCAAAAATGCCGCACTTGACAAGCGCAATCACTATATCAGAAAAATTCGTTGAAATTAACAGTATCTTTGAATAAACATCCATGCCCATGCCGAAGATCAGACGAGAAAAAAGAATGCCGCTCACAAGCAGGACAATCGAACAAAGGCTGCTGAGCAGCACAATGGAGATAATTCCGTTGATAACGCGGGGTGCCAGCAGATAGTCGATCACGTCAATCCGGAAGGTTTCGAGCGTTTTAATCTCTCTGTTCACTTTCATGACGGCCATTTCCGTATTGATGGCCGCACTGGAGCGCAGCGTAATGAGCAAGACGGTCAAAAAAGGCGCAAGTTCCGTCACGATCAAGCCCATCAGGACATGGCCGATAAAATCCGTGAGACCGAACTGTTTGAGCAGCGTAAAGACGATACCGATCAGGAGCGAACCGAAAACGATGGAAACCAACAGAAAAACGGGCAAAATCTGAACGGATGTGAAATAAATTTGATTGACAAGGACTTCGCGCATGGCGCTCGAGTAGGTCTTGCGCTGGAAGATGCGCAGAAAAACCCGGCCGGAAAAGGCGATCGTGTCGGCAAACGCCAGAAATAGCATAGTGGCGCGATGTCCCAGATTTTCCCAGAAAGAAATCATGTCCTCTCCCTTGACGGAGTCCTATCCTAACACAGGAGAACGAAGACTTCAAACGGCCATTAACAGGACGTTTTGCATTGACAAATTCCCTCACGTCGTTATATTCAAACGAGCTTAAGAAATTGAAACATAGATGAAAAACACCCCTGTGCGTGTTGACCTTGGAGGAAAGATATGAAAAATTCAAACCGAAAAACTTTTTTTATGTTCCTGATGGCCTTTCTGGTCGCTTTTTTTATTGTGTCCGTCGTTGGGGTACTGCGCTCTTCGTTTATGACCTCGGGCGCGCCCGAGATCCCGGCGGCGCAGGCGATCCCCGCGCTTTCGGAGAGCGCAATGAAAACTCCCGTATCCTTTTCCGATCTTTCCGAACGTGTTAAACCGGCGGTCGTCAACATCAGCACATCCAAAACCTATAAAGGGCGAGGCGGATTCGGGGCGCCGTTCGGCGGATCCCCGTTCGGAGACGACTTCTTCGACCGCTTCTTCGGCGACATGCCGCGCCGGGAATTCAAGCAGCGAAGCCTGGGCTCCGGTTTCATCATCAGTGCCGACGGGTACATTTTCACCAATAATCATGTCGTCGAGCAGGCGGATAAAATTCTGGTCAAAATATCGGATGGCAAGGAATATGAAGCCAAGGTGATCGGAACGGACGCCAATACGGACATCGCACTTATTAAAATCAAACCGGACAACAGCCTGCCGATCGCCGATATCGGTGATTCCGACAAGGTCCGCGTGGGCGAATGGGTAATTGCCATCGGCAATCCCTTTGGTCTAGATGCCACCGTGACGGCCGGCATCGTCAGCGCCAAAGGACGTGTGATCGGAGCGGGTCCTTACGATAACTTTATTCAAACGGATGCCTCGATCAATCCGGGCAATAGCGGCGGACCTTTATTCAACATGGAAGGCAAAGTCATCGGCATCAATACGGCCATTGTCGCGCAGGGCCAGGGTATCGGTTTTGCCATCCCCATCAACATGGCGAAAAGCATTCTGGCCGACCTGAAGACCAAGGGAAAAGTGACGCGCGGCTGGCTGGGAATTTCCGTCCAGGATATTTCCGACGATATCGCGGCGAGCCTCAATCACAAGAGCAAGCAGGGCGCGCTGGTGTCGGATGTTTTTCAAGGCGACCCGGCCGACAAGGCAGGTATCAAGGTTGGAGACATAATCACCGAAATCAACGGCAAAGCCGTCAAGGACACGCATGATCTTCTGCTCACGATTGCGGGGCTGAAAGTCGGGCAAAAAATGAACGTCAAGGTGATTCGCGATGGTAAGGAAATGACGTTCCAGGTGACGGTGGCGGAGCGCAGGGAAAATGTCGCCGCGGACACGGAAAAATCCAGCCGCTTTCAGTTCGGCATTGCCGCACAGGACATCACTCCGGATATGGCCAGAAGTTTGGGCATTCCGCGTGAAGGCGTCATCGTGGCTGACGTGCAGCCCGGCAGTTCGGCCGATGAAGTGGGCATCCAAGCCCAGGACGTGATTGTGCAGGTTAACCGGGTAAAGATCCGCTCTATGAAAGATTATACCCGTGAAATAGCCAAGGCGGCGGAAAAGAAGACCGCGGCGCTGTTGATCAAACGCGGCAGATCGCAGTTTTTCGTCGTTCTCAAGCAACAGTAGCAAAATACCCGCAACAAGAGCAAAAAGGCAGACCGTTCGGTCTGCCTTTTTTTATCCACCGGCAAACGCCGGCAAATTGCCGTAGACAAAAGTCTGTAAAAGATTTAAACACGCAACATGAAATTTTACGATTACGCCGGCATCATCCACATGCATTCATCATTTTCATTTGACGGCCACGCCACCATGGAACAGATTCTTTCGGCCACTCGAAAAACCGGCATCGATTTCTTAATGCTGACCGACCATGACCACTTGCAGGCCAGACGGGAGGGCTGGGAAGGCTGGCAGGATAAGACGCTGGTAGTCGTCGGAGAGGAAATCGCCCCCCGGTTCAATCATTATCTGGCCTTCGCGATTCAGGAACCGGTATCTTACGACGGAGACCCGCAAGGAAAGAATCCCCAAAAATATATCGATGACGTCAATAAACAGGGAGGATTCGGCATCATCGCCCATCCCGACCACGAGGGCACCGAGATGTTTCACGTGAAACATTACTGTTGGAATGACTGGAACGTGAGCGGTTATGCCGCCGTCGGCATCTGGGACTTCATGACGGACTGGCAAAAAAGTCTCCGGGGCTATTGCAGCGGACTTCTCGGCTTTCTCTTCCCCGCTTACCTGCTGAAAGGCCCTCGCCGCGTCACCCTGGAACGCTGGGACGCGCTCAATCAGATCGGCAAAACGGTCGGCATCGGAGAGTTGGACAATCACGCCAGCATCAAAAAATTTCTGGGGATCCGTTTCGTCGCCTTCCCTTTCGAACGGGCCTTTCGGTTCATCCGGACCCATGTCCTCCTGGATCAGCCTTTCTGCGGCGACAGTCGGCAAGACATTGACCGTCTTTTTCAAGCCCTGCTTTCCGGGCGCTGTTATTTTGCCCTGGACTACTTTGTCCCGTCGCGGGGGTTTCAGTTTATCATCGAGCAAGATGGACAGGTCTTTTCTCAGGGCGAACGTCTGAAATTGTCCGGAAGCGCCCGTCTCTCTGTTTCGTGTCCGGTTTCGGCTCAGATCCGGATTATTCGCAATGGGCGCGAAGTTCATCGGACCGCTGCCGAGCGACTTTCCCTGCCTGTTGAACAGACCGGTGTCTATCGTGCGGAAGTGTTTTTGAAAAAGATGGGTAAATTCCGCCCCTGGATCTTTTCAAATCCGATTTTTATCACGTGACGGGTCATTCGTTGAAAAATACCTCAATGACACCATGAAACAATCTATATATTTGATTTTATTGTTTTTTTGTAATTCCGCACTGATTGTCGCGCTCTGGCGGTATCCTTAATGTATATGGATGTAGGTTTTTCTCGCTTTCCTGCTATGCCATTTTCATGCCTGGCAGCGTGGACAATAAAATGTGCTGCGCCCACCCTGCCGGATCCGGGTGATGACTTCTCCGCAGACCGGACAGGCTTTTCCCTCCCTCCCGTAGACGGCGAGCAGATATTGATTCTCTCCCGGACAGCCGTAAAGATCCCGCCAGTCGGAAATGGACGTTCCTCTCTTCTCGATGCCGTCTTGCAGGACACGACGGGCCTGGCGAAAAATTCTGTTCCATTCTTCTTTTTTGATTTCCGCCGCTGGCCGCAGCGGAGAAACGCGTGCGCGATGCAAAATCTCGCAGGCGTAAATGTTGCCGATGCCGGCGACGGCGGCCTGGTCCATCAGGACAAGTTTGACGGCGACACGGCGAAGGGCCTGCCGCACGAGAAAGGCCTGCCGGTCGAAGCCGGTGATAAAATCGTTGCGGCAGGTCTCCGGGTTGTCCACTGCCACGCAAACCGTTGCAAACCGCCGGGGATCGACCAGATCCACGCATCCCTCGGCAAAGCCAAGCCGCAACCTCGTGTGCGGCTCGATCGCGTACTCTGTCCGCCACAGCAACCGTCCCGACATCCGCAGATGAACGACCAGGCGTCGGCCGTCGTCAAGCACGCAGACGACTGTCTTCCCGATACGCCGCACGTCCGTAACCTCGCGGCCTCGGACATCCGCCAGTCCCGAGAGTTTCTCATCGTAAACCTCCTTTGAACGGATAACCCGTCCGACAATCTTCTCTTGCAGCTGGCGGCACAACGTTTCCACTTCCGGCAATTCCGGCATGATCTTTCTCCCCATGCAGTCTGATCCGGATGGCCTTGCGCGCGGCGCGCCTGCAGGACACGTCGCGCACGGCTCTTCGGATTTTTCCCGCGGCAAAAAGGAGCGTCTTGCGCCCCTCCTCTTGCACCACCGCAGGCGGCCTGCCCACCCTCCGGATCGCCGCGACGGCAGGCGGACTCCGAATGATTTTCGTTCCGCCGCATCCGAAAATTTTCCCGCTCGTTCGGGAACGCAACTTTTAAAAATATTTTTTCATTTTTTGCGTCTAAATGCAAAATATATGTTGACAAATTTTTTTGCTTGCGTAAATTCGAAAATTATAAAGCCGTTCATTGACGGCTAATTTTTTAAACGGAAGCGTGCTTCCGGAAGGAGGATGAATGGAAAACGAGACCCTGTTCAATGAGGAGTCAGAACCTCCCGGCCCCTCGACCGGTCTTGTTGCGGTTCGAAATGAAGCAACGGATTTCTTGTCGTTGTCCACCGGCAATGCATTGCCGCCCCTCCCAAAATCAAAACCGGAACGTCTTTACTTCCCCTTTAAAGATTCACCCCGCGCCCGCGCTTTCCGAAAAAAACATTACCCCGGCATCAGCCGCATCGAGTGGTACGACTGGCACTGGCAATTTCAAAACGCCATCCGCGACGTCCACACGCTCGACAACATCATCCACCTATCCGACAACGAACGCCAAGCTATGATGCATCCATCGGGGGATCTGCCCGTGGCCATCACCCCCTATTACGCGAGCCTATTGGATCCGGAAGATCCGTCCTCGCCGCTGCGCCGTTCGGTTGTTCCGGTCGTCGACGAATGCCTGCACACGAAAGGCGAGGAAGAGGACCCGCTCTGCGAAGACGCGGATTCACCCGTACCCGGCATCGTGCATCGATATCCGGACCGCGTTCTTTTTCTGGTTACGGATCTCTGCTCCACCTACTGCCGTTACTGCACTCGCTCGCGCATCTTCGGCCGCCAGCATCAATGCTTCATCGACATGGCCAAATGGGAAAGAGCGCTGGCCTATATCGCCTCTAATACGAACATCCGCGACGTTCTGCTCTCCGGCGGCGATCCGCTGACCCTGTCCGACGAGCGCCTGGAGTGGCTCCTGTCCCGTCTGAGGGAAATTCCCCATGTCGAGCTGCTCCGCATCGGCACAAAGGTGCCCGCCGTTCTGCCGCAGCGCATCACGCCGGCGCTGGTGTCCATGCTGAAAAAATATCATCCGCTGTGGATGAGCATTCATGTGACGCACCCCGACGAGCTGACGCCGGAAATGAGCGCCGCCTGCATCCGCCTGGCCGACGCCGGCATTCCGCTGGGCAGCCAGACGGTTCTGCTCTCCGGCATCAACGATTCCGTGGCCACCATGACCCGCCTGGTGCACGGTCTTTTGCAGATCCGTGTTCGTCCGTACTACCTGTATCAATGCGATCCGATTCCCGGCTCGTCTCACTTTCGCACCCCCATCAGCAAGGGACTGGAAATCATCCAGGGCCTGCGCGGTCATACGACCGGCTACGCCGTCCCGACCTACGTTGTGGACGCGCCCGGCGGCGGCGGCAAAATTCCGCTGCTGCCCGACTATGTCGTCGGGTGGGACAAGGGCGATCTCCTGATGCGCAACTACGAAGGCAACATCTTCCGTTATCCGGACAATTCCGCCGACTCGAAGGATATCCATTAGGACCATGTCCGGCAAACCAGCCTCCCCATCCTCCAGCGCCGCGCGCAAGCTTCTCATCGGTCTGACCTACGACCTGCGCGACGATTATCTGCGCGAAGGCTATTCCCTGGAAGAAACCGCCGAATTCGACAAGCCCGACACGCTTATCGCCATCGAAGACGTCATTGAGAAATACGGCTTCGCCGTCGACCGCATCGGCCATGTTCAGTCTTTGACGCGTCGTCTGGCCGCGGGCGACCGCTGGGATCTGGTTTTCAACATCGCCGAGGGGCTCTGCGGTTTCGGCCGGGAGGCGCAGGTTCCGGCACTTTTGGACGCCTATCGGATTCCCTATACATTTTCCGATCCGCTCGGCCACAGCCTGACGCTCCATAAAGGCATGACCAAACACGTCGTGCGCGATCTCGGCATTCCCACCCCGGACTTCGCCGTTGTTGCCGAACCGGCGGACATCGACCAAATCGCCCTCCCCTATCCGCTTTTTGCCAAACCCGTCGCGGAAGGAACGGGCAAGGGCATTTCCGCTCTGTCGAAAATCGACGACGCCCGAAATCTTAAAGATGTCTGTCTGACACTGCTGGAGACGTTTCGTCAGCCCGTGCTGGTGGAAGCCTTTCTTCCCGGACGGGAATTCACGGTGGGCATCGTCGGCACGGGTTCCGACGCCCGAACGATCGGCGCGATGGAGGTGATGCTGACTTCCGACGCCGAGCAGCACGCCTACTCTTACGACAACAAGGAACATTATGAAAACCTCGTCCGCTACGCCGCCGTCGCAGATGCGGAAGCCCAAAAAGCCATGGAGTTGTCGCTTCTGGCCTGGCGCGGCCTCGGTTTACAAGATGCGGGCCGCGTTGACCTTCGCTCGGATGCCCGCGGGCTGCCGCACTTCATCGAAGTGAACTCTCTGGCCGGCTTGAATCCAGTCCGGTCCGATCTGCCCATTTTGTGCCGCCTGGTGGGAATGAGCTACGAGCAACTGATCTCCGACATTCTTTCTTCGGCTCTTGCTCGGGCCGGCTTTTCCGACCGAATACCGAAAGCCTGAAAATACCTGAACGGATATCATGCCTATGAGAAAGATCGTCATTCTGCACAGCGAAGTGGCCCAGGACGCGGCCGAAGATGAACTGGATTGCCTGCGCCAGGCGAAAACCATCGCCGAAACCGTCACGGCCCTGGGCGACGCGCCGATTCTGCTTCCCTTCGTTCTCGATCTCTCCGCCACCATGGCTAAACTGGAAATGATCAAACCCGACGTGGTTTTTAACCTTGTTGAAACCGTCGCCGCGCGGGGCGCCATGGCATATTTCGCTCCGGCACTCCTGGACGTCTTGCGGATTCCCTACACGGGCAGCCGCACCGAGTCGATGTTTCTCACGTCCGGCAAGCCGCTTACCAAAAAAATTCTTGCAGCCAACGGCATCCCCACCCCGGACTGGATCACGGCGGACGGAGCGCACTGCTCATCCGGGCGCCCTTGCGCCTACCTCATCAAACCCTGCTGGGAAGACGCGTCTGTGGGACTCGACGAAGAGGCCTTTCTGCCGGCAGCCGATGCCGAAACGGTTCGGAATGCCCTGCAACTCCGGCAAAAGAAACTGGGCCTGGAATGCTTCGCCGAGGCGTACATCGACGGTCGTGAATTCAACATCGCACTTCTGGCCGCCGGCGGCGTGATCGCTTTGCCGCCCGCGGAAATCCTTTTTTTGAATTACCCTCCGGACAAGTTGAAAATGCTCGATTACCGGGCCAAATGGGTGGAAGATTCGTTTGAGTATGAAAATACCGTCCGCAATCTGAAGCTGAAGCCACGGGACGCCGCGCTGGCGGATCGTCTGCGCGAAACGGCTCTGGCCTGCTGGCGCCTGTTCGGCTTGCGCGGTTACGCCCGCATCGATTTCCGCGTGGATTCCCACGGGCGGCCCTGGGTTCTGGAAATCAACGCCAATCCTTGCCTGTCGCCCGATGCCGGCTTTGCCGCCGCCCTCGAACACGCGGGCATTCCCTATTCCGAAGCCATCGACAACATACTGAACGATGCGCTGAATCGCTGAAACGAAGGAGGAGTCTTTTTGTGTTAAAACCGGTCGTCTTGCTTTTCTTCTCCAATCTGTTCATGACCTTCGCCTGGTACGGCCACCTGAAGAACCTCAACAGCAAGCCCCTTTTTCTGGTCATCGTCATCAGCTGGGGCATCGCTTTTTTTGAATATGTCCTGCAGGTGCCGGCCAACCGCCTCGGCTTCGTGCACTACTCCCTGGGGCAGCTCAAGATCATGCAGGAAGTCATCACGATGATTGTTTTTGCGGGATTTGCCGTCCTGTACATGAAGCAGCCCCTGAAACTCGATTTTCTGTGGGCGTCGCTGTGCATGGTCGGCGCGGTTTATTTCATGTTTCGCGGCGGTTTGCCGCAGAACGGTTAAGCCAATGAATCAGCTCGCTTTCCGACACGTCATTCAGCCGTCCGACCTTGGCGCCATTTTAAACATCGTTCAATCCAGCGGTTTCTTTTCCGCCGAGGAAGTGGAGCTGGCCTGCGAACTGGCGGCCGATCGCCTGGAGCATGGCCAGCAAAGCTCGTATCAATTCCTTTTTGCCGAGGACGGCGCGAAGGTCGTCGGCTACGCCTGCTACGGCCGGATCCCGGCGACCGCCGCCAGTTACGATCTTTACTGGATTGCCGTCGCCGACGTCTCGCGAGGCCGCGGCTTAGGAAGCCTTCTGCTGCAAAAGACTGAAGACGCCATCCGCGCCTGCGGCGGCAAGCGTCTTTATGCGGAAACATCCTCCCGTCCCCAGTATGCGCCGACCCATCGCTTTTATGAAAGTTGCGGCTATGGCGCCGAGGCTCTTTTGCAGGATTTCTACGCGCCGGGCGACAGTAAAATTATTTATGCTAAACGTTTATAATCACAACCAATAACACCGTCATCCGCGTTCATTTTCTTGATAAAACCTTGCAATTTCTTTCAGAATTCGCTAGAGCACTGCTGGCTTTGCAGGACATCGTCTGATCCCTTTAAGGAAGATAAGGAGGAAAAATTCATGCGCCTGTTTCCTAAAGAAGAAAACTTTTTTGAATATTTTGAAGAGCTCGCCAATAAGCTGGAAGAAGGCGGTCAGTTCTTTCTCGATATGACCAGGAATCGCGATTATTCCGAAGCGAAGGTCGCCCGGCTCAAAGAGCTTGAGCATGAAGCGGATGTGATTACGCATCGAACCTACGAAAAAATGCATAAGACTTTCCTCACGCCCATCGACCGCGAGGATATTTACGCCCTGGTCAACAAAATGGACAGTGTCCTGGACGTCATCGAGGCCACGGCCATCCGGATTCACATGTACAAGGTGAAGAAACCGGATGATGAAATCATCAAGCAGGCGGAAATCCTTTTCCAGGCCATTAAAAAGATCAAAGAAATTGTCCACGGTCTGCGCGACATGAAGAATTCCAAAATGATTCTCGACGGCTGCGTGGAAATCAATACCCTCGAAAACGCCGGCGACGTCACGCTGCGAACCATCATCACCAATCTCTTTGTAAAAGAGCAGGACGCGATTGAGCTGATCAAGTGGAAAGAAATATTTGAGAGAATTGAAGAAGCAATTGATGTTTGCGAAGACGTCTCCAACATCGTCGAAGGGATCGTCCTGAAACATGCTTGATTCAATGGCATTTGTCATTTTTCTGGTCGTCATCGCCCTGGTGTTCGACTTTTTGAATGGCTTTCACGATTCGTCCAACTCGATCTCTACCATTGTTTCCACCCGCGTCCTTTCGCCCAAGCAGGCGGTCATCTGGGCGGCGTTTTTTAATTTTGTCGCCGCTTTTTTTATTGGAACGGAAGTGGCGCACACCGTCGGCAAGGGCATTGTACAGCTCAATGTTATCGACAACCTGGTGATACTTTCCGCGCTGGGCGGCGCTATCATCTGGAACATCACGACCTGGTATTTCGGCTTGCCGAGCAGCTCCTCCCACGCGCTGATCGGCGGACTCATCGGCGCGGGCATCGCCAAGGGCGGCGTCGGCACACTGGTGTGGTCCGGCATCATCAAAACCACCGCTTTTATCTTTCTGTCGCCGACCATCGGGCTGATCCTCGGATTTATCTTCATGGTGATCTCCATGAATCTCAACCGCAACTCAAATATTGCCCGGACCGATAAACTCTACCGGAAGCTGCAGCTGGTGTCGTCGGCCGTTTACTCCACGGGACACGGCATGAACGACGCGCAAAAAACGATCGGCATCATCGCCGTCGTTTTGTACAGCAAGGGCCTCATCGGCTCCAGTTTCAACATTCCCTGGTGGATCATCATCATGTGCTATTCGGTCATTGCCCTGGGCACCATGTTCGGCGGCTGGCGCATCGTGAAAACCATGGGCACCAAGATTACCAAACTTCAGCCGATCGGCGGATTCAGCGCCGAGGCCGGCGCCGCCTGCGCAATCATCGGGTCTTCCATAGCCGGCATTCCCGTCAGCACGACCCACACCATCGCGGGCGCCATTGTCGGCGTCGGCTCCACCAAGAGATTGTCTGCCGTGCGCTGGGGCGTGGCCGGCAACATTGTCTGGGCGTGGATTCTGACCATCCCCATTTCGGCTACCATCTCCTCCGCCTTCTATCTGGCCGTTCATTTTTTTCTCTGAACACCGCCCTCCTGCTGCAAAAGTTAAAATGCCATTGCCAATTTAGCCGTTTTGCCGTAAATGATAATTTCCGAATGACAGACGGGAGAGGTTTGAATGCCGGAAAAAAAACTGCCCTTTACGAAGAAAAAGCTCGACGCCATCCTGGCCGAGTTTCCAACGCCTTTTCATCTTTATGATGAAAAGGCCATCCGCGAAAATGCCCGCGCGTTTAAAAAGGCCTTTTCCTGGAATCAGGGCTTCAAGGAATTTTTCGCAGTCAAAGCCGCTCCCAATCCCTATCTGATGAAAATTCTGCGCGCCGAGGGCTTCGGCGCTGATTGCAGTTCGCTCGCGGAATTGCTGCTGGCCCGGGAAACCGGCATTACCGGCGAAGACATCATGTTTTCCTCAAACGACACCCCCGCCGAGGATTTTCTGCTGGCGAAAAAACTCGGGGCAATCATCAACCTGGATGACATCAACCACATCGACTATCTGGAAAAAACTGCCGGCCTGCCCGAACTTATCTGTTTCCGCTACAATCCCGGCCCCCTCAAAAAGGGGAACGTGATCATCGGCCATCCCGAAGAAGCCAAATACGGCTTCACCCGGGAGCAGCTGTTTGAAGGCTACCGGATCTGCCGCGATAAAGGCGTCCGGCGCTTCGGCATTCATACCATGGTCGCGTCCAACGAGCTCGACGCGCAGTACTTTGTTGAAACGGCCGAGATCCTCTTCGAACTGGTTGTTCAGATTTCCCACGCTCTCAACATCCGTTTCGAGTTCATCAATATCGGCGGCGGCATCGGCATCCCCTACCGTCCGGAACAGGAACGGATCGATCTGGCGGCGATGAGCCGGGGCATTCGGGAGCAATACGATAAAATCATCGTCGACAAGGGTATGGCCCCGATCAAACTCTTTGCCGAATGCGGACGCTACATCACCGGTCCCTACGGCTATCTCGTCGCCCGGGTGCTGCACATCAAGGATACCTACAAAAAGTTTGCCGGCCTCGACGCCTGCATGGCCAACCTGATGCGGCCGGCCCTTTACGGCGCCTACCATCACATCACGATTCCCGGCAAGGAAAAGGCGCCCCATGACGTTATGTACGACGTTACCGGTTCTCTGTGTGAAAACAACGACAAATTCGCCGTGGACCGGACGCTGCCTGCGCTTGCGCCAGGCGATCCGGTAGTGATCCACGACGCAGGCGCCCACGGTTTTTCAATGGGCTTCAATTACAACGGAAAGCTCCGCTCCGCCGAACTGCTCCTGCGCAAAGACGGGTCCGTCGTCCAGATCCGCCGCGCGGAAACCGTCGACGACTACTTTGCCACGCTGGATTTTAAGGGACTGAAAAAATTTGAGGTTCAAGGATAAAGGTCTTTGAACCTTTCTCCTCCTTGTTCTTCCCCTTGCCTTTTGGCCATTCCACCATTATATTTGCTTCATGTCGAAGGAAAAATTTCCATCCACGCCGGCGGTTCTGGCGCTGAAAAAAGGAAATGCAGCCTTTACGCTGCATACCTACGCCTACGAGGAAAAAGGCGGAACGAGGATTTCTTCTCAGAAGCTCGGCGTGGACGAACACTGCGTGATCAAAACCCTGGTCATGGAAGACGAAACGGCCAGGCCTTTTATCATACTGATGCACGGCGACCGTGAGGTTTCCACAAAAAATCTGGCGCGGATCATGGGAGTCAAATCCGTTTCCCCCTGCCGGCCGGACGTGGCCCACCGGCATACGGGGTACGTGGTCGGCGGCACATCCCCCTTCGGCACGAGGAAGCGCCTGGACGTTTACATAGAAAAGACCATCGCGGATCTTCCGGAAATTCTCATCAACGCGGGCGCCCGGGGTCTGCTGGCCGCGATGCCGCCTGCGGAACTGATCCGCCTTTTGTCCCCCCGCGAAGTTCGCGTCGGGATATAATTTGCCTTTTGAGTGCGAAAAAGAGATAATGCCCGCAAGATTTTGAAGGAACGTCTTATGCCGGACAACGTGATCATCCGCTGTCTGAACTGCGGAACCAAAAATCGCATCCCGAAACAAAAATTTCAGGGCCGGCCGACCTGCGGCCAATGTCATGCCCCGCTAGACGAGCTGATCATCCGCTGCCTGAAATGCGGGACCAAAAACCGCATTCCGGAGGAACGCCTCAACGCCAAACCCCTGTGCGGCAAGTGCGGCGAGCCGCTTATCATCGCCAAACAGGACATCAAGCCGATCGACGTCACGGACGATTCCTTCGACCGCGAAGTGCTCTCCATGGATACCTCCGTCATGGTGGACTGCTGGGCCCCGTGGTGCGGTCCCTGCAGAAGCCTGACGCCGATCATCGACGAACTGGCTTCGGATTACGTAAACGGCGTCAAGGTCGTCAAACTGAACGTGGACGAAAATCCGGCGACTGCTTCCCAGTACGGCATTCGCAGTATCCCAACGCTGCTTTTTTTCCGGGAAGGCCGACTGGTTGAACGTCTCGTAGGCGCCCTGCCGAAACAGGAAATCGAAAAACACCTTCTCGCGATCATTAAAACAAACTGAAAGAGAAAAAATACTTCATGAAGTTCCCCCGGAAGCAAACTTACGCATGTAAAATCTTTACGGTCTGGGAAGAAGATGTCCCGCTGCAAAACGGCAAGACCACACGGCAAAGCTGGGTAGAGCATAAACCCACCGTGGCCGTTGTGGCCGTGAACGATCAAAAAGAGGTGCTGCTGATCCGGCAGTACCGGGTTCCCGCCGGACGGGACCTGCTCGAAATTCCCGCCGGAACGATGGATCACGGCGAAGAATCTCCCGCCGTTTGCGCGGGTCGGGAACTGGCGGAAGAAACGGGCTTTCGCGCCGGCAAGCTGACCGAGCTTTTCGCCGGCTATCTCCTGCCTGGGTACTGCAACGAGTTCATGTATTTTTTTCTGGCCGAGGATCTGGTGTACGATCCGCTGACGCCGGACGAAGACGAATTTATCGCTGTGCTGCCGACGAGCTTCGCCCGGGCCTGCGAACTCCTGAAGGACGGTTCGATTGTCGACGCCAAGACAGCCCTCGGGCTCCTCCTGGCCGGCCGCCATTGCAAGCAAGACGTCTGCAAAGCGTAAAAAGGGCTGATGTGACAATTCTTAAAAAACGCCGAGATGCTCGAATCAGCGCAGCATTTTTTCCCTTTTCTCCAGCTGAATTTCCAGATTCTTCAGCTGTTGGATATCTTTTTTCAGTTGTTCATTTTCCTGCTGCAATCTAATCAATTCCGCCGAATATTTTTCTTCCGTCTGCCGAATGCCGTCTCTCAGCCCTTCCATTTCCCTCGCGAGTTTTCCGTGGTCGTTCTGCGCCCTTTGCTTATCCAGCCGAAGCTGGTTTTGCAGCTCGGCCATTTTTTGAATACAGGCGATTACCGCTCCGGCGGCGGGTGTCCACTTGCCGTCCGGGTGTTCCCGGACAAGCTTTTCCAGTCTGAGTCTGGCTTCCTTGTAATTCGGCTCTTTTTGCTGATTACTTAAATATGAAAGGGCTTCTTCAAACAGGTCCCTGTCCGAAGGCTCTGTTTTGAAAAGATTCCCAACGGTTTCAGGCGCCCTGGCGGACGTCTCCGCAGGAGGGATAACCGATTTCGTCGCACAGCCGCCCAAAAGAGCGGCAATCATGAAAACAGCGGCCAGACGCCGGATGCCGGCTAACGCTCGACCGGTTCCGGCTGGTTTTGTCCATTTTGCTCTTGCACTTTTTTCCATTTTTCAATGTCTTCTTCTGTCACGTAGTTGCTGCCGGTCATCCTTTTGGCTTCTTCCTTTAATTCCGCCACCAGCCTAGCCATCTCCAGCGGATTCTTAAACCGCGATCCGTCATCGGTCACAATGGCCGCTGTAACGGTAATCAGTGGAAATTTTTGTATGGTCCCCTGACGATTCCGTCCGATAAAGTATCCGTTCTGAGCGTCTTGTGGTTCATAGAATCCAAGGATGCGGTCCGAAAAATCCGCTACCAGTCGTTTACAGACGTCCGCGACCTGGCCGGGCTTGCCGATCAGCACGTAATCGTCTCCGCCGATGTGCCCGAGGAAGAGGTCTCTCAACTGCGCGTCTTTGATATACCCCTGCAGGATCTGGGCGACTTCCTTGATGACCTCGCTGCCCCACGCATATCCGTATTTATCGGCAAACGGTTTGAAATTGTCCAGATCCACCTGGCACAGGGAGAAGGTCTCACCCTTTGCCAGAAGCTGCTCGATTTTGAATTCAATCGCCAGATTTCCCGGCAAACCGGTAAGCGGACTGGCATCCAGATTCAGCGCCTCAAGCATCTTGAGCCTGTTGGTCATGTACGCAAACGATTTGGCCAGCGCGCCGATTTCATCATCGCGCCGGGCCTCGATTTTGTGATCCAGGTTGCCTTCCGCAATCAGGCGGGTGGCCCGCTGCAGCTGCTGCAGCGGTTTGGAGATGTTGCGGGTGATGATCAGCGCGAGCGCAATTCCCAAAACCAGGCTGAAGATTCCCAGAGTCAGCGTCATATGGACCGCAGCCCGGCTCTGTCTTGCAAACTGTTTCATTTCATCGTTGATCGCCCGGTCCATCGTCTTTTGCATGCCCCGGAGTTTTACCGCCAGGTCATCGATGGCGGTTCTTCCCATCGTATCGGAAAGGGACTGCGCTTCTTCGTTCTGGCCGTTTTGCACTTTGAAGACTTCTTCTGCAAACAATTCCCGGAGGTGTTTTTGCAGGGCGTCCATTTCGTCAACGGCCGTTTTCGTTTTCCGGTCCAGCCTTAGCTCACGGACCCGCGTCAGTTCCTCCTGGAATTCCCGGCTGCGCTGCCAGAATATCTGCTCCAGCGCCGGATCTTTTAAAATCAGGTATTTTTTTTCTGCGCTTTCCTGCGCCAGGAGAATATCCATCAGCTTTTTGGAACTCTCCAGCAAAACAAAGTGATGCTGCGTGATCGTGTAAGCGGAACCGCTGAGCGTCTGCAGACTGTTGACGGCGTAAGCGCTTGCCAAAACGGTCAGAAGCGCCATGAACAAATACCCCAACAACAATTTGCGGCTGATTGTGAGCTTCATCTTTGAGTTACAAAACCTGAGAAGATTTTCCTGTTTTCTGAAAGCGACTTCCGACAAAAGCCTCTTTTTATGAATTATCACAACCCAGCGGTCGGCGTAAAGAACAATTTGTTTTTTGTCTCACGCGGCCGGTCTCCGGCCGTCAAAAGCGCAGAAAGCTTCTTGCCACGGGCCCAAAGTTTTGTTAAACTTCAATTCGGAAAGCAGGCAGCGCTTTTACACTCTTGAGCCATCCGTTAAAAACAGGCGTCTTTGCTCCTGCCCAAAACGTATGTTTCGGGAAGAAAGGGAAACCCCTCATGATTTACAACGAAGAGTTTGAAACCCTGCCGCGCGAAGCCCTGAAGGCCCTGCAAAGCAAGCGGCTCGGACAGGTTCTGCAGCGCGTCTACCACACGGTCGGGTACTACAAAAAGGCCCTCGACGCCGCTGGTGTTACACCGGACGCGGTTTCGGCGCCGGACGACTTGAAAAAACTGCCGTTCATGACCCGCCAGGATCTGCAAAACAACTACCCTTTTGGCCTGTTTGCCGTCCCGATGAGCAACATCGTTCGTCTGCACGCCGCATCCGGCACCCCGGGACGTTCGCTGGTTTTCAGCTATACGCGGCGCGACCTGGACACCTGGACGGAACTGGCCGCGCGATCGCTGGTCGCGGCCGGCCTGACGAAAAATGATATCGTCCACAACGCCTTCAGTTACGGACTGCTGCCCGGCGGTCTGGGCCTGCACTACGGCATCGAAAAAATCGGCGCGAGCGTCATTCCCATGTCCGACGGCAATACCAAACGGCAGATTCTTCTGCTGCAGGATTTCGGTCCGACGGTGCTGTGCGCCACACCGTCCTACGCGCTGCATCTGGCCCAGGAAGGCAAGGCGCTCGGCGTGGACATGAGATCCCTGCAGTTGCGCGTGGGAATTTTCGGGGGAGAGCTCTGGAGCGACGCAACCCGGGATGCTCTCGAAGACGCCTTCGGCATCAAGGCGCTCAATATCTTCGGCCTCTCGGAAATGATGGGACCCGGCATGGCCACAGAATGCCTGGACGGCCGCCGCGGCATGCACGTTTTTGAAGACCATTTCATCGTTGAAACCATCGATCCGGCGACAGGCTTGGTTCTGCCCGAAGGCGAGGAAGGGGAACTGGTTTTCACCAGCCTATCCAAGGAAGCCTTCCCGCTGGTCCGCTACCGCTCCGGCAACATCTCGCGTCTGATTCCCGAACCCTGCCGCTGCGGCCGCACCCACATCCGGATGGAGCGCGTCTTGAAGCGCAGCGACGACATGCTGACCGTCCGGGGCATCAACATCTTCCCGGCGCAGGTGGAAGCCATTTTGCGGGACATCGAAGGCGTCGAACCGGACTTTCAGCTGATCATCGACAAGGTTGGGGCGCTGGACGCGGTCGAGCTGCTCGTGGAAGTCGGCGAGAATTTTTTCGGCGAAGCGGGGGGTGTCAAGGAACTGCAGACGATCGAAAAAAGGATCGTCAAGGATATGAAAGATTATTTAAGCATCTCGCCCCGCGTCAAGCTGGTCGCTCCGCAGACACTGAAGAGCAAAGGCCGGAAGGTCATCGACAAACGAATTGTTTAATCCCCGTACCCGCCGGCGGCGGCAGGGAACGAACTTATGTGGAGGAATTATGAAAGTCGAACAAATCTCTGTCTTTCTTGAGAACAAACCGGGCACTCTTGAGCATGCCACTCGCGTACTGAAGGAAAACAACATCAACATCCGTACCCTATCGCTGGCGGAAACGGCGGACTTCGGCATCCTGCGCCTGATCGTCAACGATGTGGAAAAAACGAACACCGTGCTCAAGGAGGCGGGCTTCCGGGTCAGTAAAACCATCGTTGTGGCAGTGGAGGTTCCCGATCAGCCGGGCGGTCTGCACGGCATCATGGACGTTTTAAACACAGAAGCCATCAATGTAGAGTACTTGTATGCCTTCGTGGAAAAAAGCGGACAGAATGCCGTAATTATTTTCCGCTTTGACGATCCCGAAAAAGCCATCGCGGTGCTCTTGAAACACAAATTTACGGTAGTGCCGGGGGCTAAACTTTACGAATTTTGACGGCCCATCCGTTGCTTTCGGGTCCGGTCGTCGTCTGATGCCGGCCCGCTGCAATCATTTCCGCCTTTCCCGCCGGCGGATATCCCTCTGTCCGGTTTCATGGATAGAAAAAGGCAGAGGCTCTGCGCCGCCTCTGCCTTTTTCCTTTGCCTTTGCTCCGTCTTATGCCGGGGGCTTCCCGCACTCCTTGCACTTGCCGTCCGGACCGATGACGCCGATGCACGCTCCGTCGCTGCATAAAATGCGTTTGTCCCAGTCTTCATCCTCTGCCTCCGGCACAGCGGCAACCGCTTCTTCCTCAGCAGCAGGCTGTTGTGTGGGCTGGCCGTGGCCTTCGGGAAGGACGCCTTCATAAGGCTTCCCGCACTCCTTGCACTTGCCGTCCGGACCGATGACGCCGATGCACGCTCCGTCGCTGCATAAAATGCGTTTGTCCCAGTCTTCCTGTTCATCAAAGATGATTTCCGTCATGTGTTTCTCCGCTTTTTTTATTGATGAGAATTCTTATGATGTCTGGCCAAAAAAGTCAATTCGAACCGAAACAACCCGGCGGGATTTTATCCCTTGATGCAGGCAATGGATTTGAGTCTTGCCACCTTTTTCGCGATGCCCGCCTCGTGAACCACGTCTACGACGTCGTTAAGGTTTTTGTACGCCTCGGGCATTTCCTCGCAAAGCGTGCCCTTGTTCGCGGCCATGACCACGACGCCCCGGTCCGCCAGTTCGCGGCTGATGGAGCGCCCCCGGCTGGATTTGATCGCCTGCGACCGGCTCATCAAGCGGCCCGCGCCGTGGCAGGCGCTGCCGAACGTTTCGTTCATGGCCTTTTCCTGACCGACAAGCACATAGGAACCGGCGCCCATATCGCCGGGAATCAGCACCGGCTGGCCGACGCTCCGGTAAAGGACCGGAACCGCCTCATGGCCCGCCGGATAAGCCCGCGTCGCTCCCTTGCGGTGTACACAGAGTTTCTTTTCCACTCCCGCGACGTGAAAGGACTCTATCTTGGCAATGTTGTGGCAGACATCGTACACGAGGCGCATGCCCAGCTCCCGCGGCGCGATGTGCAGAGCTTTCTCGAAAACCTCACGGGTGAGATGCATCAGGATTTGCCGGTTAGCCCAGGCGTAGTTGGCCCCGCAGGCCATGGCAGCCAGATAATTTTTCCCCCGCTGTGCGGCGAGGTATGTGCAGGCGAGCTGCCGGTCGGGAAGGACGATGCCTGTTTCCGCCTGGTGCTTGACCATCAGCGCCAGATAATCGTCGCAGATCTGGTAGCCCAGGCCGCGCGACCCGGTATGGATCATCACCACAATCCGGCCTTTCCGAAGGCCGAAGGCGGCGGCCGCCCGTTCATCGAAGATCTCCTGCACGACTTCAATTTCGAGAAAGTGGTTTCCGGATCCCAGCGTGCCGAGCTGCTCCCTGCCCCGCTCGAGCGCCCGGGCCGACACCTGCTCCGGATCCGCTCCTCCGAGACAGCCACCGTCTTCCGTCGTTTCCAGGTCCTGCGCAGAGCCGAAACCGGCTTGCACCGCCCAGCGCGCTCCTTCCGCGAGCACTTTTTGCTGATCCTTGCCGGACAGGCGGACATAGCCGGTGGATCCCACGCCCGCCGGAATGCGCCGGTACAGGGCGGCGGTAAGGTCTTTGATTCGCTCCCGGACGTTGTCGAGCGCGAGGTCCGTCGCCATCAGGCGGCAGCCGCAGTTGATGTCGTAGCCCACACCGCCGGGGGAAATGATGCCCGACTCCAGATCGAAGGCCGCCACGCCGCCGATGGGAAAACCGTATCCCCAGTGAATATCCGGCATGGCGAGCGAGAAATTGACGATGCCGGGCAGATGGGCAACATTGGCCACCTGCCGGGCGCTTTCGTCTTTGGCCAGCAGACCGGCCGTTTTATCGCTCGCGTAAATGATGCCCGGCACGCGCATGGCGCCGGTCTGCGGCACCAGCCAGCGGTTGTCGTCCAGTTTTTCCAGTTTGATGTCATACATCGAAGATCACCCTTGCCTTCCACCGCGTCTTTTCCTTCACCACACTCAAGCCGTGATAGGTGACGGCCTTGAGCTCCGTTCGGACCGTGTGCTTTTCCGGACGGTAGCGCACCAGCGCCAGCTCGGCTGTCAGTCTCCGGGCGGCAAATCCGGTCATTACACAGGAAACCGTAATCAATCGCTTCCCGTTAAACAAGTATAGCACCTCCCGCAAAAAATTAACCAGCAGATCGGCCGTATCGGCCCCTTCGACGGCAACTTTTTTCCCGTGCCCCTGAAGCGGTTTTATCTCATTTTCTTCGATCATGATGTCTTTCAGCGCTACGATGGCGTTGGTAAATAGTTCCTTTTTTGTCCGTCCGAAAAATTCAATTCCGATATCGGCGGTATGGTCGAACAGCTCGTATTTTTTCATGATCCAAGTATAGCTGAATGGTAAATAACGAACATGGGAGGAAAGCCGGCGCTGCTGCCGGAACTGACGCGCGGACGGCGGACGGATGATCGGGGATGTTTTAAGATGTATTTTTTTCTGCAACCCGAGGGGGCGCTGATTTGCGATCAGCCCCCCTCGGGATCAAGCACTATTCTTCCGCTCCGCTTTCACCGTTTTCTGCAACGGCAGCGTCATCTCCGTTGCCGTTACCGTTGCCTTCGTCATCTTTCTCATCGGCCTCCGCTGTGGTTCTGGCGACGCCGACGAGTTTTTCATCCGGTTCCAGTTCAATGAGCTTGACGCCCTGCGTCACCCGGTGGTTGACCGGGACTTCCTGTACCCGCAGTCGGATGACCTTACCGGCGTTGCTGATCAGCATGATGTGTTCTTCACCCTGGACCTGCAGCACGCCTGAAACGCTGCCGACCTTCGGAACGGTTTTGAGATTGATAGTCCCCTTGCCGCCGCGCGACTGAACGCGGTATTCGTCAATGGGCGTGCATTTTCCGAATCCGTTTTCTGAAACGGTCAGCATGAACGTATTCTCGGCGGGAATTTCCACGCCGATCACGTCGTCGCCGTCGTCCAGATTGATGCCGCGCACACCGCGCGCCGTGCGTCCCATATCGCGCACTTCATCCTCGCGGAAGCGAATCGCCATGCCGAGCCGCGTCGCGAGGAAAATATCCTGATCGCCGTTGGTCAACTGGACATCTACCAGTTCGTCGTCGTCATCGATGGAAATCGCGATGATGCCGCCGGCCCGCGGATTGGAATACGCCGTGAGGTCGGTTTTTTTGATCGTGCCCTTTCTCGTGACCATCACGACAAATTTATCCGAAACAAATTCCCGCACGGGCAGCGTGGCGCTGACCTTTTCGCCCGGCGCCAGATTGACCAGGTTGACGATCGCTTTCCCCTTGGCGGCGCGTCCCGCCTGCGGAATCTGATAGACCTTGAGCCAGTAGACCTTGCCCAAATTAGTAAAGACCAGCAGATAATTGTGCGTGGAGGCGATGAAGATTTTTTCGACAAAATCCTCTTCCTTGGTGCCCATGCCGACCTTGCCGCGCCCGCCGCGGTGCTGGCTCTTGTATAGGCTCACCGCGTTGCGCTTGATGTAACCGGTATGGGAGATCGTCACGACCATGTCTTCTTCCACGATCATGTCTTCGATGTTGATGTCCTCGGTGCTGGCGACGATTTCCGTGCGGCGTTCGTCTCCGTACTTTTCCCTTATTTCAGTAAGCTCGTCGATGATGACCTGCAGTACCTTTTGCGGATCGGCCAGAATGCCGGCGAGTTTGGCGATGAGCGCCGTTACTTCCGCATATTCCGCGTCGATTTTTTCGCGCTCCAGGCCGGTGAGACGCTGTAGTCTCATTTCGAGAATGGCCTTGGCCTGGATTTCGGAAAGCTTGAACTTGAAGCACAAGAACTCGCTGGCTTCCGCCGGGTTCTTCGCCGATTTGATGACCTGAATGACTTCATCAATATTATTGAGAGCGATGATATAGCCTTCCAAAATATGCGCCCGCTCCTTGGCGCGCGCCAGATCAAACTGCGTGCGGCGGACGACAACCTCCTGACGGAACGCAATGAATCTCTCCAGAACTTCCTTGAGGTTGAACACCACCGGCCGGCTGTCGGAAATCGCCAGCATGATGATGCCGAACGACACCTCCATTTGCGTGAATTTGTAAAGCTGGTTGAGAATGACTGCGGAATTTTCGTCCCGCTTCAGATCGACCACCACCCGGATGCCTTCGCGATCCGATTCATCGCGCAAATCGGCAATGCCGGTAATTTTCTTGTCGCGTACCAGGTCGGCGATCTTCTCGATCAGTGCCGCCTTGTTCACCTGGTAAGGCAGTTCGGTGATGACGATGGTTTCTTTTTCGTTGCGGGCGTTCTTCTCAATGAGCGCGCGCGCCCGGACGCGGATGATGCCGCGGCCGGTTTTGTAGGCGGACAGAATTCCCTCGCGGCCGTTGATGAAGCCGGCTGTCGGAAAGTCCGGGCCGGGAATGTATTTCATCAGCTCTTCGACAATCAGCTTGGGGTTCCGGATGAGCGCGATTGTTCCGTTGATAATTTCCGTCAGGTTGTGCGGCGGAATGTTGGTTGCCATGCCAACCGCGATGCCCGAGGATCCGTTGAGCAGCAGCAGGGGTACGCGCGTGGCCAGAATGGACGGCTCCTGGAGGGATTCATCGTAGTTGGGAACGAAATCGACCGTATCCTTTTCCAGGTCGGCCAGGACGTCTTCCGAAATGCGGGCCAGGCGGACTTCCGTATAACGCATGGCGGCGGGAGGATCGTCGTCGATCGAGCCGAAGTTGCCCTGGCCGTCCACCATCGTGTAGCGCATGGAAAAATCCTGCGCCATGCGCACCAGTGTATCGTAAATAGCCGCATCCCCGTGCGGATGGTAACGGCCCATGATGTCGCCGACGATGCGGGCGGACTTGCGGTAGGGTTTGTTGTAGCGGTTGCCTCCTTCGTACATGGCATACAGAATCCGGCGGTGCACCGGTTTCAGGCCGTCGCGCACATCGGGAATCGCGCGCCCGATGATCACGCTCATGGCGTAGTCCATGTAGGACTTCTTCATTTCGTCTTCTATATTCACCAGCGTATACTTATGGTGGATATCTCTTTCCATTTTTTACTTCCTCTCTTGACTATATATCCAAATTCGATACGTGCAGGGCGTTCTGATAAATGAAATCGCGTCGCGGCTCCACCTGGTCGCCCATCAGGGTGGTGAATATTTCATCGGCCAGCACCGCGTCGTCCACGCTCACCTGCAAAAGCGTCCGCTTTTCCGGATTCATGGTGGTTTCCCAGAGCTGTTCCGGATTCATTTCGCCCAGACCTTTATAGCGCTGAATGGTAAGACCCTTTTTCCCCAAAGCGATAATGTGATCCACCAGCGCTCTGGCGGACGGCAGGTGGGTGGGCGTGGACGAATCATCCGGTTGATCACGGTAGGGCGGCTCGCCCAGAATTGAAATCTGACTGAGCAGGCTGCGGATTTCGCCGAACTGCGGCGTCCGGAAGGTTTCACGATCGATGCAGGTGGCGACGGTTTTGCCGTTTTGCCGGATTTCGAATATCATCTTAAACCCCCCGTGATCCGGGTCTTCGTTAATGCGGTAATCGGCCACGGTATCGCTGCCCAGGGCCACAACCGTTCGCCCGGCGACTTTCAAAAGATCGTGCTCGTTCTGAAACGTTTCATCCTGCAGTGTCGGATCTCCCGCCAACACGCGGATGAGGTTGCGGTCGCGGCGTTCCCGTTCAAAACGGTCCAGGAGGTCTTCAATGCGCATCACTTTCTTGATGAGCGCCAGCAGTTTTCCGCCCGAGGCGGGAAAGGGGCTGCCGTCATCCATCAGGAGGCGGACTTTATCCACGCCGTTTTCCAGAATATAGTTTCTCATCTGCTCTTCATTCTGGATGTAGAGCTCCTTTTTCTTGTCCACCACCTTGTAAAGCGGCGGCTGGGCGATATACAGGTAGCCCCGTTCGATCAGTTCCCGCATCTGGCGGAAAAAGAAGGTCAAAAGAAGCGTGCGGATGTGCGCCCCGTCCACGTCCGCATCCGTCATGATGATAACTTTATGGTAGCGCAGTTTGCTGATGTCATAATCGTCCGCGCCGATGCCCGCGCCAAAAGCCGTCACCATGACTTTGATTTCCTCATTTTGCAGCATTTTGTCGAAGCGCGCTTTTTCCACGTTGAGAACTTTTCCCCGCAAGGGCAATATGGCCTGGTTCTTCCGATCTCTTCCCTGCTTGGCCGAACCGCCGGCCGAATCGCCCTCGACCAGATAAATTTCGCTTGCCGCCGGATCTTTTTCCTGGCAGTCAGCCAGTTTTCCCGGCAGCGCGCCGACTTCCAGCGCACTCTTGCGGCGAGTCAGCTCACGGGCGCGACGCGCCGCGTCGCGGGCGCGCGCCGCTTCCATGCACTTGTTTAAAATCTGCCTAGCCGTGGAAGGATTTTCTTCCAGGTAGGCGCCGATTTTTTCATACACAATGCCTTCTACCAAACCCTTCACATCCGAGTTGCCCAGCTTCGTCTTCGTCTGCCCTTCAAACTGTGGATTGCGGACCTTCACACTGATCACACAAGCCAGGCCTTCCCGCAGATCCTCGCCGCGCAGCGATTCCTTCCCTTCCTTGATGATCTTGTTGGTCGTAGCGTAATTATTGAAGACGCGGGTCAGCGCAGACCGGAAGCCGACCATGTGCGTCCCGCCTTCCACCGTGTTGATGCTGTTGGCAAAGGAAAAAATGTTCTCCAGATAGCTTTCATTGTACTGCAGGGCGACTTCTACCGCGCAATCCTCTCGCGCTCCGGTTACATAAATCGGATCCTTGTGCAGGACCTTCTTGTTGCGGTTGATATACTCAACAAAGGAGACAATGCCGCCCTTGTAAAAAAACTCCGTTGTTTTATCGACCCGTTCGTCGACCAGTGTGATTTTTACGCCGGAATTCAAAAAGGCAAGTTCCCGCATCCGGTTGGCGATCGTGTCAAAACTGAATTCCGCCTCTTCAAAAATTTCATCATCCGGCAGGAAAGTGACTTTCGTTCCCCTGCCTTTGGTTTTTCCCACCATTTGCAGCGGCGCATCCGGAACGCCGCGCTGATATGTCTGACGGTAAACATTTCCGTCGCGGCGGACTTCCAGTTCGCAGGTTTTGGAAAGGGCATTCACCACCGACACGCCGACGCCGTGCAAACCGCCGGATACCTTGTAGGTGTCGTTGTTGAATTTTCCTCCGGCATGCAGCCGGGTCATGGCGACTTCGGCCGCGGAGACTCCTTCCGTCTTGTGAATATCCACCGGAATGCCGCGTCCGTTATCATCAACCACAATACTGTTGTCGACGCGGACCTTGACGGTAATATTATCGCAAAAACCCGCCGCCGCCTCATCGATGCTGTTGTCCACCACCTCGTACACCAGATGGTGCAAACCTTCCCTGCCGGTGGAGCCGATATACATGGCCGGTCTTTTACGAACGGCTTCCAGACCTTCTAAAACTTTGATACTATCCGCGTTGTATATGTCTGTCATTGCTGCTTGTCTACTCCTTGCTTCTTCCAATGATGATCTTCAAATTTATATTTTCAGCGGCATGACGATACACAGGTAATTATCGCCATCCGCCGGTTTAATGAGGGTCGGCTTCAAGCCTACTCCCACTTCCATGATGATGCTGTCCGGAGAAATGACGGATACGGCATCAATGACATAATTCACATTGAATCCGACGTCCATGTCTTCTCCCGTGTAACTGATATCGATTTCTTCCGTGGCTTCACCGACATCCAGGTTCGTGGAATTGAGCGTCATCTTCCCGGCGGTAAAAGAAATAATCACGCCGCTGTAGCGCTCCGATGAAACGACATTCATTCTCCGTAATGCATGGAGAAAGGTTTCCTTGTCCAAAACGACGGCTACACCCTTTTCCGTGGGAATCACGCGCTTGTAATCCGGATAATCCGCGTCCACCAAATTGACTTTAAGAATGGTATTTTCCGTTTTCACCACAAACATGTTCTTGTGAATGCCCACGCTGACATTCTCATGAACGTCCGTTATTTTCTTGACCTCCATCAACCCTTTGCGGGGAATGATCACGCCTTTGATAAGTTCGGGACAGGGTTCCGGCGTCTGAACTTTTGCCACCGCCAGACGATGTCCATCTGTCGCCACCATTCTCCAGATATGGTTTGTTCCATCGGATGCCGTCTCCAAAAGAACGCCGTTGAGATTTTTCCTACTCTCATCGAACGCCATGGCAAATGACGTTTTATTAATCAGTTCCTTAACGGCGGATCCGGGAATATTGAAAAACGGAACATTCTGGCTGTCGCCGACGCTTGGAAAATCGTCCGCCGGCAATCCCGGTATCTTGTAAACGGCGCGCTGGCAAGTCACCTTGACGATGTTATTGGCGCTTTTGATGAAATGCACGATGTCGCCCTGGATTTCCCGAACCATTTCATAAAGCTTCTTGGCGGACAAAGTGATTTCCCCTTTTTCGGCAATATCCGCTTCGTAATCGGAAATAAGACTGATTTCCCGGTCGGTGGCGATGATTTTCAACTTATTATGCTCTGCTTTTAGAAGTACATTATTCAAAATGGGTGTCGTTGTCTTTTTTTCAACAATACCTAGAGTCTTTTGAATACCGTCCAAGAAGGTATTTCTGCTGATTTTAAATTCCATCCTTTCCTCCTATGGTATTAGTTCTTTAGTTTCTTAACTTAAATATACAAAAACAGTATTAGTAATATGGCCTGTGGATATGTGGATTTAAAAATTTTCACTAATGATTTCTGTAATATTTTTTTAAATCCCTGTTGATGGTTTGTGCAAATCCCTTCTACGTTTTGTGGATAACACTATCTTCAATTTCCTGGACCATCTTTTTAAAGTTCGTGTCCGAATCCATAGCATTCAGGATTTTATTATTGGCGTATATCACCGTGGAATGATCCCGGCCGCCAATTTTTTGACCTATATCCGGATAAGAGAAATTTGTCAGTTTTCTGGCGAGGTACATGGAAATCTGCCGGGCCAGCACCAAGTTTTTGTTTTTATTGTGGGCTTTAATGTCCGCGATTTTGACATTCATTTTACCGGCAACGGTTTTTATGATTTCCTCCACACTGACATCCTCTTTATTATTGTGCTTTACAAGCTGCTTCAAAACCTCCTTTACCAGATCCAAATCGATTTTCCGGTTGGTCAGCGACGAATAAGCGGCAATCCGCACCAGAAATCCCTCCAGTTCCCGGATATTGGACTCAACGTGCGAGGCGATATACTGTGCGGTGGAGGAAGACAGTTCAATTTTGTTTTCCTGCATTTTCTTTTCAATAATAGCGATCTTTGTTTCTATTTCCGGCGGCTGGATGTCGGCGATCAGCCCCCATTCAAAGCGCGAGCGCAGCCTTCCCTCCAGATTTGGAATATCCTTTGGAAATTTGTCGGATGTGACCACAATCTGCTTGCCGGAATCATGCAGCGTGTTGAACGTATGAAAAAATTCTTCCTGGGTTCTGTCCTTGCCGGCCAGAAACTGAATGTCATCAATCAGCAATGAACCGATATTCCTGTATTTTTCCCGAAATTTCGGCATTCGGTCGTAGCGGATGGAATTAATCATTTCATTCATGAAAGCTTCTGCGGAAACGTACATAACATTTATATCCGGATGACTGGCGATGGTCATCAGACCGATCGCGTTTAGCAGGTGGGTTTTGCCCAGACCGGATCCCCCATAGATAAATAGGGGATTATAATTTTTTGCCGGCTGCTTGGCAACGGCGATGGAAGCGGCATGGGCAAACTGGTTGGATTGTCCGACGACAAAGCGGTCAAACGTATAATTACTATTTAGCAAAGATATACTTTTGCTCCTGGCGGCAGTCGGCGCTCCCGCATTCGCTTCAAAAGGCAGTTGAGCCGGTTCAGGCTTTTTTTCCTTTTCCTTACTTAACACGAAATCAATATCGACGCTGATGCCGACGACACTGTGCAGCGTGTTCTTGATCATGGGCAGATAATTATCCATGAGCCAGTCCTTGAAAAATTTATTCGGAACGCCCAGTTGAACGCACTTATCCTCCATGGCGATGATTTTAATCGGTTTTATCCAGGTGTCAAAATTTTGCTTTGACACTTTTTCCTGAATGATTTTAGTGGCTTTATCCCACACAGCTTCCATAAAACAACCCTTTATTCACAGCCCTATCAACACCTGTTGATAGGGCTTAAAATGTTTCTTACAGTTCATCAAGAAGGTAACGCGCCAGACGGTTGAGTTCATCCATGGACGAATAGCGAATTTCAATTGCGCCCTTCCTGGACGAACCCCTGAGATTGACCCGGGCCATGCATTTGGCGGAAAGCTGCTTTTCCAGGTCCGCCATAAAACGGTCCCGCGCGGCAACTTTTTTTTCTCCGGGTTTTTGCTTTAGTTTACCGATGAGCTTTTCGGTTTCCCGGACATTCAATTCCTTTTTCAGGAGAAGATCCAGCACAACGATCTGCTCCTCCTGTGTGGGCAGCGCCAGCAGGCAACGCGCGTGACCCGGCGTAATTTTCTGTTCCAGCAGGGCATTTTTCACCCGGGGCGGCAGTTTTAAAAGCCGGATCGTGTTCGTGATCGTGGAACGGTCTTTACCGACCTGCAGGGATATTTCTTCCTGAGACAGGCGAAATTTTTCCATCAACGTTACATACGCTTCCGCCTCTTCCAGCGGATTCAGCTCCTCGCGCAGCAGATTTTCAATCAGCGATATTTCCGCCGCTTCCATATCCGTGGCGTTGCGGACAACGATCGGCACCTCGTGGAGACCCGCCGCCTGCGCCGCGCGCCAGCGTCGTTCCCCGGCGATGATTTCATAGCCGCCGTCTACTTTCCGGACGATGATCGGCTGAATAATGCCTTTCTGCTTGATCGAGGCAATGAGCTTTTTCTGATCTTCATCATCAAAGCGTTTACGGGGTTGATACGGGTTCGGGTGCAGCTCCTCAAGGCCGCAGGTATTGACGGAGGTTTTCTTTCCCGCTTCATTGTCCAGCAGGTCTGAAAATATCGCGCCCAGTCCCTTGCCCAGTGCATCTTTTTTTTGCGCCATTTACAACTCTCCCCGAAGAATTTCCTCAGCCAGCTCCATATAAGCTATGGCTCCCCGCGACTTTACGTCATACAGGAGGATCGGCAGGCCGTGACTGGGGCATTCCGACAACCGGACGTTGCGCGGAATGATGGTTTTAAAAACCTTTTTTCCCAGGTGCTTGCGGACATCCTCCGTCACACGATGCGCCAAAGAATTGCGCGCATCGAACATCGTCAGCAAGATACCGCCCAAAGCCAGTCCGGGATTCAAATTCGCCTTCACCAGCTTGACCGTGTTAAGCAGATATCCCAGGCCTTCCATTGCGTAATACTCGCATTGCAAGGGAACAATCAGGGAATCCGCCGCCACCAGCGCGTTGACCGTCATGAAACCCATCGACGGCGGGCAGTCGATAATAATAAAATCATAAGGCTTATCCATATTTTTGAGCAGTCTGCGCAGACGACTTTCCCGGTTTTCCAGAGTGACGAATTCCACTTCCAGACCGATCAGATCCTGGTTGGAGGGGACCACATCCAGATCCGGAAGAGCCGTTTTCACGATTACAGAATCGAGCGGCGCCTTTCCGATCATGGCGTGGTAGAAATTCGCCTGTTCATACCGCATCCTGTCAATGCCCAGACCGCTCGTGGAATTGCCCTGCGAATCGGCGTCAATGAGCAGCGTTTTCTTGCGGGCAGCAGCCAGCGAAGCGGACAAATTAATTGCTGTCGTCGTTTTGCCGACGCCGCCTTTTTGATTTGCGATGCATATGATTTTATTCATTATTTATGTGTAAGTCTTTCACAAAAATTTCTTGGAAAAACTTATGTGAGGACTAACACAAAAACGGGTTTTTTAGAAGGCTTTTTTGCTTTATTTTGCCTTTTCGAAAAGAATAATTTTCCTTTCGGGACCGGGGAGCAGATCGCTCATATCATATTGATACAATTTATATTTTTTTGATACTGTTTTGTCGGCCGCGGTTTGCTCCAGCTCGGCTGTGACGGATGGTCCCTTGAAGGTTATCAACAGGCCGCCCGGGGCCAGTAAATCGTCTCCCAGAGCCAGTAATTGAGGCAGCTTCAGCGCGGCCCGCGAGATGGCGACGTCGAATTTCTCCCGCCACCTATCCTCCCGGATGATGTTTTCGGCGCGGTCGTGCAGGACGCAGACGTCCTCGAGCTGCATAAGACGGATGATATGCTTCAAAAAAGATACTTTCTTCCGGTTTGCTTCCAAAAGATGCAGCGAGAGGGACGGCAGGGCGATTTTCAGAGGAATTCCGGGAAATCCCGCGCCGCAGCCGATATCGATCACCCGGGCATTTGCCGGCTTGATGTAAGAGGCGGCAGTCAGGGAATCCAGAAAGTGGCGTGTGACGATGTTGTCCGCCGTTTTTTCGGAGATCAGATTGATCCTGGCATTCCACAATCGGAGTTCTTTGTGGTAAAGATCAAATAAGAAAAGCTGGTCCGGGCCGAGTCCGATCCCCAGTTTGGCGGCTTCCCGCTCAAGCGTCGACATATCTTTCTCCATGCGGGGGCCATAACAAAAATCGGATAACGCCGCAACGGATAAATGCATGAAGGAAAACCGGTATCACATCTCTTATGCGACGACTCCCCCGTCTTTACAGGGACGCTGGGAAGACAACGTCTGGCGGTCTGTTTTGCCGCTTTCCCTGGCCTGCTTTCACCCCGAAGGTAGCGCTCACCGTCCGCGCACTGAGTGCAAGCTGCTCTACGACGCCGATACTCTTTACGGCATTTTCCGCGTGGTGGACCGTTATGTGCGCGCAGTCCATACCGTTTTTCAAAGCCCCGTCTGGCGCGACAGCTGCGTGGAAATATTTGTTAAGCCCGAAAACGCCTTCGGCTATTTCAATTTCGAGTTCAACTGCGGCGGCGCTCTGCTGGCGTCCTACGTGACAGACCCGGCCCGTGCCGGAGAAGGCCTCCGGTCGTTTGTTCCGCTGGCTGCCGGGGACGATCTGCGAATCCGTCGCCATGCCAGCCTTCCGGCGACGGTTGATCCGGAAATTGACGCTCCGACGGTCTGGACGCTCGAATTCGCCATTCCCATGACGGTTATGACCCATCATGCCAAAGGAACTAAAGCGCACTCGGGGCAGATCTGGCGGGCGAATTTTTATAAATGCGGCAATGAAACATCTCATCCCCACTGGGCGTCGTGGGCGCCGCTTTCCGCGCGCAATTTTCACGATCCGGCAAGTTTCGGCAGACTGGTGTTTTGCTGACCGTTTGAAAATGCGGATTTTCCCGGAGACGTTTTCCTTTTAAAATTCCGCGTGCATTTTCCCCGCAGCAGTTTTATAGAAGGCCCCGATCGATGATCAGGGAGAAAGCTTTATGTCCGCGGAGGCTAAAACGAAAAACATCAGCGTGGTTTTGTACAAACCCAAGTATGCGGGCAATGTCGGCTCCGTTGCCCGCGCCGCGAAAAACATGGGCATGACCGAGCTTGTCGTGGTGGGTACGGCCGATCTTGACCGGGAAGCGATGGAGAAGCGTTCCACGCATCTGGCGGCGGATGTACTGGACCGGATCCTGTATTGTGATTCGCTTCCGGAGGCGCTCGGGCGCTTCAACTATATTGTCGGCACCACTGCCCGTCTGGGCAAGGCCCGGGGGCCTTTTGTGTCGCCGCGGGCGGCTGCCGGCAAAATCGCCGGACTGGCGCAGAACAACAAGGTGGCGCTGCTCTTTGGCCCGGAGGACACGGGCCTTGCCAACGACGAGCTTGCGCTCTGTCATAGCGTCGTGACCATTCCGACGTCGCGGGAGTTCACGTCGCTCAATCTATCACAGGCGGCGATGATCGTGTGCTATGAAATTTTTGTGGCGCTGTCGTCAGGACGTCCGGGCGCCGCCCCTCCCAAACTGGCTTTGGCCTCCGAGCTGGAAGGAATGTACGATCAAATCCGTGAGCTCCTTTCGCGCATCGGCTTTCTCAATTCCCAAAATCCGAATTACTGGATGCTGGACATCCGCCGCTTTTTTTCCCGCGCCGGGCTTTTGTCGCGCGAAGTGAAGATTCTCCGCGGCATATGCCGGCAGATCGACTGGTCCGTGTCCAACAAAAAGACTTGACATGAAAGGCATTTTGCAGTTCATAGCTTTCGCAGACGGCGGACCCGAACGCCCCGCCGGGTGTTTCGGGGCCTCGCCTTTTTGAGCGGCCGACTTCCAAAGATACTTTTGTAAGAACACGCAACCGTTGATTGAACTTTTTTTACGGAGGACTACTTCAGTATGACCAAAATATTTTCATTTACCGGCGCAAAAAAAATTGTTTTCGGCAACGGATCGATTGCCTCTCTGGCCGCCCACGTCAAGGATCAGCAGGCGCAACATCCGCTGATCGTAATCGATAAAAACCTGGCCCAAACGGGGCTTAAGGAAAAGATCGCGGAAATTCTCTCTTCCGCGGGCGTTAAATTTACCGTGTATGATAAAGTGGCGCCGGAGCCGCCCATCGAACTGGCCGATGCGGGCGCGGCGCTCGCGGTCAAACGCAAATGCGACTGCGTGATCGGCGTCGGCGGTGGTTCCGCCATGGACGTAGCCAAGGCCATTGCCGTTATCGCCGTCAACAAAGGCGCGGCCGCGGATTATCTGGGCCTCAACAAGGTTCCCCGGGCCGGCCTGCCCAAAATCATGATTCCCACCACCGCCGGGACCGGCAGCGAAGTGACCTTTACTGCGGTCTTTGTGCGCAGAAATCTTCAAAAGAAGGAAGGCATGAACAGCCCGTATCTGTATCCGGAGCTCGCGCTGCTGGACCCGGAACTGACATTGTCGTTGCCGCCCGCGCCCACGGCGCAGACCGGCCTTGACGCCCTGTGCCATGCGATTGAATCCTACACGTCGATCAATTCCTCGCCGACAAGTGAAATGTTTTCGCTTGAAGCCATCGCGCTCATCGCGGAAAACCTGCGGACCTGTGTGCATGACGGCAAAAACCTCGCCGCGCGCGAGCAGATGCTCTTGGGCAGCCTTTACGCCGGCATCGGCCTGGCCAACGCGGGCGTGACGGCCGTTCACTCCCTGTCCTATCCGCTGGGCGGGAAATTCGGCGTCGGCCACGGCCTGGCCAACACGCTTTTGCTGGCGCCCGTGATGGCGTTTAACCTGCCCGGCGCCCTGGAGAAATTCGCCGATGTCGCGGAAGCGATGGGCGAAGTCACGGACGGCCTGCCGCTTCGGGAAGCCGCCTTTCTGGCGGTGGAAGCCGTGGAGGCCCTGATTGAAGATTGCGGCATCGACGCCTCGATCAAGGACTTCGGCGTCAAGGAAACCGATTTCCCGGCGCTGGCCGATGTGGCGATGACGGTGGCCCGGCCGCTCGAAAACAATCCCCGCAAGATGACCAAAGACGACATGATCGCGATTTACGCGGAAGCTTTTTAAGAAAGGATGGGTGAATAAATCATGGCAGGAGCTGAACTGATCGGTCAGGAAGAACTCAAGGAAGTCATGGACGTGATGGAAACCGGCGTCCTGATGCGTTATGGATTCGACAAGGAAAGAAAAGGCGTCTTCAAGGTGCGCCGGTTTGAAGAGGAGTTTGCCAAATACTGCGGCGTGAAGTACGCGCTCGGCGTGACGTCCGGATCGGCGGCGCTCAAAGTGGCGCTCACCGCGATGGACGTGGGTCCCGGCGACGAAGTGCTCGTTCCGGCCTTTACGTTTCTCGCAACGTATGAAGCCGTCCTGGAAGTCGGCGCGATTCCCGTGATGTGCGACATCGACGATACGCTGAATTTCGATCCGGACGAAATCGAAAAAAAGAAGACCCGCTACACCAAGGCGGTGATTCCCGTTCACATGTGCGGTTCGGCGGCGAAAATCGACAAGATTATGCGGATTGCACGGAAAAATAAATTACTGGTTCTGGAAGACAACGCCCAGGGCTGCGGCGCAAGCTTTAAAGGCAAAAAGCTCGGCGGCTTCGGCGACATGGGCATCTTCAGCTTTGACTACTACAAGACCGTGACCACCGGCGAAGGCGGCATGGTGATCACCAACAATAAAAAGTTGTATCTGCGGTCGGAGTGGTACTCCGACCACGGCCACGACCACAACCCCAAGGTCGGCCGCGCGCTGGAAGGCCGCACCATTCTCGGCTTCAACTACCGCATGAACGAGCTGCAGGGCGCCGTGGGACTGGCGCAGCTGCGCAAGCTCGACTATATTGTGGCTGAACAGAAGAAAAACAAGCAGACGATCAAAGAAGCGCTGGCGCAGGTGCCGGGCGTAGGCTTCCGGACGCTGCCCGATCCGGACGGAGACTCCGCAACCTTTTTGGCCTTTCATCTGCCGGAAGAAAAGCAGGCGCTCAAATTCCAGAAGCTGCTGTCCGCCTACGGCCTCGATACCACCTGCTACAAATCCAACAAGTGGCATTATGTTCCCAACTGGGAGCACTTCCTGGCGTTTTCCACGGCCAATTCGAAGAAATATCCATTTGCGGACAAGGCCAACAAGGGCAAGGTAAAATATTCCCGCAAGAGCATTCCGTTTGCGGAAGACATTCTGGGGCGCACCCTGGTCATGGGAATTTCCGTGAAGATGAGCTCTGAGAAGCTCGCCGCGATCGCCAACGCGATCGCCAACGCCGCGAAGAAGATGTAGGCGCGAGCCGTCATTCCCCGCAAATCAAAAGCCGCGCTTGATCCATGAAGCGCGGCTTTTTTTCGTTTGGCCGGTCGTGTGCGGCGCCGGAGTCATTCCGGTCCGGCCATTTTTGCGCCCAGTTCGGCGAGGAGTTTGCGCAAAACCGAGCGGTGGCAGCGCGTCTCATCGACGCAGTAGCAGCCGACGGAAAAATCGGCGCTGTGCGAAAGGGCCGCGAGCACCTCCAGGAGATGACGGTTTTCCGGCCGCGCCATTTCCGCGCGGTATTTCCGGAAGAAGGCGTTCCATTCTTTTTGCGTCCGGGCCGTCTGGGCCGACTTTACCAGAGCCTCCGAAGGCGCCAGATTGGGAAGCCACACATCGTAATAATTTCTTGACGCATACGCGGTTTTGGGAACGCCGCGCGGCGGCCGCCGCACCGTCCCGATGCGAATTCCTTCGCCGGGAGCTCTTTCGGTTCCCAGACGAACAATGCGAATGGCCATAACACCCTCCTTATCGATGTCCGCCGCCCGCTGAATCTTCGCTGAAGAGCGGCAGATAGACTTCCCACGTCGAACCCTGCCCGCCGCTTATGACGTCAATATAGCCGTTATGGTCGTGGACGATGTTCCAGGCCACGGTAAACTCCAGACCTGTGCCGCTTCTGCCCATGACTTTCTTGGTGTAAAAGGGTTCGAAAATCCTCTTCAGATCCTCGGGCGAAACTTCCGGTCCGCTGTCCTTAACGATCAGCACGGCGTGCTGTCCGGCAGAAACGCTTTGATTCTCCGTCGACGGACGGTCCACAAAACGGACGGTTGTGGCAAGCGATACGCTCCCCCGGGCGTCCATGGCTTCACACGCGCCGGCGATCAGGTTCAGAATCATTTTCTGGAGATGGGAGACGGATCCCTGAATATTCAGAGGATGGCCGGTCAGTTCGGTTTGCACGGTCACCTGGGGATACTGTCGCAGCAGCGCCCGGTACTGGGGAGACGCTTGGGAGGAATGGAGCACCTGGTTCAGATCCAGCGGCTCTTTGGACGCGGTCGCGCTCCGGGCAATTATGGCCAGATCCTGAACAATGGCTGAGGCGCGCATGCCGGAGTTGCGCATGACTTCGAGCGGCTTGCGCAACGGGCTGTCTTCCGGGAGATCCATCAGCAGCAGTTCGGGATAGCTGACAATGGTGGAAAGCACGTTATTCAAATCGTGAGCAACGCCCCGGGCCAGCAGGCGCAGGGATTCCATTTTCTTGAGCTGGGCCACTTTTTCTTCCTGTTCCCGGAGGACCGCTTCCTGTTCCATGCGCCTCGTAACATCGCGCATGACCGTCAGGATGGCCGTCCTGTTGCGGTAACGGATGTTACCGGACCGGACCTCCAGATGGCGGATCTTGCCGTCCGGACGGACGATGCGGAAAATAAGCGCATCCGGGGCATCCCCCGCAGACAGCATGTCCCCATAGTACTTCAGAAATTTTGCGCGGTCCTCCGGCGCCACGATGGGGAGAAAATCCCGCGTGGCGAAGTCGATCACCGGACGTCCGAAAATGACGTCGCAGGCCGGATTGGCAAAAACCGTCTGTTCATCCTGAATGACCAGCAGGCCGTCGTTGGCAAATTCCGTGATGACCCGGTACTTGTCTTGCGCCATCTGGTCCGTATAGCTGTCGGAAACCGCCCAGAGGACGGCGAGAGAAAATCCTAAAAAACCGTATTCCATCAGATATTGAATGGTCGGCAGCCCCAGAACGGCGAGCGCGTCGTGGATGCCCAGCGCCAGCCAGAAAACCAACCCGGCCAGATAGACGATCCTGTGCGGCCCGGCGGCGTTCCTGCTGCGAAGCCACAAAAGGATTCCCGCCACGGCCGATGCTGCGATGTAGAGCATGAACCAGGGCCCCAGCGGCCCCAGGGCCGGTTCAACAAATGGTCCGGCCAGGCCGATGAAATGGCGACTGACGAACCGCTCGGAAACGATGAGAGGGGTGAACCACAAAAGCCCCAGCAACAGAATGTGAAATGCTCCGGCGACCCGGTGATAAAGCTTTCCTTCCAGATTCAGATAGCTGAAGGTCAGGCCGTACAGACCATGAATCAGCAGAACGTGGGCGGTAAACTCCAGGACGCCGCCGAAACGGTTGACCGGCCCTGGCGGCAGATTGTATTCGAGAAAAACGCCTGCGGCGTAAAGCATGCCGGCGAAAGACAGGGCGGCCCCCCAAAGATACCAAGGAAAGGATGGCTTGCGAAAAGCGAAAATCAATTGAATGCCCGTCATCATGAGAGCGATGACGGCCACGGTGAAGGTTCCGGCGGACTGAATCGCGATGTGTTCGATCATTATTTTCTATCCTCTTCTGCCAAGCCCCGTCTTGGTCACTTCCTGTCCGTTTTCGGTCGGAATGGTTTGCCGCTCGCCAACAGCGAAACCATAAATGGTTTCCCGATAAATATCAAGATTGCACAGCGTGGGCTCGGGCACCCGGAAATAAAGATGTGACTTTGCGGCTGCGAATTTGGAAACAGGAAGATTGCTTATTTCGTTCAGCTCCATTTTTCCTGTAACGTCGTCCCCCGAGCTATGATTGCACGAATCGAAATCACTCCAGCGGCGTGACGCCGTTTTATCTCCTTTGATCATGTCGCAGTTTCAGCCGACAAGGATTACGATCAGTTTGCGCGGGCCGTGCATGCCTTTGAAAGGGCCGCCCTGGATGTCGGCCGTCATGCTCGGGCCGGTGATGAATGTAAAATGAGCCGGCAGCCGGTTCTTATCCGCGTAAACGCTCTGCACAACCTGTTCATAGACGGCTACAAGACGCTCGACGGGAAGCACTGCAATGTGGAGAAGGGGTGCAATGGAGATGAGCCGCGGCTGATCCCTGTCGTGCAGAAGGCAAATCGTCCCGGATTCGGCCACTCCCCAGTCCGCGCCTGTGACGCCTGCCTGGACCCTGTTGAAAGCCGCTTCCCGGTAGCTCTCGCGGTCGGGAAAATCCTCTGCCGTCAGAACCTCGACGCCCGTCGTTTTCCCCCAAGCGCGAAGATGGAGAGGCGCCAAAACGGCATCCGTTGCGGCCAGCATTATTTTCACTTGTTCCCGGGCGGCGATTTCGGCAAGGTGTGGTTTAATGTCCTGCGCGTTTGCCGCCCGATAAACCATACCTGTTTGCTCCGCCAGATTTTCCGTAAAAAGGGAAATGAGCTCCTCCCGGTTCAGCGATAAAACCGGGAGCGGCGGCAGCGGCGGTCTTGAAGGTGCTGTCCCGGCAGGCGCGTTTTTGAGCTTGCGCAAAATAAACCGTCTAACGTCGTCCGGCATCACGTTGCCTTTCTTGTTTTTTCCACTGTTTATGAAACGTCTTATGCGCCAGGGCCGGCAGGTTGCGCGAGGCAAACCACCCGTTCATCAGCCCAGGCATTTTGCGGATGACGCCGTTTGCGGCGAAACGATTGATGAGCGGCCGCAACAGACGGACGGCGAAATGCCAGCGGCCGCCGCTTTTCACCAGCCGGCCCCACGCCTTGAAAAAAAGCCCCTGCGCACGGACGGAAGAAGCCTGTTGTTCGCGGTAGTGAAGAAACAAACGCGGATGATCGACGCCGGCAGGGCAGACGTCCCGGCACGCGCCGCAAAGCGTCGTGGCAAAGTAGAGGTCGCGCGTTTGCTCGCGGCCCAGCAGCAGGGGATTGAGGACTTGTCCCATCGGACCGGAATAGACCCAGCCGTAAGGATAACCGCCGATCTTTCCGTAAACGGGGCAGACGCTCAGGCACGCGCCGCAGCGGATGCAGCGCAGCGCCTCGCGGGCTTTGACGTCCCGGTAAATCTCCGAGCGCCCGTTGTCCAGAATAAGAATGTAGAGCTCTTCCGGTCCGTCGGCGTCACCCGGCTTTTTCGGGCCGCAGTCGATGGAGACGTAAGACGAAAGCTTCTGCCCGGTGCAGTGGCGGCACAAAAGGCGCAGCAGATGCAGGGCGTCGTTCATGGTCGGCACGACCTTTTCCAGGCTCATCACGGAAACCTGGATGGCGGGGGACGATTTGCAAAGCCGGATGTTGCCTTCATTTTCCACATTGAAAATCGCACCGGTATCGGCCGCGGCCATGTTCACGCCGGTGACGGCCATGTCCAGGCGCCTGAACTTGTCGCGCAGGTAGCGGCGTGCCGCGCCGCCCAGCGCAATCCGGTCCGTGGTCGGCTCGTCAATCACGCCGTGCGCCAGAAAAAGGTCGCGAATTTCCTCGACCGGCAAATTGATGGCGGGGCCGACAATATGAAACGGCGGCCGCCGCAGGAGCTGGATGATGAATTCGCCCAGGTCCGTCTCAAAGGCGTCAATGCCGTTGGTTTTAAGATATTCGTTGAGCCCCATTTCTTCCGTCACCATCGATTTGCCCTTGGCGACATAGCGGACACCCTTTTCTTTGGCGAGAGCAAGGATGAATTCGTTGGCTTGGGCGGCGGTTTTTGCCCAGATGATCTTTGCGCCGCAGGCCAGGGCGTTTTTTGCGAACTGTTCCAGAAGATCCGGCAGGCGCGCGACAGCGTCGGCGCGGATGGCGCGGCCGCAGGCAACGGCTGCGGCCGGATCGGGAAATGTCTTCATGGCGCCGGCGCAGGACCTGGCGAAGTACGGCGCCAGGCGGCCCAGAAAATTCCGGCTGCGTTCATTTTTCAGTTCCCGGTTGGCAGCGGCCGCGAATTCCTGCGTTCGAACGTCCATGGCTTACCGCTCCTCCCGTCCGGCCGCGGCGAGAAACTCTGCCAGATGCATAACTTTCCTGTCCGGGACATGGCGGCTCAGATAGCCGCCGATATTGAGCAGACAGCCCGGCTCGTTCAGCAGCAGAAGGTCCGCTCCGGAGGCCAGATAGTTTTCGCATTTTTCTTTGACCATGGCCGTGGAGATTTCCGGATAGCGGTTGGCGAACTCTCCGCCGAAGCCGCAGCAGGTTTCCGCTCCTTGCAAGGGAACCAACTTTGCTCCCCTGACGCGGGACAGCAGTTCTTTCGGCTGCGCGGAAACGCCCAGGCCCCGCAGGATATGGCAGGATTCGTGGTAGGCGACTTTGCCGTCATAGAAGGCGCCGCAGTCGGAAACGCCCAGGACATCGACGAGATACTGAGAAAGCTCGTAAATACGCGGGGCCAGCGCCTCGGCGCGTTCCCGCCAGAACGGTTCGTTTTCGAGCAGTTCCGGATAATGGGTCTTGACGGCGCAGACGCACGAGCCGGCAGGACTGACGATCGCCTCGTCATCTCCGAAGACATCAATAAAATGCCTGGCCGCGAGGCGTGCCTCTTTGGTAAAGCCGGCGTTTACGGCCGGCTGACCGCAGCAGGTTTGTTCGGAATGATAAATGCAGCGCACACCCAGGCGCGCAAGGAGCCGATAGGTAGCCTCGCCGATCCGGGGCAGAAACAAATCCACCAGGCAGGGAATGAAGAGAGAAACGGTTTTCATGCTCCATCCTTGGCATCGGATTCGGCGACTGATGACGAAAAGACCGCTGTAGTTCTTTCAGGAGAGGGCTTTGGCATGTTTTCTCTTTGCTCCCGCGCCGGCAGACGTGGCCGTTTTTTTTTCAAAAGGCCGCGGGCATAAACATCCCGGTCGGCTGTCAAGGTCCGGCCGACCGGGACGTCACAGAGAGGATCAGCGCGCGGAGGCTTTTCGCAGCGGGCGCGATGCTTTTTTTACCGGTTTAGCGGGTGTTTTCAGTTTCAGAATAAAGTCCACCCGTGTGCCCTGCGCAGGTTCGATTTCCCGGACAAAAATTTTATCCTGGAGATTGTCGAAGACGACCTTTTTTTCAAAACTGGCTATCGTCAGCCGATCCGCGATTTTGGATATGGTCAGGACCGCCTGCCGGCTTCCCGGTTCCGGTGCAATCGCCGGCCGGCGTTTAAGCAGTTTCTGAACCGCGTCCCCCGTTGAGACCAGCCGCTTTTTTTGCATGATGCTGTTGAAAATGCCGACGCCCCAGTCCTTTACGGTAAAGTGGAGCTCCGTCGGCGTTTTCAGTGCCTGCAGGTCGATTTTTTCCGATGCGGAATGCTTGACGGCGTTCTTGAGAAGTTCGGTAAGCGCGTACAGCGCGACAGACGCCACAGTGCCGGGCAGGCCGGCAAAGACGGAGCTTTCTTCCTGAATCCGGTTCATTATTTTTGTTTCGGAAAGCCCTTCGTTCGTCAGAATTTTTCGAATTCGCATGGGTTTTGCCGGCGGCTTGCCCCGTCGGCGCGCCGGCACATAATGCGCCTGATTGGCTTTGCCTATCCGAAGCAGCGTTCCCTCCTCGACCATTTTTTTGAGAAACCGCTGCGCGTAGGCCCGGGAAAAGCCCGTTTTATCCACCAGATCGTTGGTCGTGATCCGTCCGTTCTTCTTTAAAATCTTATCGATATGCTTCGCTGCTTCCATGGCCTTCCCCCTCTGGATTTAAAAAATGAAGCGCTATTGTAAACTAATTTTCAAAGTTGTCAACGCGTTATATTCTTTTCACGTTCAGATGCTTGACGCGGCGCCGTTTGATGAGGCAGCGCCGTTTTCTCTGGTTCCTTTGCAAGATCGCCGCGCCGGGCTTTTTTTAACAGCGCGTTTTCTAGGGCCAGTTGGCCGACCAACTCTTCCAGGAGGCGGACGCGTTCTTCCAGCGCTTCCATGTGAGCAGGCGTTTTTTTGTTTGCCGGAGATCGCGTCACAATCGCCATCCCGCAAAGCATTAAAAATAAAGACAGGACGTAAATAACCGGAAAAAGAACGATGCAGACTAAAATTCCCACAAACCGCTCCAGCCACAGCACAACAGCGATGCTGACAACGGGCGGGAGCATAAGGACCAGGGCCGCTGCCGGGGCGCCAAAGGATTGATTCATGCTTTCATGAAGTATCTTCATGGTTTAAAACCCAACGCCGATGACGGTGATGACGCCTGATGTCATTTTCAAAATGATGAAACAGGGCCGCAAGGGCGCGGGGACTTGTGAAATTCCGCCGTCCCCGGAACGTCATCGAATACAATATTTAATTGGTGTATTGGAATACTTCGGTAAAACCTGCGAAGGCGGTCCTCAGACCTCATGAAGGAGGCTATCGGATGGGCATCCAAAACTTTTTTACACGCACTCCTGTGAAAAATGCCGGATACGGTTACACTTTTTCAAACAACGCCGCTTTGCTTAAATAATCACAATCATTTGCTGTTGTTATTTTAATGCCTCGGGACAAAAAGTCAAATGGGTGCCTCTTCTGTGGGCGCTGCGGATGCCGGTTCCCTCTTGCGGAGCATGATGAGGACGGCGGACATGGCGCCTTCGGTCATGCCGGGAATGCGCTCCATCTGGCCCACGGTGGAAGGCGCGATGCGTGTGAGCTTGGCCTGCAGTTCATTGGAGAGCCCCGGCACCTGCATATAATCGAAATCCGGCGGGATCTTCTTTTTTTCCTGCTCCTTCAATTTGCGGGTCGCTTCGAACTGCCGCCTGATGTAGCCTTCGTACTTCGTTTCGATTTCAATTTGCTTTTGCACAAAGGGATCCGGCTCAGGAATCCAGCCGGGGATATCGCGCAAATCGTCGTAGGCGATTTCATGCCTTTTTAAAAGTCCGTAGAGGCTGGTCGGCTGCGTCATTGCCGGAGAGTTGCGCCGGGCGAGCTTCTCGTTGACCTCCGGCGACGGCTTGACCGTGACGGATTTGAGAGAGGCGATCCCCAGTTCGATTTTTTTCATTTTTTCCTGAAGATCGTTTACGTGGGCCCGGTCGACCAGCCTCAGCGCGCAGCCCTTGCCCAGCAGGCGGATCACGGCGTTGTCTTCGCGCAAAATGAGGCGGTACTCGGCGCGGGAGGTAAACATGCGGTACGGTTCGTCCACGCCCCGCGTGACGAGGTCGTCGATCATCACCGCCATATAGGCTTCGGAGCGGTCCAGGACAAACGGCGGCGCGCCCTGAAGCGCAAGCGTTGCGTTGATGCCCGCCCATAAGCCCTGCGCCGCCGCCTCCTCGTAGCCGGACGTACCGTTGATCTGGCCTGCCAGGTACAGGCCCGCGATCAATTTCGTCTCCAGCGTGTTTTTGAGCTGGCTCGGCTGAACGAAGTCGTATTCGATGGCGTAGGCAGGCCGCATGATTTCGGCCTGCTCCAGGCCTTTGACGCTGTGGACGATCCGGTACTGCAATTCCAGCGGCAGGCAGTTGCCCAGACCCTTGGCGTAAACTTCCTGCGTGTCGAGGCCTTCGTGCTCCAGGACCACGGGATGGCTATGGCGGTCGCCGAAGCGCATGACCTTGTCTTCGAGCGACGGGCAGTAGCGCGCGCCGACGCCCTTGATGACTCCCGCGTAAAGCGGCGAGTGTTGAATATTGTCCCGGATGACGCGATGTGTCTCTGCGGACGTGCCGGTAAAGTAAGAGGGGAGACGTTCGGTCCGGAGCGCCCGGGTGGTGAAGGAAAAGGGCGCGGGATCGGCATCACTGTCCTGGCGCTCGAGAACGGAAAAATCAATTGTCGAAGCCTTGAGACGCGGCGGCGTGCCGGTTTTCATCCGGCCCACGTCAAATCCCAGCGCCTTGAGCTGATTGGCCAGCCCCACGGAGGCGAGCTCTCCCGCCCGCCCCGACGGAGTCTGTGATGTGCCGATATGCACCAGACCGTTTAAAAAGGTGCCGGTGGTGACGATAATTTTTCTCGCGCCGTAAAAATGGCCGCTGGCGTCCAGCGCGCCCGCGACGGCGCCGCCTTCAACGGCCAGCGCTTCCACCATGGCCTGGCGGACGTGCAGGCGGGGCTGATTTTCGACGGCGGCCTTCATGGTCAGGCGGTAAAGCTGCTTGTCGCACTGCATGCGGGTGGACTGAACGGCCGGTCCCTTGGAGGCGTTGAGCAGACGGAAATGGACGGCGGTTTTGTCCGTCACCTTCCCCATTTCGCCGCCCAGGGCGTCGATTTCCTTAACGAGCTGGCTTTTGGCGAGCCCCCCGATGGCCGGATTGCAGGACATGAGCGCGAGAGAATCGAGATTGATGTTGAACAAAAGCGTTTCTGCGCCCATGCGCGCCGCAGCCAGCGCCGCTTCGCAACCGGCATGTCCGCCGCCGATGACCAGTATGTCGTAAAAATCGGACAAAATGTACTCCTCATCTTTTGTGCTTGCCGGTAAATCGCGTTTCACATAAAAGACGGCGATTGCCGAACGCCCGCGTTTTCGCGGCGCGGACCGTCAGCCCGGACGGCTCCGGATGCTGTCTTTCGCGTCGCTTGCACGGAACGACGAAAGGTGTCATAAGCGTTTTTTACGGTAAGGCTTTTAAAAAAACAACATAAAAAAGAGGGCGCCGTGGGCAAGCCGGAGTTTTGGAAAAACAACAAACGCTACTACGATCTGAAAAGCTACTGGCGCAACCTGTTTGGCTGCACCGTGCACAAGCTCCAGATCGACGCGGGTTTCACCTGTCCCAACCGCGACGGGCAGGTGGCCGTGGGCGGCTGTATTTACTGCGACGGCCGGGGGTCGAAACTGCGCCAGAGCGGGGCTCTGCCCTCCGTGGCAGACCAGATTGCTTCCGGCAAAAAATATTACAAGCCGGCCGCGTCGCAATTTGTCGCTTATTTCCAGACGTTCACCAATACCTACGCGCCGGTGGAAAAACTCCGGGCGCTCTACGACGAGGCGCTGTCCCAGGACGATGTCATCGGTCTTGCCATCGGCACACGCCCGGACTCAGTGGGTCCGGATGTCGCGGACCTGCTGGCCGGGTATGCGCGAAAAAAATATCATGTCTGGGTGGAACTGGGATTGCAGTCGGTTCATGACCGGACGCTGGCTTTCATCAACCGGGGCCATGATTATGCGCAGTTTCTGGAGGCCGTCCGGCTTCTGGCCGGCCGAGGCCTGAACATTTGTGTCCACATTATTATCGGCCTGCCGGGGGAAAGTGACAAAGATGTACGGACGACGGCGCAAACTCTGGCCGCCCTGCCGGTGCAAGGCATTAAAATTCATTCGCTGCTGGCGCTCGACGGCACGCCGCTCGGCGAACTCTACAAGCAGGGATCGATTCCCATGATTACAAAAGAAAAATATGCTTCTCTGACGGCCGACGTCCTGGAGCTTCTGCCGCCGGAGATGGTCATCCAGCGCCTTACGGCCGACGGCTACCGCGATATTTTTCTCGCGCCCGCCTGGGCGGCCAACAAGCTGGATGTCCTCAATGCGATTCATAAAGAACTCGAAAAACGCGATTCCTATCAGGGCAAGCATTATCATCAGGCAGCCGCTTCGGCATCAGAAAGGCAATAGTTATTGGCTTTGCGCACAAAAATTGCTAGGAAAGCGTCGGAAACGGCGGCAGGCTGTTTTAAGGGAACAAAAGAATGATCGCCATCATTGATTATAACGCGGGCAACATCGCCTCTGTCGCGCGCGCGCTCCACGTCATCGGGCAGGAATATGTCGTTACGGACGACACGTCCGTCCTGACGGTTGCGTCCTGTGTGATTTTTCCCGGCGTCGGAGCGGCGGGTGAAGCCATGGCGTACCTGCGGCATAAAAAACTCGATTCGTGGCTGCTTGGCTGCCGTTCGTCGGGAAAGCCGCTTCTGGGCATCTGCCTGGGCACGCAGATTATTCTGGACGCTTCCGAGGAAAACGACACGCAGTGCATCGGTCTGGTGGGCGGCACGACGCGGCGCTTTCCGGAAAACCTGGTTGCCGACGGCCGGCGTTTGAAAATTCCGCACATGGGCTGGAACCGTGTGGCGCTCAGGCGCCCGCATCCGGTGTTTGCCGGCGTACCGGCGGAAGCGGAGTTTTATTTTGTGCATTCCTATTATCCGTCGCCCGGCGATGAAAAGGCGGTGCTGGCGACGACGGAATACGGCATTACCTTTTGTTCGGCCCTGGCGGTGAACAATCTGGTGGCCGTGCAGTTTCACCCGGAAAAAAGCGGCCGGCCCGGTTTGCAGATTCTGAAAAATTTCTGCGGCTGGAGGGGAAGATGATTTCCAAGAGAATCATTCCCTGCCTGGACGTGCGGGCGGGAAAGCTCACCAAAGGCATCAAGTTCCAGGGCAATGTGGATATCGGCGATCCGGTCGAGGCGGCGCGCCAGTATTACGAGCAGGGAGCCGACGAAATCGTTTTTTACGATATCACGGCGTCCTCCGATAAGCGCGACATCATGATCGACGTTGTTAGGCGCGTCGCGGAAACCATTTTCATTCCCTTTTCCGTGGGCGGCGGCATCCGCAGCCTCGACGACATGCGCCGCGTCATCGGGGCGGGGGCGGAAAAAGTCAGCGTGAATTCCGCGGCCGTCCTCGAGCCGGGCATCATCACCCAGGGCGCCCGGGCCTTCGGCAGCCAATGCGTGGTTCTGGGCATGGACGTGAAAAAAGTGGCCGTTTCCCGGCAAACGCCTTCCGGCTATGAAATCGTCATTGAAGGCGGCAGAAGATACACGGGAATCGACGCACTGACCTGGGCGCAAAAGGCCGAACGGCTGGGCGCGGGAGAAATCTGCCTTAATTCGATCGATGCGGACGGCACAAAGGACGGTTACGAGATTGCTCTCACGGCTCTCGTTTCCGAAGCGGTCCGCATTCCGGTGATCGCCTCCGGCGGTGCCGGCACACCCCAGCATCTGGCGGACGTGCTTGCGCGCGGGCGGGCCGATGCGGCGCTCATCGCCTCGATGGTGCATTACCGGACCTACACGATATCGGAAATCAAACAATACCTGTCCTGCCGCAACATTCAAACCCGTCTGCTGTGGTAGGCGGAAATTATTATGCTTGACGAAATCCCATTTGTATTCTTATTATTTCCACATTAAATTGAAAAAAAGAAAGAAAAACCGTCAAGTCGAATTTTTTGAAAGTCAGGAGGCGAATAGAAAGTGGATTCAAAACGTTATGAATTAAATGTTCAGTTGGCGCAAATGCTCAAGGGCGGCGTCATCATGGACGTCACCAATGTGGAACAGGCCAAAATCGCGGAAGAGGCGGGCGCGGTCGCCGTGATGGCGCTCGAGCGCGTGCCGGCGGACATCCGCAAAGACGGCGGCGTGGCCCGCATGTCCGATCCGGCCATGATTGCCGAAATCAAGAAGGCCGTGTCGATTCCGGTCATGGCCAAGGCGCGCATCGGTCATTTCGTGGAGGCGCAGCTTTTGGAAGCCCTGCGCATCGACTACATAGACGAAAGCGAAGTCCTGACGCCGGCGGATGAAGAATGCCATATCGATAAAACCAAGTTCTCGATTCCTTTTGTCTGCGGCGCGCGGAACCTGGGAGAGGCGCTAAGACGCATCGCCGAAGGCGCGGCGATGATCCGCACCAAGGGCGAAGCGGGAACGGGCAATGTCGTGGAAGCCGTCCGCCACATGAGAACGATGAACCGCGAGATCCGCCAGCTGGCGCAAATGCCCGTGGAGGAAGTGACAGGCTTTGCCAAGACAAACGGGCTGCCCTATGAACTGGCGCTGAAGGTCCGGGAACTGGGACGCCTGCCGGTGGTCAACTTTGCCGCGGGAGGCATTGCAACGCCCGCCGATGCGGCGCTGATGATGCAACTGGGCTGCGACGGCGTTTTTGTCGGCTCCGGCATTTTCAAATCCGCCGATCCGGCGCGCCGCGCGCGCGCCATCGTCAAGGCGACCGCGTATTTTAACGATCCTCAGAAGGTCCTGGAAGCGTCGCTGGGATTGGGCGAGGCTATGCCGGGCCTGGAAATCGGGCAAATTCCGCCCGAGCAGCTTCTGGCGAAGCGAGGCTGGTAAAAAACGCCATGTCCGTACACTTCATCGGGCCGCAGCCGGAAATTGTCGGCGTTCTCGATCTGCAGGGCGGCGTTCACGAACACCTTGAACACCTGGAAAGACTGGGGCTTCCCTACCGGCGGGTTAAAGAGGCCAAAGATTTTGAAAATCTGGCGGGCCTGATTCTCCCCGGCGGGGAGAGCACCTGTCTGGCCAGGCTGCTTCAGCTTTTCGGCTTGGTGGAAGCCATCGGACGCCACGCCGGCCGGGGAATGAAGCTCTGGGGCACATGCGCGGGCGCTATTTTGCTGGCAACGAACGTGGCCGGCGAAAAATCCTGCCTGGGCCTCATCGACATGGAAATCGAGCGCAACGGCTTCGGCGGCCAGCTCGACAGCTTTCACAGCGAAGCGCTCATCGAAGCCGTCTCGCCCGCGCCGATTCCCCTCACCTTTATCCGCGCGCCCAAAATTCGCAGCGTCGGAAAAGACGTTAAGGTTTTGCTCCGAATGGACGATTACATAGCTGCGGCGGAAAACGACCGCGTTGTGGTCACCGTCTTTCATCCGGAGCTGACCGGCTGTCTGGCGCTGCACCGGTATTTTGCCCTGAAATGCGGTTTGCATCCGCGGGGGGAAGACGTATCCGAAGGCTGGGATACCGCAAGCTGGATGAAACTGGCGCGCATCGCCTCCTGAAATCCAGATTCCGGCCGCCCAAAAACCTGAGAACGGGCATATAGAGGTTTTGCCGGTCCATGTCGAAAATCCGGCTTGTTGAAAAAACTTTTTTTGATAATTGCCGCTTTTGGGGAAGCCTCCTTTTCCGTCCCTATTGCCGTGGCTCTGTCTGGGCCATGAAGACGGGGATTGCCTCCGCCGATCTCAATATGGCCTGGAATGAAAAACCGCTTTTGTCCGGGGACGCACAAGCCGTCCGGGAGGTCCGGAAATATTACGAGCAAGACAAACTGCCCTTCTGGTGGTGGGTGTTCCCCGGCGCTCAATCGCCGGCGACAAACGATCTGCTCCGCGGGGAGGGCCTGGTTCCGGTGGAGAGCATTCCGTCAATGTTGGCAGACCTCAACCGCCTGCCCGAACCGGAAGCCGCCGCGTCCGTCGTCCGCGTTGAAAACGAGCGACAAAGGCTGGCCTGGGCAGAGGTTGCCTTTGCCGGTTTTGATTTTCCTTCCTGCGCCCGCGCATCGTTTTATCGGTTTGTGGAAGCCCTGCCGCTTGGGTCTGCAGCGCCGCAGAAGCTGTTAATGGCTTTTGCAGATTCCACCCCGGCCGCCACTGCTATATTGTTTCAAAACGGCCCGGCGGCGGGTATTTATTTTGTGACCACTCTTGCCGCGCACCGGAAAAAAGGGATTGGCCGCGAGATTACGCACGCGGCGATGCGCACGGCCGGACAGGCCGGCGCCCGCTGGATCACCCTCCAGGCCGCGCCGGAAGGCCTGTCCGTTTACCGGCAGGCCGGTTTTGCGAAATGCGGCAGCGTGGAGGTATACAGCCCGCTAACCGACGGCGGTTTTGCCTCCTGACCTGATTGACGTTGACATCCCCCCGTACTGTTCTTATAATCCTTGACGGACAAAGGAGGAGAAGTCATGTCCCAGATACTGCCAATTCAATGGGAGCCGAAATACAGTGTTCATGTGCCGATTATCGACACCCAGCACAGGAAACTTTTTGATATTGTCAACAGTCTGATTGAAGACCTGGAAAGCGGAACCGAAGATTTATTGCCTTCCATTCGCGACATGGTGAATTACCTGGCTACCCATTTCCACCAGGAAGACATCGTCATGATGGATTCGCAGTTTCCCGGTTATATGAAGCACAACGACGACCATCAGCGGTTTATCCGGAAGGTGGAAGATTTTCTCCGCGCTTATCAGGCGGGAGATCAGGATCTGGGAATGAAGATGGTCCTGTTTATGAAAGATTGGCTTTATAACCACACCACCAAAATGGACATGCTCTACGCGGACCATATCCTGAAAAACGCCGATCGGCTGAAACGCTTAGGCAAGGTCACTCTCGATTTTTAACGTTTTTCATTTTCCGGAATCCGCGCCGGACCACCGCACAGCGGCTGCGGCGCGGGACGGTTTTTCCCCCGCCGCAACGCCTTTCTAAGCAGTCCCAAGCCGAACAGCGCCAGAAGCGCCAGGCACAAGAGGGGAACGAAAAGGGCTAAAAGCGTTGTGACGACGGAGCCGGCCAGCTCGAGTGTGGAAAAAACGGGATTGCCGGTCCCGCCGGTGGCCAGTAGCGACTTGGCGCGCAGGGCCACGGTGGAAATCTGCACCAGCCCGGCGATACCGCCGCCGGCGATAAGCGCCAGCGTCCATTTGAAAAACGGTCCCATGTCCGGAATCACCGCGGCTGTAGTGATCGTGCCGGCGACGACCGCCGCGGGCGTGGCTATCGTGTCCAGGAAAGAGTCGAACCAGGGCAGGTAATAGCCGAGCACTTCGGCGAGCGTGGCCGTGGCAAAAGCGACTGTTGCCGGGGTGCCTGCCATCCAGGCAAAACCGTCCGGCAGGCTGATCTGTCCCGCCTGCGCCGCAAGATTGAGCGCCAACAGCGGCACAAAAACGCGAAATCCGCAGGCCGCTGCAAGCCCGATGCCCAGGGCTATCGCAAGAAACATATCCATACGCCACCATCCCCGATGGTTCCTATCATAACAGAATGAGGAATTTTATCAATCCGCCTTTCATTTTCACAAAGTTGTTCCGAAAATGGTTTGCTCCTTGCACTATATCGTTCCAACGACAGAAATATGAATTGCTATTTGAACATTTTTGTCACAATATTTTAAAGGTTGTCTGCCGGATATGGACAAAGTTTTTTTCAAAAGCTCGTATGAGAAAGGAACGACATTGAGCATTCACACATATGAAGAGTTGGCGGCTCTGCACGCCATTGCCAAGATTTTCGCGCAGCCGGGTGATTTGCGCGATCAGTTGGAAGAGGTTCTCAATGAAATGAGTTCGCGCCTGGGAATGCAGCGCGGCATGATATCGCTTCTGGACCGGGACAAGCAGGAAGCCTGGCTGGACATCGCCCATGACGTCAACCTGGAAGGTCTGGAAGTGACGTATAAACCGGGGGAGGGCATTACCGGCAAGGTGGTGGAAACCGGGCGTCCCATGGCCGTTGCGAACCTGGGTCAGGAGGCGCACTTCCTGGACCGCACCGGCGCGCGGCGGCACTTAAACCGCGCCGAGCTTTCCTTCCTCTGCGTGCCGATCATGTATGACGGACGCGTGGTCGGCGTGTTGTCCGCCGACAAGGTGGCCAGGGAAGTCGAAAACCTGGACAAGGAGCTGGCCATGCTTTCCGCGGTGGCCGAACTGATGGCCAAGGCAGTGCATATCCGCGCGCTGGAAGAAGAAAACCGCCGCCTCAGGAAAATCGTCGGCCAGAACCGTGCGCCGTCCATGGATATCATCGGCCATTCCAAGGCCATGCAGGAGGTTTTCGGCCTGGTGGCGCAGGTCGCCGATTCCAACACGACCGTGCTGATTACCGGCGAGACGGGCACGGGCAAGGAGCTGGTGGCGCGCGCCATTCACAACAATTCGCCGCGCAAGGGGGGGCCGCTGGTGCAGGTGAACTGCGCGGCGATTCCGGACACACTCATTGAAAGCGAATTGTTCGGCCATGAAAAAGGCGCGTTCACAGGCGCGCTCCAGACCCGCCGCGGGCGCTTCGAAGAAGCCAATGGCGGCACGATCTTTCTTGACGAAGTGGGCGAACTGTCCGCCGCCGCGCAGGTCAAGCTGCTGCGGGTGCTGCAGGAAAAGAAGTTTCAGCCGTTGGGCTCGTCTCGGGTGGTCCATGTGAATGTCCGGATCATCGCGGCCACCAACCGCAATCTCGAACAGGACATTCTGGCCGACCGTTTCCGCGCGGACTTGTTTTACCGCCTGAACGTCTTTCCCATTTACCTGCCGCCGCTTCGGGAACGCGGCAGCGACGTGATTTTGCTGGCGGACCATTTTCTTCTCAAATACAACAAGGAAATGGGCAAAAACGTGAAAAGAATTTCCACCGCGGCTATTGAGGTCTTCCTGTCGCATAAGTGGCCGGGGAACGTCCGCGAACTGGAAAACTGCATGGAGCGGGCCGTCCTTCTGACGAAAACGGATATTGTGGACTGCCTGCATCTGCCGCCGTCTTTGCAGCTGCGAGAAAAGGAGCTGGACCGCAAGGATCGCAGCAAGCTGTCCTCGGTCGTGGAAGCACAGGAGCGATCGCTCATCATTGATGCGCTCACGGAAACGAGCGGCAATCAAACCAAGGCGGCCAAGCTTTTAGGCACGACCAAACGGATTATCCAGTACAAGATAGCGAAGATGGGCATTGATCCCCGGCACTTCCGTAAAAAGGGAAAGGATTCGGGTAATTGAAGAACGTTTTTGTTCGAATTTTATGCGAATTGGCGCAAGATGGCAGGAGTGAACGAAAAAAAAGAACAATAATGTTTTGCCTTTTAAGAAAATAACAAAATTGTTCCTTTATTTGCCGCGGAAAAAGGAGCTTCTGCGGAGAAAACGGTTTTTCAAAAGAAGTTTTTAAAAGATCCGGCTATTCTCCGTCCCGGCGCCGGCGGATTCGGGAGGGAGAAACTGCTGTAAAGACGGGAATTCCCGTTTCGCCCGCGCAACTCCCGCCGGAGAGGAGCTCCGGCTGCCGGAGGAGAAGGAATACCGGCCCGTTCGGAGGACCGCTTTGGCATGACTCTGGCAACGAGGTTTCCGCCGCCCGGTCAGACGCCGGGCGCGAGTTGAGGAAGGAGAGAAAAATGTGTCGTTTATTTGCAGTAACCGCGAACGATCCACTGTCGCCGATGGTGGCCATCAATGCGCTCAACGTGATGAAGGAAGGGCATGACGGCTCCGGCGTGGGATTGTTCCTGACGGATCTGGGCGGCGAGTTTGAAAAATTTCAAAACGAACCGATCCTTTCCGGCATCTTTTCCAACGAAGGCATCAAGGCGCTCGACCGCTTCATGATCGATCTGGACTTCATGGTGAAATACAAGCTGTCCTTCCGGCCCACCCGGCCGACGCCGGCCGGCACGCCCAAAAGGGATAACTACGTCATCCGGGTGTATGAATATCCGGCCGACTGGGACGGCTTGCCCCAGGACGAAATTCAGCACCGCCTGATGATGATTCAGCTGCAACTGCGCGCAATAGGAGAAAAAGACCAGTCCATGCTGATTTTCAGCTTCTGGCCGGATGTCATCATGATCAAGGAAGTGGGAGATCCTCTGACCGTCGCGGACTACCTCGGGCTCGACCGCAAGGATCTCTCGGCGCGCACCATCTTGAGCCAGGGACGGCAGAACACCAACTATTCGATCGACATTTACGCCTGCCATCCATTTTTCATCCAGGGCATGTCGACGATGACCAACGGCGAAAACACCGCGTTCGTGCCGATTCGGGAATTTCTGACGTCGCGCAATTTCCCCGGCTACAGCGGCTACCAGTCCGACTCGGAAGTGTTCACGCACATTCTGCATTACATGCAAAACAAGCTCGGCCTGGGCATGGAAATGTACAAGCACATCATCACGCCGCTCAAGGACGAGGAGCTGACGCGCCATCCCGACGGCCGGATACTGAGAAATCTCAAGCAGAGCTGCCGGCCGCTGATCATCGACGGTCCGAACTGCGTAATCGGCTGCCTGCCGGACAAGTCGATGTTCATGGTGCAGGATTCGAAGAAACTGCGCCCCGGCGTTGTGGGCGGCCGCCCCGGCATCTTCGCGTTTTCGTCGGAAATGTGCGGTCTGGACGCGGCCATACCGGAGCGGGACATCAACCTGGACTATCAGCCGATGAAATATGAAACCGTCTTAGTCCGCCGCGGGCGGCAGGAGATAGAAAAATGGAACCAGTGGGACGCATTACCCCATCTACACTAAGCGTCGGAGATCTGCCCTGGCAGGTTTTGTGGAACAAGGACAGGTGCACGCTGTGCGGAAGCTGCACGGCCGTCTGTCCCGTGCGGGCGATTGATCTGGGCGTGCACCGCAAGCGCGCGCTTTCGACGCCGGTCGGCCTGGAGAGCCGCCCCCGCAACGTTTTTGCCGTGTACCACGGCATCGATCAGCGCACCGATCCGGCGCATGCCTGCGTGGGCTGCGGCATGTGCACGCTCGTCTGCCCCAACGGCGCCATTGCGCCCGCGCGCAGCGCGGAAATCGACAAGCTGCGCTTTCACGTCAACCAGGGCGGCGAGCCCAGAAGGCGCGGCGGACGGAGAAACAATCCCGACAGCGTGCTCGACAAAATCAAGTTTGTCCGCATTTCCATGCTCACCGATCCGGCGCTCGACGCGGGGCGGCACGAGTTCGAACTGCGCACGCTTCTGGGCCGGGTGCTGCCGCCGGAGGAAATGCTGAAAGTGAACCGCGAGCAGGGCTGGATGCCGCCCGTGCGCGAGATTTACCCGCTTGTCATCGGTTCGATGTCCTTCGGCGCTCTTTCGCCCAACATGTGGGAAGGTCTGCAGATGGGCGTCGCGTACCTGAACGAAGAACTTGGCCTGCCGGTCCGCATCTGCACCGGCGAAGGCGGCTGTCCGCCCCGTCTGCTCAAGTCGCGCTTCTTAAAATACGTGATTCTGCAGATCGCCAGCGGCTATTTCGGCTGGGATGAAATCATCCACGCCCTGCCCGACATGAAAGAAGACCCGTGCGCGATTGAAATCAAGTACGGCCAGGGCGCGAAGCCCGGCGACGGCGGCCTTTTGATGTGGTACAAGGTCAACAAACTCATCGCGGCGATCCGCGGCGTGCCGCAGGGCATCAGCCTGCCCAGCCCGCCCACGCACCAGACCAAGTACTCGATCGAGGAAGCCGTGGCCAAGATGATCCAGTCGATGTCGATGGCCTGGGGATTCCGCGTGCCGGTGTATCCGAAAATTTCCGCCACCAGCACGGCGATGGCGGTGCTGAACAACCTGACCCGCAATCCCTACGCGGCGGGGCTGGCCATCGACGGCGAGGACGGGGGAACGGGCGCGGCCTACAACGTGTCGATGGACCACATGGGACACCCCATCGCCAGCAATCTGCGCGACGCTTATCTCACGCTCGTAAAACTGGGCCGGCAAAACGAGCTGCCCCTTTTTGCGGGCGGCGGCATCGGCAAAAACGGCAATCTGGCCGCCAATGCGGCCGCGCTGATCATGCTGGGCGCGAGCGGCGTGCAGACCGGCAAGTACATCATGCAGGCCGCCGCCGGCTGTCTGGGGTCGGAAGGCGACCGCTGCAACGTCTGCAACACCGGCGTGTGCCCCAAGGGCATCACGTCGCAGGATCCGCGCCTGGACCGAAGGCTGGATCCGGAAAAAGTCGCCCAGCGCGTGGTGGATCTCTATATGAGTTTTGATACGGAATTGAAAAAAATCGTCGCTCCGCTGGGACGTTCAACGTCGCTGCCGATCGGCATGTCGGATGCGCTGGGAATCGGCGACGCGGATGCGGCCGAGCGGTTGAAGATCAAATACGTGTTGTAGGGAAAGGCTTTGCCGCCCGCAGGGCGGCTGCGACCGGCCCCTACCGGTGAAAATAGGGAACAGGCCGAAAACATGACAAAGAAAGATACGATAAAAATTGCCGGCGTGGAAAACAGCGTGCGTGTGGAATCGCGGATTCTCGAAGAGCGTATGCAGAGAGCCGTCGCCGACGGCTACCGGCAGATTGAAGTCACCGCCTTCGGGCAGCACGGCATCGGCGGGCGCCTGTGGCGCGCCGGCAATCAGAGCGTCAAGGTGGACGTGCTGGGGACGTCCGGGCAGCGCCTGGGGGCGATGGGATGCGCCAACACGGTCATCGAAGTCTTCGGTCCGGCGTCCGACGATATCGGCTGGCTCAATGCCGGCGCGGAGATTGTCGTCCACGGCAACGCGACCAACGGCGCGGCCAACGCCATGGCCCAGGGAAAAATTTACATCGACGGCGACATCGGCGCGCGCGGCATGACCATGACCAAGCACAATCCCCGCTTTGAACCGCCCGAACTGTGGGTGATGGGCAAGGTGGGGGATTCGTTCGCCGAATTCATGGCGGGCGGTATCGCCGTCGTCTGCGGCGCCGGCGCCGAAAACGAAAGCAGTGTTCTTGGGTACCGGCCCTGCGTCGGCATGGTGGGCGGGAAAATCTTTTTCCGCGGCCGCCAGGAAAGCTACAGCAAGGCCGACGCCAAGCTGTTTACCGAACTGCCGGACGAAGAATGGCAGTGGCTGCAGGCGAAGATGAAGCTGTTTTTGCAGGCCATCGGCAAGCATTATCTGTTTGACCAGCTCGCTTCCCGGTGCGCGGAGTGGCAGCTCCTGGTGGCGCGCAAGCCCTCCGAAAAGCTCGCGCGGGCCGTCCGCCGGATGGACGCCTTCCGCAAGGACATCTGGGACGAGGAACTGGGTCAGGGCGGCGTCATCGGCGATTTGTCGAATCTGGACCGCTCACCCATCGGCCTGCTTCCGGCCGGAGATCTGCGCCGTTTCGCGCCGGTCTGGGCCAATGAAAGGTATCTGCCTCCCTGCCAGGCCGCCTGCCCCACCGGTATTCCGGTGCAGAAGCGCTGGGAACTGATCCGCAAGGGAAAGATGGAGGAAGCCGTCAATCTGGCGCTGGAATACACGCCCTTTCCCGCCACGGTTTGCGGCTACCTGTGCCCGAACCTCTGCATGCAGAACTGCACTCGGGGGCTGGTGAATCTGGAGCCCGTGGACATCACGGTTTTGGGAAAAGCGTCGCTTGCGGCCCGGGAACCGGCGCGCCGGCCGGAAACCGGAAAAAAAGTGGCCGTCATCGGCGGCGGCGCGGCGGGGCTGTCCGTGGCCTGGCAGTTGTGGCTGGCCGGCCATGAAGCGTCCATTGTCGAAAGCAAAAAGCACCTGGGCGGGAAGATTATGGATTCGATTCCCAAAAGCCGCATTCCCACTGAGGTCGCGGCCCACGAAATCGACCGTCTGGCCCGCAACATCCGTCAGGTGCGGCTGGGCCGGCCTCTGACGCAGGACCGGTTCCAGAAACTGAAAAATGAAAATGACTATGTGGTGATTGCCGCCGGCGCCGCCCGGCCCCGCACGCTCAACGCGCCCGGCATGGAAAAAGCGATCACCGCTTTGGAGTTCTTGCGGCAAAGCAAACAGGATTGTGCTAAAGTCGGCGAAAAGGTCGTCATCATCGGCGCGGGAAACGTCGGCTGCGACGCGGCTGCGGAGGCGTTTCGCCTGGGGGCGAAAAGCGTGGTTCTGATCGACGTGCAGGAGCCCGCCTCCTTCGGCGTGGAACGCAGGCATGCCGAAGCGGCCGGCGCGCAGTTCCTGTGGCCGCGGTTTACCAAAGCGGTCACGGACCGGGGCGTCGAACTGACGGACGATGCGCTGCTGCCGGCGGATACGGTGATCGTCGCCGTAGGCGACGCGCCGGATCTGTCGTTTCTGCCCCCGGAGATCCGGACGGAAAGGGGATTTGTCGCAGTCGATGAAAACTTCGCCACGAGCGATCCGCAGGTGTTCGCCGTCGGGGACGCGGTCCGGCCCGGACTGCTCACCGACGCAATCGGCGCCGGACGGATTGCCGCCCGCCGGATCGACGATCTTCTGCGGGGGATCGAGGAAACGTACGACAAGCTCCCGCCCATTCGTTACGAGCGGGTAAAGCTCGAGTACTTCGATCCGCGCGTCGGCCTCTCTGCCGACGCTTCGTCGTGCGCGGCGTCTTGCGCGTCCTGCGGGGCCTGCCGGGACTGCGGCATGTGCGAGGAGATTTGTCCGCAAAAAGCCGTCTCCCGTCTGGAGAAGGCGACCGGCGGATTTGAATATGTCGTGGATCGTGAACGTTGCATCGGGTGCGGTTTCTGCGCCGGGGCCTGTCCCACCGGCGTCTGGGAAATCGTCGAAAATGCGCCATTGGAATAACATTTATCAAACTAAGGATGGAAAACTTATGAAAAAAACAATCCCAACTCTCGCGGCGGAAAGACAGTATGTGATCGAAAAGGAAAAATTCGTTCCCGTGTCCCAGTATTTCGGCGAGGATACCTTCAACCACAAGGTGATGAAGGAAAAGCTGCCCAGGGACACGTTCCGGAAGCTGATGGACGCCATCAATGAGGACCAGATGCTCGATGAGGAAACGGCCAACATCGTCGCGCACGCCATGAAGGAGTGGGCGATTGAAAAAGGCGCGACGCATTTTGCGCACTGGTTCCAGCCGATGACGGGCATCACCGCCGAAAAGCATGACGCTTTTGCGGACCCCTGCGGTCCCGGCGCGGTGATCGAACGGTTTTCCGGAAAACAGTTGGTGCAGGGCGAGCCGGATGCGTCTTCCTTTCCCTCCGGCGGCATCCGGGCGACCTTTGAGGCTCGCGGCTACACGGCCTGGGACATGTCTTCGCCCGCGTTCATCAAGCGCAACGGCATATCCACGACGCTGTGCATTCCGACTGCCTTTATTTCCTATACGGGCCAGGTGCTGGACAAGAAGACGCCGCTTTTGCGCTCCATCCGCGCCTTGAGCAAAAGCGCCGTCAACATGCTCAAGCTGCTGGGCGTTAAAGGCGTGAAGAAGGTTTACTCGAATCTCGGCCCCGAGCAGGAATATTTCCTGATCGACATGGACTACTACTACAAGCGTCAGGACCTGGTGCTGGGCGGCCGGACGGTCGTCGGCGCGCCGCCGGCAAAAGGCCAGGAACTGGAGGATCAGTACTTCGGGAGCATCAAGGAGCGCATTTCCTCCTACATGCACGACGTGGAGGAAGAGCTTTTCAAACTGGGCATTCCGGCCAAGACGCGCCATAACGAAGTCGCGCCCAGCCAGTACGAGATCGCTCCGGTTTACGAAGAGGCCAACATTGCCGCAGATCACAACCAGCTGGTCATGGACACGCTCAAATACGTCGCCAAGAAGCACCGCCTGGCCGCGCTCCTGCACGAGAAGCCTTTCGCCAAAATCAACGGATCGGGCAAGCACGTCAACTGGTCGATGTCGGACAACAATGACAACAATCTGCTGAACCCCGGCAAAACGCCGCAGGACAATATTTCGTTTCTGGTGTTTTTGATCGCCACGGTGCGCGCCGTTTACAAGCATGCGGATGTTCTGCGCGCGGCGGTGGCCTCCTACGGGAACGATCATCGCCTGGGCGCCAACGAAGCGCCGCCCGCCATCATTTCGGTCTTCCTGGGCGAGCAGCTCACGCAGATTCTGGAAAACATTGAAAAGGGAACCATCGCCAAGGCGACCAACGCCGAAATCATCGACCTGGGCATTTCCTCCCTGTCGCACGTGAGCAAGGACAACACCGACCGCAACCGGACGTCGCCGTTTGCCTTCACCGGCAACAAGTTTGAGTTCCGCGCGGTCGGATCCTCGCAGAACATCGCGTCGCCGGCGCTGGTGATCAACACGATCGTGGCGGAAAGCCTCGACGAGATGGCGGAAAAGATCCGCGCCAAAGAGGCGAAAAGCATCAATCAGGCCGTTTTCGATGTGCTGAAAAGCGAGATCAAGACGATCAAGCCGATTCTGTTCAACGGCGACAACTACACTTCGGAATGGGAAGCTGAAGCAAAAAGAAGGGGGCTTCCCAACGAAAAGACGACGCCCTCCGCGCTCAAGGCCCTCATCACGGACAAGTCGCTTAAACTGTTCGAGAAGTACGAGGTGCTGTCCAACGCGGAGCTGAAATCGCGCTATCTCATTCATGTGGAGCGCTATATCAAGGACCTGGAAATCGAGGTCAAGTGCCTGAACCACATCTGTCTGACGCAGGTAATTCCGGGCGCCGTGGCCTACCAGAAGAGACTGGCGCGGGCGATTGTGGAGACCCGGGAAGTGCTGGGGTCCGCCGCGGTTGTGTCCCCGCAAACCGAGCTGTTGAAGAAAATTCTGGACCTGATCAACAAGGTTTACGCGGCCAACAAAGAAATCCAGGCCAAGGTGGAGCAGGCCGCCGCCCTGCACGACGAACCCAAGAAGGCGGAGCTGCTGGGCGGCAAGGTCAAGCCGATGATGGACGAACTTCGGGAATACGTGGACGCGCTGGAAAACATCGTCGATGATGAAATCTGGCCTCTGCCGAAATTCTGGGAGATGCTGTTTGTCTGCTGATCCGGATGCGGGGAACGGCGGTCCCGGTCCCGCATTTTTAATCCATTGACGAGGCGTTTAAAAAAGGATAGAAGCGCCTGCCCCGGCAAAAAAAAGGTGGAGTAAACACACAGATGTTCCTTGTTCACAAAGACCGTCCGGCCCTGCTGGTCCTCGAAGACGGAAGCGTTTTCGAGGGCTATGCCTTTGCCGGGACGGGGGAAACGCTTGGGGAAGTCGTCTTCAACACCGGCATGACCGGTTATCAGGAAGTGATCACCGATCCCTCCTACAAGGGCCAGATCGTCGCCATGACCTATCCGCTCGTGGGCAACACCGGCATTAACGATGAGGACGGAGAATCGGCCGGCATCCATCTGGAGGGCTTCATCGTCAGGGAATATCAGCCTCATCCCAGCAACTGGCGGATGACCGGAAGCCTTCAGGGTTTTCTCGAGGAAAAAGGAAAAATCGGCCTAGCCGGCATCGACACGCGGGCGCTGACGCGAAAACTTCGCCTTTCCGGCGCCATGAAAGGGGTGATTTCCACCGAAACCACGGACATCGCCCGCCTGCTGGAAAAGGTGCGGGCCTACCCGGGGCTGGTCGGCCGCGATCTGGTGCGGGAAGTCACCTGCGCCGAGCCGTACCTGTGGAAAAAAGGCGCACCCCGCCCGGGCAAAATCCCGGCGCGCAAGCCTGTACGGAAACTGCGTGTGGTGGTCCTTGACTGCGGGGTCAAATTCAACATTTTGCGGCTGCTCGAAGCAAACGGCTGCGAGGTCCTGGTCGTCCCTGCGACCACCGGCGGCGAACAGATCCTGTCCTACCGGCCGGACGGCGTCCTTTTCTCCAACGGACCGGGAGACCCGGCGGCGCTGCCCTACATCGTGGACGCCGCCCGGGCGCTTATCGGCCGGACCCCCGTCTTCGGCATTTGCCTGGGGCACCAGATTCTCGGCCAGGCCATCGGCGGCCGGACGGAAAAAATGAAGTTCGGCCACCACGGGATCAATCAGCCGGTGAAAAATCTGGAAACGGGCCGGATCGAAATCACCTCCCAGAATCACGGCTTTGTCGTCGTGCCGGAATCGGTGGCAGACAAGGCCCAAAAGTCCTTTGTCAATCTCAACGACGCGACATCCGAAGGCATGCAGATGGCTTCGGCCATGAGCGTCCAGTACCATCCCGAAGCCGCGCCGGGACCGCACGACACGGAATATCTTTTTGCCGGATTTGTGTTAGTCATGAAAAACGAAAAGAGGAAAAACAAGTGATTCTGATCATCGACTTCGGCTCGCAGTACAACCAATTGATCGCCCGGCGCGTGCGCGAACACCACGTGTATTGCCAGATCGAGCCGCCCGATATTTCGCTTGCGGCCGTCCGGGCGCTGGCGCCGGAAGGCATCATCCTCTCCGGCGGCCCGGCCAGCATTTACGCCAAGAGCGCGCCCCGCGTGGATCGGGGCATCTTCGGATTGGGCATTCCCGTCCTGGGCATCTGTTACGGACTTCAGTACATGGTGGAAACCCTGGGCGGAACGGTTCTCAGCTCGACCAAGCGCGAATACGGATTTGCCGAACTGATCGTCAAAAAATCCCGGGGCATTTTTTCCGGCGTGTCGAAAAAAACGCAGTGCTGGATGAGCCACGGCGACACCATCGGCGCGCTTCCGGACGGTTTTTCCGTGACCGCTTCCACCTCCAGCACGCAAGTGGCGGCCGCTGAAGACGGGAAAAGACGCTTCTACGGTCTGCAGTTCCACCCCGAAGTCGTTCACACCCACGAGGGCAGGCGGATGCTGGCGAACTTCCTGTTTGACATCTGCCGCTGCGAAAAGACCTGGTCGATGAAGTCCTTTGTCGCCCAGGCCGTGGAGGAAATCCGCGCCCAGGTGGGCGAAGAGAAGGTGATCCTGGGGCTTTCCGGCGGAGTCGATTCGTCCGTGGCGGCGGTCCTGCTGCACGAAGCCATCGGCCGGCAGCTCACCTGCGTGTTTGTGGACAACGGCGTGCTGCGGGCGGGCGAAGCCGCCCGTGTAATCGATATGTTCAAAAAGCATCTGCGCATCAACCTGCGCTTTGCCCGGGCGGGCGGCGTTTTTCTGAAGAAATTGAAAGGCGTTGCCGATCCGGAAAAGAAGCGCAAGATCATCGGCCGGACCTTTATTGAAGTTTTTGACGCGGAAGCCCGCAAAATAAAAGGCGTGAAATTTCTGGCGCAGGGGACGCTGTATCCCGATCTCATCGAATCGCGCTCCGCTTTCGGCGGTCCCAGCGCCGTGATCAAGTCGCATCACAATGTGGGGGGGCTGCCCAAAAAAATGAAGCTGCGGCTCATTGAACCGCTCAAGCACTTATTCAAGGACGAAGTGCGGCTTCTGGGAAAAGAACTGGGGCTTGCCGACGACGTCGTCTGGCGTCAGCCGTTTCCCGGACCGGGACTGGCGGTGCGCATTCTCGGCGACGTCTCTGCCCAGCGGCTGGCCGTCTTGCGCAAAGCCGACACGCTCCTGCTTGAAGAAATCCGCGCGGCCGGTTTGTACTACCGGTTATGGCAGTCGTTTGCCATTCTCCTGCCGCTGAAAAGCGTGGGGATCATGGGCGATCAGCGGACGTATGAAAACATTGTGGCGATCCGCGCCGTCACCAGCGACGACGCCATGACGGCGGACTGGGCGAGGCTGCCGCAGGACCTGCTGGCGCGCATCTCGACGCGGATCATCAATGAAGTGCGGGGCGTCAACCGCGTTGTGTATGACATAAGCTCCAAACCGCCCAGCACCATTGAGTGGGAATAAGTAGAACAGTGCCGAAACGAACGGACATCAAAAAAATATTGCTTATCGGATCCGGGCCGATCATCATCAGCCAGGCCTGTGAGTTTGATTATTCGGGCACGCAGGCCTGCAAGGCTCTGCGGGAGGAAGGTTATGAGGTCGTGCTCATCAACTCGAACCCCGCGACGATCATGACCGATCCGGAGATGGCCCTCCGCACCTACGTGGAGCCGATCACGCCCGAGGCGGTGGAAAAAATCATCGCGCGCGAACGCCCCGACGCGCTTCTGCCGACGCTGGGCGGCCAGACCGGCCTCAACACGGCCGTGGCTGTGGCTGAAAACGGCGTTTTGAAAAAATACAATGTCGAAATGATCGGCGCGTCGCTTCCCGTCATCCATAAGGCGGAAGACCGCGAAAAGTTCCGCCACGCCATGGATCGCATCGGCCTTAAAATGCCGCAAAGCGGCTTTGCCCGCAGCATGAAAGAAGTCCATCAAATCGCCGAAACGATCGGCTTTCCGATTATCATCCGCGCCGCCTTTACGCTCGGCGGCACCGGCAGCGGCGTGGCCTACAACCGCGAAGAATTGGATGAAATCGCCAAAGCCGGTCTGGAAGCCAGCATGATTTCCGAAGTCATGGTCGAGCAGTCGGTGCTGGGCTGGAAAGAATACGAACTGGAAGTGATGCGCGACCGCGCCGACAACGTCGTCATCATCTGCTCCATTGAAAACTTCGACGCCATGGGCGTGCACACCGGCGAGTCGATCACCGTCGCTCCCGCCCAGACGCTCACGGACCGCGAATATCAGAAAATGCGCGACGCCGCCATCGCCATCATGCGAGAAATCGGCGTGGAAACGGGCGGTTCCAATGTACAGTTTGCCGTCCATCCGCAGACCGGCGAGATGATCGTGGTCGAAATGAATCCGCGCGTTTCGCGATCCTCGGCGCTGGCCTCCAAAGCCACCGGCTTTCCGATCGCCAAAATCGCCGCCAAGCTCGCCGTGGGCTACACGCTCGACGAGATTCCCAACGACATCACCCGCGAAACCATGGCGTCGTTTGAACCCACCATCGATTATGTGGTGACAAAAATACCGCGCTGGACGTTTGAGAAATTTCCTGAAACGGAAGATTTCTTGACGACCTCGATGAAATCGGTGGGCGAAACCATGGCGATCGGCCGCACGTTTAAAGAGTCGCTGCAAAAGGCCATCCGGTCGCTGGAAATCGGCCGCTTCGGTTTCGGCCAGTCCTTGCCCGACGAGGAACCGGCCAGAACCGAACTCTTGAAAAGCAAGCTTCTCAAACCCAATTCGCTGCGGCTTTTCTACATGGCCGAAGCGCTGAGAGGCGGAATGACGATTGACGAAGTCTCTGATCTCACCAAAGTTGATCCCTGGTTTCTGCACCAGATGAAAGACATTCTTCATGCGGAAGAGGAGCTGCAAAACGCGGAGCCGTCCGCGGAGCTTCTGCGCGCCGCCAAGGAAATGGGCTTTTCCGACCGGAGGCTCGCGGCCCTGTGGAATCAAACGGAACAGGACATCCGCGACTGGCGAAGGAAAGAAAATATTTGTCCCGTCTATAAACTGGTCGATACCTGCGCGGCGGAATTTGAAGCCTACACGCCCTACTACTATTCCACCTACGAGCAGGAAACCGAAACGAGGCCTTCGGCCAAAAAGAAAGTGGCCATCATCGGCGGCGGCCCCAACCGCATCGGCCAGGGCATCGAATTCGACTACTGCTGTGTCCACGCCTCATTTGCCCTGCGGGAAGAAGGCATCGAAAGCATCATGATCAACTCCAATCCGGAAACGGTCAGCACCGATTACGACACCTCCGACAAGCTGTTTTTTGAGCCGGTGACGCTCGAAGACGTGCTGCACATTCTCGAGGCGGAAAAGCCCGACGGCGTGATCGTGCAGTTCGGCGGCCAGACGCCGCTCAATCTTGCGCGCGGCCTGGAAGCGGCGGGCGCGCCGATCATCGGAACCTCGCCTGACGCGATCGACCGCGCGGAAAACCGCGACCGGTTCCAGGAGATTGTGACAAAGCTGCATCTCAACCAGCCGGACAACGACACGGCCATGGACGCGGAAGAGGCGCTGGCGGCCGCCGCGCGCATCGGCTATCCCGTCCTGGTGCGCCCCTCCTACGTGCTGGGCGGGCGTTCCATGGAAATCGTCTACGATGCCGAAACGCTCAGGACCTTCATGGCCAAGGCGCTGCTCGTTTCGCCGGGGCATCCGATCCTCATCGACAAGTTTCTGGAGGACGCGGTGGAAGTGGATGTGGACGCGATTTCCGACGGCGGGACCACCGTGGTCGCGGGCATCATGGAACACATCGAAGAAGCGGGCATTCACTCCGGAGATTCCGCCTGCATTCTGCCGCCGATCACACTGGCGTCAGCCATGCTGGAGCGCATCGAGACGCAAACCAGGCTGCTTGCCGCGGAACTCGGCGTCGTGGGGCTCATGAACATACAGTATGCCATCCAGGGAGAAACCCTCTACGTTCTGGAAGTCAACCCCCGGGCGTCGCGCACCGTGCCGTTTGTGAGCAAGGCCATCGGCGTGCCGCTGGCGAAGCTCGCCACGAAAGTCATGCTGGGCAAGACGCTTGCGGAACTCGGCTTCACGAAACGGCTGATTCCGAAGCACGTCTCCGTGAAAGAAGCGGTGTTCCCGTTTTCCCGCTTTCCCGGCGTCGATATCCTCCTGGGGCCGGAAATGAAATCGACCGGCGAAGTGATGGGAATCGACCGCTCCTTCGGGCTTGCGTTTGCAAAATCGCAGATGGCCGCCGGCTTCAAAGTGCCGACCTCCGGCAGCGTGTTCATCAGTGTCCACGACTACCACAAGGCGGGCATCGTGGACGTGGCCCGGACATTCGCCGGCCTGGGTTTCACCCTTCTGGCGACGGTCGGAACGGCCCGGTATCTGAACGAGCGCGGCCTTGACGCAACCGTCGTCAACAAAGTCAGCGAAGGACGTCCCCACGTGGTCGACCTGATCAAGAACGGCGAGATTTCAATGGTGATCAACACCAGCGTCGGGCGCAAGTCCACCCGGGACGCCTATCTGATCCGCCACGGCGCGCTCGCCTACAACATCATTTACACGACGACCCTGGCCGGCGCCCGGGCGCTGGGCGCGGCGGTCGGAGCCCTCGCGGAAGAGGACTGGAGCGTTTGCCCCCTTCAGGAGTATTATAGAAAATGACGCCGTTATTTTCCTCCCCCTTGATGGAATGGGCTGATAACAAGGGAACCGATCCCGGCCGGCCCCGCGAGGAGTGCGGCGTTTTTGCCATTTACGGCCATGAAGCGGCGGCGCGCGTCGCGTTTTTCGGCCTTTTCGCCCTGCAGCACCGCGGCCAGGAATCGGCGGGAATCGTTGCTTCCGACGGCTGCCGCGTTTCCGAACACAAGGGCATGGGGCTGGCGTCCGCCGTCTTTAAAGAGTCCATTTTGCAGAACCTTCCCGGTTCGCTGGCGATCGGCCACGTGCGCTACTCCACGACCGGATCCTCCACCATCTCCAACGCCCAGCCTTTTCTGGCGCATGTGGGCGAGGAATATTACGCGCTGGGGCACAACGGCAACATCGTGAACGCGCAGAAACTGCGCGCGGAACTGGAAAACAGCGGGTCGATTTTTCAATCGACCATGGACAGCGAGGTGATCATCCATCTGATGGCGCCGCATCTGAAAAAAGGCCTGTCCGAGGCCCTGTCGATTGCGCTCAAAAAGGTGGAAGGCGCTTACTCCCTCGTGATGCTGACCCGCGATAAGATCGTCGCCGCCCGCGATCCGCGCGGTTTCCGGCCGCTGGCGCTGGGGCGGCTCAACGGCGGCTGGGTGGTGGCGTCGGAGACCTGCGCGTTCGACCTGGTGGGCGCCGAGTATATCCGGGACGTCGAGCCGGGGGAAATTCTGATCATCGACGCGCAGGGCTATACGAGCCTCAAACCTTTTCAACCGATGAAGCGCTGCCACTGCATCTTCGAGTTGATTTATTTCGCCCGACCCGACAGCCAGATCTTCGGACGAAATGTCTATCTGTGCCGCAAGCGTCTGGGCCGCGAGCTGGCGCGCGAATACCGGCCGGACGTGGATCTGGTGATGCCGTTTCCGGACTCGGGAAACTACGCGGCCCTGGGGTATGCCGAAGAAAGCGGCCTGCCGTTCGAAATGGGCATGATCCGCAACCACTACGTCGGCCGGACGTTTATCCAGCCCACCCAACCGATGCGCGATTTCGCCGTCCGCGTCAAACTCAATCCGGTGAAGCCTCTGCTTCAGGGCAAGAAGGTGCTGATTGTCGAGGATTCCATCATCCGCGGCACGACCAGCCGCAACCGCGTGAAGAATCTGCACGGGATCGGCATGCGGGAAATCCACATGGTCATCAGCTGTCCGCCCACCCGGTTTCCCTGCCCCTACGGCATCGACTTTTCGTCCAAGGGCGAGCTCATCGCCGCCGTCCGCGAAAATGAAAAAGCCATCGCCGATTTTATCGGCCTGGATTCCCTGCACTACCTGACCGTCGAAGGCATGGTCCGCGCCACCGGCCTGCCGCAAAGCCAGTTTTGCCTGGCCTGCTATACCGGCGACTATCCCATTGCCCCGCCCGAAAAAATGGACAAGTATTGCCTGGAATTGAAATAAGGAGTTGAATTCCGGCGTATCAAGATACGGGAACGGTCCGGAACGTAAGGATTTCCGGACCGTTCCCGCGAAGGATTTTCTTATCGGCCCTTAAAGTCCGCGGGGCGTCTTTCCAGGAAAGCCATCACCGCTTCCTTCAGGTCTTCGGACATTAGCAGCGTTGCGTTTTTCTGGATGGCCAGCGCCATGCCTTCGTAAACGTTCACGTAGCGGCTGAAGTTGAGGACTTCCTTGGAGTATTTGATGCCCAGGGGCGCATTCGCGGCGATCTGGGCGGCCAGTTTCTGCGCGGCGTTCATCAGGCCGGCCTGATCGGCGTACACGTGATTGACGAGCCCCATCTTTTCGACGTCGCGTGCAGAATAGTTGGCCGCGGTGTAAGCCATCTCGCGGGCGAACCCCTGGCCGACGATCATCGGCAGTCTCTGGAGGACGCCCATGTCGGCGACAAGGCCGATGTTGGCTTCCTTGAGGCAGAAGATCGCGTCTTCCGTGCACAGGCGGATATCGCAGGCGGAAATCATGTCCAGCCCGCCGCCGATGCATTTGCCGTGTACGGCCGCAATGACCGGTTTGGGGCACTCTTCGATGAAGTTGCAGCAGTCAAACAGGGGCTGGGAATTGCGGATCATATCCAGAACGCCCTTGGCCGTGCCGATCGCCCCGCCGGCCGCCTCTTTCAAGTCCAGTCCGGCGCAGAAGATCCTGGCCTTGCTGCAAAAGATAACGGCCCGGACGTCGTCGTTCGCGCCCAGTTCGCGGAAGACAGCGGCGATTTCCGAGGCCAGAGCGATGCTGATTGCGTTGAGGGCGTCCACGCGCGCCATGGCGACGGTGGCCACATGATTTTCAATTTTCAGGTCAATGAATTGGTAGGTCATATCTCCTCCTTCCAGGAATGTGTTCCAGCAAGCGGGCCACAGAATACGCCAAGCGGGCGGTTTTGTCCATGGCCTTACTTTTTTCGTTGCAGATACCGCTCCAGGCGGTTCATGCCCTCGGTCAGGTTTTCCCGGGATGTGGCGTAGGAAAACCGCAGGAAGCCCTCCCCGCCGCTGCCGAAGTCGATGCCCGGCGTGACGCCGACCTTGGCTTCTTCGGTGATGCGGAAAGCTTCCCGGTAGGAATCCGCAAAAAATTTCCGTCCGTCGGCAAAGACGTAAAACGCGCCGGTCGGCTCGACAGAAACAACGAAGCCCATGTTGGTGAGCCGCTCCAGCATGTAGCGGCGCCGTTCGTCGTAGGTTTTGACCATGGCCGACACGTCGTCTGCGGCCTGCGTGAGCGCGGCAATTCCCGCCCACTGAATAAAGCCGCCCGCCGAGATCATGAAATTCTGATGGATGCGCTGCATCACGGCGCTGAACTTTTGCGGAAAGATCAGGTAGCCCAGCCGCCAGCCGGTCATGGCGTAGCGCTTGGAAAAACCGTTGATGACAAAGGCCTTGTCCGTAAATTCCAGGATCGAATGCGACTTTTCCCTGTACACCAGTCCGGAGTAGATCTCATCGGAAATGATGTAGGCCGAATCGAACTGCGCAATATCCTGCATCTGCTCCCGGCTCATCACGATGCCGGTCGGGTTGCAGGGCGAGTTGATCACGATGGCCTTGGTCCGGCGCGAGAGTTTGCGGGCGATGTCCGTGTGGCGGTACTGGAATCCCTCTTCCGGATAGGTGCGGATCTCCTGCAGCGCTCCGCCCGCCGCGAGAATAAAATTCTGATAGCAGGGATAACGGGGGTTGGAGACGATCACTTCATCGCCCGCGTCGAGCAGGGCCAGCATCGCAAAGAGCAAAACGGGGGATGTCCCGGTCGAGACCATCACCCGGTCGGGCGTGATCGACACGCCGTATTCCCGCCAATAGTTTTCGCAGATTGCCTGGCGCAACTCCAGCAGCCCCAGCGCGTGGGTGTAGCGGGTCCGGTTGTCCCGCAGCGCCGCAATGGCGGCCTCCGTGATGACCGCCGGCGTGGGGAAATCCGGTTCGCCCACCTCCAGGTGAATGATGTGTTCGCCCTTTCGCTCCAGCTCCTCCACTTTCGCCATGACGTCCATGACGATGAAAGAGGTGAATTCGGATGCGCGTTTTGAGATCATGGTCCTCTCTCTGTCTCTTGCCTCTCTGCCCGGCTCCGGTGTTAATGAATCCGTTCGCGTCTTCTCTATGGCGATTGACTGAATTTTTCAACCTCTTTATTGATCTCTCTCCCGCATTTTCGGAAGCAGCGCGGGATAAAGCGGCCGACGACGATTGCCGGCGCAGCTTTGTCCATTTATTGAATAGTATTATATTTTATAATATGTATTTTTTTCTGAGATATATTTTCTTGCATCCCGGCGCGGGTTGGTTTATATTTTCAACCGTCGGCGCTCCCGTCCCGCAGGGCGCCGGTTTAAGGCGGCCCGGCTGCTCCGAAAAACGGCGGGAACAAGACAGGCAAGGCGAAAGGCGCCCGGCGGAGGATTTTTTTTATGAGCTGTTCGATATCGGAATTGTGCACGGGCTGCGGCGCCTGCCGGAAGCAGTGTCCGGTTTCCGCCATCTCGGGCGAGAAGAAGGAAAGACATGAAATATCTGCGTCCCTGTGCATCGAATGCGGCGCCTGCGGCCGGATCTGCCCGGCCTCTGCGGTGCGCGACGATTCCGGGAAAACCGTTGCGAAAATGAAAAAGTCGGACTGGCCGAAGCCGATGATCCGCCGGGATCTCTGCGTCGCCTGTGAAAACTGCGTCGCCGTCTGTCCCACACAGGCGCTCGCCATGGCCGACGAAACGCTTTCGCTTACGGAAAATTACGCCATGCTGTCGCAGCCCGCCAAATGCGTTTCCTGCGGCTGGTGCCGGGACCATTGCCTTTTCGATGCCATCGTCATGGAGGGGGCGTCATGAAAGAAATCCGCGGAACAAGCAACCGGTATCTTTTCATCGATCTGACGAATCAAACATGGCGGGTTCATCAGGCGTCCGCAGACGATCTGAAAAATTTCCTGGGCGGCAAGGGCCTGGCCCTCAAGATTTATTACGATCTCTGCAAGGACCGGCTGGCCGAAATCGATCCGCTGGGGCCGGACAATTTGCTCATCTTTGCCAACGGCGTCCTGCTTACCACCGGCGCGCCCTGCTCGGCGCGCTTCGAAGTTCTGACCAGGTCGCCGCTTACCGGCTACATGGTGGCGTCTTCCTGCGGCGGGCCTTTCGGCGAAGCCTGCAAAACGGCCGGCTGGGACGGCGTGATCGTTGCCGGCCGGGCGGAAAAGCCCGTGGTCGTGCGTTTCGACGACCGGGAGGTCGTCTTCGAGGAAGCGGGGGACCTCTGGGGCGCCGGCACAGGGCGAACCCAGGAGGAGCTCCTGAAAAGTCCGAAGGACGGAGCGGCGGTCATCGGGCCGGCGGGCGAAAACCAGGTGCTTTACGCCAATATCTGTTCCGGACACCGCTTTGCCGGACGCGGCGGCGTGGGCGCCGTGATGGGCGCGAAGCATCTCAAGGCGCTCGTGGCGCGCGGCAAGGAGTACCGCTTTGTTCCCGTCGACCGGGAGAAGTTCGCCCGGACCCTCAAAAAAGCCAAGGCGCACATCCGCCGCAGCCCCTTCACCCAGGGGCTCAAGGCCTACGGCACCAACATGAACACGCGCTTCGGCATCGACAGCGGCTATACGCCGGTGCGCAACTTCCGGGACCGCTATCATCCGCGAACCGAGGAAACCACAGGCGAGGTCATGGCCCGCCGCTATAACACGCGCCATGCCACCTGTCGCTACTGTTCCGTTTTGTGCGGGCACAAGGGGATGTATCCCGACGGCAAAATGCGGGTCGTGTCCGAGTACGAGACGACCGGAATGTTCGGCAGCAACATCGGAAATTTCGATACCGACAGGATCGGCGTCTGGAACGAAATCATGAACGACCTCGGCATGGACACGATTTCGGCGGGCGGCACGATCGCCTGGGCGATGGAAGCCGGCGAAAAGGGGCTGCTGAAAACCGGACTTTCCTTTGACCGTCACGATAACATCGGCCGCATTCTCGAAGACATTGCCTACCGGCGGGGAGAAGGAGTGGAGCTCGCGGACGGAACGAAGCGCCTCAGCGAAAAATACGGCGGCAAGGCTTTCGCCATGCACACCAAGGGGCTCGAGTTTGCCGCCTACGATCCGCGCGGCTGCTGGGGCCACGGCCTGTCGTATGCGGTGCACAACAAGGGCGGCTGCCATCTGGGCTCGTATCTGGTCAGCCTGGAGGTTCTGCTGGGCTATATGCCGCCTCTGACCACGCTCGGCAAGGCGTCCTGGGTCGTCTTCTGCGAGGATGTTTTCGCCGGCATCAATTCGCTTCAGACCTGTCTGTTCACGGCTTTATCCATCATGACCGAGCCGGTCGTTCCCAAATATCTGCCCAAGGCCATGCTGAACGTGGCCACGATTGTGTTTCCCAAAATATCGCAGTCGCTGATGAACTGGAGCGTTTATTCCGATTTCTTTTCCGCGATCACCGGCATTCCCATGAACCAGTGGCAGTTTAAAAAAGCGGGCGAACGCATCACCAAGCTGGAGCGCTACATGAACGTCCGGATGGGGCAGACGCCCGGCGAGGATACCCTGCCGGACCGCTTTACCAAAGAGGCGGTCACCAAATATCCCGTGGCGTCCGCCGTGCCGATCGCGCGGATGGTCAGACAGTACTACCGCATCCGGAAATACGATCCACAAACGGCCGGACCCTCCGAAAAGGATCTCCGGCGCCTGGGCATTGCCGTTTAGCCTGTGTCTCATGCCGACGATTTTCTTGACACGCCGCAAGCCGTCCCTTATACTCCGCCTTCAGACATGTTCCGTTCGCAGAATATCCGTTTGTCAGGCGTAAACCCGTCCCGGCCCGATGAAAACGGATATCAGACCCTTCACCGTGAAGGCAGCACCACCATGCATTGATCCCGCTTTCCGAGAAAACGGGATTGTAGTTTTTTCCCGAAGCGGCGTTGCATCATTTTTGTCCCGGTTTTAAAAAAACGCCGCATCTTTCATTCATCGCACACGGATGGCAAAGGTTTGGCCATGCCCGCTTCAAAGACGGCTTTTCCGCCGCGTCTGGCAGCGGCCATGCCGCTGTTGTTTTCGGAGAGGGATGCCGTCGTTCGGCCGCGCAGGCGGTGACAAAAGGAATTTTGCAAAGAGGAGGACAGTCATGAAAAATCGCTGTGTCATTTGCCTGGCCGGAGTATTGGCGGCCTTTTTCTGCCTGGCGGGCATCAGCCAGGCAAGAGTCGTTCAGGATTCGGAATACGGATTTGAGATCACTGTTCCGGACAACTGGCGGACGAACTCGTTTGTCGATGGGACAGACCGTGTCTGGGCGCTGGTTGCGCCGGATAGAAACGCGACAGTGCGGATTCGGGCCTTCCAGGCGCCTTCCGGCTTAACGATGCCCTTGCTGATTACCGCCTTTGAAACCCACGTCCTTAAAGACGCGCAGAGGCTGACGCTGGAGCCCTACACGCTCAACGGAATCGCCGGCCAGATGGCCGGATATAAAGCAAAGTTCGACAACATCGACGTCGGCATCGGCTGCTTTTATACAATCCAGAAGCAAAAGGCCTATATCGTGTGGAGCATGATACCGGTGGCGCTTTTTCAGGCCCGGTCCGCAGAAGCAGACGCGATTCTCAACACCTTTACGCTGTCTGGTTTCGGCCCGTCCGCCAGGCCCCGGCAAGACAGGCCCCGGCATAGGGAACATTCCGACGACCGTCCGTTCGGGCCGGGGGCCGGATTCCGGTATCAGGCGCTCTCCGTCGACGACAGCCATTTCGAGTTTCTCTATCCCGCGCATTTTCGGCGTTTTCAGCAGTCGGAAGGCCAGTCGCAGTGGGCCGATCCCAATGCGCCGCAGGATCGCAGAGTCGTCATGGTGGTGCAGACCATGTCGCGCGGCATGGGCAATTCGCTGCAATCCGTCCACGATCAACTGGCGCGGCAGGTGAAGAACAATTCGGCGGCGAGACTTCAACGTTCCAGCCGTCTGAGCGTCAACGGCATTGCCGCCTATGAGCTTCGGTTTACGCTGGACCAGCGAAACGAACGAAAATATTTTTCCTATCTGGTGCTGGACATCCAGGGGCCCAACGTGGCGACGGTCAGCTTTGTCGGACCGGAATCGCTCCACGATGAGATGCAGCAGCATTTTGAAAAGCTCAAGGACAGCGTTCACCAGACCAAAACCTCCGACGTTCATGCTCCGCCCCCCGCGCCGGACGGCGATTGCCGCCGGATCGGCGAAGTTTACACGGACGGGACAGGCGACCGGCGGACGAAGAAACGCGGCGGGACGTATCTCACGATTTCCAAACAGGACATTGCTCCAGGCGCCTCGATCGGCATCCGCGTGCTGTCGGGGAATTTTTCCTACGTGACGGTGCACGCGCGCTACGAGGGAGGGATCTGGAAGACGGCTTACCAGGGGCCGCTCCGAGACCTGCCGGTGAGCCGGCACTTTCAGTCGTATCTTCAGGAGGCGCGCTGCACGCACCTGGTGGTTTCGGTGAACGGCGCTCACGAGGTGTACGATCCCGCGGCCTGCCGGGCGCAGGTGAATCTGTGTCCCTAGCCGCGCGCCCGCCGGCAGCGCCGCAGGCCGTCTGCCGGCAAGGCAACAGGCGCCGCGATATTCCATGATTTTCGCCGACGGGGCATCCGCTGCATGACTTCCCAAGCTGTTCATGAAACGGATGCCCTCTTGGCTCAGCGGGACAAAACTCCGGCGTTTTGCCGCGTCATAGCAATTGACACGGCGGAAGGTTGCCTTTATAATCCGCCATCTTTCATTTTCAAAGGAGTCTTCCCGTGAAAAAAATACTGATTTTGACAGCGGTTCTCTTTCTCGTCGCCGGGTGTTCCTCTTTGCAAAAGCCTTCGGCGGAGGAAAAGTTCAAGAAAAGCTTTTCCAAAAATCCGTACGAAACCTTTTCGGAATCATCCGTGAAAGGCGTCTATGAAGTGTACAACGGCCGCCAGATCTACTATTACCTGCCCGAAGGCGACGTGATTCTTGTCGGCAACATGGTGACCGGCGACGGGCGCAATCTGACGCAGGAAAGCCACGCGAAAAGGATGACGGCGAAGCTCGCCAAACTGTCCCTGGAAAAAGCGGTCAAAATCGGCGACGGAAAAACGGTGATTGTCGAATTCATCGATCCGAACTGCTATTACTGCCGCCAGTCTTTCGACTTCTTTCAAAAGCGGAAGAAGGAGGTGACCCTGTATGCCTTTTTCTATCCCCTGTCCGAGGATTCAGCAAAAAAAATTCGGCACGTGGTGTGTTCCCAGGACAGGCCTGCGGCGTATGAGGACGTCCTGAGCGGCAAAATGGACGGCAATGCAAAGCTCAACCTCTGCGCGGACAAGGAGGCGCAGGATCTCCTGCAGGCGCATTCGGAAGCGGCGGCGAAAATCGGCGTCCGCGCGACGCCGCTGTTTTATGTGAAAGGCACGGTGGTTCCCGGATTTGATCAGCCGGCTCTTGAAAAACTCTTGAAAGAATAAAGGAGGATTTATGAAAAAAGTACTGGCGGTGGGAGTGAGCGGCATTTGTTTATGCGTCCTGTCGGCGGGGGCCGCGTGGGCCCAGCCCGCAGGCAAGGCGATCGTGGATCGGGCCTGCACGAAATGTCACGGCATTAAAAAGGTGGAAAGCGCCAAGAAAAACGCCGCCGAGTGGGAAGCGACGCTGGAGCGGATGATTAAAAAAGGCGCGCAGGTCAAAGCGGAGGAAAAGGAAGCGGTTTTGCAGTACCTCAAAACGTTGAATAAATAATACATGGCCCCGTCGAGCGGCCGGACCGCTCGACGGTTTAATAACCAGATTTGAAAAAGAGGTGAAATAATGAGAGGTTAAAATATGAATGTGAAATACTTTGCTCTGATCATTTTTTTTGTTTTCATCAGTTTCCCCTTTTATGCACAAGCCCAGGACATCAACAATAACGGATCGACGATACCGTTGATCTGCAAAGACGGAGTATTCGATATTAAGTTTCAAGAAGGCCGTTATTACAGAGTCGCTGTGCCATTTTATGGCTTTAAAAATTTTCTCAGGTATCCACTGGATTCATTTCCGACGCGTACAAAGGATCCTTTCCCTGCTGCGATCGTAAGCATTTCAGAAGATCCGCATGAATATTTCTGGCTGGTCCAAATCAAGCACTGGGAAGGCGACAATTCATTAGTACTGGACCTACATTCACCAAGTGGCTACGAACGAACCTTATCGTCGAATGAACCCGATTCAGGTTGTAATATTCCTTTTCAATCCGTTCAGGAAAGATTTGGCCAATGGAGAATCACACCCACACAACCGCTTAAACCAGGTATTTACGGCCTCTTTCGGTGGGCTAAAAATAATACAACCAAATCATTTTTATATGGTTTTGAAGTAGTTGATGGCGGATTGGCTAATGCAACAACTGAGCCCAACTCAGTTCTCCCTACAAAGGACCATTCAAACCTTTACAGCAATGTTCAAGGGATTCATTTAAAAAACGGTCAGTATGTTGCCGGGAAAATTGTCAACATTGAAAATGAGATTCTTTACATACGAACAAATGACAACAAAATATTGTCATTCCATTTTCTAAATGACGTGAAGAAATTTGCATATAAATAATTTTCGTAAAGGCCGGCACACGGCCGGCCTTTAGACGTTTTTTTATCTTACCTTGGCGCCCGTCTTGGGTTCGCGGTCGAATCCGATCAGCGCAAGCCCCGCCGGCGAATCCGTGGCGAGCAGCATGCCGTGCGATGCGACGCCCATCAGCTTGGCCGGCTTGAGGTTGGCCACGACGACGATGGACTTGCCGACCAGTTCCTCCGGCTTGTAATCCTTGCCGATGCCCGCAACAATCGTCCGCTCCTCGCCGAGATCGATTTTCAGCTTGACCAGCTTGTTGGACTTGGGAACCGCCTCGGCGGCGAGAATTTTCGCCACGCGCAAATCCACTTTTGAAAATTCGTCATAGTCGATTTCGGGCTTGAAATCGGGGTCCGGCTTCTTCGCTGGCGGGGGAGCTTCCTTTTCAGCGCTCACGCGCGGAAAAAGCGACTCGCCGCGGGAAAGGGCCGCGCCCGCCGGCAGAGGCTCGCCCCGGCGGATCACATCGAGATCGTATTTCTCCGCTGCCTCCAGTCCCAGCGAGCCCAGAATTTTTCCGGACGCCTGCGGCATGAAGGGCGAAATCAAGATGGCGACGGAACGCAGAACCTCCAGGAGACGGTACATGACGGCGGTCAGTTTATCGCGCCCGGCCGGATCTTTCGCGAGCGACCAGGGTTCGTTTTCGACGATGTATTTGTTGGCCGCGCCGACGAGTTCCCAGACGGCCATGAGCGCCTTGTGCAGCGCCATGTCGGCAAAGCAGGCTTCCACCTCCGCCACGGTCTTTTGCGCCAGCTCCGGCAGCCTGCCTTCCAGGCCCGCGTCGGGCCGGGCGGGAATTTTGCCGTCGCAGTACTTGATGGCCATGGTGACGGAACGGCTGACCAGATTGCCGAGGTCATTGGCCAGATCGGAGTTGAGTCTTGCGACAAACGCCTCTTCCGAGAAATTGGAATCGAGGCCGAACACCATGTCCCGCAGCAGAAAATAGCGGAAGGCGTCGAGGCCGTACTTGTCCTTCAGATCCAGCGGCCGGACGACGTTGCCCAGGCTCTTGGACATTTTACTCGAGTCGACGTTCCAGTAGCCGTGCACGTTGAGGCGCCGGTAGGGTTCGATGCCCGCCGCCTTGAGCATGGTCGGCCAGTAGATGCCGTGGGGCTTCAGAATGTCCTTGGCGATGAGGTGCTGGGCCTGGGGCCAGAATTTCTTGAAGTTTGGCCCGTCCGGATAACCGATAGCCGTGACGTAGTTGATGAGCGCGTCAAACCAGACGTAGGTGACGTACCGGTCGTCGAACGGCAGGGTGATCCCCCATTCCAGACGGGTCTTGGGCCGCGAGATGCAGAGGTCCTCCAGCGGCTCGCGCAGGAAAGCCAGCACCTCGTTGCGATAGCGCTCCGGCCGGATGAAATCCGGATGCTCCTGAATATAACCTACGAGCCAGTCCTGGTATTTGCTCATGCGGAAGAAATAGTTGCTCTCCTTGCGGTGTTCGGGAACGGTCTGGTGGTCGGGGCACTTGCCGTCCACCAGTTCCTTTTCCATGTAAAAGCGCTCGCAGCCCACGCAGTAAAATCCCTCGTAGGCGCCGAAGTAAATGTCGCCCGCATCGTAGACCTTCTGCAGGATATGGCGGACGGTTTCAACATGGTTGGCGTCGGTCGTCCGGATGAAGTAGTCGTTGGTGATGCAAAGCTCCGGCCAGAGGCTGCGAAACTGCGCGCTGACGCCGTCCGCGTATTGCTTGGGGCTGACATTCGCCTTCTGGGCGGCATCGGCGATTTTATCGCCGTGCTCGTCCGTGCCGGTGACGAAAAAGGTTTCCCGTCCGGCCATGCGGGCCCAGCGGGCCAGGACGTCGGCGACGATGGTCGTGTAGGCGTGGCCGATGTGCGGCGACGCGTTGACGTAGTAAATCGGCGTGGTGATATAAAAGGGTTTGGACATGATGATTTACGGCTCCTTGCGACTGTTTGCTTTTTTAATCGGTTCCCGCGGTCCGGATTTTTGCCGGGGCGGAGGCGGGGGGGCGCCGGCGGATTTATCCGCCTCGGGTTTCGGCGCTTTGGGGCCTTTGGGGCCTCCCGCGTATCCCTCGTGTTCAAAGGACAGGCAGCACATCAGCCGCCCGCATAATCCCGAAATTTTCTCCGGATTGAGGGACATGCTTTGCTCCTTGGCCATCTTCACGGTGACGCGGTCGAGGTTCTGCAGAATGCCCGCGCAGCAGACCGTCCGGCCGCAGATGCCGAGGCCCTTGACGATGCGGGCTTCCTGGCGCGCGCCGATCTGCTTGAGCTCGATGCGGGTTTTGAAGCGGGATACGAGGTCTTTGACCAGTTCGCGGAAATCCACGCGGTTGTCGGCGGTGAAGTAAAAGATCATTTTGGTTCTGTCGAAAAGGGACTCCACCGTGATCAGTTTCATGGGCAGGCCTCTTTCGGCGATCCTGGTCAGGCAGAATTTTCTTGCGTCTTCTTCCTGCAGGGCCAGGTCGGCCTTGACCCGCAGATCGTTTTCCGTGACCTTGCGCAGAACGCTTTTCAGGTTGGGCGGCGCCTGCGACGGTTCGCAGCGGTGAACGTCGGTGACGACCACGCCCAGGGCGACGCCGTTGTCCGTATCGACCAGGACCTGGTCGTCCTTGTGCAAAATCAGGTCGCCCGCGTCGAAATTGTAGATTCTGCCTTCTTTTTTGAATTTTACGCCGATGATGTTTGTTAACACAATTTGCCGCCTTGCCTTTTTACAGATGGAGCTTAAATGCCATCGCCTCCAATGTCAACGATTTGTTCACATTCATTTCAATTGTTTCATGGGCTTTGTCCACGAGGGCGATATTGTGCAACAGGTCTTCTCCGGTGAGGCGGGCCGCCAGCGCGGACACAAGCGGCAACGCATCCGCATTGATCGTCATGGAGGCGGCGGCCGTTTCCCGGAACACCAGGGCATCGCGGAAAAAAGACTTGAGGATGGCCAGTCCGCGGCGGATTTCCCTTTTGTCCTGTGCCAGAAAAGACGCAAGCGCGATAGGGCGAGGCAGCGCGCCCTGGTCTGCGTCGGAAAGAAGCCGGCCGAGCGCCTCGCGGAAGGCCATCGTCTCTTCCGAATTCAGCTCCAGCGCCCGGCCGATCGAGCCGCCCGACAGGGAGGCCAGCACGGCGGCGCGCGACGGCTCCTCCTTCTTTTGCTCGGTCAGAAACCGCGCCACGGTTTGCACGGAAAGCGGGCTGAAGCGCACATGGCGGCAGCGCGACAGGATGGTCTGCGGCAGCCAGTAGGGGCGGGCGGTGACCAGCAGGAGAATATTGTCGGCCGACGGCTCCTCCAGGGTCTTGAGCAGGGCGTTGGCCGCCTGTTCGTTCATTTTGTCCGCATCGTCGAGAATAAAGATGCGCCGGCGTCCCTCTAGGGGCTTGAAGGCCATTTGTTCCTGAATGCCGCGGACGGCGTCGATGCGGAGAAACTGCGCCTGCGTGGCCAGCAGATGAAGATCGGGATGGTGCCCTGAGGTCATTTTCCGGCAGGACGCACAGACGCCGCAGGCGTCGCTTCCGGCGGCGTCTGCGCAGTTAAGCGCCGCGGCGAAGGCCAGCGCCACGGTCTTCTTGCCGATGGCGTCGGGTCCGCTGAAAAGGTAGGAATGGGCGACGCGCCCCTGGGTCATCGTCTGCCTGAGCATGTCGATCTGCCGGGAATGCCCGTATATTTTCGCAAAGGACATGAATACCGCTCCCGAAACTTACCGCCGGTGTTGCATGAACGCCGCCACGTGCCGGCGGACGTCCGCGGCGATTTCATCGATCGTCCGGGCCGCGTCGACGACGCGGAAGCGTTCGGGCTCCCGGCGGGCCAGCGCAAGATACGCCGCGCGCACACGTTCGTGAAAGTCACGCTTCTCCTTTTCGAATCGGTCGGCAGACGACGGGTTCCCGTGCGTCGCGTCGCGTCGGTTAGCCCGCGCCAGGCCGGTTTCCGCCGGCAGATCGAACAGCAGCGTCAGATCCGGTTTCAGGCCGGGCGCCGAGTAGTCGTTGACGGTTTGGATGAAACGAGGATCCAGACCGCGGCCCGCCGCTTGGTAGGCGTAGGTCGCGTCGGAAAAGCGGTCGCATAATACGTATTTGCCGCAGGCCAGCGCCGGGCGGATAACGTCCCGGACGTGCTGGGCGCGTGCCGCGCAAAACAAAAAAAGCTCCGTTTCGGGGCACATGTCCGAGTGACCGCGGTGGAAAAGGATATCGCCGATTTTGCGTCCGAGCGGCGTGCCCGTCGGTTCCTGCGTCAGAACGACGGGAATGTTTTGCTCTGTCAGGTACTCGCCCAGCAGTTTCACCTGCGTGGACTTGCCTGCGCCTTCGCCTCCCTCAAACGTAATGAATGTGCTCATGGACGGGTTCTCCCGAGGTCCGGCTCTGACGGATGCGGGCAGAAACCTCGTTTTCCGGCCGGCCGTCTGAAAAAATGATCCGTTGCCGATGACAAGGATATTAAAAAAAGCGGGGGAAAGATCCGCCGGTAAGGCCGGACATTTCCCCAGCAGGATGTCTGAAACGGAAAGACTATTTTTCTTCTCCGGGAACGATCGCTTCCACCGGACACTGATCGCAGCAGGCGCCGCAGTCCGTGCACAGCTTGGGATCGATCACATACTTGTCCTCGCCCTCGGAAATGGCTTCCACAGGACATTCATCCTCGCATGAGCCGCAGGCAATGCATTCGTCTGTAATCACATAAGCCATGTTTTTAACACTCTCCTTTTTACAAAAATTTTTACGCGTTGGCCGGCCGGGGCCGGCGTTTAAACAGCCACGACCTCCCGAACGGCAGGCACCTGCTGTTTGATGATTTTCTCGATGCCCATTTTCAGGGTCATCTGCGCCATCGGGCAGCCGTGGCAGGCGCCCGTCAGCTTGACTTTAACCACACCGTCCGGCGTCACGTCCACCAGTTCCACGTCCCCGCCGTCCGCCTGCAAACCGGGCCTTACCTTGTCGATCGCTTTTTGTACGTCTTCTTTCATAAAGGGTCTCCCAGAGTCTAAGGTTTCGTTTCAGCCGTCAATGCGGCATTTCCTCCACCATCTCCTTGACGACGGAGCGGGCGACATCGGCGAGATCCGGTTTGATCAGGATGTACGTTTTGCCCAGGTGGTGACCCGCCTTCCACATGGTTTTTCCGGTGGCCGTGTCAATCAGCTTGAGGCCGACGCTGACCTTGGCCAGTTTATCATCTTTTTCGACGGTGTAATTCCAGAAGTCCACGGCAACCAGCAGCAAACCGTCGGTCTTGGTGAGTTCGCCGATTTTCCGGCAGAGCAGGGGATCCGAATAGTTGAGCGTCTGCAGCTTGGAAAGATATTCCGTCGTCGCCCTGCGGAGCTCGTCGTTGGCCTGGATCTGGCGGTTTAAGCTGGGCGTATCGATCACGTCGGTAAACCATTTCGTATCGATCAGCACGCCCGGCACGATCTGTTCAATGTGGGCGCGCGCCTCTTCGTAGGTTCCGACGTCCGCGGGAAACACGGCGATCCGCTTCGGATGGTAATCCTTCGCCGCCGGATCGAGCTGAGAAAAGCGCAAACCGCCGCAGGCCGCGAGGCTCAAAACGGCCACAGCCAGAATGAATCGAGGCAGGTATTTTCTCATCATGATATCGTACTCCTTCTCTCGAGCGTTGTCTGTTATACGCGCCAGACGACCAGCCAGCCCAGAACAGCAAAACCGGCAATGATATAGCTTGTTTCCAGGAGGCCTTCCACAACCGCCCCCGAAAGCCCCGCCCTTCTATCACAAAGTCTGAAACAAATCCATATATATAATATACATGACGCCAGGAAGTAACCGAGCGCGGAACTCCATCCGGCCGGATGGGCTGCAAGCAAAATAATCAATGATATTAAAAGAATCGCTTTTAACACGCCTTGCGTCTTTTCCTTGCCGATCATCACGGGAATCGTCTCGCGCCCCAGGAGTTTGTCGCTTTGGATATCCAGAATATCGGACATGGCCGAACGGGTGAAAACCAGGGCGAAGGTGAAGAGAAAAGCGACCGCCATGCCGGGGCTCAGACTCCCGCCGCCTTGCAGGGCGGGCAAAACGGCCGTCACGATGCCCCAGGCCGCCGCCGTGAAAAAGTTTTTGGATCCCGGAATGTCGCGGAGCCGCTGGAAGCGGCGGTTTCCCGGCATGATTTTCATGTTGTACAGCCCTCCGGCCAGGGACATGAAGAAAAGCACGACGAAAGAAAGCCAGTGACTGGCCAGCGACAAAACGAGAGCGATACACAAAGAGACGACGGCTGCCACGGCGTAAATCTTTTCGTGCCGGAGATAGGACTGCTCCCGGAAAGAGCCGATCATCCGCGACTGCTTGCCTGCGGTCAGGCGGTTGAGCACATGCATGGCGAAAACAAAGAAAGCCGCCGTGGCCACCGGTGGCGCCGATGCCGGGATTTCTTGCAAAAACAGGCCCGCCAGCGCCAGGCAGGCGGCGCCGGCGGCGGAGTAGACGTCGGTTCTGACCGCCCAGAGCCAGGCTTTGAGCAGCAGTCCCAGTCGGGGAAAGGGGCTGGGGTGGACCTCCGCGATCCTGTCCATGACCTGGTCGATGATCCAGTTGGGAGTGGAGGCGCCGGCGGAGACGCCGATGTTGCGAAAGGTCATTAAATCCGCATCTCGGATTTCGTCCGCTGTTTCAATGTGGTACGTCGGCGCGTCCTGCTTGCGGGACAGGTCCGCCAGTCGGCAGGTGTTGGCGCTGTTTTTTCCTCCGACCACGAAAATGGCGTCCATATCCCTGGCCAGACTGATGATTTCCTCCTGTCTTTTTTCCGTGGAGGAGCAGATCGTTTCGAAGACGACCGCCTGCGGAATCTTTTTCCGGATTTTTTCAATGATCCGCCGGTAATGCTCCGTGTCCTGGGTGGTTTGCGCGACAAGACAGACCTTTTCCAGGGCCGGCAGTTTTTCCGCGTCTTCGATGGTCGCCACGACCGTGCCGCATCCCCCGGCATAGCCCAGCAAACCGTCCACTTCCGGATGCTCGCGGTCGCCCGCGATGACGACCGTGTAGCCCAGCGCCGAATGCTTCTTGATGATCGCCTGGACATAGCCCACTTTGGGGCAGGTGGCGTCAATGATTTTGACGCCGCTTTCCTTGATTTTTTTTCTTTCTGCGGGGGCGATGCCGTGCGCCCGGATGATCAGCACCGCCTGACGCCGGTCGGGAATTTCGTCGATGCTGCCGACGGCGGTGATGCCGCGGCGCGTCAGAACCTCGATGGTCTGCGGATTGTGGATCAGCGGCCCGTACGTGTAAATGCGCCGGCCCTTCTCGCGCTGGGCGACCTCCAGGACCGTGTCCACCGCGCGGCGGACGCCCATGCAGAATCCGGCTGTCTTGGCGAGTTTAATTTCCATTGCTTCGGGTCTTTTGCGCCAGTATGAAAAATTCCCTGTTGCCCGCCGGCCCCAAAAGAGGAGACGCGCAGGTGCCCGCCACCGTAAGAGAAGCCGCCTCGAAAAACCTCCGGATTTCCTGGATCACCCGTTCGTGAACCGACCCGTCGTCCACCACGCCGTTTTTGCCGACCTCTTCCCGAGCCGCCTCGAACTGCGGTTTGATGAGCGCGAGAATCCGGCCGTTCTCGGCCAGCAGCGGCAGCACGGCGGGAACGACGGTTTTAAGGGAAATAAAGGAAACGTCGATGACCGCCAGATCCGGCTTTTCCGCCAGATCCGCTCCGTCGTAATGGCGGATGTTGGTGCGTTCCAGGACGACCACGCGCGGATCTTCCCGCAGCTTCCAGGCCAGCTGGCCATAGCCGACATCCACGGCATACACTTTTTTCGCGCCCGCCTGAAGCAGGCAGTCGGTGAAGCCGCCGGTGGACGCTCCGACGTCGAGAACGACCAGCCCTGCGACCTCAAGCGCAAAAAAATCGAGGGCGCCTTGCAGCTTCAGACCGCCGCGGCTGACAAAGGGAGAGACTTCTCCTTTGACGGTCACAGCCGCGTCGGCCGCAACCAGCGCGCCGGCCTTATCCACCCGGGTCGAATCCAGCAGGACCACTCCGGACAAAATGAGCGCGCGCGCCTTTTCCGGCGACGGAGCGAGGCCCCGCTCCATGAGCAGCGCATCAAGACGGATTTTTCTGGCTTTGGGCGGCTTCATTTTTTCTTCTTTCCGTCTTAAAGTCCGGCGTAGGCTTTTCGGACGGCATCGTCTCCGTAGATCCTCTCCAGGCGCCGGATGATGAAGTGCCCCCGGGCCATGTTCTGAAAGTGATCCATGAAAATCGCATTGACGAGCGCGCCGCCGGCCGCTCCGATGACGGGAACGGCGGATGCGGCCGCCTTTTGTGATACGGTGACGCCGAACCGCGACGCGACGGTGGCGAACAGGCGCACCAGGACCGGCGCTCCCTCTTCGGCGAGCCCCTTTTCCAGCAGGTATTTTGCCGCTTCCGACACCTGTTGGGCAAGCACTGTTCGAATCGCATAGTAGCCGCTCTCGGCGGCATTGTCCCCTTCCGAGCGGCCGCCCAGGGCAAAGACTTCCAGGCAGGCCAGTTGCGTATCGACGGTTCGAATATTTTCGCCTTCGCTTCTGGCGATATCGGCAATTGCGCGCAGCATGATTACGGTGGTCACCGGCAGCTCGACGGCCAGGGCCGGCAGGCCGAAAGCGCCTCCGATGCCGCCCGAAGTTGCGGCGAGCCATTTGTGGAGCGATTTTTTCGGTCTCCCCCTGTCCGCCGAATCCATTGTCCGGAGGGCGACAGTGAGGGCCTGCCCCAGAGATTTCCGTGTGATCTCCTGCACGGTCTTCGACCATTTTTCCGGCAGATAGGCGAAGGCTTTTTCGAAAGGCATGCCGATCACGCTGGTGAGCCTGGCGGCCAGGCCCGGGTTTTCCAGCAGAAGTTTCGCGTTAAGCAGATCGTCGAGATCTTCGGGTGTCATGGCATCCGCCCTTCCTCTCCCAAACGTGCACGGAATGAATCTTCCGCGTCAGCGCCGCAGCATTTCCCCGGCCGCGGCCAGGATGCCTGCCTCGTCGATTCCGTGGATCGCGCGCAGCTCGGCTTGCGTCGCATGTTCGACAAACCGATCCCGGATGCCCAGCCGGCGGACCTGCACTCCCGCGACGCCGTTTTCGGCGAAAAGCTCCAGAACGGCGCTGCCGAATCCGCCGGCCAGCACATTCTCTTCAACGGTGAGCATTTTGTCCGTTGCGGCGGCCGTTGCCAGGAGCAGTTCCGCGTCGAGGGGCTTGATGAAGCGGGCATTGATCACCCGGACGCCGATCCCCTCTTCCGCCAGGCGGCGGGCGGCCGCAAGAGCCGGATGAACGGTCGCTCCCAGCGCGACAATGGCCAGATCGGTTCCGTCGTGCAGCACTTCGCCCTGCCCGATCGGCAGGACGGCCGTTTCTTCGTCCAGGGGAACGCCCACGCCTTTGCCGCGCGGGTAACGGATGGAGACGGGCGAAGCAGAGCAAAGAGCGGTTTTCAGCATGTGCCTGAGCTCGTTTTCATCCTTCGGGGCCATCATGATCAGGCCGGGAAGATTCCGCAGGTAAGAATAGTCGAAAAGCCCCTGGTGCGTCGAGCCGTCTTCGCCGACGATGCCGGCGCGGTCGACGGCAAAGACCACCGGGAGCTGCTGCAGGCAGACATCGTGCAATATCTGGTCGTACGCGCGCTGCAGGAATGTGGAATAAACGGCCACGACAGGCCGGAGGCCTTCTGCGGCCAACCCGGCGGCAAAGGTGACCGCCAGCTGTTCGGCGATGCCCACGTCGTAAAACCGTTGCGGAAAGGTTTCCCGGAATTTATCGAGCCCCGTCCCCTCGCACATGGCGGCGGTGACGGCGACGATCCGGGAATCGCCGGCGGCGAGCTCGACGAGGGTCCTGCCGAAAATTTCCGTGTAGGACGGCGTCTTGTTGGCCGAGGGAAGCGTCTGTCCCGTTTCGACGTCGAACGGAGCGATGCCGTGATACGTCGGCGAATTGTCTTCGGCGAATTTGTAGCCTTTTCCCTTCTGGGTGACGACGTGGACGAGCACCGGCCCTTCCAGGTTGCGGACGTTTTCAAAATTCTTGATCAGGTAGTCCAGGCGGTGGCCTTCCAGCGGCCCGACATAGGTAAAACCGAGCTCTTCAAAAAGGGCGCCGGGCACGACGAAGGTTTTGACCGACTCCTCGATCTGCTTGGAAAACTTGAAAATCTGTTCGCCGATGCTCGGAATGCTTTTGAGGAAACTCTTCAGCTCGCCTTTGAATTTGGTGACGCGGTCGCCGGTCATGATCCGGTTCAGGTAAGACGACAGGGCGCCTACGTTGGGGGAAATGGACATTTCATTGTCGTTTAAAACGATGATCAGATTCTTGCTGCGGTCGCCCGACCAGTTGAGCGCTTCGAAGGCGATGCCGGTGGTCATGGAGCCGTCGCCGATGACGGCGATCATTTTGTTTTGGCCGCCCCGGAGCGACTGGGCTTCGGCAAACGCCGCCGCCGCAGCGATGGAAGTGCCGCTGTGTCCCACGCTGAAAGCGTCGTACAGGCTTTCTTCGCGTTTGGGAAAACCGCTGAGGCCGCCCAGGCGCCGGAGTGTGGGAAACTTTTCTTTGCGGCCGGTGAGAATTTTGTGCGCGTAGGACTGATGGCCGACGTCCCAGATCAGCTTGTCCTGGGGCGTGTTGAAGACATAGTGCAGCGCCAGCGTGAGTTCAACGACCCCCAGCGACGAGGCCAGGTGGCCGCCGGTGGTCGCGACCGTGTTAATGATCAGGCTGCGGATTTCTCCGGCCAGCGTGTTGAGCTCGGCCACGCTCAGGCCGCGGATGTCCGCGGGGACGTTGACTTTCGGAAGGACGCTGTAATCGACGGTTTCAAGCGGTTTCATTTTGGTGTGTCAACTTTCAGGATTTTCTTTCCATGATGTAGCGGGCGATCACACGCAGCGGCAGGGCGCGCGCATCGAACGCCGCGAGGGCGGCTACGGCTGCTTCCACATGCTCGGCCAGCCTGGCCTTGGCCGCGTCCAGCCCCAAAAGCGACGGATAGGTGACTTTGCCGTGGGCGGCGTCGCTGCCCGTTTTCTTGCCCATGAGCCGGCTGTCGCCTTCCACGTTCAGAATGTCGTCGGCGATTTGGAAGGCAATGCCGATGCGGCTTGCGTACTGGGTGAGCGCGGAGAGCTTTTCTTCGCCGGCCCCGGCCAGAATCGCGCCGGTTCTTACCGACGCGATGATCAGGGCGCCGGTCTTGCGCCGGTGGATTTCCACAAGCCCCTCGACATCCGGCGGAATTTTTTCGGCGCGGATATCGAGCGCCTGTCCGCCCACCATGCCGGCAATGCCCGCCGCGGTGGCGATTTCCTGGATCACGGCCAGACGTCGCTCCGCCGGCAGGCGGACTTTTTCCACGCGCGACAAGAGCACAAAAGCTTCCGTGAGCAGCGCGTCGCCCGCGAGAATCGCCATCGCCTCGCCGAAAACCTTGTGGCTGGTGGCCTTGCCCCGGCGGACATCGTCGTTGTCCATGGCCGGCAGGTCGTCATGAATGAGCGAATAGGTGTGAATGAGCTCCAGGGCGCAGGCGGCCGGCATGGCGGGCGCCATGTCCGCGCCGCACGCCTCCGCCGCCGCCAGACAAAGAATCGGGCGGATTCTTTTGCCGCCCGCGAAGACGCTGTAATGCGCGGCGGTGTGGAGTTCTTCCGGAACGCTGTCTTCGTCGGGAAGATAGCGCTCGAGCGCCTCTTCGACGATCTTCTGCCGGTCCTTTAAATACGCCTCGAGAAAGTCCTCATGGTTCATGGTTGTCTTCATCCTGAAAGTCTTTGGTGATGAGCGAATTTTCCTTTTCCAAAAGCTCGTCGACGCGGCGCTGCGTTTCTTCGAGTTTTGCCGAGCAAAAGCGGATGAGCCGAATGCCTTCCTCGAAGGATTTCAGCGCTGAATCGAGCGGCATTTCGCCCGCTTCCATTTCTTTTACTATATTTTCCAGTTTTCCCAAAGCGTCTTCAAACTTTTCCCTGGCCATGATCTCTACTCCTCCCGTATTTTTTCGACCCGCGCCCGGGCGCCGCCCCGGGCCAGTTGAATCTGGATGGGCAATCCTTCCGTCAACTCGCCGGCGTCGCGCACGATCGTTCCTTCCGGCAGGCGGCGGGTGATGCTGTATCCCCTGGACAGCACGGCCAGCGGATTCAGCGACGACAAAAGCGCGGCGTTTTTCTGAAGCCTTGTGCGGCGATCCCCGGCGATGCGCTGCCAGCTTGCGAGCAGGGCCTTTTCCAGGCTGCCCAACAGCAGAGTCCTTTCCCGCAGACGCTGCTGCGGATTCTGGTGGAGCAAACCGAGTTCCAGCCGGCCAAGCCGGTTCCGGAGCGCCGCGATTTTTTGCGTCCAGGCCCGGCCAAGCCTTTCGTGCAGATCGTCCACGCGCAGCGAGAAATCCTGAAGATAACGGCGCGGATCCCGAAAGCGGGCCTCGAGGGCGTCGAGCCTAGCGCGTTTGGCATCGAGCAGGCGGCGTTGGGCCGCGGCCAGCCTTTCCGCGAGAAGATCGACGGCGGCGCGAAGGTCAGCCTGCTCGGGAACGACCAGCTCGGCCGCCGCGGACGGCGTGGGCGCGCGCAGATCCGCGACAAAATCGCAGATGGTGAAGTCCGTTTCATGCCCGACCGCCGAGACGACGGGAATCGCAGACTGCGCAACGGCGCGCGCCAGCGCTTCGTCGTTGAACGGCGCCAGGTCCTCCAGCGAGCCGCCGCCCCGCGCGATAATGATCACCTCAATGCCGCCGACGCGCTGGAGACGCGCCAGGGCTGCAATGATTTCCGCCGCCGCTTCCGCGCCCTGCACGCGCGTTGGCGCAATCAGAATGTTCACCGCGGGGAAACGACGGCGCGTGACGTTTAAAATGTCCCGAATGACCGCGCCGGAAGGCGACGTGACCACGCCGATGCGCGCCGGAAGAAAAGGCAGGGGCTTTTTGCGGGAGGCGTCAAACAGGCCTTCGGCGGCGAGTTTCGCCTTGAGCTGTTCGAAGGCTTTCTGCAGCGCGCCCGTGCCCTGCGGTTCGACCGTTTCCACAATCAGCTGATATTCTCCGCGCGGAACATAAGCGGTGAGCCGCGCCCGGCAGATGATCTTCATGCCGTCTTCGAGGTCAAAGCGGACCGCGCGGGCGCCGAAGGAGCGGAAATACACCGCTCGGATCTGGCTTTTGTCGTCCTTGAGGGTGAAATACACGTGGCCGGACTGGGGGCGGCGCAAATTGGAGACTTCACCTTCCACCCAGAGCGTTCCGAAGGATTCCTCCAGAATGGCCTTAATGTTTTCGTTCAGTTGTGAAACAGTCAGAATTTCTTTCATCCACATATCCTGCCAGGCTGTGAACTACCAGATATCGGCGGGTCTGACAAGTTTCAATTCCGCCGTCCTGCCCGGCGCTTTACGGGACGGCCGCCGGCGCAGCGTTTTTATGCAAAAACGCTTTTCACGACAAAACAAATTCCGTTTGCCGGGTCCGATAGCCTGTGTTAAGCATTTTTTTCAGGGGAGGAAAATCATGTCCGACAATTACGATTTGATTGTCATCGGCGGCGGTCCGGGAGGGATCGCGGCGGCACAGGCGGCCGCCGCCCGGAAAAAGCGCGTGGCGGTTCTTGAAAAGGACGGCTGGGGCGGCACCTGCACGCACCGGGGCTGCATTCCCACCAAGGCGCTCTTGGCCTGCAGCCGGTTTTACACGGACCTGAAAAAACTCAAACGCGTCGGCGTGGCCGTTTCCGAAGCAGCCGTCGATTTTTCCGCCATGAAAAAGCACCGGGATCAGATGGTCCGGGTCGCGGCGCTGGGAGCGCAGAAAATGCTGGCCGATGCGCAGGTGGAAACCAAAACCGGCCGGGGAGAAATCCTTTCGCCGCGGGAGGTGCGCTGCACGGACGCGGAGGGACGGCAGCTTTTGCTGAAGGCGGGCCATCTCCTCATCGCCTGGGGTTCCCGTCCGCAGCTGCTGCCGGGCATTCGGACGACAGAACGCATTCTGACCTCCGACGGCATGCTGGGCCTGGCGGAACTGCCGTCGAGCCTGATCATCATCGGCGCCAGCTTTATCGGCGTGGAATACGCGACATTACTGGCCGAACTGGGCGTCAAGGTGATTCTGGTCGAACTGCTGGAGCGGATTTTACCCCAGGAAGACGAGGAAGCGGCGGCTTTTCTGCAGTCGGAGCTGGGCCGCCTGGGGATTGCCGTCCATACGTCCACGCGGCTTTTAAGCCTGCGCGAATCGGCGGGCGGCGTTGTCCTGCAGGTTCAAAAAGGGACGGAAATGATGGAGATGCGCGCCGGCTGCGTGCTTTTGTGCACGGGACGGAGTCCGGTTTTGCACGAGGAGGAACTGGACCGGCTGGGGCTGGCGTACGATTCGTCCGGCGTCAAAGTGGACGAAACGATGAAAACCTCCGTCGCGGGGATTTATGCCGCAGGCGATGTGACGGGCGGCATGATGCTGGCGCACCGGGCCGCCGTGCAGGGCCGGGTGGCCGCAGACGCCATGTTCGGCGACGGACGGCGGCGGGTGAACGAAAATTTCATTCCATCGGTTGTGTACAGCCATCCGCCCATTGCCCGCGTGGGATATACCGAGAAGAGGGCCGGAGACGAAGGCCTGGACGTGGAGGTGGTGAAATCCGGCTACAGCGCCAATATCATCGCCCGCGCCGAAGTCATGGGGCAGGGATTCGTCAAGGCGGTCTTTCACCGGGACAGGATCCTGGGAGCGGTGATCGTCGGCGACCACGCCCCCGAACTCCTGGCGCCGCTCGCCCTGGCGGTCTCGGCGGAACTGACGCGCGGGCAGCTTCAGTCCTGGGTGCTTCCGCACCCGACGCTGGGAGAAGTTCTGGCGCCGCTGATCGACGGTTGAAAAGGCGCGCTACTTTGACGGCTTGAGCCGGTTGTCCATGCTCGTAAAGCCGCAGTCCGGCTGATAGCAGGTGACGTTTAAAAACTCGCATTTCTGCCGGCAGACGGGGCAGGTTTGGGGCGGCAGAGTCTGGACGACGGTGTTGCCGCAGTTGCTGCACTTCCAGGTATTTTCCGGCAGAGTCGGTTTGCTTTCTGTCATGGCTTGTCCTCCTTTGTTTCGTTTTTCAAAAGAAATGTATCACGAAAAACCTTTCGAAGGCGATCCTTTTTATCTCAAGGAATGTTCTTGAATAAAACGCCGTCTTTCGGTAAACGGGATAAACCGTCATGAACTCGAGGCAGCACAATGAAAAGAAAAAAGGCAGACAGCGATTTTGAGCATCTGACCCTCCTGGGGTCGGGCCGGGCTGCAAAACCCGTGCGCAAACTGGAAACGTTTCCCAACCGCGCCGCTCGCGATTATACCGTAACCCTTTCCACCGATGAATTCACCTGCGTCTGTCCGATGACCGGCCAGCCGGATTTCGCCAAAATACAAATCCAATACGGGCCCGATAAAAAAATCGTCGAATCGAAGTCGCTCAAGCTGTACTTCTGGTCGTTCCGCAACGAAGGCGTCTTTCACGAACACGTCACGAACCTCATCCTCGACGATCTGGTGGAGGCGCTTTCGCCGCGCTGGTGCAAGGTCACTGCCGAATTTGCCGTGCGCGGCGGCATTGCCATCACGGTGGAGGCGGAGTATCGCCGGGGAGCCAAACGCGCGGGAAAATAGCGTTCGGCCGCCGTCCGGAGGCTGCGCAAGACGCGGCGCCGCAAACAGAAAGTAACATCATTTCAGCCCCGTCGCTCAGCGGCGGGCGTCTGTCACAATTCCTTTGACACGTCCGGTCATTCTTCGTATACTCGCGCGACAATATCGTTCTTTTTACGCGACAATATCGTCTAAATAAAAAATCCATATGCATTATGAGAGGATAGCCCATGGGAAAACGCGAAGACATCAAAAAAGTACTGATCATCGGTTCCGGTCCGATTGTGATCGGCCAGGCCTGCGAATTTGACTACTCGGGAACGCAGGCGTGCAAGGCTCTGCGCAGCCTCGGCTACAAGATCATCCTGGTCAACTCCAATCCGGCCACCATCATGACCGATCCCGGCATGGCCGATGTCACCTATATCGAACCGCTCAACGCTCAGGCGCTCACGGAAATCATTGAAAACGAGAAACCCGATGCGATCCTGCCCAATCTGGGCGGACAAACCGGCCTCAATCTGACCTCCGAGCTGCACCGCAAGGGCGTTCTGGACAAATACGGCGTGAAGGTCATCGGCGTTCAGGTGGACGCGATCGAACGCGGTGAGGACCGCATTGCGTTTAAGGAAGCCATGAACCGCCTCGGCATCGATATGCCCCAGAGCGCTCCGGCCACCTCGGTGGAAGAAGCGGAAAAGATCGCCGCCGAAATGGGCTATCCGGTGGTGATCCGTCCGGCCTACACCATGGGCGGCACGGGCGGCGGCATCGTTTACAATCTCGAGGAGCTGCGCATCGTGGCCAGCCGCGGCATTTCCGCGAGCCTCATCGGCCAGATTCTGATCGAAGAGTCCGTCATCGGGTGGGAAGAACTGGAGCTTGAGGTCGTCCGCGACGCCAAAAACCAGATGATCACCGTCTGCTTTATCGAAAATGTCGACGCGATGGGCGTGCACACCGGCGATTCCTACTGCACCGCGCCGATGCTCACGATTTCCGAAGAGCTGCAAAAGCGCCTCCAGAAGTATTCCTACGCGATCGTCGAGGCCATCCAGGTGATCGGCGGAACGAACGTGCAGTTCGCGCACGATCCGAAGACGGACCGCGTGGTCGTCATCGAAATCAATCCCCGCACGTCGCGGTCGTCGGCGCTGGCCTCCAAGGCCACCGGCTTTCCCATCGCGCTCATTTCCTCGATCCTGGCCACCGGCATTACGCTCGATGAAATTCCCTACTGGCGCGACGGATCGCTCGAAAAATACACGCCGTCCGGCGATTACGTCGTCGTGAAATTCGCCCGCTGGGACTTTGAAAAATTTCCCGGCGCGGCCGACAAACTCGGCACGCAGATGCGCGCCGTGGGCGAAGTGATGAGCATCGGCAAAAACTACAAGGAGGCGTTTCAAAAGGCCATCCGGTCCCTGGAGAAAAAGCGCTACGGCCTGGGCTTTGTCAAGGACTTCAACGCCCGCCCGCTCGACGAACTGATGGAACTGCTCAACGAGCCGTCCAGCGAACGGCAGTTCATCATGTATGAAGCCCTGCGCAAAGGCGCCTCCGTCGACACCCTGCACGCCAAGACCCACATCAAGAAATGGTTCATCGAGCAGATGAAGGAACTCGTCGCGTTCGAAGAAAAGCTTCTGGCGTATCACGGCAAGGCGCTCCCCGATGATTTACTGATCCAGGCCAAAAAAGACGGATTTTCCGACCGCTATCTGGCCCAGATTCTGGAAAAGAAGGAAGAGGACATCCGCAAACAGCGCCTGGCGGCCGGTCGCCTGGAAGCCTGGGACGCGGTGCCGGTAAGCGGCGTGGAAAACGCGGCTTACTATTACTCCACCTATAACGCGCCGGATAAAGTCAGCGTCAGCCCCAACCGCAAGATCATGGTGCTGGGCGGCGGCCCCAACCGCATCGGCCAGGGCATCGAGTTCGACTACTGCTGCGTGCATGCGGCTTTTGCCCTGCGCGACGAAGGCATTGAATCGATCATGGTCAACTGCAACCCGGAAACCGTCTCCACCGACTACGATACGTCCAACAAGCTGTACTTCGAACCGCTGACCGTCGAAGACGTTTTAAGCATCTATGAAAAAGAAAAACCCGCGGGCGTGATCGTTCAGTTCGGCGGCCAGACGCCGCTCAACATTGCGGCGGAACTGGCCGAGGCGGGCGTAAAAATCATCGGCACGTCGCCGGAAACGATCGACCTGGCGGAAGACCGCGACCGCTTCCGCGAGATGATGGACAAGCTGGGCATTCCCATGCCCAAGTCCGGAATGGCGAGCAATCTGGCGGAGGCGATCAAAGTGGCCAACGGCATCGGCTACCCGCTGATGGTCCGCCCCTCCTACGTGCTGGGCGGCCGCGGCATGGAAGTGGTTCATGACGAGCAGATGCTCAAGCGCTACGTTGAAGCCGCCGTGGATGTTACGCCCGAGCGGCCGATTCTCATCGACAAATTTCTGGAAAACGCCATCGAAGCCGAAGCGGATGCGATTTCGGACGGGACCGACGCGTTTGTACCCGCCGTGATGGAGCATATCGAACTGGCCGGCGTGCATTCCGGCGATTCGGCCTGCGTGATTCCGCCCATCAGCATTCCGGCGCGCCACATCGACACGATCAACGACTACACCCGCAAGATTGCCGTGGAATTCGGCGTGGTGGGCCTCATGAACATCCAGTACGCCATCGCGGGCGACGTGGTTTACATTCTGGAAGCCAATCCGCGCGCGTCGCGCACCGTGCCGCTGGTGTCCAAGGTCTGCAACATTTCCATGGCGCGGCTGGCCACGCAGGTCATGCTGGGGAAAAAACTGAAGGATCTGAATCTCCGGCACCACGCTTTCCGCCACTTCGGCGTCAAGGAAGCGGTCTTTCCGTTCAACATGTACCAGGAAGTCGATCCGATCCTCGGGCCGGAAATGCGTTCCACCGGCGAAGTGCTGGGACTGGCCGATTCCTTCGGCCTGGCCTACTACAAATCCCAGGAAGCCACCGGCCAGAGCCTGCCGGCGGAGGGCACCGTCCTTATCACCGTCGAAGACAAGGACAAGGGCGGCATTCTGGAAGTCGCCCGCGCCTTTGCCAAGATCGGATTCCGGATCAAGGCCTCCGAAGGCACGCATCGCTTCTTTGCCGACCACGGCATCGCGTCCGAGCGGATTTTGAAGATGCACGAGGGCCGGCCGAACATCGTCGACGCCATCAAGAACGGCGAGATTCAACTGGTGATCAACACGCCCGCCGGACGGCTCTCCAAGTATGACGACTCTTACATCCGCAAGGCGGCGATCAAGTACAAGATTCCGTACATCACGACCACCGCCGCCGCGGTGGCCGCGGCCAAGGGCATTGCCGCCTTCCGCCAGGGCCACGGCCGGGCCAAGTCGCTGCAGAGTTATCACGCGGAGATTAAGTAGGCTGCAGGATTTTCGATTGTCGTCTGTTGGATTGAAGGCAGGGAAGGGTCGCGACCGTTCCCTGCCTTTTTTATGTCAGGCCGGATGCGAGTCCCGGCCGGCCGTGGGCCTGTCACGTTTCTCCCTTTCCGGCCCGGATCATCTTCGCTTAGCTCGCACCTCGGTGCAACTGCGGTTCAGAGCAATAAAAAAGAAGAAAGTTAATAAGTTAACAGCGTCCCTTTGTTTCCCTTTGCCATCCAGGTGACTTCCCGAATTACCGATGCCCAGCACTTTACCATCAACTTTACCAATAACAGGCTTTCGGGAACCGGCAATTTTAATCCGTCATACAAAACAAGCAAAACCCGCGTGTGTGTGACGGTGGGAATGATGACCACAGGCTACGATTGCCCCGATATTCTCAACCTGTGCCTGATGCGGCCCATCTTTTCGCCTACGGATTTCATTCAAATCAAAGGCCGCGGCACGAGGAAATACAATTTCGCAGTCGATATTATTGATGTACCACTGAAGGAGCAAACGGGCGACAAGCCGAAGGATAACTTTAAGATTTTTGATTATTTTGCCAACTGCGAATACTTTGAGGAAAAGTTTAACTACGATGAAGTATTGAAATTACCTGTGAAAGGTTATCAGGAAGCCGCGGGCGGAGGTGGAGGCGGGGGGACATCCGGTATTTATGACAGTGCCCGTAACGATTACCTGACCAAATTGCAAGAAGCGGCAGTCGGCCCCGAAGGCATGAAGATCGACCGCATGTATTTTCAGAGGTTTGAAAAGACGATTATTGAACATCCGGCATTGAAAGAGCAGGCCGAAGCAGGGCATTGGGAAGAGCTCTTGGACTATGTCGAAAAACATATTCTGGATAAGCCCGAGGATTTCTTTACGCTGGAAAAGCTTCGATCGTCCGTCCACGTTGACCGGCGCATCAGCCTGCGGGAGATGATTGAAAAGATTTTCGGCATGATCCCTTATTTCAAAACCAAGAATGAACTCCTCGATGAGGAGTTTGACAAGTTTGACAGCCGTTATCTGCCCAAGGAGGAATATTTCTCTTACGCCAAAACTGTTTTTAAGGCCTATATCATCGACTCCGAATTCCGGGACATTGTGGACAAGGGAAATTTCGCTTATCTCAACGTGTCGCCCTACGGCGAAGCCTTTAAAAAACTGACGCCGGAATTGCGCCGGGCCATCACCGAACATATCAAGGATTTTGTGGCGCTGAACAAATTTGCCGCTTAGAATGGAGCCGCACATCATGACCACAAGAAAGATCGACGTGAAAGGTTCCGCGATCACCGTCATCAAAGTCGGCACGGAAGACTATATATCGCTGACAGATATGTTGAAAGCCAAAGACGGCGATTTTTTCATTTCCGATTGGCTCCGCAATAGAAACACCGTTGAATTTCTCGGCATCTGGGAAGGCGTTTACAACCCCCTTTTTAATTATGGCGAATTCGCCATAATTAAAAGCCAAGCAGGATTAAACAGTTATAAGCTAAGCGTCAAGGAATGGGTGGCCAAGACCAACGCCATCGGCTTAAGAGCTACGGCCGGAAAATATGGCGGCACCTATGCCCATAAGGATATAGCTTTTGAATTCGGCATGTGGATCAGCGCCGAATTTAAAATTTATCTCATTAAAGAATTTCAGCGTCTCAAAGATGAAGAAAACAATCGGCTGGCCCTGGAGTGGAATCTTCAGCGCACCTTGTCCAAAATCAATTACACCATCCACACCGACGCCATTAAAGACACGCTCATTCCGCCGCTCGTCAACAAAAAGCAGACCTCGCTGGTCTACGCCTCTGAGGCGGACGTCTTGAATCTGGCCCTCTTTGGCAAGACCGCTAAAGACTGGCGTGACGCCAATCCGCGCAAAGACGGAAATATCCGCGATTACGCCGCCATCGAACAACTGGGGTGGAACATAGGGAACATAGGGACGCTGTTATCTTATTAACTTTTTATTCCCAAATAACCTTTCTTCTATCTAATGCATCAGATTCAAAATCACCTTGATCAGTTTATCTTTTTCCGACGGCTTACTGGCTGCGACCATCAGCGTCAGCGCGGCCAGGGCATTGTCGTCGATGCGTTTGCTGCCGTCCTTGCGCAGAAGGATTTTGTTCTTGTGTAAAAAGCTGATAAACATCGCGGCGGCGATGCGCTTGTTGCCGTCCACAAAACTGTGGTTTTTGGTGACAAAATAGAGCAGGTGCGCGGCCTTTTCTTCCAGGGTCGGATAAAGGTCTTTGCCGTCGAAGGTCTGATAGATTGCGCCGATGGAGCTTTTGAAGCTCTGGTCCTTTTCGCGGCCGACCAGCGCTGAATCGTGGAATTTCTTTTTCATGGCGACGATGATTTCCTGCGCTTCCTCATACGTCATGACGGAGGTTTTTCGCTTGGTGCCGCCGGGCATCGATAGACGTTCATGATCGTAATCATCAAGAATACCCAGACCACGCGAATATTCGGAGATGATCTGAATGACGCCTTTGGTTTCGTCGGATATATTTTCCAGAGCAACAATATTGGAAAGAAGGCTCACGGCATCCTGCAATTCTTTAATCTTCGCGGCCTGGGCGGTAAGCCGCTTTTTATTCAGGGTGTAGCCATTTACAAGATGCCCGCGCAAAACGTTGGTGGCCCAGATGCGGAACTGCGTGCCGCGCTTGGAATTCACCCGGTAGCCGACGGAGAGAATGGCGTCGAGGTTGTAAAAACGGACTTTTCTGCGAACCCGGCGCTGCCCCTCCGTTTGAACTACCGAGGATTCCTCGGTAGTTGCCGACTCTTCCAACTCGTGCTCTTTGTAAATGTTTTTCAGGTGCAAACCGATTGTATCGGCGTCTTTATCAAATAGCGCGGCCATCTGTTTTTGCGTCAGCCAGACTGTGTCATCACGCAGTTTGACTTCAAGAGTGTTTTGATACAGCACAATCTTACCGCCGGAAATATCCTCGATGTGTTTTCCTTTTTGCGGCATGGCCCACACCTCGTTTAGTCAATGGATTGTTTAATGATTCGGCGCAAGTATTACAGCTTATCAGGGACAATGCAAGGATGAAAATAGTGGATGGTGAATGGTGAATGGTGGATGGTTGCACGCCGCCACATGAATCATGCGCCTTGACTTCGGACCTGGGCTGTCGCCCCTCAGATTGAAGGCAGGGAATGGTCGCGACCATTCCCTGCCTTTTATGTCAGTCCGGCTGTGGGCCTGCTACTTTTCTCCCTTCGCGGCCCGGATCATCTCCATGAAGGCTTCGATTCGCGTTTGAATCTGCGCTTCGGAAAAATTGCGTTCGTCGCACATGTCGGCTTCGAGCATCAGCGAAGGAATTCCCCGCTTTTCCCGGACGATTTTCTGGATGTCGTACTGCCCGAAGGAGTAAGGCTTACAGCTCCGGTTGGAATGCATGACGATCCCGTCCGCTCCGTATTTGTCGATCATCGAGACAACGATGTCGGCCATCTGGTCCACGCCGATATTGAGGTAAATACGCGTGTAGGACTCCGCCGCCGATCCGATGAAATCGTCGGGGGTGACGTATTTCAGAGAACCGCACCAGGCCGAGGTGTAAGTGTCGGCCACCAGACAGGCGTCGTGTTTGGCAAATTCCTGGGACAGCCACTTGAGGCGGTACCAGATCGGCAGGTTGTCCCACAAAAGCCGGTAGCGTTCCCGCGGGATGGCGCCTTTTCCTTCGGCGGCCCGACGGCGCATTTCGTCGCGGAGCCCCCGGTAAAAGTCAACGGTTTCCCGCGTGCCCCGAAGCGTGACGATCAGGGCCAGATAAAAAAATGCGTCAAAGGCGGTGAGGGGCGAGGGCCTGCTGACGGCCGTATCCAGAACCTCCTGCCAGAGCTGCTGGCCTTCGAAGGAGAGTTTGCCGACTTCCTTCATGCGGTCCCAATCCATTCTGCGGCCGCAGGCTGCTTCCAGAAAGAGAATGTACTCGTTCATCTGCCGCTGGACGTAGTTTCGCATTTCCGGCGTAAATTCCGTATGGACAATGGGCGTGTCGAAGATGAAAAGCGGCACCTTGAAATAACGGGCCTGAATCTCGTACCACTTGAGAACGGTTCCGCAGATGTTGTTGCAGCACACCAGCATGTCCGGTTCGGGGAGCCCGCCGATCGGGCCGCCGTTCACGGTGGCGCAGGAAATGTCGCCGCGGGCGTACGAGCACAGATCGCTCGAGTAGCCCATTTCTTCCGCTTTTTTGCACAAATCGACGCCCATCTTGCTGGCGCCGATCATGGCGCCGTGGTTTTCCGGATAAACGGGTATAACATCCATGGCAATCAGGGGCTCCACCGGGCCGCCGCTGGTGATCCAGGCCACCTTTTTGTTGTTCTGGTGGGCCGTCTTGGCGTCGATGTAATACGTCGTCATGATGTTGCGCATCGTCTTTTCGTAGTTGACGGGCTTGGTTTCTTGGTCTTTCGTGTTGTCTGTCATGGCGGCTCCTTTCACAGCATCTCTAAGAAGGCTTCAAAACGGGTCGCGAGCTGACCTCCGGCGGGCAGGGAGTCGTCGATTTCCACGGCCAAAAGCGCAATCCCCTCTTTTTCGAGCGCCTCCTTAATGTAGGGGTAGTCGAAGGCGTGGGGATCGCAGAACTTGAACAGCAGATAAATGACGCCGTTGGCATTGTGTTCGCGAACCAGCCGGATGAGATGTCTGGCCCGTCCGTCAAAATCGACGTGCTTTGCCGGGCAGACCACCCGGTTTAAGAGCCGCTCGCCTATTTGCGCGATCGGATCGTTTCCCGAACCCGTGAGGCCGGTAAAATAGCGCGCGCCCGTGCAGAAATCGTCCCAGACAATGCCGCCCTCGGCCTTTTCGATGAGGGCATAGACGTCGGGCTGATTGCACATGCCGCCCGCGAGCAAAATGCGCTTTCCGGCGAAGGGCTCGGCCCCGGCCGCGCGCTCTTTGAGCTCCCGGGCCGTTTCCGCCAGCATCGGCGCCAGACGGTCGCGGTCCATGATCATCGATGCGCGGACGATGTTGTAGAGATCTTCTCCGGGCAAAAGGCGGGGGTTCTGACTGCGGAGGTCATAAATGGCCCGGATGGATTGGCGGATGGCGTTCGTTGTCGCCATCGCCTTTTGCAACGCCTCGTCGGAAATTGCGACACCCAGTTTTTTGCCCAGGTCGGTCCGGAATTTTTTCAGAACGTCGATCATGTAGTCTTTGGCGCTGTCCGTGTCGAGTTTGACCGGCAAAGTGACGTCCAGATGAAATCCAAAGGGGATGTTCATCCGCCAGATGTCGGAAAGGCGCTGCATGGAGTCGCAGGTATGGGGAAAAACCATGCCGTCCAGAAAATCGATTCTTTGAGAAAGTCGCTCCTCCAGAATTCCGCGGACAACCGAGCAGCAGTAAGCCTGCAGGTGGGAATCAGCCAGGCTGACGTGGTGTTTTGTCCCGAAAAGCCGGAGCGGATGGGCGCCTGCGGCCATAATGATTTCTTCGGGCGTGTAAGAGCAGGTGTAGCCGATGATTTTCCTGCCCGATGTATTTTTCAGCTGCCGGACATAATCGGAAGGGTCCGCAACGGCCCGGCGGTATTCGTCCAGATGCTTCATTATTTTCCTCCCGTGTACTTTCCCGCTTTGCGGAGTTTTTCGATTTCCTGCTTTTCCAGTTCGGTGTAGGCAATCTTGCCGACTTTTGTGAGAGGCAGCTTGTCCGTGAATTCCACTTCGCGCGGGCAGGACCATTTGATCAGGTGTTCGCGCGTAAAGTCGATCAGAGCCTTTTCCATCTCCGGGGATGCTTTGGCCGGATCCTTGAGGACGACAAAGGCTTTGACCTTTTCGACCTGGGCCTCGTCCGGCACGCCGATCACGCAGGCCGCCGCCACGTCGGGGTGCTTGTCCAGACACGCTTCCACCTGAACCGGATAGACGTTCATGCCCGAAGACTTGATCATGCGCTTGAGCCTGAGCTTGTAGTAGAAATAACCGTCCGCGTCCTGGGTGAAAATATCGCCCGTGTGCAGCCAGATCCTGCCGTCGGCGTGGGTCTTCAGGACTTTGGCGGTTTCTTCCGGCTGCTCCAGATAGCCCATCATGACGGCCGGTCCGCTGACGCAGAGTTCTCCCTCTTTGCCGATGGGAACCTCTTCGGTTGTTCCGATGCCGACCACCTTGGCCAGCATGTCCGGAAACGGAATACCCACGCTGCCTTCCCGGTAGCCGTCAACCGGCGTGGACATGATCGCGGTGACGGCCTCGGTGAGGCCGTATCCTTCCACCAGTTGAACGCTGCCGTTTTGTCTTTTGACGACTTCTTCAAACCTTTCCTTGACGGTCCGGGGCAGCGAGTCGGCTCCGGAGGATGTATTTTTAAGGCAGCTCAGATCGGTGGTTTGAAACACTTCATTTTTGGCGAGGGCGTCGTAAAGTGTCGGAACCCCGACAATGATGTTGGGGCGTTTCTTCCGGATCAGGTCGGCGACGATCTCCGGCGTGAACTGGGGGACGAGAATGCTTTTGCTGCCGCCCATGAAAGCGGCGTTGCAGCAGACGCCCAGGCCGAAGCCGTGGAAGATGGGCAGGATGGCCAGAACGGATGAATCCTCCGCCATCAGTTCGCCTCCGCCCCAGTTGGCGACCATCAGCCCCTCGCTGATGAAATTGTAATTCGACAGCATGATGCCCTTGGGGAAGCCGGTCGTTCCGCCGCTGTAAAGGATGACGGCCATTTCGTCCGTTCCCATATCGGCCTGCGGCGCCTGCGGATGCGCCGCGGTCATGAGCTCCTTCCACCACCGGACGGCCGGCCCCGCGCCCGGCGCGGGTTTTTCCGCCATGGGCTGCCCCTGGGTGAGCTGGTCGAAGATTTCGGTGAGGATGAGGAGCTCCAGCGGCGTCTTTTCAGGAAGGCTTTTAAAACTCTCCTGAAACAAATCCAGCGAGAGAGCGACGCGGCTCTTGCTGACGTTCAGGTAATAGGCGATTTCGGCGGGCGTGGAGAGGGGATGAATCATGCTGGCCACAACGCCGAGCTTGTTGGCGGCGTAAAAGCAAATGACGCCCTGCGGAGAGGTCGGCATGGAAATCGTCATCCGGTCGCCCTTTTTCAGGCCGAGCGACGCCAGCGCGTTGGCGCAAAGGTCGATGTCGCGGGCAAACTGGCGGTAGGTGGACGTGTAATCAAAGAAATCGTAGGCGATGCGGTCCGGAAATTTTTCCACGGTCTGCATCAGGGCTTCGTACATCGTCACTCGGGGGTAGTCAATCGTTTCAGGAACGTTTTTGTAGAACTTCAGCCAGGGCTTGTGCTGTGACATGGTGTCTCTCCTTTCAGAAGTAATTTGCCCAGAAGACTTAACAGATTTGCCGCCAAATTGTAAGACGAAGAAATCATTGAATGAGACAAGGATCCGGACCCTCTCCTGCCTTAAAATGTGTCGCCCCTCCATCATGCCGGCCCCCGCAGCGGCAAACCGTTTGCCGCGGTCAGCCGCGCCTCCATCCCCGATGAACTTCAGGAGGCCGAATGGTTCGGCTTCTTGCGGAACGAATCAGGTCACGATGAGGAGCTGGAGATCGCAGACGTTTGTGCCCGTGGGGCCGGTGATCAGCAGACCCCCGGTTTTCTGAAAGAAAAGATAGGAGTCGTTGGCCGCCAGATACTCTTCCGGACGGAGAAGCTCTTTTTCGATGACCTTCTGCATGCGGGGCAGCACGAAAGCCCCGGCGGCATCGGTGGGACCGTCAATTCCATCCGTTCCTGCGGAGAGGAAAAAGACGTCTTCCAGGGTGTCCGTGGTGTCGAGGACATCGGCGAGGAACGCCAGGGCAAGCTCCTGGTTTCTCCCTCCCCGGCCGCTTCCCCTCACGGTCACCGTGGTTTCTCCCCCGGCAACGATGCAGGCGGGTTTCGCCATCTCTGAGGCCCCTCGCCTGATGTCCTTTGCTATGGAGGCGAAGAGATGGGCCATCTCGCGCGCTTCGCCCGTGAGCGAAGAGGTGAGAAGACAGGCATGGTAGCCGAGAGCGCGAGCCTGCTCCACGGCCCCCCGGCACGCGACCGTGTTGTTGCCCAGGATGATGTTTGTGACCTTGCGGAAGACCGGATCTCCCGGCTTGGGCGTTTCGGGGATCGCGCCCCGCCCGCCCGCCCGGAGGATATCCATCACCGGGCCAGGAAGCTTCGCCGCGATGCCGTACTTCTCCACTACGGCCAGAGCCTGGCCGAAGGTTGTGGCGTCCGGGACGGTGATGCCGGAGGCGATGGTGTCGAGACGGTCGCCCATCACGTCCGACAGGATGAGGCTCACCATTCTGGCGGGGAAGGCGGCCCGGGCAAATCCGCCCCCTTTGACGCGGGAGAGATGCTTTCGGATGCAGTTGATCTCCCGGATGTCCGCGCCGCATCCCAGCAGGGCTTTTGTGGTTTGCTGCAGGTGCCCCAGAGTGATTCCTTCGCGGGGCAGACTGAACAGGGCTGAACCGCCGCCGGATATGAGGTTTATAATGAGGGTCTTTTCGTCGGCGAGCTCTGCCATGGAGTGAAGCGACAGAGCTCCGCGGACGCTGCTTTCGTCCGGAACCGGGTGGCCGGCCTCCAGTACCCTGATTTTTTCGAGCGGACTGCCCTGGCCGTGCTTCGTGATGACTGCGCCGCCGGTTATCCTGTCTCCCAGAACTCCCTCGACGGCGGCGGCCATTTTCGCAGCTGCCTTGCCGATGCCGGTGACGAGGACTTTCGGGTAGGCGTTCAGGTCAATGGACAGGTTTTCGGCTTCTCCTGCGATCAGCAGGGTTTCCCCCCGGGTCTGCATCCTCTCCCAGATCATGAGGACGGGATCGACTTTCTTGAGGGCCTGATGAAAGATCGCTTGAAGATCTTCCTGAGGATTCAAGAGATCACCTCCCGGGAGTTCTTTTTCATGCAGGGCCATCCTTTGATTCGAAGATTCGTTTCATCGGCGCACAATAGGGTCCTTCCGGAATCACGGCGAAAGAGCATCCCTTCCCGGCCAGATCGTTGACCGTATTTTGCAGCTGTTCGGCGGTTTTGTCTGAAGCGGCCTCGATAATTTTCACTCCCAGAAAAGAACTGTGGCCGGAAACAATTCCATGGGTGACAAAATGAATTTTGTCCAAATCGGTTTTCTCATAGATTCTGGCCTGCATCTGTATCTGCCACTGGTCTTTTTCAATGCTGCTTGTCTTTCTGATGTCCCGGATAAAGCCGGAGAAGTCGTTGCGGTGTCGGCGAAGTATGTTTTCATATGTCTGCGATCCTACGCCTTCCACGCATCCGCCCGCGGCAATAATCGTCCCTCCGTTTCTTACACACGGCAGAGCGGCTACCAGAGCTTTGACGCATTGATAAAAAGTGGCGTCCAGGGGATAGCCCCCGCAACCGGTGACAACCACATCCGCTTCCGCATCGACGACCGGACAGGCCTTCTGGCTTGCATAATTGCACGCGTCGTCATGGCTTTCAAAAAGGTCTCCGGCAAAAACCTTCACGATCTTTTTTTCCCGGTTCATGACAACCTGGATGCTGAAATCGACGCCGGCCAGCCTGGCTACGGACAGCGCCTCTTCATGGCAGGGATTTCCTGCGAGCTGTCCGGTAACGACGCTGGCGTGGGAGAGGAATTCATACCCGTGAAAGTGTTGGATCGTTTCCAGGGAGGAAAGACCGGGGCAGAGTGTTTTGCGTCCGCCGGAGAACCCCGCCATAAAATGCGGTTCGACAAGCCCGATGACGATTTTATAATCCGCCTTGGCAAAAAGTCTGTTCAGTTTTACCGGGGCCCCGGAGTAGCTTGTCCCCGGAAGGTCGGCCATGTCGCCTTCAGCATCGTGATCCACAATGGTATAGTTTTCGGCAACCTCTTTACCGAACATGAAGAGCCGCTCTTCCGCCGTACTGGGCCTGTGCATGCCGGCGGCAATCAGAATGGTAATCCTTTTCCGGTCTATTCCCGCGGATGCGATTTCATTAAGCAGAGCCGGCAAAAAAGCCCGGTAGGGAATCGGTCGGGTAATATCCGAAACCGCAATGATAACATTGTGACGCGGTCTTTGCTTTAGCGAGTCCACAAGACTTTTTGAAGCGATCGGATGTCTGACCGCCTCCAGGACAAGTTCCGCTGCAGGAGACGCGGGAGTGTCGTAGGACGAACGATAGATTCGGCTTGTGTCTGGAAATTCTATGTTCAGTCGAGTCCGGTGATACCCGATTTCCGCTATCATAAAATCCTCCTCAGGGAATCATTCCCGCGGAAAAAGCCAGCATGAACTGAGCCGCATAATACAGGGGTAACCCCAGATAGCGGTTCGTAATGTCTTTTTTCACAAACCTGTGTCTTGCCACAAAGAGGTCTGAAACGTAAAAGAGGAGCGCCCCTGCCATGATCAGCGCCCGCGCGTGAAGGCTGAAGTCCTGAAGGAAGGCCAGTGAGGCCGCTCCCACAACCATGAGGGATATAATGACCAGATAGGCGATCACCGGACCTCGCATGGAACCGAGGTGGGGACGCAGTCTGGTAAAGACAAACAGGGAAACGACGGATATTCCGGCAAGGGACACCCCTGTGCCGGTTGTAACGCCGGCGGTGATGAAAAACGCCAGAACATATAAAACGTGTCCTGCGAGGAAAAACGCCAGGCCGGCAGTAAAAACCTTGCGGTTAAAGAAAAAGGCCAGGCAGACATCGCCGGCGAAGCATAAGACAAGACCCGCCAGGATGAGGGAGTAATAAGGACCCGCAGGGTGGGGCAGCAACAAAGCCGTTGCGATGAAAAGTCCTGACAGGAGCGGCTTGGTCAGAAGGATGCCCGGGAGACTTTCTTTTTTTTCCGCAAAAAGAAGACCGCCCAGAAGAACGACAGCTAATGCCAAGATGATGATTGTATTCATGTTATCTCTCCATAAGGAACGATATTTTTCGTGGTTCCAAACTATACACCAGAAAATAAAAATATCATACAGGAAATAGATTTAAAAGTAAATTGGTGAATATTATGTTCACTTGTTAACTTTTTATTGACAGGGTCCCCTGACTTTAGTAACCACATTTCCAACAATAAAATGATTGGAGGACCATTCCACATGAAGATCAATCACAATTATCAGAAGAGAGTCGACAAAGTCCGCGAGCTCATGAAAGCAGAGGGTATTGATGTTTTCCTGGGAACAAGGGGCAAGAGCATCACCTATCTTTCCGGGGCGTATGCGCCATGGCCGACGCCGCACAGGAACGGGTAAAGGAGGCTCTGTATATCGGCATCCGGGAAGCGGAGATTGCCGGGATCGCTGAAATGGAATTGCGCCGCCTCGGAAGTGAATTTCACTGGCCCGTAACAGGCTCAACGGAAATCGCTTCGGGATACCGGACGTACTATACTTTGGGCGGCTGCACGCCGGCCAGCGAAAAGATTGTGCAACGGAGAGAAAGCCTCTTGGTTGATGTGCACCCGACGTACCAGAATTATTGTTCGGATCTTTCCCACAACTATTTTATCGGCAAGCCAAGTCCGGAGCAGGAAAAGCTAGCCGATGCGTACCTCCAGACATGTGAAACGCTTGTCTCCGCCCTCAAGGCCGGTTCGAAAATCAGCGAGGTTGCGCAGAAAGTCAACAACGTTCTGGACAAAAACGGTTACCGTCCCTATACGCTGCCCGCCTACGGCCATGCGATCGGCGTCATCGGCCACGAATGGTACCCGACCATTCTGGACAATAACGAATTCAGGGACATCGTCCTTGAAGAGAATGTGGTGGAGATCGCGGCGATCGTGATGAATGTTCCCGGTGTGGGAGGCATGCGGCTGGAGTGTCCCGTCAGAGTAACTGCGACGGGCGGTGAAGAACTGTGCAAGACGCCTCTGAAAATGACGGTGCTGGATCTTTAACCATCCTGCAGGTAAAGCCTCTTCCGGCCGGGCCAAGGGAAGAGGCTTTACCCTCTCCAATCCTTTGGCGGACCGACCGCTGATTTCCGGGTCTGCAAGATTTACGGACGTTCAATCAGGCCGTTGAGGATGAGCTGGATGCCGTCCGTATATATTTTTTTGATTTGCTTTGCATCGGATATGACATACGCCTCAACGATGAATGTTCTGTAGATCGAATAAAGCAGGATGCTTGTTCGCCCAATATCCACCTTTGAAAATTTTTTCTGCCGGATGCCTTCTTTCAGGATGTATTTTATAAGGTTCAAGGATCGATTGTTGACCTCTCTGAACCGCACCACATGTGTCGAGAAAGGGAAGATCGTAGGATCCTTTTTCAAAACTTCCGTGAGAAGCTGATCCTCCATGAGATAGTCGTAGCCTTTCTGGCTCATCACGATAAATTTCCGGACGATATCATCCTCACGATTGACGGCAGTTACGACTTTCTCCTGCCATCTTAAGAGCGCATAGGACAGGGTTTTTTCGTAAAGGTCCATTTTGTCCTTTACGTATTTGTAGATGCCGGGCTTGGTGATGCCAATTTCTCCGGCAATATCGTCCAGCGTGGCCTTTTTATATCCGTACCGGGCAAAGACCTCCAGCGCTTTACAATACAGCAATTCAAGTTTTTCTTTTTTCTTCATGGTTTACGTCTTACACAGAATGTTTACGCAAGTCAAAGGATGTTCGGCATCTCCTGGCCGCTGGGCGCGGCTGTTTCCGGCTTTCTTAGAGAAACCCCAGTTCCTGCAGAATATCCCGGACGCGGGCGGCCTGGTCTTCCGGGACCAGGAGGCGCGCGTAAGAGCCGGCGGCCAGAAGCAGGCTGACGTTTTCCCCCGCAAATAAATAGGGAATTCCTTCTCCGTCCAGAATGGATTTGATCACGGCGATATCGCCCGGATTGTAGGTGGAAAAGACTTCGACCATTTCAGTCCAATCCCGGCGGCGCCGTAAAGCCGCCCAGCAGGTCTTCCAGTTTGCAGGCCAGATCCAGCGTTGTGCCGTCTTCCAGAAACGGCCCCATGATCTGGAGGCCGACCGGCAGATTGTCCGGCGTTTTTCCGGCGGGAATCAGCGTCACGGGCAGGCCGGCCAGCGTCGCCGGAGAGATCCATTTGAACGTTTCGACGTAGTAGCGGGGGCGATCGGAGGACTCCAGCACGCGTCCCCAGAGGTTGCGGCCGTGATTGTGGGCAAACGCCGGAATGCAGTTGGCGGGCATCAGGAAAGCGTCAAAGGTTTCGAAATAGGTGTGCCAGGCCTGGCGGGACAAGAGGCGTTTCACGCCGAGCGCACCCCAGGCTTTGTGAGACAGAGTCAGGCCTTCCACGTACTGGCGCTGCGTTTCGCCGAACGGCAGATCGTAAAGGGTTTTCATGGCGTCGATGAACGCGTCGGTAAAAAGCGGGGATTGCGAGACATAGGCGGCCATGAGCTTGAAGTACGTCTCAAAGACGTCGCCAAATGAAATGCCGTTCGGCCAGCCTTCCTGCATTTTCACGCCTTCGCGGCCGAGGGCGTCGACGGTCCGGGCCATGACCGCCTGAATGTCCGGATGGACGGGGCAAAAGGGATCGGTAAGGACATAGCCGATTTTATAGTCTTTCAGTTTGGCCTTGCGCGCCGCCGGCAGTTTCCAGCGGTACGCGACCGCGTCTTCCGGTCCCGGACCCGCGAGAATTTGGAGCTCCAGCTTCAGGTCCCGGGCCGAGCGGGCCAGCGGACCCGCGACCGCCAGATCGTTTAAACCCGCCAGATTGATTGTCGGCGGGATCTGCGCCGGCAGGGGCGGAATGGCGCCCTTGGCCGGAACGAGGTTAAGGGACGGTTTGTGGCCGCAGACGCCGCAAAAGTTGGCGGGAGTGCGGATCGATCCGGCCAGATCGGCGCCGAGCTCCAGAAAACCGAATCCGGCGGCCAGCGCGGCCGCCCCGCCGCCCGTCGAACCGCCGGATGTCCGGGTGACGTCCCAGGGATTGTTGGTTGTGCCGGCCACCTTGTTGTAGGTTTGAATGTCGCTGGCGCCGATGGGCGTGTTGGTTTTGCCGACGATGACGGCGCCGGCGTCGAGGAGTCTCTGCACCGCCACGGCGTTGGCGTCGGGGACGTAATCGGCAAGTTCGGTAAAGCCGCAGGTGGTGCGCAGTCCGGCGGTGCGGAACTGATCCTTGATGAGAATCGGCAGGCCGTGCAGCGGTCCCCGAATTTTTCCGGCGGCCAGTTCGCGATCCGCCTTGCGGGCCTGCCGGAGCGCCTCTTCTTCGTTGAGCGTGACGAAGGCGTTGATTTTTTCATTGTGCTTTCTGATCCGGGAAAAGACGTGTTTGGTGAGCTCCCGCGACGAAATAACGCCGGTCCGGATGGCTTTGGCGGCTGAGACTGCCGTTCCGAAATCGGGATCGAATGTCAGACGGGATTTGGCGGGCAAAGAAGAAATCTTTCTTTTCATGGTCGGCTCCCTTCTTTTGGATAGGCAATCATGACATGATCCGGATGACATTTCTAGCAAATTCTTGGTCGCAGCCGGAGCGCGCGGGTTCTTTCGCCTGGGGGCGCGCCGGAAAATGCTGTTGGTTTCCGGACGGCAGACGTGTTATAGGCGACTCCAAAGAAATAAAGGAAAATGAAATTATGGAACCCCTCAAAGGATCGCAAAAAAAATACCTGCGCGGCGCGGCGCATCGCTTAAAACCGCTGGTGCTCATTGGCGCCAGAGGCGTCACGGAACAGCTGCTCGGGTCGGTCGATCTGGCGCTCAAAGATCACGAGCTCATCAAAGTCAAGTTCGGCGATTTCAAGGAAGCCAAAAAAGAAATTTCGGCCGAAATCGCCGCGTCTACCAAAAGCGAACTGGTCGGGATCATCGGCAACATCGCCATCCTCTACCGCCCCCATCCCAATCCGGAAAAAAGAAAAATTAAAATACCGTAGTCCGTGGGAAATGGTCGCGGCCTTTTTCTTCCGTTTTATCTTCTGGTGAGCTGCCGGTACTTGATCCGGTGCGGCTGACTGGCGGCGGCGCCGAGGCGTTTCCGGCGGTCCTCTTCGTATTCGGAATAGTTGCCGTCGAAGAAGAGCACCTTGCTGTCGCCTTCAAACGCCAGAATGTGCGTGCAGATGCGGTCGAGGAACCAGCGGTCGTGGCTGATGACGACCACGCAGCCGGCGAAACTCTCCAGCGCGTCTTCGAGCGCCCGCAGCGTGTTCACGTCGAGGTCGTTCGTCGGTTCGTCGAGGAGCAGCACATTGCCGCCCTCCTTGAGCATGCGCGCCAGATGCACACGGTTGCGTTCGCCGCCGGAAAGCGCACCGACTTTTTTCTGCTGATCCGTTCCGGAGAAGTTGAACCGCGAAACATAGGCCCGGGAGTTGATCTGGCGGCTGCCGACGGTAATCACGTCCTGGCCTTCGGAAATCATTTCCCAGATGTTTTTGTCGGGATCGAGCGCGTCGCGGCTCTGATCGACGTACGCCAGTTTGACGGTTTCGCCGACGCGGATGGCTCCGGCGTCGGGAGTTTCCTGGCCGGTGATCATGCGGAAGAGCGTGGTCTTGCCCGCGCCGTTGGGGCCGATGACGCCGACAATGCCGCCGGGCGGAAGTTTGAAGGTCATTCCGTCCACCAGCAGGTTCTCGCCGTATCCCTTGGAAACGTTTTCCGCTTCAATGACCAGATCGCCCAGTCGGGGTCCCGGCGTGATGAAAATTTCCCGCGTCCCGGATTCCCGCTCCAGGTCCTTCCCCAGCAGTTCCTCGTAGGCTTTGATCCGCGCTTTGGATTTGGCGTGCCGTCCTTTGGGCGACATCCGGATCCACTCGAGTTCGCGCTCCAGGGTTTTGATGCGGGCGCTTTCCGTTTTTTCCTCGGTTTTCAGACGATTTTGCTTTTGTTCGAGCCAGGAGGAGTAATTGCCCTGCCAGGGAATGCCCTGGCCGCGGTCGAGCTCCAGAATCCAGCCCGCGACATTGTCCAGGAAATAGCGGTCGTGCGTCACGGCAATCACGGTTCCTTCATATTTTTGCAGGTGATGCTCCAGCCAGGCCACGGACTCGGCGTCCAAGTGGTTGGTCGGTTCGTCGAGCAGCAGGATATCGGGTTTCTGCAGCAGCAGGCGGCACAGGGCCACGCGGCGGCGTTCTCCGCCGGAAAGCACTTGCACGGGCGTATCGCCGGGCGGGCAGCGCAGCGCATCCATGGCCATCTCCAGGCGCGAGTCGATGTCCCAGGCGTCGAGCGCGTCCATCTTTTCCTGCACGACGGCCTGTCGGTCGCAGAGTTTGGACATCTCCTCGTCCGACAACTCCTCTGCAAATTTTTCATTGATAGCATTGTACTCATTGACCACGTCGATCGTGGCCTGGACGCCCTGCTCCACGATCTGGCGCACGGTTTTGGTGTCGTCGAGCCGGGGCTCCTGCTCCAGGTAGCCGACCGCGTAGCCCGCGGACAAAATGGTTTTTCCCAGAAACTCCGCATCGACGCCGGCCAGAATTTTCAAAAGCGAGCTTTTACCCGATCCGTTGAGGCCGATCACGCCGATTTTCGCGCCGTAAAAATAGGACAGGTAAATGTCCTTGAGCACCGGTTTCTTGTCGTAAACCTTGCTGACGCCGATCATGGAATAGATGACTTTGTTCCCTTCGTTGGCCATGCGCTGCCGTTCCTCCCGCGAAATTCCGGATTTCTAAATGTAGGGAAATATGTTCTGGATGATGATGTTGAAGTTGTCCTGAACCTTGTCGTGACCTTCGATGATGCCCATGTGTCCGGGGAACAGCATATCGACGTCCAGATCGGAAAGCGTCACGATACTTTTCTTCAGATGCGTGCCGTTGCCGCCGGGAAAATCGGTGCGTCCGACGTTCTGCTGAAAGACGACGTCGCCGGAAAAGAGCGCTTTCTTTGCCGGCCAGTAAAGTCCGATGGAGCCGGGAGTGTGGCCGGGGATGGAAATGACCTTGAAGATCTCGTCGCCCAGTTCCAGCCGGCCGTCCTCGAGCTGCATGTTGATCTGCATTTGCGGAACGGTCATGCCGAAAAGGCCGTAAAGTTCGCCGCCGATGCCCTTGAGAAAATCCATTTCCTTGCGGTGCAGGGCGATCTTCACTTTTTCCTGGTCGAAAAGCTCGGACCCCTGGAAGTGATCGGGATGGGAATGCGTGTTGATCACGTATTTGATGTCTTTCTTTTTGATGCCGTCATTGGCCATCTGGTTTTGCAGATCCGGCAGATAGCGCGTGAGCCCCGGATCGACGAGCGCCTTGACATTGCCGCCGATGTAGTAGCTGTTGCAGTTGTTGTCGAAATAATTGGCCCATTCGTAAACGTAAATGTCTTCTCGGTACTTCATTGAACACCCTTTCCCCTTTTTTGTAGATTTACTGCAATCGTTCTTTTTCCCCGGTTGTCCGGGCGCGGCCGACCGCGTCTGCCGCACCGTCCGTCTTTTCTTCAAGCCAGGACGCGATGTCCCGCGCCGGTCGCTCCCAGCCGTTTTCCAGCATGGGCAGGTGGGCGAATTCGCTGTATTCCCGGTAATCGGCCTTCAGAAAATCGGCCAGCCCCTTTTGCATGGAGGCCGGGGCCAGGACGTCCCTGGCGCACCCGATGACCAGTTTGGGACACCGGATCTGCGACGCATAAACCGGGTACCCCTGCGTCACCTGGTAGGCGACCACCGGCGACTCGGCGACAAACAGGTCAAAAACCGCCCGCCGCTCCGCCGGATCGATATTGTTGAGGACGGTCTGTTCCGCCATCGAAAAGGTCGGCTTGACCGGCTTCATATTCATCAGGCCCCAGACGGTTTTCAAGAACGCGCCGGAGTAGGGCAGATTCGCGTTTACGCTTACGTCCGGCGCAATGCCGAACGGAAGCGCGCTGGCCAGCGTGACAAGCGCGCGGATCGTCGGGATGTTTTCCGCCGTTTTCTGGGCGATCAATCCGCCCATGCTGTGTCCGATGAGCGCGCAGGATACAATATCCAGACGACGGATTACGCTGTCCACATCATTCTGGTAATCCTCCACGGTTACCCTCGCCAGGCCTTCTTCCCGATCCGACGGGAAATGGCCCCGCAGATTGACGGCGAAAACGTTCCATCCGGCGTCCGCGAAATACGGCAGATAGTTTTTCCAGTACCGGCTGGTGCCTCCCGCGCCGTGAATAAAAAGCAATGGACAGGAATGCTGAATTTTTTCGGGCCGGAGATGCTCCAGGACCAGATTGTCAATTTTGATCTTCAACAAATCCTTCTTGCCAATGTTACGGTTGTCATCCCGGCGGGCTCGGGCCCCGGCGAGGAACAAAGATCCAAAGCAGAATGTAGAGAAGAAATCCTGTACCGAAACACAGCACCAGCAGGGCAAACAACAGCCGCCAGACCCAGGAAGGGACGGGCGTATGCTCTCCCAGTCCGCCGCAGACGCCGCCGATCCAGCGATCGGTTTCGGACTTGGCAAATTCGGCAAACCAGCTTTCTGTTGTCATGGGTCCATCCTTCATTAAGGGGTTCATTGTGTCAGGCTGTCGGCTTCCGGCGGCAAGCCGCGCCAAAAGCGTTTTTATTTTATTGTACCGGCGTCACTTTGTCCAGCGGCATTTGCGTGGAACTGAAGCCGACTTTTATGACATAACCGTTTTTGTCCACCAGGATCATCATGGGCACGCCGACTGCGTTGTATAAGGCGCCGACGGAGCCGTCTTCATCGAGCAGCGTCCGGTAGGGCAGTGCGTTGGCCTGGGCGAACCGCGCCACTTTTCTGCCCGGCTCCATGATGTTGATGTAAACCACTTCCAGCCCCCGGGGCGCGTAGGTTTCATAAACTTTTTTGTATTTCGGAATCTCCTCCCGGCAGCCGGGGCACCAGGTGGTTCCGAAAAAAATCAAAACGGGTTTTCCGCGCTGTGCGCTCATACGGAATATTTTCCCTTTCAGATCCTTCAGGGTGAAATCCGGGGCGGGCGGATATTGCGGTTTGAACGGCGCATTGGGAATAAACTGCCCGGCAGCCGGAATGGCGGAAAGGCTAAGAATTAAGAACAAAGCCACGAAAACGCGATATATCTTTTGCATGATGCTCCTTATTAAAACGCCAGCGTGCCGGCAGTATACAGAAAATATTCGGCTGCGCCAATTAAAATAACGCCGAAAACCCTTGTGATGACCGTCATCCAGGCGCCGGAACGCGGCAGCGCAGCGATCAGTCCGGCAAATGTCCCGACCAGGATCAAAAGCGTTCCCATGCCGAAAGCGAACACAAACAACAAACCGATGCCCATCAGCACGTGGGTCTTGAGGGCGACGAATCCCAGAAGCACGCCGAGCGCCGGCGCGGTGCAGGGACCGATGACGAAGCCGGAAGCGGCGCCCAAAAGAAAACTGGGAAGGAACCCTTTTTTACCGCCGCCGGTGTAACTCAGGATTTTTTGCGGAAGCGGCAGAGATATTTTAAAAACATCCAGCATGGCGAGCCCCATGACGAGGCAGACATTGGCCATGAGGAAATAAATGAGCGGCGTCGTCTGCATCTGACCGAAAAGCCGGCCCGACAGAGCCGCAACTGCGCCGAGCGCGGCGTACGTTGCCGACAATCCCAGAACGTAAAACAGCGACAGCAGAAATCCGCGCAGCTTCGACGTTGTCCCCTGAGCGCCGATGAATCCCACCGTCACGGGAATGAGCGGATAGGTGCAGGGCGTGAAGCTGATCACCACGCCGCCCAGGTAAGCGGCCACGAAGGCAAGAAACACGGATCCCTGCAAGTATACGGATAAATTGCTGATTAGATTTTCGATCATCGGCTGTCCAAAGTTTTCTCTTGAAGAATGTATCGACAGGAAAGAAAAAGTCAAGGTGAAATATTGCGTCGGCCGGCCACCGGCGGCACAGAGGACTTCTGTTCCTGTGTGAAGAGCTTATACAACAGCCGGTCCATGGCCGCGATCAGGGTCCTGAAGGAACCGCCGTGCCGGATGGAGGTTCCGAAGAGTTCCTCCCGAAGCCGGCTGATCCGGTCATCGCTGAGGAGCGCCGGCGGATCGGGCTTCTGTTCCAGAAATCTTTTTTCATATTCGAGAAGCTGTCTGGCTTTTTCCTGAAAAGGAAGAACCAGGTCCCTGATGGCCTGCAAGTCTTCGCGGAGGTCGCCGGAGATCTTTTTTCCGGCGTTTTGCGTCGGCGCGGTAAGGCAAAAATGAGCCGCGATTTCGCCGGTCAGGGCCGCCAGGGTGGAGTATTCCATGCCGCGCACGCCGCGGCGCCACTCCAGAAGCCAGGGATTGCGCCTGCGCCACAACTGATATTTTTGGCCCGTGGCGAGGAGGTCTTCGAGAGCGCGCCGGATGTCGGCAAGGGCGTGATCGTTTCCGGCGGTCGCATATCGGCTTCGGCAGTGTGTAACGTCTTTTTCCGGGTGAGGATGGCCGGGCATCAGGGAAGACCAGAGATTGCGCAAAACAGCCGCGCCGTTGGCATCGCCGGGCGTGTCGAAATGCACCAGCGACAGCAAAACCCTGCCTTGTCCGAATCTTCCCTCCACCACGGCCGGCTCGTTTTGCAGGCGCAGCGGGTCAAGTAAAATCCCGTAGCGCTCCTCCAGCGCGGGCCAGCCTTTTTTCCGACCCTTGCCGACGGGGATGTCGGCGCTCATCGCGTCCGGCAGCGCCTCGGCGTAGGAGGCCAGGACGCGAAGGGTGTGGCCTTCGGGAAGATGAAACTGCAACGGCCACCAGGCTGAAAAAACGGGCGATGGGACGCCGTTCCAGATTTCGGAATCGGCCAGGGCAAGCCGGATGCGGCCGCTGAAGCTGGGGACCCTTTCAGGAGTGGGTTTTCTCTGAATGCCGACAAGGCCCATGTCTTTTTCCGTCGCCAGGCCCGCGCCGCCGCAAATGCCCAGATAGGCGCCGCCTTCATTCACAAACGAACGGACGGCGGCCCGGCCCGGCGCACCCAGCGCAGCGAGCTTTTCCCGCGCCCAGCCGCCGGGAACAAAGATCATCCGGTAGCGGGAAAGCCGGCCCGCCCGGATATCCCCCGCCCGGATGAGATCGAAGGGCAGCCCGGCATCTGCCAGCGACCGCCTGGCGATGAGACCCCAGAGAAAGGATTCGTCCCAGAATAGGGCGCAGGTTTTGTCGGGATTTCTTTTGCCGGTCATCGGTCGTATTTTTTGCCTTTCAGATGCAGGGATAAATCAGCAAGGCGCGCTTTGCAAGAATTTTTGCTTGGGGGCCTGCCGCGGGCGGCCAAATCCCTGTTCCTTTTTGACATTGCATTCAGACTCTGGTATAGAAGCATGCGACATTGGAATGCATCGTTTAAAGAAACTGATCTGTGAACTTCCCGCCGGCAGGAGGGCTCCATGACGGTTCTTGAGACGCCAGACAGCGTAAGGAGAATTCGACGGTATTTTCCCGCATCTCTTTGTTCGCTTTCCCCTCATGACTTCCCAAACACCTTCAAACATCTCCTGGTCCGTCCTTCAGGTCCATCGCATCAACTCCTTAATCAACGGGAGGTTAAGGTCTGGAGCAAAGCCGGCCACGGTTGACTCGCGGCTGGCGGGGCCGAATAAAAAATCGGTTCCGCTTCACGCAGGATCGACGGAACGCGCGCAAGACGAATAACGGATTTCAGACTGAATTCAGCAGAGTGGTTTGGTTGGCGCAGATGCGGGAAACTGGTTTCCCGCGATCATCTGGTAATTTCTAACCGGACTTAACAAAGGGAGGTCGCTATGGGCAACAATCAAGGTCTTTTAAAGACCGAAGACTGGTGGTCGGTGTGGCTGGGATTGTTTATTTTTATCCTCTCACTTGGGTCGCTCGCGGGGCTGGATCTTCTGGGGTGGGCCGTCAAGCCCAATGTGTGGATGGAGTTTTCCAAATCGATAGCGCCCGCATCCAAGGCCTACGCGGGGCTCCATCCTTTGATATCCATCATCTTAACCTATCTGGCCGTGATGGCGGTTCTGCTGGTCGGCGCCAAGGCCCTGGGGTACAATCTGAAGAAATTTATCTACGGCTTTACGATTATTTTCTGGCTGACCTACATCTGTACGATTATCGGACATTATGCCGTCATCGCCGCGCAGACGCCCGCGGAAATGAAAAAATTCGGACTGGAGTGGTCGCTGAAACTGACCGGCGAGGCGGGGCTGATTCTGGCGCTGTTGGTCGGCCTTTTCATCGGCAACTTCATGCCGAAGTTCGCCGATTCGCTCAAGGAAGCGGCCCGGCCGGAATGGTTCATCAAAACGGCCATCGTGATCATGGGCGTCGGCCTCGGCGTGAAGTCCGCCGAGCAACTGGGGCTCGCGACATCGATGATGTTCCGGGGGCTTTGCGCCATCATTGAAGCCTACCTGATTTACTGGGCCGTGGTTTATCTGATCGCCCGGAAATTCTTCAAGTTCAGCCGTGAATGGTCGGCGCCGCTGGCCTCCGGCATTTCCATCTGCGGCGTTTCCGCCTCCATTGCGACGGGCGGCGCCATCCGCGCCCGGCCGATCGTGCCGATCATGGTCTCGTCGCTGGTCGTCATCTTCGCGGTGGTCGAACTTATCATTCTTCCCTTTGTCGCGACGGAATTTCTCTCCAATCAGCCGCTTGTGGCCGGCGCCTGGATGGGCCTGGCGGTGAAAACGGACGGCGCGGCGGTGGCGAGCGGCCAGATCGTCGAATCGCTGATCTACGCGCGAAACGCGGCGCAGGGCATCAATTACCAGCCCGGATGGGTGGTCGGCGCCGCCACGACCGTGAAAATCTTCATCGACATCTTCATCGGCATCTGGGCGTTTATTCTGGCCGTGATCTGGACGACGAAGATCAATCCCAAACAGGGCGTAGAGGCCAAAGCCGGGGAAATATGGGACCGCTTCCCCAAATTCGTCATCGGCTATTTCGTGACGTTTGTGATCATGCTGATCGTCGGACTCAACTGGCCGGACATCAAGTCGCAGTTGAAAATTTCGGCCGCGGAAAGCGATGTGTTCCGGAAGCTCTTCTTCGCGCTGACGTTCTTCTCGATCGGGCTGGCGTCCAATTTCAAGAAGCTCTGGGAGGAAGGCATCGGCAAGCTGATGCTGGTGTATATCATCGCGCTGTTCGGTTTCATCATCTGGGTGGGGTTGATCATTTCGTGGATCTTCTTCCAGGGCGTTGTGCCGCCGCTGGTTCAATAATTTAACATGAATAAGGAGCGCATCATGACAGAGACAAAGATAAAAGAAGAAATGGAAAAAATGGAATATGAACCCCTGCTGCCGATCGAAAAGAAGCTGATCGGCTGGAGCCTTATTCTGGGAGTCGTGCTGCTGGTCGTTCTGGTGTGGGTGAGCTACACGTTCTTCCCGGCCGGGCACTAACGGCCTGCCGGCAGCTTAAAGCGGCGTCCGCCGGGCGGCGGCTTTCGCAAAAAAAAGGAAAGCCGCCGCCTCAGACGCGGCGTCGTTGTCGCGTAAACCTTTCACGGCATATCCATCAGGAAGTGGAGCCTTCCGCGGACAGGCAAAAACGCGCAAAACACCCTGTTTTCAGGACGCGGAAGGCGCGCCGCCGCAATTTGCAGAAAACAAAAAAACGTTTCATTGCCTAAGCGATATGGCCGAATGACCGGCTGCCCGGTTCGGACAAAATATAGCTTGACAGATTTCATAAAAAGAGTAGTGTTCAAGTTGTGAATAGTATTCTAACAAGAGGGGTCAACACTCCTGAAGCCTTAGAATATTGAAAAAAGGAGGAATAAAATGGCAAAGACAGACACCCCCCTGCTGGATGAGCTGGAAAAAGGGAAGTGGCCAAGCTTTGTGAAGGATTTGAAGCAGGCCGCTGAGAAAAATCCTATGGCCAAGGATCTGCTCCACCAGCTGGAATTATCTTACAAGGACAAGATCGGCCACTGGAAACACGGAGGCATTGTCGGCGTCAAGGGCTACGGGTCGGGAGTGATCGGCCGCTATTCGGACCGCCCGGACCTGTTTCCCAACGTTCAGGCGTTTCACACCATGCGGGTGAATCATCCGACCGGCTGGTTTTATAAAACCGATACGCTGCGGAAGCTCTGCGACATCTGGGACAAGCACGGCAGCGGGCTCACCAACATGCACGGCTCCACGGGAGACGCCATTTTGCTCGGCACCACAACGGATCACCTCCAGAGCTGCTTTGATGATTTGTCCAACGCCGGTTTCGATCTGGGCGGCTCCGGCTCTGCGCTGCGCACTCCCAGCGCCTGCGTGGGACCGGCGCGCTGCGAATGGGCCTGCATCGACAGCCTGGATCTTTGCTATAATCTCACCATGACGTATCAGGATCAGATGCACCGGCCGATGTTTCCCTACAAATTCAAGATCAAGATTTCGGCCTGCGCCAACGACTGCGTGGCGGCAATCGCCCGCTCCGATTTGTCGATTATCGGAACATGGAAAGACGACATTCGGATTGACCAGAAAGAAGTCCTTGCCTGCGCCGAGGCGGGTATGAACATTCAGAAGGAAGTCTGCGACCTGTGCCCCACCCGGTGCATGGAATGGAACGGAAAAGAACTGAAAATATATGATGAAGACTGCACTCGCTGCATGCACTGCATCAACCTGATGCCGAAAGCCCTGCGGCCGGGGAAGGAAAAGGGCGCGTCCATTCTGGTCGGCGGCAAAGCGCCCATTGTCCGGGGCGCCCTGCTTTCCTGGGTGATCGTGCCGTTTCTGAAACTTGAGCCGCCCTACGACGAACTGAAGAGCCTGATCGAACGGATTCAGGACTGGTGGGATGAGAACGCGAAATCGCGCGAACGGCTGGGTGAACTGATCCAGCGCCTGGGCATGCGCGTCTTTCTGAAGGCCGTGGACCTTCCCGCCGTGCCCCAGATGGTCAAAGCGCCGAGAACCAATCCCTACGTGTTCTTCTGGCCCGAAGATCTGAAAAAGGAGGTGAAGTAAAATGGCGGCAAGAACCGATATCGGCCCCCCGAATTATAAAACGATGCTGCCTCCCGTGATTGAAAGAAATTACGGCAACTGGCTCTACCATGAGATTTTGAAGCCCGGTGTCCTGATGCACGTCTCCGGATCGGGAGAAGCGCTCTACAGCGTGCGCGCCGGGTCGCCGCGCCTCGTTTCCACGGATCACATCCGTGAAATCTGCGAAATTGCGGACAAGTACTGTAACGGCTACCTGCGCTTCACCAGCCGGCACAACATCGAGTTTCTGCTCGACGACAAGGACCGGGTCGAACCGCTGATCGCGGAACTGAAGGAGCGCGGCTATCCCGTGGGCGGCACGGGGCACGCCGTGACGAATGTAGTGCACACGCAGGGGTGGGTGCACTGCCACACACCGGCGACAGACGCGTCTGGCCCGGTCAAGGCCCTGATGGATGAAATTTACGACTACTTCGTCACCATGAATCTGCCGAACCACGTCCGGATTTCCCTGGCCTGCTGCCTGAACATGTGCGGCGCAGTGCACTGCTCGGACATCGCCATTCTGGGCATTCACCGAACGGTTCCCAAAACCGACAATACGCGCGTTCCGAACGTCTGCGAAATTCCCTCGACGGTGGCCTCCTGTCCGACGGGCGCCATTCGGGGCGACATGAAAAACAAGACGTTGACCGTCAATGAGGAGAAGTGCATGTACTGCGGCAACTGCTACACCGTCTGTCCCGCCATGCCGATTGCCGATCCGGACAACGACGGCATATCCATCTGGGTCGGCGGCAAGGTGTCCAACGCCCGCAGCGCGCCCAAATTCTCCAAGCTGGCGATACCCTTCCTGCCCAACAATCCGCCGCGCTGGCCGGAAGTGGTGAATGCGGTGAAAAATATCCTTGAGGTTTACGCGAGCCACGCCCGAAAGCACGAGCGTCTCGGCGAATGGATCGAGCGGGTCGGCTGGGAACGCTTCTTCAGCCTGACGGGCATTCCGTTTACGGATCAGCATATCGACGATTTCGATATGGCGACGGAGACGTTCCGGACGTCCGCCCAGTTTAAATGGAGGTAGGTATGAGCGAGGATCTGAAGGCCAAAATTACGGAGCTGTTTCGTGAAAAGTCAAAAGGCGACAAAAAAATGTTTTACATTCGGGACGTCACCAAATGGCTGCCCGGCGAGGACCGCCACGCCATTCAAAACGCCGTGAAGGAACTCCTCGACGAGGAAGTGTTGAAGTACTGGTCGAGCGGCAGCTCGACGTACCTCATCCTGACTGAATTTTTTCCGAAGGAATGACGAGGACGGATGATGAACCGGCCAAGCCCGCGCATCGTAATAGCCGCCCTGCGGGGCGGCGCGGGAAAAACCACCCTTTCTTTGGCTGTGACGGTCGCCTTGCGCAAAGAGGGCCTGATCGTCACCCCTTTCAAAAAGGGACCGGATTATATAGATGCCGCCTGGCTTGGCCGGGCGGCATCCGGTCCCTGCTATAATCTGGACACGTATCTCATGGGAGCCAGGCAGGTGGTCCGGTCTTTTTCGCGTCATGCCGCGGAAGGAACCTTTTCCCTCATCGAAGGAAACCGCGGTTTGTTTGACGGCGTCAACGCCGCCGGCGAATTCAGCACCGCCGAACTGGCCAAGCTGCTGCGCGCGCCGGTGATTTTGATTGTGGACTGCGACAAAATTACCCGGACGGCGGCGGCGATGGTGCTGGGTTGTCTGCATCTCGATCCTGCGGTTGATATCCGCGGCGTGATTTTGAGCCGGGTAAACGGAAACCGCCATGCGTCCGTGATCCGGAGGGCCGTTGAAGAATCCACCGGGCTTCCGGTCTACGGGATCGTGCCGCGTCTGCCGGATCTGCCCTTTGTCCAGCGGCACCTGGGCCTGATTCCTCCCGCGGAGCATGCCCGTGTCCAGGAGGCGCTCGACACGGCCGGCGCCATCGCCCGCGACTATCTGGACATTCCGTCTCTGGTGAAGATCGCGCGAAGCGCTCCGCCCTGGAAAGTCGACGCGTTTCCGAAAGCGACTTTATCCGTGAGGGACATGGACCCTCCCGTCACCATCGGCGTGATTTCGGATGCGGCGTTTCAGTTTTACTACGAAGAAAATATCGAGGCGCTTGCCGACCGGGGCGCGCGGGTGATCCGGGTAAGCGCGCTTGACGATGCGGTTTTGCCGCCCGTGGACGCTTTATACATCGGCGGCGGATTTCCCGAAACCCAGGCCGGCCGTCTGGCCGCGAACGAATCCTTCCGCCGGTCCCTGCGCCGGGCGGCCGAAGCCGGCCTGCCGATTTACGCCGAGTGCGGCGGATTGCTCTACCTGGGAGAATCACTGACGATCGGCGCGACGCGCTATCCGATGGTCGGGGCTCTGCCGGCGGTGTTCGGCATGGAAACGAAACCGCAGGGGCACGGATACACCACGCTTACCGCCGACGAGGAAAATCCTTTCTTTCCCGTCGGCACGACGATTTCAGGACACGAATTCCGCTACTGCCGGATTCTGTCTCGCCGGAAAGAAGATACACACACCGCTTTTCGCGTCCTGAAGGGGACGGGGCTCGACGGGGAACGGGAGGGGTTGTGCCGGAAAAATATTCTGGCGGGCTTTACCCACGTGCATGCGCTGGGAACGCCTGAATGGGCGAAGGCCATGATTGCCAAAGCCGGACAGCACCGCGAAGAAAAACGAAAACTAGAACACACGATAAATATCATGAGGAGGTTTTAACTATGCCGCAGATCGAATTAGCAGGCAAAATGTATGAAGTGGATGAAGACGGGTTTCTGCAGGAACTCGACAAATGGAACGAGGAATTTGCCGAAGCCTACGCACACGCCGAAGAAATCGAGGGCAAACTGACGGAGGAACACTGGAAAGTCATCAACTATCTACGGAATTATTATCAGCAGTTCGGCATTGCCCCTATGATTCGAAAGATCTGCAAAGATCTGAAGATTGACATGAAGAAGCTCTACGAGCTCTTCCCGACCGGACCGGCGAAGGGAGCGTGCAAGCTGGCCGGTCTCTCGAAGCCGACGGGCTGCGTTTAACGAGGCAATCATTGCGCGCGTTTTGCCGGCGCTTTATCCGCCGGTTTTAGAAAATGAAGAATTTTTTTCCGGTCGCCGGCCCTCCGGCGACCGCAGGAATCATTGAATGATGGGATACTACATTTTCACATATTTGTGCCTGGCCGTCTTTGCGGCGTCTGTTCTGTGGCGCATTTACCGGCAGCTGACGCTTCCCGTTCATGTGCGCTGGGAAATCTACCCGGTGCAGCACGAACCGGCCGCCAAGGCGGCCTACGGCGGGTCGTACATGGAAGGATTGAACTGGTGGAAAGAAAAGCGCAGGCGCTCGACGGTGAACGAGATTCTTTACATGGCGCCGGAAATCGGGCTTATGCGCGGCCTGTGGAAGGAAAACCGGAACCTGTGGCTGTTTTCCTTTCCCTTTCATCTGGGACTGTACCTGATGCTGGTCGTCTTTGCTCTGCTTTTGCTGTCTGCCGTTCTGCTGCTGCTGGGGCTTGCCGAAGACGGCGCCGTTTTGTCGATTATTAAGGGATTTACGATCGCCGCCGGTTGGATCGGCGTTATTGCCGGCGCCGCCGGGTCTCTGGGGATGCTGTATCGGCGCCTGGCCGACCGGGACCTCCGGGCCTACGCGACGGCCGCCGATTATTTCAATCTTGTCTTCCTTTTACTGTTTTTCGTCTGTGCCCTTCTGACTGCGCTTGCGGCCGATCCCTTCTTTGTTGCAGCCAGGTTGTATATTCTCGGCCTTTTGACCGCGGGCGCAGCGACTCCCGCCTACGCTCCGGGGCAAAGCGTCCCCGGAGCCCTGACGATTGTGCTGGGTTCGCTCGTTGCGGCCTATATTCCGCTTACCCACATGTCGCACATGTTTATGAAGTTTTTCCTGTATCACAAAGTCAAGTGGGACGATTCGCCTCTCACCCCCGGTTCACCGCTCGAATCGGCCGTGAAACAAAATTTGCAGTACCGTCCCACCTGGACGGCCGCGCACATTGAGGCGGACGGAAAGAAGACCTGGCAGGACATCGCATCTTCGGTGCCCAAGGAGATGAAATGAAAGATCTCATCAAGCCCGCCGATATTTCCAAACCCTCCGCCGGCCTGTGCCGCATTGAGCCGGGCGATCTCGCGACGCTGCCGCCGCCTTACGAGGATTTCAACGCGACTGTTTTGAAGCCCCTGCCGGCGGACAAGGTCAAAGCCCTCGAAACGTCGCTCGATGATACACTGGCCATCGGCATTCCCAAACCCGCCACACCGGAGGAAGAGGAAGAACTGGTTCGCCGGTTCCTGTCCGGCCTCACAAAACTTTTTGAGAAAAAAAACAACTGGACCTTCCTGCAGCCCCTGCTTTTGTCCATGGAGCATTGCGCCCGGTGCCAGACCTGTTCGGAGGCCTGCCCCGTTTTTGAAATGAGCGGGCGGAAGGAAATCTACCGGCCGATTTTCCGATCGGAAGTGCTCAGACGGATCTACAAAAAATATCTCACGCCGGGCGGAAAAATGACGGCAAAATGGACCGGCGACATCGATTTGAACTGGACGGCCATCGCGCGCCTCGCGGAGCTTGCCTACCGCTGCTCTCTGTGCCGGCGCTGCGCCTCCGTCTGCCCCATTGGCGTGGACAACGGTCTTATCACGCACGAGCTGCGCAAACTCTTTTCTCAGGAGATGGGCATCGCGCCCAAAGAGCTTCACGAAAAGGGAACCGTTCTGCATCTGCGGGCCGGCTCGTCGACGGGCATGAATCCTCTGGCGGCGAAAGACAGCGTCGAATTCATCCAGGAAGAAATGGAGGAGATCACCGGTTATAAAGTTGACATTCCCTGGGATGTAGAAGGGGCGGACATCCTGCTCATCCACAACGCGGGCGAAATGCTGGCCTGGCCGGAAAACGTCGGGGCCTTTGCGATTCTCTTCCAGGCGGCGGGGCTGTCCTGGACGTTGTCGTCGGAAACCACAGGTTACGACGCCGTTAACTACGGCCTTTGGTACGACGATGTACAATTGGCGCGCGTAGCCCTCCGGCATGCGGATATTGCCCGCAGGCTCAAAGTGAAAAAAATCGTGATCGGCGAGTGTGGGCACGCGCATAAGGCGCTGATTGAGACGTCCGACCGGCTGCTGACCGGAGATCTGAACATTCCGCGCGAGTCGGCGCTGGTCACGCTGGAAGCTATCGTGAGAAGCGGCAAGCTGAAATTCGATCCGCAAAAGAACGATTTTCCCGTCACCCTGCATGATCCCTGCAACTATGTCCGTCTCATGGGAATTGTGGAGCCGCAGAGAAGAATTTTAAGACAAATCGCGCCTGGATTCCGGGAAATGACGCCGCACGGCGTGGACAACTACTGCTGCGGCGGCGGATCGGGCTTTGCCATCATGTCGGGATACAACTTTACCGACTGGCGCAATCTGGTAAGCTCGCGGAAAAAATTTCTGCAGATCCTTCAGGCTTTTGAAAGCGAACCGCCTCAGACGCCCAAGTATGTCTGCGCTCCCTGCTCCAACTGCAAGGGCGCCATCCGGGACATTCTCGGCTATTACGATGCCGAAAAGCGCAGCCGCCTGTACTACGGCGGCCTGGTGGAGCTGCTCGTGAACGCGCTTGACGGCATGAAAAAACCGATCATCCTGTTCGGCGACGAACCGTCATGGAAATGAGAACGGGTGTTTGAAATGAAACAGCGCATGACCCTTTTAATATCGTTTCTGGCCATTGCCGCAATCGCGCTTCTGGCCGCGGCCATTGCGGCAAGCAAAACCGCCGGTCTGGTTCTGACGCTGGTCGCACCGTATCTTGTCCTGGCGGTTTTCCTGCTGGGCATGGTTTACCGCATCATCCGCTGGGCGAGAGCTCCCGTTCCCTTCCGCATTCCCACGACCTGCGGCCAGGGAAAAAGCCTGCCCTGGATTCAAAACAATCCGGTGGAAAATCCCGCGGGGCCGCTGGGCGCGATCGGCCGGATGGCCGGCGAAGTCTTTTTGTTTCGTTCGCTCTTCAGAAATTCGCAAACGGAAATTGTGGACGGTCGGCCGGTGTTCGGCAGCGCCAAATGGCTGTGGTTTTTCGGCTTGATATTTCATGGATCGCTGCTTGCCGTGGCCTTTCGGCATTTGCGCTTTTTCACCGAGCCGGTTGTTCCTTTTGTGACGGGGTTTTCCGCGCTGGACGGCTTTCTGGAAATCGGCGTTCCCGCGCTTTATATCAGCGACATGACGCTGCTTGCGGGACTCGCGTTTCTCTTCCTGCGGCGGGCGGTCCTGCCGCAGGTGCGCTACATTTCGCTCTTTGCCGATTATTTCGCGCTCATTTTGATTGCAGCCGTTGCGGCCACAGGCCTTTTGATGCGCCATTTCCTTCCGGTTGACCTCAATGCCGTGAAAACCCTGGCCATGGGCTGGGTGACATTTGCGCCGGTTGCGCCCGCGGACGCGGGCTTCCTGTTTTATCTGCACCTTTGCCTTGTTTTTGTTCTCATCACCTGGCTGCCGTTCGGCAAGCTCAGCCACATGGCCGGAATATTTTTAAGCCCCACGCGCAATCTCATCAACAACAACCGCCGGCAAAGACATCTCAATCCCTGGAATGCCCCTGTGAAAGTGCACTCCTACGAAGAATACGAAGACGAGTTCCGGAATAAAATGAAAGCGGCCGGCCTGCCGGTGGAGAAGGAGTAGCCATGTCGTTTGCCAAAATTCCCAAACCGGATGACCTGATCAAAATCGATTATGCGCCGCCGAAAACCGGGTGGATGAAAACACCCGTCGAATTCCGTCCGGGAACGTGGAGCTACCCGGCCGCCGCCAAGAATCTGGCAGCCCTGGAGATGCCCAATCCCCGCACCTGGCAGCCGAGCGATGCCGACTGGAAGCTGCCGGAAAACTGGAAAAGAATCATTCTTGACGGTATGAAAGAGCGCCTGGAAAAATACCGTTCCTTCCGTCTGTTTATGGACATCTGCGTGCGCTGCGGCGCCTGCGCCGACAAATGTCATTTCTACATCGGCTCCGGCGATCCGAAAAACATGCCGGTTCTGCGTGCGGAGCTCATCCGCTCGGTGTACCGCCGCTACTTTACGACGGCGGGACGATGTTTCGGGGCATTGGCCGGTGCGCGGGATCTGACGGAAGATGTTCTCAAGGAATGGTTTTACTATTTTTACCAGTGCACGGAGTGTCGCCGCTGCTCGGTGTTCTGCCCCTACGGTATCGACCAGGCGGAAATCACGATGATCGGCCGCGAACTGCTCAACCTGGTCGGCTGCAACATCAACTGGGTGCTCGAACCGGCGGCCAACTGCTTCCGCACCGGGAACCATCTGGGCATTCAGCCCGGCGGCATGAAAGATATGCTGGACTTTCTTGCCGACGACATCGAGGACCGCACCGGCGTCCGCGTAGAGGTGCCGATTAACAAAAAAGGCGTCGACATCCTGTTTGTCACGCCGTCGGCCGACTACTTCGCCGATCCCGGCACGTACACCTGCATGGGCTATCTGATGCTCTTCCACGAAATTGGTCTCAATTACACGTTCAGCACATATGCCTCGGAAGGAGGCAACTTCGGCCTGTTTACATCGCATGAAATGATGAAGCGCCTCAACGCCAAGATTTACGCGGAGGCGAAACGCCTGGGCGTCAAATGGATTCTGGGCGGCGAATGCGGCCACATGTGGCGGGTTATCCACCAGTACATGGATACGATGAACGGCCCTGCGGACTTCCTTGAAGAGCCGGTCTCCCCGATCACGGGTACGCGTTTTGAAAATGCGCGCTCGACCAAAATGGTGCACATCGTCGAGTTCACGGCGGACCTGATTCAAAACGGCCGCCTGAAGCTCGACCCGTCCCGCAACGACCACATCAGGCTGACGTTTCACGATTCGTGCAACCCGGCCCGGGCCATGGGGCTTTTCGAAGAGCCGCGCTACATCATTGCAAACACCTGCAACCATTTTTACGAAATGGCCGAAGACACGATCCGGGAAAAAACTTTCTGCTGCGGCGCGGGCGCGGGACTGGGCAATGACGAAAATATGGAGATGCGGATGCGCGGCGGCATGCCGCGGGCGATGGCCGTGCGCGACGTCGTGCAAAAGCACGGGGTCAACCGCCTGGGCTGCATCTGCGCCATCGATCGGGCGACGCTGCCGCCGCTCATGGACTACTGGGTGCCGGGCGTTGCGGTGACGGGCGTTCATGAACTTCTGGGCAACGCCCTGGTCATGAAAGGCGAGAAAGAAAGAACGACGGATTTGCGGGGCGACGAGATATCAGCCCCCTCACCCTGACCCTCTCCCACGTGGGAAGAGGGTGAATGGTGAATGGTGAATAGTGGATGGTGGATGGTGGATGGGGTGCAGCTCGTAGCTCGTCGCTGAACGTAGGCATATTACGGAATGTATGAAGATGAAACAACATAAATGGGGCTTGATATTTCTGGGATTGGCGATTTTCGTCATCGGGGTGACGTTTCCCTTCTGGTACGGCAAGGGGAAGTCGACGCCGCCCGTGCTCAGTCTGGAGACGCCTGAAATCGCCGGACTGGCCCGGAAAGAATGCGTCGAGGACAAGGCCTTCATGCGCTCCGACCACATGAAGATGCTCAAGGCCTGGCGCGACGAAGCCGTCCGCGAGGGAAAGCGCGTGTACACGGCCAAAGACGGCCGGACGTTCGAAAAGAGCCTCACCGGCAGTTGTCTTCAGTGCCACAGCAATAAGGAACAGTTCTGCGACCGCTGCCACACCTATGTGGGCGCGGCGCCCTCCTGCTTTGACTGCCACATCGTTCCCGGGGAGGTAAAAAAATGACGACAAAACGCAGAGACTTTTTGAAAATCGCGGGAGCCTCCGCCCTGACGCTGCTGGCGCCGTCGCTTTTTGGTCCTGCCTGGGCCGAAGACGCGATTGTGATTCCGCCGGGCCGGGCTTCCGGGCCGACGCCGGCGCTTTCGGCCAGGCGCTGGGCCATGGCGATTGATGCATCCCGGTGTAAGGAGGGATGCACGGACTGCATTACCGCCTGCCACGCGGTTCACAATGTGCCCGACTTCAGCAACCCCAAAGACGAAGTCAAGTGGATCTGGAACGAGCCTTTTTCTTCTGTGTTTCCGGCGGAGGATCACCCCCACCAGGGAAAGGCGATTCAAAATCTCAGAATTCCCGTCTTGTGCAATCACTGCGACAATCCGCCCTGCGTCCGGGTGTGTCCGACCGGCGCCACCTTTTCGCGGCCCGACGGCATCGTCATGATGGACTATCACCGCTGTATCGGCTGCCGGCTGTGCATGGCTGCCTGCCCCTACGGCGCACGGAGTATGAACTTCCGCAACCCGCGGCCGTTTATCGCGAAGATCAATCCGGATTTTCCGACGCGCGCGAAAGGCGTCGTGGAGAAGTGCAACTTCTGCGAAGAGCGTTTGGCCAAGGGTATGATTCCGGCCTGTGTTCTGGCCTGCAAAGAAAAAGCCATTGTGTTTGGCGATATGGAAGATCCGCGCTCGGAGATTCGCCTGCTCATGGAAACTCGATTTAGCCTGCGAAGACGGGCCCATCTGGGCACCGCGCCGCAGATTTATTATATCCTGTGAGGATGCCATGCTGGAAAAAGCTTTACACGGCCGCCGCGGATACTGGATTTGGATCGCCTGTTTGATCCTCGTTGCCGCCGTCGGATTTTTCTTTTATCTGCGCCAGCTGGATTACGGCCTGGGCATCACGGGCATGAGCCGCGACGTATCCTGGGGGCTTTACATCGCCCAGTTCACCTTCCTGGTCGGCGTGGCCGCCTCGGCCGTGATGCTGGTGCTGCCTTACTATCTGCACGACTACAAGGCGTTCGGCAAAATCACCGTTCTGGGCGAATTTCTGGCCGTGGCGGCCGTCGTCATGTGCATCCTCTTCGTTTTCGTCGATCTCGGCCGGCCCGCCCGCGTGCTGAATGTACTCCTGCATCCGCAGCCGGCTTCCATTCTCTTTTGGGACATGGTCGTTCTTTCCGGCTACCTGCTCATCAACATCGTAACCGGCTGGGTCATTTTGTCCTGCACGAAAAAGGAAATTCCGCCGCCTTCCTGGGTCAAGCCGATCATCTACCTGTCGATTCCCTGGGCGATCAGCATTCATACGGTCACCGCCTTCATTTACGCCGGTCTGCCCGGCCGCAGCTTCTGGCTGACCGCGATCATGGCGCCCCGGTTCCTCGCGTCCGCTTTTGCCTCGGGGCCGGCGCTGCTCATCCTCGTTTGCCTGATTCTCCGGCGCTGGGGAGGCTTCGACGCGGGGGAAAAAGCGATCCAGGCGTTGGCGAAAATCGTCGCCTACGCGCTTGCCGTGAGCCTCTTCTTCGTCGGCGTGGAACTGTTTACCGCTTTCTACAGCGGCATTCCGGAGCACGAGGCGCAGTTTATTTATCTGTTTGCCGGGCTGCACGGCCACTCCGGCCTGGTCGGCTGGATGTGGGCCTTTGCGGTGCTGGCCGCAGGAGCGCTGGCGGCGCTGTTGATTCCAGGCCTTCGCAAACAGGAAAAATGGCTGGCGCCGGCCTGCGTGGCCGTGTTTGCATCGCTCTGGATCGAAAAAGGTCTGGGCCTGGTCATTCCCGGCTTCATTCCGTCGCCGCTGGAGGCCATGACCGAATACCATCCGACGGGACCGGAAATCGCGATTACCCTGGGCGTGTGGGCGGTCGGATTTTTGATCCTGACGGCGTTTTATAAAATTTTCACGGCGGTCCGCGGCGCTGCATCCATGCCTGCCGGACCGACTGCCGGCGGGAGATGAAAAGAGCGTTCTTATGAATATACTGGTTTTGAATTGCGGCAGCTCCTCGCTCAAATACAAGCTTTTTGAGATGACGACGTACGAGGTTCTGGCGAAAGGCCAGGCGGACCGCATCGGTTTGCCCGGGGCGCTCTTTACGCACGAGACGCCGGGATTGGCGCCTGTTCAATGCGAGACGCCTCTGGCCGATCATGCCGCGGCGGTAAGTGCCCTGCTCACCCATCTGGCCGATGCCAGGCAGGGCATTCCGGCGGACCGCAGCGACATCGCCGGTGTCGGGCACCGCGTGGTGCACGGCGGAGAGCATTTCCGCTCGTCCGTGGTCGTGGATCCGGCCGTGCGCGGCCTTCTGGAGAAAACCAAAGCGCTCGCGCCGCTGCACAATCCGCCGAACCTCATGGGCATCGACGTCTGCGCGCGGCTGATGCCGGACGTGCCGCAGGTGGCGGTTTTCGATACAGCCTTTCACCAGACGATGGAGCCGCGCGCCTTTACGTACGCGATTCCCTACCGGTACTACGCCGAGGATGCGGTCCGCCGCTACGGATTCCACGGCACGTCCCACCGCTACGTCGCCGCCCGGACCGCGGAGCTTCTGGCCGGCCGCAGCGGGGATCCGAGAATCATCACCTGCCATCTCGGAGCCGGCTCCAGCCTCTGCGCCGTGGCGAAAGGAAAATCCCGGGACACCTCCATGGGCTTCACGCCGCTTTCGGGACTCGTCATGGGCACGCGTTCGGGCGATCTCGATCCGGCGGTGGTCTCCTTCCTGATGGAAAAAGAGCGCTGCTCGATTGCGGAAGCGCTGGACATTTTAAACCGGCAAAGCGGCGTTTTCGGCATTTCCGGCGTCTCTCCCGATTTTCGCGATCTGGAGCAGGAAGCGGCCCGGGGGCACGAGCGGGCGCGCCTGGCGCTGGATGTCTTCGCCTACAGCGCGGCGCGGGGCATTGCGTCTTTGATTCCGGCCGCGGGCGGTCTGGACGCCCTGGCCTTTACCGCGGGCATCGGCGAAAACTCGCCGGTGATGCGCCTGCGCATCTGCGCGTATTTCTCGTGGCTGGGGCTTAAGCTGGATGAGGACAAAAACAACGCCGGCGGCGAAGGAGATATTGCGGCCGGCGAATCGGCCGTCCGCGTGTTCGTCGTGCCGACGGACGAGGAAAAAATGATCGCCCGGGAGACTGAGGCGGTTTTGAAAAAATAAATATGAAAAGGCCTCTGCGGAGGAGAAGCCTTTTGCCTGACAATAACGAACGACTGAAGATTTTGGAGGTTAAATATGGAAAAAGTAAAAATGACGCCCAGTGAGGCGATTGTCGAAACCCTGCTGGCCGAAGGCGTGGACCATGTCTGCGGCATTGTCGGCTCGGCCTTTATGGACATGCTGGATCTCTTTCCGACGGCCGGGATCAAATTCATTCCTGTGCGCCACGAGCAAAGCGCCGCGCACATGGAAGACGCCTACTGCCGCGTGTCCGGGCGCTGCGGCGTCGTCACGGGCCAGAACGGACCCGGCATCACCAACATGGTCACCTCCGTGGCGGCGGCCAACATGGGCCACACGCCGCTGGTGATCATCTCTCCGTCGGCGGGAACGCCGACCATCGGCTGGGACGGCTTTCAGGAATGCGACCAGATGTCCGTCTTCCGCTCCATTACGAAAGCGGTCGTTCGCGTTCCGCATCCGAAGCGGGCGGCAGACTGTCTGCGCACCGCCTTCCGCATCGCCTACGCGGATCGGGGCGCCGTCCTGTACGACATTCCGCGGGACTATTTCTACGGCGAGCTCGAGGAGAAAATCCTCAAGCCCTCGCAGTACCGCGTGGACGCGCGGGGCTGCGGCTCCATCGAACAGCTGGACCGGGCCGCCGAACTTCTCGCGAAGGCGAAAAATCCCGTCATCGTTTCCGGAAGGGGCGTGGTCGATTCCGACGCGCTGGAGATCGTCAAAGCCATTGCCGAGCATCTGACGGCGCCGGTGGCCGTGACCTACCTGCACAACGACGCGTTTTACGGCGACCATCCCCTGTTTGTCGGCCCCATCGGCTACATGGGGTCCAAGGCGGCCATGAAAACGCTGGCCAAGGCCGACGTCATGCTGGCCATCGGCACACGGCTTTCCGTCTTCGGCACGCTGCCGCAGTACGACATCAACTACTTCCCGGAAAATGCGAAGATCATCCAGGTGGACGTGAATCCCAAGCATATCGCCCGCACCCACCCCATCGAAGTCGGCATCATCGGCGACGCCAGGGAAGCCTCCGCGGAAATTCTGAAGCGGCTCAAGGCCAAGGACGGCAAGCGCAAGCCGGATGAGAAGCGCCTGGCGGCGGTGGCCAGGGAGAACAAGAAATGGCAAAAGGAAATCGTCGATCTGGCGATGGCGGACGGCAATCCCGTCAATCCCCGCCGCGTGCTCCTCGAGCTGTCCCGGGCGCTGCCCCAGGACGCCATCGTAACGACGGACATCGGCAATGTCTCCTCGACGGCCAACAGCTACCTGACGTTCAACCGTCCGCGCCAGCATATCGCGGCGCTCACGTTCGGCAACACGGGCTTTGCCTATCCCGCGGCGCTGGGCGCGCAGCTGGCGCGCCCCGAGGCGCCGGTGGTCGCCATCATCGGCGACGGCGCCTGGGGAATGAGCCTGCATGAAGTGAGCACGGCCGTGGAGCACAACCTGCCCGTCGTGGCCTGCGTCTTCCGCAACATGTGGTGGGGCGCCGAGGCCAAAAACCAGGTGGACTTTTACAACAACCGTTTTGTCGGCGTCGATATTCCCAATCCGGAAAGTTTCGTTCCCGTCGCCAAGGCGATGGGCGCCAACGCCATGCAGGTCAGCCGGCCGCAGGATATCCGCGAGGCCTTTGACGCCTGCCTGAAGAGCCGCCGGCCTACCGTCCTCGAATTTTTGGTGGACGGCAAGCAGCTGGCGCCGCCTTTCCGCAAGGACGCGCTGGCCCTGCCGACGCGCTTCCTGCCCAAGTACGCCCATCTGGACCATCGCCGCTGGTATCATGAAGGAGGAGCTGATGATTTATAATGATCTGAAAGAAAAAACGGCCGTCGTGACCGGCGCCGGCAAGAAAACCGGCATCGGCTTTGCCATTGCAAAGAAGCTTGCCGCTTCGGGCTGCAACATTGTCGTCGCGGATCTGGGCAAGCCCCCCGTGCCGGGGGAATCCCTGAAATCGGCGACCAGCGAAGAAATGAAGGAGATCGCCGGCGAACTGGCACGGACCTGCGGCGTGCGGACGCTGGCCGTGGCCGTGGACGTCACGGATAATTCGGCGATAGCGGCGATGGTGGAAATCATCAAGGGCACTTTCGACCATATCGACATTCTCTGCAACAATGCGGGCGCGTCTTTCGGCGTTCCGAACACCGTGCTGGGATATGACGAAGCGGCCTGGCTCAAGACTATCGACGTGAACCTCTTTTCGGTTTTCCGCATGTCGCGGGCCGTCATTCCGCTCATGGCGGGGAAGCCGGCGGCCATCGTCAACACGGCGTCACGGGCGGGCAAGGTGCCGCCCATCTTCAACAGCGCCTACGCGGTCGCCAAGGCGGGCGTGATCATGCTCACCAAGACGATGGCCAAAGAGCTCGGAGGAAGCGGCATCCGCGTGAACGCCATCTGTCCGGGGCAGATTGCTACGGACCTGGAAAAATGGCGGTTCGGCCTCGAGGCGTCCTTCCTGGGAACGACTGTCGAGGCGCAGGAAAAGGAAATGTGCAAAACCATTCCGCTGGGCTACATCGGCCCGCCCGCCGAAGCCGCGGAGCTCGCCGTCTTTCTGGCGTCCGACGCCTCGCGCTACATCACGGGGCAGGCGATCAACGTGGACGGCGGACAGTGCATGGAATTGTAAAATAATAACGCTTTTTGAAATAGAGGAGGATATATTCATGGATAACATTATCGGCGGCAAGCTCGTTGCGGATGCCCTGGTCGATCGGGGCGTCGATTACATCTTTTCGCTGAGCGGCGGGCACATCACGCCCATCTATCAGTTTCTGGAAAATACACCGGTTACGCTGTTTGACGTGCGCCACGAACAGGCGGCCGTTTTCATGGCCGAAGCGCAGGCCCGGATGACGCGCAAACCGGCGGTGGCCATGGTCACGGCCGGTCCCGGCTTCACCAATGCCCTAACCGGCATCGCCAGCGCCCGGCTTTCCAATGCGCCGGTCGTTCTCATTGCCGGCTGCGTGGGAACCGAGGCGACGGAAAAACTGGACCTGCAGGACATGACCCAGCTTCCCGTCATCGAACCGATGGTGAAGAAAGCCTTTGTCTGCTACGTGCCGGAGCGAATCCCCGAGTACGTGGACATGGCCTTCCGCGCCGCCATGAGCGGCCGGCCCGGCCCCGTTTACCTGGAATTTCCCTGCAACGTCCTGAACGCCAAGGTGGATATGGCTGCGGTCAAGAAGCCCTGCACAACCCTCGCCTCCAAGCCCGTTGACCGGGAGAACACCCGCAAGGTTGTCGATTTGCTGAAGGCGGCGAAAAACCCGATTGTCATCGGCGGCAGCGGCCTGTGGTATTCCGACGCCGAAAAAGAAGTCATCGAATTCGTGGAAAAAATCGGTATCCCGATTTACACGGCGGGCGCGGGGCGCGGCGTTATTCCCGATACCCATCCCCTTTGCTTTGAAGGCTCTCTGGCGATCCGTCCCGGTTCGGCCATGATCACGCTTATGACCACCGACCTGGTTCTTTTCCTGGGCGGCCGTCTGAGCCTGTTCTACATCTTCGGCGAAATTTTTCCGCCGACCGCCAAATTTATTCAGGTCGACATCGCCCCCGATGAAATCGGACGCAACCGGACCATTGATCTGGGCATCGTCAGCGATGTGAAGTCGTTCCTCAAGGAACTGAATGGTCTTCTGGATGAACAAAAAATCAGCGATGCGTTGAAGGCGCAGTATGCGCCCTGGGTGGACACCGTCCGCGCGGCCCATGAGGCCGGCAAACAAGATGCCAAAGCCATGTGGGAGTGCGAAACCCTGCCCATGCATCCGATGCGTCTGGCCAATGAGGTCAATAAATTCATGAACCGCGAAGACGATATTGTCGTTGCCGACGGCGGCGATACCTCGACCTGGATGGGCATGACACGGACCGTTAAAAAGGGCGGCACTTTCCTGGACTATGGCCTTTATGGCTGCCTGGCTGTCGGTATTCCCTACGCCAACGCGGCCAAGCTGAAGCATCCGGACAAGCGCGTCCTGCTCATCATGGGCGACGGGTCCGCCGGCTTCAACTTCATGGAGTTCCACACGGCGATCCGCAAGAACCTGCCCATCGTGGTGGTCATCGCCAATGACGCCTCCTGGGGCATGATCGCGCACAGCCAGCAGCTTCGACTGGGGCACAACATTCCCAACGGCACAGAGCTGGGCTGGGTGGATTATCACAAAATGGTGGAGGTGCTGGGCGGATTCGGCGTGATGGTGGAAAAACCCGAAGACGTCGCGCCGGCCCTGGAAGCGGCTTTTGCCTCCGGAAAGACGGCTTGTATTAATGTTAAAGTGGATCCCTCTGTGATCAGCCCCGGCAGCGTCGCTCTGGCCAATCTGGGAGGGTACAAATGTAACTGAGGTACAATTTATTATGCCGCGACTTTAGGAACGGCCTGACAAGTTGGCCCCTTTTTCCATGACAAGGAGTTCCTATGAATAATGTTACCGAACCCAAGGAATACAAGTTGTCTCCGCGAAGCGCCTACTACATCTTCGCCCTCTTGTTTCTCCTGTATTTTTTCGACTACGTCGACCGGATGATCGTGACCTCCCTTTTCCCCTTCATCCAAAAGGAGTGGGGGCTGACCGACACCCAGTCCGGATTCCTCGTGTCGATGGTTTACTGGTCCATTGTCGCTTTTGTGCTTCCTGTTTCGATTTTAGTGGATCGCTGGAGCCGGAAGAAGACCATCGGCATCATGGCCTTTTTATGGAGCATGGCCACGCTGGCCTGCGCCTTTACCAAAACCTTTCCGCAACTGCTCGCAACCCGGGCGGCCATCGGAATCGGCGAGGCCGGATACGCGCCGGCCGGGACGGCGATGCTTTCGGGGTTGTTCCCCGAGGAAAAACGGTCGCGTATGATGGGGCTATGGAATATGTCCATCCCTCTCGGAACAGCCGTCGGAATCGGGCTGGGAGGATTCATCGCCGCGCACTGGGGATGGCGTCACGCTTTCGGCGTGGTGGCCATTCCCGGGGCGATCGTGGCCCTCCTTTTTTTCTTCGTCAAGGACTACAAGACCGTGGACCTGGTGAAGACCGATACCGCCTGCACAACCGGTCCCGGTAAAATTAAAATGGGCAAGATGGATATTGTCCGGGAGTTTCTCCGAACCCCTTCCCTGATTTTTACCAATCTCGGGTTTATCGGCTGCGTCTTCGCCAACAATGCCATCATGGTCTGGCTTCCCACCTATTTTCACCGGACGACGGGCATCCCCATGAGTGAAGCGGGCATGAAGGTAAGCATGCTCATGGTTCTGGCCATTATCGGGTTGCCTTTGGGAGGGTGGCTGGCAGATATGTGGTTTAAGAAGCGGGCGAATGCGCGGCTTTTGTTTCCCGCAATTACGTCCATCCTCAATGCCCTCGTTATCTTTATTGCTTTTTCCTTCCTGGAGGGGAAAACGCAGTATTTTACGCTTCTGGGCATGGGCGTTCTGGCCTCCGCATTTGCCCCGGCTGCGATTATCGCCACCCAGGAGGTTATCCATCCCGGCCTTCGGGCGATCTCGTATTCAGTTTGCGTGATTGTTCAGAATCTTTTTGGAGCATCGCTGGCGCCCATTGCGATCGGGAAGATCTCCGATCTTTATGGCATCCAGGCAGCCATGTCGATCGTGCCTGTCTTTCTGGTGATTTCGTCCCTGTTGTTCGTTGCCGGCTCCTTTTTCTACAAGAAGGATCTGGATAATGTGGAAAAGATTGCCCTGGAATGTGAAGATTAAAAAAGACTGTAGGGAACGGTCGCGACCGTTCCCTACAGCGAAGGAAAAAAGGAATCATGAAAGCAGTGGTATTTCGCAAAGGCCGGGGGCTGGTCTACGAAGACGTCCCCGATTATAAAATAGCCCATGATGAAGTGCTGGTCCGTGTGGCCAATACGGGCTTCTGCGGCTCCGACCATTCGCTGGTGGCCGGCGGACACCTGTCCGACGGATATATTCTCGGCCATGAAATCAGCGCCGTCGTCGTCGAAAAAGGCGCGGCAGCCTCCGGCCCGCCGGTGGGGACGAGAGTTTGCATCCGACCCAGCTACTGCGGCCGGTGCATCAACTGCCGGTCCGGTCGGCCGCACCTGTGCCGCGTAGAGAGGCGGACAACGGGCATCGGCGATCTGCCGGGCGGCTTTGCCCAGTTCGTGAAGGCCTTCGGGCAGATGCTGATTCCCATTCCCGACGGCGTCGATTCGCAAAATGCCGCTCTGGCGGAAACGTTTGCGGCTGCCCTGCACGGCATTCACTGCACCAGCGACCGGGCAGGACCGGCGCTGGTCATGGGCGGGGGGCCGATCGGCCTTTGCACCGTGCGCCTTTTGAAAATTCTCGGCTACAGTCCGGTCGTTCTTTTCGAACCGGTTGCGGTCAAGCGTAACATCGGCGTTTTGTACGGGGCCGATCACGTCTTCGACCCGCTGGAAAAAAACGCGGATCAGCAGGCGCTTGCGGTTGCTCCCGGAGGCTACCGGAAAATTTTCGAGTGCTCCGGCGTCAAGGCCAACATCAGCCGCGCCGTGCTGCTGGCGGAAGATGCGGGGGAAATCTGCATCGTCAGCATGATTTTCTCTGCGGTCAGCCTGGAGGCGCCTTTTCTTATCAATCTCAAGGAAATCCGGCTGACGGCTTCCAACTCCAACACGCACGAGGAAAACATCCAGTGTCTGCAGTGGATGGCCGAAGGGAAAATCGACGCCCGGCCGCTCATTTCCGATTACGCGCCGCTTTCGCATCTCCCCGCGCTTTACCGCGAAAGGATCGACACCGGCCTGGCCGTGAAGGTGCTTTTGCAGATCGGCGAGGAATTTTAGCAGGCGAAGGAAATGTCCGAAAGATATGAATTAATTTACGGGTTTGTTCATTGCCGCGGCAAGACCGTGTATTCTGCGGGTTTCGTGGAGACGCGCGAGGAAGCCGAGGCGTGGCTTTTGAAAAACCGGGAGGCCCGCACGAGAACCGTGAAGGCGCCTCCCGGGGACCCTGTCCGCTCCTGCAGGGCCGCCTTGTGCCCGCTGAAGCGGCAGATGCCCTGGTTTGACATCCGCCCCGCCGGCGAAACCGATCCGGCGTAACGCGGCGCTTTTAAGACGCGGCCCGGGAGGAGAGGTTCGGCGGTCAAATCCGGGAGATGGAAGATTTTTTTGCTTTAATGGCGTTTGGGTGGTAGATAGCGGGCCATCCCCCGAACGGCAAAACTTACACTGAGGATCGACAGAAATTATGGGCTCCAAGGAAAGACGCGAAAGAGAAAGAGAACAACGCAAAAGCAACATCCTGGATACGGCCAGAGAGCTGCTTTTGGAAAAGGGATTGAACTCCACCTCCATCAACCAGATCGCCAAGCGGGCCGAACTGAGCGTCGGCGCCATCTATTTCTACTACAAGGATAAGGAAGAGCTTTTTGCGGCGCTTCAGCTCGAAGGCCTGGAGCTGCTGCATGAAGCCATCCGCAAGGCCGTGGCCAAAAAGGCCGCGCCGGACAAGAAGATCCGGGCCATCGCCATGGCGTATCTGCAGTTCAGCGAGGAGCACAAGAACTATTTCGACATCATTAACTACTTTCTCACCTCGCCGGAAACGATCTTTTCTCCCGAATTGAAAAGTGAAATCGACGAACACGGCGACGCCAGCATCGCCATGATGACGCTCGCGGTCCAGGAAGGCATCGATGCCGGACTCTTCAAGCCCGTCGATCCGAAAAGGCAGGCGATCATCCTGTGGGCCGCCTTCAACGGCATGATCCAGCTCAAGAAGCTGCAAAAGACCATTCTGGCCAAAAACGAATATATTTCTCTCTACGGCGAGATTGTGGACCGCTTCCTCGACGGTCTGCGCGTTTGACCGTCCGGGGGCTTTTCTTTCCTGGTTGGTCCCTCTCGGAGGCGCCGGTCCGCGCGACAATTCTTAACAAAACCGATTTTTTCTCTGAAAGACAAAAAACAGCCGTCGCTGAAATCCGGCATAAAAAAAGAGCGACCGTTTTTCCGGTCGCCCCCCCGCATAAGAGCATGGTGCCGAAGACTGGACTCGAACCAGCACAGGCGTACACCCACTAGACCCTGAACCTAGCGCGTCTACCAATTCCGCCACTTCGGCACGCGAAGAGTGACTATACCGAAGCGGGCGGTCTTGTCAAGCTAAAATGACTTGAATTTAATATCCAAAATGCTATGGTGCGTCGTTAACTGACTTAATGTGGTGGAAAAGGAATCATGATTGTTTTTGAAGGCATTGAAGCGATAACCCAGGATTTTCGGGGGGCGTACGTCACCATCGGCAATTTCGACGGCGTGCATTTGAGTCACCAGCATATCTGCCGCAAACTGGCTTCGGAAGCCGGGCACGCGGGGCGCAAGTCGCTGGTCATCACGTTCGACCCGCATCCCAAGATGATCCTGCATCCGAATATCAAACCATTTTACCTCATTACGACGCGGGCCGAGAAGATGGAGCGTCTGGCCGGCTGCGGTGTGGACGCGACGGTCATCATCGTGTTCGACCATCACTACTCGAAGACCACCGCCGAGCAGTTTGTGCAGGAATTTCTCTGGAAAAAACTGGCGATCAGCAAGATCATCATCGGGCACGACTACGTTTTCGGCCAGGGGCGGCAGGGCAACGACGCTTTTCTCAAGTCCCAGGGGCGCAAGCTCGGTTTTTCCGTGGAAGTGATTCCGGCGTTTAAAATCGACGAGGAGATCGTCAGCAGTACGCTGATCCGCAACAGCCTTCTGGAAGGCGACGTGCGCAAGGCGGCGAAGATGATGGGGCGTTATTATAACGTGGCAGGGCCGGTCGGCAGCGGCGCGGGACGCGGCGCGGGGCTGGGCTATCCCACCGCCAATATCGAACCGGAGAAAGAGTTGTTGCCGTCTCCGGGGATTTATGCGGCATTTGTCGATGTGGACGGCGCGCGGTACTCGGGCGCCCTCAACATCGGCGCCAAACCCACGTTCGGCGACTACACGTCGACGCTGGAAGTTTTTTTGCTGGATTTTGCGGGCGATTTGCGCGGAAAAAAAATAAACGTCTTGTTTGTGGAGAAACTGCGGGACATTGTCAAATTTGACGGTCCCGAAAGCTTGAAGCGCCAGATTGCCGCGGATGTGGAGAAAACCAAACAGATATTGAAACTGGAAAAATGATTTGGAGGAAAAGTTTTATGTTAAAAATTGCCATTGTGGGCGCGACCGGCATTGTCGGTCAGCAGGCGATCGTCAGCCTTCTGGGACACCCCTGGTTTAAAATCACCAAGCTTGTCGCCTCGGAGCGCTCGGCTACCAAAAAATATATTGACGCATTGCGCGACGCCAACGGTTCCATCCGCTGGTGGTGTCCCGAAGAACTGCCGGCGGACATCGCCGGCATGATCGTGGAGGAAGCGGCGAGCTTTGATCCGACTTCCGTCGACGTCATTTTCTCGACCATGGATGCAGGCCCCGCCAAGGAGCTGGAGCCCAAGTATGCCAAAACGACCCCGGTGATCAGCACCGCCTCGGCGTTCCGGTATGAACCGGATACTCCCATTTTAGTGGGCGGCGTCAACATGGAGCATGCGGCGCTGCTGGCCGTCCAGCAGAAAAACCACGGCTGGAAGGGATTCATTTCTCCCAAGTCCAACTGCACTATTGCAGGACTGGTGGTCTCGCTCAAGCCGATCCTCGACGTCTTCGGCGTGAAGCAGGTGGTCGCCACCTCGCTGCAGGCCATGTCGGGAGCGGGGCGGACCCCCGGCCTTTCCGCCATGGACATGACGGAAAACGTTGTGCCCTACATCGCGGGCGAAGAGCCGAAAGTCGAAACCGAGCCGCAGAAAATTCTGGGCCGTCTGGCAGGGGATAAAATCGTGAACGCGCCGTTCGGCATTACCGCCACCTGCACCCGCGTGCCCGTCATCGACGGACACCTGGTGTGTGCGTTTGTGCAGACCGAAAAGCCCTGCACGCCGGAAGACGTCAAAAAGGCGATGACCGAATACGGCCGGGACTTTGCCGAACTGCACCTGCCCAGCTCGCCCGCGCAGCTCATCGACGTTACGGACGATCCGTTCCGTCCGCAGCCCCGGATGGACCGCGACAAGGGAGGCGGCATGACCGTTACCGTCGGGCGCATCCGCAAGGACCCGATTCTGGAAAACGGCATCAAGTACGTCTGCCTGGCGCACAACACCAAGCTGGGCGCGGCCAAGGGCGCGCTGCAGACTGCGGAGTATCTGGTGAAGCATTTTCTCAAACTCGTCTAGCCCGCTTTCACCGGCTGCGGTGCGGAAATACCCCGCGCCGCAGCCTTTTATTCTTACCAAGACCGTCCGCCGGACGGCGTCCTTACAACCGCAAGGAGAGGACCGATGCCCACCGCAACGCCCAAAACGTACGCCCCCGGCGAATGCTACGATTACCAGTTGCTCGTCAAGCACCTGCTGGAGAGCCCGCGCATTTTTGCGTCCGACCAGGAAATTCTCTACCGCGACCGGTTTCGGATGACCTACCGCGACCTGTTTGCGCGCCTGCGGCGGCTGGCCAACGTCCTGGCCGGCCTGGGCGTGAAATTCGGCGACACGGTCTGCATGTTCGACTACGATTCCCACCGCTACCTGGAGACTTTCCTGGGCGTTCCGATGATGGGCGCCGTCTTGCACACGCAGAACTGGCGGCTTTCCCCCGAGCAGATCCTCTACACGATGAATCACGCCGAAGATAAGGTTGTCCTCGTCCACGCCGATTTCGTGCCGCTTCTGGAGCCTTTGTGGCGCAAGCTGACGACGGTGAAAAAATTCATCCTGCTTGCGGACGACTTCAAGACACCGGCCGCGACAATTCCCTTCGCCGGCGAATATGAAAGCCTGCTTGCCGCGGCCGATCCCGAATACGACTTTCCGGATTTCGACGAACGCACCAAGGCCACCACCTTCTACACCACGGGAACGACGGGATTGCCCAAGGGCGTTTATTTTTCGCACCGGCAGATCGTTTTGCACACGCAGTCCGGCGTCATCATCCAGGGCGCGTTTGAATCCGTCTGCCGCTTCCGCTCCAACGACGTTTACATGCCGCTCACGCCCATGTTCCACGTGCACGCCTGGGGCGTGCCCTACGGCGCGACGCTTCTGGGCGCCAAGCAGGTGTATCCCGGCCGCTACGAGCCGGAAACGATTCTCCGGCTGGTGGAAACCGAGCGCGTCACTTACTCGCATTGCGTGCCCACCGTTTTGCAGATGATTCTGAACCATCCGGCCGCCGCGAAGGCGGATCTCTCGCGCTGGAAGGTCGTCGTCGGCGGAGCGCGCCTCAACAAGGGGCTGGCAGAGGCCGCCGTGAAAAAAGGCATCGAGATTTACGCGTCCTACGGCATGTCGGAGACCTGTCCGCTGGCCTGCCGCGCCAACCTTAAAACCCCGCTGCTCGGCAAGCCGATGGAGGAGGTGCTGGACTACCTCATCATGACGGGGCTTCCCGCGCCGTTTGTTTATGTTCGCCTGTTCGACAAGGAAGGTCGCGAAGTGCCGTCCGACGGCAGATCCCCGGGCGAGGTCTGCCTCCGCTCCCCCTGGCTTGCCGAAAGCTACTTCAAGGATCCGGAGCGGACGCGCGACCTCTGGCGCGCGGGATGGCTGCACACGGGCGACATCGGTGTCATGAATGCCGAGGGCTACCTGCAGGTGACCGACCGGATCAAAGACGTCATCAAAACCGGCGGCGAGTGGATTTCGTCTTTAGACCTCGAAAATCTGCTGAGCCAGCACGACGCGGTGCTGGAATCCGCGGCCATCGGCGTTTCCGACGCCAAATGGGGCGAGCGGCCCCTGATGCTTGCCGTGCTCAAATCCGCGTACGCGGGTCGCGTCGGCGAAGCCGAACTGCGTCAGTTTCTGGTGGAAGCCGCGCAACAGGGAAAAATTCCCAAATACGGCGTGCCGGACAAAGTGCGGATTGTCGAAGCGCTTCCCAAAACCAGCGTGGGCAAAATCAACAAGATCGCCCTCCGGAAAGAGTACCCCTGAAGAATCGCGCCGTTTTCCCGCGGGAGAACACGATGGACGACGAAACAAAACGCCCGCCGCAGGAATATGATGAGCGCGCCACGGTCGAATGCTACAGCGGCTACAAAGCCGGTGAGCGGCCGCTGGCCTTTGCTTACCGGGGCTGCCGTCTGGAAATAAGCGAAATTCTGGATCGCTGGTATGAAGGCACAAGCGACTCCGCCCGACCGAAAACCGACTACTTTAAAGTCAGAACAAAAGACGGCAAGGTGTATCTCCTCCGCTATCTTTCCCTGTTCGATGCCTGGACCGCCCGCAGACTAAAATAATTTCCGCCCGTGTCCTGTGTCTTGCGCCGACAGGAAAAAAAGCTGCATGACGGCCGCGCCTGTGGTAAAAACATCTCGGGGGGTTGATTTGCCATGATAATTTCTTTGATGGACCGGAGTCTCTACTACAAGGGCCTTTTGCTGCTCATCGGCAAGGATCGCGAGATCCACAAACAGGAAAAGAAGATGATGATGGGGATCGGCAAGATGCTCGGGTTTGACGCCAAATTCTGCGCGAAGAGCATTGAGCAAATTCTGGGAAACCACTACATCGTTGACGAACCGCCGGTTTTCTCGCAAAAAGACATCGCGCTTTGTTTCCTCCGCGACGGTCTTTTGCTGGCCGTTTCGGACGGGCGGATTTCCGGCGCGGAGACGTCCTGGCTGCAATCCGTCGCCGAAAAAAACGGTCTTGCCGGGGTCTGGGCCGCAGAACTTGCGAAAATGCCGTCTGCGGCGCAAGACCTTTCGCTTGCCGCCCTGGAATTGAAAAATTTTGAATGGGAATAGTTTTTTTCTTACCTTCCGATAAAAAGAAAGGGGGTAAAGGACATGTTTAAAAAACTGCTCATTGCCGTCGGCGCTCTCATTGCGGTCATCGTCGCCGGAGTATTTGTCGCGGGCGTCATTGTTTACATGAAGGTCGATAAAGCCTTCATGGCGGCAAAAATGTCACAGGCGCTGAACCGGCAGGTCTCCATCGGAGACATCGATGCCGGCATCTTTTCCGTTGTGTCCGGCGTCGAAATCAAGAAGGTGACGATTTCCAATTTCAAAACGCCTCAGGAACTGGCCGGCTTGCAGGGGAAACCGGCGGCGGGCGACCTCTTCGCCGCAATGGAAGCGCTGCGCTTCAAGGTGAAGATTCTTCCGCTCTTCCAGCGGCAGGTCGAACTCAAGGAGCTGGTTCTGTACAGCCCGGTCATCAACCTGTCCCGCAACAAACAGGGCGTTTTGAATATCGACGATCTCATCACATCCGGAGAGACGGCCGGCGATAAACGGCCTGCGCCGCAGGAACCGGCCCCACCCATTTCCGCCGATGTGCTTCCGGTGGCGATTGCCGTGGGGGAAATCGGCATGAAAAACGGCACGATCAATTACCACGACGGCGAATACGACCAGAAAATTCAGATCTACAAGCTAAACGCGCTCTTGCACGATATCCGCATCGACCCCGGGGCTCTCGAGCAGAAAAACGAAATGCAGCTTACGCTCGACATGGGCGTGAAGACGATCGGCGCTCTGAAAAACGGCAGCGTTGAAAATTTTGACGTCACGATCGACGCGGTGGGCAAGGTCATTCCCTTCGCCATCAAGACGCGGCTTCTGGACCCGGAAGTTCTTTTGCATGTTTCTCTCCCCGAGGGTGAAATCACCGGTCTGCAGATTTTCAACGCCTTTGCGTCTGTGCCTGTTTTGGGGGATTACCTGGGCCGGCATCTTGCTTTTCTGAAGGAGAAGCAGCAGTGGAAAGGTTCAAAACTAAACAGCCTGGATCTGCGCTACAAGGCGCCGCAGGTAGCCGTTCAAAACGGCAAACTGGAGCTTAAAGACGCAGGAATATCTTTTGACGGCATCATGAACACGAAGACGCAGGCCGTTGATATGAACCTGGGCGTTTTGCTGAAGAAGGAAATCAACGACGCCGTCAGGGCGTCGCTTGCCAAACAAATTGAAGCGGCCATTCAAAACCCCGAGGTCAGAAAATACGCCGATTCGGGAAAGCTTGCCGATCTGGCGATGCAGCCTCTTTTCAACAAAGACGGCCAAATCGATTTAAAAGCAAAAATCGGCGGCACCGCCAAAAAGCCGGAAGTGAAACTGACGCGCCCGCAACTGGGATCTCTCGGCAATTTCGCTAAGGACAATGCCGGGGGCCTGGCGCTCGAAGCGGGCAAAGACGCAGCCAAAAAACTCCTCCGGGAAGACCGGCAAAAACTTCTGGAAGATGTCGGCAGCCTGTTGAAAAAGTAAGGCCAGTCGCCCGGCAGGACGCCTGTGCGGAGAGCTGCTGCGCGTCTTGGGTTCTCGACGGCAAACGGCCTTTGCCCCGGCACTGTGCCGGTAAGCCGGTATAGTGCCGGGGGAGCCTCAACAAAAACGAGAACGCAAGTTACATCTGAAGCATCCGTAAGCGGAAAGTCTCTTCTGCAAGGATTGGTTCAGAATCGCGCAGGAAGGTGTTTTATTCACCCCAATTGGTTTTGCCGCTGCAGCGGTCCAGCTCCTGATCCATCCAGGGAAGAATCTTTGCCGCGGGAATCTTGTAAGTGGGGCCGATGTAGGAACAGTCGTTGAACCAGTAATACGGCGGAATCGTCATGGAGATTTTCTGTTCCGCCGGAGGAACGTATACGCTGACGCCCAGGTCCATGATCGCTTTATGGTCGCAGGCTCTTATCTTCACAACTTTTCCATTGACATAGCGGTAAGTGTCTCCTTCCCAGATTTTGATGATCTTTTCCGGATCGGTGCTCTTGGCCCGTTCCATGACGCTCAAGAGCCAGTAGGTTTGCATCAAGACGGAAACGCCGTTGCCGAAGGCTCCGACATTCCGGACGGATTCTGTGTCGTAAGGCGCCTTCCAGTTTGCCGACACCTTTTTCCAGATTTGATAGTACTTGGCATAGGATGGTGAGGACTTAAAGGGATCGGGCATATCGAAGGAATCGACCCGAACGAATCCCTTGGTGCCTTCCACGCCGATATTCCGCAGCATCGCGACATCGTTCATGAAGATGTTGGCAAAAGGAATATTCAGCTTCATTTCATAAGCCTGTTTCGCAAGATTGGCTCCATCAGGAAGAAAGTCGCCTGACAATATAATGTCGGCGCCTGAAGCTTTGACCTTGGTCAGATATGGCGCAAAATCCGTCAGGAAGAGCTTATGGTAGTCTTCGCCGACAATCTGACCCTCGGGATGATATTCCTGGAGGCCTTTTTTGAAAGCGGCGGCAAGAGCGCGGCCGTAACTGTAATCCTGGTTGAGGATATAGAACTTCTTTTCCTTTTTGCTGATCTGGCCGAAATAGTAAGCTAGGGCGCGCCCGGATTGTTCGACGGAGTAATAGGAATGGAAAGCATAACGCGAGAAGTTTTTTGCATCCTGCAACTCATCCACCATGGAGCCGAGATTGACGGAGATAATCTTATACTTATTCGCCGTTTCATTCATGATCTTGACATGGTGGCTGCCGTCGCTGCCGATAAAGGCATGGACCTTTTCCTGTAAAGCCATCCGTTCGCATACCTTTTTGCAGGTATCCGGCTTGCCCAGATGATCGGCCTTGATGACCTGGATGAGTTTTTTCTTGCCGTCGACCCAGATGCCGCCGCGCTTGTTGATATCGTGCGCCACCCATTGGACCAGCGTGTAATACCACAGACCCTGAATCGAAGCCGGTCCTGAAAATGAAACGACGACGGCCAGTTTGATGGTGTCTCCCGTGGGGACGACGGAGGTGCCGGGATCGTAATCGGACATATCGCTCATCTTATTCACGTCAAAAGCGTCGTTGGGTTTGGCCGCCCACTGGTCGAGCGGATCCGTTTTTGCAGGCTTTGCCTTCTTGTCCGCTTTGGCTGCGTCGACCGTAAAAGGGCAGTAGGCAACGATCAGGAAAAAAGCGAGAACGCACGAAAAAATAAACCTTCCTTTTGCAAACTTTTCCATTTTCTTCCTCCTTCTCTATTTTTAAAAAACGGTTCTGTGTCGTTATTCATTTACGCTTGCGGAGTTCCATCTCTTCGTCGCGCAGCATCCGCCGCAAAACCTTGCCGACGGCCGACTGGGGAAGGGCCGGCCGAAATTCAATCGTTTTGGGCACTTTGTACGCCGCAAGCTTTTCCCGGCAAAACGCGATGATCTCTTCCGGCGCGGCTTGCTCCCCGCTTTTCAGAACAACAAAAGCCTTCACGGTTTCTCCCCGGTAATCGTCAGGAACGCCGACGGCGATGGCATCCCGGACTTTGGGATGCTGGTGCAGCACTTCGTCGATTTCCCGCGGATAAATGTTGAAGCCGCCGGCGATGATCATGTCTTTCTTGCGGTCGATGATAAAAAAGTATCCGTCCTCATCCTGGGTTGCAATATCCCCCGTATGCAGCCAGCCGTCCCGGATCTGCAACGCCGTTTCTTCGGGCATATTCCAGTAGCCTCCGGTTACGGTGGGGCCTTTGATCACCATTTCGCCCGGCTGGCCCTGAGGGACTTCTTCTGTTCCGGAATCAAGATCGACCAGACGCACATCCGTGTCGATGACGGGAATTCCGATGCTGCCGACTTTGGAAAGACCCAGGATGGGATTTTGCGTTCCCGCGCAGCACGTTTCGCTCATCGACCATCCTTCGCCGAAATAGATGCCCATATCTTTGATGCGATGAATCGTTTCCACGGGGATGGGAGCGCCGCCCGAGTTGAGCATGCCTAGTTTCTTATCGAGTCTCAACGCCTCCGCCCGGGGGTGGGAAATGACCGCGTTGATCATGGTCGGAACGGTGGGGAATAATAAAATCTCCCTGTACTTCGCGAGCGTGTCCATCATTTCGTCGGGTTGAAACTGGGGGACTAAAATTTGCGTGGCGCAATTGAAAACAGACATGTTGATGATCGCGATATTGCCGTAAATATGGAAGAAAGGAATCGCCCCGAGAAAGCAGCGGCGCTCCGGCGGCGTCAATTGGGCGATGGGACTGATCCAGAGGGACTGTCCGATCGTCGCCGAGATCACGTTGCCGTGGCTGAGGACGGCTCCCTTGGGCACGCCGGTCGTTCCGCCGGTGAACTGAATCAGGGCCGGATCGGTTGGAGCAATGGCCACGCGGGGACGCCGGGTGGCGGTGCAGCCGGCCAGCACCGCTGAAAAATAAAGCCAGCCTTTTTCCAGCTCCGGCGGTTTGGCCGCCGTTTCTTTTGCTCCGGCATAGTCGTTCAACCGGGTGACAATGACGCGCTTGATCTCCACACGCTGGCAGAGTTTTGCGACAGTGGATGCGGCCGTGTCGATCGTGAAGAGCAGCGAAATGCCGGTGCTGTTGAAAACCCCTTCCAATTCGTCGGGTTTATAAATGGGATTGAGATTGACGACAATGGCCCCCAGGGAGAGCGCGGCATAATACGCGATGATGTACTGAGGGCAGGTGGGCAGGTGCAGTCCGATGCGATCGCCTTTTTGCACGCCCAGGCCGGTCAGGGCATTGGCCATGCGCAGCACCTGCTGGCGCAATTCCCAGAACGTTATCTCTCTTTCCAGGAAGTGGATCGCCGCTTTGTCGGGATAGGCATTCGATGGGATCTGCAGAAGATCCGCCACGGATATTTGCGGCGGCCGTAAGGACGTCGGAACATTATAATCGTAAAATCGATGCCAGGGTTTCTGGGCCATTGCTTTCCCTCCCGATTTTTTCCCAGAACACCATAGAGGAGAAAAAGACGCAACAGTCAAAGACCGGTCATGTAATGGTCATTGAAATAGACCACTATTTAAACGACAGCAAATGGGCCCGCAAATTTTTATTCTTGTGCTCGAGGGAAAACTTTTTTCTGAGGCGCTTGCGGTAGTTGTTGGCTGTGTGTACGGCGATGTTTAAAATCTGCGAAATTTCTTTGGCGGATTTCCCCTCCTTGACCAGGTCGGCGATCTGGATTTCCCGCGGAGTCAGATTAATCCGGCCGGCGGTGAGATTGGTTAAGAAAGGGGAAACGATTTCATTCAGGTGGTTCTCCAGAATATCGATATATGCCTGCTGAACCTTGTCCAGACCGGAGATTTTGAGTTTGTTTAAATACGGCGTGATCAGGTTTTTGACGTTTCCGGCGATTTTCTCCTCCATTTCGTTTCGATCATTCGTGCGGTGCTCGAGCAGCACCTTGAGCGCGGTATTGGCTTCTTCAAGGTGCAGGGATTTATCTTTCAGTTCCGAAACCGCATTGCGAAATTCTGTAATATCCTGCATGGATTCGATTGCGCCGATCAGGCGGTTGTTGTGATCGTAAATCGGGCTGGCCTTGCACCACAGCCAGCGGGTTTCTCCGTGCAACTGGAAACTGTGCTCCGCGTAGAGAAAATTATTCTCTTTGCGAAAAAAAGAATAGCGCGTCAGATCTCTCTTGCGCGGATTTCGCACCATGTCGATCAGCATCGGTATTCTCCTGCCGTAGAAAGGCAGAGCATGCTCATAATTGCTCTTGCCGATCATGTGCTCGGATTTCACGCCCATCATCTTTTCCATTTCGCGGTTCCAGATGATAATCCTGCCTTCCCTGTCGACGGCAAAGGTGGGTTCCGGCAGGAAACTTACGATATCCGCCAGGATGCGTTCGGATTTTTTAAGCGCTTCTTCGGCTTCAACCTGTTTCGTGACGTCGGTGACAAAATTGATTACGGCGGGGCGTCCTTCCCAGAGAACGGCGGTTCCGATAATCTCCAGCCAGATCACCTCTCCCTTTTTGTTGACGCCGCGATAACGATATTTATCGACCGGTTTCCCGGCCAGTTTTTTTTGATAGCTTTGCAGCGCGACCCTGTAATCGTCGGGATGCGTCGTTTCCCGCATGTGCTTTCCGATCAACTCCTCGATCGGACGGCCGTCAATTTCCGAAGCCCGTTTGTTGACGTACTTGTGAATTTTATCCTGCATAATGACAATCGCCTCCTGGGCATTGTCCAGCATGGAGGTGATGTACTGGATGGGGATGCTGCTGAGACGGTCGTCCTTGCGGCCAGGAGGCGTTGAATCGGAATGGTCCGATCCGCGGTTTGGGCCGGCGTCTTTTTTAGCGGCGTTCTTTTTTAAGCTTTTTCCGGGCGGCATGGGCTCACTCTCCTGTCTTGGATGAAAAAAGAATAAGAATGCGGCGATGTCCTGTCAACGAGATCCGCAAAATACCAGGGGAGGCATCACCCCTGGGCAAAGAAATCGAGAAGAATTTTATTAACCCGGTCCGGTTCATCCAGTTGCAGCCAATGGCTGGCGCCGTCGATTCTCTGATACTGCCATTCCCCCGTAACAAAGGCCTCGGAAGCCAGCATCGGCTTTTCCGTGAGGTAGGCGTCGCCGCTGCTCCATATTCCCAGCGTGGGAAGCTTGACGGCTGGAATCAAAACCGGTTTAGCCAGTTCTCTTTCCGGTCCCATATTGGCCCGATACCAGTTCAGCGCCGCCGTCAAGGCGCCCGGCCGGGATAAATCTTTGATCCAGTTTTCCACTTCGCTGTGGTTTCTCAGGATTTCCCGGAAGAGTTTCCAATCGTCGCGCTTAAGCAGGGCTTCGGCCGTATCCCTGAACTGGAAAAACAGCATGTACCAGGCTTTTTCCCGTTGTTCGATGCTGCGCTTTTCCCGGTTGGCCATCGGATGCCCGACGGAAAGGACGGCCAGGCGGCCGATCCGCTGCGGGTAGAAGCATCCCATGACCCAGGCGATCACGGCGCCCATATCGTGGCCGACAACGTGGGCCTTTTCGATGCCCAGCGTATCCAGCAGGTTGATCATATCGCCAACCAGAACGGTCAATTCATAGTCCTGCGTCTGCGCCGGTTTATCCGACTTGCCGAATCCCCGGACATCAGGCGCGACCACGCGATACCCGGCCTTCACCATCGCGGGAATCTGATATCGCCAGACGGCCGACGTGTCCGGAAACCCGTGAATGAACAACACCGCCGGACCGGATCCGGCGTCGATGATGTTGAGCCGAATTCCTTTGACATCGATTATTTCACTTTTCATCATATCCTCCCAGACAGCTGTTTCATAGCGATAAAGGCCGGAACGCCGGCTCTCTTTTTAAATCCCTGCTTTCTTAACTTACAATGAAACGCAGGACAGATTCAAGCAGAGTCTCTTTCCCCATCCGGGGCTTTCCACCATCCGGCGTATTTGGCGCCGCTTTTGAGCGTCTGCGAAGTTCATGGCGGCTGCCGATGAATTTGGAATTTGTCATTTCCTGCTGATGATGGTATGGGCTGCTTGAGCTTCCGGGAGAATCCGGTCAGCCAGGAATTTCCAACGGCAGCTTTTGCCCTGCGCCGCCTTTAAGAGTCGCGTTCGGGGCATGAATGACAAAATGTTCCGATAACCATGGGAAAATAAAATGAAAGAAATCGATTTTGCCCTGATGCTGATGAAAGACGGAAAGATTTCCGCAGCCAAAGATATGCTGGCCGATCTTCTCGAGTCCGACCCGCAAAATCCCGACATCCTTTTTCATCTGGGCATGTGCTACAGCCAGCTCGACAATCCCGAAAAAGCCGTCCAGGTGCTTTCTGCTTGTGTGAAGCATCATTCCGGTTATGCGGACGCTTATGTGGCGCTCGGTTACGCTTATGCACTGCTCCGGGAGAACGGGCCGGCGCGGGAACATTTCCAAAAGGCGCTGGAAATCGATCCGGAGAATTCCTTTGCCCTGCAAAACCTGGGGAATCTGTACGGAATGGAAAACGATTTTGCGCAGGCGATTGAATGCTTCGAAAAATCGCTCGCGGTCAATCCGGCGGATCAGCAGACCGCCTACTCCGCCGGTTATGCCTGCTTTCAAACCGGGAAACTCGACAAGGCCGAAAAGTACTTCGGTGTGGCGGTCGATCTGGACAGATCGACACAGCTTGCCGAAGCCGCGATGGAAATGATGCGCAGTATTGCTGAACGCAGCCGCTGAACACAGGCGCCGGGCGGAACTGGCCCGGTTAACGACGAAAACGGCAGAAAAACAAACCATATCGGTCGGAGCGGCATTCCATGAAACAGGTTGACGGCAGCCAGGCGGTCCGGATGCGCTATGATCCTTGCCAAATTTTTGCACAGAGCAAATCACCGGCCGGTTTGTATGCGCGCAAAAAATGGCTTGGCGAGGCTCTGCGTCCGGTCTGGCAAAATGACTTCAATGAAACCGTCCAGTCTCTGTTGGACGGGCAGTCCGCCGACGGTTCCTGGTCTCAAGACCCCGTGGAGACCATCAGGCGTCTGTTTGGCTTGCATCTGACCGTCCGGGAAAAAACGGGAGAAATCCTGAAGGCCATGGAGTGGCTGGTCCGCGAAACGCTAAATTACGATCTGTCGGGAACGTATTTTGACGACATCCCTGCCGCCGCGCTGCGCGAACTGCCTTTTGTGAACGCCCGGCAGTCGTTGCTTTTGGTTTGCGCGACGCTTTTTCTGGCATCCGTCTTTGGGCTGGAAAACAATGAACGAACAGAGGCGCATTACCGGCTGCTTTCCAGCTGGCTTGTCACCGGGAAGGATAATGAAGAGGTTTGGTCGGAAAAGAGCAACATTTTACGGGCTCTGGTCGTTTCCCCGGCGTATTCGCAAAATCCGGATACGCACGGCCTGGTCGCTGACCTGGAAAATCACCAGAAGCCGTCGGGCCTCTGGCCTGCTCCCATCCCTTTTTTCCTGACTGTGAATGCCCTGGCCCATCTGGATGCCGAATCGGCACAGCGCCAATGGCGCAAGGCCTGGCCCCTTTTAGCGGGCGCGCAGCAGAAGGACGGCGGATGGGGCAGCGACGAACGGGAATGGAACACCTTCCTGGTGGTCCACGCCCTGAAAAACAAACAGGTTCTGTGAAGACATTGCATCCGTTTTCAAAAATAATTTATGAAGGAGAGGGGCAAAATGGCGAAAAAAAATCTGGTTTACCGGGGTAAGTCAAAGGACGTTTATAAAATTTCAGGCGGCGCGTACAAAGGCAAATATCGGTTCGTCTTTACGGATCGGGCGACCGGCTATCTGGAAAACGGCAAGCCCGTTTTTGATCCCGGCTACGATATCGTCGTCGGCGAAATTCCCGGCAAGGGCGTGATCGCGTGCCGGTTTGCGACCCACTTTTTCAAGCTGCTCAAATCCAAGGGCGTTCCGACGCACTTCATCGAGACCGTGAGCGATAATGAAATGATCGTGGAGCCGGCCCTGCCCCTGGGCATGAAAGCGGCCGCGCCGGGAATCGCAGGAGCGGAGCCGCTGGCGAACCTGGAATTTACCTGGCGCAACAACGCGACCGGCAGCTTCTGGCGGCGCTATCCCTTTATCCGTCCGTGTCAAAATGTCCATCAGGTCGTCGAGGCCTGGACCAAGGGCGAAAGCGACATTCTGATCACGCTGGAAGCGCTTCAGGAAACCGGAGCGCTCGGCGCGAAAGAGATTGGCCAAAGCGTCAGGCTGGTCAAGAAAATCGCCGCCATCGTTTCCCGGGAATTCACCTCGAAAGGACTGCATGTCATCGACGGCAAGTTCGAACTGGGCCGTCTGAAATACGGAGACGGCAAGATTGTGCTCATCGATGAAATTTCTCCCGACGTCCTGCGCGTCTGCCGCGGCTATCGGCCGGACAAGGACGGGCATTGCACGATTTTCAAAAAATGCGCCGTGACAAGCGCGACGGACGGCAAGCGGACCATCAAGAACAGGAACCAGGTGCCCGCGGCCGAGTTTATCGGCGTTTTTCTGTAAGGAAAACAGGCGCGGCCGGAAACCGCGCCCGTTTGATCCGAAGGTCCGGTCTTGACAAATTCCGGTCCGAACCTATAATGTAGTAAATATTCAACAAGTTGTAAGGTGAGTTTATGGCATTTGTCAGACCGGAAATCATCAGACCTCCCAGCGAACACGACAGCTACTATCTTCCGTTAACCTCGGGATGTTCGAACAATTCCTGTACCTTCTGTAACTTTTCCTTCACAAATCTCGGCCTTCGTGATTTGGAGGACGTGAAACAGGAAATCGACGCGATGTCCCTGTTCATGAATTCCCGCATGTGGGTGGCGGGACAGCCGCGGATTGTCTACGCGATTTTGCAGGGCTGGGACGGCCGGAAGGTTTTCCTGCAGGACGGCGACGCCCTGGTGTATCCGTACCCCAAACTGCTCGAAGCCTTGCAGCATCTCAATCAAAAGTTTCCGCGCCTCCAGCGCATTGCCAGTTATGCCACGCCGCAGGACATCCTGCGGCGCTCGGTGGACGAACTCGGCGCGCTCAAGGAGCAAAAACTGGGAATTTTATATATGGGTGTGGAAAGCGGCGACGATGCGGTTCTGCAAAAGATCCGGAAAAATGCCACGCACGATCAGATGGTCGAAGCCGCCCGCAAAGTCAAAGCGGCCGGCATTCTCCTGTCCGTAACGGTTATTCTCGGCCTGGGCGGCGCCGCCGGCAGCGAAAAGCATGTGGCGGAAACGGCGAGAATTCTCACTGAAATGGACCCGGACTTCGCGGGGGCGCTGACGCTCACGCTGATTCCCGGAACGGCCCTGTACGAGGAAATGGAGCGCGGCCGGTTTGAACTCATCACGCCTTTCGATTCCCTGCGGGAATTGAAAGGGCTTGTCGAGCAATCGACCTTCACCAACTGTTTTTTCAGCTCGATGCACGCGTCCAACTACTTTGCGATCCGGGGCGCGATGCCCAAAGACAAGGACAAGGTGCTAAAGCAGCTTTCGACCCTCCTGTCCCGGAAAGATCCCCGCCTGCTGCGTCCGGAATACATGCGCGGATTGTAGGGGCCGGCGTCAGCGGTTCGGAAATCCCGGTGTCCTTGACGCTTCGCCGGGAGGGGGACCGTGCGCCCGGTACCTTTTGACAAATCCCTCGTCAGATATTATGCTGCCCGCCGGATTTCTTCCGGAAAGGTTTTGGAAAATACGAAATGACACACGATTTTTCTCCTCCTGGAAACAGCGAACGGTTTCATCCCCTGTTTAAAGCCCGCCATGTCGCTCTCATCGGCGCTTCCGGCAACCCCAAAAAGTGGGGTTACGTCATGCTCAGAAATCTGATCACCGGCGGTTTTGCGGGAAACATCTACCCCATCAATCCCGATGCGGATGAACTGCTGGGGAAAAAGGCCTACAAGACGCTTTACGACGTTCCGGAAACGCCCGATCTGGCCGTCATTGCCGTCCCTCCGCAGGCGGCGCCTTCCGCCGTCCGGGACTGCGCCGAGAAGGGCGTTCGGGCGGCGGTCGTCATCACGGCCGGTTTTGCGGAGTTGGGCGCTGAAGGCGGCAGGCTTCAGGACGAAATGGTCACGGCGGCCCGCGCGGCGGGCATGGTTCTGGTGGGACCGAACTGCAACGGCATCATGAGCCCGTGGGAGAAGCTCTACGTTGATTTTCCCAGCTACCACGTTCCGCCGGGAAACCTGGCCGTCGTGTGCCAGAGCGGCGGCATTGTGGACGGCCTGGCGCGGCGGTCGATGATTCGCGGCCTGGGGTGCAGCCTGTGCGTGGCGAGCGGCAACGAGGCGGACCTGCACATGGAGGATTACCTGGCCTATCTCGCCGATGATCCGCGCACAAACGTTATTCTCTGCTACATTGAAGGCTTCAAGGACGCCGACCGGTTTTACCGGATCGCCCGCGAGGTGACGAAGAAGAAACCGGTGGTGGCCTACAAGGCGGGGAAGACGCCTGCCGGCGCAAAGGCGGCTCTGTCCCACACGGCGTCCGTCGCCGGCAGCGATGCGGTGTTTGACGGCATCTGCCGGCAAACGGGCATTCTCCGGGCGAAAAATCTGCATCACCTCTTCAATCTCGGCGCCGCCTTCATCCATCAGCCGCTTCCCCGGGGAAAAAGGATCGGCATCGTCACGGCGGGCGGCGGCTGGGGCGTCATGGCCGCCGATGAATGCGTGTCGCTGGGCCTCGAAATGGCCGTGCTGCCCGATGAAACGATCCGGCGCCTGGATGCTTTTCTGCCGGCCTGGTGGAACCGGGGCAATCCGGTGGACCTGGTGGCGGGAAGCGCTCCCGACGACGTCCTGCGCGTCGTCGAAACGCTGCTCGCCGGTCCGGATGTCGACGGGCTTCTTTTTATCGGCCTCATGCCGGCATTGAAATTCACGCCGGAAGAGCTTTTGCACCGGGGAGCGCCCGACGACTTCTGGGGGCAGGCGATTGTCCGGGCCGCGGTCGAACTGGTGCGGCGCCTGAACGGCCTGGCCCGGCAATACGACAAGCCGGTTGTGGTGGCGTCCGAACACCTGATCTCCTCCGCCGAGCAGGAAGCGCGCACCCTGCATGCCATCGGGCAAAGCGGAAATGTCTGCTATGAAATGCCCTATGAAGCCGCCCTGGTCATGGCGGCGCTGGTAACTTACGGACAATGGGTAAGTGATTGCAGGGCGTGAGGCGGCGCGCCTGATCGAATGACTGCCCGGGAAGACATCCCGGAGCGCGCAAAGGAGACCTTGATGAAAGACGTTTATCAGCGGCTGGCGGAATTTCTCGATACTTTTCCGCAGCGTTTTCCCGTGAACACGGAATCGGGAATCGAACGTAAAATCCTCAAACATATTTTTTCGCCCGATGAGGCGGAAATGTTTCTGAAGCTCACGCCGCAGCCGGAAACGGCCGCCCAGATCGCCGGGCGGATCGGCCTGGCGCCCGACGAGGTGGAGCGCAGGCTTTTTGACATGTCACGGAAGGGGCAGGTTTTCCGCACGGGGCGGGAGGGCGGCCGCCGGTACATGGCCACGGCCTTCCTGGTCGGCATCATCGAGTTTCAGATGAACCGGATGACGCCCGAGTTTGCCAAAGATTTTCAGGAATTCGAGCCGATTCTCTATTCGTCCACCTGGATGAAGGGGACGACGCGGGATTTGCGCACGATTCCGATCCAGGAAGCGGTGGACGCCCAGGCGACGGTCATGCCCTACGAGCGCGTGGAGGAAACGATCCGCGCTGCGAAGTACATCTCGATTTCCGACTGCATGTGTCGGCGGCTCAAGGGACTGGTCGGACAACCGTGCAGCCATCCGCTGGAGGTCTGCTTTCACTTCGGCGGCGGCACGCACTATTTCGTGGAAAACGGCCTGGCGCGGTATATTTCGGCCGCGGAGGCGCTGGAGATTTTACACAAAGGCAAAGCATCCGGTCTGGTCTGCCAGCTTTCCGCTTCGCAGGATCCCAACGCCCTGTGCATGTGCTGCGCCTGCTGCTGCGGTCCGCTGCGGGCCGCCAAAACGTCTGCCCGGCCCTCCGAGGTCGTCAACAGCAGTTTCTTTGCGCGGGTTTCCGAAAACGACTGCACCGGGTGCGAAGCGTGCGTGGAGCGCTGCCCGATGGATGCGCTGACCATGGACGGCGCGGCGCGCGTCGATCCGGCGCGCTGCATCGGCTGCGGCGTCTGCGCGGTGACCTGTCCGGTGGAAGCCGTGAAAGTTTTCCGCAAGGAAAAAGAAAATGAATTTATTCCGGAAAAGGATTCGGCCGCTGCCGCGGCGGCGATCTACCGGCAGCGCCGCGCCGGCCCGGCGCTGTCATTTTCCGAGTACGAAAAAATTAATGAATAGGCAAGTGATGGAAAAAACGCGTTTCGAAAAAAGAAGGGTGGATGTCGTCCTGTTTGATTTCGGCGGCGTCCTGGCGGAGGAAGGGTGGAAAAACGGCTTTACGGCGATTGCCGCGGCATCCGGTTTGGACGGGGAGGGCCTCGTTTCCGCCGCGACCGACGCGGTGTACGCGTCCGGATATATCACGGGAAAAGGGACGCGGAGTGATTTCTGGCGGCTCCTCCGGGAAAAAACCGGCCTTCAGGGCGAGGCGGATTTGCTGTGGCGGGAAATCTTTGCCCGTTTTGTTTTACGCGCCCCGATGATGGGCTGGGTGAAAAAACTGAAAGCGGAGGGTCTGGTGGTCGGCATTCTCAGCGATCAGATCGACATGCTCGACGCACTCGACGCCCGGGACAATTTTTTTTCAAAATTCGATCATGTCTTCAACAGTTACCACTTGGGTAAAGGCAAGCGCGATGCAAGCCTGTTTGACGACCTTGCCGGATTTCTGAAAACGAAGCCCGACCGGATTTTGTTCATTGACGATGCTCCGGGCAACGTCGAACGCGCCAGGCAAAAGGGCTGGAACGCCATCCTGTACCGCAATGCGGAAACGTTTGACTCCGACATGGCGGAGTTTTTCGGGACGGCCCCGCCGGCCGTTGCCGGGAAAGGAGATTGTTCATGATTGTGACGGTAGTCTCTGTCGTCGTTAAACCGGAGGACGTCGATCGGTTTATCGAGGCGACGCTGGAAAACCACCGGCAGTCGCGTGAGGAAAAAGGCAATCTGCGTTTTGACGTCCTGCAGCACCGGGACGATCCGACGGCCTTTACGCTGTACGAAGCCTACGAAACGGAGGAGGCGGCCGCCGCGCATAAAACAACCGAGCATTATCTGCAATGGCGAAAAGCCGTTGAACCCTGGATGGCCGGTCCGCGCCGGGGAATCGCCCATCACGTTCTTGCGCCGGCGGATCTGTCGGTATGGAAACGCTAAACGATCTTCATCTGTCCGGTTTGCCGAAGATATTTTTCGGCGCCGGCGCGGTTTTGCGCCTGCCGGCAATCGCCCGCTCCTACGGACGCCAGGCGCTGGTGCTGATCGGCGGGCAATCGCTTGCCGCGTCCGGTCGCTGGCAGGCGATTGCCGCCGGGCTTGCCGGGGCCGGGCTTTCGTACCGGGTCTTTTCCATCCGGAGCGAACCGACGGCGGCCCTCATCGACGGCATTACCGCCGAGCTTGGCCGGGCGCCCGTCGACGTGGTGGCGGCTGTCGGCGGCGGCAGCGTCATCGACTGCGGCAAGGCGGTTTCGGCCATGCTGGCCCAGGAGGGGTCCGTGAAGGATTACCTCGAAGGCGTCGGAACCCAAAAGCCTTCCGGCGCGAAAGTTCCGTTCATCGCGGTTCCGACGACCGCGGGCACGGGAAGCGAAGCGACGACCAACGCCGTCGTGTGCGACCGCAGCACGGGCTATAAAAAATCGCTCCGCCACGACGCGTATCTGCCGGATGTCGCCCTTGTCGATCCGGAACTCACGCTCGGCACGCCTGAGCCTGTGACCCTGGCCTGCGGGCTCGACGCCGTCGCGCAGCTTGTCGAATCCTTCACGTCCACGAAAGCGGAGGCCGCCCTCGATGCGCCGGCGTTGAAAGCCCTTTGCTTTGCCGCGGAAAGTCTGCTGCCGCTGGCGCTCGGACAGAGCGACACCGTCGCGCTGCGCGGGAAAATGTCCTATGCGGCGCTGGTGTCGGGCATCATGCTCAGCCGGGCCGGTCTCGGCGCCGTCCACGGCCTGGCGGGTCCCCTGGGCGGCCTCTGCCCCGTGCCGCATGGCCTGGCCTGCGGCCGGCTTCTGTTTCCGGTGATGACGTTCGTGGTCAAAAAGGTGATCGATGAAAACAACGGACCGGCCATTCGCCGCTTTGCCGCGATCGGCAACGCCTTTGCCGGTTTGGGCGGCGGCGACGATCTGTCGGGCTGCCGGCGGTTTCTGGAGGCGCTGGGCCGCTGGACGCGGTCTTTCCGCCTGCCGCCTCTTTCGCAATTCGGCATGACGGCCGAGGTCATGGCGAAAGCGGTTTTACTGGCCGACAACAAAAACAGCCCGGCCAGGCTTTCCCCCGCGGAAATGAAGGTCGTTTTGGAAACCGTCCGCTGAGCGCGCGGCCGTTTCACGGTTTGGCATCCTTGCAATCATCTTTGCAATAAAGGGAGCGCAATTCCTTTTTGGCCTGCTCCAGAAGGATCACCCGCCCAGAATTTGTACGATGATTTTCCGCGCGCGTTCGCGGTTGTCGAAATCGATGAAGACGATCTGCTGCCAGGTCCCCAGCGTGAGCTTTCCTCCCGTCAGGGGAACGGATAAGGACGGCTTCATGAGCGCGGCGCGGACATGAGAAAAGCCGTTGCCGTCCCCCCATCTTTCATTATGGGCGTAGGGAATGTTCGACGGGGCGATCCTTTCGAGGGCATACCGCAGGTCTTCCAGGGCGCCGGCTTCGTATTCAATGGTCGTGATCGATCCCGTGGAGCCGGGGCAAAAGAGCGTGACCAGCCCCTCGGCAATCGGCGCGCGCGAAAGAATGGCCAAAACGTGCGGCGTGATGTCGATCACGTCACAGAAGCCTTTGGTGTTAAGCGCAATGGTCTCCGTAAGCGTCATAAATCCTCCTGAAATGAAACGGTTGCCTTACTGATCCGAATCGCCGGCCGGCGGACCGGCAGGCTTCCGGCTGGAAAACGCGCTTTGCGCCTCGTTTTGCAGGAGATCTTCCCGGCCCTTGTACTTGGGCGAAAAGTGAAAAAGGCACAAGCGCTTCACATTCGCCAACGCCGCGAGCCGGCCTGCCTGGCGCGCGGTCAGGTGATGTTTTCTCGCGGCCGTCGCCTCGTCCTCATGCAGAAACGGCGCCTCGACAAACAGCAGCTCCGCTCCCCGGGCCAGTTCAATCATCCTGGCGGCGTTTTGTTCGCTCCAGACAGCGTCGGTAATATAGCACACCTTTTGTCCGGATGTCATTTTTACCGCTCTGTCCCGCAGGAGCCCCAGCGGCGCGAACGTTTCCTGCGTTTCGCCCGCCTCGTTTTTCCAGAAGATGCGCACCGGCGTCTCCTCTGGGTCCCTGTTCAAAATCTGCTCCTTGAGCCGGGTGAGCCATGCGCCGGTCGGCAGCCCCATTTCCTCAAGGACATTCTTCTTGACGTTCAGGCGCGTCTTTTCCTCAAAGCAAAAGGCCAGGCAGGGAATGCTGTGGTCGAGGAAAACGGCGCGGACGACATAAGCTTCCCCTTCCACAAGCGTTCCCGGGCCGGTTGCGCGCGTTTCTTCATTTTCCGGCACAAAGCCGCTGCGGCAGCGGTAGGCGCGGGTGACGCTGCAGGTCTCGTGTACTTCCGTCACGGTCAGAGCAAAATCGTTGGTGTAATTGCGTACCAGGTTCCAGGTGTAGGCGCCCAGTTTGCCCTCTACGTTGGCCAGGAAGCCGGGCGGACCGAAAAGGGAGATGTGCTGGTCCCGTCCCAGGCAGATGCGCAGCAGATGGTCGAAGCCGATGAAATGATCCATGTGGGTGTGCGAAACAAAGATGTATCTGATCTTGCGAATCTGCCGGGGCGGCAGATGCTGCATGTCGCCCAGGTCGAATAAAAAAGCATCGCGGCGGTACTTGAGCTCCAGATAGACGCCCGGATCGGACGAGGGCTGATTGATGAGAAACGCTGTGTACATGGCTTTTACTCCGCCGATTTCCGTTTGCCGCCTGCAGGGGGGGGGGATGCCGGCCCCCTGCCGTATTTTTACCACAGGCGGCGCAGAAGGTCAGCCATTTTTAAACGCCGCCGCGGCAAGAAAAGATGACAGCGATTTTGACTTGTGATAAGTACAGCGTCATGAACGTCAATATGAATATGAACAAGGACAAGCTCATCCTGTTTTTCCTGGCGGTCCTGGCCGTGATTGCCGCCGGTTTCGTGCTGAAGCTCGCCAAGCCGGTGATTCTGCCGCTCGCGATCGCCTGGCTTTTGACCTTTGTGGTGGGGCCCGCGGTCAATGCGATGACGCAGCGGAAGATTCCCCTGCCGATCGCCATCGCGGTCGTCATGCTTTTTCTGTGCGGCGTCGTTTTCCTCGGCGTCTTTTTTCTGTACGGCCGGGTAGTCACCATTGTGACCGAGTTTCCCAAGTATGAAGCCAGATTCGTTCAGATCGGCAACGAACTGAATGCTCTGTTTCCCTTTCAGTACAACTTCCTCGCCGATTTTTCCTGGAGGGACTCGGTGCACGATACGCTGGCCGGCCTGCCGGGGTCGTTCTTCACCATCCTGTCGAACCTGGTGATGGTCATGATTTTCCTGGCCTTCCTGCTGGCGGGAAAACCGTACGTCAAGCACAAGATGGATCACGCGCTCTCCGAAAGGCGGGCGGCGCAGATGAAAAAAATCGTCGGTTCCATCTCCTTCGAAATCAGCCGGTATCTCTGGGTCATGGTGATCATCAGCCTGACCACGGGCGTCCTGATCTGGTTCGCCTTGTCCCTCATCGGCGTGGACTTTCCCGTGACGTGGGGCGCGCTCGCCTTTTTCTTCAACTTCATTCCCACGATCGGTTCCATTGTCGCCTCTCTTCCGCCGATTCTTCTGGCCCTGGTCCAGTTTTACCCTGCGATCTGGCCGGGCATAATTACGCTGGTCGTCATTGCCGCCATTCAGATGACGATTGGAAACTTCATTGCGCCGAAAGTTCTGGGCGACCGTCTGCATTTGAGCCCGGTGGTCATTTTGATTTCTCTTTTGTTCTGGGGTTGGCTGTGGGGCATTGTCGGAGCGCTCCTGGCCGTGCCGATTGCCTCGGCCATCAAGATTGCCTGCGAAAACATCGAAGAGCTGCATCCGATTGCCATCATGATGGGATCGGGCCGGCGCTTCTGGAAGGAACACCGGAAAGCTAAAAAGAGCGACCATTGACCGGACCATCCGGCAACAACCGGTATGAGGAAGTGCCGCCGGAGGCGAAAAGGAGAAGTTCCATGAAAGAAAAAATCATTTGCTTTGCGCTGGGGCTGTCCGGCGGAGATATCGAAAAAGGCAAGGCGTCTTTCGGGCAGATGAACGAAGGAACGCACGAGCTCGACGTGATTGCCGTAAGCGATGCCATGCTGGCCGCGACGGTTGAGGAAGCGCTCGGTCAAGCGGACAGAACGAAAGGCGGGCAGACCCCGGTTCTTTCCGGAAATCGGGTGGTCATGGTGAACACGCAGGAGCGTCCGCTGGTTTTGCAGGTGCTTAGAAGCTTCAAGGCCGTGCTGTCCGACCCGCAGGACCTGATCTTTGCCGTCATCACCGATACGGCCCGGACCTGGACATTTGGCGAGTATCTCGGGCATCTCAAAAGGGAGCATGAATATCTGAAAACCCACCGCCCGGAAAACGAGCCGGATATGAAACGGATGTAACGCATGCGGACGTTTTTCGAGGCCCTTGACAAGAGCCGAAACGTTTTCATTTTATAAACCATGGGACAAAAGATGCCGGTTTCGCCGGACCGTCCGGGAGGTTTTGAAAATGAAGAGTCGGAGTTTGAGAAACACTTTGCGCTGTGGACTCGCGGGCGCGGTTCTTTTTTCGCTTGTGGGCTGCGCCGGCTTCAATATCATCAAAGAACAGGCGGTGCCCGACATTCCCCCCGGACCGTACCGGCACATCATCAGGCTCTATAATCCTGAAGGCGAGCCGGAAAGGTCGCTGGCCGGTCTGGTGATTTCAACGGGGAGTGCGACCGTCTGTTCGGATTATCCGCGCGAAATTATCATTAAAAGTCTGGACGAACTGCCGTTGATGGAAAAGAAAGCTTTTCCCTATTTCAACAACTACGTGATTCGGGACAAGGAAGAGATCGTGGGATACGTTTCCCTGGAGATCGGATACCGGACGGTTGTCTGGCGCACGGCAAAAGACCCCGAGTGCGCTTATCGGGCGCAAATCGTTCTGCCCGATCATGTCTGGCTGAGCGGCAAACATCACGACGCCGACCAAAGCGGGATCAACTGGTAGCCGCGCAGCATCTTCCGGCGGCCCACCGCTGCGGGCGCTCACCTTTTTTTCAACTTAAATTCTTGAAACATCAGAACAGTTTTGATACGCTTCGCCGCACAATTTTGTGCCCTGTACAAAATCGTGCTTCAACAGCTTGAACAGAAAGGACGATTTCCATGCAATTTACTGAGCGCGTTTTTTGCGGCCGGCTTGCGCCCCAGGACGTCGGCCGCCGCGTGCTTTTGGCCGGGTGGGTGGACGCCTTCCGGGATCACGGCGGCCTGCTTTTTCTTCATCTGCGCGACCGCAGCGGCATCATGCAGATTGTCTTCAGTCCCGAAGTCGCCTCCCCGGAGGTCTGCCGGCAGGCGACGGCCCTGCGCGCCGAGTACTGCATCGCGGCGGCGGGCGTTGTCCGGCAGCGTCTCGCCGGAACGGAAAACCCCAACATCGAAACGGGATCCATCGAGGTGTTCGTGACGGAGCTTGAGGTGCTTTCCGAATCCGACGCCCTGCCCTTTTCCGTTTCCGACAAGGCGATGGTGGCGGGCGCTCCGTCGGCCGGCTCCGACGCGGTGGCCGAGGATCTGCGCCTTCAGTACCGGTATCTGGACATCCGCCGTCCCGCCATGCGCGACAATCTGGTGGCGCGCCACCGCATTTTTCAGTGCGTCCGCGAATTTCTCGACTCCCGGGGCTTTGTGGAAGTCGAAACGCCGATGCTCACGGCCAGCACGCCCGAAGGCGCGCGCGACTACCTGGTGCCCAGCCGCGTCCATCCGGGAAATTTCTACGCCCTGCCCCAGTCGCCGCAACTGTTCAAGCAACTGCTGATGATCGGCGGTCTGGAGCGCTACTTTCAGCTCGCGCGCTGCTTCCGAGACGAGGACCTGCGCCCCAACCGCCAGCCGGAATTCACGCAGCTCGATATCGAAGCGTCGTTCATCGATGAAGAGTTCCTCTTCGAACTGATCGAAGAGCTGACCGTCCGGATGTTCGCAATCGGCGGCATCGAACTGGCGCGGCCCTTCGTGCGGATGACGTACGCGGAAGCGATGGACACGACCGGCTCCGACCGGCCCGATTTGCGCTTTGGGCTGCGCTTTGTCGACGTCACGGATGTCTTTGCCGAAACCCGTTACGCGATCTTCCGCCAGATTCTGCAGCGCGGCGGCTGCATCAAGGGCATCAACATCCAGGGCCAGTCCGAAAAACTGAGCAAGAACGTTTTGCAAAACGAATACGCCCGGGAAATCGCGCCGTCGTTCGGCGCCAAAGGCATGACCTGGATGCGCGCCGAAGGCGGAAAGCTCGAATCCAACATCGTCCAGTTTTTCAGCGAGAAGGAACTGGAGGAATTGCAGCGCCGCTTTGCGGTTGCCGACGGAGACGTACTCATCCTGATTGCCGATCCTTCCTATGCGGTGGTGACCTCCGCGCTGGGCCAGCTTCGTCTGCACCTGGCGGGCCGTCTGGGGCTCATTGCCGAAAACAGCTTTTACCCGGTCTGGATCACCGAGTTTCCGCTTTTTGAGCCCACGGATGAAGGAGGCGTCACCTCGAGCCATCATCCGTTCACCGCGCCGGACCGCGAGGACTTCGATCCGAAAAATATTGAGGAACTGCTTTCGCTCAAGTCCCGCGCCTACGATCTGGTCATGAACGGCGAGGAGCTGGGCGGCGGCAGCATCCGCATCAACAACCGCGACCTGCAGCGCAGAATTTTTGCCGCGCTGGGGCTTTCGGAAGAAGAGACGCGGGAGCGATTCGGCTTCTTTCTGCGGGCGTTCGATTTCGGCGCGCCGCCGCATGGCGGACTGGCGCTGGGCATGGACCGCACCGTGTCGATGATCCTGCAGACGCCGTCGATCCGCGAAGTGATCGCGTTTCCGAAAAACCGCAGCGCGGCCTGCCCCCTGACCGGGGCGCCCTCGACGGTCAAGCGCGAGCAGCTGGCCGAACTGGGGCTGCTCGATTTGGGCGGCAAAGAAGCGCTGCCGGGAACGGCGGAAAAGGAAGACCCGATTGATTACCTCTCCTGGGTGTCGCGCATCGGCATCTCCGCCGCGGAGCGTCCCGTAATGGAGGAGATCCTCGCCGGGGCCGCTGCGCTGGCCCGTCTGGCTGAAGAAAATGCGGGGCCGGAAGAGCCGATCTACACCGTGGCGGCCGTGTCCAACCGCATGCGGCCGGGCACAAAGGAGCAGCGCTCGGAATTCGCCGCAAACGGCCGGTTCCTCAAAAGCGCTCCCGCGGTCAAGGGAGATTACTTCAAAGTCGCCAGCATTCTGGAATAAAGGGAGACGTCATTTCATGGATTCCATTTTTTTCTACCGCAACCCCGCCGCCGCCCCGACGGACGGCCCCCTGGCAGGGTTGAAAATCGCCGTTCAGCCCGCTGTCTCGGTGGCCGGCTGGCCCGCCGACGCGGGATCCAAAGCCCTGGCCAATTTTACGGCGCTTGAGGACGCAACCGTTGTGAGCCGGCTTGTCCAGTCCGGCGCTTTTATCTGCGGCTCGACCCTCGGCAGTGAATTCGGCTTCGGCCTTGCCGAAAGCCGCGCGGGCGAAGCCGTCAAACACAACATCGCCGCTGCGGAGCTGATGCTCGACATGATGGGCGAAAGCCGCCTGGCCGCTTGCGGCGCGGGCGTCTGCGGCTTCAAGCCCGGCTACGGCCTGGTGTCGCACTTCGGTCTCATCGGCCTTATTCCGTCTATGGAAGTCTGCGGCCTCTTGGCCGGTTCGTGCCAGACGATCCGGCATCTGCTTCGGGCCCTGGCCGGTCCCGACGATAAGGATTTCTCGCTTCCCGACGAAAAGCCCGGAGAGTTTTCCGCGCCGGCGCCGGAGCCGTCGAAGACGACGATCGGCGTCATTGCCGAAGCGCAAAGCGCTCTTCCGGATGCGGAGAAAAGCAAATTTCGCGCCTCCGTCGCGGCGCTGCAAAAAGCGGGCTTTGCCGTCCGGGAGGTCTCCTTTCCCGACTGGCCGTTGTTTTTGCCGGTGCATAAAATCGTCGGCTCGGTGGAGGCGTCTTCCGCCGCAGGGCGCTACGACTCGGTCCGCTACGGCGAGCGCGCGCCGGGCGCCAGAAACTGGAACGAGATGTACCTGGCGTCCCGCGGCGCGGCATTCGGCACGCTTTTGAAAAGCTATCTGATTCAGGGCGCGTATTTTCAGTTTCAGCGCTACGACGCTTATGAAAACGCCTGCCGCATCCGCGCGCGTCTGGTCGCAGACATGAAGAAGCTGACGGATGCGGTCGATTTTCTCGTCCTTCCGGTTTCCGGCGGCGCCTCCGAAGAGCGTCCGGGGACGCTCGACGAAACCTACGGGCGGTTTGCTGCGACGGCGTTTGCCAACGTCACGGGCCAGCCGGCGCTGGTTCTGCCGCCCGCCTCCGCGGCGGAAGCGCCCTTTCAGCTGGCGGGGCCGAGGCTGGGCGACGCGGCGCTTTTGGCGCTGGGCGATTTTCTGCTGTCTGTGCGCGAGAAAGGAAAATAGGAATGGACTTTGAAGCGGTCATCGGATTGGAAATCCACATTGAACTCAACTGCAAAACCAAAATGTTTTGCGATTGCCCCAACCGTCCCGGCGACGATCCCAATCTCAACACCTGCCCGACCTGCCTGTGGCTGCCGGGCGCGATTCCCCGGTTCAGCGCCGAGGCGCTGGAAAAGGCGTCGCTTCTGTGCCTGGGGCTGGGCGCCGAGCTCCAGCCGCAAAGCGCCTTCGACCAGAAGGTATACTACTATCCGGATCTGCCGAAGGGCTACCAGTTGTCGCAGGCCCGCAGGCCTCTGTCGTGCGGCGGCGGCATCGACATTACCGACGAAGACGGCAATCTGAAAAGGCTGCGCATCCACCACATTCACATGGAAGAGGACGTCGCGAAGCTGGTGCACGAGCTGGAAGGCCGCGTGCCGATCAGCCTGGTGGACTTCAACCGCGCCGGCGCCCCGCTGGTGGAAATCGTGACGGAGCCGGATTTGCGCACGCCGCATCACGCCATGGAGTTTCTGAAGGCGCTGCGTACGCAGGTGCGCTACGTCGGCTCTTCCGAGTGCAGCATGGAAAACGGATCGATGCGCGTCGACGCGAACATTTCCGTTCGGCCCCGGGGCACCAGCCAGATGAACACGAAAGTGGAAGTCAAGAACATGAATTCCGTCCGCCATGTGGGCGACGCCATCGCTTACGAAATCAGCCGCCAGAGCCAGGCGGTGCAGGCGGGCGAGGCGGTCGTGCTGCACACGCGCCTGTGGGATCCGGACAAGAAAGTCACTCTGCCGATGCGCGGCAAATTCGAAGGCCCGTGTGTTCCCGACCCGATGGTGCCGGTTATTGAACTGTCGCCCGCCTTTATCGACGAGATGCGCTCGCGCCTGCCGGAGATGCCGGCCGCGCGGGCCGAGCGCTTCGTGAACGACTACCGGCTCACCGGCGAGGAAGCGGCGTTTTTGAGCGCCGATCCGGACGTCGCCGGCTTTTTCGAGGCGCTCGTCAAAAAAGGCGTCGCGCCGCGCACGGCCATGCACTGGCTTGCCACGCAGCTCATTCCGGCCGTGAAAGAACGCAGGCTGGAGCTCGGCGCGTCGCGGGTGACGCCGGAGCGCCTGGCGGCGCTCCTTGCCCTGCTGGCCAAAGATGAAATCAACGCCAACGCGGCGCGCGAAGTTCTCGCGCATCTGTTTGAAAGCGACGAGACGCCGGAAGCGATCGTGAACGCGCGGGGCTTCAAACAGGTGTCCGACGCAGGCGCGCTGGCGGCGATGATCGACAAAGTCCTTGCCGGGCAGCCGGCGGCTGTGGCCGATTTCCAAGCCGGCCAGGGAAAAGCCCTGGGCTTTCTCATCGGCCAGGTGATGCAGTCCTCCGGCGGCAAGGCCAATCCGAAAATTCTCCGGGAGCTGCTGATGAAAAAGCTGGGGTAAGGAATCGTCGGATCGGGGCAGGCGCAACCGGACACGCAGGATAAGCGCGGCGGTTCAGGAAACATCACGGGGCTTTCTCCGGTCGGAGAAGGCCCTGTTTGTTTTAAAAAACGTCGCCGGCTTTTAACCGGCTGAGGCTTGCGCCTGGGCCGCGTGGTAGGAGCTGCGCACCAGGGGGCCGGCTTCGACGTGCTGAAATCCTCTGGCGCGGGCGATTTCCCCCCATTCGGCAAATTCGTCGGGCGTCCAGTAGCGGGCGACCGGCCAGTGCCGAAGCGTCGGCTGCTGGTACTGCCCGATGGTGAGGCGCGCGCAGGAGACGGATGCGAGATCGTCGATCAGGCGTAAAATATCCTCCCGGGTTTCACCGAATCCCACCATGAAACCGCTCTTGGCGAGGACAGGCGAAAGGGCGACGCGCGAAAGCAGGTTTAGCGACCGGCGGTAGTCGCCCTGCGGCCGCAGACGGGGGAAAAGCGCCTCGGCCGCCTCCAGATTGTGATTGATCACGTCCGGCCGCGCCGCGATGACCGTCTCCAGGGCGGACGCGTCGCCGGCGAAGTCGGGAATCAAAACCTCAATGCGGCAGCCGGGAACGGACTGGCGCAGCCGTGCGATGGTGTCGGCAAAAAAACCCGCGCCTCCGTCGGGCAGATCGTCGCGCGTCACGGACGTGACGACGACGTAGCAGAGCTTCATCTGCAAAACGGCGGCAACGAGGCGGTCGGTTTCGCCGGCGTCGATCTCCTGCGGACGGCCGTGCGCGACATTGCAGTAGAGGCAATGGCGCGTGCAGACCCGGCCGAGAATCAGAAACGTCGCGGTTCCGCTCGCAAAACACTCGGCCAGATTGGGACAGGCCGCCTCCTGGCAGACCGTGTGCAGGTGCAGGTCGCCAAGCGTCCGCCGGATTCGGCGGCAGCCGTCGGCGTAAGGCGGACGGACCTTGAGCCAGGGCGGTTTGCGCAACAGGGACTGCGGAGTTTGTTGATTTTCCATGGGAACACCGGCCGATTGACGAAAGCGCTTGCGCGCCTTGATTCTTTCTACGCTTTGGGTTTGCTCCAGCAGACGTCCGGCTTGCGGGCGGCCAGGACTTCGTCCAGGCGGCCGACCGGCGTGGAAAGAGGCGCGTCCTTCACGCGCTGCGGATTTTCCTCCGCCTCCCGGGCAATGGCCGCCATGGCGTCGCAAAAGGCGTCGAGCGTCTCTTTGCTTTCCGTTTCCGTAGGCTCGATCATGATGGCTTCCGCGACGATGAGCGGAAAGTAAATCGTCGGCGGGTGGTAGCCGAAATCGATCAGGCGCTTGGCGATGTCGGTGGTGTGCACGCCGCTCAGGGCGACCTGCCGGCTGCCGGAAAAGACGCATTCATGCATGCAGATGCGGTCGTAGGGCAGATCGAAAGAGGGCTTAAGCTTCTCCTTGATGTAGTTGGCGTTGAGGACGGCCATTTCCGCGGCGCGGATCAGCCCGGCGGCGCCGAGCGACCGGAGATAGCTATAGGCTTTGACGATGACGGAAAAGTTTCCGTAAAAGGCGCGGACCCGTCCGATCGTATCCGGAAAGTCCGACGACCAGCGCAGTCCCGCCTCGCAGGGAACGATGCGGGGCACCGGAAGAAAGTCCGTCAGTTTTTCCCCTACGCCCACCGGGCCGCTGCCCGGGCCGCCGCCGCCGTGCGGCGTGGAAAAGGTTTTGTGCAAATTGAGCTGGATGACGTCGAACCCCAGGTCGCCGGGGCGCGTCTTGCCCAAAAAGGCGTTGGCGTTGGCGCCGTCGCCGTAGAGCAGTCCGCCCCTGTCGTGGACGACCCTGGCCACTTCTTCGATGTTGCGCTCGAAAAGGCCGAGCGTGTTGGGATTGGTGAGCATCAGGGCCGCGACGTCTTCCGTCATCAGAGCGTCCAGGCGCCGAAGATCGACGCCGCCTTCAGCGTTCGAGCCGAGCGTGACCGTTTCGAATCCGCAAAGCGCGCCGGAAGCCGGATTGGTGCCGTGGGCCGCGTCGGGAATCAGAATCCGCCGGCGCTTTTCACCTTTTTTCTCGAAGTATTTCCGGATCATCATGACGCCGGTGAGCTCGCCGTGTGCGCCGGCCGCGGGCTGCAGCGTAAAATCAGCCATGCCGAAAATAGCGCACAAGAGCCTCTGCATGTCGAAGAGGAGCTCCAGATTGCCCCGGGCAAAAGCCTCCGGCGCGGCCGGGTGCAGGCCGGTGAAGCCCGGAAGCGCCGCGACGTTTTCGTTGATTTTGGGGTTGTATTTCATGGTGCAGGACCCGAGCGGATAAAAGCCGAGATCCACGCCGAAGTTCCGCCGCGACAGACTGGTGTAGTGGCGCACCAGGTCGGTTTCGGAGACTTCCGGCAGGTCCAGCTCTTCGCGCATAAACGACGCGCCAATGACGTCCTCAAGAGAGACGGCCGGAACGTCGCCCGCCGGAACATCGGCGGCGGCGCGGCCGGGTTTGCTTATTTCAAATATCAGTTGCATGACTGTTCCTCAGGCCTGAATTCTTACGATTTTAAAATCTGCGCCACGCGGTCCATGTCTTCGCGGGACAAAAGCTCCGTCGCGCACAGCACCAGCGCGCCGTCCAGCTCCGGATAATCGGCGCGCAGGTCGTAGCCGCCGACGATGCCTTCCGCCGCGAGCCTTTCATTGGCCGCCCGCGCGTCGGGGCAGCGCAGCGTAAATTCGTTGTATCCGGGGGCGGAAAAGACCTCCGACCAGCCGGCAAGATCCGCCAGCCGGTTTTTCAGATACTGCGCCTTGTCGACGTTGAGCCTGGCGAGCCTGGCCAGGTTTTTGCCCAGCGCCGCCAGGTACACGCAGGCCGCCAGCGCGCAGAGCGCCTCGTTGGAGCAGATGTTGGAGGTCGCCTTTTCCCGGCGGATGTGCTGCTCGCGGGTCTGCAGCGTCAGCACAAAACCGCGCCGGCCGTTTTTGTCGACCGTCGCGCCGGCCAGACGCCCCGGAATGCGCCGCAGGTACTTTTCGCGCGCCGCGAAAATGCCCAGGTAGGGGCCGCCGTAGTTCATCGGGTTGCCGAAGCTCTGGCCTTCGCCGACGACGAAGTCGGCCCCGCAGGCCCCGGCAGGCTTGAGGATTCCCAGACCCGTTCCGTCGGTAAACGCGGCGACGAGAAGGGCGCCGCACCGGTGCGTCTCATCCGCGAGCGGCCGGATCTCTTCGAGGCAGCCGAAGAAATTCGGGCTCTGGACGATCACGGCCGCGACATCCTGATCGAGCAAGGCGGCAAGCGCGGGCAAATCCACCCGCCCGGAGGCCCGGTACGGGACTTCCGTGACGGAGCAGCCGTTGGCCCACGCGTAGGTCTGCAGAACCTGGCGGTAATGGGGGTGGACCGACCGCGCGACAACCAGCCGCGGGCGGTCGGACATCTTGGCGCACAGCATGGCCGCTTCGGCCGCCGCCGAAGCGCCGTCGTACAGAGAGGCGTTGGCGATTTCCGTGCCGGTGAGATGCGCGATCATCGTCTGGTATTCATAAATCGCCTGGAGGAGCCCCTGGCTGATTTCGGCCTGGTAAGGCGTGTACGCAGTGTAAAATTCGGCGCGCCCCACGAGATGGCCCACCACCGCCGGAATGTAATGCGCGTAAGCGCCCGCGCCGGTCAGCGTGACGCGCGGCAGGGTGTTTTTGGCGGCCAGCGCCTGCATGAAGGAAAGCGTTTCCTGTTCGGAAAGAGGCGCGGGCACGCCGGGAAGGCCGTCCAGACGGAATTTCCGCGGAATGTCGGCAAATAAATCATCGAGGCTTTTTATGCCCAGGACCGCCTGCATCCGGGCGATGTCGTCGGAAGTGTGGGGGCAGTAATCCATGATCAGTGCTTTTCCTCTTGCAGGAGTGCGTCGTATTCGTCGGCGGAAAGCAGGCTTTTCAACTCGCCGGGATTATCCGGTTTTACAATGGCGATCCAACCTTCGCCGAAGGCGTCCGCATTGACGAGCTCGGGGTTGTCTTCGAGCCTGGTGTTGACATCCAGCACTTCGCCGCCGACCGGAGCGTACACATCGGAGACGGATTTCACGGATTCGACGACGGCCAGCGGCTCGCCCTTGACGACCTTCTTGCCGACGGCGGGCAGTTCCACGAAGACGATGTCGGTCAGCATTTCCTGCGCGTAATCGGTGATGCCGACGACAACGGAACCGTTGCCTGTATCTTTGACCCATTCATGATCTTTGGAATAAAACCGGTCGGAGGGATTGAGTTTGGACATTACGAAATCTCCTTGAAAAAAATTATTTTTGCCTTTTGTAGAAGGGAAGAGGAACAATTCTGGCCTGGCTCCTGATCTCCCGGATGGCCACTGCTATTTCCGTACCCGGTTCACTGTGCCGGATATCGACAAACGCCAGGCCCACCGCTTTCTGGAGCGTCGGGGAAAAAGTGCCGGAGGCGACCGAGCCTATCGGTGTTTGAGCTTTCAGGACCGGATAGCCGTGGCGCGCAATGCCGCGGCCGGTCATTTCGAAGCCGACGAGCTTGCGCCGGATGCCCGCGTCGCGAACGGCCGCCAGCGCGGCCTTGCCGGCGAAGTCCTTTTTCCAGTCCACCAGCCAGCCGTACGGCACTTCCAGCGGGTTGGTCTCCTGGGTGATGTCCTGGCCGTTGAGCATCATGCCCGCCTCCAGGCGCAGCGTGTCCCGGGCGCCCAGGCCCGCGGGCTTGAGGCCGCGAGGCGCGCCCGCCGCCAGAAGCGCATCCCAGATTTCACCCGTGCTTGCCGCGTCCGCGTAAATTTCAAAACCGTCTTCGCCGGTGTAGCCGCTGCGCGAGATGACAGCCGGAATGCCCGCCACCTGCGACCGGATGAAGTGATAAAAGCGGAGCGCCGGTAAATCCGCGCCGGTAAGCTTTGCCAAGACGGCCGCCGCCGCCGGACCCTGCACGTCGAGCTTGCCCGTCTTGTCGCTGATGTCGGCAATCCGGAAGTCGAACCCTTTTGCTTTGCCCAGAGCCGTGATCCGCTCCAGATCCGCTTCGCGCGTCGTGGCGTTGGTGACGAGCCAGTAGGACTCCTCCGCCATCTTGTAAACGGTAAGATCGTCGATGATGCCGCCGCGGTCGTTGAGGAGCGCGGAAAGCTTGACCTGGCCTGTCGTCTGCCCGGCCAGATCGCGCGTCAGGGCAAACTGGAGCAGATCGAAGGCCTGCGGGCCGCACACTTCGATTTCTCCCATGTGGCAGATGTCGAACAGCGCCGCGGCGCTCCGGGTCGTTTTATGTTCATCGATGACGCTGGTGTACTGGACCGGCATGGCCCAGCCGCCGAAGTCGATGATTTTCGCGCCACAGGCGACGTGTTTTTCGTACAGGGGCGTTTTTTTCATGAAAGGCGTCCGGAATGGTTCAGAGACAAATAAGCAATGGCGGTCATGGTATCGCTTCCTCTTGCGGACTTAAAAAATGAAAAAAAGACTTACCGTTTTGATTATGGCCAAACGCGTACTATAACTTTGCCGACATTTCAAGATTTAATCAAAAATCTTTTTACTGTTTAAAAAGCTTGTCGATTAAAGCCTGCTTGCTTTTCGGATAGTAGAGGGTTCCCTCGTGATCCACAATCAGTGTGCCGTCGAGGTGGTCCACTTCATGCTGCACGACCCGGGCGGTGTAATCCAGATACCGCTTGCTGATTTTTTCGCCCTTTTCGTTCAAGGCGCGGACTTTGATTTCCGGAAAGCGGCTGACGTCGATCTGGATGTCCGGACAGGAAAGGCAACCTTCCGCCGCCGTCACTTTCTCGCCGCGCGCCTGGGTGATGCGGGGATTGACCAGCACGTCGTAATCGTCCGGCGTCAGTTTCTTCTTTTTATCGCCGTCGGTTTTCGTGCGGAAGATGATAATCCTTTTATTGATGCCGATCTGCGGCGCAGCCAGACCCGAAGCGTCGTCGCGGGAGGTGAACGAATCGATGAGCGCCTGGATTTCCGCCTGCTCTTCCTTGCCAAGCGGCGTTTGCAGCTCCGTCGATTTTTTTCTCAAGACGGACGTGTCTGCTTCATTGACACCGTCGTCATTCCAAAGGGTTAAGACTCTTTTAGGGGCCATGGACCATGCCTTCCTGCTCATTTTTATTTGGCTATAACACCGATCGGATGTTATTTCAAGCAAACGAAGCTTGCAAAGTTCTTCGATCTTTTGTTAAACAGGTACGCGAATGCCAGGCCAATACGAAAGACGGGTTATGCGTTGTGATTAATTCCATAGTTACTCATACGGCGCGCAAACAGTTCGCCCGGGCGCTGCAGTTTGAAGACGGCGCTGCCCCCGATATTCCCTTCTGCGACGACGAGCAGCCGCGCCTTTTGTACCTCCATATTCCCTTTTGCGAGGAACTCTGCCCCTACTGCTCTTTTCACCGCGTCCGGCTCAACGAAGCGCTGGCCCGGAAGTATCACGGGGCGCTGCGTCTGGAAATGGCGCTGTACCGCCAGAGGGGCTACCGCTTTTCCGGCATTTACGTCGGCGGCGGCACGCCGACCGTCGTAATCGACGAACTGGCGGAAACCCTGGCGCTGGCCCGGGAGCTGTTTCCCGTGAAGTCCCTGTCGGTGGAAACCAATCCCAACCACCTGACGGACGACAACATCGCCGTTTTACGGCAGGCGGGCGTCAACCGGCTGTCCGTGGGCGTGCAGACATTCAACGACGCTCTGCTCAAAAAAATCGCGCGCTACGACAAGTACGGATCCGGCGCGGACATCGCGGCGCGTCTTACCGCCACGCGGGGGAAATTCGACACGCTCAACGCGGACATGATTTTCAACTTTCCCGAGCAGACCCGGGAGCTTCTGGAGGCGGATCTGGCGGTTCTGCTCGACTTGAAAATGCCGCAGATCACCTACTATCCCCTGATGGTTTCCACGCTGACCCGGCGGCTGATGGCCGAGAAGCTGGGCGAGGTCGATTTCCGCCGCGAAAAGACGTTTTTCAATCTGATTTTGCGGCGGCTCGAGGCGCAGTACGACTCTTCCTCGGCCTGGTGCTTTGCGCGAAAGCAGGCCGGCCGGCAGCTGATCGACGAATACGTTGTGGACTTTGACGAATACGCGGGGCTGGGGAGCGGCGCCATCGGCTACGTGAACGGTGTCTGCTACGCCAACACCTTCGATATCGGCCGCTACATTGAAGAGCTGGCGTACCGCCGCCTGCCGGTTTCGGCCGTGCGCCGGTTTTCCGCGCCCGACCGGATGCGCTACGACTTTTTGATGAAGCTCTTCAGCACCCGGTTGAACGTCGGAGACATCGAAAAGAAATACGACGGGAAGTTTCTGAAAACATTGTGGAAAGAAATGGCCGCCTTCACGCTGGCCGGGTCGTTTCGCTACTTTCCTCCCCATCTGCATCTGACACCGCGCGGCCGCTATCTGTGGGTGATCATGATGCGGGAATTTTTTATTGCAGTGAATAATTTTCGCGACTTCTGCCGCAAAGAGGCGGGAGTGACCTGAAATACGGAGTAGGTTATGGATGAAAAACGAAGAGCATTGCTCAAGGGACTTCCGAAAATCGACGAGGTGATCGGCAATCTGGAAAAGAAAGGCATCTACGAAAAAGCGTCGCGGGAAATCGTTCTGGAGACCTGCCGCGACGTGGTGCAGAAGCTGCGCAATGCGATTCTCACCGCGCCGGACAAGCAGCTGCCTGTTCTGTCTGCGGGCGTGGAGGCGGCGTCCCGCAGCGTCGGGGCGCGCATCGACGATCTGCGCCGCTGCAAGCTGCGCCGTCTCGTCAACGCCACGGGCGTGATCCTGCACACCAACCTCGGCCGCGCGCCCCTGTGCGCCGAAGCGATGGAGCGCATTGCGGAAGTGGGACGGGGCTACTCCAACCTGGAGTTCGACCTCGTCCGCGGCGAGCGCGGCCTGCGCTACGACCACGTGAACCGGCTCCTGTGCGCGCTCTGCGGCGCCGAAGACGCGCTCATCGTCAACAACAACGCGGCCGCCGTCCTGCTGGTGCTGAACACGCTCGCCGAGCACAAGGAAGCGATCATTTCGCGCGGCGAGCTCATTGAAATCGGCGGCGAGTTCCGCATTCCGGAGGTCATGTCCAAAAGCAACTCCATCCTGCGCGAGGTGGGCACCACCAACCGCACGCATCTTTCGGACTACGAAAAAGCCGTCGGTCCCGCGACCGGCGTCATTCTCAAGGTGCACACGAGCAACTACAAGATCATCGGCTTTACCGAGGACGTCGATCTGCTGCCGCTGGTGGCGCTGGGCAAGCGCCGCGGTGTTCCGGTTTACGACGATCTGGGCAGCGGCTGCCTTATCGATCTGGACGCCTACGGCCTGGCGCATGAACCGACCGTCCGCGAAGTGCTTGCCACCGACGTCGATGTCGTGACATTCAGCGGCGACAAGCTTTTGGGCGGGCCGCAGGCGGGCATCATCGTCGGGAAAAAGGAGGTGATCACCCGCATCAAAAAAAATCCCCTCAATCGCGCCCTGCGCATCGACAAATTCACGCTGGCCGCCCTGGAGGCGACACTGCTGCATTACCTGATTCCCGAAAACGCCCCCCGCACCCTGCGCGCGCTCAAGGCGCTGACGGAGCCGCTGGCGGACGTCAAAAAGCGGGCGCGCCGGCTTTTGGCGAAGCTGAAAAAAGCGGGCCTTCCCAACCTGGCGTATGACATGTACGAGGACGTGGCCGCCGCCGGCGGCGGATCACTTCCGACGGAGGATATTCCGACGGCGGTGGTGGCGGTCCGGCACGCCAAGATGACGGCCAGCCGAATGGAAGCGGCGCTGCGCCGCGCGCCCGTGCCGGTCATCGTCCGCGTGGATGAAAACGAAATCCTGATCGATCTGCGCACCGTCGCCGAAGATGAGTTTGACCTGGTCGTGGACGGCCTTGGCAGTCTTGCTGAAGCGTAATCTTGCCGCGCCCTCCACAGAGGCGCCCATGCGGCAAAGCGCGGCGGCCGGCTTCCTTGCCCTGCGGGAAAAGACCGGCTAAATGCCGCGGAACCCAAGTCACAGCCGATAGCGGAGCATGTCGTGTCGCTCGAAAATCAGGAACCTCGAGAGCTGTCTTTTCCGGTCGGTCCGGGCGAGGCGGGAGCAAGGCTTGACGTTTTTCTCGCGCAGGCGGACCCGTCATTTTCCCGCTCGCAGATCAGGTGCGCCATTGAGGAGGGCAGCGTGCGGGTGAACGGCAAGGAATCCAAGGCCAGCCGGCATTTGAAAGCCGGAGATGTCGTGACGCTCCAGGTGAAGCCGGCGGTGGAAACGGCGGCCGTACCGCAGGACATTCCTCTCGACATCGTGTACGAAGACGCGTCCGTTATCGTCGTCAACAAGCCGGCCGGCATGGTGGTGCATCCCGCGCCCGGCAATCCGGACCGGACGCTGGTAAACGCCCTGCTGTTCCACTGCCGCGATCTTTCCGGCATCGGCGGCGTCCTGCGCCCCGGCATCGTGCACCGCCTGGACAAGGAAACCTCCGGACTCATTGTCGCCGCCAAAACCGACGACGCCCACCGCAAGCTCTCCGCGCAGTTTGAAAAACATGACGTGCATAAAAAATATGCCGCGCTGGTCTGGGGCGACGTAAAAGGGGCCGGCGGCGAAAGCGTGTTGCCGGTGGGACGGCACCCGGTGGACCGCAAGAAAATGTCCACGAAGAGCCGCCGCGGCAAAGCCGCCCTGACGCTGTGGAAGGTCCGCGAACGCTTCGGTACGGCGACGCTGCTCGATGTTGAAATTCAAACCGGCCGGACGCACCAGATCCGCGTGCATCTGTCCGAGCGCGGTTGGCCGGTGATCGGCGACGCGGTTTACGGCGGCGCGCCGCGCCTGGCCGCCGTTCGCGACGCGGCGCTGCGGAAGGCGATCAAAAACCTCGGCCGGCACGCGCTGCACGCCGGGATGCTGTCCTTCCTGCATCCGCAAAGCGCCGAAAGAATGGTGTTTACGGCGCCCGTTCCGGAAGAGCTGGAAAATCTGCTCTGCCTGTTTCGCCGCTTTGCGCCGGGGCCGCCGGCAAATCCCGTTTACAAAACGGGCCGGATACGTTAAAAGATGAATCATGTTCGTCCTGGAGAAGAAAAAATCCATCGCCTACTTGCAGGCGCCGGCGCTCGCGGCCTGCGACTTTCTGGTTCACGCGTTCGGCACGCGGCTGGGGGGCGCCTCGCAGGAGGAGTACCAAAGCCTCAACATGAGCTTCCGTGAGGGAGACGAGGAATTTCGCGTCCTGGCCAACTGGAGCAAGCTTTCCGCGGCTTTCGAGATTCCGCTGGAAAATTTTCTGGTGCTCAATCAGGTCCACGGCGACGATATTTTCATGATCCCGCCGCACGGCGAGTACTTCACCTCGCGCGACGCCCTCAACTGCGACGCGATCGTCACCGACCGGACGGATGTGGCCATCTGCATCAAAACGGCGGACTGCGCGCCTGTCTTGCTGGCCGACCCCGTCCGGAAGGTCATCGCCGCCGTGCACGCCGGCTGGCGCGGGACTGCGCTCGGCATCACCGCCAAGGTCGCCCGCCTTATGCAGACGTCCTATCGCTCGGAGCCCGCGGACCTTCTGGCGGCCATCGGCCCGTCGATCGGAGACTGCTGCTACGAAGTGGATGCGGCGACGGCCGACGCCTTCAGCGGCCAGAAAAGCGACGCGATTTTGCGGCCGGGAAAAAAAGACGGCAAGTGGATGCTCGATCTGGTGGAGGCCAACCGCCGGCAGCTTCTGTGCTGCGGCCTTCCCGCCGCGAATATCGAGGCGGCCGGATTGTGCACCGTCTGCCATCCGGAAGCGTTTTTTTCGCATCGCGGCTCGGGCGGCGTCACCGGCCGCCAGGTTAATTTTGTGATGCTGCGGGGGACAACCCCGGGCCGGGCGTTTGTTCTGAAAGACGATTTTCAACGACTGCACTGACGCGGGCTTGTCCCGCAGGGAGGCGTTATGAATCTCAAGCCCCTGTTTGAACCCCGGACGCTGGCCGTGATCGGCGTGTCTGCCGCGAACGAGAGACATCCGGCCAACGTGATTTTCGAAAAAAACAACCACCGCTATCCCGTCGAGGTTTTCGGCGTCAATCCCAAGGGCGGCAAGCTGCACGACGAACCGCTCTTCGAGAGGATCGGAGACGTTCCCAAAAAAATTGACCTGGCCGTCATCGCGGCGCGCGCGGATTTCGTGCCGGACATTCTGGCGCAGTGCATCGACGCGGGTGTGAAATCGGCGGCCGTCATTTCCGGCGGCTTTTCCGAGGGCGGCCGCGCGGATTTGCAGGACCGGATGGTCGCCATCGCCCGGGAAGCGAAGTTTCCCTTCATCGGCCCCAACTGCCTGGGATTGTTTGTGCCGTTTCGCGTGGACACGTTTTTCCTGCCGATCGAGCGGATGATCAAGCCCAGTCCCGGCAACGTCGCCTTCATCAGTCAGAGCGGCGGCATTCTGGTCGATCAGATGATCAAGTTTACCCAGCAGGGCGTGGGCATGTCCAAGGCCGTGAGCATCGGCAACAAGGCGCTGGTGCGGGAAATCGATCTGCTGAAGTATCTGCTTTCCGATCCCGCGACGCGGGTCATCGCGTTTTACGTCGAAGGCTTCGGCGCGGGGGAAGGACGCGAATTCGTTCTGGCGGCGGACTGCTCGCCCAAACCCGTCATTCTGATGAAATCGGGGAAAAGCGAGGCGGGGCACCGCGCCGTTTCCAGCCACACCGCGTCGTTGGCCGGAGACTACGCCAGCTTTGCCGCGGCCATCGCGCAGCACAACATCATCGAGGCGGCCAACGAACAGGAACTGGTGTCTTTTTGCGAAGTGCTGAGCTCCTACACTCAGCCCATCGAAGGGAAAATCGGCATCATCACGGGCAGCGGCGGCCACGGCGCCATGGCGGTCGACGCCTGCGCGGCGGCGCATCTCACCGTGCCGGAATTTGCCGCCGAGCTGCAGAGCCGCCTGCGGGACGGGCTTACGGAAAATATCCGGTCCATCGCGTCCGTGGGGAATCCCGTGGACCTCACGGGCAGCGCCGTGGACGACGATTTCGTCGCCTGCGCCAAAATCCTGGCTGCGGCGCCGGAAGTGGACTGCCTCGTCGTGTTGCTTTTGCCCTATCTGCCGGGGGTCACGCTCGACATCGGCGTCCGGCTGAGCCAGGTGCAAAAGCAGTTCAAGAAACCGCTCGTGGCCTACGTTCCGCACGTGGAAAAATACAACATGATGATCGACGGATTCGAACTCAACGGCACGCCCGTATCGCCGTCCATCGAAGGCGCGGTGCTGATGGCCAAAGCCCTCTCGAGGAAGAAACCATGCTGAAAAAAGAAATTTCCGCCATCCTCAAAAAATCGGAATCGTGGGGCTGGGTGCTCGAACCCGACGCCCAGAAGATTTTTTCCCTCTACGGCTTTAAAATTCCCAAGTACGGGGTGGCGACGCGCGGCGAACAGGCGCTGGCGATCGCCCGCGCCATCGGCTATCCGGTCGCGGCGAAGATCGTGTCGCCGGCCATCGTTCACAAATCCGACGTCAAGGGCGTCGTCCTGAACATCCGCGACGACGCCGCGCTGCTTGCGACGCTCGCGCGGCTGCAAACGCTAGACGGTTTTGCCGGCATGCTCATCGCCGAAATGGTCAGGGGCCTGGAACTCATCATCGGCGCGAAAAACGACGTCCAGTTCGGCCCCATGATCCTGGTCGGCCTGGGCGGCGTCGGCGTGGAAATTTACAAGGACGTGTCGCTGCGCATGGCCCCGCTGAAATCCCGCGACGTCGACAACATGCTGGGGGAGCTTGCCGCGCGCAAGCTGCTTGCGGGCTATCGCGGCGCGGAGCCGGTCAACCTGGCCGCGCTCAAAAAGACGCTTCTGAGTTTCTCGCGGCTGATGATGGATTTGCAGGACCGGGTGGAGTCCGTCGATCTCAATCCCGTCATGTGCACCGCCAAATCCTGCACCGTCGTCGATTCCAGGATCATGCTGAAAAAGTAAATTGCGCGCGGGAGGGCGGTGCGGCCCGAAGTGCGCCCGGAGCCGGCTCCGGAGGCGAAGATCGCTTTAATTCTTCAAAATGAAGCGCGGGGCAGGCACATAAAGAAGTTTAAAAGGTTGCAGGCGTCTGACGCAATTGATTCAAATGATATGCCTGTTTCCGAAGGATGGACTTCGGTATAGATCCGGAATCAAAAAGGGCGGGCCGTTGCCGGTCCGCCCGTGGTTAAAGGTTTGTTCGAATGGTTGACACTTGATCGCCTTTTTCCCTGTTTATTCCCAGTGGAGCCGTCGGAGGTTCCGAAGATTGCAACATCCGCCGCCAGCGACATGGTTTTCCGGGTCAATCTTCCAGTCCGGAGAACCAGTGTTTTTCATTGTGCAGAACTCTACCACTACATATGGACGCTGTCAAGAAATTAAATACCATATGTCGTAGTCGGTGGGCCGAAGCGATCATTTGTCGCCGCCGCCGGTCTGTGTTAAGATAGCCCCGTTTTCCAATTCCTTTCAGGTTGAAAAAAAATGAACGCGAAACCCTGGGCAGCGCAGTATCCCGAGCATGTTCCGCAGGCGCTGGCGTATCCGCGGATACCGGTCTTCCGGTTTCTCACGGACACGGCGGCCGCGCATCCGGACGACGTGGCGATGACCTTCAACGATGTTTCCACGACGTACCGGGAACTAAACGACAAGGTCAACCGATTTGCCTCAGTCCTCGAGCAGGCGGGCGTCCGGAAGGGCGATCGGGTAGCCCTGATTCTGGTGAATTCGCCGACCTATGTGATCGCCTTTTTTGCCGTCCTCAAACTGGGCGCTCTGGCCGCCAATCTGAGCGTCGGCATCGCGGGGGAGGAACTGGCCTCCTGCCTGCAAAACGCGGGCGCCCGGGTGGTGGTGACGTTGGACGTGTTTGCCCAGAACCTTTACCGGATCATCCGCCAAACCGGCGTGAGAACGGTGATTGTCCATTCGGTCTTCGGCCTCGAAAAAAAAATCGACACAAGTTCGGAATTGCCGACCGTTCAGATTTTCAACGATCTTCTGGCGGCGGTCGACCGGGCGGGTGAACCGCAAATCGACGTTTTACCCGAAGACGCGGCGGTGCTCCAGTACACCAGCGGCTCGACGGGAACGCCCAAGGCGGCGACGCTCACCCACGCCAATATGGTCGCGAGCGTTTTGCAGACCGACGCCTGGATCGGCATTGACAACGCCGGCAACGCGGCCGTCATGTGCCTGATTCCCTTTTTCCATGTCTTCGGCCTCTTGTCCTGTCTGTGCGTCTGCGTGCATAAAGGCTACCGGATGATTCTTCTGCCGCGGATGGATCTGCTGGACGTTTTGTCTCTCACCCGTCTGCTCGAGACGTACCGGCCCATCTTTTTTCCGGCGGTTCCCAGCCTGTGGAACGCGCTTTTGTCCTTTCCCGAAGAAAAAATTAAAGGGCCGCTCGGTTCGCTGCAGGTGGCAATTTGCGGGGGCGGACCCTTTCCCAAAACGGTGCACGAGCGGTTTACGGCGCTCACCGGCCGCAGGATGATGGAGGCCTACGGGCTTTCCGAGGCGTGTTCGGCGACGCACATAACGCCTTATCCCGCAGGCGGGCCGGCCGGATCGATCGGTTTGCCGCTGCCTGATACGGACGCGAAGATTGTGGATCTGGAAACGGGAAAGCGGGAATGCGCCGCAGACGAAGTGGGCGAACTGGTCGTACGGGGGCCGCAAATCATGCGCGGCTACTGGAATAATGGAGAGCTCACCGCCGGGGCGCTCCGGGGCGGCTGGTTTTACACCGGCGACATGGCCCGGATGGACAAGGAAGGATTTTTTTACATCGTAGACCGCAAGGACGATCTGATCATCTCCCACGGATTCAACGTTTATCCGGGACAGGTGGAAGAGGTTCTGAAAAGGCATCCCGCCGTGAAAGACGCGGCCGTCATCGGCGTTTCGGACCGCAGCCGGGGCCAGGCGGTGGTCGCCGTGGTCGCGCTTGCGGAAGGCGGCCGGGCGGACGCGGCGGAAATTTTGAAGTATTGTGGGAAAAACATGCCCGACTACCGGGTTCCCAAAAGCATTGTCTTTCGCGAGGTCATTCCGCGCGATCCGGCCGGCAAGCTCCTGCGGCGCGCGCTGAAGGCGGAAGTGAAAAACGCCTGAGGCCGAAAAACGCTGCATTTCCCTGTTGACAGCCTCTTCGTTCGGTATTACGACGTCAACAGAAAACAATGCCGGTTCCGGCGGATCTGACGCGCCCACAGCGGGGCGCCGGCCATCGCCGATTGAACGGGGAAGCATTTCAAAAAAGAGGAGCGATCAGAATGATTGTCGTTACGGGCGGCGCTGGATTCATCGGCAGCGCCTTTGTGTGGAAGCTCAACCGGGAAGGCGTGGACGATATCGTCATCGTCGACCATCTGGGGACGTCGGACAAATGGAAAAATCTGGTGAACCTGCGGTTTGCCGACTACATTCATAAAGACGAATTTTATACCATGGTCTGCGACGACGATGTGCCGTTCGACGTCCGCGCCGTGGTGCACATGGGCGCCTGCTCCTCGACGACCGAGCGGGACGCGGATTACCTGTGGGAAAACAATTTTCTCTACACGCGCACGCTGGCCGAATGGGCGCTCGACCACGAGGTCCGTTTCCTTTACGCCAGCTCCGCCGCAACTTACGGAGACGGGACGCAAGGCTTTTCCGATGACCATGCCGGCATTGCCGCGCTGCGGCCGATCAACATGTACGGCTACTCCAAGCAGGCATTCGACCTGTGGGCGCTGAGGCAAAAGCTTGCCGACCGGATGGCGGGGATCAAGTTTTTCAATGTTTTCGGCCCCAACGAATACCACAAGGGCGACATGACCAGCGTCATCTTCAAGGCCTTCCACCAGATTCGGGAAACGGGGCGGGTTCGGTTGTTCAAATCCTACCGGCCCGAGTACGCCGACGGCAGCCAGCTGCGGGATTTCGTGTATGTCAAAGACTGCGTGAACGCGCTGTGGTGGCTTTTGCAGCATCCGAAGATAAACGGCATTTTCAACCTCGGCACGGGCAAGGCCCGCACCTGGAACGACCTGATCAAGGCGGTCTTTGCCGCCATGAATCTTGCGCCAAATATCGAATACATCGAGATGCCCGAAGGATTGCGCAATCAGTACCAGTATTTTACTGAGGCGGAGATGACCAAGCTCAAAAAGGCCGGCTGCCCGGCGGATTTTTCCGCGCTGGAGGATTCCGTCCGCGATTACGTGACAAACTATCTGCAGAAGGCCGATCCGCACATGGGGGAATAAAATGAAAAGAGACATTATCTGCATCATCCCCGCGCGCTATGAATCGAGCCGGTTTCCCGGCAAGCCCCTGGCTGATCTGCTGGGAAAACCGATGATCCAGCACGTGTATGAAAGGGTCGCGCAGGCCAAAGCCATTCCCTATGTCGCGGTGGCGACAGACGATGAAAGAATTTACAATGCTGTGAAAGCGTTCGGCGGATACGCGATTATGACGGCCGCGACGCACCGCTCCGGTACGGACCGGATTGCCGAAGCCGTCCGGTCGCTCAATCTTTCTCCGGCGGCGATCGTCGTCAATATTCAGGGCGATCAGCCCATCTTCGAGCCGGCGCAGGTCGATGAAGTGATCGCGCCGCTCGTCGCCGATCCCGCAGCGGTCATGTCCACGCTTGTCTATAAAATCGTTTTGCCGGAAGAAATTTCGCACCCGCACGCGGTCAAGGTGGTGTGTGACACTGAAGGCAACGCCCTGTATTTTTCTCGGGCAACCATTCCTTTCGTGCGCGATAAAAAGCTTGTGGCCGATTATTACAAGCACCACGGCATTTACGCGTACCGCCGGGATTTTCTCGACACCTTCACAAAATTACCCGAGGGCAAGCTGGAAAAACTCGAGGCGCTTGAGCAGCTGCGCGCTCTGGAATACGGCTACAAAATCAAAGTCGTCATCACCCCGCACGATTCCGTGGAAGTGGACAACGCCGAGGAGCTCGACCGCGTGCGCCGGATCCTCCTGGAAGGACGCTCCACCCCGTAGACGCGTCTCCCAGCCCCCGATTTACTTCCGTTCTTCCGTCAATTGCCCTTTCAACAGGCGAAACGTTCTTGCGGTCCGTGTTTTGGGACAGCAGGAGGGATCCTTCGGTCCGTGGGTGTCGTAATCGACCAGGATTTTTCCAGACCGGATCCGCAGGGCATGAATTTTTATCCGGTCGCCCAGCACGATGGAATTGCTCTGGCGGATCGTCGGGTCCGAGGGCTTTGTGTAGAGCGCGGTCAGTTCAAAAAAACTGCCGCTGCCCATGGGAGAGGCGGCCAGGACCACGGCGGCGTCGTTTAGACGGTCTTTGTTCAGGTCTCCCACGCAATACTTCATCAGCCGAACGCTCAGAAAATCCTCGGGCGTTTTTCCCGTCTGAAAAAAACCGTTTTTCAACGGCGCCTGCCTTTTGGCAAACGCCAGGTCGTAGCGGTAATTTTTCAGTGTCCCGGCCGCGACGCCGGATCCGGCGTCCGCCCGCGCCGCACAAAAAACCAGCGACAGCAGACAGCCCAAACACAGCAGCGCGCAAAACGTCCGCTGCTCATTCGACGGAGGCGATGCAGACATAAGCGCTTTCCATGGATCCGTAACGGCGCGGGTAAACGGAATAAAAGACGACGCTTTTCCGGACATTCGGCTGGAGCAGGCCGTAGTCGCCGCCGACGATGCCGGCAAGGTGATACCAGGGTCCGGACCGGCTCATCCGGTCGATGTACAAAATGGCGTTGTCTGCCGCCTGCGACTGGACCCACGCCGTCATTTCCCTTTGGGGCGGCAGCGCATAGTCTTCCGGTTTCATGGCCTGATATTTTTGCAGATCTTCTTTGAGCCGGGCCAGAGTCGCTTCGAGCGCCGGCAGATCCCCGGCCGCCACCTGTCCGCTTTTGCGCAGATCGATCCATCCCGCGTAGCGGCGGATTTCCAGCGCGATGGCGGTCTGCGTCGCGGCCAGGCAGGCTTTTTGGACGGTGGTCTGTTCCTCGCAGACGCTTTTGCAGGCCGCGAGGCTTTCAAACGGATCTTCGCCGCCGCAGCCGCCGTAGCTGAATTCCCGGCAGGTATTCGTTTTCGGGTCGTAGTAGGCGCGCCGAAAGTTCGCCTTGCATTGTCCGGGATCGGGCGTCAACCGGCAGCGGCGTTTGAGATCGACGGTTTCCTTCTTTTCATCGCTGAGGAGCCGGTTCAGATAAACAGCCGCCTCCCGATGACCGTTATACAGGCAAAAATCCACATCCGCGGCGGAAGGCCTCAGCCCCTTTTGGGCGAGTAAACGCACAATGCCCATCGCGCCGGATTCGCAAACCGCCTGAAAAGTGACGCGCTGCGGATCGGCGCCCGCGGCGAGAAGCGCGCTCACAATATCTTCGTATCCCCGGCGCGCCGCTTCATGGAGCGCTTTGTCGTCGGTGCGGACGCCGTTTTGCAGGAGGATAAGAGCCGCGTCTTTTTTCCCGCGGGCCAGGGCGTCGTTCAACAGGGCCGCGCTCCGGGGATTTTGCAGGTCGAAGCCCTTCCGGATAAACAGCTTTACCACCGGCACGGCTTTTGCCGCGTCATCCCAGTAAACGATGCTGGCCAGCGGAGACCGGCCTTCCTTGTCGGCCCGGTTGACGTCCGCGCCGTTTTCCACCAAGAGCGAAACGGCTTCAAAGGCAAAATAGCTCATCGCTTCGTGCAGGGGCGTTCTTCCGTCCGCGTCCGCGGCGTTGACCGTCGCGCCTTTTTGAAGCAGGAGCGCGACGTTTCCCGCGTCGTTGCGAAACGCGGCGTAGTGCAGGAGAGTTTTTCCGCCGGCAAAGCGGGTGTTTGCGTCTTTTTGCGACAGGATGAACTTTTCCATCCGCCCGGGATCGGCCGAGATTTTTTCCACCTCCGGGCGTGTGTCGCGGAAAAAATCGTCAAGCAGCCGGTCGCTCGCGGCTGCAACCGATGCGACCGCCAGTAAAAGAACGAAAACGATCCCGTTTACCAAAAGCATTTTTTTCTTCATGCGTAAGCTCTCCTTCCTGCGGGCGGCGCGAGCGTCACCCTTTCTGCTCCTCATTTTAAAATGAGACGCAGGGGCACGGTCGGCACAAATTCGCCGGGCGTGGCCTTGACCCGCGTTTTAAAAGGCTCGCAGCCGTCGGCCGTGATCGTCAGATCATAGTCTCCCGCCTGCAGATCAAAAAAGGCGAAGTAGTTTTTATAGGCGAAATCCCGGGACGCGAGGAAGGCGGCCAGAACTTCCCGGTCCGTCATCTTCTCGACGGGAGCCAGAATCCGGGAAACGCCCGGTCCCGTTAAAGCAATCGAGCGGATCTTCACCTTTTCCGGCAATTCCTTGTAAAAGCCCCAGAAACTGTCGACCGCGGCCGTCGTCGCGTACATGAGATTGGCCACCATACCCCGTGGAATGAGCGTAAACCGCGCATCGGTAATCTGGCCGGCCTTGACGTCCAGCGTGATGTGGTCCGGAAGCGTTTTAAAACCGAGCGCGACGAGGCTGACATCGTACGTTTTCGGGACAATCGGCCCCGTTTCCTGCCGGGACACAAAAGGATTGATCTTCAGTTGTTTTTCCTTTTCCTGTGTACCGGAAGGCGCCAGGACCAGCGACATCTGGGAAGGAATTTTCGTACCCGGCGGATCGAAGGCGTGTTCAATGTTCAGATAGCCCCGAGAGCGGACGTACGTTTTGTCCTTGTGCGTTTCGGTGCCGGCCAGAACGGCGTTAAAGTGCTTTATCATTTCCGGGCTGGACAGAATGCTGACGTGGTCTTCGTTGAGCCCGGTCACTTTCAGGGCGTCGGCCTGCGCCCGCGGGTCCAGCATGCTTTCGAGCGTGACGGTATTGTCGTTGTTGGGGCGGAAAAGACTGCCGCCCCCCTTATGGCCGAAAAACAAATAGTAACGGATCGACGAATCGAGTTTTTTGGCAAAGAGGCGTTGAATGTACGGGCTTTGCGGTTCCACGTCTTTCCAGCTGGGAATCACCGCAGGCGAGCTTTCCACGCCCGATTTCGCCCGCGGCTCGCCGCCCCAGGGCGTGGAGATCGACACGAAAAGTTTAACGGACTCGGTGAAGTTGCTGTCTTCGAGAAGGGTGGCGCGGGAAACAAGCCCTCCCATGCTGTGCGCGACTACATACAGCGTTTCGAATTCAAACTTCCGGTGTAGTTCATAGAGCTTTGTCTGCAGGAGAAAATAAACGGTATCGAGTCTTGCGCCGGAGGGATAATAAAAGATCCAGGGCTGATAGCGGGAGCGGTCCAGCTGATGAATGAAATAACGCCAGTCCTGGGGTGAACCGGCGGCGCCGTGCACGAACAGGATCGGGATTTTCTTTGCGTCGTAGGGTTCCAGAAAGCCGATGTTGCAGCCGGTTTTTTTGAAAAACTCCAGGGGAGCCCAGAAGCCGCTCAGTCCGTTTTCTGCCGAAAAGACCGGATCGTTGAGCGCAATGAGAGCGCCGGCCGATGTCGGAGGCTTCCTTTTGCCGCCGGAAAATTGGGCCAGCGGACGGGTCAGAAAGGAAGCCGGCTTCCGGATTTGTTCTGCCAGAATGATATCCAGGCCAAAGACCGCTCCTCCCATCTGCGTTTTTATTTTATCGGGTTTTCCGTAGAATCCCATCCATTCGCTCCGGTCGGGAGAAAGGGAGGCGTTGCCGTCTTCAAACGCGAAAATTTCATACCGGCCTTCCTGGACCAGCAATTCGTATTGTCCCGGTTCCGCGAGTACGGCGTAATCGGCAATTTTGATCACCCCGTCCGTGTTGCTGTAGGCGACGACAATAATTGGCTTTTGAAGCGGCGACTTGCTGATGACCTCGCCGAAAAGTAGGCAGGAATCCTGGGAGATTTTGACATCTTCCCGCAGTTTGAGCAGAGCGCAGCCGCCCAGACTCGTCAGGATCAGGAAACAGATAATCAAGGCAACGGTCTTTTTCATAAACATCCTCCCGGCGGGAATGGTTCAGGACAATAACCATATTGCATTATTCTCCGTCATCTGCTTAAAAAAGCAGTGTCAAGCTACCAGAAGCTAAGCCGGGATTCAATATGAAAAGACGGGGGGCTTCCGTCCGCGGAGCTCTCCCTCCAGAGAGGAGTCAAGATGATGGGACGGACAGGACGGTCATCCGGATGCTGGTCGGCGGGTCTTTTGCTGGCGGCGCTGGTGTGCGCGGCGGTTGCGGCCGCGGCGGAACCGGATCTTGAAAAGCGTCTGGCCGCGTGCGCCGGCCTTGGCGATCCGGCCGAGCGCCTGCGCTGTTATGACGGTCTGGCGGCCGGGCAGGCCCCGCCGGCCGATGGAAAGACTGAACATGTCTCGACAGAGCCGCCCGGAGGCGAAACCGCGGCGGAAAAAAGCGCCGAGCCGTCCGTTATGACCCGGCACTGGGATTTGGATCCGGCAAACCGCCGGCGTTCCTTTGTGCTGCGGCCTTACCGGATGAATTATTTTCTGCCGGTGGCCTACAACGCGTCGCCCAATGACGAAACGAACCTGGAATACGATCCGGCGGCGAAGGCGCAGTTTAACGAGGCGAAGTTTCAGCTGAGCTTCAAGGCCAAGGTGTGGGAAGACGTATTTCAGGAGCCGCTTTCGGGTGTGTACGACAGCATCAAGGTCGTGAAGGGCATCGATGTCTGGGTCACCTATACACAGCTCAGCTTCTGGCAGCTTTACAATTCCGCCTTTTCCTCGCCGTTTCGGGACACGAACTACGAGCCGGAACTGCTCGTCAACCTGCGCACCGATTACGAGCTTCTGGGATTTAAGGGCCGCTATGTCCAGGTCGGCTTCAACCACCAGTCCAACGGCCGTTCGCGGCCCCTCTCCCGGAGCTGGAACCGCATCGTGGCCAACATCGGCCTGGAGAGAAAAAATCTCGGTGTGCAGCTCAAAACCTGGTACCGCCTGCCCGAAGATGCGGAAAAGGACGATAATCCCGATCTCACCCGCTATATGGGTTACGGCGAACTGTGGGTGACCTGGATCTGGGAAAAGCAGCGCTTTGCCCTCATGCTGCGCAACAACTTAAGGCAAAACAACCTGGGCGCCGTGCAGGTGGACTGGAGCATTCCGCCGCTTGCGCTGGGGCGCCTGCTTTTCGGTTCTTTCGTGCCGAAGGAAACACTCGAGAAATACCTGACGGACAAGGTCAGTTTTTACCTTCAGTATTTCAACGGCTACGGCGAAGGGCTGATGGATTACAATAAAAGCGTCAACCGCATCAGCGCCGGTTTGATGCTGGCGGAATGGAACTGACGGCGGCGAGGATCAGGGAAAACAGACATGAAAGAAGTCCTGCAAACCACCGGTTCCCGGTGCGTGGAAAGCTCCGCGGGCTGGAAAGTCGATATTTTGTCCAGCGATGCCCTGGTCTACGCGGAAGAGGGCAAAAGTATCCGTCTCGAACTGGAAGACCGGCCGGATGCGCAAGACGAGCTGGAATGGATTCTCTATACGCCGGAGCGCTGGTCCTGGCGGGAAGAGGACGAACCGCTCACGCAGGAAAAGATTTCCGATATTTTAAACCGGATCGAGCTTGCCTTCTGGAAGCTCGATTTGAAAATGAAAGAAATCGTCTGAAAGAAAAACGGGGAACGGCCGGCGCGTGCCGGCCGTTCCATCCGCTGTGCCGCTAATCCTTGAAGACCGCCCCTGTGGAAGCGGAAGTAACCATTTTCGCGTAGCGCGCCAGATACCCCGTGGTGATGGCCGGCGTCCAGGGCTTGAGCGCCTTGCGGCGTTTCTCCAATTCCGCTTCGTCCACCTTCAGCGTCAGCTTCTTGGCCGGAATGTCGACGGCGATAATGTCGCCTTCCTTCACCAGCGCAATCGGACCGCCTTCCGCCGCTTCCGGGGAAATATGGCCGATGGCCGCGCCCTGCGTGCCGCCGCTGAAGCGCCCGTCGGTTAAAAGCGCCACGGACTTGTCGAGCCCCATGCCGACGATCGCCGACGTAGGGGAGAGCATTTCGCGCATGCCGGGACCGCCTTTCGGCCCTTCGTAGCGGATGACGACGATGTCGCCCGATTTGATCCTTCCGCCCATAATAGCGGCGATGGCCTTGTCTTCGGAGTCGAAGACGCGGGCCTTGCCTTCGTTCACCTGCATGGCGGCGGCGACCGCGGACTGTTTCACCACCGCTCCGTCCGGTGCGAGGTTGCCGCGCAAAACGGCGATTCCGCCCTGCGGCGAATAGGGGCGGTCAAGCGGCCGGATAACATCCTCGTTTAGAACCCGGGCGGTTTTAAGATTGGCGCCCACGTTCTTTCCGGTTACCGTCAGGCACTTCTCGTTGATGACGCCCAGTTTGGCGATCGTTTTCATGACGGCCTGGATGCCGCCGGCCGCGTCGAGATCCTCGATGTGATGCGCTCCGGCGGGGCTGAGCTTGCAGATGTTGGCCGTCTTTTCGCTGATTTTGTTGAACAGATTCAGATCCAGCGTGATGCCTGCCTCGTGGGCGACGGCCGGAATGTGCAAAACGGTGTTTGTGGAGCAGCCCAGCGCCATGTCGACGGCGATGGCGTTTTGAAAAGCGGGCAGAGTCGCGATGTCGCGCGGTTTCACATTCTTTTTGAGCAGTTCCATAATTTTCATGCCCGCCTGTTTGGCCAGGCGGTGCCGCGCGGCGAATACCGCGGGAATCGTGCCGTTCCCGGGCAGTCCCAGCCCCAGCGCCTCCGTGACGCAGTTCATGGAATTGGCCGTGTACATGCCGGAGCAGGACCCGCAGCCGGGGCAGGCGCAGTCTTCCAGTTGCTGCAATTCCGCGGCGGTCATTTTTTTGGCCTTTACCGCGCCGACGCCTTCAAACACGGTGATGAGATCCGCCGGCCGGTTTTGAAACCGGCCGGCCAGCATCGGTCCGCCGCTGATGAAAATGGCGGGAACATTGAGCCGGAGCGCCGCCATGAGCATGCCGGGAACGATCTTGTCGCAGTTGGGAATGAAGACGAGCGCGTCGAAGGGATGGGCCGTCGCCATGATTTCGATGGAATCGGCGATCAGCTCGCGGCTGGCCAGCGAATATTTCATTCCGGCGTGGTTCATGGCGATGCCGTCGCAGACGCCGATGACGGGAAATTCCACCGGCGTCCCGCCCGCCAGCCGGATGCCCGCTTTGACATCCTGGGCGATGAGATCCAGGTAGATGTGGCCGGGAATGATTTCGTTGGCCGAGTTGACGACGCCGATAAGCGGGCGCTCCAGTTCTTCATCGGTATAGCCCATCGCCTTGAAGAGGGAACGGTGCGGCGCCCGCTCCAGTCCTTTTTTCATAAGATCGCTTCGCATGTTGGTTCTCCTGTATTGTGCAGGGAACGGCCGCGGCCGTTCCCTGGCGGATGGATTACTTCTTTCTCTTCTCCGGTCGCAGGGCCCTCACGGCCGCGCCGGCCTGCCACATTTCGGAATTGCGCATTTCCGTAAGTTCCGCGTTGAGTTTCTCCTTGTAATCCGGAGCGCTGTTGACGCGCAGAACGACTTCCGTTTCCTTGCCGGCGGCTACGGAATTGTAAAGCTCCGCAAAAACCGGTTCCACCGCCTTGCGGAATTTATGCCGCCAGTCGAGCGCGCCGCGCTGGGCCGTCGCCGAGCAGTTGGCGTACATCCAGTCCATGCCGTTTTCACCGACCAGGCGGATCAGGCTCTGCGTGAGCTCCTCCACCGTTTCGTTGAAGGCCTCGCTCGGCGTATGGCCGTGGCGGCGCAGTTCGGCGTACTGTGCTTCCATGATGCCCGCCAGCGCGCCCATCAGCACGCCGCGTTCGCCGGTGAGGTCGCTGTAGACTTCCATCTGGAACGTCGTCGGAAAGAGGAAGCCCGATCCGATGGCGATGCCGAGCGCCAGAGTGCGCTCCATCGCGCGGCCGGTTGCATCCTGGTGCACGGCAAAACTGGAGTTGATGCCGCTGCCGTCGAGGAAATTCCGCCGGACGGACGTTCCGGAGCCTTTCGGCGCGACCATGATCACGTCGACGAAGTCCGGCGGGACAACGCCCGTCTGATCCTTGTAAACAATGGAAAAACCGTGCGAAAAGTAAAGCGCGTCTCCTTTTTTCAGATGCGGTTTGACTTTGGGCCACAGGATCATCTGCGCCGCGTCCGAAACCAGATACTGAATGATGGTGGCTTTCTCCACCGCTTCTTCGATCGGGAAGAGCGTCCGGCCGGGAACCCAGCCGTCGGCGATGGCCTTGTCCCAGTAAGGCTTGTCTTCGGGAGACTGACCGATGATGACGCTGACCCCGTTGTCTTTCATGTTAAAGGCCTGTGCGGGACCCTGCACGCCGTATCCCAGAACGGCGATCACTTCGTTTTTAAGCACCTCCTGCGCTTTTTTCACCGGAAATTCTTCCGAGGTCACCACGTCTTCGACTGTGCCGCCAAAATTGATTTTTGCCATAAAACCCCCTGTTATAAAATTTTAGAATTGTTGTTTCGTGTTGCTGTTAGTCTTCAAGTTTCAAGGCCACCAGACCCGTCCGGGTAATGTCGGCCATGCCGAACGGTTCCAGACGCGCCAGGGCAAAGTCGATCTGCGTTTTGTCGCCCGTGATTTCAATGATCACAAACGTGTCTCCCGACAAAATGACTTTCCATTTGTTGGCGTCGATGGCGTCTTTAACGGCCTCGGTATTCTGCGCCGTCCGGTTCAGCCGCACCAGCACCATCTCGCGATGGAGGGATTCGACGTTGGTCAGGTCGTCGACGGATATGACGTCGACGAGCCGCTGGAGTTGATTTTCAATCCGGGTGACGGTGGCCTGCGACCCGCTGGTGGTCATCACGATTTTCGAGATGTCCTTTTGCGTGGTCGTGTTCACGCAAAGGCTGTCGATGTTATAGCCCTTGCCGCCCAGTGTTCCGGCAATCCTGGCCAGCACATCAGGTTTATTGTACACCAGGATCGAAATAATATGGTCTTTTTTTTCCATTTTTTGTTGCCCTCTCCGTTATCGGTATTTTAAAACTGACGGCTCAGTTGATCATTTCCCGGGTGCCCAGGGCCATCTGGCTGATCGATTCGCCCGGATGGACCATGGGATAAACGCATTCCTCGCGCGACACGCGGAAATCCATCAGCACGGGTTTATCCATGGCCAGCCCCTGCCGCAAAACGTCTTCCACTTCGCCCGGCTTTGTCGCGCGCAGGCCGGCGACGCCGAACGCCTCCGCGAGCTTCACGAAATCCGGCGCATAGGTCATGTCGGTATGCGAATAGCGTTTCTCGTAAAAGAGCTCCTGCCATTGGCGCACCATGCCCAGGTAGCCGTTGTTGAGCAAAACCACCTTGACGGCGATGTTGTACTGGGCGGCGGTGGCGAGCTCCTGGATGTTCATCTGGATGCTGCCGTCGCCGGCGATGTCGACGACCTGCCGGTCGGGGAAGGCGCTTTTGACGCCGATGGCCGCCGGCAGTCCAAACCCCATCGTGCCCAGGCCGCCGGAGGTAATGAAGGAGTTGGGCCGGTCGAATCCGAAGAACTGCGCTGTCCACATCTGGTTCTGGCCGACCTCGGTCGTGATGAGAGCGTCGCCCCCGGTGAGATTGGACAAGGTTTGTATGACGAACTGCGGTTTGATGATTTCGCCGTTCTGGCAGTAGGTCAGCGGCGCCTTTTCCCGCCATTCGTCGATTTCGGCAAGCCAGTCCCGGCGCGCCGCACTTTCCGGTTCGTAGTGGTGCTCTTCCAGGAAGCGCAGCAGATCCGCAAGAGCGGCTTTGGTGTCGCCGATGATCGGCAGATCGACGGTCACGTTCTTGTTGATGGAAGACGGATCGATGTCGATATGGACGATTTTCGCGTTGGCCGCGAATGTGTCGATCGTGCCGGTCACACGGTCGTCGAAGCGAACCCCTACCGCCAGCAGCAGGTCGCATGTGCTGACAGCCATGTTGGCGTAGTAGGTGCCGTGCATGCCCAGCATGCCCAGCCACAGCGAATCGCTCGCCGGAAAGGATCCCAGCCCCATGAGCGTGCCGGTGACGGGAATCCGGTAGCGTCGCGCCAGACGGGTCAGCTCCTCTGCGGCCCGGCCGAGGATGACGCCGCCGCCCGTCATGATCAGGGGCTTTTGCGCCCGGGCGAGCATTTCCAGGACGTTGGCCATTTTCTTGGGCGCCGGCTTGTAGACGGCTTCGTGGTTGCGAATCCGGACGGCCGCCGGATCGTAATCGATTTGCGCGGCCATGATGTTCTTGGGCAGATCCACCAGCACTGGCCCCGGCCGGCCGGAGCGGGCGATATGAAAGGCTTCCTTGATCGTCGCCGCCAGTTCCTCGATGGTACGCACCAGGAAATTATGCTTGGTACAGGGGCGCGTGATGCCGGTGATGTCGCATTCCTGGAAGGCGTCGTTGCCGATCAGTCCCGTGGGCACCTGCCCGGTGAAAACCACGAGCGGAATGGAGTCCATGTTGGCCGTGGCAATGCCGGTGACGGTATTGGTGGCGCCGGGACCGGAGGTGACCAGACACACGCCGACCTTGCCGGTGGCGCGGGCGTAGCCGTCGGCGGCATGGACCGCGCCCTGCTCGTGCCGGACCAGAATATGCCGGAAATCGCTTTTATAGAGCTCGTCGTAAATATCGAGAACCGCTCCGCCCGGATACCCGAAAATAATTTCCACTTTTTCTTCTTTGAGCACTTCCAAGAGAACCTGTGTGCCTTTGAGTTTCATGTGACGCCTCCATCTTTTAGCAAGATCCAAATACCTTCAAAAACAGGAAAGCCGCGATTTCTTTTTTCAGGGAAAAGGCGGCTTTGCGTTTCAAAAACAAAGCCGCGGGTTTTCGGGGCCCGCGGCTGTCATCTTTTTATGTTTTCTGGAAAGACTTAACCGGCAGGCCCCCTGCGTACGACTACTACGCCGAGCAATCTTACGATGGCCGGGTTAAGAATTCTGCCGATGTCCAAATTTTTCCGAAGCATAGTAACTTCCTTATCAGTTGATGCTCTTTTAGCGAAAAAGAAACCGCTTGTCAAGAGCGATTCTCGGCGCGGCTGGTTTTTACCGAAACAGCTCTGCGGCTGAATCCCCCGCCTCCTGGGGCGCGTCGGACGGCAGGGCGTTATCGAGAAAACATTCAAAAAGAGTACCCGGCCCCGCGCCCGACGCCGGCAGTCCGGTTCTGGAATCGACCTTGACGAAGACGATGCCTTCCGGGACGGGGAAACTTTCCACCGGCTTGCCCTGCAGCGCCTTTTCCATGAAGTACAACCAGATGGGGGCGGCGGCCCGCCCGCCGACTTCCTGCCGTCCCAGCGATTTTTCCTGGTCGAAGCCGACCCAGACGCCGGTGATGAGCGAAGGCGTGAAACCGAGAAACCACGCATCCCGGATGTCGTTGGTCGTCCCCGTTTTCCCGGCGACCGGGCGGCCGATGCTCTTGACCCGGCGGCCCGTGCCGCTTTCGACGACGTCCTGCATGACGTAGGTGGTCATAAAGGCGATGCGGGGATCGATGACCTGCTCCGCCTGCGGCTTGGTCTCTTCAAAAACATTACCCGTCCGGTCGACGATCTTGCGGATGAAGTAAGGAGCGACCTTTTTCCCGCCGTTGGCCAGCACGCCGTAGGCGCGAACCAGCTCCTGCAGCGTCACGCCCGATGATCCCAGCGCCAGGGACAGGTTTCTTGACAGGGGCGATTCGATGCCCATGTTGGCGGCGTAGGAGGTAGCGTAATCGATGCCGATGTCCTGGAGGATCTTCACGGTGACGACGTTGCGCGACTGGACCAGGGCGGTTCGCATGGTGATCGGTCCTAAAAATTTTTCGTCAAAATTTTTCGGTTTCCACAGGCCGTCCTCCTGCGACGGATCTTCGAACACAATCGGCGAGTCCACGAACCGGGTGGAGGGATTCAGGCCTTTGTCAAAGGCCGCCGTGTAAATGAGCGGCTTGAAGGCCGATCCGGGCTGACGGCGCGACTGGATGGCCCGGTTGAATTCGCTTTTCGCGAAATCGCGGCCGCCGACGAGCGCGCGGATGGCGCCGGTCCCGGTGTCCATGCAGTACAGGGCGCCCTGCACCAGGCCCGCTTCGTACTTGTTGCGCGTTTCCACTTCCGTAAGTCCCTTGACCACGGCGTCGCGCGCGGCTTTCTGCAGCGAAAGGTTGAGGGTGGTGTAAATGGTCAATCCTTCCTTGTAAAGGATGTCCCCGCCGTATTTTTCCTGGACGTAACGGCGGACATGTTCCACAAAATAGGCCGCGACCTTGTCCTTGGGCTTCATGGGCCGCAGGTTGAGCGGCTCGGCGGCGGCCTGCTGCATCTGTTCGGGCGTGATGAAGCCCTCCTCCATCATCCGCGTTAAGACATAAATCTGCCTTTGCTTGGCGCGGTCGAAGTAGAGAAACGGCGAATAGGTGGTGGGCGCCTTCGGCAGCCCCGCCAAAAGCGCCGCTTCCGGCAGCGTCAGATCCTTGGCGCTTTTGCCGAAGTATCCGGTCGACGCCGATTCGATGCCGTATGTGCCGTGACCCAGGTAAATCTGGTTCAGATACAGGTTCAGGATTTCGTCTTTGGTCAGGTATTTGTCGATCCGGTAGGAGAGAATGGCCTCCTTGAACTTCCGGACATACTTCCGCTCCGGCGTGAGATACATCAGTTTAGCGACCTGCTGCGTGATGGTGCTGCCGCCCTGGACGATCTTTCCTGCTTCCACGTTTTTGAACATGGCGCGGAAAATGCTCTGGATATCGAAGCCCTTGTGCTGGTAAAAACGGGAATCTTCCGCCGCGACGAACGCGTACTGCGCGATCTTCGGGACATCGGCGATTTTGATCATCTTCCGGTCTTCCAGGAAAAATTCGTCGATCAGTTCGTCGTTTTCATCGAGTACGCGCGAGGCAATGCTCGGCCGGTAGTCCTTGAGCGCGTCGATGCCCGGCAGATCCAGCGTGAGGATGTAATACACGGCGGTTCCGCCGACGGTGACGAGCAGAATGACAAAAAAAACGATGAAGAAAATTTTCAGGAGCCAAAAAAGCCGAACGGCTTCCCCCGGGGAGTCCTTCCTGTTTTTACGTTGCGCCATTGTGCGATTCCTATTCTTCCTGTTCTTCAACGGTGGGTCCCGGCGCCGTCTTTTTCTTTCCCGCGAACTTCGCCACGAAGATGCTTACTTCGTAGAGAACGAGCAGCGGAACCGCCATGAGGACCTGGCTTAGCGCGTCCGGAGAAGGCGTGAGAATGGCGGCGGCGATAAACATCATCAGAATAGCGTACTTCCTGTACTTGGACAGCATTTTGTCGGTGACGATGCCCAGCTTGGCCAGAAAGAAAATGAGCACGGGCAGCTGGAAGGACAAACCGAATCCCAGCAGGAATTTGATGAAGAGGGAGAGGTATTCATTGAAGGTGATCATGGCTTGCAGGTACTGGTTGTTGAAGCTCACAAAAAACCGGAAAGCCGGCGGCAGCACGACAAAATAGCCGAACAGAATGCCGCCTAGAAAAAGCAGCGTGGAAGACAGGACGAACGGCACCACATATTTTTTTTCCTGCGGCAGGAGCGCCGGCGAGATGAATTTCCACACCTGGTAAAAGATGAACGGGCTGGTGAGAATCAGTGAAGAAAAGAAAGCCACTTTCATGTAAGTGAAAAACGCCTGGGTCAGCCCGGTATAAATCAGATAACTGTTTTTCGGGAGGGCTTCGGTCAGGGGCTTGGTGATGAGGGCGAACAGCCAGTCCTTGAAATAATAACAGACGAAAAAGCCGATTCCCACGGCGATGAGCGCCCGCGTCAGGCGATTGCGCAGTTCAATCAGATGTTCCGTCAAAGACATTTTGAGATCTTCGTTGTTTTCCATATGTTTATGTCTTGCAGGTTTTGGATGTGGCGGATGTTGCAGGAGACTTTAGGGTTTTCCGGCTTCCCGGCCGGCCGCGTCGTTTTTCGCTTCTTCCGTTTCAGATTTTTTCAACAAAAGCGAATCCTTGAGGCCATCGTCCTTTTTCGGTTTCTCGTCCTCTTTCATGGCGTCTTTAAGATCTTCGGTCACTCCTTCGGTGGCGTTTTTAAAATCCCGGAAGCCCTTGCCGAGCGTTTTGGCCAGGTCGGGCAGCTTTTTCGGCCCGACGATTAAAAGCGCGATAATGGCAATGATGATCAACTCCTGAAACCCGATTCCAAACATGCAAAAAAAAGCTCCTTTAAAGTGTTGCTCATTTACCTATATATTGATTGCCGTTTTTGTCAATGCTTTTCATGAACAGCCAAGCGTCCCGGAGGGATTCGTCATTGACGGGAGGCTTGCTCTTTTATACATTGATCCCATGACCGTTGACGAACAAATTGCCGAACTGACCCGTCAGGTTTCAGGGCAAGGTCTCCGTGCGGTTTTCCCCGCGCTGGTCTTTGCCGTCGCCGGGCTGGTTGTCGCGGGGGCCTGGACGGAAAATCCCGTTTTGTATGCGGCGGCCGGCGTGGGGGCGGTGCTGACTTTTGCCGTCCGGCAGGTAGTCCCTCATCTCAGCAATGCCGCACTCGGCCTCCGGGAGGGATGGCGTCAGGAGGGAACGGTGGAAATCGGGATCTCCCGGTGGAAGGATGCCGAATCCAATGAGTACGAAACCTACGAGGGACGGATTGCCGTCGCTGGTCAGCCCCTGTGGGAGATGGAATTCGCGCAGCCCCGGAACTGGCAGCCGGTTCAGGGCCGGTTTGAAGCCCGACTGGTTTTCCTGCGCGGAGTAGCCTGGCCGGTGGCAGTCGTGACCGCCGACGGGCTGCTCTATCCCCGGGTACGGCCCCGTCGCGCGGGCCGGACCTGAAGGGAGCTCTGCGGACCGTTTCCCGCCTTTTCCGGATGGCGGCCGGCCGGTCCCTTTCTTTTGCCCTGCGGGTCGTTTGCGCTTTTTTGTCTTGACAATTCCTTGACCCCTAGTATAACCAAACTTCGCCGCTCATTGAATTTTCATCAATATCCGGCTTTAAATGCGGGGCCGGGGAAGGGCGTCCCGCAGGGAGCCGTAAAAAGACCTTGCTTGAGCATGGGGAATGAAAGAGCCTTGAGGATAAAGAGGCTTATCGTATAAAAAATTTAACCGAAAGTGAGGAAGAACCATGAAGATTGAAGATGTGAAAAACGTATGTGTCGTCGGCGCCGGTAACATGGGCCATCAGATCGCGCTGCAGTGTGCTCTGTCCGGTTTCAAAACCGTCAGCACGGATGTTATTCCCGCCGTTTTGGAAAAAGCTGAAAAGTTTGTCGACAGTTACCTGGCCGGCCGGGTGCAGAAAGGCAAATTGACGGAAGAAGAGGCAAAAGCGACCCGCGCCAGAATCTCCTTCACGGGTGATTTGAAAGAAGCCGCCAAGGATGCAGACGTGGTCATTGAAGCGGTTCTGGAAAGAATCGACCTGAAGCGCAAGATATTCGCCGATCTGGACAAAATTGCGCCCCCCAACGCCATTCTGGCGACCAACAGCTCCTTTATCGTGAGCTCCCGAATTGCCAGCGCCACCAACCGTCCGGCGCAGGTCTGCAACCTTCATTTCTTCAATCCGGCCCTGGTCATGAAGCTGGTCGAAGTGGTCCAGGGACCCCATGTTTCAGACGAAACGGCAAAATGCATGATGGATTTCTGCCTCAAAATCAACAAAGTTCCTATCCACATCAAGAAGGAAGTCGACGGCTTCGTGCTCAACCGTATTTTCGCGGTGATTCAGAGGGAAGCCCTCTGGATGCTGGAAATGGGCGTGGCCTCCGTGGAAGACATCGACAAAGCCTGCGTTTATGGCGCCGGCCATCCCATGGGTCCCTTCCGTCTTAACGACCTGACCGGCATCGACCTTACCTATGATATCTGCATGAGCCACTTCTACGAGTCCGGTAATCCGGCCGATCTGCCTTCTCCGAGCGTGGTGAAGCTCTACACGCAGGGTAAATACGGCCAGAAGACCGGCGAAGGCTGGTACAGCTATAAGAAATAAAGCGCACCGCCAAAGCGAATACCCGCTTCATAGGCGATTTTATGAGGACGCCCCGAAGTTCACTCCGAATTCCGGGGCGTCCTGCACTGAGACGGGCGGCGCGCGGCAAAACTGTTCCTGTGCGGATTTTTACAGGTATGGACAACAACCGATCCGGATCGGCGCTCGTGGTGGAAGGCGGCGGGATGCGGGGCATCTATGCCGCGGGGGTGCTCCACGCCTTCGGCCGGGCCGGTTTCGATCCCTTTAATCTGTATATCGGCGTTTCCGCCGGCGCCTGCCACCTGGCTTCGCATCTGGCCGGTCAGAACGACCGGAACTTCGACATCACGCTGCGCTATTCACTCGACCCCCGGTTCATCAGCCCCGGACGATTTCTGCGCGGCGGCCATCTGCTGGATCTGGACTGGATGTGGGACCAGACCATCACGCACTACCGCCTGAACCTCAGGCAGATCGATGAAAAACTCAAAACGCAGCAAAAAGACTTTCTGGTCGTTGCCACGTCGCTTAAGACCGGTCGTGCGCTTTATCTGCGTCCCGATCAAGAAACGCTGGAGCACTATCTGAAAGTATCCAGCGCCCTGCCGATCCTCTACCGCCGTATTCTCAGCGTTGCGGGAGAGGCAGCCGTCGACGGCGGCGTGGCGGATGCGCTGCCCGTGTGCGAGGCCCACCGGCGCGGCGCGGCGGACATTACGGTCATCCGGTCGCGTCCGGCGTCGTACGTCAAAAAGGACAGTCCGCTGGCCGTGGCTTTCTTTGCCTGGTATTTCAAAAAGTATCCCGCGCTTGTCGCGGCATTCCGGCACCGCGCCGACCGCTACAACGAGTCCGTGAAATTTCTTTCCGAACCGCCGGCCGGCGTCCGGGTGACCCAGATCGCACCGCCTGGCGATCTGGACATCGGCAGAACCACCCGCAACGAAGCTCACCTGCGCAGGGCTTATGAGGCCGGTGTCGCCTGCGGCGAAGACGCTCTGCGCAGACGGTAGCGTTTTCCGTCCGCTTGGCCGGACGGGGCGGGAGGCGCGGCGTCAAAACGGGAGACAGCTTTTATGGAAACGCTGCTCGTCATCATCTTTCTTGTGCTCTTTCTCGGAGAAAGCGGCGCGCGCTGGCTTCTGGAGCAGCTCAATATCCGCCATATGCTGCGGCACGGCCGGGACATCCCCCCGGTGTTTGCAGGCGCAGTCGATCCGGCAACCGTAACCCGGATGGCGGATTACACCGCCGATTGCTCGCGCCTGGACTTCCGGGAAAACCGGACGCGCGACCTCATCGAGCTGGCCGTTCTCTTCGGAGCGCTTCCGGTACTTACCGTCCGGCTTGGCCATTTGGCTTTTCCCCTGATTGCGCAGGCGCTGATCTTTTTTACCGTACTGGCCCTTATCGGCTTTCTGGCCGGCCTGCCGTTTGATGTCTACCGCACGTTCGTCCTGGAAAAGAAATACGGCTTTTCCACCGTCACCTGGAGACTGTGGTTGATCGATCAAATAAAATCCCTCGTTCTGTCGGCCGTTCTGCTTGCGATTCTCGTGAGCGCGCTCATGGCGTTCATTCTTTGGCTGCCCGGCTGCTGGTGGTTCTGGGGCTGGGTGTTTTTTGCGGTTTTTCAGATCGTGCTTTTGTGGCTCTATCCCGTTTTGATCGCGCCGCTTTTCAATACCTTCGCGCCGATTGCGGACGATGTCCTCCGAAAAGAGATTACGGCTCTGCTCCAGCGGGCCGGTCTTACGGCCGGAGGCATTTACCAGGTGGACGAAGGCAAGCGTTCCCGGCACACCAACGCCTATTTCACGGGATTTGGCAAAACCAAGCGCATCGTTCTTTACGATACCCTTCTGGCCTCGCACACGCCGGAGGAGATCGTTGCGGTTCTGGCCCATGAAATCGGCCACTGGAAAGGGAGGCATCTGCTCAAACAGCTGGCGCTTCTGATTCCGGCCGCGCTCGCCGTGTTTTACGGACTCGGCAGAGTTGTCGCCTGGCCGCCGCTTTACGCCGCATTCGGCATCAGCGGAACCCCTGTTTACGCGGGGCTGTTTGTAGCGTCTGTGTATCTGGCCGCCGCCGGTTTTTTCCTCAAACCGCTTGTCGCCGCCGTCACGCGCCGTTTCGAACGTGAAGCCGACGCGCTGGCGGTGGAACTCACCGGCACGGCCCGGCCGCTGATCGGCGCGCTGCGACGCCTGGCAAAGGACAATTTGCGCAACCTGCATCCGCATCCCTGGTATGTCCTGTTTTTTTATACGCACCCGCCGCTTGTCGAGCGTCTTGAATATTTGCAGGCGATGGATTATAAAAAATAAAAAACATCGGGAGTTCAACTTCTCATGCCGATTTATGAATTTTATTGCCGAAAGTGCAACACGATCTACAATTTTTTTTCCAAATCGGTCAACACCGGCAAGATTCCCCTGTGCCCGACGTGCAAAGACGCGCCGCTTGCGCGGCAGATGTCCGTTTTTACGGCGATTACGGGCGGCGGCGCCCGGGAAGATGCGGACGGGGATTTCTTAAGCGGCGTCGATGAGGGCAAAATGGAAAAAGCCCTGATGCAGCTCGCGACCGAGGCGGAAACGCTCAAAGAAGATGATCCGCGCGCTGCGGCGCAACTGATGCGGAGATTGTCCGACACCACGGGGATGAAGCTGGGAGACGGTTTCGAGGAAGCGCTGCACCGCCTGGAGAAAGGCGAAGATCCGGACCGGATCGAGGCGGAACTGGGCGATCTGCTGGCGGAGGAGAATCCCTTTGCCCCGAAAAAGAAGGAGGGAAAATCCGCCGGCCGGCGCCCCCGCAGGGACGAAACGCTCTATGATCTTTGAGCCGCCGGCCGGACCGCACGGAAGCGAAACGACATGAAAGTTTTTCAACCGGCACATTTGGGCGCAATGGCTCTGGCCAATTGCTTTGTCCGCTCCGCCACCGCGGAGGGGCTGGCCAGTGGGACGGGCCGCTGTTCGCCGCAATTGATCGGGCTTCTGGCCGAACTGGCCCGCGGCGGCGTCGGCCTGATCATCACGGGCCGGACGGCGGTGAGCCCGGAAGGCCGCGAGGATGCCCGGCAGTTATGCCTGTGGCATGAAGATCATCTGCCGGCGCTGCTGGAATTGACCCAACGGATTCGGGATGAAGGCGGGAAAATGCTGATGCAGCTCGGCCACGCGGGGTTTTTCGCAGACGCGGCGACCAACGGCGCGGCCGCCTTCGGTCCGACGGCCGGCCGGAGACAAAACGGTTCCTTCTGCCGCGAAATGACGCGGGTCGATATCCGAAAAACGACGGATGCGTTTGCCCGCGCGGCATTACTTGCCCGGGAAGCCGGCTTTGACGGTGTCCAGATCGACGCCGCGCGCGGCCGCCTCATGAGCGCCTTTCTTGCCAAACACGCCAATCGCCGGCGCGACGAGTACGGCGGGACGGCCGAGAACCGGGCGCGTTTTCTGCTGGAGGTTCTGGACGCCGTCCGCCGGGCGGTCGGCCGCGATTATCCGGCGGCGGTGAAAATAGACGCCGGTGATTTTCCGCCGGAAGGTCCGGGCACCGAAGATCTATCCGGGATCGCCGCCCGTTTGGAAGCCTTTGGCGCAACGGCCGTCGAGCTTACCGGCGGCACGGATCCGTCGATTGCCCGGATTCCGGCCTGTCCGGACGATACGCGTCCGGAAAGCGAAGGCTGCTTCAGGCGCGAGGCCCAAGCAATCAAAAAGGCAATCGCTCTGCCCCTGATTTTGAACGGCGGTTGTCGGGCGCTGGAAAGCGCCGAGCGTTTTCTTGAGGAGAAAATTTGCGATTTTGTGGCTTTATCCCGTCCCCTGATCTGTGAACCGGATCTGATTCACAGATGGCAAAAAAAGGATCGGGCGCCTTCCCGGTGCCGATCGGATAATCAATGCTGCCGGACCGTACGCGCCGGCAAGGGGCTCTACTGCCTTACCCGCCGGCGGGAAAATCAATCGGAATGAATCCTGGCGGTCGGAAAGCTTCATCCGGAAAAGGCGAAGCAGCGGCCGCTATTTTTTGAACAGGGCTTCGAGCTTCGCCTTGGCGTCGGAGGCGGGCGCTGCGGATTTCGGCGGACCGGACGAAAAAAGAAAGAAGTCGCAGAAATTGGATCGGGTCTTGTCCACCACCCGTTCGGCTTCGGATTCCCGGCAGTCGTTCGCGGCGCCAGGCTCGTAAAACGCGCAGTTGCTGCAGACGTGCAGATATGCCCCGCAGGACGGGCAGAGGGTCTGCCGGCCGACGAACAGGTCGCCGGAGATTTCTGTTTTGCACGCAAAGCAAATTTTCATGGTATGAAAAATACAGGCGACGCCCGGTCCGTGTCAAGCCGCATTTCAGGGAAGTCCGGCATCCGGCGGCCTGTCATATTCGCGTGAAATTCTGTCCGGGATGTGGTATGGCTCGGCATCACCATTTTGGAGGAGCGTTTTGGCTGACAAATCGAAGCTCGGCTTTGAATTTCCCCCCTATTCCATCCGGGTCGAGCAAAACAAAATAGCCGAATTCGCCGCGGCGGTTGCCCAGAAGGATGACACGGATTCCATCCGGGAAATCTACCGCGACGTCGAAGCGGCGAAAGCCGCCGGTTTTGAAAACATTCCTGTGCCGCCGACGTTTCCCACCAGTTTCGTCTTCTGGACGGGCGGCGGTTTGCTGGGCACGGTGAAAGGCGTTGGCGCAGACGTCAGCAAGCTGTTGCACAGCGAGGAAGACTACGAATTTTTTGCGCCCATCTGCGCCGGCGACGTCATCACCCGTAATATGAAAGTTGTGGACATGTACGACCGGGGCAGGAAAGAAAGAAAAGGCTGGTTCGTCCAGGTGACGGTTCTGGAAACGGAAATCACCAATCAAAGAGGCGAACTGGTGATGCGGGCGCGCACCACCTTCATGGAAAGGGAGTGATCGCATGACCCCGCGCTTTGATGATATTCAGGTCGGCGACGCCATTCCCCCCTACACGTCTTTGCCCATCACGCGGACGCAGCTGGTCCGCTATGCCGGAGCGTCCGGCGATTTCAATCCCCTGCACCACGATGAGACGTTTGCCCGGGCCATCGGCCTGGAAACGGTCATCGCCCACGGTATGTTTATCATGGGCATTGCCGGAGAAGCCGTCACGGCGTGGATCGACAACAAATGCCTGCGGCGGTTTTCCACCCACTTTCTTAGTATGACGCAGCCGGTCGATCTCCATGACGTCGAGAAGACTCAGGCCCGGGCCACCATCACCGTGACCGGCAAGGTCGTCGCAAAATACGAGGAAAACGGAGAAAAAAGAATCCGCTGCGAGATCCTTGCCCAGGACGGACAGGGCAGCCGGAAGCTGACAGGTTTTTTCGTGGCGGCTTTGCCTTGAAGGACGACGGAAGACTGGTGCCGCCATGAAAGCCCGCATACTGGTCATTGATGACGATGCCGTGGCCTGCGAGTTCCTCCAGGAGGTTTTGCAGCGCGAGGGCTATGACGTGTCCGTTTATACCTCCGCCCTCGCCGCGCTTGCGCAAAATCTCTCCGCTTACGATCTGCTGATGTCGGATATCCGCATGCCGGGCATGGACGGTTTGCAGTTTCTGGGCGAAGTCCAGAAGAAGTGGCCGAATCTGCCCGTGATCCTGATGACCGCTTACGGATCGCTGGAAACCACGATGGAAGCGCTTGGCCTGGGCGCCTGGGATTACATCAGCAAACCTTTTTCGCCCGACGATTGCCGCGCCCTGGTTAAAAAAGTTCTCGAGGTGCGCGAGCTGCGGCAGCGGCGGATGAACGGGCCCGCGGAGACCGCGCAGGAGGCGAAGCTCATCGGATCGTCCGCCACGATGGTCGAGTTTTACAAACAGATCGCGCGTGTCGCCGATTCTCCGGCCAGCGTCCTCATTGAGGGGGAAAGCGGCACCGGCAAGGAGCTCACCGCCCGGTCGCTGCATTCCATGTCGTTGCGTCGCGCACAGCCTTTCGTTGTTGTCCACTGCGGCGCCATTCCCGACAGCCTGTTGGAGTCGGAGCTTTTCGGCTACGAGAAGGGCGCCTTTACCGGCGCCGACCATCAGCATCCGGGGCTTATCGAGTCCGCCGGGGGCGGAACCATCTTCCTCGATGAAATCACGGAAATGTCCACGGCGCTGCAAAGCAAGCTGCTGCGCTTCATGCAGGACGGCGAAGTGCGCCGGATCGGCGGCCATGACGTGCGCCACGTCGCGGTGCGCGTGGTGGCGGCCGCCAACAAGAATATCGACCAGGAAGTCGCTGCGGGGCGGTTTCGCCTTGACCTTTTGTACCGCTTCATCGTGCGGCTGCGCATTCCGCCGCTGAGAGAGCGCCGGTCCGACATTCCCCTGCTCATCGAAGCCATGCTCAGGAAGCGGGGCTATTCCGACGTGCGTGTATCCCCCCAAGCCATGGAACGGCTGATGGCCTACGACTGGCCGGGCAATGTGCGCGAACTGGAAAATGTCCTTCAGCAAACGCTGCTGCTTTCACCTTTTGTTGTCATCCTGCCGGAAAATCTGCCCGACCGCTTCCGGCCGCCGGAAGAAACGGCGCGGGGCCCGGAGACGGCGGACATGACGCCGCTGGATGAAGCGCAGCGCGACCAGATTCTGCAAACCTTGAAGAAAACGTCCTGGAACCAGTCCCGGGCCGCCGAAATTCTCGGCATCGACCGAAAAACGCTGCGCATGAAGATTCGCCGTTTCGGCCTGCAGGAAGAGAAGTAATTTCCGTTAAGCCGGCCAGTCGTCGGCCATCCGCAGATGCAAAATCACGGACGTTCCCCGGCCCGGCGCGCTTTGCATTTCCATGCGCCCGCCATGCGCCTTGATGATGTCGCGGACGATGGCGAGCCCCAGACCGTGGATGCCCTCTTCCTTGCGGGAGCTGAAAAACGGTTCACAGACCTTGTCTATGAGATCGGCTGCAATGCCCGGACCGTTGTCGAAAATGGAAATTCTGACGAAGCGCGTCGCGCGGTTGTCCTGCGCGGCGATGGAAATTTTCCCGCCGGTGGGCATGGCGTCGATGGAGTTCTGGATGACATTCAGAAGCGCCGTCTGAATCCGGTAGCGGTCCACGTACAGGGAAGTCGCAGAGCCGTCGCTCGCCACATCGACGGTGATGGCGTTTTTCTGAATCAGCGGTTCGACCAGCGGCAGCGTTTCGCTCAGGATGGCCGAGACGGTCATCCGTTCAAAGTGCGGCTCCGGCAGACGGGTGGCCTTGCGGACATTCTGGATGACGTTGTCGAGCCGTTGCGTCTGTTCGACGATCAAATTCAGTTTATGCGCGACGTCCGGCGGCCAGCCTTCCCGTTCCAGCAAGAGCCTGGCCAGTCCCGCGATGGAATGCAGCGGCGTTCCCAGGTCGTGCGCCAGATTGGCCGTCAAGTGTCCCAGCGCGGTCAGCTGCTTGAGGTTGTCCACCTGCTTTTGCAGCTCCACGACATTGAGCGTTTCCTCGCGGACGCGGTCCGCCAGATGACTGGTCAGATCGAGATTCCGGGCCATGACGTTTTGGATTTCGTCGGCCATACGGTTGAAATGCACCGCCAGCTGTCCCCATTCGTCCTCGCGGACGATGGGAATGCGCTCCACGTACCGCCCCTTCTGAAAATCGTCGATGGTGGCGATAATCGTCTTGAGCGGCCGGCCGATGAGCCAGCCGTAGCTTGCGCCCAGGAACAAAAGGATGGCCAGCAGAAGGCCGGCGCTGCTGAAAAAAAGGAGCTGCCGGGCCCGGGTCATGATCTCCGCGTTGGCCCGCGAAAATGCGATGATGCCGACGATGATGCGCGAATCCCTGGTTTCTCCGGATACGGGATAAAGAAGCCCCAGCGATGGGCCTCCTTCCGTCTGCAGCTTGACGTAGCGTGATTTGCCCCTGGCGCTCACGTCGGCGACGATGCTGTCCGGCCATTCGTACTGCACGCGGCTGGCGCCGGCAACATAATTGACCTGGTTGCGCCGCATGTCGAAAATATCGATGCGCGCCAGGCGCACGTCCGTCTGGATATGGTCCTTCAGCGTGGAATCCAGCGTGGAAATGCCCTGCCGGGTCGGAAAGTGCTGATAAAAGGTGCTGACGGTTTCGGCGACGCCCTCCAGACGTTTCACCTGTTGATCGACCAGGATCCGGTCCAAGGCGGTGAGTTGAATATAGCCCCAGATGGCCATGGTTAAAGCCAGTCCCACCACCGCCAGCGCAACCAGGCGGACGCGGACGGTCAGATTGTTATAACGGGCGATGATCTTGGACAGGAGATGCTTCACCATGGGGAAAGCATATAACAGAAAGAGAAATAATTAACCACGCCGGCGTTGTCCGCTCGGGCGGCGCTTTCCAAGAAAAAAAGGGGGTGGATTGTCCTTCACCCCCTTTTAAGAAATAATAAGTTAAAAAAACTTATTTTGCAGCCGGAGCGGCCGGAGCTTCTTCCTTCTTCACTTCGTCTTTCTTAGCTGCCTTCTTGGCCGATTTCTTGGCTACCTTCTTGGCCGGTTTCACGTCGGCTTTCTTGTCGGCATCCGGCGCCTTGTCGGCGGCGACGACTTTGTCGGCGGGGGCTGCGGGAGCGGCGGCCTTATCGGCGGCGACAACGGTCATGGACAGTGCGAAAACCAGGGCAACAACTAACAGAACTAAACGCTTCATTTCAAAATCCTCCTTAATTTAATAGTGTTTAAATCAACCCTTTTTGCAAGGGACTCCATCCGCTAAAAAAAAGCATCGTCATTGCGTGACGACTGTCGGTTTTTCTGCTGCGGGCTTTACCGTACTTTTACCGGTTGCTTTCGGCGGGCCCAGTTTGGCGACGCGAACCGCCGTCAATTTTCCTTCCTGAACCGTATAATCGATCTTTACGAAATCATTGACGGCGACTGCCCGCGCCGGATATTCAAGCGCGAATTCCACGATCTCCGCGTTGCCTTTAATGATGCGTTCGATCTTGACCGCGGTCTCGGATATCTCGACGACTTTTCCGCGGGCGTTCATTTTGGCCGCTTTGACGCTGTTGGTTTTCAAAACGGGGCTCCGGCCAGCCGGTGCGGCGGGTTTGTCGGCGGCGAGGACAACGGCGGCTCCCAGGCAAAACACACCGACGATGCAAACCAGAACTTTTTTCATGAACTCCGATCCCCCGATCATTCGGGATCGGGAATAGCAATGAGCATGCCATTGTGCCGGCAAATCCTTTTTTTCATCAACCCGACGTTATTATGGATTTATTTTCAGGCTTATTTTCTGGCTGTCACCGGCGCCCGGCGCGTCAAAGGGGAATAACTCCTCAGGGGTTGGAGAAAAATGCATCAGAGCGGCGGGACAATCAGGTCAACCGGCGGTACAACAAGCAGTGCAGATAAAAGAAGAAAGTTGCGAGGCCGCCCAGTCGCAGAAGTTTTCTGGAAATTTGCCCGACGTCCTTTTGCCGGGCCACCTTGTGGTCGGCCAGGTAGATGCTCAAAAGGCCGCGATTGACAAGATGATGAAATCCGGCGTCGGGGAGCAGGGCGACACTGGCCTGGGCCTGCCGGTAAAAATGGCTGAGACGCGCCGTGATTTCATCGGAGTTTTCATAAAAGGAGCAGAAATTCAAATCCCGGCCGCCGCGGTCTTCCTCCTGGTCAATCAGATAATCCAGAAGGATGTGCAGCCCCTGAACCCACGGAAAATAGGCTTTCCTCACGGCGTCCACCTGCGCGGCGGAGGTCGCCGGATTGAAGAGCTGCGAGACGATGCAGAAGATGCCCAGCGTGGAACCGGAGCAGGCGGCGAATTCAAACCAGCTCATGGGCGGCAGCTGATCGCGATGCTCGTCGTACCAGGCCCGGAGGCGAGGAACCCGCTCGTCGAGGCGGACGTGCTTATGCACCTGCAGGTCGATGTACAAAGACGCGAGCTCGCGCACGGAGCCTGCGCCGCGGTCGTAGGCGGGCAGACGGGTGAGAGCGGTCCGGCATGCCGCAACGAGTCCGGCCAGGTAGCCGCCGTCGTCCTGCTCCCGACGGAAACGGTAATAGGCGGTCAGCGGCGCATCGGGGGAAAGCGCCTGCTCCATGGCTTCATGCAGCGCCCGGAAATCCTGCGGGTCCTGGGAGGTGCTGCGGTCGCAGAGATTGTCAAGATAGTCGCTGATCGTCTGGTACGCGACGATAAAGGCGATGGCCTCCTGGTAACGCGGCCCGGCGAGCAGTCCGTAGAGGGAGCCGCCTTCGCAGTGAAATGTTTTGGCGGCGATGCTTGCCAGGGCCTGACGGCGCAGTTCCGGATCCGGGATGCTTGCGGCGCGCTGTTTCCAGCGCCGCAGACAGGCGTGTGTCACCGGCTGCACCTGCAGGATCATCCGCGTGGTGAGCGATAGGAAATGGGTCGGTACGCGCAAGTGCCGCTCCTTGAAGTCAAAGAATTTGCCGTTTCTTTAGCACAGGCGAGCCTGTATCTCAAGGGCGGGCAAATCCGTTGACCGGTTCGGTTTGTCTGTGATAGCTGTATCCAGCGGAGAAACGGCATGCAGGAAAAAGGACAGACAGACACAGAAATCCTGGTCATCGGCGGCGGCGCGTCCGGCCTCATGGCCGCGGGACGCGCCGCCGAAGAGGGAGCCCGCGTGGTGCTTCTGGAAAAAACCGACGCCCCCGGCAAGAAGATTCTGGTGAGCGGCAAGACGCGCTGCAATCTGACCAACGCCGCCGACCTGCCGTCATTCATTGCCATGTACGGTCCGAACGGCCGCTTTTTGCACGGGGCCTTTTCCCGTTTCTTCCGTCCTGAGCTTCTCGCCTTTTTCGAACGATACGGTCTGTTGACGAAAACGGAACGCGGCGGCCGGATTTTTCCCATTTCCGACAGCGCGGGCGACGTGGTGCGGGTTTTTGAGAGTTATCTGGCGGACCACCGGGTCCGGACGGTCTTTTCCGCGCCGGTGCGTTCGGTCGCGCCGGCCGGTTCGGGCCGCCTGGAGGTCCGGACCGCAAACGGCCGGTATCTTGCCTCTGCCGTTATTCTGGCGGCCGGCGGCGCATCCTGGCCCGCTACGGGATCGACAGGCGACGGTTATGCCCTGGCGGCGGCGCTCGGTCACACAATCGTTACCCCCAGGCCGGCGCTCGTGCCCCTGATTGTCCGGGAACAGAAACTGGTTCGGTCCCTGCAGGACGTTTCGCTGCGCAACGTCCGCGCCAGCGTTTTTCGCGGCGAAGCCGCGGCAGTGGACGCTTCCGCAATTCCCGCGCGCGATTACGGCCGGGGCGAAAAAAAGACGCCGCGTCCGCCGCTCATCGAAAGCCGCTTCGGCGAAATGCTCTTCACGCATTTCGGCCTGGGCGGGCCGATTATTCTGCTTATGTCCCTGGCGGCGGTCGACGCTCTGGAAGAGGGACCCGTGTCCGTCCTCATCGATTTGAAACCGGCCCTGACGAGAGACAGGCTGCGCCGGCGGCTGCAGGAGGATCTCCACCGCTTCGGCAAACGGCGGATCGCCGCGATCCTCAAGGACTACCTGCCGGGAAAAGTGATCGAGCCGCTGATCGGTCTGGCCGGCCTCGATCCCTCTGTTCCCGCGCATCAGATCGACGCCGGAAAGAGGGATAAAATCATTGACACGCTCAAGGTGCTGCGCTTCAACATTCGGGCGCCGCTGCCGCTTTCCAGAGCGATTGTCACGGCGGGCGGCGTAGCCCTTGGGGAAGTGGACCAGCGCACGCTGGCCTCGCGGAAAATTCCCGGTCTTTACTTTTGCGGCGAGGTGTTGGATATCGACGCGGACACGGGCGGCTTCAATTTGCAGGCCGCCTTTTCCACGGGGTACGTGGCGGGCGAGTGCGCCGCGGCTTTTGTCCGAGGCCGCAAGTGCGCGTAAGGCAGGGGCCGAGTCGCGGGCCTGTTGCCTTCGGCGGGTGTTTCCGATAAAATGTCTGAGCCCGAACACAGGCGGGAGAAAAGGCGAAGCATGCCTTACGAGTGCGGAAAAATGCACCGCGAGGCTTGGGGCGCGAGGACTTGAAAATGACGCAAGATCAAACGAATGAAAAGGACGAGGGAAAGCAGTCTTTTGTCGGGCGCCTGCGGGTGCGCTTGCACACCGTGTCGGCGGCATTCGGACAGACGTTTGGTCTGGGGCCCGGCGCCACACTGTCTGCCCTGATTTTTACCACATTAGTTTTGCTGGCCGCCGTCTTTGGATTTTTTTACTTTGCTCCGCCCACGACCATCATTATCACGAGCGGCGACGCCGGCAGCCTCTTCCAGCGCAACGCCGAGAAATACGCGAAAATCCTGGCGCGCAAAGGTATAACGCTGAAAATCCTGCCTTCGGCGGGATCGTTCGAAAATCTGGAGCGGCTCGCGGATCCGAAGTTTAAAGTCGATGTCGGTTTTGTCCAGTCCGGCGTGGCCAAGGGACAAAACATTGACCGCCTGATGTCGCTGGGCAGCGTGTCCTACGAACCCTTGTACCTGTTTTACCGGGCCTCAAAGCCGTTTGCCCTGCTGTCGGATTTCACCGGAAAAAAGCTGGCGGTGGGCGAGAAAGGCACGGGGACCAATGTGCTGGCGCTGGCGCTTTTGGCGCTCAACGACATTAAGCCCGGCGGTCCGACGACGCTTCTGGAAATCGACGACGAGGAGGCGGAAAAGCTTCTCGCACAGGACAAAATCGACGGCGTCTTTATGATGGGAGATTCCGCCGCCTCCCGGACCATGCGCGATCTGATGCGAACGCCGGGGATCACCGCTTTCCACTTTAAACAGGCGGACGCCTATGCGCGCCGGACCCGGTATCTCAACAAGCTGGTGCTTCTGGAAGGATCGGTCAACTTCGGCAAAAACATCCCCGATCACGATATCTATCTGCTGAGTCCCACGGTAGAGCTGGTTGCCAGAGAAAATCTGCATCCCGCCCTTTCCGATGTGCTGCTCGAGGCGGCCACGGAAGTCCACGGCCGCGCCGGCCGTTTCCAGCGCCAGGGGGAGTTTCCCGCGCCGCTGGAGCATGAATACCGCATCAGTCCCGACGCGCTGCGCTACTACAAATCCGGCAAGACTTTCTTTTACCGGTATCTGCCCTTCCGGATCGCGAGCTTCCTCAACCGGTTCCTGGTGGTTTTTGTGCCGCTGATTCTGGTGTTGATTCCCGGGCTCAAGCTGCTTCCGATCTTGTACCGCTGGCGGATACGGCTGCGCATTCTGCGCTGGTACCGCGCTCTGCTGGAGCTGGAAGGCGACATGAGCCGGGAAAGGACGCCCGAAAAGCACAAAGAGCTGATCGGCCGGCTCGATCACATCGAGCAAAGCGTCAACCAGTTAAAGGTTCCCGCTTCCTTTGCCGACCAGTTCTATTTTCTGCGCAGCCACATCAGTCTTGTCCGCTCCCGTCTGCTGGGCGATACTTCCGCCTGAAATTTCCCTTTGCGTAAAATTCAAGGAAAGAGATTCTCCGGCGCTAAAGAACCGTCTTCGGCCCGGGTGTCTTCGGCGGCAGGGTTTCCCTGACCAGCGTGCTGCAGAAAAACGCCACGACCAGGGAAATCAGGCACATTTTAAACGCGCCCGAATAGGCTTCCACGGGATAGCGGCCGCCGATGGCGCCTGCGGAATCCAGATACCAGCCGATGAGCGGCTGTCCCAGGGCGGCGCCGGCAAAGGGGAAGATGTTCAGGACGCCCGTGGCGGTGCCGGAGATCTGCAGGGGAAAGGATTCCTTGATCGCCGAATAGCCGACCACCACCATGCTGCACATGGAGAAGTTGAAGAAAAAGCACCACAGATAGAGCTGGGGGACGGAGAAACCGGCGGTAAAGAAAGCGAGCGGGGCAAAAAGGCAAAGGCCGGCAAACTGGCTGATGAGCAGGACTTTTTTGCGCGAGTACAGGACCTGGTGGGACATCCAGTTCCAGAACGGCGCGCCGAAGATCAGGCCCACGGCCATCATCGACAAGACGCCGCCGGCCTGGGTCCGCGAAAGCCCGTAGGCGTGCATGAGAAAAGGGCCGCCCCACAGACCGTTGAAACTCAGCGTCACGAGGGCCCCGAAAAAGTTGCAAAGCGCCATAGGCCAGAAGATCTTGTTTTTCACGACCAGAAAGATGCCGCCCAGAAGCCCGTATTTCACGCCGTCGCAGGTGTTGTCGACCGCACAGTTGTCGAGCGGCCGGTAGCCGGACTGTTCGGGAGTGTCGCGCACCAGGCGCCAGATCAGTGCGGAGATGGCGAGCGTCGCGACGCCGATGACGATCATGCTGCCCCGCCACGTGATGGCGTCGCTTAAAAAGGCCAGCGGCGTGGAGGCTGTAAAGGCCCCCACGCCGCCCAGCGACATCAAAAGACCGGTCATCCGGGAAAACTCGTGAGCCTCAAACCAACGGGTGAGGATTTTCAACGTCGGAATGAAGACCATGGCCACTCCCAGACCGACCAGCACGCGCGCCGCGATGGCCAAGGGCACGTTCTCGGCGAAACCCAGGAGGATGGATCCGGCCGCCGCCACGGAAAAGAAAGCCACCACGGAGCGCCGGGGGCCCCACGTATCCGACAGGAGGCCGGCGGGAATCTGCATGAGGGCATAAGGGTAAAAATAAGCCGAGGCCAGAAGGCCCATCAGCGCGCCGCCGGTGTGGAGATCGGCCATCATATCGACGGCCACGACGGCTGGAGCCAGCCGGTGAAAAAAAACCAGGAGATAGGCGGTGCCGAGGAGAACAAAAATCAGGTAGCGGTATCTGCCAAAACTCATGTCCGGAAGCCTTCGGGAAAATTCGTTTTCCGCCGGAGATGCAGCATCAGACGGCGTTTGCGGGAATCACAGTTCGGGAGCGCCCGCCGGGATCAGACACACGAACACCAGCATCTCTTTTCCAATATTGCGGATCTGGTGCTCTTTTCCGGCCGGAATGAAGAGGACGGTGCCGGGGCCGAGGGGATGCCATTGCCCGTCGGTGAACGCTTCACCCGCGCCCGCGTGGACAAAAATTTCATGTTCCCAGGCATGGGCATGGGCGGGTGTGTGCCCTTCCGGGGCGAGCTCAAAGACGCGCATGCAGAAATGCTCTGCGCCGTCGTCTTTGCCGATGACCACGCGGCCGGCGACGCCCCGGGCCGGACCAATGTCAAAGCGGGTTGGCGCCAAAGTCGGATAAGAAACGATTTTCATGCCGGAGCTCCTTTAAAACCCTTTGGATCAGCTTTTTTCCATCGTCTTATGGAACCGGATCAGCGGCCATTCCTCCATGACATGGGACAGCCGCCACTCGCTTGCCGCAAGATATACGAGATTGCCTTCCGTGTCCATGGCAAGGTTGATCTGGTTTTTCTTCTGAAAATCATCCATTTTTTTCACGTCGTCGCAGGTGACCCAGCGGGCGGCCGCGTAATCGACTTGCTCATAATCGGCATAAACGCTGTATTCGTTTTTCAGGCGGGACATGGTGACTTCGAACTGCAGGACCCCGACGGCGCCCAGAATATTGTCCGATCCCCAGAGAGGGCGGAAAACCTGGATGGCGCCTTCTTCGGACAGCTGCATCAGCCCTTTCTGCAGATGCTTGAGGCGCAGGGGATCCTTGAGGCGGACCCGGCAGAAATGCTCCGGGGCGAAGTGGGGAACACCCGTGAATTTCAGAAGTTCTTTCTGGGAAAAGGTGTCGCCGACCTTGATGGTGCCGTGATTGTGAATGCCGATGATGTCGCCGGGGTAGGCCTCGTCGACGTGCGTGCGGTCCTGCGCCATGAAGATGGTGGCGTTGGACAGGGAAACTTCCTTTTCGAGGCGGTGATGCACGACGCGCATGCCCCGTTCGAATTTGCCCGAACAAATCCGCATAAACGCAATGCGGTCGCGGTGCGCCGGATCCATATTGGCTTGAATTTTGAAGACAAATCCGGAAAACTCCTCTTCCTCCGGGCTGACGGTCCGTGTAGTCGCGGGGCGGGCCGAAGGCGGCGGCGCGATTTCCACGAAAGCGTCGAGCAGTTCCTTGACGCCGAAGTTGTTGATGGCGCTGCCGAAGAAAACCGGTGTCTGTCCCGCTTTCAAATAGTCTCTGACGTCGAACGGATTGGCCGCGCCTTCCAGAAGCGCGATTTCTTCCCGCAGTTCGGCGGCCTGGCTGTCCAAGAGTTCGTCGAGGAGCGGGTCATGGAGATCGCTGATGACGAAGCCCTCGTCGGTGCGCCTGGCCTTGCCCGGCGTGAAAAGATGGAGTTTACGGCTGTAGAGGTTGTAGACCCCCCGAAAACGTTTGCCCATGCCGATCGGCCAGGACAGGGGAGAGCATTCAATCTGCAGCTTATCCTCGATGTCCGCGAGGATGTCCAGCGGCGCCAGGCAGTCCCGGTCGAACTTATTAATAAAGGTGATGATGGGGGTATTGCGCAGACGGCAGACCTCCATGAGTTTCTGCGTCTGCGTCTCGACGCCCTTGGCGCCGTCAATCACCATCAGCGCGCTGTCTACCGCCGTCAGCACCCGGTAGGTGTCTTCGGAGAAGTCCTGATGGCCGGGCGTGTCGAGCAGATTGATTTCACAGTCCGCGTAATCGAACTTCATGACGGACGAGGTGACGGAAATGCCGCGCTCCTTTTCGATGGACATCCAGTCGGACAGCGCGTGCCGGGAGGCCTTGCGCGCTTTTACCGCCCCGGCAAGCTGAATGGCCCCGCCGAACAGCAGCAGCTTTTCGGTAAGCGTCGTTTTGCCCGCGTCCGGGTGGCTGATGATTCCGAACGTCCGCCGACGTTCGATTTCTTTTAATAATTGCTTGCTCAAAATTGTTCCATACCCTGCCTTGAACCTCGAACTTGAACTTTCTCCGAAGGTCGCCTCTTAACCAATAATTCTTTGGCTGTCAACCGGCAAGAGAGGCCACCGACGGCTATCCGCAAAAAAACCTTGACAAAAATGCGCGGTTGAATAAAAGTTCCACCCCGTGAGCGGGCGTAATTCAGCGGTAGAATGTCAGCTTCCCAAGCTGGACGCCGTGGGTTCGAGTCCCATCGCCCGCTCCATTATACAGTCTGCCGGCATGCCCCTTCCGGGGCGGCAAATAATGCTTGCAATGCCTCCTGGTATGTGGTAGGTGCAACGCGACCATCACGGAAAGTAGTATGCTGAAGTGGGCTTTCGCCCACTTTTTTATTTTCTGAAGCGAATCGATTATGTACGATGACTTAAGGGACAAGATATGGCGCCTGGCCGAGCCGGTGGCCGCCGCCGAAGGGATGGAGCTCATTTTCGTAGAGTGTCTGAAGATGCACTCCCGCTGGGTATTCCGTCTCTTTCTGGATAAGGAAGGCGGCGTCACGCTGGACGATTGCACGACCGTCAGCAACCAGCTGGGCGACATTCTGGATGTCCATGATCTGTCCCACGGTCCCTACACCCTGGAGGTGTCTTCGCCCGGCCTCGACCGTCCGCTTTTCCGGGATATCGATTTTGAAAGATTTGTCGGGGCCAAGGTGAAACTCAAGACCAGCATAAAAATCGACGGCGTAAAAAATTTTCAAGGGAAACTTGTGGATTATACGGAAGAAAACGGAGAAAAGGTTGTCCGTCTGGCCGTGGCGGATAAGGTGTTGAGCATACGGAAAAAAGATCTTGTCAAAGCCAATCTGGTGGATGAAACAGCCACGATTGCAGAATAATAAAAACGCCTGAAGGCTTTCTTTTGCATAAGCCCGACTGCTGAATAAAATGGAGGGAATTTAAATGTTTCATGAACTTAAACGTCTGATCGAACAGATGGGTAAGGACAGGGGGATCGACAAGCAGATTATCACGGAAGCCCTCGAAGCCGCAATGTTGACGGCGGCGCGCAAGAAACTGGGGCAGAACGTGGATATCGAAGCCCACTACAATGACGACGCCGGGGAAATCGAGGTTTTCCAGTTCAAAACGGTCGTCGACAAGGTGCTCGATCCCGAAACACAGATTTCCAAAGATGAGGCGCGAAGCTCGCTCGATGCGGGCGCCGAGCCCGGCGATTCGCTGGGGATGAAAATCGAAACCAGTTCTTTCGGCCGGATCGCCGTGCAGATGGCCAAACAGATCATCATTCAGCGCGTCAAGGACGCGGAGCGCGACAATATTTACGACGAGTACAAGGACCGCAAGGGCGAACTGATCAACGGTTTCGTGCAGCGGTTTGAAGGCGGCAACATCATTGTCAATCTGGGGCGCGCCGAAGGGGTTGTGCCCCCGGCCGAACAGATCCATCGCGAGACCTACAAGCGCGGCGAACGCATCCGGACGTATCTTTTCGATGTAAAAAAGAACACCAAGGGCGCGCAGATCATTTTATCCCGCACCCATCCCTCCTTTCTGAAGGCGCTTTTTGAAGTGGAGGTGCCGGAGATTTCCGAGGGGCTCATCGACATTGTGAGCGTCGCCCGCGAACCGGGCAAGCGCGGCAAAATCGCCGTTCGGGCCAAGGACAAGGATATCGACCCGGTGGGCGCCTGCGTGGGCATGCGCGGCACGCGCGTGCAGAGCGTCGTCCAGGAGTTGCGTGGTGAAAAAATTGATATTATTCCCTACACCGAGGACGCGGCCAAATACGTTTCGAGCGCCCTGTCGCCCGCCAAGGTCAACCGCGTTTTCGTCGACGAAGAAAACCGGGCGATGACCGTGATCGTTCCCGACGACCAGCTGTCGCTGGCGATCGGCAAAAACGGACAGAACGTCCGCCTGGCGGTCAAACTGACCGGCTGGAAAATCGACGTGAAGAGCGAAACCATGGCGGCTGAAAAGGATGAGAACACACACATGGCGCTGACCCGTATTCCCGGCATCGGGCCGGCCATGGCCGAAAAGTTGTCCGACCAAGGCATCAGGAGCATTGCGATGCTGGCGGCGATGGAGCCGGAAACGCTCTCTGCGATTCCCGGCGTGGGGGAAAAGACGGCGACGGAATGGATTGCGCAGGCCATCAAGTTGCTGGATGAAGAAACGAGCGAAAAAAATAAGGCGTAGTTTTTTTTCAGGGATCCACTATTTGACTTGAGGGAGTTTCGGGAATGGCGAAAAAGCGAGTTCACGAGTTGGCCAAGGAGCTTGGTCTGGAAAACAAGGATCTGATTGCCCATCTGGAGAGGCTGGGCATCACGGTCAAATCCCATGCCAGCACATTGGAAGAGCACGAGATCGAGAGGGTCAAAGAGGATCTCCAGGCCCCGTCGCCGCGGCAAATTGTCGAGGAAAGAATCACGACCACCGTTATCCGCCGTCGGGCGGTGCGCGCGCCGGTTGAGGCTCCTCCCCCCGAAGAAGAGGCGGAGCAAAAAGAAGAAAAGCCGCCGGAAGAGGAGAGGACTGCGCCTCCGTCCGCGCTGAAAAAAGAAATTCCGACTGCCGCTCCGGAGGTTGCCGAAGGGGTTACGCCCGCGGGGGAGGCGCCGGCCGAACCGGCCGCACCCGCTGCTGAAGTCAAAATGGAAGCCCCGCCGTCTGAACAGGCCGCTTCCGACGCAGCCACGCCCGCTGGGGCGGTCCCGCCTGCCGAAACGGCCCAGGAGGCAAAACCTCTGCATCCGGCGCTGGCGCCGGAAAAGCCCCGGCAGCCGCCGGTGATTCTGCCGGTCCGTCCGCCGATGATGTCGCGGCACAAAATTTCCCGACCGGAGGAAAAGAAAGAGGCGCCGGCCAAACCGGCGTTGAAGCCGGGCGAAAAGGCCGCTGTGCCCCCGGCGGAAAAAATCATCAAGCGGGAATTCGAGAAGCCCAAGAAAAAAGGCAAGGCACCGGTTGAGGTTTTCATTGAGGAGGGAAAGGAAGCACCCCGCCGTAAGACGCTGGACAAGAAAAATGAAAAGAAGCTGAAAAAGGTCGATGACGACCGGGAAGTGGTGTTCACGAAATGGCGCGAAGACAAGAAGGCCGCTCCCGTTAAAATGCGGAAAACCGAAATTACGGTGCCCAAGGCCATCAAGCGGCGCATCCGCGTTGGAGAAACGATCACGACCGGAGAACTGGCCAAGCGGATGGGCGTCAAGGTCGGCGACGTCATCAATAAACTGATGGGTATGGGCGTGATGGCCACCATCAACCAGTCCATCGATTTTGATATCGCCACGCTGGTTGCCTCCGAATTCAGTTTTCAGGTGGAAAAAGCGGAACTCGAGTTTGACGAGACGCTGCTCAGGCCCCAGGTCGCGGAAGAAAACCTGAAGCCCCGAGCCCCGATTGTCACCATCATGGGCCACGTCGACCACGGCAAAACGTCGCTTCTGGATGCGATCCGTCAGACGCATGTAATTGACGGCGAAGCGGGAGGCATTACGCAGGCAATCGGCGCCTATCATGTGCACATCAACGACCGCGACATCGTTTTCCTGGATACGCCCGGCCATGAAGCCTTTACAGCCATGCGTGCGCGCGGCGCCCAGGTTACGGACATCGTGGTCCTGGTGGTGGCGGCGGACGACGGCGTCATGGATCAGACCGTTGAAGCCATCAACCATTCCAAGGTGGCGGGCGTGCCGATCATCGTGGCCGTGAACAAGATCGACAAGCCGGGGGCGGATCCCGAAAAGATCAAGCAGGCGCTGACCGAACACGGCCTCCTGTCCGAGCAGTGGGGCGGCGAGACGATCTTCTGCGAAGTGTCGGCCAAAAAGAAAATCGGGATCGAAGAGCTTCTGGAAATGATCCTGCTGCAGGCGGACGTGCTGGAGCTCAAAGCGGATCCCACGCTCTCGGCGCGCGGCGTCATCATCGAAGCGAAACTGGACCGCGGCCGCGGCCCGGTGGCGACCGTGCTGATTCAGCAGGGGACGCTGCGCGAGGGGGACGCGTTTGTGTCCAAGACCGAGTTCGGCCGTGTCCGGGCCATGATCAACGACCAGGGGCGCCGCGTCAAGGAAGCCGGACCCGCCATGCCGGTGGAAGTCATCGGATTTTCCAGCGTGCCGCAGACGGGCGGTGAATTCATCGGCGTGGAAGACGAAAAGAAGGCCCGCGGCATCGCCGAATACTGGATCCGCAAGACGCGCGAAAAAGAGCTTTCCGCGTCGTCCAAGATCACGCTCGAGCAGCTGTATGAAAAGATCAAGGAAGGCGTCAAGGATCTGAACGTGATCATCAAAGCCGACGTTCAGGGATCCATTGAAGCGATTTCCGACGCGCTCAATAAGCTTTCGACTGAAGACGTGCAGATCAAGACGATCCACAGCTCGACAGGCGCGATCAGCGAAACGGACGTCATGCTGGCCTCCGCGTCCAACGCGATTATCATCGGCTTCAACGTCCGTCCGGACGCCCGCGTGAGTGAACTGGCCGCGCAGGAAGGCGTGGAAATCAAGCTCTATGATATTATCTACAATGTGATCGCGGATGTGCGGGCGGCGATGGAGGGCCTCCTGGAGCCGGAATACAGAGAAGTGGTGCAGGGACGCGCCGAAGTCCGCGAGCTCTTCCGTGTGCCCAAGGTCGGCATCGTTGCCGGCTGCCATGTGCTGGATGGCAAAATCACGCGCGCGTCCTCGATCAAACTGGTGCGGGACAGCGTGGTTGTCTTCGACGGCAAACTCCTGTCGCTGAAGCGGTTTAAAGACGACGCCCGGGAGGTGCTGGCCGGATTCGACTGCGGCATCGGCATCGAGGGGTACAACGACATCCATGTGGGGGATGTGATCGAAGCCTATATCATGGAAACGCTGGAGAGAAAGCTTTAGGCGGACGGCCCACAAAAAGAAAAGTATGGTTATCGGTTACGGCATCATAAGGCTGCGGATTCCGGAGTCCGGTTCCTTGAAGGAAAAAAGGAGCGTTTTGAACAAGATCATCAAACGCGCGCAAAATGCGTTCAACGTTTCCATTGCCCAGGTGGGCGATCTGGATCTTCACCGCTTTGCCGAAATCGGGTTTGCGCTTACCGGCAATGAGCCGCGCTACATCAGCGGCAAGGTCGATCATCTGCTGAAGTTCATCGAGGATTTACAGGTGGCCGAGGTGTTGAGCTCCAAAATTGAAGTAATGACGGTTTCCGATTTGTCGGAGACGCCGGACTGGGAAGCAGGTAAATACGATGAATTTTAAAAGGGCGGACAGAGTCGGCGAGCTGATCCTGGCGGAAATGTCCGACATTTTGCTCAAAACGGTCAAGGATCCCCGTCTGCACGCCGTGACGATCACGGCGGTCAAGGTGACGGATGACCTCCGCAACGCCAGGATTTATTTTGTCGAGATGGGCAAGGATGAATTGAACGAAGAGGTTCAGGCGGGATTGACCCGGGCGCGGGGATTTGTGCGCCGGGAGCTGGGGCACCGCCTGCAGCTGCGTTTTGTGCCGGACATCGTGTTTGTTCACGACAAATCCTTCGGCTATGGCAACCGGATCGAAAAGCTTTTGGTTCAAATCGCGAAACAGGAAGAAAAGCATGATTAAGGAGATCATTTCAGCCATCTCTTCGGGAGAAAGATTTCTCATCACGGCGCATGTCCGGCTGGACGGCGACGCCCTGGGTTCGGAACTGGCGCTTTCCTGGATGTTGCGGGATCTGGGCAAGGAAGCGGTAATTTACAACCAGGACGCCACGCCCGGCCATTACCGGTTTTTGCCGGGCGCTGAAACCATCGTGTCGGAACTGGACCATCTCGAGAGGTACGATGTCGGTTTCATTCTCGACTGCTCCGAACTGGAGCGGGTGGGGAAAATCGCCGCCGACGTGATGAAAATAAAGACGCTGATCAACATCGATCATCACGTGTCCAACGGCGGCTTCAGCAAACTGCGGCTTCTGGACCCGAAGGCCAGCTCCACAGGAGAGCTGCTTTACCGTCTGATGCGCAAGATGCACGTGAAGCTGACCGAAGAGATCTGCACGAATCTCTACGCGGCGATTCTTACGGATACGGGCGGATTCCGCTATTCGAGCACGCATCCCGATACGCTTCGGGCGGCGGCCGATCTGGTGCAAGGCGGCGCGAGTCCGCAGTGGATTTCCGAAAATATTTACGAAAGCGATCCGCCGGCCAAACTGAAGCTTCTGTCCCGGGTGCTGGAGACGCTGGAGCTCGATCTGGAGCTGCAAACCGCTTCCCTCGTCGTGACCTTCGATCATCTGCGGCAGACGGGCGCGAGCATGGAACACACGGACGGCTTTATCGATATTCCCCGCACCGTGAAAGACGTCGCCATCGCCATGGTGTACTCGCAGATCGGCGACACCCAGTTCAAGCTGAGCCTGCGGTCCAAGGGCAAAGTGAACGTGGAAAAAATCGCCGCGCGCTTCGGTGGCGGCGGGCACATCAACGCCGCGGCCTGCCGGATCGAAGGTGATCTGGCTGAAATCAAGGCCCGGGTGCGACAGGCCGTGAAAGAGTTATAGGCGTTTATGGACGGGATCGTGGTGATTGACAAGCCGGCCGGGTATTCGTCCCACGACGTCGTGAGCGAAGTGAAGAAGATACTGGGCGTCCGGAAGGCGGGACATACCGGAACGCTCGATCCGCTGGCAACCGGCGTGCTGCCGGTTTGCGTGGGCGAGGCGACCAAGCTGGCTCAGTTCTTGACCGCACAGCGCAAAACCTATCTGGCCACCATGCTGCTGGGAGTCGAGACCGATACGCAGGATACGGAAGGGCAGGTGACCGAGACATCGGACCGGCAGGCGCCGGAAGAAGACATCCGGCAGGCGCTGGGACGGCTGGTGGGCCGGATCCGGCAGGTGCCGCCGGCCTATTCGGCGCTTAAATACAAAGGGAAACCTTTGTACCGGTACGCCCGGGCCGGAGAGTTTCCGGAAATTGCGGCGCGGGAGGTGGAAATTTTCGCGCTCGATGTGAAGAGCATCGTTTATCCGTACGTGACGTTTGAAATTTCCTGCTCGAAAGGCACGTACATCCGGACGGTCTGTTTGGATGCCGGCAGGATGCTGGGCTGCGGAGCGTGTCTGGCGGGACTGCGCCGTCTTAGGAGCGGTTCCTTTACGGAAGAGATGGCCGTGGCTTTGGAAAAGAAGCCGTCCACGGCGCAGAAAGAGGACCTTGTCGCCCGGCTGCTGCCGATGGCCCGGCTGCTGCCCGATATGCCGGCCATAGAAATCGATGAAGCACTGGCCGGCCGGATCCGGGCCGGCGTTCAGCCGGATGCGGGAACGCTGCGGAAAAATGTTCTTCCTTTTCTTGCGGCGGGAGATGTGATAAAGTTTATTCTTCCTGATGGTGATCTGGTGGCTGTGGCAGAGATGCTGATGCCGGCCGACGCGCTGGCCGGTCAGGACGACAAAGCTCAGGCAGCCAGAATCCTGAGGGTATTAAAGAGAACGACACAGAATAACTGAAAGTGACAAGGAATTTTAAAAGAGGGAGGAAAGAAGCGTGTTAACTGTTGAAAAAAGAAAGGCATTAATCGAGGATTACCGGCTTCACGAAAAAGATACCGGATCCCCGGAGGTACAAATTGCTCTTTTGAGCGCCAGAATTGAATACCTGACGGAGCATTTCAAGGCGCATCAGAAAGACCATCATTCCCGGCGCGGTCTGTTGAAGCTCGTCGGGCAGAGGAGAAGGTTGCTCAATTACATCAAAGAAGACGATGTGGAGCGTTATCGTAACATAATCAAACGTCTGGGCCTCAGGAAATAACGAAAGCCATTCAAGGGCGGAAGGCAAAAGGATTCCCGATTGGACACGTATTGATCGCTGCCTGCGTCAGTCGGCTTTTGCGTTTCGCCCTTGAATTTGTCTGTGCGCCTGTTTTTTGCAAATACGGGCGCGCGCCGCAATGTTCCATGGAAGTTGAAGGGTTTCCGCAGCTTGCCGCGGGAGTCTTTCCTTTCCTGTTCCGGACAACAACAACCTAACAAGGTGGAGGAAATTTAATGAGTAATGTATTTAGTACAGATTTCGCTGGGCGAAATTTTACAATCAAAACCAATTACGTAGCCGCGCAGGCGGATGGGTCCACGCTGGTCTATTACGGGGACACCGTGGTGCTGGTGACGGCCGTTTCTTTGAAAAGCGTGAGAGAGGGCGTCGATTTTCTGCCGCTCACCGTGGATTATCAGGAAATGACTTTTGCCGCCGGCAAAATTCCCGGCGGTTTTTTCAAGCGGGAAGGGCGGCCCAACGAGCGTGAAATTTTAACGTCGCGCATCATTGACCGGGCGATTCGTCCCCTGTTCCCCAAAGGCTATTATTCGGAAACCCAGATGGTGGCGACGCTGCTGTCGATGGACAAGGAAAACGACGCGGATGTCGCGGCCATGATCGGCGCGTCCGCCGCGCTCGGGATATCCGACATTCCGTTCAAGGGGCCGATCGCCGGCGTGCGCGTCGGCCGGATCAACGGCGAACTGGTCGCCAATGCGTCCGCGGAAAAAATGCAGGAAAGCGAAATGAACCTCTTTTTGGTGGGACGCAAGGTCACACCGAGCCGGTCGGGCCGTCCCTATGACGTGGAACTGGTGATGATGGAAGGCGAAGCCAAGGAAGCGCCGGAAGACGTCATTGTCGATGCCATCAAATTCGGTCTGGAAGCCGTTCGTCCGGTGATCGATCTGCAGGATCAGGTGCGGAAGCAGGTCGGCAGGGCCAAGCGGTCGGTGGAAGAAGAAACGCCGGACGAGGCGTTCATCGCGCGCATCCGCGAGGCGGCTCTGCCGGGGCTCAAGGAAGGCTACGGCATGCCGCGCAAACTGGAGCGCTACGCCAAACTGGCCGAGGTGCGGGAATCGGTAATCAAGAGCATCAGTGACGGAGACGCGGCTCTCGCCAAGAAAGTGGCGTCGGTCATCGAACATCTGGAATCGCGCATTCTGCGGGACATGATCCTGCTGGAAAAGAAGAGAATCGACGGCCGCTTGTCGACCGAGATCCGCCCGATCAGTTCGGAAGTCGGCGTGCTGCCGCGCGCCCACGGATCGGCTCTCTTCAACCGCGGAGAAACGCAGGCGCTGACCGCGCTCACCCTGGGAACCTCCTCGGATGAACAGCGCATGGACTACGTCAGCGGCGAGGAACACCGCTCCTTCCTGCTGCATTATAATTTTCCGCCTTACAGCGTGGGCGAAGCCAAGTCGCTTCGGTCGCCCGGTCGCAGGGAAATCGGCCACGGCGCGCTGGCGCGCAAGGCGCTGGTTCCCGTGCTTCCGCCGCCGGAGCAGTTTCCCTACACGATCCGGATCGTTTCCGAGATTCTCTCCTCCAACGGCTCGTCCTCAATGGCGACGGTGTGCGGCGGCATTCTGTGTCTGATGGACGGCGGCGTGCCGGTGCGGGATATCGTCGCGGGCATTGCCATGGGGCTGCTCAAGGAAGGCGACGACGTCGTCATTCTGTCCGACATTCTGGGCGATGAAGACCATGCCGGCGATATGGACTTCAAGGTCTGCGGAACGGAGAAAGGCGTCACCGCCATGCAGATGGATATCAAGATCGACGGCCTGACGGAGGACATCCTGCGCAAGGCGTTGGCCCAGGCCCGTGACGGCCGCCTGTTCATCATCGGCAAGATTCGTGAAACCCTGTCCGCGCCGCGTTCGGATATTTCGCTCTATGCGCCGCGCATCACCACCGTCAAGGTGAAGGAAGACCAGGTGCGCACCGTCATCGGCTCCGGCGGAAAGAACATCCGCCAGATCATCAGCGAGACCGGCGTCACCATCGACGTGGAAGACGACGGGACGGTGACGATTGCGTCCGCCGACGCCGAAGCGGCGGCCCGTGCCGTGGCGATGGTCAAGTGGCTTACCGAAGAAGCGGAAGTCGGCAAGATTTACCGCGGCACCGTCAAGAAAATCGTCGATTTCGGCGCGTTTGTCGAAATTCTTCCCGGAACGGAAGGCCTGCTGCACATTTCGCAGATCGCCAAGGAAAGAATCGCCAAGGTCACGGATGTTCTGCAGGAAGGCGACGAAGTCATGGTCAAAGTGTTGGAAGTGGACAAACAGGGCAAAATCCGTCTCAGCCGGAAAGAAGCGCTGGGCGCGGAAATCAAGTAGCTGCTCATCGGCGAGAGACCTTCATTCCGCGCCGGGCGTCTGCCGGCGCGGAATGAATTTCCAGTGTTTCATGAAAACCATAAAAGTTCATATTCAGAGAATTGCCGGCAGCGAGGATCTCCCGCTGCCCCGCTATATGACCGACCAGGCGGCGGGAATGGACCTCGTTGCGGCTGTCGCCGCGGACGAAACGATTCCGCCCGGCGGGCGCAGAAAAATTCCGACCGGCATCGCCGTAGCCCTGCCGGAAGGCTATGAGGCGCAGATTCGTCCGCGCAGCGGCCTGGCGCTGCATCAGGGGGTGACGCTTTTAAACGCTCCCGGAACGATCGACGCAGATTACCGCGGTGAGATCGCGCTCATCGTCATCAACCACGGCGCCGCCCCGTTCGTTGTAACAAGGGGTCTGCGCCTCGCGCAAATGGTTGTCGCCCGCGTCTGCCGGGCCGAGTGGATCGAGTCGACCGTCCTGGAGGAAACCGCCCGGGGGCAGGGCGGCTTCGGACACACCTGAAACGCGGCCGGGACGTGTTTTGCATTTGCGCCAAAACAGTGATATGCAATCATCAAAATAAAGTGCGGCAAGTAAACGTTCATGAAAAAATTCAAAGTTAAAAAGACTTTTCAGGAAATCAACGAAAAGATCAAAAAAGGGTGCGCGGTGGTCGTCACCGCCGAGGAAATGATCGATGTGGTGGAACGTCACGGAGAGGTCGAGGCGGCCCGCCGCATCGATGTCGTCACGACCGGAACCTTCGGCGCGATGTGCTCCTCGGGCGCCTTTCTGAATTTCGGCCATACGGCGCCGCGCATTCGGGCGTCCCGCGTCTGGCTCAACGACGTGCCCGCCTACGGCGGCATTGCGGCGGTCGACTGCTATCTGGGCGCGACGGAAGTCGTCGAGGGCGACCCGCAAAACAGCGTGTATCCCGGCGAATTCAATTACGGCGGCGGTCACGTGATCGAAGATCTGGTGTCCGGCAACGTCGTCAAATTGCGTGCCGAGGGATACGGGACGGATTGTTATCCGGCGCGCAAATTCGAGAAAAACATCACCATCAACGACTTGCGGGACGCCTTCCTGTTCAATCCGCGCAACGCCTATCAAAACTATAATTGCGCCGTGAACCTCTCCGACACGACGATTTACACTTACATGGGCATTCTGCGTCCGCGCATGGCCAACGCATCTTACGCGACGTCAGGCCAGCTCAGTCCCCTGTTCAACGATCCCTACTACCGGACGATCGGCGTCGGAACGCGGATCTTCCTGGGCGGCGCCCAGGGCTTTGTCGCCTGGCCGGGCACACAGCACAATCCCCACGCGGCCAGGTCCGCGAACGGCGTTCCCAAGGAAGGGGCGGGCACTCTGGCGGTGATCGGCAACCTGAAGGAGATGAGCCCCGAGTGGCTCACAGGCGCCAGCATCTTAGGATACGGTGTTTCTTTGTTTGTCGGCATCGGCATTCCCATTCCCATTCTCGATGAAGAAATGGCCCGCTACACCGCCGTCCGGGATGCGGATATCTACGCCCAAGTGTACGATTACAGCATGGACTATCCCAAGGGCAATCCCAAGCCCGTCGCGGAAGTGAGTTACGGGGATTTACGCAGCGGTTCGGTGATGATCGACAATAAAAAAGTGATTACTGCGCCCTTATCCAGTTATTACAAGGCCGGCCAGATTGCCAATCTGCTGAAGGACTGGATTGAAGGCGGCAAATTTCTCCTCGGCGAACCGCAGCAGAATCTTCCTTCCATCCCTTTTTGATCCACCGCAGGAACAACAGCGGATAAACCCGCGCCTCTTCCCCATGGGGAGAGGTTTTGCGGCGGTTGTCCGGCTGCGGCGGTGACGAATATCACATAAATATCCTTTTTGCTTAATGTTTTGAAAAAAGAGATCGACAAATTTTTTGTGACGGCATATTATCACAGCGTAGATTAATTAATATTAATTAATCTTAATAATTGTTAATATTTTTCTTGACAATTTCCATTACTTGTAGTTTTTTGGAGCCAAACAGTAAAGGAATTGCTTTAAGTCTTTATGGAAAATATCAAGAAAAATAGAGTAAAAAAGTATCGAGAGTCCATTCCGCTCAGCATTTCCGAGCTGGCCCGTAAGGCGGGATTAACGCCGCAGACAGTGGCCAAAATGGAAAAAGGATTGCCCACGAGAAAAAACTCTGAGTTAAAGGTAGCCAAGGCCCTGCAAAAATCACACGAAGACGTCTTCCCGCAATAGGGGGCGCGCGGGTGGATCGCCTTGTGTCGGGAGGATTTGATTATCAATGAAGATAGGCAGGTATTTAGTAGCCTTTTTATTTCTCATGGCGCTCTTAATTACCTTCGGGAACCGGGGGATCGTTGATAATTACTTAATGAATAACAGACTGGCCCAGCTCAAGGCGGAAAACGATCATCTGACGGTCCTCAACAAGGACCTGGAAAAAAAGATCCATTTATTGAGAAGTGATCCGGCATACATTGAAACCATTGCCCGCAATGAACTGGGCATGGTGAAAAAAGGAGATATTGTATACAGGATGGCAAAATGAGGGACAGGTTGTTCATAAGGTAGAAACGACTTATTCGGTGCTTTGATGGATATAAAAGAATTATTTACCGGAACGAAGAAACTGGTCGGCTTGGACATCGGTTCTAATTCTCTGAAGCTTGCGGAGATCATCAGCACGTCCCATGGCTATGTTCTCAACCGGTTCCGACAGATTCCCGTAACGCCGGGAATCATCGTGGACGGCGTTTTGGAGGACGCAGCGGCCCTGTCGGCGAGTATCAAGGAACTTTTCCATAATTCCGGATGCAAGGGAAAAGGAATCGTCACCTCACTTTCCGGAAGTTCCGTCATTGTCAAGAAAGTCACCCTGGCGCAAATGGAAGAGGCCGACCTGCGGGAGCTCATCCGCGACGAAGCGGGGAAATACCTTCCCTTCGACAATATGGATGACGTCAATTTTGATTTTCAGATTCTCGGGGACAACGAGTACAACCCCAATCAAATGGATGTCATCATCGTCGCAGCCAAAAAAACGGACGTCAACAGTTATCTGGATGCGATTACGGCGGCCGGCCTCACGGTGCTGATCATGGACGTGGATTCCTTTGCGCTGGAGACGATGTATGAAGCCAACTACGACTTCGAAGAAAATGAAATCGTGGTGATCGTCAACATCGGCGCGGGATTGACCAACATCAATGTGATCAAGGGCGGCATGTCCATCTTTACCCGGGATTTTACGATCGCGGGAAATGCCATCACCGAAGGACTGCAGGACAGATACGGCGTGTCGCCGGAAGAAGCGGAACGGATGAAAATTGAAGGCGTTCCCGGCGGCGAGCAGGAGAACCTCGATCTGAGAAACGCTATTCTGGAATGCGCCGAACCGATCTGCGCGGAAATCGAAAGATCCGTCGATTATTTCCGTTCAACCTTCGGCGGCGACTACATCAAGCGCGTGTATCTCTCGGGCGGATCTTCAAGAATTGCGGGGCTGAGCGGCCATATGTCCCAGCGGCTGAACATCGAGACGGATGTCATCAATCCTCTTTTAAAAATCGGATACAACAAAAAGAATATTGATGCGGGGAAGATCGAAAGCATCAAGACTCTCGGTGCCGTGGCCATCGGGCTGGGTTTGAGAAAAATAGGTGATAAATGATTAAGATTAATCTTTTACCTTACCGAGAAAAAGAAAAGAAAGAAAATCTGTCCCGGCAGATCACCATTATCGTGGGGGTTTTCATCCTCTTTATCCTTTGTCTGGTCTGGCTGCAGATTTATATGGTGTCCCAGGTTCGAGACCTGGAAGCAAAAATGGCGGAATCCCAGCGGACGTTGAAGATTTTAAATGAAAAAGTCGGCGATCTGGAAAAATTCAAGCTTAAAAAGGCGGAACTGCAGCTGAAGCTCGCTGTGATCGCCAAACTGGAAGAGAACCGCCTGTTGCCGGTGAAAACACTGGATGATCTGGCCATGCTGGTGCCGCAAAAAGATATCTGGCTGGTGAAGATAACGCAGAGTAAAAACAGTCTGACCATCGAGGGCATCGGCCGGGACAATATCGCCGCCGCAAATTTTATGAAAACCATAGAAGGTTTTTCTCCCATTCAGTCGGTTGATCTGGTTTCCTCCAAGAAAACGGATGTGGCCGGCGTCACCCTGCAACGTTTTATTTTTTCCTGTAAAATGAAAAAGGGGTTTTAACGTATGGCCATTACAATCAATGATCTCAAAAAATTGTCCCCCCAGGCCAAAGCCCTGATCGTCATTCTGGTGGTTTTCATCATCGGCTACTTGTATTACTTTTACTTTTTATCGGATGTCCTGACGAAAAAAGCGACGCTGGAAAAGGATTTGCAGGACATCCAGTCGCAGATCACGCAGAAGGAAAAAATCGTCCTGCAGTACGACAAGTACAAAGCCGAAGTTGCAGCGCTTGAGGAAAATTACAAAGTGGCCCTGTTAAAACTTCCCGATCAGCGGGAAATCCCCGGCCTTTTTCATTCCGTTGCCCTGGCGGGCCGGGAAGCGGATGTTGAGTTTGTGTTGTTTGAACCGCAGGTCGCCGTGGCCAAAACCCTGGATCAGGCGGAGCTCGATACACCGGCGGTTTCGGCGCTGCTGAAACCGTCCGACCAGAAAACGGAAGCGCCCAAGAAGCAGGCGGCGAAAGGAGACGGCAAGAAACCGGCGGAACCGGAGCCGTTCTACCAGGAGATTCCGGTGAAAGTCACGGTGACGGGGCATTTCCAAAATACGCTGCATTTTTTTGAAAAGGTAGCCAAACTGCCGCGGATTGTCAATGTGTCCGAAATTTCCATGGGCGACCGCAAGGACGTCAAGGGACGGGGACATCTTCTTACGACCTCCTGTACGATCAGGACGTATATGTTTGTGGATAAACAAGAGCAGACTCATGAGAAGAAAAATGAAAAAAAATAAAATCATTGTCTGGGGCGTTCTGCTGATTTTTTTTGCGGCGGCTTCTGGCGCCGTCGGCGCCGAGGTTCCCAAGCCTTCCGGACAGGCTCCGCCGCCGGTTTCGGCGCTTGTCGCCCCAGCGGGTTCACCGGCCCCGGACAGCTCCTACAGCTATAATCCGCTGGGCAAACCCGACCCGTTCAAACCGTTTATGGACGTTGAGGTGAAGGCCGTTAAGAAGGAAAAGCAGACGAAGGCGGAGTCCATTTTCCCGTTGCAGAGAGCGGAAGTGGAGAGCTTCCGGCTTGTCGGCATCATCGGGGATGACGTGCGGCGAATCGCGGTCGTCGAAGATTCGGCCAAGCGATTTTACCCGCTTTTCGTCGGAACGCGCATCGGTCTTCGCAACGGTAAAGTGACGGATATTCTGGCGGACCGGTTGACGGTGGATGAGGAAGACGGGAAGAAAACGAAGAGAATTATTTTGAAGCTGCGTAAAAATATTTAACGAGGTACTGTCATGAAAAAAACATTATCCAAAATCATCCCCGCTTTTATATTTCTCGGGATTTTCTTATTCGTATCCTCCGGAGTCGTCGCAGGGGCGGGCGCAGATTCAAATAAAGCTGCCGCGGTTACAAACGAAACCGCCAGCGTGGGATATCTGGAAAACGTGTTGTTTGAAAAATTGCCGGGGCGGGAGCGCGTCAGCCTGGTGGTTTCCCGGCAGCCGGCCCTGTCTCCTCCCTCTCTGCAACCGGACAGCAGCCTGCTCGTCCGCCTGGAGAATCTCTTCGCGCCCGACGACATGCGGGAACCCCTCGGCGTCGGACGTCTGCTTAACGTAACGGCCGTGCGGGCCCAGCAGCAGACGGCGGCGGGCAAGCAGTGGGTGAATGTGAAAATCAACCTCAAGGAAAGCGTACCCTATTCGATCCGGCAGGAAGGAAAGCTTATCATCATCGACTTTAACATTTCCGGCATCGAAGCAAAGCTGAGCGCCGCCCGCGAGAAACAGTCCGCCGTATCCGGGCAAGGCGTCAATGAGGATCAGGAAAGCAAGCGATCCGCGCGGCGCGACTTCGCAAAGCGATATACGGACCGGATCATTTCCCTCGATTTTCAGGAGGCGGACATTAAAAGCGTTCTGCGCCTGATGGCTGAATACGGCAACGTGAGCATCATTTCCGGCGATGACGTCAAGGGAAATGTTACCCTGTCCATGAAAAATGTGCCGTGGGATCAGGCTCTCAACGCCATTTTACGGGTTCACGGGCTGACCAAGCAGGAAACCGGGGAAGTTCTCACGGTCATGACTTTGGAAAGACAGAGGAAGGACATACAGGTTAAGAAAGCGGCGGACGAGGAAATCCGCAAGGCGGAAGAAGACCGGAAGGCCAAGGAAATACAGGATCTGGCGGAAAGAGGCAAACTGCGCCAGATCCTCATTGAAGCCAAAATCGTGGAAGCGTCGGAAGATTTTGTCCGGAATCTCGGCATTCAGTGGGGATTCGGCAACCACTCCTCCATCGGATCTTACGGCCTGGGATTGTCCGCCGGCACAAATCCGCTCACGCAGACCAACGCGCAGAAGCTGACGTATCCCGCCGAAATCCCTTTTGTGAAAGCGGGAACAGTCGATCCGCTGACCATGGCCGCGGTGAACTTTCCCACCAGCTTGCTTGGACCGACACTGGGCATTGTTTTCGGCGGCGCGCGCACGTTTATCGAGACGCAGCTCTCGGCGCTGGAAGCGACCACGCAGGGGAGGGTGATTTCCTCGCCGAAAGTCGTGACGATGGACAACGTGAAAGCCGTCATCAAACAGGGTGATGAAGTTCCCTATGTGACGCCCGCGTCCGGCACGTCGCCTGCGACTGTGACATTTAAGGAAGCGGTTCTGCGGCTGGAAGTGAAACCCAAAATCACCGACGAAGGCCGGATTTCCATGGAAATCAAGGCGACAAACGATACACCCGACTATGCGCAGGGCGAAAAGCTGCAGGGGAATCCGCCGATCCGCAAAAACGAAGTGGAATCCAAAATTGTCGTTCAGGACGGCGACACGGTGGTCATCGGCGGCGTTTTTCGCACGCAGGAGAACCAAATCGTGAGCGGCGTCCCCTGGTTCTACAAAGTTCCCGTCCTGGGGTGGCTGTTTAAAACGGAAAATATCTCGCGGCAAAAACGTCAGCTGATGATATTTATCACACCGAAGGTATTGTCCGACACCGGTTATGTTGAAGATGAATGCGACACAGTGAATCTCAATAAACCGGATCGCTGCCGCAACCGCAAATAGTCATTACACGGGTTTCATTATAAAAACCCCTCTGCATGCGTCCACGCAGAAGGGGGTTTTTATGCCGGGACCTGCGGGAAAGAAACTACAAACGCCATTGAGGATGATGACATCATGAAGCTGAAAATCCCGGTGATCCTCTTCTTAGCCCTTCTGCAGTGTTTTGCGCTTTCCTGCACCAGTACGCCCTGGCACCGGGAGCAGGCGGATATCTACCTTAAAAAAGGCATGTCCCTGATTGAAGCCGGACAATACATCGGCGCGCTCAAAGAGCTGATGGAAGCGGATAAAAATGCGCCCAACGATCCGACCATCAACTACTATCTGGGTGTGGCTTATCACGGCCGGGGATTGAGGGATCTGGCCATGGACCATTTCCAGAAGGCCGTCGACCTGAAGCCCGATTATTCGGAGGCGCATAATTACATCGGGGCGATTTACATGGATATGGGCCAGTGGGGAAAGGCTCTTAAGTCTTTCGACCGGGCGTTGAAAAATTATCTTTACGCCACGCCCGCGCTGGCCCTGTACAATTCGGGTTGGGCGTATTACAATCTTCAAGAATACGATATGGCGCTGTCCCGTTATCAGCAGGCCCTGCAGCAGGACAGAATGGGCGTGCTGCAGGCGCAAATCGAAAAAAATATCGGACTGATCTATATAAAAAAATCGAATCTGGTCCAGGCCAGGGAACATCTGGAAAAATCCGTCGCGCTGGATCCGTCGCTCTATGACGCCCATTTCATTCTGGGAGAAACGTATTTGAAAATCCGGGACACGGCGAACGCGCGAAAGTCCTTTGCGCAGGTGATCAGGCTCGCGCCGCAGTCGCCTTTCGCGCAGAAGTCCCGGGAGTATTTGCAGCTCTTGCAGTGAACCGGACCGCCGGAATTTTTTATCCGGACATGCCGCGCCCGATTCCCTTCGGGGGCATTTCCGGCTCCGTGATTGTCATGGAACATCCGATATTTCATAAACAGAATCACAGACGTTGTGAGCGGAACCGGCGTGCGTTCCCGAACGCCGGATAATCTATAGGATTGAGATTCATGCCAAATGCCCTCCATCATTTCGTGCAAGCCAGAAGAGAAAACGTTCGGAAAAAACTGTTCGGAAACCGCCTCGACGGCATCATCTTTTCTACGATGAGCAACATCCGCTATCTGTCCGGTTTTACGGGCAGCGCCGGCGTGTTCCTTTTGGGTGCAAAAGACGCCCGGCTGCTGGTGGACGGCCGCTACACGGCGCAGGCCGCGTCCGAAGCCGCAGGAATTCAGGTCCTGCAGTACCAGAATCAGAACCAGGGCATCGCCGAGGCGGTCAAGGCGCTGAACCTTGAGACGGTCGGTTTCGAAGCGGCGGCGGTCAGCGTGGCGATGCACAGCGACCTGAGAAAAAAAATGAAAGGCGTCACGCTGGTTCCGCTGGGCGATGAGCTGTCGGGGCTTCGCGCCGTCAAGGACCGGCGGGAAAAGGCGCTGATGAAAAAAGCGGCGGCCATCGCCTCGGAGGCGATGGCCCGGCTTGCCCGCGAAATGCGGCCCGGCTGGACGGAGCGGGAAACGGCGCTGCAGCTGGAGTGGATCGCGCGCCGGGCGGGCGCCGAGCAGGTTTCGTTTGAAACGATCGTCGGCTCCGGGGAACACGGCGCGCTGCCGCATGCGAAACCGACAAACCGCCGGCTGCGCCACGGGGATTTTGTGGTGATCGACTTCGGCGTCAAGTACCGGGGATACTGCTCCGATGAAACCTGTACGTTCACAATTGGGGAATTGACAGCCGCAAAAAAAAATGCTTATCGTGCGGTGCTGCGCGCGCATGATGAGGCGATCGCGTTTGTTCGGGCGGGGAAAACCGCGGCCGACGTGGACGCTCTGGTTCGCAGCACGCTGGGTGAAAAGTACGGACGCTATTTTGTTCACGGCACGGGTCACGGTGTCGGTCTGGAGGTTCATGAGGCGCCGCGTCTGGCGCCGAATTCCCGGGATGTTCTGCTGGCCGGAATGGTTGTCACGGTCGAACCCGGTATCTACTATCCCGGTCGTTGGGGCATCCGGATTGAAGACACGGTTTTTGTAAAAGAAAACGGCTGCGAGCTCCTGACCGGAATGAGCAAGAAACTCATCGTCATTGAATGAATATTGAGGTTATGCTGTTATGAAGGTGTTTCCAGAAGACCTACTTTACAGTCGCGAACACATCTGGGTGAGGGTTGACGGAGATATGGCCACGCTGGGGATTACGGATTACGCCCAGGAAAGTCTGGGAGAAATCCTGTCCATCGAATTCCCTGAAATCGACACCTATGTGGAGCGTGATGAAGCCTTCGGTTCCATTGAATCCACCAAGGCGGTCGTGGATTTGATTGCTTCGGTCAGCGGAACGATCGTGAGCGTCAACGAGGACATCAACGACGACATCGGCATCATCAACAGCGATCCTCACGATACCGGCTGGCTGGTCGTTATTGAGATGGACGATATGGAACAGCTTGATGATCTTCTGGATGCGGCGGGGTACCATGATTACATTATGCAGCAGGAAGCGGACTGACGTCCTCCCATGATCTGGCGGCTGCTCCATTACCGTTCCGGCGACGCTTTTGAAAACATGGCGCTTGACGAAGCCGTCTTTCGGGAGACCGTCAGGAACAACCGTCCGCCTACCCTGCGTTTTTACGGCTGGCGGAGTCCGGCCGTGTCCATCGGGTATTTTCAAAAGCTGGAAAACGAAATTCATGCCGATCGGTGCCGCGCTTCCGGAGTCGACATCGTGCGCCGGATCACCGGCGGAAAGGCCGTTTATCATCGCGATGAAGTTACCTACGCGCTTACAGCCGGCCGATCCGCAAGCCTCTTTCCCGACGATATTTCCCGGACCTATGAAATCATCAGCCGATGCCTGGCGCGCGGCTTGTCTTTTCTGGGGATCAACGCGCGACTGGCAAAAGCCGATCCCGGGGCGGCGCTTCATACACGGCGGGAATCCTGCTGTTTTTCCGTGCCTTTCGGCAGTGAACTGCTGGTGGAGGGACGAAAAATCTGCGGCAGCGCGCAGACACGGACCCAGGGCGGATTTTTACAGCACGGATCATTGCTCATGCGCTTCGATCCGGTGGAGACTGCCGCCCTGATGGGACCGTTGCAGGATACGGATGCCGCTGCGACGCTTCGGTCCCGGGTAGCGGCGGTCAACCAGGTCCTTTCCGCTCCCGTCAGCGCCGAGGCGCTCTGCAAGGCCCTGCAAAGGGGATTTGTCGAAGAACTGGGCGTGCGCCTGGCGCCGGAACCGCTGACGCCCGCGGAAGAGGCGCTCGCCGGGCGACTGGTCAAAAAATATGTCAGCCACGACTGGAACTGGGAGCGGAAAAAGGGAACGTTGGCGCAGGCCCGGCCGATCTGACGAATTTATTTATTTTAGTTGCAATTTTGACGGAGATCGCATATAGGCAAGCCTAACTGCGCGACGGGACCGGAAACAAATTCAGAGACGATCCGCCGCGGGAAAAAGTTTTCTGCGGGCAACCGCCGGAAATCACCCGATTGGGGAATGCTTTCCGGACAAGGAGCGTGATTTAAACTTTATTGGAAATTTCAGGGTGGTTGACGGCGCGGGGGTAGATTCTCCCCTGTGGCGTGCTGCCCTTTTTTTGTATGTAAAAGTCAACGGCAATCAACCAGGTTAAAAAACAAATTAGGAGGAAACCCTTGGAAGTAAAAGTGATTGACAACGATGTCGAAAAAGCGCTTAAGATTCTGAAAAACAAACTGTCGAAAAGTGGATTATTCAAGGAACTGAAAGTCCGCCGGGCTTATGAAAAGCCTTCGGTGAAAAAGAAGAGAAAAACCATTGAAGCGCGCCGCAGACTGGCTAAGGTTCAACGCCGGCGCAGCAATTAACGGATGACTTTCGGCCGCTCATCGGCGGGCTGATCGTGCCGATCGGCGGCCGGATCAAGAAAAAAGGTCGTATGGAAAAGCAATACCTGGTCGATGCATTGTCGAAAGAAGAGTCCTGGCGGATCTTCCGCATCATGGCGGAGTTTGTAGAATCCATCGAAGTGCTTTCCTCCATCAAAAACGCCGTGACGATTTTCGGCTCGGCCCGTGTCAAACCCGGCGATCAATACTACGCGACGGCGGAAGAGTTGGGGCGGCTCCTGGCCCAGAGCGGTTTTTCCGTCATCACCGGCGGCGGTCCCGGGATCATGGAAGCGGCCAACAAGGGCGCGGCGGAAGCGGGAGGCCAGTCCGTGGGGATGAACATCAAACTTCCCTTTGAACAGAAGCCCAATCCTTACGCTACGCTTCAGCTCGATTATAAATATTTTTTCATCCGCAAGGTCATGTTCGTCAAGTATGCCGTTGCCTACGTGATCATGCCGGGCGGATACGGGACCATGGACGAGTTTTTCGAAGCCCTCACGCTGATTCAGACCAGGCGCGTCCGGAGTTTTCCGGTCGTCCTGATGGGCCGGGACTACTGGCAGGGGCTGCTCGACTGGCTGCAAAACAGCATGCTGCAAAAAGACATGATCCTGCCCTTCGACATCGAAATGATCCAGATTATCGATGAACCTGAAGACGTCGTCAAACACATCAAGAAGTACGTCATTATTTAAATTACAATCATTCCGCGGACGTCAGACATGACTTTGGAAAAAGCGATCGGCGATTTGAAGAAGGGTAAAGTTGCGCCCTGTTACCTTCTGTACGGGGAGGAGGAGTACCTGATCGGCGACGCCCTGGAGCGGATCCTGGACCTGCTCGTTGCTCCGGCCGACCGCGACTTCGGCCTTTTTTTCATCGACGGCGACAGCGCCGATTTTGATCTCTTGCAGGACCATCTGCTGGCGCCTTCGCTTCTGGGCGGGCCCAAGGCGGTGGTGGTCAAAAACACAACGATTTTTCAATCCCGGGAAAATCTCGGCGATTTGATCCGGAAAATCCGCGACACGCTCGACGGGCATCCCGACAAAGCCGCCCGGTATTTCCAAGCGTTTTTGAAACTGTCGGGGTTTGCCTGGGAAGACCTGCAGGGCGCCGGCTGGCGGAAGATTACCGACGACCAGTGGCGTCGGGCCGTGGAGGACGACTCCGGGGACGACCGGCACAAGTGGCTGCCGCGGATCGTTGAAATCTGCGCCGCCCGGGGCATGACGTCCGGCGGCGATGCCGATCTCTCCGATCAGTACGAGAAGCTTCTTACCGGCGGACTTCCCGCGGGGAATTGCCTGATTCTCACCGCCGAGGCGGTGGACAAGCGAAAAAAGATCTTCAAAGTCATCGATAAAACAGGCGTGATCCTGCATTTCGGCGCCCTCAAGGGGGAAGCAGCCACCCGGGAGACACTCAAAAGCGAAGCGCAGAAGCTGCTCGGCCGCTGCGGCAAGACCCTTTCTCCCGCGGCATGGATTGCGCTGGGGAAGAAGACCGGCTTCCAGCTGCGCTTGTCTCTCAACGAACTGGAAAAACTGATTGCGTTTGCAGGGGAGCGGCCGGTCATTGGGGATAAAGACGTTGAAGCCGTCGTCGGCAAAACCCGCGAAGATTCCATTTTCGATTTAACCGCAGCGCTCTCCGAGAAAAACACCCGGGCGGCCCTTGCAGCGCTTTGCGCCCTTTTGGACCAGGGGGAGCACCATCTGATGATTCTCACGATGATCGGCCGCGAAATCCGCCTGCTGTTGCAGGCATCGCTGCTGGCGGGCTCGGGGCGCCTGCCCGGACTGGCGCCGAACATGGACTACGGCGCCTTTCAGAAGACGGTTTATCCGGCCGTGGCCCGTCTGGCGGCGGAAGCCGCGCGCAAGGAGGATACGCTGCTTTCCAAACATCCGTTTGTGGTGTACAACGCCCTGCGCAACTGCCGCCGGTTTTCCCAGCCGGTGTTGCTGGAGTATCTCGATGATCTCGTGGAAATGGACCGGGCCATGAAATCGTCGGCCACCGATCCGCAGATCCTGCTGGAGCGTTTTTTAATTCAGGCCTGCGCTAAAGCTTCCTGATTTTGGCCCGGGCCTGTTTCTCTGCCCGGGACAGTCGCCGGGACGGACCCTTTTTGGAAATCGGGCGGCTTGCCTCGTCATCCTCTTCATCTTTCTCATCCACAAATTCGTTTCCGGACGCCATGAGCAGTCTTTCCACGATGGATTCAAACTCCGGAGAGGACAGGGTTGCCTTGCCCCGGCGGACGGCAAAGGAGGCGATTTCACGGTCGGAAGAAATCACCAGGATTTCCTCGTCCGAAGATGCGATGATCCTTTTGAGCACTTCATCGGCCTTCACGCCTTTGGGTGAGTAAATGATAAAAATGCCGGCGCTGAAATCGCGTTCTTCCCGGGCGGAGCCGCCCACCCAGCCGTCAAAAACCACGGTGATCCGGTGATCTTTCCGGCGTCTGTAGCGGGCCAGCCATTCAACGAGTGCGTGGCGGCCGGCTTCAAGGCTCTGGCGCTCGAAACGCCGCAGGCGGATGGACTGCCGGATCAGATTGTAGCCGTCGATGTAAATGTGCATAACCGATTTTGGCACAGGGACGCCCCGGATTTCAATGAAAAAAAGCCGGTATTTTTCTTGACGGGAGGCTCGCCGGTCTGTTACCGTCGCCTAGCTTCGGGAACTTCGAGCGGGAAAACCCGCTGACAATAAATCGTGCGGAGGTTTTTTATGGACATTAAAAGAATATGTGTGTTGGGCGCGGGACTCATGGGCAACGGAATTGCGCAGGTATGCGCAGCGGCCGGATTCGACGTGACGCTGCGGGATATCGAGCAGCGGTTCATCGACAACGGCATGAACACGATCCGGAAGAATCTGAACCGTGACGTGGAGAAAGGCAAAATTTCCAAGGAGCAGATGGATGCCGTCCTGGGGCGGATTCGTCCGACGCTGGATTTGAAGGAAGCGGCCGGCGACGCGGACGTGGTGGTGGAAGTGGTGATTGAACTCATGGATTTGAAGAAAAAAGTGTACGCGGAGCTGGAAGCCGTCGTACCGCCTCACTGCCTGTTTTTCACCAACACCTCGGGTTTGAGCATCACGGAAATGGCCGCCATCACCAAACGGCCGGAGCGCTTTATCGGCACGCATTTCTTCAATCCCGTTCCCGTCATGCGCCTGCTGGAAGTCATCCGCGGCCAGCAGACCTCCGAAGAGACGGTGGAAGTTGCCCGGGCCTGGGGCAAGAAAATCGGCAAGGAAGTCGTCATGGTCAAGGAAGCGCCCGCCTTTGTCGTGAACCGCATTTTGTGCTCGATGATCAACGAAGCCTTCTTTGTCCTGGATGAAGGGCTGGCCACGCCGGAAGACATTGATAAAGCCATGCAACTGGGTTGCAACCATCCGATCGGTCCGCTGGCGCTGGGCGACCTGATCGGCCTCGACACGCAGCTGCGGATCTGCGAAGGCATGCACCGGGAGCTGGGCGACAAGTACCGTCCGTCGCCGCTTTTGCGCAAGCTGGTGCGCGCCGGAAACCTGGGGCGCAAGTCCGGTCGCGGCGTTTACGACTACGGCAAAAAATAAGCGCGCTTAAAAAAATTGCGGCGGCCTTCGTTCGAACACGAAGGCCGCCGTTTTCATTGTAGGTTAAAATCGGGCAGGCGCTCTCCGGGCAGCGCGGATCATGTCCCGTTGGCCGCCGCTTTCAGGGATGCGATGGTCTTGGCATAGTCGCCGGTTCCAAAGACCGCCGCGCCCGCCACCAGCACATCCGCGCCCGTCTTTGCGATGGAAGCGATGTTTTGCAGCTGGACGCCCCCGTCCACTTCCAGGAGGGGTTTTTGCGGCATCCTGGCGATCATCTCGGACGCCCGTTTGATCTTGGACAGCGACCCGGCAATGAACTGCTGTCCCCCGAACCCGGGATTGACCGACATGATCAAAAGCAGGTCGATGTCGGAAAGAATCTCCTCGACCGCAACCAGCGGCGTTGCCGGATTCAGCGAAACGCCGGCCTTTTTTCCGGTTTTCCTGATCATCTCCAGCGTGCGATGCAGATGATCGGCCGCCTCCACGTGGACGGTGATGTAGTCGGCGCCCGCGGCGGCGAAGGAGTCGATATACCGGTCCGGATTCGAAATCATCAGGTGGACATCGAAAGGCAGCCCGGTGGTTTTGCGCAGCGCGGCGATGAGGGCCGGACCCATCGTGATGTTGGGAACAAAGTGTCCGTCCATGACGTCCAGATGAATCCAGTCTGCGCCGGCTTTTTCCACGGCGGCGATTTCCGCGCCCAGCCTGGCGCCGTCGGCGGAAAGAATCGAAGGGGCAAGCAATTTCATGGGGTCTCCTTTTGCGTAGCTTCCAAATATACCAAAGCCGGGCGCCTGTCAACCCGGATAGGCTGACAGCCTACAGCCTATCAGTCTTTTACTTGACAGCAAAGGCGAAAAAATAAAAGATGCGCGCATGAGAATTCTTTATAACATGCTCCTCTGGATCGTTGCGGTTCCGGGACTTTTGTTTTTCCTCGTCAAGATGCTTCTTACGGGAAAATACCGTCACAGCTTTTTTCAGAGGCTCGGCGCCCGTCAAAAGCATCTGTTGGCAGACATTGGACCGGGGCCGCGAATATGGATTCATGCGGTTTCGGTGGGCGAGGTGACGGCCGCCCAGCCGGTGGTCGCCGCGCTGAAAAAGCTGCGGCCGGAGGCGCGGATCATCTTTTCCACCTCCACCGAGACCGGCCAGGGAATGGCGCAGAAGCTCGTTTCCGGCGTGGAGGCCTTCATTTATTTCCCCCTCGATTTTTCCTTTGCCGTAAACCGGATGCTGTCCTTGGTCCGGCCGGATGTCTTCGTGCTCGTGGAGACAGAGCTGTGGCCCAATTTCCTGGCCGCCTGCCGCGCGCGCGGCGTGCGCGCCGTCATGGCGAACGGCCGGATTTCCCCCCGCTCCTTTGACAAGTACCGCCGGACCCGCTTTTTCTGGAAGCGGGCGCTTTCCGACCTCCAGGAAGCCGGCATGATTTCGCAGGTTGACGCCGAACGTATCCGGGAGATCGGCTTGTCCGGAGACAAAATCCGTGTACTGGGCAACGCCAAGTACGACGGGCTCGCGGCCCTGGTCTCGCCGGAACTGCGCGAAGAGACCGTTCGCCGTTTTGACGCGCGTCCGGAGGAAAGATTTTTCGTCGCCGGCAGCACGCATCCAGGCGAAGAAGAAATTGTGATCCGGGTGTACCGGGAGCTTGCCGACGCCGACCCGGCCCTCAAGCTCATTTTAGTGCCGCGCCACGTGGAGCGTGCCGGAGACGTAGCGGCTGTTTTGTCGCAGGCGGGATTCACGGATCTCATCCGTGTTTCGGAGATGAGAGCCGGCCGCCGGCGGGCGGCGGAGCGGGTGATCCTGGTCGATGTGATCGGCGAACTCTTTAAAGTCTATGCGCTGGCTGAGATCGTTTATTGCGGCGGCTCGCTCGTCCCGAAGGGGGGACAGAATATTCTGGAAGCGGCGGCGTGGGGGAAGGTGATTTTTTACGGTCCCTCCATGGAAGACTTCAGCCAGGAGGCGGCGCTTCTGGAAGCGGCGGGCGCGGGCGTGCGCATTACCTGCGAGAAGGAACTGCTGGCGGGAATGCAGAAGCTGCTGGCCGCTCCGGATGAACTGTGCGTTCGCGGAGAGAGAGGCCGGGCGGTGGTTCATGCCAACAGGGGCGCGGCCCGGCGGTATGCCGAAATGATTACCGGCTATCTGGCCTGACGACCCCGGCGCTCCGGCTTTGCCGCCATCCGCACGGAGCCCCGGGCACAAGGCCGCGCTTGTTGTCTTGACAGCCGGTGAAAAGGTGGTAAAAAGAAACGGGCTCAATCCAGACGGGAGGTTTTGTTATGCTGAAAAAATATGAAGCGGCCAGCGAACAGGTCAATCTGAACCGGACGCTCATGGCCCGGGCGCTGATCAACAAGTACCTGAACCGGACCAACCTGATCTGCTATTCGGAACTTTCCCGCCTGATCGGCTGCGAGGCTTTCGTCAAGCATGAAAATCATAATCCGACCGGATCGTTCAAAATCCGGGGCGCGCTGAATTTCTTCCATCACATGTCCAAGGAAGAGCTGGAAACCGGCATTCTCGTGGCGACCCGCGGCAACCACGGCCTGGCGATGGCCTGGGCGGGGCAGTGGTTTCACGTGCCCTGCACCGTGGTCGTTCCGGAAAACAACAATCCGGAACTCAACCGCATCATCGAAAGCTACGGCGCGGAGCTGATCGTGCACGGAGAAGATTTTTACGACGCCCAGTCCTACTGCGACGAACTGGTGGACAGCGCGGGCTATTACTACGTCCAGCAGGGCAACGAGCCGGAAATCCTCAACGGCATCGCCACCATGGGGCTCGAAATTCTGGAGGATCTGCCGGATGTCGATACGATCATCTGCCCCATCGGCGGCGGCGCCGGCTGCGCCTCGCTTTTGAAAACCGCGCGCGCAATCAAACCCTCGATTGAAATCATCGGCGTGGAGCCGGCCAACGCGCCGTCTTTCTACACGTCGTGGCAGAGAAAGGAAATCGTCACGCTCGATGAAGCGCACACGATCGCCGACGGGCTGGCCGCCCGGACCGTCTTTCATCTGCCGTACGTGATTCTCCGGGACGCGATCAACGACGTCGTGCTGCTTTCCGAAGACGAAATTCTCGAAGGCGTGCGCATGGCGCTCACCGCGACGCACAACCTGGCGGAAGCCGCCGGCGCCGTTTCCCTGATAGCCGCCTGGAAAATCAGAGACCGGCTGGCGGGCAAGAAAGTGGTGATGATCATGTCCGGCGGCAATCTCAACATGGATCATCTGAAAAAAGCCATCGGCTGCTGACGAGCCGGATAGCACGCCAGACGACCCCACAGGCAAGGCCTTTCTCTTTGCGGAAGGGCCTTCCTTGAAGAATATGAAGCTAAAGGAGTTTTTTGTATTATGACCGACCCCACCCCCCCCGCCGCAACCGATTTTATCCGCGACATCATTGACGAAGATCTGCGCGCCGGCCGGCACGCAGGACGCGTGGCCACCCGTTTTCCGCCGGAGCCCAACGGCTACATCCATATCGGTCACGCCAAGTCCGTATGCCTCAACTTCGGTCTGGCGCGCCAGTACGGGGGAACCTGCAATCTCCGCCTCGACGATACGGATCCGGCGGGCGAGTCCATGGAGTTCGTGGAGTCCATCATCCGCGATATTCACTGGCTGGGCTTTGACTGGGAAGACCGTCTTTTTTACGCATCGGACTATTTCGAAAAACTTTTCGCCTTCGCCGTGGAGCTCATCAAAAAGGGGGACGCCTACGTCTGCAGCCTGAGCCCCGATGAAATCCGCGAACGCCGCGGCTCGTTTACCGAGCCGGGCCGGGAAAGTCCCTACCGCAACCGGTCGGTGGAAGAGAACCTCGACCTGTTCGAACGGATGCGCGCCGGCGAATTTGCAGACGGCGCGCACGTCCTGCGCGCCAGGATCGACATGGCCGCGCCGAATATCGTTCTGCGCGATCCCATCCTCTACCGTATCAAGCGCGAACCCCACTACCGTACGGGAACGCAGTGGGTCATTTATCCGATGTATGATTTTGCCCACTGCCTCTCGGACGCGCTGGAAGGCATCACCCACTCCATCTGCACGCTGGAGTTTGAAAACAACCGCCCCCTCTACGACTGGATCGTGGAGCGGCTGATTGCCGCCAACCGCCCCAAGCAGATTGAATTCGCCCGTCTGAGTGTCAGCTACACGGTGCTCAGCAAACGCAGGCTGATCCAGCTGGTGCAGGAAGGCCATGTCCGCGGCTGGGACGATCCGCGCATGCCCACCGTTTCCGGCATGCGGCGCCGCGGCTTTCCGGCGGAGGCGATCCGGAACTTCTGCGCCGAAATCGGCGTCGCCAAAAACGACAACCTCGTCGACATGGCCCTGCTCGAACACTGCGTCCGCGACGGCCTCAACGAGCGGGCGCCCCGTGCGATGTGCGTTTTGCGGCCGCTCAAAGTCGTGATCGACAATTATCCGGAAGGCCAAACGGAAGAATTCGACTGCGCCAATCATCCCCAGCGCCCCGAGATGGGAATGCGGAAGGTCCCCTTCTCCCGCGTGCTGTATATCGAGCGCGAGGACTTCATGGAGGCGCCGCCCAGGAAATACAACCGCCTGGGGCCCGGACGGGAAGTCCGGCTGCGCAATGCCTACATCATCAAATTCGCAAGTCTGGTCAAGGACGAAAAGACGGGGGAGGTGACGGAGCTTCACTGCACCTACGATCCGGCGACCCGCAACGCCCCGCCCGCGGACGGCCGCAAGGTGCCGGGCGTGATTCACTGGGTTTCGGCGGCGCATGCCGTGCCCGCCGAAGTGCGTCTCTACGACCGCCTGTTCACCATTGAAGATCCGGGCAGCGAGGAGGACTTTCTCCAATACCTGAATCCGCAGTCCCTGGAAAGCCTGCCGGCCTGTTATGCGGAGCCCGGCCTGCAAAATGCCGAACCGGGAAGCGCTTACCAGTTTGAACGGGTGGGCTATTTTTGCGCCGACGAAAAGGAGTCGCAGTCCGGGCGCCCGGTGTTCAACCGGGTGGTGCCGCTGCGGGACAGCTGGACGAAAATTGCCGGGAAGGGATAAAAAATGGCTGGGGAACAAGGATTCGAACCTTGATTGACGGAGTCAGAGTCCGGTGTCCTACCATTGAACGATTCCCCAGCAGGAGCGCCTGCCGAGCTTATCCGGCCTGCAAGCGGGGGGAACTATAATGCGATTGATTTTATATGTCAACAAAATTTCTGTGCGAAAAATTCAGTTTTTGCAAAGAGGTGTTCCGTCTTTGCGAGAATGGATTTTTCCGCGCGCGTCCTGCGTTTGACGACACACAGCAGGGAGTCAGGGGGAACCTGCCGGCAGACATCTGATGGAAATTCTTTTCCGGCCGCGCGCTGTGGAGTTCAAGCGCGCGGCCGGTCGGAAAAAACTTCAGGAGGGCGTTGGAAGATGAGATCATTGCGGGCGGCCGTGTGTCTGGCCTGGCTGGCATTCTGGTCGGCCGTTGCAACCTTGGTTCTGGCTATTCCCATCATTGCCGCCGGACTTTTGGGCCGCACCGGAAATCTGGCCTTTTCTCTCACCAAAATCTGGGCCTACATCATGCTGGCCGTCTCCTTTGTCCGCACGGAAATCGTGAACCGGGAAAAGATCGCGCCCGGAACATCCTACATCATCATGTCCAACCACCAGTCTCTGTACGACATTCTGGCGCTGGTCACCACGCTGGGCATTCAGTACCGCTGGTTCATCAAAAAGGAGGTGCTCAAGGTTCCTCTTTTCGGATACGGGCTTTACGCCTCGCGCAACATTTTCATCGACCGCTCCAACACCGCCCGGGCCATTGAAAGCATCAACCGGGGCATCGACCGCCTGCCCGCCGGCGTGAGCATTCTGGTGTTTCCCGAAGGCACCCGGTCGGCCGACGGACAAATTCACCCGTTTAAAAAAGGCGGCTTCATTCCGGCCGTCGAGCGCAAAATCCCCGTCTTGCCCGTGACCGTGAACGGCAGCCGCCGCGTTCTGCCCAAGGGCAGCCTCGCGCTTCGGCCGGGGAAAATCCAGGTTGTGATCGGCGACCCCATCGAAACCGGCGCCTGCACCCACGCCGACGTTCCGGACCTGATCGACCGGACACGGCAGGCGGTGCTGGCCAACTTCCATCCGGAATATCCGGCCCGCAGCTGATCCGCTGTTCTCCGTTAACTTTGCAGTTCCAGAACCAGCGCGGTGCGCGTGGGAAGGTAAAGCCTCAATTCATGGCGCACGGTCTGGCCCGCGAGCACGGGCAGCGTGCAATGGACCTGGCCGGCGAACAGACGCGCGTGGCCGCCGTAGGCCGCGTCATCCGAATCGAGAACCATCCGCCAGGCGCCGGGCGGCGCGGCGACGGGGTAGTCCGGATAAGACGCGGTCGGGTGAAAATTGAAGGCGAAGATCAGCCGACCCCGCTGAAAGACGAGCACCTTGTGGTCGTCGCGCTCGTGCAAAAGGTTGGGCCGGGGATCGGCAGGAAAGTTGCTGCGCCGCGCAAGCGCGATCATGTCCCGGTCGAAGCGGCCGAGGAGCGCATATTTCAAATCCGGGTCGTCCGCCAGATGCCACTGGCGCCTGGCGTAGGCATAGGACCAGCCGTTTCCCTCCCGCGGAAAATCGATCCATTCGGGATGTCCGAATTCGTTGCCCATGAAATTCTGATAACCGTGGCCGGCGGCGGCCAGAGTAATCAGCCGGATCATTTTATGCAGAGCCACGGCCCGGTCGATGGTCGGGTCCGGATCGTGGAGGCTCATGTGGCCGTACATCGCCGCGTCGGCCATCCGGAAGATCAGCGTCTTGTCGCCGACCAGCGCCTGATCGTGAGATTCAACGTAGCTTGCGGTTTTTTCTTCGCCGCGCCGGTTGGTAAGCTCGTACCACAGGTGTCCCATCGGCCAGTCTTCATCGCGAAAGTTCCTGACAAGCCCAATCCAGAAATCCGCAATGCCCATCGCCAGGCGGTAGTCGAAGCCGATGCCGCCTTTTGCCGCCGGCAGGGCCAGCGCCGGCATGCCGCTCACGTCTTCGGCGAGCGTGACGGCGCGCGGCCGTACGCTGTGGACAACACGGTTGGCGAGCGCCAGGTACACCAGGGCGTCTTCATCGACGTCGGGATTGAAGTAGTCGTCGTAGGACGTGAAGGTTTTGCCCAGACCGTGGTCGCGGTAAAGCATGGAGGTGATGCCGTCAAAGCGGAAGCCGTCAAGCCGGTATTCGGAAAGCCAGAAGCGGCAATTCGACAGCAGAAACCGCAAAACCTCCGTTTTGCCGTAGTCGAAGCAACGCGATCCCCAGGCCTCGTGAACGCCGCGGCGGCCGGCGTGGAAATATAAATCGGAGGTTCCGTCAAAACGGCTGAGGCCTTCCACGTCGTTGCCGACGGCATGCGAATGGATGAGATCCATGATCACGCAGAGCCGTGCGCCGTGGGCCGCGTCGATCAGTTCTTTCAGTTCTTCCGGCGTTCCGAAGCGCGACGAGGCGGCAAAAAAGCTGGACACGTGGTAGCCGAAGGAGGCGTAGTACGGATGTTCCTGAATGCCCATCAGTTGCAGCGCGTTGTAGCCGGACCGGACGATGCGCGGCAAAATACGCTCGGTGAATTCGCGATAGGTCCCGATCCGGCCTTCCTCCTGGGCCATGCCGATGTGGGCTTCGTAAATCAGGAGAGGCGCGGGCGGCGGCGGAGGAGCGTACCGCCAGGCATAGGCCTGCGGCGTCCAGACCTGGGCGTTGAAAATCAGGCTTACCGGATCCTGAACGACGCGCCGGGCGTAAGCGGGGATGCGGTCACCGCTGCCGCCGGGCCATTCGAGAAAGAGGCGGTAAAGGTCGCCGTGCGCGAGGCGCTCGGCCGGCAGGCGGATTTCCCAGACGCCGTCTGCCGCGGGCGCGAGCGCCCAGTCGCTGTGCGGCTTCCAGCCTGTCCGGTCGCCGATCAGGTGCACGGCGTCGGCATAGGGAGCCCATTCCCGGAAAATCCACTCATTTCCTTTTTTATGCAGGCCGAAATAGTCGTGCGCCATGGTCAGAGCCGTCCGTTCGCGCCGGAGGTATTTTTCCCGCGCGGCAATGCGCGAAAAAAGATTTTTCAGCCACTCCGCGTATGGTCGCAGATAGGGATCTCCTGCAAGCAGACCTTCGATCTGCGCTGTGGGACCGGGCCGTTCAGCTGGGGCAGGACGGGCGCGGGGGCGGCGCTTTCGGGTGTGAGGGATTTTCGCCATACGGGTTTGGCCTCCGGAATGGTCTGGATGATTACGGTTGCAGAAAAGGACGGTTCAGCATCTTTTCATAAAGGTCAATGTAGCGGGCGGCCGTTACGGCGTGATTGAAGCAGGTCAGAGACTCGGACATGATGCGGGTGGTTTGTTCGTTCCGAACCTCGGAGGGCAGCCCGTAATAGGCAACCGCCTGGTCGATGGCCCACAGAAGTCCCTGCGGATCGTACGTTTCGAAGACGATGCCGTTGCCCGCGCCGGCCGCGGCGTTTAACGGGCGGATCGTATCATGGAGGCCTCCCGTATTCCGGACGACCGGCACGGATCCGTAAAGGGGCGCGATCATCTGGGGCAGCCCGCAGGGCTCGAAGGCGGACGGCATGAGCACGAAGTCCGACGCAGCGTAGGCGAGCCGGGCCAGGTCCTCGTCGAAGTCGCACACGGCCACCCGTCCGGCCAAATGAAACTGTTGTGCAATCTGGCGGAGATAGGGCTGAAATTCGCCGTTGGCCACAAAGACGATCTCGAGCGGCATTTGCCAGTAGCGCGAGACCACGTCGTAAAGAATATGCGTCATGAGCGGGCTGCCCTTCTGGATGCGGTCGAGCCGCGAGGGCCAGAAAAACAGCGGCGCGCGCTCCTCCTCGAGAAGCCCGAGCCGTTTTTGCAGGTGCCGCTTGTTGGCGGCCTTGCCCGTCGCCCAGTCGGAGGGTCCGTAGGGGCGCGGGAGGCTTGCGTCCGTCGCCGGATTGAATGACGCGTCGGGACTGTTTAAGATGCCGGTTGCGCAACCGGCCTGCCACTTGCAAGCCAGTTCTCTTCTCAGCGGCTCTTCGATAAACGGATGTTTGCCTTCGACGATTTCAATGAGAAACGTGGGACTCACGGTATTGATGAAGTGCGCTGCAAAAACGCCGCTCGTCAGAAAATCGACGGGATTGACGGCGCGCGTTTCCTCGTAGCAGACGGGGGCCCGCTGGAAGTAGAGATGTTTCCAGAACAGGGCCGCGTCGATGCCCTGGTCTTCAATTTCCGCGAGGGTCATCTTGACGGTGAAAATATTGTGAATCGTGAAGAGGCAGGGAATGCCCAGCTCGCGGGCCTTGGCCGGCAAAAGCCCCGTCATCCAGTCGTTGCAGTGGATCAGGTCCGGCTTGACGGATGGAATGATGTTGTTGATCACTTCCCGCTGAAACGCGAGGGAGACTTTGATGTTTTCCCAGCCGTAGCTGGAGTAAATCGCGTCCCGGTAAAAGAAAGCCCGGTCCTCGGCCAGGTGGATGCGGTTCGGCGGCATTCTTTTGTGGATGGTTTTGTATTCGGTGCAAAAGACCTTTCCCGCTTCGTGGAAAAAGATGCTGCGGTAATCGGGCAGGGCGACGTGGACATCCCCGCCGTGCTCGAACAGGGCGGCAATCAGCGCCGCGGAAACATCCGCGAGCCCGCCGGCCTTGGCCTTGAGGCCGTTGGCCATCCGGCCCATGCCTTCCGGCAGGTAGGTGACTTCCGGCGTGACGATGAGCACGCGGGGTTTTTTTCTGCGGCGCAGGAATTTCATGTTCCTTCCCCTGTACAACTTCTCCTGTTTCAGGCCCAGGTCATCAACCCGGGTGTATATTTAATGAAAGAATCCGCCCGGGGCGTTACCCGGGCCGTGAATCCGAACCGGCCGGCCGCCCGGCAGGGCAGGGAACATTCGTAGCGGTAAACGCCGCTGCTCAACGTTTCTTTCATGATCATGGGCTGGGTCTGCGCGTCGGTCAGGCTGTCCACCGTTTTGACGCGGCCATAATAAATTTCCACGTCCACTTCGTCGGGGGCGATTTCGCCCAGGTGGACGATCGTGGACACGGTCAGGTCTTCCCCCACCCGCAGCGGCGCGCCGCCCGTTCCGACGGGCGGTTCAATCGAGACGGCGCACCATTTTCTCTTCAGACGGTCGTGAATGTTTTTCAGCCGGACGGCCGCGGCGCCGTTGTTTCGTGTGAGCGCGTCGTATTGCGCCATCGCGGGATTGTAAAATGTCTGCTGATAATTGAATACCATCTTCTGCGCGCAGAAGTTTCCCAGCGCCATCTGCATGGACGCTTTCATCATGGCCAGCCAGCGCAGGGGAAGTCCGCCGTTTTCCCGGCCGTAAAAACAGGGGATGATGTCGTTTTCCAGAACGTTGTACAGGGCGTGGCTTTCCACGGCGTCCTGATAAAAAGGATCGGCAAATTCCTCTCCCGTTCCGATGGCCCAGCCGGTTTTGGGCGTGTAGCCTTCGCACCACCAGCCGTCGAGAATGCTCAGATTGAGCGCGCCGTTGGCTGCGGCCTTCATGCCCGACGTGCCGCAGGCTTCCAGGGGGCGGCGGGGCGTGTTGAGCCACACGTCGGCGCCCTGAATCAGATGCCTGGCGATGTCGATATCGTAGTCCTCGATGAAGAGAATCTTATGGCGATAGTCGGGATTGCGCGCCAGGTGAACGATTTGCTGGATGAGTCTTTTCCCCTCGTCGTCCATCGGATGGGCCTTGCCGGCGAAAATAAGCTGAACGGGAAACTGTTCATTATGCAAAATGGCTTCGAAGCGCTCCATGTCGCACAGCAACAGGTGCGAGCGTTTGTAGGCGGCAAAGCGCCGGGCGAAGGCGATGGTGAGGACGTTGTCGTCCAGCACGGATTCCGCTTCCTTCATGATGTTTTTCGGCGCGTTGCGCCGGCCGTACTGCTTGACCATTCTTTTCCGGCAATGCCGGATCAGGCGCGTTCTGCTCATTTCATGGGACCGCCACAGTTCTTCGTCGTAGATGTCTTCAATGCGCCGGGCGAGATCCGTGTTCCAGGTCTTGAGCCACCAGTCCCGTCCGAGATAGCGATCGAAGAGACGGGAGTTTTCAATCGAGATCCAGGAGGGAATGTGTACGCCGTTGGTGATGGAGGCGATGGGAATTTCCTCTTCGGGAACGTCCGGCCAGACAAAAGACCACATGCGCCTGGCCACCTTGCCGTGCAGGCGGCTCACGCCGTTGCGGTACTGTGAAAGCTGCAGCCCGAAAACAAACATGGAAAAGAGCTCTTCCTTGCCTGCGGGATCCGTCCGGCCCCACGCGAGGAGTTCGTCGGCCGAGAGCCCCAGCTCCTTTTCAAATCCGGCCAGATACGGCTTGACCTCGTCGAAGGGAAACTCGTCGTGCGCGGCCTTGACGGGCGTGTGCGTGGTGAAGATCGTGGTCCGCGCGTTGATTTCCCGCGCGGTTTTCAGGTCTACGCCGAAGCCCGAGCGAAGCTGGGCCAGGCGTTCGATGTTGGAAAAGGAGCTGTGCCCTTCGTTGAGGTGGCAGACGACGGCTTCGAGCCCCATGGCCCTAAGGGCCCGCATGCCGCCGATGCCGAGAATCACTTCCTGGGCCAGGCGCACCTTGCCCTCGGAGTGATAGAGGCGGGAGTTGATATCGCGGATGGCCGGCGGATTTTCCTTGATGTTGGTGTCCAGCAGGTACAGGGGAATTCTTCCCACCATGATTTTCCAGATCTTCAGGACAATGGGGCCTTCCGGGCCGGCGATCGTGAGGACCAGATCATTGCCGCCCGCGTCCCTGACGCGCTCGACGGGGAGCTTGTTGAGATCCGTCTCCGGGTATTCCTCCTGCTGCCAGCCGTCGTGGTTTAAATACTGGTAGAAGTAGCCGTTGCGGTAAAACAGCCCGACGCCAACCAGCGGCAGGCCCAGATCCGACGCGGCTTTCAGGTGGTCTCCGGCCAGAATACCCAGGCCGCCCGCGGACAGCGGAAGGCTTTCATGAACGCCGAATTCCATGGAAAAATAAGCAATGACCCGGCGGCCTCCGTCCGGCTGCCGGGCCGCCGCTTCCAGGGGTTGAAGCACCTGGCTTTCAAACTCTTCGCGGACTTCCTCCATGTGGCTCAAGAAGCTGCCGTCCGTCGCCAGCTCGTCGAGTTTTTTCTGGCCGATCAGGGTGGAAAATACCATCGGATTCCGGCCGGATTCTTCCCACAGCCGCGGATTGATGCGCCGGAACAGCTCGATGGCTTCGAGGTTCCAGCACCACCACAGATTGTTGACGAGCGTTTCCAGAAACTTGAGCGGTTCCGGAACCGAGGGAAAAACCTGAAACGTTTGCAGGTAACTCATGGACCCCTCCTAAAAAAATAAATTGGTTCGAACGGCGCCGGCGCTGAATTGAAAATAACGGCCTGATGCTCCGGACAAAAGCCTGCCTGTGGAAAACAGCGGAGGAAGGATCACATTAAGATTGGCGAAAAATAACAGCGTTGGCGTAAAAGTGCTTTTCATTATACACTCCTTTTGACGAAAATTCAAAAGGAGTCCGGTCAACGAATTGCCTCAAATAAAATGTTACCGAAGGTGAGGATACAGGAAATACGTTGACTCATAAACCGATGTTACCGAGAAGAGAATCGGAAACGGAGGTTTTTCTATGAGTCCCCAGGCCAAGGAAGAG